>OLSC01000003.1_pt1 | contig 389316 bp, 358 predicted proteins | sample 1672881 | NCBI WGS metagenome assembly OLSC01 (sample SAMEA3136733, study PRJEB25190) | human gut metagenome | biome: human gut; feature: human-associated habitat; material: faeces | place: Austria | collected 2013 | reverse complement strand
CAGGCTTGCGCCCATTGTGCAATATTCCCCACTGCTGCCTCCCGTAGGAGTCTGGACCGTGTCTCAGTTCCAGTGTGGCTGGTCATCCTCTCAGACCAGCTAGGGATCGTCGCCTAGGTGAGCCGTTACCTCACCTACAAGCTAATCCCATCTGGGCACATCCGATGGCAAGAGGCCCTAAGGTCCCCCTCTTTGGTCTTGCGACGTTATGCGGTATTAGCTACCGTTTCCAGTAGTTATCCCCCTCCATCGGGCAGTTTCCCAGACATTACTCACCCGTCCGCCACTCGTCACCCGAGAGCAAGCTCTCTGTGCTACCGTTCGACTTGCATGTGTTAGGCCTGCCGCCAGCGTTCAATCTGAGCCATGATCAAACTCTTCAATTTAAGTTTGATGCTCGTAGAATTAAACTTCGTAATGAATTACGTGTTCACTCTTTGAGACTTGGTATTCATTTTTCGTCCGAAGACGTTAAGAATCCATGTCACTTTGAGTGCCCACACAGATTGTCTGATAAATTGTTAAAGAGCAGTGCAACGCGGCTTTCGCTCACCGTTGCGAGGTGGCGTATATTACGCTTTCCTCTTTCAGAGTCAAGCGTTTAATTTCGCTTTTCTCTGCCGGTATTCATCGCTGAATTCCGCTGACCCGGCGGGCTGTAAGCCGTTATTCCGTGTCAGTGGAGGCGCATTATAGGGCGTAATTTCAAAGTGACAAGCGGTATTTTCAAAAAAAAACTCACCCGCTTAATTTTCAGCCAAATCGCCAGCAGGAAAGAGATTATTGCCTGGTTTTTAAACAAAAACGAGCCCCAGGGGCCCGTTTTTGCTGTTTTGTGATTTACTGCACTGCCACTATCCGGTCATCTTTCACAACCAGTTGCACTGCTTTACCCGGTATCAATTCACCGGAGAGGATCTGCTGCGCCAGCGGGTTTTCGATCTGTTGCTGGATAGCACGTTTCAGAGGACGTGCGCCATAAACAGGATCGTATCCATTTTCGCTCAGCAATTTCAGCGCTTCATCAGACATGTGGACTTCGTAGCCGCGTTCCTCAAGTCGTTTATACAACCGCTGCAGCTGAATCTGCGCGATAGAAGCAATATGTTTTTCACCCAGCGGATGGAAGACAACCACTTCGTCAATACGGTTGATAAACTCTGGACGGAAGCTTTGACTAACCACGCCCAGCACCATCTCCTTCATATGGCCATAATCCAGTGCCCCAAAGCGTTCCTGAATAAGGTCGGAGCCAAGGTTAGAAGTCATGATGACCACCGTATTACGGAAGTCGACCGTTCTCCCCTGCCCATCGGTCAAACGTCCATCATCCAGCACCTGCAGCAGAATGTTAAAGACATCCGGGTGCGCTTTTTCCACTTCATCCAGCAGGATGACAGAATAAGGACGACGACGGACCGCCTCGGTCAGATAGCCGCCTTCTTCATAGCCCACGTATCCCGGAGGCGCCCCAACCAGACGTGAAACGGAATGTTTCTCCATAAACTCTGACATGTCGATACGTACCATTGCATCGTCGCTATCGAACATAAAGTTGGCCAGAGCTTTACAGAGTTCTGTTTTACCCACCCCGGTAGGCCCAAGGAACAGGAACGAGCCAATCGGCCTGTTAGGATCGGATAAACCAGCACGGCTACGGCGAATCGCATTAGATACTGCTTCCACCGCTTCGTTCTGACCAATAACGCGGCTATGCAAATCCTGCTCCATACGCAGCAGTTTCTCACGTTCACCTTCAAGCATTCTGGCCACCGGAATACCCGTCCAGCGAGCCAGCACTTCCGCGATTTCGGCATCCGTTACTTTGTTACGCAGCAGACGCATCGTTTTGCCTTCAGACTGCGTTGCCGCCGCCAGCTGTTTTTCCAGCTCAGGGATCTTGCCATACTGGAGCTCGGACATTCGCGCCAGATCGCCGACACGACGCGCCTGCTCAATGGCGATTTTAGCCTGTTCCAGTTCAGCCTTAATGGTCTGAGTGCCGGAAAGCGAGGCTTTTTCAGCCTTCCACTCTTCCTCTAATTCTGAGTACTGACGTTCTTTATCCGCCAGTTCCTCATTTAGCATATCCAGTCGCTTAATGCTGGCGTCATCAGACTCTTTCTTCAGCGCCTGCTGCTCCAGCTTGAGCTGGATGATACGGCGGTCGAGCCGGTCCAGCTCTTCCGGTTTTGAGTCAATCTGCATCCGAATGCTGGAAGCGGCTTCATCGATCAGGTCGATGGCTTTATCCGGCAGTTGTCGATCGGCAATATAACGATGGGACAGCGTGGCTGCCGCCACAATCGCCGGGTCGGTGATCTGCACGTGATGGTGCAGTTCATACCGTTCTTTCAGACCACGCAAAATCGCAATGGTATCCTCAACAGTCGGCTCCGCCACGAATACTTTCTGGAAACGACGTTCCAGAGCGGCATCTTTCTCAATATACTGCCGGTATTCATCCAGCGTTGTGGCGCCCACGCAGTGCAGTTCACCGCGCGCCAGCGCCGGTTTCAGCATGTTGCCGGCATCCATTGCACCGTCTGCTTTACCTGCCCCCACCATCGTGTGCAGCTCATCGATAAACAGGATAACGTTACCTTCCTGCTTAGCGAGATCGTTCAGTACGCCTTTTAAGCGTTCTTCAAACTCACCGCGGTATTTGGCACCCGCCACCAGCGCGCCCATATCCAGCGCCAGAACCCGACGGCCCTTCAGCCCTTCCGGCACCTCGCCGTTAACGATCCGCTGCGCCAGCCCCTCAACAATGGCCGTTTTACCTACGCCAGGCTCACCGATGAGCACCGGGTTATTTTTGGTACGACGCTGCAGAACCTGAATCGTACGACGAATTTCTTCATCACGACCGATGACCGGGTCAAGCTTGCCCTGCTCGGCACGCTCGGTCAGATCGACGGTAAATTTTTTCAATGCCTGACGTTGATCTTCGGCACCCTGATCGTTCACGCTTTCACCTCCGCGCATTTGTTCAATCGCCTGACTCACGTTGGCGGTTGTTGCTCCGGCAGATTTTAAAAGGTCGGTCAGCGTACCGCGTGATTCAAGCGCAGCCAGAACAAACAGTTCTGACGAAATAAAGTTGTCCTTTCTCTTTTGCGCCAGCTTGTCGCAAAGGTTCAGAATACGCACTAAGTCCTGGGACGGTTGAACATCACCACCGGTACCTTCCACCTGCGGCAAACGGCTTAACGCCTGTTCAATATTGGTGCGTAGCTCTCCGGCGTTGATGCCAGCCGAAGTTAATAAAGGACGTACCGATCCCCCTTCCTGATTCAGCAAGGCGCTCATAAGATGAAGAGGTTCGATGAATTGGTTGTCGTGCCCAAGCGCAAGGGACTGGGCATCGGCAAGAGCAAGCTGGAATTTATTGGTAAGACGATCCAGACGCATAACTCCTCCCATAACAGGTCAAATTTGCTACTGGAGATTAAATGAGGTCATCCCTCAATTATTCAAGGTTAAAGACCTGAACTATGCAAAAATAAGTTTGCCTTCTGGATCGTCTTAGTTCGGCAGGTTATATCAGCCAGATGAAACTTGCCATACGACCCGTCATCTTGTCGCGGCGATAAGAGAAAAAATCATCCTTTTCGCTGAGGGTACAGCGGTCACCGCCGTAAATCTGCTCAACGCCAACGCCCGCCAGACGCTGACGAGCCAGTTGATAAATATCAGCAAAATATTTTTCGCCCGCGGGACGAAATGCACGTTCCGCCAGGGCATCTTTTGCCATAAAAGCTTCCCGCACTTCCGGGCCGACCTCAAACGCATCCGGCCCAATGGCGGGCCCAAGCCAGGCCATGATATTTTCCGGTTTATCGGCGAAACAGGCGATGGTTTCTTCCAGTACGCCTTCGCAAAGCCCTCGCCAACCGGCATGCGCAGCCGCAACTTCAGTACCCGCTCGGTTACAAAAAAGCACCGGCAGGCAGTCAGCGGTCATCACCGCGCAGACCGTCCCCGGCACATTGCAGTACGAAGCATCCGCTCGCTTTGACTCGTACGGTCCGCCATCGAGTCGCAAAACTGCCGTACCGTGAACCTGCTCCAGCCATACCGGATATGACGGCAGGCCGCCAGCGGCGAACATACGCCGACGGTTCTCTTCTACGTGCTGTAGATTGTCTCCACAATGGGCGCCGAGATTAAGTGAATCGTATGGCGATAAACTTACCCCGCCAACGCGCGTGGAACTACAGGCAGCCACGCCTTCCGGCATCGGCCATTGCGGTACAATCAGTTTAGTCATAGCCAGTCGATATCGTCTTTATGGGCTTCAAAATCCGCGCGCATGGCATCAATCAAATCCACCATGTCCTGTGGAATTGGCGCATGCCATTCCATCTCAATTCCGCTGATCGGATGGTATAAGCGTAGCATGGTGGCATGCAGCGCCTGACGATCGAACTTCCGCAGGGCAGCGATGAACTCTTCGGATGCCCCTTTGGGCGGACGCGGGCGACCGCCGTAGACCTGATCGCCCACCAGCGGGTGAGTAATGTGTGCCATATGTACGCGAATCTGGTGCGTACGGCCGGTTTCCAGGCGCAAACGCAGCCGAGTATGGATGCGAAAATGCTCCATAATCCGGTAGTGTGTTACCGCCGGTTTTCCCATGGGATGTACCGCCATATGCGTACGCTTGGTCGGGTGGCGGCTAATCGGTTCTTCAACCGTTCCGCCAGCCGTCATATGACCAATCGCCACCGCCTCATACTCGCGGGTGATTTCGCGCAGCTGCAGGGACTCCACCAGTCGGGTTTGCGCCGGGATAGTCTTCGCGACCACCATCAAACCGGTGGTGTCTTTATCAAGACGGTGCACAATCCCCGCACGCGGCACGTCAGCAATGGCCGGATAGTAGTGCAACAGCGCATTCAGCACAGTACCGTCAGGGTTGCCCGCGCCAGGATGCACAACTAAATCGCGCGGTTTATTAATTACGAGGATGTCATCATCTTCATAAACGATATTGAGCGGAATATCCTGTGCCTGGAAACGAACTTCTTCTTCGATTTCAACATCGATAGCAATCGTCTCCCCTCCCAGAACTTTCTCTTTCGGCTTGTCGCTGACGCTGCCGTTTACCAGCACTCTCTGGTCAAGGATCCATTCTTTTATGCGCGAACGCGAATAATCCGGGAACAATTCGGCCAAAGCCTGATCTAAGCGTTGTCCGAGTTGATTTTCGGACACCGTTGCGTTGAGTTGTACTCGTTGTGCCATATACAGCTTCTTCGTTTTAACGTTGGGTTTTACGGCTTTGCCGTTTAATATAGTGTGCTATTGTAGCTGGTCTTAATCGGGAGCAGGAACAGAGATTCTCCCGCATAAACATTTTGAGGAAGTCAAAACGTCATGACGCGCATGAAATACCTGGTGGCAGCAGCCACACTGAGCCTGGCTTTGGTGGGTTGCTCTGGCTCAAAGGAGGAGGTGCCCGATAATCCGCCGAATGAGATCTACGCGACCGCTCAGCAAAAGCTGCAGGACGGTAACTGGAAACAGGCAATAACGCAACTGGAAGCGTTGGATAACCGTTATCCCTTTGGACCTTATTCCCAACAGGTGCAGTTGGACCTGATTTATGCGTACTACAAAAACGCAGACCTGCCGCTGGCTCAGGCAGCCATCGATCGCTTTGTACGCCTGAACCCTACGCATCCTAACATTGATTACGTCATTTATATGCGTGGTCTGACAAATATGGCGTTGGATGACAGTGCGCTGCAGGGCTTCTTTGGCGTCGATCGCTCCGATCGCGACCCACAACACGCGCGTGATGCCTTTAACGACTTCTCCAGGCTGGTCCGTGGCTATCCTAACAGTCAGTACTCTACCGATGCTTACAAGCGTATGGTGTTCCTGAAGGATCGCCTGGCGAAGTACGAGCTATCAGTGGTCGATTACTATACCGATCGTGGCGCATGGGTTGCAGTAGTTAACCGCGTCGATGGCATGCTGCGTAATTACCCGGATACGCAGGCCACCCGTGATGCGCTACCGAAGATGGAAAATGCCTACCGTCAGATGCAAATGAACGCTCAGGCTGACAAGGTTGCGAAGATCATTGCGGCTAATAGCAAGAACACCTGATAGTCGGTCGCTAAACAAAACGGCAGCCCAAGGGCTGCCGTTTTTTTATTCGTTAAATAGTTTAGCTGAAGCGGTTTAGCCCCGAGTTAACTCATCAAATATGGCTCTCATTCTATCATTCGACAAGTAAAATCTCGCCTGTTCCTGTCCTTTCTCACAAAACAGATTCGTTGACAAAAAGTGACAATAAAATGTGATTTAAATCACGCTTTTTGACATTAGGCGAGGTATGCTGAATTCACCAAGACGGGAAAGACAAGAGGTAAAATTTATGACAATGAACATTACCAGTAAACAAATGGAAATTACTCCGGCAATTCGCCAGCACGTCGCAGACCGTCTCGCCAAACTGGATAAATGGCAAACTCACTTAATCAACCCGCATATCATCCTCTCTAAGGAGCCGCAGGGTTTTGTCGCTGACGCAACCATCAATACGCCGAACGGTCACCTGGTTGCCAGCGCACGGCACGAAGACATGTATGCCGCAATCAACGAATTGATCAACAAGCTGGAACGGCAGCTAAATAAAGTGCAACACAAAGGGGAAGCCCGCCGCGCCGCCACATCGGTGAAAGAGGCAGGCTTTGTGGAAGAAGAAGAGTAATCCTTAACTTAAGCTTGTGTCATGCCACGCGCCTTCGGGCGCGTTTTTTATTGACAGAGTGAAAACAGTACAGGTACTGTAATCCCCACTAACTCAAGGAATTCATCGTGAAACTCATCCCGTTCTTCTTCGCATTCTTTTTTACCTTCCCCTGAATGGGAGGCAATTCGTCGTGTGATAAAGAATGCGAAGACGAACAATAAGGCCTCCCAAAAGGGAGGCCTTTTTTATTGATAATCAATAACAAGAAAGGCAACACATATGACCGAGGAAAACCCATTACTGGCCCTACGCGATAAGATCAGCGCTCTGGATGAAAAACTGCTGGCGCTGCTGGCGGAACGCCGCGGCCTGGCCGTAGAAGTTGGAAAAGCCAAGCTGGCATCGCACCGGCCGGTGCGGGATATCGACCGCGAGCGCGATCTGCTTGAACGCCTGATGACGCTGGGAAAAAAACACCATCTTGATGCCCACTACATCACACGCCTGTTTCAACTCATTATTGAAGACTCGGTCCTTACCCAGCAAACGCTGCTCCAGCAGCATCTGAATAAAATTAATCCGCACTCTGCACGAGTCGCGTTTCTCGGGCCCAAAGGTTCATACTCGCATCTTGCGGCTCGTCAGTATGCCGCCCGCCACTTTGAACAGTTTATCGAAAGCGGCTGCGCTAAATTCGCGGATATCTTTGAGCAAGTGGAAACCGGTCAGGCTGATTACGCCGTCGTCCCTATTGAAAATACCAGTTCTGGCGGCATCAATGATGTTTATGACCTTCTGCAGCACACCAGCCTATCTATCGTTGGCGAGCTGACGCTGCCTATCGATCACTGCGTGCTGGTTTCAACATCCACCGATGCACAACAGATTACGACGGTCTACAGCCATCCGCAGCCGTTCCAGCAGTGCAGCCAGTATCTAAGCCGCTATCCGCACTGGAACATTGAATATACCGATAGCACGTCTTCGGCGATGGAAAAGGTCGCTCAGGCAAAATCGCCAACCGTTGCCGCTCTGGGCAGCGAAGCAGGCGGAGCGCTGCACGGTTTGCAGGTACTGGAACATTGCCAGGCTAACCAGACGCAAAACATCACCCGCTTCCTCGTTCTGGCGCGTAAAGCGGTGGAGGTCTCCGATCAGGTGCCGGCGAAAACCACTCTGTTGATGGCTACCGGCCAGCAAGCCGGGGCCCTGGTAGAAGCGCTACTGGTGCTGAGAAACCATAACCTGATTATGACCAAGCTGGAATCGCGTCCTATTCATGGCAATCCGTGGGAAGAGATGTTTTATCTGGATATCCAGGCCAACCTGGAGTCAATGCCAATGCGTAAGGCATTAAAAGAGCTGGCCGAGATAACCCGTTCAATGAAAGTACTGGGATGTTATGCCAGCGAAAACGTGGTGCCGGTCGATCCGGTTTAACGTTCTGTAAACGGCAACTTCTTCATCCCTGCCACGGTCACCGGCAGGGTGAAGATCGCGCCGGAAAGCGGATATTTCGCCAGCTCTTCAGCATCCATATTCTCCCGCGTGGTCGTGATATAGAGCGTTTTCATATCCGCTCCGCCAAAGCACACCATCGTCGGGCAACGCACCGGTAGACGGTACTCCTCCAGTTGCTCGCCCGTCGGAGAAAAGCGCGCAATACGCCAACCGTCAAACATCGCGCTCCAGTAGCAACCTTCAGTATCGATGGCCGCGCCATCAGGAATGCCCTCACCGGGCTGAAAGCGACGAAAGACCTCGCGTTTACCCACCTCGCCCTGCTCATCCAGCGGTGTACGATAGATAACGGCATTGGGCGTATCCGAGGTATACATCCACCGCTTGTCTTCACTAAATGCCAGACCGTTGGCGCCATGAATGTCGCACTGGATAACCTGCGGAGAGAGATCGTTATCAACGCGCATCAAGAGCGCGCCGTTAAAATCTCCCGGTCCCCAGAAAGTCCCGGCATAAAAGCGGCCATCGCGATCGGTTCCGCCATCGTTAAAACGGGCTAATTGCGGATTACTGGGGTTATCGCAGACTTTTCGCTGCAGTAATCCATGAACATCGGTGAGCCAGATACCGCTACGTAAAGCGACGATAAAACCGCCCTTTTCGCGTAGTGCAAAACAGCCGGGCTCTTCGGGAAACTGCAGTACCTGATGATCGCCCGTCTGCACGTCGTAGCGATGAATTTCGCACTCCATAATATCGGCCCAGTACAATGCCTGTTCGGCTTCGCTCCAGGTCGGACATTCCGGTAAATGCCCGGTGTAATCAAACAGCGGTTGTGGTTCAGCCATCGTTTTCATCCCTATAAAAAAAGCCAGCGGGTCACCCCTCTGGCTTTATTGTATACGTCTTTTAACACTTACTGCCGATTATCATTTGCCTGACGCAGCAACGTCCGGCTTTCGCTCTGGAAGCGCTGGGCATAATCACCGAACCAGTGCTCGACCTTACGGAAGCTGTCAATGAATGCCTGTTTATCCCCTTGTTCCAGCAGGCCGATAGCTTCACCGAAGCGCTGGTAGTAGCGCTTAATCAGCGCCAGGTTGTTTTCTGAGGACATAATAATATCTGCGTAGAGCTGCGGATCCTGGGCGAACAGCCGGCCAACCATCGCCAGTTCAAGGCGATAAATCGGTGACGACAGCGCCAGAAGTTGCTCAAGTCGCACGTTCTCTTCGGCCAGGTGCAGGCCATAAGCGAAGGTGGCAAAATGGCGCAACGCCTGAATAAAGGCCATGTTCTGATCGTGTTCGACGGCGCTAATACGATGGAGCCGCGCGCCCCAGACCTGGATTTGTTCCAGGAACCACTGGTACGCCTCAGGCTGGCGACCATCGCAATACACCACAACCTGCTTCGCCAGGCTGCCGCTGTCAGGCCCAAACATGGGGTGTAATCCCAATACCGGTCCGTTATGCGCGGCCAGCATCGCCTGTAGCGGTTCCGCTTTCACCGAGGCCAGGTCGACCAGAATGCAGTCCGCCGGCAGCGGCGGCAGTTGAGCAATCGTTGCCGCCGTTGTGTGAATCGGTACGCTGACGATGACCATTCCGGCATCGGCGACGATCTCCTCGGCCCGAGACCAGTCGTCTTTCTCGAGGATACGCACCTGATATCCGGAAAGCGTCAGCATTTTTTCAAACAGTCGCCCCATTTGCCCGCCGCCGCCGACGATCACCACCGGACGCAGATTCGGATAAAGCGTTTTAAAACCTTTATCGTTCTCGCTGGAGTAAGACTCACGCATGACGCGACGCAAAACATCTTCGATAAGATCCGGCGGAACCCCTAGCGCCTCAGCCTCCTCACGGCGGGAGGCCAGCATCGCCGATTCACGTTCAGGGACGTAAATCGGCAGACCGTATTGGCTTTTAACTTCTCCGACTTCCGCAACCAGCTCCAGGCGCTTAGCCAGCAGTTCCAGCAGCGCTTTATCGACTTCATCAATTTGATCGCGTAACGCGGTCAGTTCAGCAACCATATAATCCTCTTACGCCAGACGAGCCGCCAGATGGCCTCGCAGATCCTTATCAAGTTCGCGGAGCAACGCATCGGTGGTTTCCCAACTAATGCAGGCATCGGTCACGGAGACACCGTATTTCATATCGCAACGCGGCTGCTCAGAGGACTGGTTTCCTTCGTGGATATTGCTCTCAATCATCAGACCAATAATGGAACGATTACCATCTTTAATCTGCGCGACGACGGATTCAGCAACCGCAGGCTGGCGGCGGTAGTCTTTATTAGAATTCCCATGGCTGCAATCTACCATCAGAGAGGGTTTCAGTCCCGCCTGAGTCATCTCTTTTTCACACTTCGCGACATCTTCCGGGCCGTAGTTGGGCGCTTTACCGCCACGCAGAATGACGTGTCCGTTTGGATTGCCCTGCGTTTGCAGCAGACACACCTGACCGGCTTGGTTAATACCGACGAAGCGATGCGGCATTGCGGCAGCGCGCATGGCGTTAATTGCCGTTGCAAGGCTGCCATCGGTGCCGTTTTTAAAACCGACCGGCATCGACAACCCGGAGGCCATCTCGCGGTGAGTCTGAGATTCTGTCGTACGCGCGCCGATGGCGGACCAGCTAAACAGATCGCCGAGGTATTGAGGACTGTTAGGATCCAACGCTTCCGTCGCTAACGGCAGCCCCATATTGACCAGCTCAACCAGCAGACGACGCGCAATCTTCAAGCCGCCTTCTACATCAAACGAACCATCCATATGCGGATCGTTAATCAGCCCTTTCCAGCCAACGGTGGTGCGGGGTTTCTCAAAATAGACGCGCATGACCAGATAGAGGCTATCGCTGACCTCTTCGGCAAGGGCTTTAAAACGACGAGCGTACTCAATGGCGGTTTCAGGATCGTGAATCGAACAAGGACCACATACCACCAACAGGCGCGGATCGCGACCGGCGATGATGTCAGAGATGGTCTGACGAGACTGCGCGATCTGCGCTTCCTGCTCAACGCTCAGAGGGAATTCAGCTTTCAACTGATCCGGCGTGATCAAAACCTGTTCGTCAGTAATATGTACGTTATTCAGCGCGTCTTTTTGCATGATTGCGATCCTGTATAGCTCGTTTGCGATAGTTATTGCCTCAGCGAGGATGACGTAACGATACCATATGAAGTAAAGATTTCAATCCATATTCCGTAAATTGTACTTTACAGTTATAAATTAAATCGCGCCAGATTCACTTCATAATGTACAATTATATTTACAACAAGCATGCAGGTTCAGCACTTCCCCTCTTTTCACTCCATTCTTTTACGAAAAATCCTGGTGAGAATTATCTTAAAGCGGCGGGGCTGGCTAATGACGGTTTTCAGCAATAATGCTATTCTTCGCCCGGGTTTCAGCAATCTGCATCCCCCGCGCTATGACAACCTGACGGATCCGTAATGACAGTTCTTCACCGTCTCTTTTTGACTTTAGTACTATCGCTCGTGGGTATCTCTGCTGTTGCCTCCGAACCGTCTGAAAATGTTCGGACGATCGTTTCGGGAATCGTGACCTATACACGCTGGCCGCAGTTATCCGGCCCGCCAAAGCTTTGTATTTTTTCGACATCACGTTATATCCATAGCCTGGCCGAAGAAGCACCGGAATTATTGCCTTATAAACCCGTGATTGTTCGTAATACGGAAGAAGCCTTACAGACGACCTGCGATGGTTTTTATTTTGGCAGTGAATCTCCGACTCAGCAGTCTGAATTTACAGCTAAATATGGAAACCGGCCCCTATTGCTTATTGCGGAACAAAACACCGATTGCTCTATTGGCAGCGCATTTTGCCTGCTTATAAACAATGAGAGAGTCAGATTTTCCGTAAATCTGGATGTACTGACGCACAGCGGCGTTCGGGTTAATCCCGATGTGCTGATGCTTGCCCGGAAAACATCACATGAATAAGGATTTTTCTCAGGCCCCGCGCCCCACATTTAAAAGAGCGCTACGCCGTATCAGCATGATAAGCGTTGTTATCTCTATGACACTGGTCTGGCTATTGCTCTGCGCCGCTTCCATATTCACACTCAAGCAATACGCACAAAAAAATCTGGAGCTCACCGCCGCCACGATGGGCCGTAGTCTGGAAGCCGCGCTGGTCTTTGGCGATAGCGCGGCGGCCGAAGATACCCTGGCCACGCTGGGCAAGCAGGGACAGTTTTCGCAGGCAATCCTGGTCGACGGTCGGCAGAAGCCCTTTGCCTCATGGCATAACGATGGCCTGGCCAGGCAGGATAAAGTCAGCGACGTTATCAGCAAATGGCTATTCCCGGAACCCACGGTACAACCTATCCTGCACCTGGGGAAAGTTATCGGTGAACTTCGTCTGACCGCGCTGGACAGGCTGATAAGCTATTTCCTCGGTATCTCAATTATTGTGCTAACCGGCAGCATTTTTCTCGCCTCATGCATTGCATTGCTGCTTACCCACTCGCTGCATCGCGGCATCGTGGCTGCGCTGCAGAGTATTACCGAGGTAGTTCATGATATCCGCGAAAATCGCCATTTCTCTCGTCGGGTCCCCGAAGAGCGTATTGAAGAGTTTCACCTCTTTGCCCAGGACTTTAATAGTCTGCTGGGCGAGATGGAGGACTGGCAGCGGCAGCTTCAGGCTAAAAATGCCCAGCTTCTGCGTAGCTCCTTGCACGATCCGTTGACCGGCCTGGCTAACAGAGCCGCTTTCCGCAACGTTATTAATGCGTTGATGAAAGACGAAACCGTCCATGGTAGTTCTGCGCTGCTGTTTCTTGACGGCGATAATTTCAAGCTCATTAACGATAACTGGGGCCATGCTGCCGGCGACAAGGTGTTAATTGAGGTCGCCAGCCGCCTGATGGCCTTTGTCGGCAAACAGCACCAGGCGTGGCGTCTCGGCGGCGATGAATTTGCCATTCTGCTGCGCAATGTTCATACAGAGGCTGAAGTTCAGGCACTCTGCAGCGCATTGTCGGAACAGTTTATCCCGCCGTTTAATCTCCACAACGGCCACACCGTCAGGCTGTCGCTGAGTATTGGTTACGCGTTAACCTGGGAACATGCCTCCGCGGAAAATCTGCAAGAACTTGCCGACCAAAATATGTATCGGATGAAACACCAGCGCTTACAGCGAACGCAAAAATAAAAGGAATCACCATGATCGGGAAATATTTTGCTCCTGCTTTACTGGCCGCACTTTTTCTAAGCGGCTGTCAGGCTCCGCAAGGAAAATTCTCTGCAGAACAAATTGCAGCAATGAAGTCATACGGCTTTACTGAAGCCAATGGCGACTGGTCATTAGGAATATCTGACTCCATATTATTCGACAAAAACGACTATCACCTGCGTGCCGATAGCAAACAGCAAATTCGCACTATGGCTTCGCGTCTGGCCACCACCGGAATTACCCATAGTCGTCTCGAAGGACATACTGATAATTACGGCGAAGACGCTTACAACGAAATGTTATCGCTTAAACGCGCGAACAGCGTTGCGGATGCCTGGGCCGAAGGGGCAAATATTCCGCGCACCAATTTGACCACTCGCGGGCTCGGGAAAAAGTATCCGATAGCCAGCAACGCTACCGCACAAGGACGCGCTGAAAACCGCCGCGTCACGGTGGTTATCAGCACGCCTTAAGCACCTATTCGACTGACTTAGCCTCTGTCATCGCCGTTGCTGCGCGCCAGCGCAGATAATCAACGGCGAGACACAGCGCGAGGCTAATCCCCATTAGCGGCAGCGCCAGCCCCAACATCACTGTGATAACGCCGATCGACAGACGAGCAGGCCATGCTAAGCCCAGCCACGCGTGGAGCAGCGTATTAGCCGGGTTAAAGGCCGAACTCGCGGGACGGCGTATCCACCACAAACGGTACCCCACCACGATCATCACGCAGAGTGCGATCCCGAATACGATAAGCAGTAACTGATTGGCAAGCCCGAACAAAATTCCCATATGGAAATCCACGCCCCAGCGGGTAAGTTTAGCCATCAGCGGAAAGTCGGAAAAATGAGTGCGGTCCACGACCTGCATATTTGAACCATCGATCGCTACCGCATCAACCTGTGTCGGCCAGCTTCTGTCAATTTCATTTACCGTCCACGCGCGTCCGGAGGCCGACGGAGGACGAATCTCCAGCTTGCCTGCTTCCAGCCCGGACTTGCGAGCAGCCTGCAGGACCTCGTCAAAATCCTCTACGCGAAGTGGGACGTTCGTCTTCTCCATCGCCCCGTGTCTCATATGATGTTCCGCATGTGGATCCTGTATTGCCGGAGTGGTTCTTTCCAGCTGCGCGTTCACCTGCGGCGTCAACCAGCCAAAGGCGGTGCGCATCTTGTCGACGTTACTGCCCGCCCATTGTGACCAGGTCAAACCGGTCGCAGAGAATAACAGCATACCGATTAACAGCGCCCAGCCGAGAGAAACATGCAGGCGACGGTTATTCTGCGCTCTATTATTTATACGACGACGCGGTCGGGTCATCGACCACAGCGCGATCCCGCCAAGAGCGGCAACCCACATCCAGGAGGCTGCCAGCTCGCTGTACAGTCGGCCTAAGTTACCCAGCAGCAAAGAGCGATGGGCATAATCAATCCACTGCCGCAGCGGCAAAATACCGCTGGTGCCGTAAACCGGCATATCACCTGTCACGCGTAACGTCACCGGATCGACAAAAATTGCCCGCGTTTCAGACTCGCCAAGATTTGGATCAATAAACATCACTCGGGTAGTATCGCCAGCCATAATCCCCGGTCGAACCGCGTGCAAACGGAGGTTTCCCTGGACCGCCTCCATTGCTACGGTAATTTGCGCGCTCAGCGGGTGCTTTTCGCCGCTGAGCGTCCCCTCCAGAGTCTCTTTATAGAGCCAGCTTTCCAGCTGCGGGGTGGCGACATAGAGCGTACCGGTCAGAGCCGCCACGAAGATAAACGGTCCGATAAACAGTCCGATATAGAAATGAAGACGACGCAGCAGGTTCAGCCATGCCGCGCGCGAGGTGCAGGTAGTCATACTTTTCCTTTTTGAGAGCAAAAGAGAACGTTGCGCAGTGCGCACATGATTTTTTAGTTAAGGAAGCAAGCAGACTGTTGCGGCGGAGCGCGGGTATGAGGGTAAAGCCAGGGAAAGTAGTGCCAGTGTTTCCGTTCCGGACGGAAAACCGGTGCGCTATAGCGTCGAAGCACCAGGCTGATCAGCAGTACCAGCGCAAAAATCATCCCTGGCACGTGGGCTAATAGTACGCAGTAGCCGCAGGCTTCAGCATGATCGACCGGCATGCTGTGCGCGTGTTCCGCAATCGAGGCGTCAGTATGCATCATGGGCATCTGATGTGATGGCATCTCTTCCGTCATTTCCATCGTTAAATGGTGCATACCGCTCATCGGATCTTTTTGCAGCGCGACAGAGATCAGCGGCGCCACCACGATCAGCAGGATCGCAAACAGCGCCAGCCATGCGGCGTGCCGTTGTGATGCCGGGTGATGAAAAATAGTGCTGACCACGGTCCCTCCGAATGAGGGCCATATTGTAAATGATTCTCAATGAAATAGTTAAAATGAAGATAAAAAAAGGGCTGGCCCATCAGGCCAGCCCTCTCATTCAGGATGTCGCGAAAGCGAATCTTAGTTAAGACGCTCTTTGATACGAGCAGACTTACCGGTACGCTCACGCAGGTAGTACAGTTTAGCTTTACGTACAGCACCACGACGTTTGACAGAAATGCTGTCAACTACCGGAGAGTGAGTCTGGAAGACACGCTCAACGCCTTCGCCGTTGGAAATTTTGCGAACAGTGAATGCAGAGTGCAGACCGCGGTTACGAATAGCGATAACCACGCCCTCGAATGCCTGCAGACGTTTTTTGGAACCTTCAACAACCCATACTTTCACTTCCACGGTATCACCCGGACGGAAGGAAGGTACGTCCTGCTTCATCTGTTCTTGTTCAAGTTGCTTAATAATGTTGCTCATAATTTAATCTCTTATCCTGGGTAAACTGATATTGGGGGCTTACGCCATCCCATCATGTTTATGTTGCTGTTGCGCGAGTTCCTTTTTGAACTCCGCCAGCAACCTTGCTTGCTCTTCAGTCAGAGCCAGGTTTTCCAAAAGTTCAGGTCTTCTAAGCCAGGTTCGGCCCAGCGACTGCTTCAGACGCCAGCGACGTATCTCCGCATGGTTTCCCGACAGCAATACCGGCGGTACTTCCATACCTTCTAACACTTCAGGGCGCGTATAGTGCGGGCAATCCAGCAATCCTTCAGCAAACGAATCTTCGATTGCCGAAGCTTCATGACCCAGAACCCCCGGAATAAACCGGGAAACGGAATCAATCAGCGTCATTGCCGGTAGCTCACCACCGCTGAGAACGTAATCGCCGATTGACCATTCTTCATCAATTTCGGTCTGAATTACGCGCTCATCTACGCCTTCGTAGCGACCGCACACCAAAATCAGCTTCTGATTTGTTGCCAGTTCGCTGACGCCAGCTTGATCAAGCTTGCGTCCCTGAGGTGAAAGATAAATCACCTTTGCGCCTTCACCTGCCGCGGCTTTTGCTGCATGAATCGCATCCCGCAAAGGTTGCACCATCATTAGCATCCCCGGTCCGCCGCCGTAAGGACGATCGTCCACGGTACGGTGCCGGTCATGAGCGAAATCTCGAGGACTCCAGCTCTGGATGCTCAGCAGGCCATTTTTTACTGCCCGGCCAGTTACCCCGTAATCGGTAATTGCGCGGAACATTTCTGGAAACAGGCTAACGATACCTATAAACACAAGCCAATCCCCATAGTGCCGTTTTTTACCGTTTATTCGGAGAATTTAAAAACCAGGATCCCAATCTACTTCGATAGTACGAGTAGCGAGATCGACTTTCTTGATAACCTGCCCATCGAGGAACGGAACCAGCCGCTCCTTGATACCAAATGCATCTTTCAGGTTTGCCTTGATGACGAGAACGTCATTAGACCCGGTTTCCATCATGTCGATGACTTTACCGAGGCTATAGCCTTCAGTGGTCACTACCTGGCAGCCCATCAGGTCTTTCCAGTAATAGTCACCCTCTTCAAGCGCAGGCAACTGCGATGAATCCACGACAATTTCGCAATTAGTCAATAGATTCGCTGCATCGCGATCGTCAATGCCTTTCAGCTTAATGACGATATCCTGATTGTGGTGGCGCCAGCTTTCCAGCTCAACAACCTGCCACTGACCCGCCTTCTGGATAAACCAGGGCTGATAGTCAAAAATGCTTTCGGCGTCTTCGGTGGAGGAAAACACTCTGAGCCAACCACGGATACCGTAGGAAGAACCCATTTTGCCCAATACAATCGGATCAACAGGTGCTTGTGCGGTGTGTTGCTTGCTCATCATGACCACCGTGACAGATTAAGCTGCTTTGTTAGCGGCTTTGATCAGCGCAGCTACGCGATCGGAAACAGTCGCGCCCTGGCCAACCCAGTGAGCGATACGATCCAGATCCAGACGAGTTCCTTCTTCGGTCGCAGAAGCGATCGGGTTGAAGAAACCAACGCGCTCGATGAAGCGACCGTTGCGTGCATTACGGCTGTCGGTAACAACAACCTGGTAGAACGGACGCTTTTTCGCGCCGTGACGTGCTAAACGAATAGTAACCATAACATCCTCTTGTGTGAATAAAACACCGGGCCCCATCGAGGAACGGAGCCCGGTGTCATATTAAAAGCCCGAAAATTTTACTGATTTCTGGGGAAATTGCAATCAGCAGTTATAAACTCTGCTGTGGAAGGGCACCGCAGATACCCTAAATTGGGTACCTGCGAGTAATTCATAGCCAGAGCGCGCCAACAATGGGACAGGAAAGAAGGGCGCGCCGGCAGCAATAGCCACAATACTATCGGCCTCCGGGGAAACCTGGCGGCATCATACCTTTCATTCCACGCATCATCTTCATCATGCCGCCTTTCGACTTCATCTTCTTCATCATGCGCTGCATATCGTCAAACTGCTTGAGCAGACGGTTCACATCCTGCACCTGCATTCCGCAGCCTGCGGCGATACGGCGCTTACGCGAACCTTTAATAATTTCCGGTTTAGCGCGCTCTTTCAGCGTCATCGAGTTGATGATGGCTTCCATACGCACCAGCACTTTGTCGTCCATTTGCGATTTAACGTTGTCCGGTATCTGCCCCATGCCCGGCAGCTTGCCCATCAGGCTGGCCATACCGCCCATGTTTTTCATCTGACGCAGCTGTTCAAGGAAATCGGTCAAGTCAAAACCATCGCCTTTTTTCAGCTTAGAGGCCAGCTTTTCAGCCTGCGCGCGGTCGACCTTACTTTCGATATCCTCGATCAGGGACAGGACATCGCCCATGCCGAGAATACGGGAAGCGATACGATCCGGATGGAACGGCTCCAGCGCTTCGGTTTTTTCGCCCACCCCGAGGAATTTAATCGGCTTGCCGGTGATATGACGAATCGACAGCGCCGCGCCGCCGCGGGCGTCGCCGTCCACTTTGGTCAATATAACACCGGTTAACGGTAGCGCTTCGTTAAACGCTTTCGCGGTATTCGCCGCATCCTGGCCGGTCATCGCATCGACAACGAACAGGGTTTCTACCGGATTAAGCGTTGCATGGACCTGCTTAATCTCGTCCATCATCGCTTCATCAACGTGCAGACGACCAGCGGTATCCACCAGCAGCACGTCGTAGAATTTGAGCTTCGCTTCTTTCAGCGCGGCATTAACGATATCAACCGGTTTCTGGCCAACGTCAGACGGAAAGAAATCGACGCTAACCTGCTCTGCCAGCGTTTCCAGCTGTTTGATCGCCGCGGGACGATAAACGTCAGCGGAAACCACCAGGACTTTCTTCTTGTGCTTTTCACGCAAGAATTTACCCAGCTTAGCGACGCTGGTCGTTTTACCCGCCCCCTGCAAACCGGCCATCAGAACTACGGCAGGCGGCTGCGCGGCTAAATCGAGCGCCTGATTCTCTTCGCCCATCGCGGCAACCAGTTCGTTGCGCACGATTTTGACGAACTCCTGCCCCGGGGTCAGGCTTTTATTAACTTCATGACCAACCGCGCTCTCTTTTACACGGTTGATGAAGTCGCGAACCACAGGCAGAGCAACGTCCGCCTCCAGCAACGCCATGCGCACTTCGCGCAGGGTATCTTTAATATTGTCTTCAGTAAGGCGTCCGCGGCCGCTAATGTTGCGCAGCGTACGCGACAAACGATCGGTTAAATTATCAAACATTGTCTCTCGCCTGAGGTGGAAACGGTCGGTCGCCGCAGCGACACAAAAACGGAATGGGCGCAGTATAACACGACATAAACGCGAATGTGCTGCAACGGTTGGAGCCAGACTCGCGTGACGTTATACTGCTTCTCTCTACTATTTAGTCAACAGTCGACGCGCATATGCCTGTTTTTGCTCTACTCGCCCTTGTCGCCTACTCCATCAGCCTCGCGCTGATCGTCCCTGGTCTGTTACAAAAAAACAGCAGCTGGCGGCGGATGGCGATTCTTTCCGCAACTATTGCGTTGATTTGTCACGCCTTTGCGCTGGAGTCACGCATTTTTCCCGGCGGCGAAAGCGGGCAAAACCTCAGCTTATTAAACGTGGGATCGCTGGTTAGCCTGATGATCTGTACGGTGATGACCATCGTCGCATCGCGCAATCGCGGCTGGCTGCTGCTGCCCATTGTCTACACCTTCGCCCTGATCAACCTCGCGTTCGCCACCTTTATGCCGAACGAGTACATCACGCATCTGGAAACCACGCCGGGGATGTTGGTCCACATCGGCCTGTCGCTCTTTTCTTATGCTACGCTGATTATCGCCGCGCTCTACGCTCTGCAGCTGGCGTGGATTGACTATCAGTTAAAGAACAAACGATTGACCTTCAGTAGCGAAATGCCGCCGCTGATGAGCATCGAACGTAAAATGTTTCATATCACCCAGATAGGCGTGGTGCTGTTAACCCTGACGCTGTGTACCGGGCTGTTTTACATGCATAACCTGTTTAGTGCGGAAAACATTGATAAAGCCGTACTCTCTATCGTGGCGTGGTTCGTTTATATCGTCCTGCTTTGGGGCCACTATCATGAAGGGTGGCGCGGACGCCGGGTCGTCTGGTTTAACGTGACTGGCGCAGGCCTGCTGACGCTAGCCTACTTTGGTAGCCGCGTATTGCAACAGTTCATGAGCTAAGTCTTTAAGGAATCCCTAGTGGAACATATCTCCACCACCACGCTGATCGTAACGCTGATCATCATGGTGGTTATCTCCGCCTATTTCTCCGGTTCTGAAACCGGCATGATGACGCTAAATCGCTATCGCCTGCGTCATATGGCCAAGCAGGGCAATCGTCAGGCAAAACGCGTTGAAAAGCTGCTGCGCAAACCTGACCGTCTGATTAGCCTGGTCCTCATTGGCAATAATCTGGTTAATATTCTCGCTTCGGCGCTCGGCACCATCGTGGGTATGCGCCTGTACGGCGATGCAGGCGTTGCCATTGCCACCGGAGTTCTGACGTTCGTGGTGCTGGTATTTGCCGAAGTGCTGCCCAAAACCATTGCGGCGCTCTACCCGGAAAAGGTCGCCTATCCCAGCAGCCTTCTGCTCGCGCCGCTGCAAATACTGATGATGCCGCTGGTGTGGTTGCTCAACACCATCACCCGCATTCTGATGCGCATCATGGGCATTAAAACCGATATCGTCATTAGCGGGGCGCTCAGCAAAGATGAACTGCGTACTATCGTTAATGAATCACGCTCGCAAATCTCCCGCCGCAATCAGGACATGCTGCTGTCGGTTCTGGATCTCGAGAAAGTTAGCGTGGACGACATCATGGTCCCGCGCAATGATATCGTCGGTATTAATATTAACGACGACTGGAAGTCCATTGTCCGCCAGCTGACCCACTCTCCCCACGGCCGCATCGTGCTGTACCGCGACACCCTTGACGATGCCATCAGCATGCTGCGGGTACGCGAAGCTTATCGCCTGATGACGGAGAAAAAAGAGTTCACAAAAGAGGTAATGCTGCGCGCCGCCGACGAAATTTACTTCGTGCCGGAAGGGACGCCGCTCAGCACCCAACTGGTAAAATTCCAGCGCAACAAAAAGAAAGTGGGCCTGGTGGTGGATGAATATGGGGATATTCAGGGCCTGGTCACGGTTGAGGATATCCTCGAAGAGATCGTCGGCGATTTTACGACCTCCATGTCGCCTACGCTTGCTGAAGAGGTAACGCCGCTTAACGATGGTTCAGTGATTATCGACGGTACCGCCAACGTACGTGAAATCAATAAAGCATTTAACTGGCATCTGCCGGAAGATGAAGCGCGAACCATTAACGGTATCATTCTGGAAGCTCTCGAAGAGATCCCTGCCCCCGGCACCCGCGTGCGCATTGAACAGTATGATATCGATATTCTTGATGTTCAGGAGAATATGATTAAACAGGTGAAGGTTATGCCGGTAAAACCCATTCGTGAAAGCGTGGCGGAGTCATAGCATACCTGGCACGGTGCAGGTCTGAATAGAAAAACGGCTACCTCATGGTAGCCGTTTCGCTTATTTACTTCGCTTTCGCTACGGTAACCATCGCCGCGCGAATAGTACGGCCATTCAAGGTGTAGCCCTTTTGCATAATGCCCAGAACGTTACCTGCGGGTACGTCCTCGGACTCAACCATCGCAATGGCCTGATGCACGTTCGGATCCAGCGGCACGTTAGTATCGCCAATGACTTCCACGCCAAACTTACGAACCACGTCCAGCATCGACTTCAGCGTCAGTTCGATACCTTCAACCATCGGCGCCATATCCGGGTTGGCTTTATCAGCCACTTCCAGGGCGCGGTCCAGGCTGTCGATGACCGGCAACAGTTCGTTGACGAACTTCTCAAGCGCAAACTTATGCGCTTTTTCGATATCCTGCTCGGTACGACGGCGCAGGTTATCTTCATCGGCTTTCGCACGCAGCAATACTTCACGTTCGCGCTTCTGGGCTTCAACGAGCTGAGCTTCCAGATTCGCAATTTTTTCATCGCGCGGATCCACCTGCTCAGCCGAAACCTCAGGCTCTACCGCCTCAACGTCATCGTGCTGCTCCGTGATAATTTCTTCCGGGGCTTGCCCCTCAGGCGTTTTCTGTTCTTTACTACTCATGAATTTCTCCGCGTTTTTTTTCGCATTCATCTCGCTAACTTCGCTTATTATGGGGATCAGTTTCCGGGTTTCAAGGGAACGCAGCCAGATTGTCACTATTCATTTAACTCAAGGACATCCAGATCATGAAGAATCACTTCAAGTGTATAGGCATTGTGGGACACCCTCGTCACCCAACCGCGCTGACCACACATGAAATGCTCTGGCGCTGGCTGTCCAGCAAAGGTTATGAAGTTCTGGTTGAGCAGCAAATCGCTCATGAATTACAGCTCAGCAATGTGAAGACCGGGACGCTGGCGGAAATTGGCCAGCAGGCAGACCTGGCCGTCGTGGTTGGCGGCGATGGTAATATGCTCGGCGCGGCGCGGACGCTGGCGCGCTACGATATTAACGTTATTGGCATTAACCGCGGAAATCTCGGCTTTCTGACCGACCTCGATCCGGACAACGCGCTACAGCAGCTCGCTGATGTGCTCGAAGGCCACTATATCGCCGAAAAACGCTTCCTTCTGGAAGCTCAGGTCTGTCAGCAGGATTGCCAGAAGCGTATCAGCACGGCGATTAACGAAGTCGTCCTGCACCCCGGTAAAGTAGCGCATATGATTGAGTTTGAAGTCTATATTGACGAGGTGTTTGCTTTCTCTCAGCGCTCAGATGGGCTCATCATCTCCACGCCCACCGGCTCCACGGCCTATTCCCTCTCCGCCGGCGGGCCGATCCTTACCCCTTCGCTGGATGCTATCACCCTGGTGCCTATGTTCCCGCATACGCTTTCGGCCCGGCCGCTGGTGATCAACGGTGACAGTACTATTCGCCTGCGTTTTTCGCAGCGCTGCAGCGACCTCGAAATTAGCTGCGATAGCCAGATAGCGCTGCCCATTCAGGATGGAGAAGATGTGCTGATCCGCCGGTGTGATTATCACCTTAATCTCATCCATCCTAAAGATTACAGCTATTTCAATACATTAAGCACTAAGCTTGGCTGGTCGAAAAAATTGTTCTGATTTTATAGCCAGCCCCTTTACTGGATAAAAAACCCGATTATACTGTACGAAAACACAGTAATGGTTTTTCATACAGGAAGGCAGCTATGTTGGCACAACTCACTATCAGTAATTTTGCTATCGTTCGTGAGCTGGAAATCGATTTTCACAGCGGTATGACCGCCATTACCGGCGAGACCGGCGCCGGTAAATCGATCGCTATCGACGCGCTGGGGCTGTGCCTGGGCGGTCGGGCGGAAGCCGATATGGTGCGCAGAGGCGCCAGCCGGGCTGATTTATGCGCACGCTTCTCCCTGAAAGACACGCCGGCCGCACAACGCTGGCTGGAACAAAACCAGCTCGAAAGCGGGCGTGAGTGTTTACTTCGCCGCGTTATCAGCGCAGACGGCCGCTCTCGCGGCTTTATTAACGGTACGGCGGTGCCTTTATCCCAGCTCCGCGAACTGGGACAGCTTCTTATCCAGATCCATGGCCAGCATGCGCACCAACTGCTAACTAAGCCCGAACATCAGAAGACCTTACTTGATGGCTATACCGGTGAGTATGCGCTTACTCAGCTAATGGCTGAGCGCTATCGTCAGTGGCACAAAAGCTGCCGCGATCTGGCGCAGCATCAGCAGCAAAGCCAGGAGCGCGCCGCGCGTGCGGATCTGGTGCAGTATCAACTAAAAGAGCTCAACGAGTTTAATCCGCAGCCGGGCGAATTCGAGCAAATTGATGAAGAGTACAAACGTCTGGCCAACAGCGGCCAATTGCTGTCGACCTGTCAGCATGCGCTGTCGGTGATGGCAGACGGCGAAGAATCCAATCTGCAAAGCCAGCTCTATGCCGCAAAGCAGCTGGTGAGCGAGCTGGTTGGTATGGACAGTAAACTCTCCGGAGTGCTGGATATGCTTGAAGAAGCATCTATTCAGCTTAGCGAAGCCACGGACGAGCTGCGTCATTATCACGATCGCCTCGATCTCGATCCGAATCGTCTGTTCGAACTGGAACAACGTATCTCCCGACAGATTGCCCTGGCGCGCAAGCATCAAATTACGCCCGAGGAGCTTCCAGAATTTTACCAGTCACTGCTGGAAGAGCAGCGTCTGCTGGATGATAGCGCCGGTTCCCTGGAATCCCTCAGTCAGATGGTCGTGGAGCATCATCAGTTAGCCCTTGAGACGGCGAAGCAGCTACATGCCCTGCGTCAGAATAGCGCTGATGAGCTCACTCAGTTAATTACGGAGAGTATGCACTCACTTTCAATGCCACACGGTGTATTCTCCATTGATGTCGCGTTTGATGAGCGTCATCTCACCGCTGAAGGCGCAGACCATATTGAATTCCGGGTAACCACCAACCCGGGTCAGCCGCTGCAGCCAATCGCTAAAGTTGCTTCCGGAGGCGAACTCTCGCGTATTGCGCTGGCGATTCAGGTGATCACTGCGCGGAAAATGGAAACTCCGGCATTGATTTTTGATGAAGTAGATGTCGGTATCAGTGGCCCTACGGCAGCGGTGGTGGGCAAACTGCTGCGCCAGCTAGGTGAGTCAACCCAGGTGATGTGCGTTACCCACTTACCGCAGGTGGCCGGTTGCGGACATCATCATTTCTTCGTCTGCAAGGAAACAGACGGTGAAATGACCGAGACGCATATGCACCCTCTGGATAAACGCGCTCGCTTGCAGGAACTGGCCCGTCTGCTGGGCGGCAGTGAAGTCACTCGTAACACTCTGGCAAACGCGAAAGAGTTGCTTGCCGCGTAAACTTTTTGATTTTCACAGAGTCATAGTGAACAGCAAATTGCCGATAGACCTGCAGCCGAAGGTTCCCAACCGGGCAAAGGTCTATTATCATCGGCATATTACAGATGAGCCACGTACTGCTCGGGCCCAAAAAGGAATCAAATCACTATGCGCTGTAAAACGCTGACTGCTGCCGCAGCGGTTCTTCTTATGTTGACCGCAGGCTGTTCCACTCTGGAACGAGTGGTTTACCGTCCTGACATCAACCAGGGTAACTATCTGGCACCAACCGATGTAGCAAAAGTTCGTGTCGGCATGACGCAACAACAGGTTGCCTATGCCTTGGGTACGCCGATGATGTCGGATCCGTTTGGCACTAATACCTGGTTCTACGTTTTCCGTCAGCAGCCTGGGCATGAAAAAGTTACCCAGCAGACGCTTACCCTGACCTTTAACAGCAGCGGTGTGCTGACCAACATTGATAACAAACCTGCCCTGACGGCGGAGTAATAAAGCTATCAATACACAAAAAGCGCTCATTGAGCGCTTTTTTTTATATCTGCATCTTTGGTGCGAAACGGTTACTTTCCGGCGTTTTTCTCCGCCCGCTGACGACGTAGCTCTTTCGGGTCAGCAATCAACGGACGATAGATTTCGACCCGATCGCCATCATGGATGCGATCCTGAAGCTTAGCCGGGCGGCTATAAATTCCCACTTTGTTTTTCGTCAGATCGATATCGTCACGTAGCGCCAGAAGACCGCTGGCAACAATCGCCTGCTCGACCGTCGCCCCCTCCTCAAGCTTGACGCTTTGCAGATACTGTTTTTCCGGCAACGCGTAGGCCACTTCAACCACGATTTTAGCCGGCACTGTAGACCTCTTTAGCGCGCGTCGTAAATGCCTGCACCATATTCATGGCCAGTTCTTTGAAGATACGACCAAACGCCATTTCAATCAGCTTATTGGTGAATTCAAAATCGAGATGAAACTCAATTTTGCACGCTTCCGGGCTTAAGGGGATAAATTTCCAGCCGCCAATCAGCTTTTTAAACGGACCATCGACCAGACTCATCAGGATGCTCTGGTTACTGGTGAGCGTATTTCGCGTTGTGAAGGTCTTACTGATACCCGCTTTGGATACGTCAACCGCCGCAGTCATTTGCGTCGGCCCAAGCTCCAGAACCCGGCTACCGGTACAGCCCGGCAGAAAATCAGGGTAGGACTTTACATCATTTACCAGTTGATACATCTGTTCAGCACTGAACGGCACCAGCGCGGTACGGCTAATCTGAGGCATAGCAGGTTCCACATATAAACACAGGGCAAATAATATCATTTATCTGCTGCTAAAAAAAACGCTGTACCGCAACTCGTGCTAAGATAGCCCATTACGCCTCGCAGGAAGATTGAGGTACGACTGTTTTAAGACGATGACTTCAGGATACTATGACTAAGAAAAAAGCCCACAAACCTGGATCAGCCACCATTGCGCTGAATAAACGCGCTCGTCATGAATACTTTATCGAAGATGAATACGAGGCGGGTCTTGCCCTGCAGGGATGGGAAGTAAAATCTCTCCGCGCAGGTAAAGCCAATATTGGCGACAGCTATGTCATTTTGAAAGATGGCGAAGCCTATCTGTTTGGCGCCAACTTCACGCCGATGGCGGTAGCGTCCACCCACTACGTATGCGACCCAACGCGTACCCGTAAGCTTCTGCTCAATCAGCGTGAACTGGATACCCTATACGGACGCATCAACCGCGAAGGTTACACCGTGGTCGCTCTTTCCCTGTACTGGAAGAATGCCTGGTGCAAAGTCAAAATCGGCGTAGCGAAAGGTAAGAAACAGCACGACAAGCGCACCGATATAAAAGATCGCGAGTGGGCAGTTGATAAAGCCCGCATTATGAAACACGCAGGTCGTTAATTGCTCTTCTCTTGAGGGTCAGCCAGCTGGCCCTCACGCTATATTGTTGTTGATGCTGATTTTTCATCCACTCTGGCGCCATAATCCTCAAAACGAGGGCTGGTCAGCGCATTCATAAATCTGTTATACTCAACGTACACATTGGGGCTGATTCTGGATTCGACGGGATTTGCGAAACCCAAGGTGCATGCCGAGGGGCGGTTGGCCTCGTAAAAAGCCGCAAAAAAATAGTCGCAAACGACGAAAACTACGCTTTAGCAGCTTAATAACCTGCTCTGAGCCCTCTCTCCCTAGCTTCCGCTCTTAAGACGGGGATCAAAGAGAGGTCAAACCCAAAAGAGATCGCGTGGAGGCCCTGCCTGGGGTTGAAGCGTTAAATCTAATCAGGCTAGTCTGGTAGTGGCGTGTCCGTCCGCAGGTGCCAGGCGAATGTAAAGACAGACTAAGCATGTAGTACCGAGGATGTAGGAATTTCGGACGCGGGTTCAACTCCCGCCAGCTCCACCACTTTTTAGTTGTTTGAAGTACAATGAAGTCTACTAAGCCCGCACAGCACAAGCTCTGCGGGCTTTTTTACGTCTATTGTCGTCCAGTGAGAATTGCTGAGAACTACGAGTTATGGCACCCTGAATGGGACCCACTAAGAAGGGTCCAAAAATCGAGGGTCCCAAATGGCAAAAATCGCTAAGAAGCTCACTGACACTGAAATCAAAAGCACTAAGCCAGCCGATAAAGAAATCAACTTATTTGACGGCGATGGTTTGATTCTACGAATCGCTCCTTTGGCAAAAGGAGGCAAGAAAAATTGGTATTTCAGGTATGCAGTACCAGTGAGCAAGAAAAGAACCAAAATGAGCCTTGGGACATATCCTCACCTTACTCTTGCAAGAGCCAGAGCCTTACGAGACGAGTATCTATCCTTTCTGGCAAATGGTGTTGATCCCCAAGTCCATAACAACGATAAGGCGAAGGCATTAAAGAGTGCTACTGAGCACACTCTCAAAGCCGTAGCACGGAAATGGTTAGATGAGAAGGTAAAGACCTCAGGTATCTCACAAGACCATGCAGCAGACATCTGGCGCAGCTTAGAGAGAAATGTCTTTCCTGGTCTGGGTGATGTCCCTATCAATGAGATCCGACCTAAGCTCTTAAAACAACACCTTGATCCTATTGAGCAACGAGGCGTATTGGAAACTCTACGCCGCATCATTTCCCGTCTGAATGAAATCTTCCGTTGGGCAGCCACTGAAGAACTTATTGAGTTCAACCCGGCTGACAACCTTGGCCAAAGATTCAGTAAACCCAAAAAGCAAAATATGCCTGCCCTTCCCCCAAGCGAATTGCCAAGGTTTATGGAATCTTTGACGAATGCGTCAATCCGGTTGGAAACACGTATGCTAATTGAATGGCAATTGTTGACATGGGTTCGTCCGGGTGAAGCCGTTCGCGCAAGGTGGTCTGATATTGATACAACCAACAGCATTTGGAACATTCCTGCTGATTTCATGAAAATGAAAAAGCCTCACAAAGTTCCTTTGAGTAAAGAAGCTTTGCGCATCCTTGAATTAATGAAATCAATAAGTGGGCATAGAGAATGGGTTTTCCCCAGCATTAAAGCGCCGCTTAATCATATGCATGAACAAACCGCCAATGCAGCTATCATCCGAATGGGATTTGGAGGTGAGCTTGTAGCTCACGGTATGCGTTCTATTGCAAGAACAGCGGCAGAAGAATCCGGTAAGTTCAGATCTGAAGTTCTTGAGGCAGCACTTGCTCACTCTAAAAAAGATGAAATTATCGCAGCATACAATCGTGCAGAATATCTGATAGAGCGACAGAATTTGATGCAATGGTGGAGTGATTACGTTCAAGCTCAAAGATTCAAAGCTTCTGCTGCTTGAGACGAGAAGCCCCCTAGAGAATTAAGGCTATATAATCCATACCACTATGCTAAGAATTATTACTACAGATATGAGATTAAAGTTGCGGAGTGATCTTGTATGGATAACCTTTTTGAGTTTTATGACCTGTTTCAGATATCATATATAAATGTTTCTTTGCACGCGATGCAATAACATACAATAGTCTACGAGCAACATAATTTTGATGCTCTGCACTACATTCTATAATATCATTCCAGTTCGGTATTTTTCCGTTCAATAAACCCGTGCAAATAACAACCTCATACTCATCACCTTTCGTAGAATGACAAGTGGTTATTTTTACCCCGCTTTTAAAATTAAAAAAAGAGTGAAGATCATTTGCTTTATAGTTCATTTTATATTTATCCATTCTTTTTTTAGTGGCATTAACTAAAGAAACCATTTCCTTATAGGGATAACTATCATTACTCATATCTAATTCTATAAAATCACAGAAGCGTGTGATGAGTTCGTTTAACCAAATCTCAATATGACAATCATAATTTAATGAAAATGCTATTTTATTTACTTCTTTTAATATTTTCTTAGGCGATTCTGATTCGATATTTGGAGCTAACATTTTTAGCTCCACTAATAAATCACGAAATAATTTTTGTCTAACAATGTAATTAGATGGGTTTTTTTTAATTAAAATAAGCTTGATAAGATTAAGCCACAAATTTTCATTGTTTTTAGGTATTGGTGATATCATAACTCCATCGATTTCAATCTCAGGATTTGAAGATATAATCTCATTCGATAGTTTTATTACATCAAACCAGCTTGGACACAACACAGCAATCTCACCTGGATGGATGCCTTGTTCCAAATGAGTTTTAATTATACCAGCTACATAAATAGAAAGTTGTGTTATATCAACATTCCTTTCTTTTAGTATCACAGAAGGAAATTCTTTAATTTCTGAAACTGAATTTATATGATAAACATCATCCTTGTACTTTTTGTAAAAATCAATAATTAATTGACTACTACGAAAACAGCCTGTCAGCCTCATTTCAGTCAATTCTTTAAGGTCAAAATAATCTTGTAGTTGATTCTTATTTTTTACAACTGCTCCCAATCCTGTATATATAGCTTGTTCTTTATCCCCAATAAAGGTAACCACAGTATTTTTCTTTGATACTATTAACCTTAAGATCTCATACTGTACAAGAGAAGTATCTTGATACTCATCGACTAAAATATATCCCATAAGTAAAGATAAACGTTCACAAAGTACATCATATTTTGATAATAAATTACATGTTAAATTCAAAATAAGATCGAAGTCGATTAATCTGTTCTCATATAAATACGCATGATATGCTTTCACTACATTATACTCAGGAATATCACGACAATATATGGGTGTAAAATTGAAATCTAAAATTGTATCAATTTTATCATAAGGGGATAAATCATATTGTTCCTTTAAATCATTTAATAGAAACTCTTTTTCGTGCTCATCAATTATATTAAAGCCTTTACAAAGCCTAGGAATTCTATCTATGTTGGGTTTTATAATCCAATTTAGACAAAAGCTATGTATAGTGCCAATCCATAATGAATCACTATTTATACCAAATGACATTATTCTTTCAAGAATGGTATCTGCTGCAACATTAGTATATGTCAGGGCTACTACTTTTTTCTTACCTATACCTAAAAATTCTTTGTTTTCCAAAATATAACAAAGTTTAGAAACTAATGTTTTAGTTTTACCTGATCCTGGACATGCTGTTAATAATAAATTATCGTTAAATTCTACAGCATCCATTTGCTCTGAAGTTAAGTTTCTATATGGCATAAATTATAGCTCCAATAATCTTACAAAGCTATCATTGAAGTGTTTCTTATATTCCGTCATTTTGCTTGTAAAACTATTTTCTTCATTTATGCAATCAAATTCTTTAGCTCCCATCAAAGACATATTATAATCAAGCATTTTTTGATATATTAGTTCGACGTTTCTATCACGAATGACAAACTTAATAGCCTGTAATATATAATCAGGAACACGGTTATCAACACTAAGGTGTTCTATCATTTCTGTAGCTAACCAGCCCTTACCTATTTTTTTTGCAAACTTTAGAACCCTTCGATATCGAATCCTGTGGTCTGATGAATTTACATCAGATTCAGCTTTTTTAAAATAGGCGTCCTTTTCGTAATTAGTCCTCATCACTTTAATAAACAAGTCTTTGTTATCATCATATCGAACCAGTTCTGTTTCAAAGGTATTTTCAGCATAATATACCGAAACAAATTCATTACCTTCGATATAACTGTCTAATTCATCTTTTCTTCGTAAACCATCATCTTCAGCAGCCTCTAAAGATTGAACGAACTTATCATCAAACTCATCGTCAGCGACACTAACATAAGCCGAATCAAGATCTGTCAGAATAGCACACTTTCTTTTCAAACGTTTTTCGTGAAAAAGATTAGAAACATGTTTGAAAACAGTTCCATCCACTTTAATGAGACTTATCCCTAACTCATCTAAGCTAATACCCAAAGTTTCTTTTATCATTGCGGGTATAAGAATAAGCTCAGCATCACCTTCTACGAGAATGACACTTTTAGCGAACAATAGATCACTTCGAATGGCATCAAGGTACCGCTCTATAGAAGAAATCTCTTTCGGTGTTAAGCCCAGTGAGGGATGGTATACATCAGTGTAGCCACATTGGCGAGCTAATATATTCATTGAAGATATCTTAGATACAGAGCTGATTTGTGTCGAATGCGTTGATACAAATACTTGTGTGTTTTTAAAATTAAAATTATCGAAAAGTGTCTTCTGAATATGATTATGAATATGTGCTTCTGGCTCTTCAATCAACAAAAAATGTGTTATATGTTCTTCGCTATCCCTAATTTCTTCATATTCATATAGTTTTAAAGCAAGATAAATCAAATTTGCACCACCAAGACTCAAATCATCGATTCTACCCGAACCATCATAGTCTAAAGAATCCTCAACCACCAATCCAAGTGATTGAATTAGTTCAGTAAAATCTTCAGGTAGTTGTGATGAAACTAATATCTTAGGTGAATAGGTTGAACCTACCGTGTTGAGTAAAGATGTAGATATTTTATTACTTAGTCTTTCAATTTCTGGTATAGATGAGATTTTTTCATTAATTTCTTTTACATTATCAACAATATCTTTTCTGTCATCTATTTGTTTACTTTTCAAGGTAAGTAATTTATAGAGAGGGTTGGTCTTATAATATTTTAAATCTGCAACCACATTTCTAAGCGCTTTGACATATGTACAAGCAACCTCACTACCCAAGGCGAAATATGGCGGTTTTTTTACACCTATCACCGCTGCATCATCTTCCTTTGGATTTGAGAAAACATAATTACTGAAATCACCAACTACTTTTATATACGTTTCGTCATCATTGAAATCAATTTTTGTTCTAACAAATGCAATTGCCTCGTATGTTTCTTTAGATATTATATGATTTGATTTTAATTCTTCAAAGGCATCCTTTCTGGATTGGATACTCCCATAATCGGACGTTAATTCAAACAACTTTTGTCGAATATGGTATCTTGGGCGATATATAAATGTATAGTTCCCTTCTTTAGTAGTCTTTTCATTACCATCATTTATTGTATAGTTTGCGATCACCTGTTCTTCTTCAGACTCACTTAAGTCATCAAAATATAATGTAATAACGATCCAGTGCCCGAAAGGTTCATTTAGCCCATGATAAAAATCTTCATTCAATAGTATTCGTGAATTCATTGGAAGAGAATCATCCAGAATCAATCGCATGGCATTGAATAAATTGGTTTTACCTGAGGCGTTTTCTCCAATGATTGTATTAACGGAATCTTTAACAAAATAGAAATTCGAGCTTCGAAAGTTTTTATAATTTCTGATGGATAATTTCTTAATATACATAGTAATAGACCAACCCTTTTCAAAAATTTTATTGCTTACAACATTACTCTATATTCAACATAATTAGCGGGCCAAAATATTTAACGAGTTCAATAATTGAGTATCCAGTGTTTCAGTTGCAGGTGTTGGTAGTCCGTTCGCAATACGATAATTTTTTATTGATTGCCTTGTGGAAGGACCCATTATGCCGTCAATATTCCCGTTGTAATAACCTTTGTCCAGCAAAGCGAATTGAACCCGCATGATTAAGCGCTTACGCTTCTCTGTACCAGAAGTCAACCCATTACTTGCACGGTTAGCTTCTGTCGTTCCAACTGAATTCGTAGTAGTAGAGTTGTTATTGTCGTTAGAACGAAGCGAACGCACAGAGGGAGAGGACGATGAGGAACTTGTTCCTGAACTTGAAGACCCCGATGAGCTTGGTGAGCTGTATGTTTTTGGATAATAAGGAGTGCTGCCACCATAGTACCCGCCACCTGATGATGATCGGTGAGAACTATGGCTCCGGTGGGAGCTATGACTGCGATGCCCTGCAATGTAGAATGGAACTTCGGTGTTAAGTGGTGCTATCACTAAATCATGTTCATTAAGAGTCATACCAGGCAAATCACTTGCTCCGGTAGATGAATCACTTGCCCATACAGAATTATTAAGTGCCAAAAATCCCGGAAGTAGAGCAGCAAAATTAAATTTTTTCATAAAATTGGTCTCGGTGGTTGATGAAAACGGCCTGTTGAGGAACTGAAATAACCAGCACAGGAAGACTTCTGAGTGCATTCATCACATTCTTTAGGATAGTAATTTTTCCAATCAGAGATCGACTGAGCAGCAAGCTCCCAGGCTCTTTCAGGAAGATGACACAAAGGATAATTAAAAATTGTTAGAGGTATACCTGACCTGTGTGCAGCGTCTATAGCGGAGGTTATTTTCTCACTATAGCTGCTGTGTTCAATGAAGATTGTTGACCAGTTTTTTCGCGCCCAACCGATAGATTCCAGCCCCATAAGGGAAATCTGATTAATGTTGGAGAACACTCGGCCAACGAACTCTACAATATCATCCAATTCTGTATAGTTAGCCAGTGTCGGAATAACTCTAAGTTCGATATTAATCCCTGAGTTTCCTGCATTGATTAACCCCTTAACCGTTTCATTAAATGCGCCATCACTCCCTACCAGATGATCATGCACAAGTGGTCTTGATGAGTAGAGCGGGATACCAAAGGTGATTTTGATCTTTTTGCTTCGCTTTGCCATTTCCTGAGTAAAGTTGATATCAGCAAATTTGCGTCCGTTTGTTAAAACATGCAAAGCAGTATCTGGTGAATTCTCGATGATAAAATCAATGAAGTGAAGGAAATCATCTCCATACAGCAAAGGTTCTCCACCACTGACCCCAACAACTCCATCCAAACCAAATGAAGCTATAGCAAGAGCTGATTGGGTAAGTAGCCAGTCATCATTTGATTTCTTTGGTGGCTGCGAACAAAACAGACACAAGTTATTGCAGCGTTCCGTTACTAAGACAGTATTATGATTGGCTCTGCGGGATAGAATTACGCGTATCATATTGCCATTGTTGATTATCCCAATATCTCCATCTTCAATTGACTCATATAATTCAGTGCTAATAACAGAGAAATCAAAGCATGGTTGAATGGCATCATTATTGCCTTCAGCAACTACCAGTAAATTGGGCAAAAAGAATAAAGGGTTCATTGGTTTTTGTTTGCATAACCGATAGAACCCCGTGGGCACATTCTTTTTTGAAGCAAAATGAAAGATATCGTTCCTAATAACCTCAGACATATGCCCATCCTTTTAGCATCTCAGCCTTCGGACCACCTTCTGAGATGCAGTTCATCAGATACCTGAACATCCCCTTGTGATACTGACAAAACGTTGAACGACTCCTATCACCAACAGGCTCACCCTGTACACTTATGTTCTGGCATGGATCTGCACCGCAAAATGGTTGATATGCACATGTATCACAACCTGGCAGAGCAAAATTGAACGATGAACTCAACACTGCGTTATAGTAAGGACTCTTAGAAAATGATAGCGTTTTAACCTCACCCGCACTGAACTCCGTTTCCGGGTTCACCTTCTGCAACATACGGCTCTCATCGCTACCATATACTCGACCGTCATAATTGAAAAGAATACTGTTAAGCACGACCCCGCTTGGCGACTTTAAATCCGCATAGCCACTAAAGCCGGGATTGAAGATCCTTTTCAGATGAATGGAGGCCGAATGTTCAACAACCCTTATCCCTTCATTATTCATCTTAAAGATTTCATCTATCAACGAGGCATAGAAACTGAAGTATTCCTCCATAGAAAATGTGAACGATGCTTTTTGTGCAAACCCATAGGGACTAACAGGTCGGATAAACATGTCCTTGAGGCCAAGAGACAAGTGAGCCTGGACAATCGATTCAGGATGCCTAATGAGAGCTTTAGTAACTGTAGTAACCGTTGCAACGCGACCAGCGCCTAAAGACCGTTTGATAGCCTCTACCCCTGACACTGTTCTACTGTACGCAAGCCCATGACCAAGAATTCGATTACTGTTGTGAACAACTTCCTCACCATCAAGCGAAACAGAGAACGTTATGTTCCTATCTCTCGACCATTCAAGCATATCCTCATTCAAGACAGACAGGCTTGAAGCTACCACCATCTCAAAATCGGTGCTTCCCAGCGTTTCAGCACATTGCTCATAGATAGACTGAATTAAATCGAACCGCAAGAGTGGCTCTCCACCCTGTATCTCTATCTTGTAAGGTGGAGTTGATAGTTTTTTGATAGTAGAAATGATATCAGGGATGAGAGCGGGATCTAAATCATAACCAGAGGCGTTCACTGAAGCTCTACTGACCTGACAATACTTGCAGGTATGGTCGCAACGTAATGTGGGCACAATCATGAAAATTGGCCTGATCGCCAGTTCATTCATCAATCGTTTTGCAAAAGCAGAACTTAAAGCATAGGGAGCAATAGCTGATGAGCTTTCGTTGGTTATGAACAGCTTGCTTTCGAGTGCGTTTGATTGTTCCGCACTGATTTGCTCATCAGAAAGATCAAGCAGCTCTTGCTCATCAATGAAGTGATGAAAACCAGCGAGGTTGCTTATAAACACCTGTCCATTAGGCAATCTGTCAAAATTGAATGGCATTAATTCCATCACGAAAGCCTTTCATCGACACTGCGAAGCACTTTATGGACAATAGAATCTCTCAACGCCCCTGTTTTATGCTGTAGTTTTTCTCGCAAAGTGTAATCATTCAGCAGCCTCTCGAATTCATAGAGGCATTCGGGACTATCGTTTTCAAAAGAGATTGTCCAAGAGGATATATCTTCACAAAGCTTCCACTGAGTAAGCGAAGTCATCCAGTACAGGCTATTGCGTATAACCCATTCAGAATAAACATCTTTTTTTAACATCCTTTCGCACATTGCCATTGCCTCACAAAGCTAATAATCACAATCAGCAACCGCTTTAAAGCGGATTTTTCCTATAGAAATGAGGATACACCATTTAATTAATATGTTACAAGATGTTAGCATCTGAATGGCGATTCCGAAAAATGATGCTGGTTATAATGATCCTGATAACCTATTTTCCGCTGGTGTGGTTTCGCTGGGACAAAAGTAGCTTTGTACAGTTTAAATGAAGAATAATTCTTTCAATTATCAGCGCGATATTAAAAGGGGTAAAAAATGGTCGAAACGTCTCCAAATAAAGACAGTGTAAAAGAAAAAGCTTATGATTTTTTAAGTAGTAAAAAAATCACAGTTCAACTAGATAGTTATTCTGAAAAGACTGAAAATATTGTTGGCATAGATTATAGAGTTATTTCATTCTGTCAAAATACAAAAACAATTGATGTGGTGATTGATCATGATGAAGACTCAAGTTTAATACTTAAAACGGAGTTTATAAAAACAAAAACATTAAAATACTTTTTAACTGTGATCATTTCATTATTTTATATAATTACCATTATAATTTTCTTTATTCTCCCATCTTCATGGGTAGGTAAAACATTATTATTTTCCACACCAATTGCCTTTGGTTATTTTTTATATTATATGGCTTATAAGACTGCAAAAATCTATCTTAAGAAACTTACTGATACTATAACTTTTAGCAGTGCAGCTATTGCAGCAGCTACAGCACTTTGTGGAGTAAACCTGCCACAATACTTGTATGACCACGAAGCAAATGGAATTATACAAATCATTTTATTTTTAATATTACAAACATTTTCTATTTTTGCCACCACGAAATGTTTAATTTCATGGGGTGAAACAATAGAAGAAAGCAGAAGATACTACAAAAAAAATGAAATCATAAAAAAGAAAGCGGGCATTTTAAAAAATACAAAGCTGCTTATTATCTCAGCTTTGTTATATTCAAAGATCAGGCTTCACAAAAACAATAAAAATAATAAATAAAAAAACAATCAACTTAAAATATATATAGTAAAGATGGGGAATGTTGTTATTGACATCCCCATATATATTGCAGATATTAATTCCAACCAGCCGGGGATAATTCCCCATTGAAATGAAAGAAAAATAAAGAATATAGATAGCAGGATGCAAAATATATGCAAGACTATCATGGGTATATTTTTATTTTCTTCGGACAATATTTTAATTATATTTATCATAACTCCCCCTATTTTTTATTTTAATATTTAACACTTATTTTTACCGTGTCAAGCAAATCAACTAATATTATATTTAGCAAGGGCTAACTCATCGAAGCGCTACGCTGCTTCTTCGAGTTTCCCTTGTTTTTTCCGCCCTTCGGTTGAAAAAAATTAAAAGCAAAATCAAGACACTACATTGACATTATTCGCATCTATCATATAAATAAATTAAGCATAAGGAATATGCTTTTATTTAATTATATGAAAAGGAGTTCATATGGTCGAAAGTAATACTTTTAATAAGGTCGTTGTAAGTAAGCATTCCCGTAATGGAAGCGTTAACGAAGCGAAGCTCTCACACAACCAGCTTCGTTCTCATTGCGTCAGTGTCAGATTAAATGATGAAGAGCTAACGCTTCTCAATGAGAGACGTGGCCGTCATCGTAAAGGCGAGTGGCTTCGCTTATCTTTACTTAATAAACTTCCTGCTGTCGTTCCAGCTATCAATATTGAAGCCTGGAAAATCCTTGGTGAGATTTCGCAGAAGCTGAACAAGCTTGTCGCTCATCTGGATAACAAAAGCCAGGGAAGCTCTCTGACGCAAACAGAACTATTCGCAGTGAAGCGCCAGATCTCTGAGCTTCGCATAAATCTTGTTGGTGCAGATCTATGGGGAGAAAGAAATGAATGAAAGGGATGCAAAAAATCAAAAGAGGAAAAACCTTTAACGGGCTAATTTCTTATTTATTAAAACCCGCTTCGCACCATAAATCAGCTCCATATGTGATCGGCGGCAATGTCATAGAAAGCTTCGCAGAAGCGTTAAGTGCAGAGTTCAACACAACGAAGCTTCTACGTTCTGATGTCAGTAAACCCGTATGGCATAATTCTTTGCGTCTTCCTGCGGGTGAGCATCTAACTACTGAACAATGGGTTGAGGTCGCAGATGACTACATGAAGCGTATGGGCTTCTCTGAGACGCATCTACGAGCTTATGTCCTTCATGACGATAAGGCCGGTCAGCACATCCATATCATCGCCAGTCGCATCGAACTCAGTTCGGGGAAGCTCTACCTTGGAAAAAATGAAAATCTCATCAGCACCCGTATCATCCAGGATCTTGAAAAAGACTATCAGTTAACAAGAACCAAAGGAACTGATGCCCTGAAACCTTTAACCTCACCTGCCAAACGTAAAAAATCACGTAGCGAAGCGATGATGGAGAAAAGGACTGGTGAGCTATGCCCGAAAACCATCATCCAGAACGCTCTGGAAGTATTCCTTGCCGATAAACCGTCAACCACTGAGTTTGTGCATCAGCTTGCCACACAAAACATCAGAGCAATCCCGAACATCGCTTCTACCGGACGCATGAACGGCTTCTCATTCGAATACAACGGGATTGCTTTCAAAGCATCTCAATTGGGAAAAGGGTATTCCTGGTCTGCCTTGCAAAGCAGAATCGACTACCAACAGGAACGTGATAATGCTTTCCTGTTTAAACTGAAATCATCTGTCAGAGAAACATCTGCTAGTGCAACTCATGATATGGTCATAACTATAGATGCTCCTGAAACCACGACAGAATACGTTAACCGCCCCATAGAAGCACTTATCCTCGATAAACGAGCTGCTGGTCAGGACGAATACTCTATCGCTTCTGTCGAAGCGCTTCTCCCAGAAGCTGTTGCAACTAACAAAGAAGCGATAGCAACCGAAACGTTAAAAGTAGCGCCCAAGCGAAGCTATAGGGCTTCAACGTTCAGATGGTTAGAGACCATCCCCTATCTCAATACCATTATTACTATCTTCAAAAACCTCAAAATCCCAACCCTTAAACGCCCTCAAAAACACAAAACCATCACTAGCGTGAGAATGGTAGAGATTACGCCTCTCCCCCAAAAAAATCTCATTGAATCAGCACCTCAATCCAGAAGAGCTTCGCTTTCGATGTAAGGCTGGCAAGCCTTTTTGATAGATACAGGTCAATAAATTGATCGTTTATACCGATCGATATTCTTTTGTTGATAGCCTGCATCTATCATTAATCTTTAATCGATCGGTACAAGTGATTTGCCTTTCCTGTAAACCCAGTCAAAATGTGATTTCACACCAAAGAATATAACAGACTGATTTAACTAGCCTATTTACGTATTCAACTAACATGCAGGTTTTGAAATGGCAGATACCATCTCATCTGTAGTCCCTGATTTCTTCATACATCGAATATGAATTTAACATCTAACACAAAGGAACTTGTATGAGCATCTCCACCACGAAACGCCGCAATGAAGAAGTCAATGTTGGTCTTTCTGATCGCCGGAAAGCAGAGATTACAGCCTCAAAGTTTGATCTGTTTGGTGAAACTTACACGTTTGTTAAGACTTTCTCTGGCACTGTCATTAATTCCAACCCAAGCAATAATCAGATCTGGGTAAAAACCGACGCTGGGGATGAGAAGCAGATTTCCGACTATGGTATCCCCTTCAGAAGTTCACACACTATTTATAAATACGAGCTTCGCCAGTATAGTGAGGATGGTTCGTATAATGTGTATAAAGATGCACTTATCGTTAATAAGAACACGGGAGAACATGAAGTAAACTTAAACAGGAAAAAAATTGTCATCCCCGCTTTTCTGACAATGCTGTTCCATAATGCTTCTACAGCATCGTATTACAGAGCAATGCCTGTTTCGAAACTATTCTCTATTGTTTTCATTTTACTTTGTGCTGCTGCACTTATTTCATTTCTCACATTGCCTTGGGGCTTTAAAGATGGATATGTGTGGGAGGAGCACAAGTATATGTGGCTCACATATTTCCTATCAAGGATCGGAAGCTTCGTTTGTATCAAATGGATTAAAAGAAGAAGCGCTAGATTTGATCATGAAATCAGAAATCTTATCGATTTAGTAAAAAAATAAAAAAATATAAGCAACAAAGAGTTAGCCCGTAGATTCCTACTACGGGCTTTTAAAATAATTACAATCCATATTTTCTTTTCTTCTCTTTGATGGATAACGATCTTTTTAGGGTCGAAGCATCATATTTCCTTTTCTCATTAGCATAGACTTTCTCTGTTCGGCTACCATTACTGACTATAAAGTTAATCAATGAAGAGCATACATGCTTCATACGCTCTTTGTTGATCAAATCATCATCAAGTTTATTTATATGAGTATAATATGAAAGTAGCAGAAAGGTTAAAACAACCTCCCTGTTGGAGAAGGTCATTTTTTCGATACCACTTTGGTATTTGATATAAAATCCTGCACAAAAAAGATATGATTGTTCTATAATTCGTTGCTCTGAGAAACCTGATTCAGCGAGTTTATCAACGAATCGATCAAGCAGAAGAAGATACCTTTCCATAAGATTAATATTTATTTTTTCCATAATATGCATCCTTGCAATTTTTTTTGTCATCCTGACAATTAAAGAAATACCATAATTATTAATCATGTCAATAGTTAAAACCTATCAATTTTATTAAAGGTATTTTGCAGGTAACGGATTATTAAGTTCTTCAATCGTTATTTGTTTAAGGTGAGCATTATAAAGCCATACTTTGAACTGCTCTAAATAGCGTTCATTTAATGCCTTCAAAGCTTCATTTTCTGCTTCAAGTCTTCTAATTCGTTGAGAAGCCACTTTTAAATTAGCAGGTTTTACAGTGTATATTGCACCAGATTTGATAGTGGCCTTTTTCACACTGAAGCTTTCTGCAATCCTTACATGACTACTTAAGGATTGTCTTGATGGTCTTTTCCCAATAATCCTTACTAACCTGTCGCACAAAGCATCCCAGGTTAGTTTTTCATCTATAGACCATGTGTTAATAACATCTACAATCTTCTTCTCATGATAACCATTTATATGCTTAGCCATTTATTCTCCTTTTTTTATTCTCTTATGGAATTCATACCATCTATCAGCATTTATGTTCCCATCATGTTTATCATACAGTGTTCTTTTTAAAATTTTATCGTGAATGTTTGAAATCGTTTCGTTATCTAAACCAGAATTCTCAATCGGATAATGTTCACACGGCTTAAACGCATATGAGTGCTTGCAGTAGCCATGTTTTGATACAAGTACTGCACCACTACTAAGTGAGTCAAACTCATTAAGAACCACCACTGGAATATCCTTTATTCTGTGCTCATTAACACATACTGATAACTTTTGTTCTCTTATTGCTTTAGACATTTGAAGATGCGATCTGTGGTCATAAGAAACATTTTGAGAAATAAGCTTACGTCCAGACCAGCGAGCAATACTAAATTCATCCATACCATTTATTTGAGCAAATGTGTTGAGAAGATGCCTCAGTTGATGTGTTCTTAGCAAATATGGGCTACCATCTTCATTTATATAACCATGTCTTTTAAAAACATTAAAATACCCTTTTATATAATCAGAATCAACGATATCAGTTTTAAAAAAATTCGTTGTAGGTCTGAATAATTTATCTGACATTTCCTTTTTATTTTGATTTAACTGTCCTTCAGTTAACAAGCAAAGCGCATTAGAATATTTGATTTTCTTCTCTCTATCATACCAAAAGAGATCAGGAGGTATATTTTCTTTAAGGGTTCCCTTCGTTGAATTAGAGTAATTCTTTTGAATTTCAGCAGCCAATAACCTCGCTTGACTTGATAATTCTTTTAATCTGCTAATAGCCTTTTTAGCTACAGGTATCATTAAAGTTGGAATCCATTTTATATTGCCTTCATACCCTTTTGCTGAAAAAAATCTTAAACCGTATCTTTGAATGCCCTTTCCATCACATTCTGTGATTTCACAATCCGCTGGCAAAGCTAAAATTTCCGATATCCTACTCGGTGCACACATAAGTAAAGCAAGCACAGATGTAGTAAATATATCTCTTGACGATAATTGTTCATCCCGCTTTGAAAAAATCTCAGCAATCGCAATAACTGATTTGATATCAGGCAATCTAGAATGGCCTTCCAGTGAAGAATCATAACCAGTCCAAGACTGAGTAATCCTATACCTAATTGGATTTACCCAAAATAAATAAAATGAGTTAGTCATCCTATTATCATTTAAAAATGAACTCAATTTCTCAAGTTCTTTCCCAATAGCAAATGCATGTGCTTTAGAATACTTTTCAGAGGCTATCCTTATGCATTCATCAAAGATTGAATTGTTGCAATAGTTTACATTAGCTTCCATATTGATTTTAAGTAAAACGAATTCGACAATCTTCAACATTGATAATGCTGAGTGTTTCGCCTTAGATTTATTGAATGAATGCACATGCAACATATATGCTTTAGCAAAATTAATAAAGCTATCATCTAAGCACTCCTTGCTGTTTAGGTTGTTTTTTGAGTTAAACTTAGTAAACCTATATAAACCTTTCCATTTATTGCTTTCCCATGAAGTTGTTAAATTATTATTAGAAATAGTACTCTTACAAAACTCGATAAACTTAATAACATTATCGTGAGGGTTGTTTTTATTGCTTGGTTCAAAAATAAATATATTGTTCATAATGCTCTCCAGGGATTGAATTTTTTACACGTTAAACATTTCAAATCCTCTTTCGTATCTTCCAATAAGAAAAATGCATCTGAAACATACTTGATAAAAAAGTTCTTGTTTTCTTCAATCTCTATGCCCATAAGTATATTAGATAAGGGGTTAAAAAACGCACTTAGTCTCTTATCGATGTCATAAACGTTGTCAGGATTATTTTTTATATATATCATAGAAGAGTTTACTGATTTATGATCTAACGCTTTAGCAATCACCTCAATTGAGGCTCCTTCATTAGCCAGTCGACTTCCTAACGTATATCTGAATCTTCTAGCATTAAGTTCTATATAGCTGTTAGTCCTTTCTGACCTAACATCGAATTTTGACGGAAAGTGTTTTAATAGTTTTGACATAACTGAATTTTTCATATGGAAAAAATCTGTTGTTAAATCATATAAAAAATCCTCAATCCTTTTTGTTTCCGTAATCTTATCTAAATTCATGAAGATTGGTAATTCGCCTCTATAGTTACTAATCCCAACACTGAATTTATCTTCAACAAACGCCTGATTTTGATTAATTAGCATTGATAAGCTGTCATATAAGAACGGTTCTATCATAACCATGTTAAATTCTTTTCTGAAACATTTTCTTTGTTTTACTTTTGGTACATTCAAAAAGCACCCTCTCTCATTTTTAATGAGATCTTTAGCTTTTAGAGATATTAATTGTAATGGCCTTCTTCCTGTTATTGCCAGCAAAAGGATATAACAATACAAAAAGCATTGAATTTTCTTCTCATGATAAAATTTTCCAACGGCGTTAATGATGTTATTGAATTCCGTTTCAGTTAAAGGTCCTTTATTTGGATCTCGTCTTTTAACTGCATCTCCTGTTTGGTTTGGAATGATTTTTATTTTCTCCAGCATTCTAATGGCAGTCGCTTCTACCCCAGGGTAATTGAGATTTTTCCATTTAGTGATGAAAGCCTTAATTAAGTTTAGTTTGTAGTTTCTTTCTGAACCTAAATAAACATTCAATTGATATATTGCTTTGTCATCAATAGTATCGATGGTTATTGCACCAAACCACTTATAAAATAGAGCGTTAATATTTTGTATATAAAAAGAACTATATTCAGACGCATAGTAAGCTAATGTTTTTAAGTAGCTAAGTTTCATTTTTGTAGGCATTATATCTACAACTTTATGAGGGTATACGCAGTTTTCTTTATCAAGTTGCCATTTCTTATCTGACAGTTTGAAACTATATCTATTCATCTTAGCAAAAAAAATTTGCTCACTTTCAATACATTTGATTTCCACATTAAACCCCACTAATTATTTTACTTACTGATTTATAGACCTTTAGGACGACATCCTTCTCTTGTTGGGATATATATTTAAAATTGTATCTATCACACATGATTGACTCCTTTGACCAACCCATTAGATAATTCCTTAAATCTTTCCTTCTACTATATTCTAATTCAGCACCTTCTATTCCTTTAGAATACATATAATTCCAAGAGTGCCTTAGCCTATGACCTGAAAGATTATATAGCTCTGGACTTGCTCGTTTCAGTGTTGATATCACCTTCTCATAAGCTGAAATGCTTAAGGGTTCTCCTGCATTTTTTCCGGTGCAATGAGCCACCAATAAGAAATTATGCTTTTTCCTTTTTGTCATTTTTTCTCTGCTATTGCTTATGTAATCAAAAATTTCACTGGCTAACTCATCAGATAACGGAATAACCCTTTCTCCAGTCTTTACTAATGGTTGATAAGATCTTCCATCGTCTTTTGAATCATGTCTTCTGACTACACTTAGAGTGTTGTCTCTGAGATCAAAATCATCTATTTTAAGGTTGAGCAACTCTCCTGCCCTTAATCCTAAATTCAAGAGCAAAGTAAATATTAGTCTGTTCCTGACCTGTACTTCCTTATGGAAAGGGTTTTCAATCCCGCCAATTTCCAATAGACGGAAAAGTACTTTGATCTCTTCTTCATTTAACGATTTTTCAGATATTTCATTCATATTCAATGAACTGTTTCTTGGAATATGTGCTCTGATACTTTCAATAAATACTTCTACTTCATACTTTGCATGAATCCCCTTTGACGAATGAACTAATCCACATAACCACTTAAGGTAGCGTGAAAAAACGTGTACTCTATAACTAAAGGTTCTCTTCGCAATAAACCTATTACTTGCTGATTTTATATTTATAATTTTTTGTCTATCGAATCTTTGTTTCGCATATCTTACCAGATCATCTATTTCTGCAACGCTGAGATACTTTTTAAGCTCAATTCTCTCAACTATATTAATTTTCCTACTATCTAAGAAATTACTAAAAATTAGTAAGTTAGTTGCAACTATTTCCATAGTTGAGGCGGTTGCGCCTCTATTTCTTATGTCTGTAGTAAGAAATAGATTTTGATAGTAAGCTGGTAGATTACTATTTTTATCAAGGATCAGGCATCCTCGCTCCCCATTACTCATGATGAATTTCTTTACTTTATATCCCATTTTGACCTCATTCTTTACAAATTAATATCACTCTCACTTATTAAATATATTCCAATTCAAAATAATTCAAATTTTTTACAATGCCTTTAGTTTATTTGGTATATATATTAATGGATTGAAAAAATTTATTTGACGTCAAATAAACAGGTACGGCTAGTTAGCTGTATCCATACCCGATATTAAGAAAACCATCTCTAAACCTTATAGCAAAAGCTCTGCCAAAAAAAAGGTAAAGAATTCCGTTAAATATAGTAATTTTTTAGATTTAAACTTTACAAAACCTCGTTTTTTTTGAAACTCAGTCAGTGAACTTATAAGGCCTATAAATTTATTTTCTTAATATTATTAAAAGTTAAAAGATCGATGTAGCAACATTCCTCTTAAGCAACATGCTTTCTTGAATTTTCGATAGTTAATTGAATCCATTCGTCTACTTCACTTTCAATGAAAGCAACTGCACGAGATCCAATTTTGACTGGTGATGGGAAACGGCCTTTGCTGATTAGATGATAGATCCACGCTTTACCATAACCGGTTCGATTTAGAACCTCTGGTAAACGAATAAGGCGAGTATTGTGCTGATTCATATTTTATTCCTCATTTCAGTTGCGATGGGAATTACTATATAAATGAATCAGCAGGAAAAAGACCGAAGCCGAGAACGCCAGAGCTAATGGAGGTTGGTCTTAGTCAGAATCAGCGATTTTCATCACGTCTGAAACTCTGATCTTTTTTAGGTGGTCGTTTTTGTTGATGAACAGATGAAACTGACGGATGAAAGGTATACTCGCGGCCTTCAGAGCAAGGGGTCTGTCCGTATCCCTGATTTGGTGGTTCAGGCGGGTTTGTTCTTCATCATCATCATCCGTGTACAGGAGCCGGGAAAGGCGATCTTCGGATACACGAACTTGGTGCAGGTTTGACCATACCAAGATATCAATAAGGGGTATAAGTCTGTAGTTGATGATTTTCTTAATCGTTCCATAACCAAAGCGAATAGCTTCCGTTACATCTGGTTCTATACCACGCACTTTACGCCATTGAGGAAGTGCAGCTTTGAGTGATTCAGCGATCTCTTCATCTGTCCCGTTTGCTAGGTCAATTTCGACCATGACCGTATCTCTGAACAATTTTGGCAAAACTTCCGATACAGGGCTATCGAGGAATTCTCTGTTAACAGAATACTCATCGCTTCCATCCCAGAAGAACAATGAATTTCGCAGTCCAACGATGCTGAGTTGTGCCAGTCGTTCGGTGGTTGTGAGAAAAAAGTGCGGGGGCTGATACAATGTGTCCTCTCTTGTGAGATAACCTAAATGCTTTTCTGTGATGAGAAAGGGATTTCCATTGAAGATCCTGTCGATGTAGAGGCTTACGGCCTTCGCTTCAAATTCTTCATGGTAAGGTTTGAAGAACAAGGTTCTTGCAAGTAGTTCATGATAAAGCTGCATGAGTGGAAGCTCTTCGAATCCGCGATATGTATCTATGTCCAGCCACTTCTTCACCTCTCTCGTATGCTCAACTGACCAGTTTTTCATAACAATCTCCAACAGGCGTTAGTCTTAATGTATGTAGCTAACGTAATCGACATGTTAAAGGAAGACCAATGAAATGAGTTCAGATGCCATTAGGAAGTTGAACCAAGAGGTTTGATATTTTTTGATACAGTTTGCCAACGGACTATTTTCAGGAGGTCATGCCGTTACGATTTATGGTTCCTTTATAGAACCAAAGGTAAAGTCATAAACAACAGTTATCTATAAAATTCAATCAAATAGATATCTAGTTACAGGGACGCCAGCACCAAAATTCTCCATCGGTGATTACCAGAGTCATCCGATGAAGTCCTAAGAGCCCGTACGGCGCAAGCCCTGCGGGCTTTTTTGTGCCTGCAATTTGTCCCGCGAAGTCAGATGCCAACTAATTAAATCCGAACCTTTTAGGCACCTTGTCAGGCACCTCATAAAGCTTTATTGTTTTTGTGGAACCTAAAACTAAGCCTGTGCGTCAGAAAAAACACTTTTTATTCAATGAGATAAAATCAGACATTCTCATTAAAGCGCACTACGTTTTCCTGATGAGGATGGCCTTGTGCTAATCATCAAATCCAGCGGGTTTACACTCTGGCCGTTCGCCACATTCGCTCTTTTATTTCGAAATCCTTACCAGTAACGCTGGTTGCATACTTCCCCGCTGTTCATCCTGCCTGTTTCCGCACCACAAGTGGCCGCGACACTCGTTACTGCAGCGGTTCAGCATGCTCCGGAACCGGAGACCACATTGATCCGCCCCTGATGAGTAGCCTGGTGGCGGCCTGCTTCTCAATCCTGTATTCGTCTACCTTCCGTTTCCAGATGAAAAGGGACGGCTTCACATTGCATTTATTGACGCAAATAAAAGACAATCATGAGTTGAGATTCGATTATGCTCTCTGGCACTCATCGGCATTGCACGGGCTTGACGTCGCAGGATGGCGAAAAAGACGTTACACGCCCCATTTTCACAGGATCAATTTTGAATATTTACTCAAAACGCTGCGTGATACGACCGTTTAACGCCGATGATATCGAGCCTTTTATGGCATATCGCAACGATGCCGAATGGATGCAGTACCAGGGGTTTAAGGGCCTGACAAAGGAAGCTTATGCCGAGGCGTTGCTGGGAAACGCTTCTCTTACGCAGGGCATGCAGCTCGCGGCGATCGATACCGCGACCGGGACTTTGATTGGCGATCTCTACTTAAAACAAGAAAACGAGACCATCTGGCTTGGCTACACCGTTAGCCCACGGTATGCAGGTCAGGGTTACGCCCTTGAAACTGCGATGGCGGTCATTGACTGGTGTAAGCAGCAAGGTTTTTTAGCCGTAAAAGCCGGCGTTGTGGCAGATAATCTTCCCTCAATAAATTTACTGAACAAACTCGGATTTTCCTGTTCCTGCACGGAGGATGATGAGCAGATTTTTGTTTTAAACATACAATCCGCTCATTAATTCCCCCCTACTTTCAGCTTGTCATACTCACATACCTCTATCCCGACAAAAATTTCTCTGATTAATCTGCTGTTACCTCGTTCACACCGCGGAAGGTCACATGCTACTTTCCGCGTCATTTGTTTTTAAAACAATAAGATAAATAGCTTACCGCCCCTTCATCCCGCTAGTTTTATGCCTGTGACGCACCCTGTGCGCAGTTCTATAAGAGAGATAACCATGAAATAAGCTGTGAACGCCCTACAAAACTTTGGAAAATCCCTCTATGGGCCGGTACTTATCTTGCCGATAGTGGGTCTGTTTATCGCTTTTGGCAACGTGTTGGGCAACGGCAACCTTGCGGAATATCTGCCCTTGCTCGGCCATCCTTTTATTCAGAATATCGGCCAGCTCATTGCTAAATCAGCGGTATCGGTACTGGTGAACCTGGCGCTGATCTTCGCCATTGGGATCCCCGTAGGCCTGGCCGCCCGCGATAAAGGCTACGCGGCGCTCATTGGCCTGGTGACGTTTATCGTCTTTATCAACGCCATGAATATCAATATCACACTGCAGCTGCAGGGCCAGCTCGCGGCGCCGGAACAGATGAAAGCAGCCGGCCAGAGCATGGTGCTGGGCGGCCAGGTGCTTAAGATGGGGGTCTTCGCCGGGATCCTCATCGGCGTGCTTTCGAGCTACAGGCTTATATCGGTTACGGGTATGAACCTTACGTATTCGGCCTGCCACCCTGCGAATGCGCCAATCTGCCGGTGCACGCTATCGACGATCAGGGAATGAGTTCAAAGGTAATTGAGATTAACGTATCAGGATTTATGTCAGCGGGCGTCGTGCTGTACAGCGAACCAGCCTGACCATATAGCGTGACCGCGCCGCCTTTTAAGCCCGCAGATAAAACTTTGGCCATCAGGGGATCGATTTGTTTGTCGTATATCATCCTGGAATTCATCGTATTGAGTATCGGGGTACCATCAAGCTTTTTCTCCAGTATATTCAGGGATAAGGACTCATTCTGCTTGTAAGGTTGCTTCCCTTGTTTATCAATCACGAAATAGACACCATTAGGCAAAACCTCATATTTTTTATTTTTAATTTTGGCCATGATTCTTTTTTCAATATCAACGTACTTAGGGAAGGTGCGAATAAGCGGGGAAATTCTTCTCGGCTGACTCAGTCATTTCATTTCTTCATGTTTGAGCCGATTTTTTCTCCCGTAAATGCCTTGAATCAGCCTATTTAGACCGTTTCTTCGCCATTTAAGGTGTTATCCCCAGTTTTTAGTGAGATCTCTCCCACTGACGTATCATTTGGTCCGCCCGAAACAGGTTGGCCAGCGTGAATAACATCGCCAGTTGGTTATCGTTTTTCAGCAACCCCTTGTATCTGGCTTTCACGAAGCCGAACTGTCGCTTGATGATGCGAAATGGGTGCTCCACCTTGGCCCGGATGCTGGCTTTCATGTATTCGATGTTGATGGCCGTTTTGTTCTTGCGTGGATGCTGTTTCAAGGTTCTTACCTTGCCGGGGCGCTCGGCGATCAGCCAGTCCACATCCACCTCGGCCAGCTCCTCGCGCTGTGGCGCCCCTTGGTAGCCGGCATCGGCTGAGACAAATTGCTCCTCTCCATGCAGCAGATTACCCAGCTGATTGAGGTCATGCTCGTTGGCCGCGGTGGTGACTAGGCTGTGGGTCAGGCCACTCTTGGCATCGACACCAATGTGGGCCTTCATGCCAAAGTGCCACTGATTGCCTTTCTTGGTCTGATGCATCTCCGGATCGCGTTGCTGCTCTTTGTTCTTGGTCGAGCTGGGTGCCTCAATGATGGTGGCATCGACCAAGGTGCCTTGAGTCATCATGACGCCTGCTTCGGCCAGCCAGCGATTGATGGTCTTGAACAATTGGCGGGCCAGTTGATGCTGCTCCAGCAGGTGGCGGAAATTCATGATGGTGGTGCGGTCCGGCAAGGCGCTATCCAGGGATAACCGGGCAAACAGACGCATGGAGGCGATTTCGTACAGAGCATCTTCCATCGCGCCATCGCTCAGGTTGTACCAATGCTGCATGCAGTGAATGCGTAGCATGGTTTCCAGCGGATAAGGTCGCCGGCCATTACCAGCCTTGGGGTAAAACGGCTCGATGACTTCCACCATGTTTTGCCATGGCAGAATCTGCTCCATGCGGGACAAGAAAATCTCTTTTCTGGTCTGACGGCGCTTACTGCTGAATTCACTGTCGGCGAAGGTAAGTTGATGACTCATGATGAACCCTGTTCCATGGCTCCAGATGACAAACATGATCTCATATCAGGGACTTGTTCGCACCTTCCCTTGGGGGGCTGGTTTGTTTGTTCCTTTTTGGCGATTGACCACATCGCACAATCCGGGCTGAGTACCTTCAAAGTTATCTACTTTCCGCGCAGTTATTTATCAAATATTGCTGTCAGAGAATGAACACATTTTCAGCAGAAATACTTCATCAGAAAAATCACCAGCGTTTAAAAAACAGGTTATTCCCTTTCTGCATGACCGGGATTCTAAAATTTCATTTCCCGCCTCATTTCATTGGACCTATAGTCTTTCTGCCTACAGAACATAAATTTAGTTAAGATCTATAAGGAAAGAAAAATGATCGTTTCAGCTCCCGCCGATTATCGTGAGGCCGCCCGTCATCGCCTTCCTCGATTTCTGTTTGATTATATTGATGGCGGCGCAGTAGCAGAAAATACCATGCACGCGAACTCAACTGAACTCGCCTCAATTGCGCTGCGTCAGCGGGTGCTTTGTGGTGTTGGCGACCCGACGCTGACGACTAATATCCTTGGAACGTCATGGGCAATGCCGGTCGCGCTGGGTCCTGTAGGAGCCACTGGCATGTACGCACGGCGCGGCGAAGTCAAAGCGGCGCGAGCCGCAACCGACGCCGGCATCCCTTATACCCTTTCCACGGTATCGGTATGCCCGATAGAAGAAGTTGCGCAGCATGCCTCCGGAGAGCTCTGGTCACAGCTGTACGTGCTTAAAGATCGCGGTTACATGCGCAATGCTCTCGAACGCTCGTGGGCCGCAGGGATGAAAACGCTGGTTTTCACCGTCGATATGCCCATCCCCGGCTCGCGCTATCGCGATAATCGCTCGGGTATGTCCGGACCGTGCGCCACTCTGAGACAATATCTGCAGGCCTGTACCCACCCCCGTTGGGCCATAGACGTTGGGCTGGCTGGCAGACCCCTGTCGTTTGGCAACATTGAAACCTACACCGGACACAAGATGACGATGGACGACTATATGGGGTTTATAAGCAATAACTTCGACCCCTCCATTGCATGGCACGATTTGGAGTGGATACGCGACAGCTGGAAAGGGAAGCTGATTATCAAGGGTATCCTTGACCCTGAAGATGCAAAGAATGCCGTCCGTCTGGGCGCTGATGGCATTGTGGTTTCTAATCACGGGGGCAGGCAGCTTGATGGCGCAATTCCAACGGCCAGGGCGCTACCTCGGGTGGTAGATGCCATCGGCGATGATCTCACGGTTCTGGTCGATTCAGGAGTGCGTTCCGGGGTGGACGTTATCCGGATGCTTGCCCTTGGCGCAAAAGGGGTACTGCTGGGACGTTCATATATTTATGCGCTGGCGACGGCAGGAGAAGCTGGTGTCGCACACCTGCTGCGCCTGTATGCTGAAGATATGAAGGTAACGATGACTCTGACGGGCGCAGCATCACCGGCGGATATTCACGCTGACTGCCTCGACCGTTTAGAGAAAGATATGGCGCAGCTAGCCAGGACGCATTCTGGACAATAGAACCATGAGACCAGACCCACGCTATGCTTACACGGGTCTGGTCGCCCACTAAAAAGTTTACTGGAGTTCAGCGAGAATTTTTATCGGGAAAAACGCAGCCGATGAAAGAGTGCACTGAGCTATCCAATACCACCATGACAGGCGTCACCGTCACTCCCAGTCGCTAGGGAAGGTGCGAATAAGCGGGGAAATTCTTCTCGGCTGACTCAGTCATTTCATTTCTTCATGTTTGAGCCGATTTTTTCTCCCGTAAATGCCTTGAATCAGCCTATTTAGACCGTTTCTTCGCCATTTAAGGTGTTATCCCCAGTTTTTAGTGAGATCTCTCCCACTGACGTATCATTTGGTCCGCCCGAAACAGGTTGGCCAGCGTGAATAACATCGCCAGTTGGTTATCGTTTTTCAGCAACCCCTTGTATCTGGCTTTCACGAAGCCGAACTGTCGCTTGATGATGCGAAATGGGTGCTCCACCTTGGCCCGGATGCTGGCTTTCATGTATTCGATGTTGATGGCCGTTTTGTTCTTGCGTGGATGCTGTTTCAAGGTTCTTACCTTGCCGGGGCGCTCGGCGATCAGCCAGTCCACATCCACCTCGGCCAGCTCCTCGCGCTGTGGCGCCCCTTGGTAGCCGGCATCGGCTGAGACAAATTGCTCCTCTCCATGCAGCAGATTACCCAGCTGATTGAGGTCATGCTCGTTGGCCGCGGTGGTGACTAGGCTGTGGGTCAGGCCACTCTTGGCATCGACACCAATGTGGGCCTTCATGCCAAAGTGCCACTGATTGCCTTTCTTGGTCTGATGCATCTCCGGATCGCGTTGCTGCTCTTTGTTCTTGGTCGAGCTGGGTGCCTCAATGATGGTGGCATCGACCAAGGTGCCTTGAGTCATCATGACGCCTGCTTCGGCCAGCCAGCGATTGATGGTCTTGAACAATTGGCGGGCCAGTTGATGCTGCTCCAGCAGGTGGCGGAAATTCATGATGGTGGTGCGGTCCGGCAAGGCGCTATCCAGGGATAACCGGGCAAACAGACGCATGGAGGCGATTTCGTACAGAGCATCTTCCATCGCGCCATCGCTCAGGTTGTACCAATGCTGCATGCAGTGAATGCGTAGCATGGTTTCCAGCGGATAAGGTCGCCGGCCATTACCAGCCTTGGGGTAAAACGGCTCGATGACTTCCACCATGTTTTGCCATGGCAGAATCTGCTCCATGCGGGACAAGAAAATCTCTTTTCTGGTCTGACGGCGCTTACTGCTGAATTCACTGTCGGCGAAGGTAAGTTGATGACTCATGATGAACCCTGTTCCATGGCTCCAGATGACAAACATGATCTCATATCAGGGACTTGTTCGCACCTTCCCTAAGCTCTCCGGCCCGCGCTGGCTGAAGGTTCCCGTCGAACTCTATATTTGGTTTTTTCGCAGCGTACCGCTGATGGTGCTGCTGGTCTTTGTCTATAACCTGCCACAGCTGTTTCCGGCCACCCAGCCGCTGCTCGGCATTCCGTTTATCGCCGGGCTGGTATCGATGACGGTGACCGAAGCGGCTTATATGGCGGAAATCCATCGCGGCGGCCTGCTTTCGGTCGCTAAAGGGCAAAGCGAAGCCGGGCATGCCTTAAGCTTTAGCTTTATCGGAATTCAGCGCTTAATTATTATTCCGCAGGCGTTTCGTATCTCCCTGCCCACGCTGATCAACGAATATATCACTATCATTAAGCTCAGCTCGATTCTGTCGGTTATTTCGCTGCCGGAACTGCTGCTGACCGGCCAGCGCCTGTACGCGCAGAATTTTCTCGTAATGGAGACGCTGCTGGCGGTCGCGGTCTATTACGTCATGGTGGTCACGGCCTTTACCTGGCTCTTCCGGGCGCTGGAAAACCTGCTGGATATTCAGCGCAAACGTCCGCAAACGCTCAATGAAACGGAATGCGAAACCCTGCGTCAAAACCTGAAGCCGCCGGTGCAGACAACAAAAGCGCAGTCCGCCCGCGGCAACCCGCCGGCGCTCGATTTGCAGGGCATCGAAAAATCCTGGGGCCAGCACCACGTCCTGAAGGGGATTGACCTGAAAGTAGAAAACGGCGAGGTGATCAGCATCATCGGCCCGTCCGGCTCCGGCAAAACCACCCTGATCCGTACCATCAACGCTCTGGAAAGCATTGATGGCGGCGAGATCATTCTTTACGGCGAGGATTATCTGAAGGGCGCCTCCATTATCGATAAACAGCAAATGCGCGCGGGCGTGCGCCGCATCGGCATGGTCTTTCAGGGCTTCAACCTCTTTCCTCATCGTACGGTGCTGGATAACGTGATGCTCGCCCCGCTCTATCACAAGCTCCTTGACCGCCCCGCTGCCAGAGAGCAGGCGCTCTGGCTGCTGGATCGCGTCGGTCTGCTGGCGCACGCCGAAAAATACCCGTACCAGCTCTCCGGCGGTCAGCAGCAGCGCGTGGCCATCGCCCGCGCCCTGGCGCTGAAACCGGACATCATGCTGTTTGATGAACCCACCTCGGCGCTGGACCCGGAGCTGGTTGGCGAAGTACTCAAGGTCATTCAGTCCCTCGCCCGTGAAGGCATGACGATGCTGATCGTGACCCACGAGATGGACTTCGCCTTATCGATTTCTGATCGGGTGGTGATGATGGAAAACGGCGTCGTGCAGAGCGATGTGCCGCCGCAGCGTATTCGCAGCGATGCCGCCGAACCGTCCCTGGCCCGCATTCGTGAATTTATGGGAGTGTAATAAATGACAACTGAACTGGAATTACGCCAGCAGCTGGCGGGCGCCTATCGTCTGGCGGCGCTGTTCGGCTGGGAAGACACGCTCTATACCCACTTCTCCGTTCGCCTGCCCGGCGACGGCGAGCCGCGATTTTTGATTAACCCCTTCGGCATGATGTTTGATGAAGTGACCGCCAGCAACTTAATCGTAGTCGACATGCAGGGCAAGGTCGTCGAAGGCAGCGCGCCGGCAAACTCGGCGGGCTTTACAATCCACAGCGCGGTCCATATGGCTCGCGAAGACGCCCACTGCGTGATCCACACCCACACGCTGCCGGGGATGGCAGTCGCCGCCTGTGCGGAAGGGCTGCTGCAGCTCAACCAGATCAGCACCGAGTTTTATCAACGCGTCGGTTATCATCCTTATGAAGGCGTGGCCTTCGATCTCGATGAACGCGTGAGGATCCAGCGCTCGCTCGGCGAGAATATCGCCCTGATCCTGCAAAGCCACGGCCTGCTGTCGGTCGGCCGCACCGTCGCCGACGCGTTTTACATCATGTATTACCTGAACCGCGCCTGTGAAATCCAGATGGCCGCCGCGCAGCTGGCTTCGCTCGGCTCCATTCATACGATCCCCGATCGCCTGAGCCAGCACGCCTGCGAGCAGCTGATGGGAGTCGAACATGAACGCCAGCTGGTGTGGCAGGCGTGGCTGCGTCGCCTCGACCGTCTTGATACTTCTTATAAGAGTTAACGCCTATGACTCCGTTCACTATCGTCGTGGATTGTAACGATCCTCAATATGCCCAGGAGATTTGCGCCGCTTTCGCGCCATTTCCGCAGGCAAAAGCGGTCCTGCCTGACCACCCCGCCGCTCGCGAGGCGCAATACGCCTGCTGCTGGTTTCCCGATCCGCAGATCCTGGCGCGATCGCCGCAGCTAAAGCTGATCCAGGCAGCGTCCGCCGGCGTCGATCATCTCCCGGCCAGCATTTTCGCCAGCGATGTTCCGCTCTGCCGGGTGGTTGACGATGATTTTCGCCACGGCATGTTTGAATACGCGCTGTGGGGCGTGCTGTGGTTTCAGCGCCGCTTTGACCGGGCGCTGGCTCACCAGCGCAAGCGCATCTGGAAGATGTATCCGCAGCGCGCGGCGGCCGATTATCACGTTGGCGTTATGGGCCTCGGTGAAATTGGCGGCTATATCGCCTCGCAGCTCGCCGGGATGGGGTATCGGGTTTCCGGCTGGGCGCGTAGCGAGAAATCCCTTGCCGGCGTGCGCTGCTTTCACGGCGACGCGCAGGCCGGTGAATTTCTTGGTCAGTTGGATGTGCTTATCAACGTCCTGCCGTTAACCGAGCAGACGCGAGGTATCCTCGCCCACCCTTTACTGGATCGGCTCCCCAACGGCGCGGCGTTGATAAACTGCGGCCGCGGCGAGCATATGGTGAACCAGGACGTGATCCGGGCGCTGGATAGCGGCAAGTTATCCGGCGCGGTGCTCGACGTCTTCCCCGTCGAGCCTCTTCCCCAGGAAGACCCGCTGTGGCAACACCCGCAGGTAGCAATTACGCCGCATATGGCCTCCATCGCCCAGACGGAGGCGATCGCCCGCCAGCTGCTGGACAACATCCAGCGGCTACATCGGGCGCTGCCGCTGAAAAACCGGGTGAACAAACAGAGTGGTTATTAAGCCCGAAAACGTCAAAACCATAATATCCGCTGCTACGCTTAATGGTCTGTCCAATAAAAAATAAGGCTGGCAGCATGAATATTGATCTATCGGGGAAAGTTGCACTGGTTACTGCCTCCACCGGCGGCATTGGTTTCGCCATCGCCAAAGGTCTGGCAGCAAGCGGCGCGGAAGCGATCGTGAATGGCCGCAGCGAGCGTAGCGTGAATGCGGCCATTGCCCGCCTGCAGAGCGAGGTTCCCGGCGCGAAGACCCGACCGGCGATAGCCGATCTGAGCGACGCAGAAGGCGTGAATCAGCTGATACAAGCAGTAAACGGCATCGACATACTGGTGAATAATGCGGGTATTTACGGCCCGCAGGATTTCTATGCCACCGACGATGCAACCTGGGAAAGATACTGGCAAACCAACGTGATGTCCGGGGTTCGTCTTTCCCGCGCGCTGCTACCGGCCATGGTACAGAAAGGCTGGGGTCGGGTGGTTTTTATCGCTTCGGAATCGGCACGCAACATCCCGGCGGATATGATTCACTACGGGGTCACTAAAACCGCTCAGCTATCGCTGGCCCGCGGGCTGGCGAAATATGTTGCCGGCAGCGGCGTCACCGTGAACAGCGTCCTGCCGGGACCGACCCTCTCGGATGGCTTTGCCGAGATGATGAAAGATGAAGTCGCTAAAACCGGCAAATCGCTGGAGCAGTTGGCCAAAGAGTTTGTGATGGCAAACCGCCCCAGTTCGGTGATTCAGCGCGCGGCCACGGTAGAAGAGGTCGCCAGTATGGTGGTTTACGTCTGTTCGACTCAGGCTTCGGCGACGTCAGGCGCGGCGCTGCGCGTGGATGGCGGCGTAGTGGATGATATCGTCTGACGCGCTGCGCGCGGATAACAAAACGTTCAGCGCGCAGGCGTTTATCTTGAGCAAAGTTAGCGCCTGCGCGCTGCCCTTTCGCCGACCAGCAGCAGCGCCAGCGCAACCACAACCGGCACCAGCGATCCCCACAATACGGCGTTCCAGCCAAAGAGGTTCATCAACGCGCCCGAGGAAAATGAGCCAATCATCATGACGCCGAAAACGATAAAATCGTTCAGCGATTGCACTTGGTTTTTCTCTTCCGGTCGGTGGAAATCCATAATCTGCGTCGACGCGCCGGTAAAACCAAAATTCCAGCCGATGCCCAGTAGGATCAGCAACAGCCAGTAGTGCATAACATCAATACCGGCCAGGCCAACCATCACCGAGAGCGCCAGCAGAATCAACCCGGCAGCGTTAATACGCCGGGCGCCGAAACGAGCGATCAATTTGCCGGTGAAAAATCCGGGGCCGTACATGGCGATTACGTGCCACTGGATACCCAGATTCGACGCCTGCTGCGACAGGCCGTGCATATGCATGGAAAGCGGTGCGGCGGTCATCAGGAAGTTCATTACCATGTAGGCGATTGCGCCGCTAAATACCGTTCGGGAAAACCCAGGCTGGCGCACAATTTCGCCCAGCGGACGCCCGCCGGACTTCACCTGCGCCGCCGGTTCGGCGGTTTTTACTCCCAGTAATACCCACGCCGATACCGCTGCCACCAGCCCCTGAGCAATAAAGGTCATGGCAAAGGTGTGCGGCGGCCAAAGATTCATGGTGCCGGTCACCAGCATCGGACCGATGACCCCTGCCGCCACTCCGCCCCCCATCACCAGGGAGAGCGCACGCGCGCGCCGTTCGCCGCTGACGCCGTCAGTAGCGGCAAAGCGAAAGGAAACCGCCACCGCCGCATAGGCGCCGCCGAAAAAGGCCGCGATGCAGAATAGCCAGAACGAACTCATGACCACCGCCGTCGCCGCCAGCAGCCCCGTCAACATACCGGCCCCGGTCCCGACCATAAACACCGTTTTGCGTCCGCGCCTTCTGGCCAGCGCGCCAAACGGCAAAATACAGGCCGCCATGCCCAGCACAAAAATGGTAATCGGCAGCGTGGCCAGGGTTGGAGAGGGCGCGATGGCGTTGCCAACAATCGCCCCGGTAGCGTAGAACACCACCGAGTTTGCCCCTGCCAGCGCCTGCGCCGTCGCCAGGCGAACAATATTCTGGTTTTGCTGCCTGACGGGCAACGTCATTTCAGCGCTCATAGATTCTCATTATCCTGAATTCATTTTTCGTTATGCCAACGCCCAGGATGACATAATGAACGTAATCAGGCATTTCGACCAGCCATCACGCCGCCATCAATATCCCATACCGCGCCGGTCACCCAGCGGGGCTATCGCTAAGCAGAAACGCTACGGTTTGCGCGATATCGTCAGGCGTACCGACGCGGCCAATAGGATGGAAGCCGTCGAAGCTATTCATCACATCCTTCACAGCATCTTCAGATATAAAGGCTTGATAGTTTCATGACTGGCTGCTTCACGATGTGCTGGCGGAGAGCGGGAACGCTGATTTTCTGCCGCTGGCTCCGCCATAGAAAACCTTTGTTGTTTTATGGGTTGACCTGGTCATGGATGCGCCACTTCTGTTTGAGCACATTTTTGTCCTGGCTATCCAGCCACTGATTTACCTTTTCCAGCAGCTGCGGGTTATCTTTATTCATCATATAGACTTTGAAGCTGGCGGTGCCCGGGAAGGGTTGCTCATTGGCCACGCAAAACACGCCCGGTTCATTGCTTTGGTAATACACGCCTTCGATCAGGTCGGTTACCATCATATCCGCCGTTTTCTGCCGCAGCGCTTCAAGGTTATCCACGTTATTTTTCACCCGAATAATCTGCGCCTGCTTGAGATGTTCATCCACAAAGCTTTGATTGGTGCCGCCCGGGTTCACTACCACCTTCACGTTTGGCTGGTCGATTTTTTCCAGGCTGCCGAGAGCGGGCGCCGCCGCGCAGTTAGCCAGCGCAATTTTGCCGTTCGGCACGACCGGCTGGCTTAAGGCGAATTCCTTCGCCCGGGCCGCAGTTTCCGTCACCCCGCCCATAGCAATATCAAACTTATCCGCTTTCAGGTCCGCAGAGAGCGTTGGCCAGCTGGTCGGCACAAAGCTTACCTTTAGCCCAAGCCGCTTGCCGAGATCCTTCGCCATATCGACATCGTATCCCAGCAGTTCTCCGGCTTTATTATGAAACGCCAGCGGCGCGTAATCTCCCGGTACGCCGACTTTAAGTTCGCCGCTTTGTTGAATGCTGTTCATGTCGCGCGCCTGGGCGCCGAAGGCGACAGCAGCGATGACGAAAGCAATACCTGACTTCAACTTCATCTTTATATCCTTGTTCAAATGTGAACCGTTTTATGATTATCCTGCGCTGCGCAGCGGATTCTGTTTATCGTTCATAAAATCTTTAATCATGGATGCCGTCAATACCGGCGGCGAAAAACGCGAGATCGTTCCGTCGGCCGCTTGCCCGGCGAGCTGCTCGCAAAAGCGCTCAACCTGATTAACCGGACAGCCGGCAATATCCTGGGCGGAAAAACGCCACCACCGTAGCGCCAGCAGCTGCTCGATAATCGCCTCGCTAAAGCGCATGCGGATAACTTTCGCCGGGTTACCGCCGACAATGGCGTAAGGCGCGACATCTTTGACCACCAGCGCGTTGGCGGCGACAACTGCGCCATCGCCAATAGTGATGCCCTGCGCCAGTGTGACGTTCTGGCCAATCCAGACATCGTTGCCGATGGTTATCGGTCGGGGAGTTTTTTCAAAAGGGTAAAACTGGTTGGGCCTGCCGCTATCGGCAGCCAGCGTCGCCATCACGCCGGAGTGATGGGCATAAAAAACCGGGCTGGCGCTGGCCCACTCCAGGGGATGCCGATCGCCAAGTACCTGTAACCGGTCGGCAATCGATGTGTAGCGCCCCACTTTAATCAGCGCCGGCAGCAGGGTTCGCGTATAGCTAAAAGCGCCCAATGAGGCCAGCCGTTCGCCGCAGCGCCCCCAGTAGGTGGTATACGCCTCGGTGGTTAAATTTTCCGGTATCTCGATCGGCAGATCGTCACGGTAAAAGGCGTGGGCGCAGACCAGCTTCTGCCCGCCGACAAAAATTCGCTGCGCCTGCAACAGGGGTTTAAGATCCCCAAAGGTGATTTTCATGATCGATTTCCCGCACCAAAGTATTCCCGGTCAGCCGCTTCATCTCTCGATCATTGATAGCGTACCGATCCGCTCGCCGCGCGAAAAATCACTATGACATCTCTTTTTTGTGAGCTACAACGCGAAAGCGTTGGGCCGTAATCGCCTGCGATCGTCAGTTATACTCCAGCGCAAAGGTCACCATGCTATTGGCGGTGCCGGCGGTCACCGCATCATCGGTCTGAACGTACTGGGCGTTGAAGTTGATATTCTCCGCGCTGCCGGCGCTGCTGGCGTTAATCCGCTTTAGCACCGGGAGATTGCTGGCCTCGTTGATTTTGACGCTGGTCCCTGCCGCAGGCGCCGGGGCGCTGTTATTGCCGTACGTGAGCCTGACGCCCACCCCGCTCGCAGAGGCGTTGGCTTTGCTTAACGCGAGGGTATCCGTACCGCCGCCTGGTGAGGTGACGCCAAAAAAGCCGATGCGGATATCGGTTGGCGTGGAGCAAAAGACCGGTATGGAGAAGCTTTTCGCGCTGCCGCCGGTGGTGCTTTTGCCCTTGAACTCCGCTTTATTCACCGTCCCCAGGCTAACGTGAATATTCGTGGTTGAAACCTGACAACTGCCGCTGCTGCCGATATCGACGTTCAGCGCCGCCATATCGAGCGTGACCGGCGAGCTGGCGACAAAACCGGCGCGGCTGTCGGCCTGCTGCTGGATCGTCAGTTCGCCAATCTGCGGCTGCGCCGGAACGTTAGCGTGGTTACCGCTGACCAGGGCGACGTCCCCGGTCTTATAAAACGTCACAAAGACTTTCACCACAATCTGCTGCTGGTTCAGCAGGTTAGCCATCTCCTGGCTATCACACACCGTCACGGATTCCGCATTATCAGCCGCGTGGCTGCCATCAATAAAGCGAACCGCGCCGCCGCCGCACTGGAAGCCCAGTGAGTATCCGATACCCTCCAGCGCCGAGGGGAACACGTGCTGACCGCCGATGGAAAGCGGCGATGAGGCCGTTTTTAGCTGCCGATAAACCAGACGCTTTGCCGCCGCTTTCGGCACCTGAAGATCGCAGGAGAAATGAATCCCGCTGCCGTTATCCGCCATCACGCCGGTCATCTGCGTATTCAGCGGCAGCGTGGGCAGGTACTTGATATTCTGGACGTTAACGGTCATCTGGCCGATATCCCCTTTGCAGGTTTCCGCCCAGCCGCTGTGGCTATAGATGCCCGCTATCAGCAGGAATAAAAACGATACTATGCGCAAAATCACCTCTGTGCAGACCTACTGGCAGAAGCCAGAGACGGTTTTAACCGGACTCTGCCTCTGCTGTACGGTATCGGTAAGATGGAAATGCAGCGCGCATCTCCGTGAGATGTTGTCGGCATTCCAGGCAACATCCAGCGTCCCTTCCTGCGGAATGCCGCTCAGATAGACCTGCCCGCCGTCGGCCACCATGCCGCCCGGGGCCCCGCCAGGATCGTCTTCAGCTTTCCGCAAGCGAACGCTGGCGCCGAACGGCAGCGGCCCGTGACTATCGCTGAGGGTAAACAGCACGCGGCTGCCGATATGGGTCTGGTAGTTCGCCTGCACCACCGCCCCGCCGCCGGGGATCACCGTCTGTCCTTCAAGTTCGACATCGGCATCGTCGGCCAGCGATTCGGTATCAAGCGTAATGGTATTTTTGCGATAGGCCGTCAGCGAAGGCACCACCGCATAGCCTCGCCAGTCGGTATGCACATTGCTGCCGTTCTGAATCGCCACCTCAGCAGCGCCCGGCGCGCGCACGATGGCAAAGCTTTCGCCGACGGTCTGCCCGAGCGTCACGCCATGAGGATGGGCGACAACGGAGCCCGATGCGCCCCAGGTAAGCTGCTGACTGGCGCTATCGTGGCGATAGCCGAGCTGCGCGGTTCCGTAGCCGCCGTGGTAATCCAGTGCGGCGCTGCTGTTACTGCCCTGGCCGCCGTTAACGTAGCCCTGCTGGAGGGAGTAGTAGAGATTGGGATGATGTGGAAGCGAACCGAACAGCGACGCCTGCTGCGAAGTACGTCCGCTATTGTCGGAGGTCGTGCTGTAGCTGATCGCGCTCTCGGATAGCGGGCCGAAAAGCGGAACGCTCAGATTAAAGGACCACGAACGATCGGCTTTTTGTCGATCGGATGATTGGGTGTAGTAATAACCCACGCCCCACGTCACGCCTCGCCAGGCGCTGTAAAATCCGAGATGCAGCGTTTCATCGCGGCTATGACTGTGCCAGTACTCCTGCGACCAGGCGGATATCGCCAGGCTGCTGATACCGCCAAAGGCCTGAGAAAGCGATATTTCTTCGCGGCTGCGCTTGTTGTCGAGCAGCCCGTTGCGGCTTTCAAGCGTATTCGCTTCGCTGAAGTCATAGTAGCCGCTGGAGGAGTAGCGATAGCTGGCGAGACTGAATGAAGTCCCCGTGCCGGCAAAATCCTTATGATACTGCACGCGCACCGAATGACCTGCCGAGCGCTTTCCCGACGGCGCTGTGGTGTTTGCCCACGTCGCATCGCCTCCGATCGACCCCAGTTCGCCCAAACCGCGCCCGACGCCAAGCGCCCACGCCTGGTAATCCTGCGCCAGCTGGCTACCGCCGTAGAGCGTGAATTCAGCCGGTAGCCCATAAAACAGCGTGCCCTGTAAAAACGTCGGCGACTGCCCCTGGCGCTGCGCTGAACGGAAGCGCCCGGCGCTCAGGTTGTATTTAACCCGCCCTTCGCGCAGCATAAAGGGTACGGCTGAAAAAGGTTGCGTAAAGGTTCGCACCGAACCGTCGCTCTCTTTCACCTGGACTTCGAGGTCGCCGCTTTGCGCCGTCGGATAGAGATCGTTTATTGCAAACGCCCCCGGCGAGACGAACGTTTCATAGATCACGTAGCCATGCTGGGATATCGTCACCTTGGCATTACTATGCGCCATCCCGCGGATCGTTGGAGCGAAGCCGCGCTGGCTGTCCGGCAGCATTTCATCATCGGACATTAGCTGAATACCGCGAAACTGCACGCTGTCAAAAACGTCGCCGGTCGTAAAGGTATCGCCCATTCGCAGCAGGCTTTTGAGGGATTTCACATCGCGCTGTAGCCAGGTGCTCTGCGAATTCCAGCGCCGGGTGCGATCGTACTCCATCGACGATACGTTGCGCAGGCGCCAGGCCCCAAGGTTAACCCCGCTGCGTAGGTTCAGATAGCTGGATTGGCTATTGTCATCCGAATGCCGGGTTTGCGACCCGGTCAGGTTGTAGTTAACAAAAGCCGCCGGGATACCGTCGTCCCAGCGCGCTGGATCCACGTATCCGCGGCTCTGGACGTTCATGGCCGCCTGGGGAATGCTTAAGATCAGGCGCTGATCGGCAAAATCGAAACGGCTACTGGCATCAGGAATGTAGCGCTCGATGTGGGTGAACGCTTGCCCCTCATGCAGCGATTGAAAGGCAGAAAAAGCGCTGACGTTCACGCCATATTCCGCCAGCTGCGCCGGGGTTAACTGCGGCTGCAGCGCGCCGTTGCTGTCGATAAACGTCACCTCGCCCCGGGTTATTTCCTGATTATTCACCCAAATGCTGACTGAATAAGTCCCCGGCTGCTGGCCGCCTGATTTTGCAAAATAGCGTAAGTCAGCGGTCTTTTGCTGCGGATTGGCAAATTCTAAGGCCGCCGGATCGAAGTACTCATCCGCCCGCGCGATGCCGCTTTGACAAAGCAGGAAAAGCGCCGTCGGCACCGTCGCTAATAATGAAATCCCGCCGGTTGGCGCAGCGATCGCCGTATAACCGGAAGTCATACCAGAGGGGTTATTTTTCACAATATCCTGACCAGACGAAGCAAAATTACTGTTGCGCGAAATCCGTCATCCCGCCGAAATCATTAATGGCGCGCCACTTAATAATGCCGGTGCGATGAATCGGCCACTCTTGCTGGCTAAAGGGTCCAATCATGCCGGGTTCAGTAATCTCCTTGCCGCCCACCGAAAGGGTAAAAAATGAAACAAAATAGGGCGTCGGGTTTTGTGCTACCAGCCGTGAGCCGTCAATTTTAAATGTCAGCTTGCGCCATGCATCGGCTGGGTCACCCGTCAGGCCCTTCGGGCGATAGAAGATCTTAAATTTTGATTTAATATTGACCTGTAGCTTATTCACTTCATCTTTTTTCGTTGGCGCAATACTTTTTACATTGAGCCAAAATACCGATTCCCGATCCGCGGGCAGCGTTGCGCCAATGAAATTAATACGCAACACGTTCTGCTGTTCTGGATCGAGCCGGAATAACGGCGGCGTAACGATAAACGGCACCCGGCTCTTATTATTCTCCGCATAATTTTCTACCCACGATTGCACCAGATAAGGCGAATGGCTATCTGCATTAGTAACTGATATTGCGGCCTCTCGCTTCCCTTCCTGATAGATTACCCGGGTTCCTCCCATGACAATACCGGCGTGGGCCGCGGTGGATAATATTAACAAGGCTAGCGCGGCGATCGTTCGTTTCATAATCATTACCGTCCGGGAATAATAAAAGCGGGTATCAGTAACAAAGCCTGATAATAAATATGGATAAACCAGGGCGCCCGTCTTTCAGCCAGGCAGAAGCTAACGCCTTGCCCGGCCCGGGCAAGCTTTAATAACCGTAGCGTTACCCGCTTTTATTTTATTAGTTGTAAACCATATTGAAGTTAGCTGTACCGTTGGCAGAACCCGCGGTAACCGCACTGGTCGAGACATAGTCAGCAAAGAATTCGAGATCGGCGGTTCCGGTAGTGGTGCCGCTGGCACCGGCGGTAACGCTATGGCCGCGAGAAACGTCGCCAAGCTCAACCGGCGTCGATTTGTCATCTTCATACAGCTTAATCGCTACCCCTTTTGCGGTACCGTTAATCGCCAGTAGATCGCTATTGTTGCTATCGCGGGTACCGTCAAACAGCACCGAGACGGTGGTGACGGTGGAAGGACAATCTTTGACTTTGATATGAAAGGAGGTTTTGGTGGTTTCTGAACCCGTGCCGGTAAAATAGCTGCTCGCCCATTTTCCCAGATCGACGCTTTGATTCGCGCTGGTGCTATCAACATTACAGGAGGAGTCGGTAATGGAGCCGGTAAATTCCACCTGACCGCCCGTTCCTTGCGTGCCCGCATTCGAGCCGGGATTCACGGTCATTGCCGAACTGGCCGGCTGTGAAGGCGTGGATAATGCGCTGCCAGACACCAGAGCACCGACAAACATTGCCATAATACGAAATTGCTTTTTCATTATTTATCTCATCTCTAACTTATATTTTTACAGATTCCGCGCTAAGGCTTAAGGCCGCGCAAATCTGCATACAGATCCTCCATGTTAATAGTATTGGCGTTCCGTCCGCAGGCCATCAGGAAAAAACCTGTGCCGCTCAATTGATCATGCGTAATAAAATAAAAAGTGCTTTTAGCGAAATTGACTAACCATTTATTCAGGGAACAAATAAATACTATCCCTACCCATTACAAATCGCAATATTTTGTTATGTTAATGAAATGCTGTTTTATTTCACATATAAAAATAATATTAAAGACATTGCGCTTTTTGTTAATTAACGCAACCAAAAATCACGATACAATAACATCAAATCGCAACATTGGATTGCACAATTTAACAAACACAACGAATTTAGCCGCTATTTTGCGGCAATAAATCCGTGAGCACGCACGGCATTTATTAAATATTAGGATTAATCTTAGGTTGCGTTCAATCTTATTTTCGTAAACGAATAATCAATAATCACGTGAGTAATTATTAATAATCAATATGGAAGAAGATTTTTTAAGCGGCAAGCGGCTGGACGCAAAAGCAATAACAGTACTTTTTTTATGGAATAAAAACCCGCAATCAAACAAGATTGCGGGCGGTATTGAAAAATGAATAAATAGCAGGCTTCGATCAGAACAGGCCCAGCGGCGCGGTACCGTAGCTGACCAGCAGGTTTTTCGTCTGCTGGTAGGCGTTGAGGGCCATTTTATGCGTTTCACGCCCTACGCCGGACTGTTTGTAACCGCCGAATGCGGCGTGCGCAGGATAGATGTGATAACAGTTGGTCCACACCCGGCCGGCTTTTATGCCGCGCCCCATGCGATAGGCAAGATTGGTATCCCTCGTCCACACCCCAGCCCCAAGGCCGAACTGGGTCTGATTAGCGATAGACAGCGCCTCAGCTTCATCCTTAAAGGTGGTCACGCCAATCACCGGGCCGAAAATCTCTTCCTGGAAGCTGCGCATATCGTTGCGTCCCTGAATCAGCGTCGGCTGAATATAGTAGCCGTTATCCAGTTCGGCAGAGATGCTGGCGCGTTCGCCGCCGGTCAGGATGGTACCGCCTTCATCGCGAGCGATCTTAATATACGAGAGTATTTTATCGAACTGCTGACGTGACGCCTGCGCGCCGATCATCGTACCGGTGTCAAAGGGGTCGCCGCGGCGAATTTGCGCCACTTTGTCCATGACCCGCGCCATAAAGGGTTCGTAAATAGACTCCTGAATCAGCGCGCGGGACGGGCAGGTACAAACCTCCCCTTGGTTAAAGAAGCCCAGCACCAGGCCTTCCACCGCCTTCTCGATATACTCTTCTTCCCCCTCCATCACGTCGGCAAAGTAGATGTTCGGCGATTTACCGCCCAGCTCAACGGTGCAAGGGATAATGTTTTCCGCCGCGCAGGCCATAATATGGCGGCCAACCGGCGTCGAGCCGGTAAAGGCGATTTTGGCAATGCGTTTACTGGTGGCCAGCGCTTCGCCCGCCTCCTTGCCAAAACCCTGAACCACGTTAAGAACGCCCGCCGGGAACAGATCGCCAATAATCTCCAGCAGCAGCGTGATGCTGAGCGGCGTCTGCTCCGCCGGTTTTAGTACCACGCAGTTACCTGCCGCCAGCGCCGGCGCCAGTTTCCAGGCGGCCATTAACAGCGGAAAGTTCCACGGGATAATTTGTCCGACCACGCCAAGAGGCTCATGGAAATGGTAAGCCACCGTCGTTTCATCAATCTCCGCCGTGCTCCCTTCCTGCGCGCGCAGGCAGCCGGCGAAGTAGCGGAAGTGATCGACCGCCAGCGGCAGGTCGGCGTTGAGCGTTTCGCGGATCGGTTTGCCGTTATCCCAGCTCTCCGCCACCGCCAGATACTCGAGGTTGGCCTCAATACGGTCGGCAACCTGCAGCAGCAGATTGGCGCGCTGCTGAGCCGACGTTTTGCCCCAGGCGTCGGCGGCCCGATGCGCCGCATCCAGGGCGAAGTCGATATCTTTGGCATCCGATCGTGGAAACTGACCAATGTTGCTACCGTCGACCGGGGAGGTGTTCATAAAGAATTCGCCGCCAATCGGCTCGACAAATTTACCATCAATAAAGTTACCGTAAGCAGACTTCAGTGAAACCAAAGCGCCCGGCGTGCCAGGATGTGCATAACGCATCGCGAATCTCCTTCATGTAGGGTTGAAGCGCAGCGGCGTATTAGTTTTGTCCGGCGGCTCGCTGCGTCTTCAGACCATTGCAGGGGGCGTGCCACCTTTTTCGCCACCAAAAATATTTCTATTTTTCATATTGATAGCCTATAAATCTCGCTTTCTGTTGCACTGAATGTTCCTTATGTGTTGCAAATCGCAACACTAACAAAACCTTGTAGCTACAATATTGCAACACTAGTGAGATGACGAGGTGTCCCGTGCCAGGAAATCCATTTGCCCTGACGCCAGAGATCAAAGCGAGCCCGCTGCTGAGCGACTCCTGGTGCCGCAGCCAGCGCTATGGCATCGACCCCGCTACTGACGACTTCCCTCGCCTGCACGCCAGCGAGCTGGCCGACAGGCTCGCCAGCCATAGTCGTCTGCAAAAGCTGGCCCAGCCGGTGGTTAATGCCTTGTCCAGCAAGGTCAACGATCTGCAATCGGTGGTGATCCTCTCTGACGCCAGCGGACTGGTTTTGCAAACCTTTGGTGAGACGCAGGCCATGCAGAAAGCGCAGCGCTTCGCTTTAGCCCCGGGCAACCTGTGGAGCGAAAGCGGACGCGGAACCAACGCCATCGGCACCGCGCTGGCGATAGACGACAGCTGCGAAATTGATGGCCGTCAGCATTTCCTCACCAGCAACCAGGGCCTGTATTGCGCCGCCGTACCGCTGCAAAATCCCGAGGGGAAAATAGCCGGGGTGCTGGATATCTCCGGCCCGGCCCACTATCCGCACGCCCGGACGCTGGCGTGGGTAAAAGGCGCCGCGAAGCAAATAGAATATCTATGGGTGAAACAGAGTCTGCACCCGCAGCAGTGGCTGATGAGCCTGCATCCCCGGGCGGAAAAACTCGACAGCGTAGACGAACGGCTGCTGGTCTTTACCGATAACGTGCTGACGGCGGCTAACCGGCTGGCGATGCGCGAATTCGACCTCGACGCCGCCCGGTTTGGTCATCTCACTTTCCAGCAGCTTTTTCCGCAGCTGCGGCAAACCGCCGTTAGTATCCCGCTGCCGGTCGCCGTCGGAGGGCACAACTACTATTACCGTCTGCGTGCTCCCGCGACCGCCAGCGTGGCGACGACCGCGCGCCCGGCACTCGATCTGCCATTCTCCAGCCCGCGTGAATCAGAAAAGCTGCTGCGTCTGCTTAATGCCGGGATTGGCTTATGTATCGAAGGAGAGACCGGCTGCGGCAAAGAGTACGTCAGCCGCACGCTGCACCGGCACAGCCGCTGGAGCAGCGGCAAATTCGTCGCCATCAACTGCGCCGCTATTCCGGAATCGCTAATTGAATCAGAACTGTTTGGCTACCAGCCCGGCGCGTTTACCGGGGCAAACAAAAACGGCTATATCGGCAAGATCCGCGAGGCCGATGGCGGCATTCTTTTTCTTGATGAAATTGGCGATATGCCGTTAGCGCTACAGACCCGGCTGCTGCGGGTCTTGCAGGAGAAAGAAGTCACGCCGCTAGGCGCCAGCCGGAGCTCGCCGGTGAACTTCGCGGTCATTTGCGCGACCCATCGCAACCTGGCGCAGCGGGTGGCCGAAGGCGTCTTCCGCGAAGACCTGCTCTACCGCCTGCGTGAGTTTGCCCTGACGCTGCCGCCGCTGCGCAAGTGGCCTGAACTGCCTGCGTTTATTCAGCGGCTGTGGCGCGAGCAGGGCGGAGAGAAACGTCGCATCACGCTGGCCCCGGAGGTTATACAACGGCTGGCGGCTCAGCCCTGGCCAGGCAATGTGCGCCAGCTGCAAAGCCTGATGAGAGTATTGCTGGCGCTTGCCGAAGATGGCGAAACGCTGGGGGTCGATGATTTGCCTCATGAGTACCGAACCCCGACCGCCGCGCCGGGTGGGCTACAGCAGCACGATGCGCAGCTGATTGCCGACACCCTGGCAAGCTATAACGGCAATATCAGTAAGGCCGCGCAGGCTTTAGGCGTCGCACGCAGTACGCTCTATCGCCGCGCCGCCCGCCGCGGAGGCCAGTGAGCCAGCCATGGAGATTACGTCAGGGCATGAAACGCGGCGGTAGCCAGGCGAACAGGCGTTTACTTATCGTTTCGCACAGGGAGGTTAATCGTCGCCCGACGCCCTGCCAGACAAGCTGCGCGCTACCGACGCCACAGGCTGAAATAAATCGTCGTGGATTCAGCCAGGCTATTTAGCCTCACAACATTCATGACTGGCGTAATGCGCTTTTTTATTTTAGTATTTACTAAATTTAGAAAAGACTAAAATAAATGAATACACCAGAACAGCTACAGGCCAGCGCGGGCGAAGCCGCCGCGCTGCTGAAAGCCATGAGCCATCCCAGCAGGCTTTTGATTCTGTGCATGCTGTGCGATTCGCCGGGCACCAGCGCCGGCGAGCTGGCGCGGATCACCGGATTAAGCCCCTCCGCCACATCTCAACATCTGGCGCGAATGCGCGATGAAGGGCTGATCGGCTGCGAGCGTCAGGCGCAGCGGATCCACTACTTCATTACCCGGCCAGCGGTGCAGCAAATCGTCACCGCGCTAAAGTCAATTTACTGTCCTTAAGGAGCGTCTATGACTATCGCTACACTTTCTCCCGCCGAAGCCCGGGCGCTCATCGACAGAGGCGCCCGGCTGGTCGATATCCGCGATGCCGATGAATACGCCCGTGAGCATATTCCCGGCGCACAGCTCGTCCCACTGGAAACCTTGAACAAAGGCGCAGCGCTGCACGCCAGCCCCGAGGAGACGATTGTTTTTCACTGTCAGGCAGGTTCGCGCACTCAGAATAACGCCGCCCGTCTGGCCGCCTCCGCCGCGCCGGCGCAGGCCAGGCTGCTGGCTGGTGGAATACAGGCCTGGAAAGCGGCAGGTCTGCCGGTGGAAGAGGATAAATCACAGCCGCTACCGCTGATGCGTCAGGTTCAAATCGCCGCAGGCGTCCTGATTTTGCTTGGCGTCGCTTTAGGTTATACGGTTAACAGCGGCTTTTTTTTGCTTAGCGCATTCGTCGGCGCCGGACTCGCCTTCGCCGGTATCACCGGCTTTTGCGGCATGGCGCGGCTTTTGGCGCTGATGCCCTGGAATCGTCGTTGACCTCTACCTCTTTCGGTCAGCTGTTGATAACGCTTTTGCTGAGCTATGGTTATTGTCAGCGATAATTTTTATCAGCACACAGGAGAAGAAGTATGTTTACAGTCGGTGACCTGGTACAGCCGCGCGCAGGCGGACCAAAACTCAAAGTCGTTGAAGTCCAGGGCGACAGCATTATTGCCGTTCAGGCCGGTAACGAGCAGGGGGAGAAATATACGCTGAAAGCAACCGAGGTAACGGCTTATAAAGAAGACGGCGATTTTGGCGTGTGCTGATTAAGCCGGGTAAAAATAACGGTGGGTTTCCCCACCGTTCTGAATATCAGATCAGGAAGCTCTCAAGGGATTTACCCTCAGCGACGGCTTTAGCGAGCGGCTTCGGCATACGTCCCTGCCCGGTCCAGGTTTTCTCGGCGCCGGTATGATCGGTAAAACGATATTTAGCCGGACGCGGCTGGCGCTTTTTGCCGCCTTTTGAAGTCGCGGTCGCGTGGCCCACTAATTCCTCTGGGGTGATACCGTCAGCGGTCATTAATTCCAGCCAGGTGTTTATTTTTTCCTGATATTCCGCCTGCTGTGCCTGAGCAGCCTGCTCTTCAGCGCGTTTTTCTTCAGTGACGGTCCTTAGCTTTGCCAGCATATCTTCAAGCACGTCAATGGAGAATTCACGAGACATGGCGCGGAGTGAACGAATATTATTCAGTTTCTCTAATAGTAATGACATATATTTCAAAAAATTCCCAAATAGCAAATAAAACAAAAGTGACGGCAATAGTTTAATTGATTCGATTATTTATTTCCAGCCCTGGATAATTCTGTATATCCATCCTCACTTAGCGACAACAAATATGATAAACAAACCGATAACAGGGTAATTATTAGCAATGAATAAGCGCTGAAAGATAGGTCAATATGAATAGCGGCCATTCTTTGATGTAATACCTGTAGGCTCAGCGAGTTATCAGAATATTCCGCTTAGCCAGGCAAAATGCGGCAGGCGTCTGTACGGAATATTCATGCATGAGTTATGAATAGCCACCCAGAGAGTTATACAGCATATCATGCTGGTTTTATGCTCTTTGATACGTAAAAAACTCCAAAAGTGACCCCGTTCACATCAGAACCCGATTCTGTCGCGAAACGACGCTGTTACCCATTGCCAGAGGTATCGTCCATTCTGCGCGTAATAAAATCAAATCGTTGATAAATAATAAAAAATGAAGCAATGACAACAAAAGTAGCGTAATGAACAAAAAACAGCCAGTTGCAGAGTATTTTATCGACAAAAAGCCTTTAAATAAAAATTTATAGCTAGTTGCCACTTTTAATGCAGAGATATACTCTACGCACATCAAAACAGGCAACCCAAAACGCTAAACAAAAGCGAATCTTTTGGCATTATCGCCTTCATTTTCGAGGAGCACACCGATGTTCTCTGCGCAGTCCCGCTTGCGTCATGCGGTAGCAGACACCTTTGCGATGGTGGTTTACTGCACCGTTGTGAACATGATGATCGAAATCTTTCTCTCCGGAATGAGCTTCGAGCAGTCGTTATCTTCAAGACTGGTGGCGATTCCGGTGAACATTATTATTGCCGTCCCCTACGGTTTTTATCGCGATTTTGCGATGCGCCAGGCGCGCCGCGTCAGCACATCAGGCTGGATGAAGAACATTGCGGATGTGGTGGCCTATGTGACTTTCCAGTCGCCGGTCTACGTGGCGATTTTGCTGGTTGTCGGCGCTGACTGGCATCAGATTGCCGCGGCGGTAAGTTCAAATATCGTGGTGTCGATGATGATGGGCGCAGCGTACGGCTACTTCCTCGACTACTGCCGACGCCTTTTCCGCGTCAGTCCCTACCAGCAGGCCAAAGCCTGAGTTAATACAAAAAAGCGACTGGTTCCGCCAGCCGCTTTTTGTCAGCTGTATTGCGCTTCGCCAAACAGGCCACTCAGAAAACGCTCAAGCGCCATGCGCGAACTGAACCCGTGTGGAATACCATAATGCTGCTGAGCGTCTCCCGCTAAATACAGCGGAAATTGCTCGTAATGATCGCAGGTTTTGATATCCGACGCGGGCTCCGCAAGCGTAGTGCTGCGTTCTTTTAAAGCCGGATGAATAATTAACGCGGTACGCCCCATACGAGCTTCACGGTTCACGTAAACATAATTATCGCCACGGCGATAGCCATAGGCTTTTTGCGTCACAACATCCATGGTGAAGCCGGCTTTTTCAAGAACTCGCGCCACCTCATCGGGTCTTAAATACATACTAATTCCTCATTATCTTTTACCGCACGTTAACCTTACCTTATTCATTAAAGCCAACGCTTTCGGAATATTCCATAAAGGGCGATTTACAGCATAAAGCAAAATCTTGTCCTACACTTATAGACTCAATGGAATAAAGGGAGAAACCAATGGCCAACCGAGCAAACCGCAACAACGTAGAAGAGAGCGCTGAAGATATCCATAACGATGTCAGCCAATTAGCGGATACGCTGGAAGAGGTGCTGAAATCATGGGGCAGCGACGCCAAAGACGAAGCGGATGCCGCGCGTAAAAAAGCGCAGGCGCTGCTGAAAGAGACCCGCGCGCGCCTTAACGGCAACAACCGCGTACAGCAGGCGGCATGCGACGCCATGGGCTGCGCTGACAGCTACGTGCGCGACAAACCGTGGCAAAGCGTTGGCGCTGCAGCAGCCGTTGGGGTATTTATTGGCGTATTGTTGAATTTACGTCGATAATAAAACTGCCAGACCAATGAAGATAACAAATACGCGTCCACCCCTGCCTACTCCGGTATGCAGGGGTTTTTATTTGTCCTGAGAAGCGAGAGCCCGAGTCAGCTTTCGTACCACCTCGCCCGCCATCTCCGCTGAGGTTAAATTGGTGAAGCTCATCAGCAGCGCCCCTTCTCCCCGGCTATCCATTCGCCAGTCGCTTAACGCCTGGATGGCCAGACCGGCCTGTCTGCCGCGCAGGGCCAGTTGACGATCGTCGCCGCTTACCCTGACGACCATCTGAATGCCGCCCGCTTGCGGAACCACCGCGATACCGTGCTCCCGCAGCGCCGATTCAAGCCACTGACGACGCTGAGCATAGCTGGCGCGCATTTTCTTCAGATGGCGCCAGAAATGGCCTTCGCGGATAAAATCAGCCAGCGTCTGCTGCCACAACGTCGGCACGCTACAGCTCATCAGCGCCGCCTGTTGGCGAAACTGCGCCACCAGCGGTTCCGGCACCACCAGCCACGCTGCGCGTAATGCCGGGAAAAACGTTTTACTGAACGCACCGGCGTAGATGACGCGCTGCGGGGCGTCGAGGCTTTTTAGCGGCGGCAGCGGCTTGCCGCGATAGCGGAATTCGCTATCGTAATCATCTTCGATAATCCACGCGTTATTCTGCGCCGCCCATAGCAGTAGCTGTCTGCGCCGGGTCAATGAGAGCGCAACGCCGAGCGGGCTTTGATGAGCCGGCGTCAGCAGCGCAAAATTCGCGTTTGGGTAATTCCGCTGCGCCCAGCCAATATCCATTCCGTCTTCGTCAACCGGAACCGGGCAGATCGCCACCCCTTCGCCGCTCACGATCGGCCGGATAAGCGGAAATCCCGGATCCTCCATCCACATTTGCTGGCCCGGCCGGGACAGCGTTCGCAGAATGAGGCTCATCGACGCCGCGTAGCTACCCGTCACCAGCACCTGCTCAGGACGACACTCTATACTGCGCGACAGGCGCAAATAATCGACGATCGCCTGCCGAAGCGTCGGGTCCCCGCAGGGATCGCCGGGCGCGAGATCGAAACGCGTTTGCGTACGCAGCCGGCGCCCCATGATCCGCGTCCATAGACCGCGTGGAAACAGATCCAGCGCGGGCAGCCCAAGCTGAAGCGGCAGCGGCGCTGTCGGTTCATCGGCGGCAACAGAACGTTCAGGCACGCTTTGCTGTGGGCTGAGGCGATCGCTGACAAAGGTTCCCGCCTGCCCGCGCCGCTCCAGCCAGCCCTGCGCTACCAGCTCTCCCCAGGCGTTTTCAATCGTTGCTCGCGATACGCCAAGCTCCTGAGCATAGACCCGACTCGCCGGCAGCCTGCTGCCCGGCGCCAGCTCGCCACGCTCAATTGCCTGCTTGAGCTGTCGGGCGATACGCTGGTAATGCGGGATTTTTTTGGCATCCATCATGGTCTGCTTTTTTCATCACAATATGGCTATCTTATGCAGTCCATTATAGTGCTATTTTCCTCGCGTCTTAATGAGGAGAGTAAAATGAACACACTACGTCAGCCGTACAATGAACTGAGCCCGGAAGTCTATAACGCTCTGGTTAAGGCCAAGATTACGCTGGAAAAAAGCGAGCTGGACGGCGCGCTGATAGAACTGGTGTATTTGCGGGTATCGCAAATCAACGGCTGCGCCTTCTGCCTGGAGATGCACAGCAAAGCCCTGCGTCAATCCGGCGTGGCGCAAAACAAACTGGACGCCCTGGCAGGCTGGCGGGTGAGCGCCCATTTCAGCGATGCGGAACGCGCGGCGCTGGCGTGGGCTGAATCGGTCACCCATATCGCCGAAAGCCATGCGGAAGACGCTGTTTATCTACCGCTCCTCGATCATTTTAACGCCCGGCAGATTAGCGATCTGACTTTCGCCATCAGCCTGATGAACGCCTTTAACCGCCTGGCGGTAAGCATGCGTCTGTAATTTTTCGGTAAGAAATCCCGTCCCCCGGCGGATCTTTCCTCGGGGGCCAGTCTTTACAAAAACCATATATATTGAGTTGTTGAACTTTTAAATAACTACATCTAGTATTTCCTTCAACGATAACCCATAGCACGCGACGCCAGTTTTTGCGTCGTGCTGTTATCTTAAATGGAAATACGAATCATGCGCATTACTATTTACACTAAAAATGACTGCGTGCAATGCCATACCACGAAACGGGCCATGGAAACCCGCGGGTTTGAATTCGACATGGTCAATATTGACCATCATCCCGAAGCCGTCGATATGCTGCGCGAGCAAGGCTTCCGCCAGCTACCGGTGGTGATTGCCGGGGAGACCCGCTGGTCCGGCTTCCGTCCCGATATGATTAACCGCCTGCGTCCAACAGCCTCAGCGGCCAGCCTATGAGCCTGATCGTCTACTTCTCCAGCAGTTCCGAAAACACGCATCGGTTCGTCCAGCGTCTGGGGCTGCCCGCCGTGCGTATACCGCTTAACGAACGCGAGCGCATTCAGGTAGACGAACCCTACATTCTTATCGTCCCCAGCTATGGCGGCGGCGGCACGGCGGGCGCAGTACCCCGCCAGGCGATCCGTTTTCTCAACGATCCGCATAACCGCCAGCTCATTCGCGGCGTCATCGCTGCGGGCAACCGCAATTTCGGGGAGGCCTACGGTCGGGCGGGTGACGTCATCAAGCAGAAATGCGGCGTACCGTACCTCTATCGCTTTGAGCTGATGGGCACCCCGCAAGATGTCGACAACGTGCGTAAAGGAGTAAGCGAATTTTGGCAACGACAACCGCAGAACGTATAACCACCGAGGCGCCGGATTTCCATGCCCTCAACGCGATGCTGAATCTCTACGACAGCAATGGTCGCATCCCGTTTGACAAAGATCGCCAGGCAGTGGCGGCGTTTATGGCCAACCACGTTGAGCCGAATCCCGTGCCCTTCGCCAGCCAGGACGACAAGCTGACGTGGCTGGTCGCCGAAGGCTATTACGATGCCAGGGTCCTGGCGCGCTACGATCGCCAGTTTATTCTTGAGCTGTTTACCTATGCGCAAAACGGCGGTTTTTGCTTCCAGACCTTTCTCGGCGCATGGAAGTTTTATACCAGCTACGCGCTGAAAACCTTTGATGGTAAGCGCTACCTTGAAGGCTTTGCCGACCGCACCTGTATGGTGGCCCTGAGCCTGGCGCAGGGTAACGAGGCGCTGGCCCACCAGCTAACCGATGAGATCCTCTCCGGGCGTTTCCAGCCCGCTACGCCGACGTTCCTCAACGCTGGTAAACAGCAGCGCGGCGAATTGGTCTCCTGTTTCCTGCTGCGTATCGAAGATAATATGGAATCGATTGGCCGGGCGGTGAATTCGGCGCTACAGCTATCGAAACGCGGTGGCGGCGTGGCGTTTCTGCTCTCTAATCTTCGCGAAGCCGGGGCGCCGATCAAGCGTATCGAAAATCAGTCCTCCGGCGTCGTACCGGTGATGAAAATGCTCGAAGATGCCTTCTCCTATGCCAACCAGCTCGGCGCGCGTCAGGGGGCCGGCGCGGTCTATCTGCATGCCCATCATCCCGATATCCTGCGTTTCCTCGATACCAAACGCGAGAATGCCGATGAAAAAATCCGCATAAAAACGCTCTCGCTCGGGGTCGTCATTCCGGATATTACCTTTCAGCTAGCGAAGGAAGACGCGCAGATGGCGCTGTTCTCGCCCTACGACGTCGAACGTCTGTACGGTAAACCGTTCGGCGATATCGCGGTAAGCGAAATGTATGCGCAACTGGTGGCCGACGAGCGGGTATGCAAGCGCTGGATCCGCGCCCGCGATCTGTTCCAGCGGCTGGCGGAAATTCAATTTGAATCCGGCTACCCGTACATCATGTTTGAAGACACGGTTAACCGCGCGAACCCAATTGCCGGGCGCATCAATATGAGCAACCTGTGTTCGGAGATCCTGCAGGTCAATGCGCCTTCCACCTTTGATGAAAACCTGGATTACGCCAGCATCGGCCAGGATATCTCTTGCAACCTCGGCTCGCTGAATATCGCCCACACCATGGACTCTCCCGACTTTGCCCGCACGGTCGAAGTTGCCGTGCGCGGTCTGACGGCGGTGTCCGATATGAGCGATATCCGTTCGGTGCCGTCGGTCGCGGCGGGCAATGCCGATTCACACGCCATCGGCCTCGGACAGATGAATCTGCATGGCTATCTGGCGCGCGAGGGCATCGCCTACGGTAGCGAGGAAGGGCTGGATTTCACCAATTTCTATTTCTATACCATTACCTGGCACGCGCTGCGCACTTCAATGCTGATAGCACGTGAAAGAGGGACCCGTTTTGCCGGATTCGAGCAGTCGCGGTACGCCAGCGGCGACTATTTCCGGCCCTACCTGGAAGGCGACTGGCAGCCGAAAACGGCAAAAGTCCGCGCGCTGTTTGCCCGCTCCGCGATTACCTTGCCCGATCGCGATATGTGGCGGCAGCTGCGCGATGACGTGATGCGCTACGGCATCTATAACCGCAACCTGCAGGCGGTGCCGCCCACCGGGTCTATTTCGTACATCAACCACGCGACCTCCAGCATCCATCCGATCGTGTCGAAGATAGAGATCCGCAAGGAGGGGAAAACCGGACGCGTCTATTATCCGGCGCCGTTTATGACCAACGACAACCTGGCGCTGTATCAGGATGCTTACGAAATCGGCCCGCAGAAGATCATCGACACCTACGCCGAGGCGACGCGTCATGTCGATCAGGGGCTGTCGCTGACTCTGTTCTTCCCCGATACCGCGACCACGCGCGATATCAATAAAGCGCAAATTTACGCGTGGAAGAAAGGCATCAAAACGCTCTATTACATCCGTCTGCGCCAGCTGGCGCTGGAAGGTACCGAAATCGAAGGCTGCGTGTCCTGCGCGCTGTAAGGAGAACAGGATGACCCATTTATCGCGCGTCAGCGCCATCAACTGGAACAAAATTGAAGACGATAAGGATCTGGAGGTCTGGAATCGGCTGACCAGCAACTTCTGGCTACCGGAGAAGGTGCCGCTGTCTAACGATATCCCCGCCTGGCAAACGCTTTCCCCGGCGGAGCAGCAGCTGACAATTCGCGTCTTCACCGGCCTGACGCTGCTTGATACCATCCAGAATACCGTTGGCGCCCCGGCGCTGATGGCCGACGCCCTCACCCCGCACGAGGAGGCGGTACTGTCGAACGTCAGCTTTATGGAGGCGGTACACGCTCGCTCCTACAGCTCCATTTTCTCTACTCTCTGCCAGACTAAAGACGTCGATGCCGCTTACGCCTGGAGCGAACAAAACGCGCCGCTGCAGCGTAAAGCGCAGCTGATGCTGGAGTACTACCAGGCTGATGAACCGCTGAAGAAAAAAATCGCCAGCGTTTTTCTCGAATCATTCCTTTTCTATTCCGGCTTCTGGCTGCCGATGTACTTCTCCAGCCGGGGGAAAATGACCAACACCGCCGATCTGATTCGCCTGATCATCCGCGATGAAGCGGTACACGGTTATTACATTGGCTACAAATTCCAGAAAGGGCTGGAAATAGTCAGCGCCGAGAAGCGTGAAGAGATGAAAAACTTCGCCCTCGCTCTGCTGATGGATCTGTATGACAACGAGCTGGCCTATACCCGCGAGCTGTATGGCGATAGCGGCTGGGTTGAAGAGGTTAACGCCTTCCTGTGCTATAACGCCAACAAGGCGCTGATGAATCTCGGCTACGAGGCGCTGTTCCCGGCGGAAATGGCTGCCGTCAACCCTGCGATCCTCGCTGCGCTTTCGCCAAATGCCGACGAAAACCACGACTTCTTCTCCGGCTCGGGTTCGTCGTATGTCATGGGAAAAGCGGAAGAAACCGTCGACAGCGATTGGGACTTTTAGCCTTACTTTCACCAGGAATATATCTGCATATTTCCTGGTGATTTATTTCACATTATTCATTTTCATCCCACTCAATATCTTTCGGTCATCACTGCGTCATATTCAACAGAATGCCATCGGTTTCCGCACGAATTAAGCTAACATAACTAAAAAATATCAACCATGAGCAATTCCCGCTCAGCCCTTATATCACGGGGGATGTACCGGAATTGTCCCTTGTGCATTCCCGCAGTAATTCGCCATAAAGGGTTGTCACAGATTCTCAGTATGTTAGGGTGTAAAAAAGCAATTATCACCACCGGGTACCATATCGATATTAATAAATAACAGGAAACGCTCTATTGCATGGCAATTAAATTAGAAATCAAGAATCTCTATAAGATATTTGGCGAGCACCCGCAGCGGGCTTTCAAATATATCGAAAAAGGACTATCGAAAGAACAAATACTGGAAAAGACGGGGTTGTCGCTTGGCGTAAAGAACGCCAGTCTGACCATTGAAGAAGGCGAGATATTCGTCATCATGGGGCTCTCCGGATCGGGGAAATCGACCATGGTTCGCCTTCTCAATCGCCTGATTGAACCCACCCGCGGCCAGGTTCTGATCGACGGTGTCGATATCGCTAAAATCTCTGAGGCCGAGCTTCGCGAAGTGCGCAGGAAAAAGATTGCAATGGTTTTTCAATCATTTGCCCTTATGCCGCACATGACCGTACTGGATAATGCCGCTTTCGGCATGGAGCTGGCCGGCGTGCCGACTCAGGAACGCCAGGAGAAAGCGCTGGAGGCGCTGCGTCAGGTAGGTCTGGAAAACTACGCTCACGCCTGGCCGGACGAGCTCTCCGGCGGCATGCGTCAGCGCGTTGGTCTCGCCCGCGCGCTGGCGATCAACCCCGATATTCTGTTAATGGATGAAGCCTTCTCGGCGCTCGATCCCTTAATTCGTACGGAAATGCAGGATGAGCTAACTAAATTACAGGCCAGACATCAGCGCACCGTGGTATTTATTTCCCACGACCTTGATGAAGCCATGCGAATTGGCGATCGCATTGCCATTATGCAAAATGGTGAAGTGGTTCAGGTCGGTACGCCGGATGAAATACTCAATAATCCTGCCAATGATTATGTTCGAACCTTCTTCCGCGGCGTCGATATTAGCCAGGTATTCAGTGCCAAAGATATTGCCCGCCGTAGTCCGGTTGGCCTGATTCGTAAAACGCCAGGTTTCGGCCCGCGTTCCGCGCTGAAATTACTGCAGGATGAAGACCGCGAATATGGCTACGTCATTGAACGCGGGAATAAGTTTGTTGGCATTGTTTCCATCGATTCCCTGAAAGCCGCGCTGAGCGAGGGTCAGGGAATTGATGCGGCGTTAATCGACTCCCCACAGGCGGTGGATGCGCAAACGCCGCTCAGCGAGCTGCTCTCTCACGTTGGCCATGCACCGTGCGCGGTGCCGGTTGTCGATGAAGGGCACCAGTACATCGGCATCATTTCAAAACGCATGCTGCTGCAGGCTTTAGATCGCGAGGGGGCAAACAATGGCTGATCAATCTAACCCGTGGGACACCGCACCGGCGGCGGATAGCGCCGCGCAATCCGCCGATGCGTGGGGCACTTCTACGCCAGCACCGGCCGATGGCGGCGGTGCCGACTGGCTAAGCAGCGCGCCTGCGCCGCAGCCGGAACACTTCAATATAATGGACCCGTTCCATAAAACGCTGATTCCGCTCGATAGCTGGGTCACGCACGGCATCGACTGGGTAGTGATGCATTTCCGTCCGATTTTCCAGGGGATCCGCGTACCGGTGGATTACATCCTGAGCGCCTTCCAGCAGCTGCTGCTGGGCATGCCGGCGCCGGTGGCGATTATTATTTTCTCGCTGATTGCCTGGCAGATTTCCAGCATCGGCATGGGCGCAGCGACGCTGATTTCGCTGATCGCCATCGGCGCTATCGGCGCCTGGTCGCAGGCGATGGTAACCCTGGCGCTGGTGCTGACCGCGCTGCTGTTTTGTATGCTGATCGGCCTGCCGCTTGGGATATGGCTGGCGCGGAGCCCGCGGGCGGCGAAGATTATCCGTCCGCTGTTGGATGCGATGCAAACCACCCCGGCGTTCGTTTATCTCGTGCCCATCGTCATGCTGTTCGGTATCGGTAACGTTCCGGGCGTGGTAGTGACCATTATCTTCGCCCTACCGCCGATTGTTCGTCTGACTATTCTGGGGATTAACCAGGTGCCGGCGGATCTGATTGAAGCTTCGCGCTCCTTCGGCGCCAGCCCGCGTCAGATGCTGTTTAAAGTTCAGCTGCCGCTGGCCATGCCGACCATTATGGCCGGGGTTAACCAGACGCTAATGCTGGCCCTGTCGATGGTGGTGATTGCCTCAATGATTGCCGTTGGCGGTCTCGGCCAGATGGTACTACGCGGCATCGGTCGCCTTGATATGGGTCTGGCCACCGTTGGCGGCGTCGGGATTGTTATCCTCGCCATTATTCTTGACCGTCTGACTCAGGCCGTAGGACGGGACTCGCGCAGCCGCGGCAACCGCCGCTGGTACGCAACCGGCCCTCTGGGGCTGATTACTCGCCCTTTCTGTAAATAAGAGCACATCCCCCCGCTGCCGGGGGGATGGACTTCCCTTCTGACAAATAAAGGAACAACGATGCGACATACAGCGATTTTTGCCACAGCGTTTACCGCCCTCATTTCCACCACCGCCTTCGCGGCGGATCTGCCTGGTAAAGGCATTACCGTAAAACCAGCACAGAGCACAATTTCGGAAGAGACCTTCCAGACCCTGCTGGTCAGCCGCGCGCTGGAAAAGCTCGGTTATACCGTCGATAAGCCGAGCGAAGTTGACTATAACGTCGCCTACACCTCGATCGCCGCAGGTGATACCACCTACATCGCCACCAACTGGCAGCCGCTGCATGACGATATGTACGCAGCCGCCGGCGGTGATAAAAAATTCTACCGCGAAGGCGTGTTTGTGAATGGGGCGGCGCAGGGCTACCTGATTGATAAGAAAACGGCCGAGCAGTACCACATCAAATCTATCGACCAGCTAAAAGATCCGAAAATCGCCAAACTTTTTGACACCAACGGCGACGGCAAAGCCGATCTGACCGGCTGTACGCCAGGCTGGGGCTGTGAAGCGGTCATCAACCATCAGCTTGATGCCTACGGCCTGAGCAATACGGTAGTGCACAATCAGGGCAATTATGCGGCGATGATGGCCGATACCATCGCCCGCTATAAGGAGGGCAAACCGGTGATCTACTACACCTGGACGCCTTACTGGGTCAGCGACGTGCTGAAGCCGGGTAAAGATGTCGTCTGGCTGCAGGTGCCGTTTTCTTCCCTGCCGGGCGAACAGAAAGATATTGATACCAAACTACCAAACGGCATGAACTATGGCTTCCCGGTAAACACAATGCATATTGTCGCCAACAAAGCCTGGGCCGAGAAAAACCCGGCGGCGGCGAAGCTGTTCAGCATCATGAAGCTGCCGATTGCCGATATCAACGCCGAAAATGCCATGATGCACGCGGGACATGGTTCTGAGGCAGATATCCAGGGCCACGTCGATGGCTGGATCAAAGCCCACCAGCAGCAGTTTGACGGCTGGGTGGAAGAAGCGCTGGCCGCGCAGAAATAGTCTCCCAATTTATAGCCAATTCCCGGAGGCGATACTACGCATCTGTCCGGGCTACAAAACCCGTAGCCCGGGCAAGGCGCTTTGCGTCGCCCCCGGGGAAGACGGCCTCCTGCACAACACGACATCTCCTGTTCTAAATGATGGATTGATATGCAAATAAACTGCATAACTTTAGCCATCAACGTTTTCGTTACTGTTAAGCCGCGCCGCTCTCTGCTAAGGTAAATCCACCTGATTAATCATGTGATTTTCACGTGAGTTATTAATAAGCAACTCCTATGGAAAACCCTGACGCATTGATGCACACTCCCCCCGCTGACGAGGCGACGCTGGCTGAAGGCATTAAGGACAGCCTGCCGATCGTCATCAGCTATATTCCCGTCGCCTTCGCCTTCGGTCTCAACGCCACTAAGCTTGGCTTTACTCCGCTGGAAAGCCTGTTCTTCTCCTGCATTATTTACGCCGGCGCCAGCCAGTTCGTGATCACCGCCATGCTGGCCGCAGGAAGCTCGCTATGGGTCGCCGCGCTCACCGTCATGGCGATGGACGTTCGCCATGTGCTGTACGGCCCGTCCCTGCGCAGCCGCATTCAGCGCGCGATGAGCAAGAAAAAAACCGCGCTCTGGGCATTCGGCCTGACCGATGAAGTATTTGCCGCTGCCACCGCTAAGCTGGTCCGCGACAATCGACGCTGGAGCGATAACTGGATGATCGGCATCGCTTTTATGTCCTGGGCGTCATGGGTCTTCGGCACGCTGATCGGCGCTTATTCGGGCAGCGGCCTGCTGACTAACTTTCCGGCAGTGGAAGCGGCGCTGGGCTTTATGCTGCCGGCGCTGTTTATGAGCTTTTTACTCGCCTCATTCCAGCGCAAGCAGTCGCTGAGCGTTACCGCCGCGCTGGCAGGCGCGCTGGCTGGCATGATTCTGTTTTCCATACCCGCGGCGATCCTTGCCGGGATTGTCTGCGGCTGCCTGACTGCTCTGGTGCAGGCCAGCATTCAGGGGATGCCCGATGAACAGTGATGTCTTCATTCTCGGCGTCGTGGTCGGCTGCGTGAACTATCTCTTTCGCTATCTGCCGCTGCGCCTGCGCGCCGGAAACGTGCGTCCGACTCGCCGCGGCCCGGTCAGCGTCCTGCTCGATACCATCGGCATCGCCTCCATTTGCGCGCTGCTGGTTGTCTCCAGCGTGCCGGAAATCCTCCATGACGCCCGCCGCCTGCTGCCCACATTAGCAGGCTTCGCCGCGTTGGGCCTGGCGTTTTGGAAAACACGCAGCATAATTACGCCTACGCTTTTGAGCGCGCTAACCTACGGTGTTGTCTGGAAAATCAGCGTATGGCTATAAGCTTAAAGTATAAGTTTTTGTCAATAATTGATTTGATTTATTTGTCACAATAGTTATTATATCGGCTGTAATTAATGAGGTCATAACCAAAATGGATAGTTCGTTTACTCCCATTGAGCAAATGCTCAAGTTCCGCGCCAGCCGTCACGAAGACTTCCCTTTTCAGGAAATTCTGCTTACTCGTCTTTGCATGCATATGCAGGGAAAACTGCTGGAAAACCGTAACAAGATGCTGAAAGCGCAAGGGATTAACGAGACATTGTTTATGGCGCTGATCACGCTTGAGTCTCAGGAAAACCACAGCATTCAGCCTTCCGAGCTGAGCTGCGCGCTGGGCTCTTCGCGAACCAACGCCACGCGCATTGCCGACGAGCTGGAAAAACGCGGCTGGATCGAGCGCCGCGAAAGCGATAACGATCGTCGCTGCCTGCATCTACAGCTTACCGAAAAAGGGCATCAGTTCCTGCGCGAAGTCTTACCGCCGCAGCACAACTGCCTGCATCAGCTCTGGTCCTCTTTAAGCACCAGCGAAAAGGATCAGCTTGAGCACATCACTCGTAAGCTGCTTGGTCGCCTTGACCAAATGGAAGAGGATGGCGTGCTTGCGGAGTCTCTGCGCTAAGCGCGGAACCAACCGCTCACCAATTTTTCTGGATTGACAAGGAAAACGGACAGGCCAGCAGATCTTTCTGCTGGCCTTTCTGATAAACAGGTCGGCTCAGCCGATGTGAAATAATAAGATCGTGGAGAATAACATGAGCGCAAATGCGGAGAGCCAAACCCCGCAGCAACCGGGCAGCAAAAAAGGGAAGCGTAAAGGCGCCCTCCTGCTGCTGACCTTGCTCTTTATTATTGTTGCCGTGGCATACGGGATTTATTGGTTTTTGGTACTGCGTCACTACGAAGAGACCGACGACGCGTACGTGGCAGGGAATCAGGTACAGATTATGGCCCAGGTGTCCGGCAGCGTGACGAAAGTCTGGGCCGACAACACCGACTACGTGCAAAAAGGCGATCCGCTGGTCACCCTCGACCAGACCGACGCCCAGCAGGCATTTGAAAAAGCGCAAACCCAGCTGGCCGCCAGCGTACGTCAAACGCGCCAGCAGATGATCAACAGCAAGCAGCTGCAGGCCAGCATCGAAGTGAAAAAAACCGCGCTTTCCCAGGCGCAAACCGACCTTAACCGTCGTATTCCGCTGGGCGCGGCCAACCTGATTGGCCGCGAAGAGCTGCAGCATGCGCGCGACACGGTTGCCAGCGCGCAGGCCGAACTGGACGTGGCGATTCAGCAATACAACGCCAACCAGGCGATCGTTCTGGGCACGAAGCTGGAACAACAGCCTGCGGTCCTGCAAGCGGCCACCGAAGTGCGTAACGCCTGGCTGGCCCTGCAGCGGACGAAGATCGTCAGCCCAATTAGCGGCTACGTTTCTCGCCGTTCCGTTCAGCCCGGTGCGCAAATCACCACCACTACCCCGCTGATGGCCGTCGTTCCGGCGACCAACCTGTGGATTGACGCCAACTTCAAAGAAACGCAGCTGGCGCACATGCGTATTGGTCAGCCTGCCACCGTGATCAGCGACATTTATGGTGATGATGTGAAATACACCGGTAAAGTCGTCGGTCTCGACATGGGGACCGGGAGCGCCTTCTCGCTGCTGCCTGCGCAGAACGCTACCGGCAACTGGATCAAAGTGGTTCAGCGCCTGCCGGTACGTATCGAGCTGGATGAAAAACAGCTGGCAGAGCACCCGCTGCGCATCGGCCTTTCGACGCTGGTTGAAGTGAACACCACCGACCGCGGCGGCGAGATGCTGGCAAGCCAGGTACGTAGCGCTCCGGTTTACGAAAGCAATGCCCGTGAAATCGGCCTTGAGCCGGTCAATAAGCTGATAAACGACATCATCCAGGCCAACGCCGGATAATTCGGGGTGAGCGTAATGCAACAGCAAAAACCGCTGGAAGGCGCGCAGCTGGTCATTATGACCATTGCGCTGTCGCTCGCGACCTTTATGCAGGTGCTGGACTCCACCATCGCCAACGTGGCCATCCCCACCATCGCCGGTAACCTTGGCTCATCGTTGAGCCAGGGGACCTGGGTTATCACCTCGTTTGGGGTGGCGAACGCTATCTCCATTCCGATTACCGGCTGGCTGGCAAAGCGCGTTGGCGAAGTGAAGCTATTCCTTTGGTCGACGGTGGCGTTCGCTATCGCCTCCTGGGCCTGCGGCGTCTCCAACAGCCTGACGATGCTGATTTTCTTCCGCGTGATACAGGGGATCGTCGCCGGTCCGCTGATCCCGCTGTCGCAAAGTCTGCTGCTCAGCAACTACCCGCCCGCCAAGCGGTCAATCGCGCTGGCGCTGTGGTCAATGACGGTGATCGTCGCGCCGATTTGCGGCCCGATTCTCGGCGGCTATATCAGCGACAACTACCACTGGGGCTGGATCTTCTTCATCAACGTGCCGATTGGCATCGCTGTGGTGGTGATGACGCTGCAAACGCTGCGCAACCGGGAAACCCGCACCGAACAGCGGCGGATCGACGGCGTGGGCCTGGCGCTGCTGATTATCGGTATCGGTAGCCTGCAGGTAATGCTCGACCGGGGTAAAGAGCTGGACTGGTTCGCCTCCAACGAGATCATCATCCTGACGATTGTCGCGGTGGTGGCGATAAGTTTCCTGATCGTCTGGGAGCTAACCGACGACAACCCCATCGTCGATCTGTCGCTCTTCAAGTCGCGAAACTTTACCATCGGCTGCCTGTGCATCAGCCTCGCCTATATGCTCTACTTCGGCGCTATCGTGCTGTTGCCGCAGCTATTGCAGGAGGTATACGGCTATACCGCGACCTGGGCCGGTCTGGCTTCGGCGCCGGTCGGGGTGATCCCGGTTATCCTGTCGCCGATTATCGGCCGCTTTGCGCATAAGCTGGATATGCGTCGGCTGGTCACCTTTAGCTTTATCATGTACGCGGTCTGTTTCTACTGGCGCGCATGGACCTTCGAACCGGGAATGGACTTTGGCGCCTCGGCGTGGCCGCAGTTTATCCAGGGCTTCGCGGTGGCCTGCTTCTTTATGCCGTTGACCACCATCACCCTGTCCGGCCTGCCGCCGGAAAGGCTGGCGGCGGCGTCGAGCCTGTCGAACTTCACGCGTACGCTGGCGGGGTCTATCGGCACCTCGATTACCACCACCATGTGGACGAACCGCGAGGCGCTGCACCATGCGCAGCTTACCGAGTCGGTGACGCCATACAATCCCAACGCCCAGCAGATGTACGACCAGCTACAGGGATTAGGAATGACGCAACAGCAGGCATCCGGCTGGATAGCGCAGCAGATTACCAACCAGGGGCTGATTATCTCCGCCAACGAAATTTTCTGGTTCTCGGCGGCGGTGTTTATCCTTCTGCTCGGGCTGGTATGGTTTGCCAGACCGCCGTTTAGCGCCGGGGGCGGCGGCGGCGGCGCGCATTAAGATTTACCCTGAAGGGATCTGCGGATCCCTTTTTTATTGCCCAAAACGCAGATTGTCCAGTTTGCGCTAGTCGATGTCCGGTTTGCTGGAGATCGCTTTTGCCCACCTCATGCACGATGAAGATCCGCTAAGAAGGAGAAAATCATGCTGACTCAACCCGGTGAAAAATACCGCCCCTATCCGCCGATCGCCCTGCCTGACCGCCGCTGGCCAGAGCAGCAAATAACCCGCGCCCCTCGCTGGCTCTCTACCGATCTGCGCGACGGCAACCAGGCGCTGGCCGAGCCGATGGATAGCGCGCGCAAGCTGCAGTTCTGGGATTTACTACTGGAGTGTGGTTTTAAAGAGATTGAGGTCGCCTTTCCCTCCGCCTCACAAACCGACTTCAACTTTGTACGTCAACTGATTGAAGAGCAGCGCATTCCGCAGGATGTGACGATTCAGGTACTGACCCAGGCGCGGGAAGATTTGATCCTGCGTACGTTTGCCGCTCTGCGCGATGCCCACTGCGCTACCGTACACCTCTATAACGCCACCGCGCCGCTGTTTCGCGAGCTGGTTTTTGGAATGGACAAAGCGCAGGTGATCGACCTGGCGACCCGCGCGACCCGGCTTATCCGTCAGCAGTGCGAGCAGCATCCGCTGACCCGCTGGCAATACGAGTACTCTCCGGAAACCTTTTGCTTCACCGAGCCGGAATTCGCGCTGGAGATTTGCGAGGCGGTGGCGGAAATCTGGCAGCCCTGCGCCGAACGGCCGATGATTATCAATCTGCCCGCGACGGTAGAGGTGAGCACGCCCAACGTATATGCCGATCAAATTGAGCATTTTTGCCGTCACTTTTCGCGCCGCGCCGATGTGTGCATCAGCGTCCATCCGCATAACGATCGGGGTACCGGCGTTGCCAGCGCGGAGCTGGCGGTGATGGCAGGCGCCGACCGCGTCGAAGGCTGCCTGTTCGGTAACGGCGAGCGCACCGGTAACGTCTGCCTGGTGACGCTGGCGATGAATCTCTACAGCCAGGGCGTCGATCCCCGGCTCAAATTCTCCGGGATGAAGCGGGTGGTCGAAATCGTCGAAAGCTGCAATCAGATCCCGGTTCATCCGCGCCATCCCTGGGCGGGCAGTCTGGCCTACACCGCCTTTTCCGGCTCGCATCAGGATGCCATTAAAAAGGGATTAGATGCCCGCCGGCCCGGCGAACGCTGGGAAATGCCCTACCTGCCTATCGATCCGCAGGATATCGGCTGCAGCTACGAGGCGGTGATCCGCGTTAACAGCCAGTCCGGCAAAAGCGGGAGCGCATGGCTGATTGAACAGAATCATGGCCTCAAGCTTCCGCGTGCGCTGCAGCAGGATTTTAGCCTGCACGTCCAGCACGAAACCGACGCTCACGGGAAAGAGATGACCCAGAATGCGCTATGGCAGCTGTTTCGCGCGCGCTACGGACTGCTCCCCCAGCCGCCGCTTGCGCTGCTGGATTACCAAAGCGATAGCCAGCAGGACGGCCAGCTTTCTCTGCAGGCTACCCTGCGCATCGCCGGTGAAACGCGACGACTGCAGAGCCGCGGCAACGGCCTGCTGTCCGCCGCCGCCGCCGGGCTGAGCGTCCTGTTAAGGCAAAACTTCGTGATTAAAGATTATCATGAGCACACCCTGGGTGAACGCAGCGACAGCCGTTCAGTGGCCTATATTCGCTGCGTCTTCCCGAATGGCGAGAGCCATTGGGGGGTCGGAATTGATAACGACGTGGCGCGCGCCTCGCTGCAGGCGCTGTGCAACGCGATGAGCGAAAAGCATCACTCCGGCGAGCGGAAGTAATCGCTGGGGGTCACGCCTAACACCCGGCGAAACATGGCGCTAAAAGCGCTGTGGCTGCCGTAGCCGAGATCCAGCGCCACCCGCAGTACCGAATGCCCCTGCGCCAGGCGAACCAGCGCTTCCATCAGCTTCGCCCGGCGCACCCACTCGCTCCAGGTGAGCGTGGTCTGCTGCTGAAAATGGCGATTCAGCGTGCGCTCGCTCATGCTGCTCTCTTTCGCCGCCGCGGCGCTGCCCCACGGCTCTCCTGGCGCTTCTCGTACCTTCTGGCATAAACGGCGCAGCGCTTCGCTTTGCGGCTCCGGCAGGCCAAACGGCAGCACCGCCATACCGCGAATCTCATCGAGGATCAGTTCGTAGATTCGTTCATCGCGGCTGCCCGGCGCGTAAGATTCCGCCAGCGTCAGCGACGCGACAATCAGTTCACGCAGCAGCGGAGTGATCTGTACTATCTGGCAGGTTGAAGGGAGATCGGCGCGGGCAAGGGGATCGATAAACAGGGTTCGCGCAGCCGCCGCGCCGGTAATCCGTAGCGTATGCGGCGTACCGGCGGGCAGCCAGACGCCTCGCCCCGGCGGCACAACCCAATAACCCTGCGCGGTTTCCACCCGTACTACGCCGCTGAGGATATGTAACAGCTGAGCGCAATCGTGCTGATGCCAGGGTTCGCTATCGCCATGGGCATAATCATGGGCAAAAGGCACCAGTGAACGATGCTGGAAGTTGAGGGTTAAAGTCGTCGACATTGCGGCGTTGATGAATTGCGGCCCGGCAGCGTTCGCCGGGCCTTAGCGAAAGCACTAGATGTGCAGTTCTTGCAGTTTTTCTTTCGGCAGCGCCAGCTCGTCGTTGCTGTTGACGCGGACATCACGCTCAATGATATGGCGAGCGATTTCCTGGGCTTCTTCCAGCGAGTGCATGGTGTAGGTTCCGCACTGGTAAACGTTCAGCTCCGGGATCTGGTTCTGATCTTTCACCTTCAGCACGTCGGCCATCGCCGCTTTCCAGGCATCCGCGACGCGCTGCTCGTCCGGCGTACCGATCAGGCTCATATAGAACCCGGTACGGCAGCCCATCGGAGAGATGTCGATAATTTCCACACCATTGCCGTTCAGGTGATCGCGCATAAAGCCGGCAAACAGGTGCTCAAGGGTGTGAATACCTCTTTCCGGCATCACTTCCTGGTTTGGTACGCAGAATCGCAGATCGAAAACGGTGATTTCATCGCCGTGAGGCGTGTTCATTTTCTTCGCCACGCGCACCGCAGGCGCTTCCATTCGGGTATGGTCGACTGTGAAACTATCTAACAACGGCATTCTTCACCTCCGATAGTGATTTTTTTAAAAATAAAATGAACTCTTTTTGAGGCAGCGAGTCTGAGTATATGAAAGACGCGCATTTATTATCATCATCATCCCTGAATCAGAGATGAAAGTTTGGCCACAGTGATGTGGCCGTTTTCTTTTTTACGGCTCGTAAAACTACGCATGCCTCGCCAGTAGCGCTTCAAACGACTCGCTGTCCGCCGCTTCCACCTTCTTCTGACGCTGTACCGACGCTTCGCGTTCGGCAGCAAAATCCGCTTCGCTTAAAATTTCCAGCGGCTCTTCGCGCAGCAACGTCCGATACCGATCGGCCAGCTCTCTGCCGGTACCGCCAATCCCCTCTTCAAGCATAGAACGCAGAACGCGCGCCGAGAAGGTTAATTCCGGGTTGTCAAAGCAGGCGACCAGCTCATCGCAGGCCTGCTGATAAGCCTGACATCCGTGGATGCTATCCAGCGTTTGCGCCACGCGGCGTAAATCGCGGAACAGATCTTTGCCGACCTGAGCCAGCGGGTACTGGGCGGTTTCGCAGCCAATACCCAACGTCAGGCCCGGCTTGCGGCCTTCCAGAATCACCCGATTCCAGTTAGTGCGCGTGCACAGCAGCTCGTCGCTGCTCATTTCCGGCGCATCGGCCAGCACGCACCAGACCATAAATAGATCGAGGAAACGTACCTGCTGTTCGTCAACGCCAATCGGTGAGAACGGGTTGATATCCAGGGAGCGGACTTCGATATATTCAATGCCGCCGCGCAGCAGCGCGTCGGAAGGCGTTTCACCGCTGCGGGTCACGCGTTTCGGCCGAATCGGCGCGTACAGCTCGTTTTCGATCTGTAGCACGTTGCTGTTAATTTGCAGACGCTTGCCGTCTTTCTCCAGCCCGATATTCTCGTACTCTTCGGATGGCGTTTTAATCGCCCGCTTCAATCCTGCCACATACTCATGCAGATCGTTAAACGTAATTCCGAGATTGCTTTGCGACTTATTGGTATAGCCGAGGTCGCTCAGGCGCAATGAGGTCGCATAAGGCAGGTAGTACATGCCGTTGCCGGCTTTCTCAAACGGCAGCGTGGTCGGCTTCCCTTGCAGGAACGACGAACAAATAGCCGGGGAAGCGCCGAACAGGTACGGGATGACCCACCCAAAACGATAGTAGTTGCGAATAGATCGGAAATAGCCGGCAGAAATGGCCTCTTTCCCGCTTTCAGCATCCTCGACGCCGCACCTGGCCTGCCAGAAAGCCATCGGCAGAGAGAAGTTATAATGCACGCCGGAGATCGTTTGCATAAGCGCGCCGTAGCGATTCTTCAATCCTTCGCGATACAGCGTTTTCAGACGGCCGATATTTGAACTGCCGTACTGCGCCAGCTCAATATCCTGGCCGGGCGCGATATAGCACGGCATGCTCAGCGGCCACATCCGCTCGTCGCCAATATGGCGCGCGGTATAGCGATGAACATCGCGCATGAAGGTGAGCATATGCTGAATATCGCCATCAACCGGCGTAATAAACTCCAGCAAAGCTTCGGCAAAATCGGTGGTAATCCATTTATGAGTCAGCGCTGAACCCAGTGCTTCCGGATGGCCGGTAGTGGCCAGCGTGCCATCAGCGTTGACGCGCAGCGTTTCGCGCTCTAGACCGCGTTGAATACCCTGCAGCGCCTGCGGATTTTTTTCCAGCCAGGCCAGCGCCTGTGATACGTCCGGGATCAATTTGACCTCCCGCCTGTCGAAATCGTTTGAATTAGCATAATTGTAATGGTTGAACAATCAGTCCAATTAGTGCCACCACGTCATGCCCTGAAGCGTTATCGCCGCAACGACGATATAGCGTAATGCTTTGCCAAGGCATAAAAAAAAGAGCACTGGTCCCCAGGAAATGCGCATCCATCCCGCCAGTAAACACAGCAAATCGCCTATAACAGGCGCCCAGCTTAATAATAGCGTGACCGCGCCGTAGCGCCTCAGCCAGCCGGTCGCCTTCTCCTGCCAGCGCGATGTCTTGCGCAGCGGAAACAGGCGCCCCAGAATAACGTTAGTTACCCCTCCAAGGCTATTACCGATTATTGCTATTAAAACCAGTAACCACGGCTGGCTAACCCCCGCCAGCAGCATGGCGATCAACACCACTTCCGAGTTGCCGGGAAGCAGCGTTGCGCTTAGAAAGCTACTGGCAAACAGCGATATCAGCGACAGCGAGTCGCTCACAGCAATCGCACGTCCACGGCATCCATTCCGGCGCGCTTCGCCGCCTGCAGCCCGAAGTCCGCATCTTCAAAGACCACGCACTTCTCCGCCGCAACGCCCATGCGCTCTGCGCAAAGTAAGAAAGTATCAGGTGCGGGTTTATGGTTGGCGACATGATCCGCGGCAACTACCGCCGAGAAGTAGTGACGCAGACCCAGATGAGCCAGCAGCGCTTCAGCAACGGCGCTCTCGCTGCCGGTACCGACTGACATCGGACGACGACCGTGCCACTCTTTGACCACCTCAATTAGCGGTAAAGGACGGACGCTATCAAGCAGCATCGCTTTCACAGCGGCAGTTTTTTCCTGCGCCAGAAGATGAGGATCTAAATCAGCCTGATTTAATTCGATAATGGCCTGAGCAATCCGCCAGGTTGGAGATCCGTTAAGCGCGACCATGGCCTGCATATCGAAACGCATGCCGTAACGTCCCAGAACCTCGTCCCATGCCTTACGATGCGTCGGCTCGGTATCGAGGATCGTGCCATCCATATCAAAAATCAGTCCTGCATAACGTTCGTACATCGTCTTCTCACCAACCGGTTAAGGAGGTGTTACTGTAACGCAAAAGGTCAGGTTTGTCGCTGCCAGCGGTAGATGCAACAAGGGCGCTCTGTGGCGCCCTTGCTAATAACAGTGCAGTCTGCTGCGATTATTTGATTCTTAAATCGTTCTCAACCACGCGAACGCCCTGCACTTTTCTCGTGACTTCGACCGCACGTTTAGCGCTGTCTGCGGATGAGACAAAGCCGCTGAGCTGTACGCGACCTTTAAAGGTCTGGACGCTAATTTCTGAAGACTTTATCTCTTTGTCATTGAAGAGCGCGGTTTTTACTTTAGTCGTAATGACGGTATCGTCAATGTAACCACCGGTACTCTCCTTTGTGGACGAACCGGCACAGCCCACCAGCGATACGGCCACCAGCAGCGTCGCGCAAAACGCGGTTATTGCTTTGAACCATTTCATGGATTTCTCTCCTTGCACTTATCTCACCCAAAATCAGATCGATATACAGGAATAAATTATAGTGGAAAGAGGGAGTTGCCAATGAAAAAAGTGCTGAAGAATAAGGTGAATTATTGCGCTTAACCTGCTTGAGATAAGGAGGAGGAACTGAAGAATATTTATTATGAAGAGAATAGGGTGCATCCGGGAGGATGACTCACTCGGTTCGCCCTTCGGGCCGTTGCTAAAGCAACGTTATCCTCCCTGGTGCCGGCGATTCACTCGCAGACCATGAAACAACAGCGTAGCTGTTATCTCGGAGAATATGGTGCATCCGGGAGGATTCGAACCTCCGACCGCTCGGTTCGTAGCCGAGTACTCTATCCAGCTGAGCTACGGATGCAAATGGCGGTGAGGCGGGGATTCGAACCCCGGATGCAGCTTTTGACCGCATACTCCCTTAGCAGGGGAGCGCCTTCAGCCTCTCGGCCACCTCACCACACGCCTCTTACGAGTGCTTCGAAGAACTTGTTTCTGCTCTTCGTCGCTGCGATGGCGCACATATTACTTTCTGGTACTTATAAGTCAAACCTTTTTTCGAGACCTTTTTTTCGTTTGCACACTTCCCGCGCAATTAGCCTGTGAAAACGGCAAAAAGAGTATTTTATCAACAAGAAATTGCTGATTTTGCTGCTGCTAACGCAAAAGATAACGGGAGCAGAAGCCGCGTAAAGGACAAAAAAGAGAGGCTGTCGGAGAAGAAAAGTGGAAAAAACGAACCTGGGAGGGATGCGCCTCACCAAACAGCGAGGCGCGAAAACCTTAGTAACTGGACTGCTGGGATTTTTCAGCCTGGATACGCTGGTAGATCTCTTCACGATGCACAGAGACTTCTTTAGGGGCATTTACGCCAATACGAACCTGGTTACCCTTCACCCCTAAAACTGTCACAGTGACCTCATCTCCAATCATGAGGGTCTCACCAACTCGACGAGTCAGAATCAGCATTCTTTGCTCCTTGAAAGATTAAAAGAGTCGGGTCTCTCGTATCCCGGCATTATCCATCATATAACGCCAAAAAGTAAGCGATGACAAACACCCTACGGTGTAAGCAGTCACGGCATCACATTCTGTTAAACCTAAGTTTAGCCGATATACACAACTTCAACCCGACTTTATCGTTATCAGTGCTTCTCGCGCAAGATGCTGTAGTCCGAGAACCACAGCATCTATGCGATTATAGTTATTACAGTTTTGCGCTTACCCAGCCTTTCACACTGGCCAACGCAGCAGGGAGAGCAGACGCATCGGTACCGCCGGCCTGCGCCATATCCGGACGACCGCCCCCTTTACCGCCCACCTGCTGGGCGACCATACCAACCAGTTCCCCTGCTTTCACGCGGTCTGTCACATCCTTAGACACACCCGCAATCAGAGAAACCTTACCTTCTGCGACCGTAGCTAACACAACAACCGTTGAACCCAGCTGATTTTTCAGATCGTCAACCATAGTACGCAGCATTTTCGGCTCAACGCCGGCCAGCTCGCTGACCAGCAGCTTAACGCCGTTAATCTCTTCGGCTTTGCTGGAGAGGTTTGCGCTCTCCTGCGCGGCAGCCTGCTCTTTCAGCTGCTGCAGCTCTTTTTCCAGCTGACGGCTACGCTCCAGCGCGGCGCGTACCTTCTCGCCGAGGCTGTGGGTATCCCCTTTCAGCAGCTGCGCAATATCGCCCAGCAGATCGCTTTGCGCATGCAGCAGCGCCATCGCGCCTTCGCCGGTGACCGCTTCGATACGGCGCACGCCTGCGGCGGTGCCAGACTCAGAAGTGATGCGGAACAGGCCGATATCACCGGTACGCGAGGCGTGAGTTCCGCCGCACAGCTCGGTGGAAAAATCGCCCATTCGCAGCACGCGAACGCGATCGTCATACTTCTCGCCAAACAGCGCCATTGCGCCTGATTCACGAGCAGCGTCAATATCCATGATATTGGTTTCGATTGGCAGGTTGCGACGGATTTGCGCGTTCACCAGATCTTCAACCGCGCGGATCTCTTCCGGCTTCATCGCCTCAAAATGCGAGAAGTCGAAGCGCAGCGCTTTGTCGTTGACCAGGGAGCCTTTCTGCGCAACGTGCGTACCGAGAACCTGACGCAGCGCCGCGTGCATCAGGTGCGTCGCGGAGTGGTTCAGACGGATACGCTGGCGGCGAGCCTGATCCACATCTGCCTGTACGGCGTCGCCGACCTTCAGCGAACCGCCATTCAGTTTACCAATATGACCAATTGCCTGACCGTATTTCTGTGTATCGCTGACCAGGAAGGAGAAACCGGCGCCCTTCAGCTCGCCTTTATCCCCCACCTGGCCGCCGGATTCAGCGTAGAACGGCGTCTGGTCGAGGATCACTACGGCTTCCTGACCGGCGTTCACCGCATTTACCGCTTTACCATCGATAAACAGGGCAGTCACTTTGCCGTTCAGTTCCAGGCTGTCATAGCCTTTAAACTCAGAGGCGCCGTCAACGCGGATCATCGCGTTGTAGTCCGCGCCAAAACCGCTGGATTCGCGCGCGCGACGGCGCTGCTCTTCCATTGCGGCTTCAAAGCCGGCTTCGTCAACCTTGATGTTGCGTTCGCGGCAAACGTCGGCGGTCAGGTCAACCGGGAAACCGTAAGTATCGTACAGGCGGAAAGCGGTTTCGCCGTCCAGCGTGTCGCCCTGTAGTTTAGCCAGCTCTTCATCCAGCAGCGCCAGTCCGCGCTCGAGAGTACGGGCAAACTGCTCTTCTTCGGTTTTCAGCACCTGCTCAACCTGAGCCTGCTGCTGTTTCAGCTCTTCGCCGGCGGAGCCCATCACATCAATCAGCGGGGCGACCAGTTTCCAGAAGAAGGTCTCCTTCGCACCCAGCATGTTGCCATGACGGATTGCGCGACGAATGATGCGGCGCAGCACGTAGCCGCGGTTTTCATTCGACGGGATAACGCCATCAGCAATCAGGAAAGCGCAGGAACGAATGTGGTCAGCGATAACGCGCAGGGACTTGTTAGAGAGATCGGTCGCGCCGGTGACGTCAGCCACGCTCTTAATCAGATCGCGGAACAGATCGATATCGTAGTTGGAGTTAACGTGCTGCAGTACGGCGGCAATACGTTCGAGGCCCATACCGGTATCCACGGACGGCTTAGGCAGCGGCTCCATTGTCCCGTCAGCCTGACGGTTGAACTGCATAAAGACGATATTCCAGATCTCAATATAGCGATCGCCGTCTTCTTCCGGCGTTCCCGGAGGGCCGCCCCAGATATGGTCGCCATGGTCGAAGAAGATTTCGGTGCATGGACCGCACGGCCCGGTGTCGCCCATCTGCCAGAAGTTATCGGAAGCAAAAGGCGCGCCTTTATTGTCGCCGATGCGAATAATACGCTCGCGCGGTACGCCAACTTCATTTGCCCAGATGTCGAACGCCTCGTCATCGGTTTCGTAGACGGTCACCCACAGTTTTTCTTTCGGCAGGGCGAACCAGTTCTCACCGGTCAGCAGTTCCCATGCGTATTTGATAGCGTCCTGTTTGAAGTAGTCGCCGAAGCTGAAGTTACCCAGCATTTCAAAGAAGGTGTGGTGACGCGCGGTGTAACCGACGTTTTCCAGATCGTTGTGCTTACCACCCGCACGAACGCAACGCTGCGCGGTGGTTGCGCGCGAATAATTACGTTTGTCGAGACCAAGGAAAACATCCTTGAACTGGTTCATCCCGGCGTTGGTAAACAGCAGGGTCGGGTCGTTATGCGGCACCAGGGAGCTGCTCGCAACTACCTGATGTCCTTTACTATGGAAAAAGTCGAGAAACGCCTGACGGATCTCAGCGGTGCTCTTGCTCATAATTATCCTGAAATCAAGCTAACGAAATGTCGCTGGCAGCCACTACCCAGTATCGACCGGCAGGCTACTCACGAAAATAAAGTGGGAATAAGATAAGTTTTCTTTACGGGGAAGTAAAATCCCGGATGGGTCAATCTGCAAAATTTCGCCAGATTTCCTGGATATCTTCCATCAGATAGCCGCGGTAGAGCAAAAAGCGCTGAATTTTGACTTTTTCTGCAAATACGGTGGGCAAGGGTTCGCCATATTTTCTCTGCGCCTGCTCTTTAGCAAGCTGTGCCCAGTCGATTTCGCAGTCACGCATGGCTGACTCTATCGTCTCGCGGGAAATCCCCTTCTGCTTTAGCTCCTGGCGGACGCGCGCCGGGCCGTATCCCTTGCGGCTGCGGCTGGCAATAAACTGGGCGACAAAGCGATCGTCGTCCAGATAGCGGTTCTCAATACACCATTCGACAACGTTATCGACCTCTTCCGGCGTTACGTTTAGCGCTTCAGGGCCGTTCTTGCTCATCACCGGCGCAGCCAGTTTGCGCCTGAGCTCCTGTTCGCTATGGTCGCACATTGCCAGAATGCGAATCGCGCGATCCAGCAGACGGGCATAGTCAGAGCGGCGGGATGAAGTTTCAGTCACAGGCAACCTCGCTAATCAAAAAAGCAAAAGGGCCGCATAAGCGGCCCCTTGTTAGTCTGTTCAGACGATATCAGAAATCTTGTTCGGTTTCTGCTTCGCTGTTGCCATCAACCGCGAAGTCCGGCGTGGAGTCCTGATTGCTCAGCAGCAGTTCACGAACTTTCTTCTCGATCTCTTTTGCTGCAGCCGGGTTCTCTTTCAGCCAGGAGATCGCGTTCGCTTTACCCTGACCAATTTTATCGCCGTTGTAGCTGTACCAGGCGCCCGCTTTCTCAATCAGCTTCTCTTTCACGCCGAGATCGACCAGCTCACCGAAGAAGTTGATACCTTCGCCGTAGAGAATCTGGAATTCGGCCTGTTTAAACGGCGCGGCAATTTTGTTTTTCACCACTTTAACGCGGGTTTCGCTGCCGACAACGTTGTCACCCTCTTTCACCGCACCGATACGGCGGATATCCAGACGCACGGAGGCGTAGAATTTCAGCGCGTTACCACCGGTAGTGGTTTCCGGGTTACCGAACATGACGCCAATTTTCATACGAATCTGGTTGATAAAGATCAGCAGCGTGTTGGACTGCTTCAGGTTACCCGCCAGTTTACGCATCGCCTGGCTCATCATACGCGCCGCGAGGCCCATGTGAGAGTCGCCGATTTCACCTTCGATTTCCGCTTTCGGCGTCAGCGCCGCAACGGAGTCGACGACGATAACGTCTACCGCACCGGAACGCGCCAGCGCGTCACAGATTTCCAGAGCCTGCTCGCCGGTGTCCGGCTGGGAGCACAGCAGGTTGTCGATATCGACGCCCAGCTTGCGAGCATAAACCGGATCCAGCGCGTGTTCCGCATCGATAAACGCACAGGTTTTACCTTCACGCTGCGCGGCGGCGATAACCTGCAGCGTCAGCGTGGTTTTACCGGAAGATTCAGGCCCGTAAATCTCGACGATACGGCCCATCGGCAGGCCGCCTGCGCCCAGGGCGATATCCAGGGAAAGCGAGCCGGTGGAGATTGTTTCCACATCCATGGAGCGGTCTTCACCCAGGCGCATGATGGAGCCTTTACCGAATTGTTTTTCGATCTGGCCCAGTGCTGCCGCCAACGCTTTCTGTTTGTTTTCGTCGATAGCCATTATTACTCCTCTCATGCCGGGTGTAACCGGGTAGTCAATTCTGTTCTGTTGAAGCAATTATACTGTATAGTCATACAGTATCAAGTATTTTGTAGAAATTGTTGCCAGAGGAGATTTAGCGCATAGGCCGTGGCCTGGCGGCGCACCGCCTCCCGGTCTCCAGCAAAGCATTCGCGCTGGGTTACGCCCTGTCCGCTGGCGCTCGCCACGCCAAACCAGACGGTGCCCACCGGCTTTTCCGCGCTGCCGCCATCCGGCCCGGCGATGCCGCTGACCGAAATCGCGTAGTCCGCGCGAGCCGCGCGCAGGGCGCCAATCGCCATCTCCACGACCACCGGTTCGCTCACCGCGCCATGGTCAAGCAGCGTCGCTTCGCTGACGCCAATCATCTGCGACTTGGCTTCATTACTGTAAGTCACAAAACCGCGCTCAAACCACGCCGAGCTGCCGGCAATATCGGTCAGGGTTTTGGCGACCCAGCCGCCAGTGCAGGACTCCGCCGTGGTCACCGTCGCGCCGCGCGCTTTCAGCGCCTGCCCCACCTGCTCGCTCAGCTGCATTAATTCCGAATCTGTCATTCGTCGCCCCACGTAAGCTCTATAAACAGGCCATCAAAGATAGCACTTCCAGCGAAGATATGGGGACGGGGTGGCGAATTTACGAGGAGGCTTGCGAAAATCATCGCTCACGCTGTCGCAGCACTTTCGGATAGCAGCCTGATGTCACCGGTGTCACAATTCACCGCACATTAAAGGAAGAGTTAAATTCGAGGTTATCTGGAATGGCCAAAGCCCCCTTTACCGCAGAGCAGAGTCTGCAAAAAATCCGTCAGGTGCGCCTTTGCCTGTTCTTATGCGGCTTATTTTCACTGTTCACCGCGCTTCTGCATATTTTCACCCGCTCCTTCAATCCCCTGTGTGAAGGCGTGCAGCTCTTATTGGGCGTCGGCTGCGTGATCTATGGATTTACTTTAAGCAAAAGAATCAAGCAGATACTTAACGGGCAGCCCGGATAAAAACCGGCCCCCTGCGGGCCGGCAGAAACTATTGCATACTGGCCGCAATCAGCTCGACGTTGTGACGCAGCATTTTCACATAACTGTCCGCCACGCCGCCGGGTTTAGAGAGCGCTTCAGGATAGAGTTCACCGCCCGGCTGCGCGCCCGTTGCGCTGGCGATCTGCTTGACCAGCCTTGGGTCGAGCTGGTTTTCCATAAACCAGGTATGCACGCCGTCGGCTTTAATTTGTTGAATTAAAGCCGCTACCTGCGCCGCGCTGGCTTCACTCTCCGACGATAATCCCTGCGGCGCGAGGAAGGTCACACCATAGGCGCGGCCAAAATAGCCGAAAGCGTCATGGCTGGTGAGCACTTTGCGTTTCTCCAGCGCAATGGCGCTGAACTGGCTTTTTGCCCAGCGATCGATATCGTTGAGCTGGCTGATATAGCGCTGACCGGAAATCTCCAGCGCAGCCTTATCATCCGGGTCCGCTTTTACCAGGCCGTTAAGGATATTCTGCGCATAGAGGGCGCCGTTGGCGGCGCTGTTCCACGCATGCGGATCGGTTACCGTTGCGCCATCTTCTTCAAGCGTGTGAGTTTTGACTCCGCGGGAAGCTACCACCAGCTCACCTTTGAAACCGGATGCCTTAATTAAGCGGTCCAGCCAGCCTTCCAGCCCCAGACCGTTGACCACCACGACATCCGCTTTACTCAGCAGCGCGCTATCTTTCGGCGAAGGCTCAAAGGTATGCGGATCGCCATCCGGCCCCACCAGCGTGTTGACATGCACGTGTTCGCCGCCAATCTGCTGCACCATATCGCCTAAAACGGAAAAACTACTCACGACATTCAGCGTTTTCGCCATCACCCCGTGCGATGCGAGCCCCAGCGCCAGCGCCAGCCATATCCCGGTACGTTGCTTCATTTTCCTTACCCCATTAATTTACGCCAGCCGACAACCAGCCGGCTGCGCGTGCCAAAAAATACCGATACAAAAAAGATGCCGCTGGCGGTCAGCACGATCGCGGGTCCGGCAGGCAAATTCGCCGCCCACGACAGACTCAGCCCCATCCACGCGCAAAAACTGCCAATCGACGCCGCCAGCAGCAGAATGCCCGGCAGCGTTCGCGCCCAGCAGCGCGCCGCGACGGCAGGCAGCATCATGACGCCTACCGCCATCAGCGTGCCGAGAACCTGAAACCCGGCCACCAGGTTGAGCACCAGCAGGGCGAGAAACAGGCCGTGGAGCAGCGCCGGCAATCTTCGCGAGTTCACCTGAAGCCAGACGCTATCGAAGGCTTCACTGACCAGGCCGCGATAAAACAACGCGATGCAAATCAGGGTCAGGCTGGCAACGGCGGAGACAAACAGCGCCGAATCGCGGTCTACCGCCAGAATCGAGCCAAACAGCAGATGCAGCAGGTCGACGTTAGAACCGCGCAGCGAGACCAGCGTAACGCCCAGCGCCAGGGAGCCGAGATAAAACCCGGCGAAGCTGGCATCCTCTTTTAAAGGCGTGCGTCGGCTGACCCATCCCGCCACCAGCGCCACCGCAATGCCGGCAATAAAACCACCGACGGTCATCGCCAGCAGCGACATCCCGTTAAGCAGGTAGCCCGCCGCCACGCCGGGCAAAATCGCATGCGAGAGCGCATCGCCCATCAGGCTCATGCGACGTAAAAGTAAGAAAACGCCGAGCATCGTAGTGCTCAGGGAGAGCGCCAGGCACACCACCAGCGCGCGGCGCATAAAGCCAAACTCGATAAAGGGTTGAATAAAGGTGTGCCAGATCATACCAGCCTCGCGGAGTGAAAGGCGGGCAGTACATCAGGCGTACAGCCCCAGCGGGCGTGCTGCGACGTTAGCAGCAGCGTTTCCGGGAAATAGTCGGCGACCCGTTGGTTATCGTGCAGCACCGCCAGAATCGTCTGTCCCTGCTGGTGCATTTCGAGGATCAGCGCCATCAGCTCACGACAGGTCGCTTCGTCGATGCCGGTAAACGGTTCGTCAAGCATTACCAGCGGCGCGCGTTGCACCATGACCCTTGCGAAGAGCATGCGCTGAAACTGGCCGCCGGAGAGCGCCTCAATCGGCGTTTTCGCCATCGTTAACAGTCCCACCCGCTCTAAGGATGCGACGATACGCTGACGCCCCTCTCCCCTGAGCCCGCGCAATAGCGATACCCGGGGCCAGGCCCCCTGGCTGACCACATCCTGCACCGTCAACGGAAACTGCGACTCCAGGGCATGACGCTGCGCCAGCCAGCCGATAACGGGTCGTTCACCGCGCCAGTTCAGACGGCCGCTAACCGGTGGAATAAAGCCGGCCAGCGTCTTGAGCAGCGTCGACTTCCCACAGCCATTAAGGCCGACAATCGCCGTCATACTCCCCGTTGCAATCGTACCGCTAAGGGACGGCGTGATCGCCAGCCCTTCATAGCCAGCCACCAGGTGATCGAGCTTAATCATGGCAGGGATACCGCCCACCAGGTTGCCAGCCACAGCGCGGCCAGCACTACGCAGGCCATCGTCAGCCGGGCGATGCCTGAAGTCATCAATAAGGAAGTCAATGTTTACGCCTCAATAAAACGTTATAACATAACAATATTAAAAGAAGCGTAGATTGTAAATTGGCGTCAACAAAAGGAAATGCTGCAAAATGTTACAGACTCCTCTCCGGACGGAGAGGAGCGCAGAAGGCGGGATTACTGCATCCGGGCCTGAGAAACCGCCAGGCCCAGCTGCCAGACGGCCATCGCGTAATGGGTGCTGTGGTTATAGCGGGTGATAGTGTAGAAGTTCGGCAGGCCGTACCAGTACTGATAGCCGGTACCGACATCCAGACGCAGCAGGCTCGCCTGCTGATGGTTACCCAGCGGCTGGGTCGGGGTTAATCCTGCCGCCGCCAGCTGCGAGACGCTGTATTTAGTTTTAAACCCATTGTTCAGGCCAGGCGCCTGGCCCAGCGCCTGTACCGCGACCAGATCGCCGCTCACCCAACCGTGCTGCTTGAAGTAATTCGCCACGCTGCCGATGGCATCGACCGGATCCCACAGATTGATATGCCCGTCGCCGTTAAAGTCCACGGCATACTGCTTATAAGAAGAGGGCATAAACTGACCATAGCCCATTGCCCCGGCGAAGGAGCCTTTCAGATCGAGCGGGTCATCCTGTTCGCTGCGCGCCATCAGCAGGAACGTTTCCAGCTCGCCGGAGAAGTATTCGGCGCGGCGCGGATAGTTAAACGACAGCGTCGCCAGCGCATCGAGGATACGGGTCTTACCCATCACCCTGCCCCAGCGGGTCTCAACGCCAATAATCCCGACGATAATTTCCGGCGGCACGCCGTAAACCTGGTACGCGCGGTTGAGCGCATCCTGATACTGGTTCCAGAACGCCACGCCGTTCTGCACGTTATCCGGGGTAATAAACTGTTTTTTATAGCGCAGCCAGGCGCCGTTTGGCCCTGACGGCGGCAGCCCGGTCGGCGCCTGGCGGTCCATCAGACGCAGAACATAGTCCAGACGTTTAGCCTGCGAGAGGATCTCATGCAGCTGCTGTCGGTCAAAGCCGTGCTTGCTCACCATCTTGTCGATGAACTGCTCCGCCGCCGGGTTATTCGCGAAATCACCGCTCATCTGCATCACGTTATGCTGCGGCTCAAGTAAAAAACCGCCCGTGCCGCCCGCCATTTCCTTTTCCGCGGGGGTTTGAGGTTTGCTGCTGCAGGCAGCGAGTAGAACGCAAAGAGGGAGTAAAGCCAGATAACGACGCTTCAACATGGGACATCCATTCAACAAATCGGCAAGGGATAATTATGGTAAAGCATGCGCCCGCTCACAAGGAAGCGGCGACGATGTAAATTCTTTTTTCTTGCCGTTTTTGCTTATGCCTCGCCGGATCTTTCTTTCACTTCAGCTATAAACTTTCAAAATAAAATATTTATCTTTCATTTTGCGATCAGTTTAACACTTTTAAACCTTTTGAAATGATTAAAATTAGCCGCCAGTTAGCAAGAAAAATAACACGCTGAAGGAGAGAACAATGATTGAAGTCGTTACCCACGGCGCCGAGTGGTTTATCGGCCTGTTTCAGAAGGGAGGCGAGGTATTCACCGGAATGGTCACCGGGATCCTGCCTTTGCTGATCAGCCTGCTGGTGATCATGAATGCGCTGATCAACTTTATCGGTCAGCAGCGGATCGAAAAGCTGGCGCAGCGCTGCGCCGGTAATCCGATCTCGCGCTACCTGCTGCTGCCCTGCATCGGCACCTTCGTTTTCTGTAACCCGATGACCCTGAGCCTTGGGCGCTTTATGCCCGAGAAATACAAACCGAGCTACTACGCGGCGGCCTCCTACAGCTGCCACTCAATGAACGGCCTGTTTCCGCATATCAACCCCGGCGAACTGTTCGTCTATCTGGGGATCGCCAACGGGCTGACCACCCTCGGCCTGCCGTTAGGGCCGCTGGCGGTGAGCTATTTGCTGGTGGGTCTGGTGACGAACTTCTTCCGCGGCTGGGTAACCGATCTGACCACGTCGATTTTTGAGAAAAAAATGGCCATTCAGCTTGAGCAGAAAGTCCACCTGTCAGGAGCGACATCATGACCCGTATTCGCATTGAAAAAGGCACCGGCGGCTGGGGCGGACCGCTCGAACTGGACGCCGTTGCCGGTAAAAAAATTGTCTATATCACCGCGGGCACCCGTCCGGCGATCGTCGATAAAATTGCCCACCTCACCGGCTGGCAGGCGGTCGATGGTTTCAAAGAGGGCGAGCCGCCGGAAGCGGAAATCGGCGTGGCGATTATCGACTGCGGCGGCACCCTGCGCTGCGGTATCTACCCGAAGCGCCGCATCCCGACCATTAATATTCACGCGACCGGCAAATCGGGTCCGCTGGCGCAGTATATCGTCGAAGATATTTACGTTTCCGGCGTCAAAGAAGAGAACATTTTCGCCCTGGAAGATGGCCCTTCCCCGGCCCCGCAGGCCGCGCCAGCCCAGCCGGCGATCCGCGACTATGACACCAGCAAGAAAATCACCGAGCAGAGCGACGGCCTGCTGGCCAAAGTCGGCATGGGGATGGGTTCCGTCGTGGCGGTGCTGTTCCAGGCCGGGCGCGACACCATCGATACGGTGTTGAAAACCATTCTGCCGTTTATGGCCTTCGTCGCGGCGCTGATCGGCATCATCATGGCCTCCGGCATCGGCGATTGGGTAGCCCATGGCCTGGCGCCGCTCGCCAGCCATCCGCTGGGCCTCGTCACCCTGGCGCTAATCTGCTCTTTCCCCCTGCTGTCGCCGTTTCTCGGCCCTGGCGCGGTCATCGCCCAGGTTATCGGCGTGCTGATTGGCGTGCAGATTGGCCTCGGCAATATTCCGCCGCATCTCGCCCTGCCCGCGCTGTTCGCCATCAACGCCCAGGCCGCCTGCGACTTTATCCCGGTTGGCCTGTCGCTGGCGGAAGCTCGCCAGGACACGGTGCGCGTTGGCGTACCGTCGGTTCTGGTGAGCCGCTTCCTGACCGGCGCGCCAACGGTGCTCATCGCCTGGTTTGTTTCCGGATTTATTTATCAATAAGAGGTGCCTGAAGATGACAGTGATTTACCAGACCACCATTACCCATATCGGCGCCAGCGCGACGATGGCGCTGGAGGAGCAGATGCTGATCACCTTCCGCGAAGGCGCCCCGGCCGATATCGAAGAGTACTGCTTTATTCACAATCACGGCGAGCTGTCCGGCAAGCTGGTGCCGGGCGCGGAGCTACAGCTTGGCGAGCTGCGCTACCCAGTCACCGCCGTCGGCGATGTCGCCGAGCAGAACCTGTGCGAGCTGGGCCATATCACGCTGCGCTTTGATGGTCACCGCGAAGCGGAATTCCCCGGGACCGTACACGTGGCGGGCCCGGTGCCGGAAGGCATCGCCACCGGCTGCGTACTGAAATTTGTTGCTTAAGTTGTAAGGAGAAAATTATGAATCAGGTTGCTGTTGTCATCGGTGGGGGACAAACCTTAGGAGAGTTTTTGTGCCGCGGGCTTGCCGCAGAAGGCTATCGCGTGGCGGTAGTCGATATTCAGAGCGATAAAGCGACCCGCGTCGCCCAGGCCATTAACGAGGAATATGGCGAAGGCACGGCGTGGGGCTTCGGCGCGGACGCCACCAGCGAAGCCAGCGTGGTTGCTCTTGCTCGCGGAGTGGATGAAATATTTTCCCGCGTCGATCTGCTGGTCTATAGCGCCGGGATCGCTAAAGCGGCCTTTATTAGCGATTTCGCGCTGGGGGATTTCGACCGTTCTCTGCAGGTGAATCTGGTGGGCTACTTCCTCTGCGCCCGCGAGTTTTCCCGCCTGATGATCCGCGACGGCATTAAAGGTCGCATCATCCAGATCAACTCTAAATCCGGCAAAGTGGGCAGCAAGCATAACTCCGGCTATAGCGCGGCGAAGTTCGGCGGCGTGGGTCTGACGCAGTCGCTGGCGCTGGACCTCGCGGAGTACGGTATTACCGTGCACTCCCTGATGCTCGGCAACCTGCTGAAGTCGCCGATGTTCCAGTCTCTGCTGCCGCAGTACGCCACCAAGCTGGGGATCCCGGAGGAGCAGGTCGAGCAGTATTACATCGATAAAGTCCCGCTAAAGCGCGGCTGCGATTACCAGGACGTACTTAACGTGCTGATGTTTTACGCCAGCCCGCAGGCTTCATACTGTACCGGGCAGTCCATCAACGTCACCGGCGGGCAGGTGATGTTTTAAAACGTTGCGCACTGTTTCCCCGGAGGCGATGCTGCGCATCTGTCCGGGCTACCGATTATGCGGCTGTCTGGTAGCCCGGACAGGCGCAACGCGCCGCCTCCGGGGAAATATCGCACACGCCTTAAGGAGACTTTATGGTTACCGCACTTATCACCGTCGCCGCCATCGCCTGGATAACCCAGCTCGCCTTTGGCGGCTGGCAAATCAGGCAGTTCAATCGCGCATTCGATCGGCTGTGCCAGCAGGGACGCGTCGGCGTCGGCCGTTCCTCGGGGCGGTTCAAGCCGCGCGCCGTCGTCGCCATCGCCGTCGACGAAAACGACCGCATTTGCGATACGCTGCTAATGAAAGGCCTCACCGTCTTCGCCAGGCCGCAAAAAATCCCCGTCCTGACCGGTAAACATCTTAAGGAATTGCAGCCTGATGTGATCTTTCCCAATGATCCGCTTTGTCAGAATGCACTATCATTAGCGCTTAATCCGAAACATGGATAATTTCGTTGTGAACGTTAATATCTTGCGAAATTATCATTTCGAAACTTTAAACGCAGGATACAACGCTTATGAAACCACGTCAGCGCCAGGCAGCCATTCTCGAGCACCTGCAATCGCAGGGCAAATGCTCGGTCGAAGAGCTGGCGCAACACTTCGACACCACCGGCACCACCATCCGTAAGGATCTGGTGATCCTTGAGAATGCCGGTACCGTTATCCGTACTTACGGCGGCGTGGTGTTAAATAAAGACGAGGCCGATCCGCCCATCGACCACAAAACGCTGATTAACACCCATAAAAAAGAGCGGATTGCCGAAGCCGCCGTCAGCTTCATTCACGATGGCGACTCGATCATTCTTGACGCCGGCAGTACGGTGCTGCAAATGGTACCGATGCTCAGCCGCTTCAATAACATTACCGTGATGACCAACAGCCTGCATATCGTCAACGCCCTCTCTGAACTGGATAACGAACAAACCATCCTGATGCCGGGCGGCACGTTTCGCAAAAAATCGGCCTCCTTTCACGGCCAGTTGGCGGAAAACGCCTTCGAACACTTCAGCTTCGATCGACTGTTTATGGGCACCGACGGCATTGATTTAATCGCCGGCGTCACCACCTTTAATGAGGTTTATACGGTCAGCAAAGCGATGTGCAATGCCGCCCGCGAAGTTATCCTGATGGCCGACTCGTCGAAGTTTGGCCGCAAAAGTCCCAATATCGTCTGCGGCCTGGAGAGCGTGGACAAACTGATTACCGATGCCGATATCAGCCCGGAATTTAAGCGGGCGCTGGAAGACAAAGGCATCGAAGTCATTATTACTGGAGAACATCATGAGTAACTTTCTGTTAGAAGCCGGACGCCAGACCCTGATGCTGGAGCTTCAGGAGGCGAGCCGCCTGCCTGAACGCCTGGGCGACGACTTCATCCGCGCGGCGGAAACCATCATCCACTGCGAGGGCAAACTGGTCGTCTCCGGTATCGGTAAATCGGGTCATATTGGTAAAAAGCTGGCCGCCACCTTCGCCAGCACCGGCACCCCGGCATTTTTTGTTCACCCGGCGGAAGCGCTGCACGGCGACCTCGGAATGCTCGACAGCCGCGACGTGATGCTGTTTATCTCTTACTCCGGCAGCGCCAAAGAGCTGGATCTTATCGTTCCGCGCCTGGAAGAAAAATCCATTCCGCTGCTGGCGATGACCGGTAAATCCACTTCACCGCTGGCGCTGGCGGCCAAAGCGGTGCTCGATATCGCCGTAGAGCGCGAAGCCTGCCCGATGCACCTCGCGCCCACCTCCAGCACCGTCAATACCCTGATGCTCGGCGACGCGCTGGCCATGGCGGTCATGCAGGCCCGCGGCTTTAACGAAGAAGATTTCGCCCGTTCGCACCCGGCGGGCGCGCTGGGCGCGCGGCTGCTGAACAAAGTCCATCATCTGATGCGCCGCGATGGCGACGTGCCGCGCGTCGCTAACGACACCAGCGTCATGGACGCGATGCTCGAACTCAGCCGCACCGGCCTGGGGCTGGTGGCGGTTTGCGATGAACGCAATCACGTGCAGGGCGTCTTTACCGATGGCGACCTGCGCCGCTGGCTGGTGGGCGGCGGCAGCTTACAGGATATCGTCAGCCAGGCAATGACCCGCAACGGCGTCACTCTGCAAGCGGAAAGCCGCGCGATAGAAGCCAAGGAGCGCCTGATGAAGCACAAAATCAGCGCCGCTCCGGTAGTGGATGAAAACGGCCAGCTGGTCGGCGCGATTAACCTGCAAAACTTTTATCAGGCCGGGATCCTTTAAGCCCCAGACGTTTCGCCAGCCGGTGCAGGTTGGCGACGTCGAGCTCCAGCGCGCGGGCGGCTGCGGCCCAGTTTCGACGGTTATCCGCCAGCGCTCTGGCGATCGCTTCGCGCTGAAACGCCTCTGTCGCCTCGCGCAGGCTTACCGCTCCCTCCGACGGCTGCGGGGTAACGGTCGGCAAGGCCGGCGTTTCCTCGGCAAACTGGAAATGCTGCGGCTCCAGCACCACTTCATTACCCGCCTGCGTCGCCCGCGCCAGCACCACCGCCCGATGAATAGCGTGCTCCAGCTCGCGCACGTTGCCCGGCCATGACCACGCAAGCAGCCTGCCGCGCGTCGCCTCGCTTAAAATCACCTGCGCCAGCCCCATGCGCACACGGCACTGTTCGCAAAAATAACCGGCCAGCAGCACCACGTCATTGTCCCGCTCGCGCAGCGCCGGAACCGACAGCGGAAACACGCTCAGCCGATGATACAAATCGGCGCGAAAACGCCCCTCCACGACCTCCTGACGCAGATCGCGGTTAGTGGCCGCCAGCACCCGCACATCGACCCGCAGGCTGCGGTCGTCGCCGACGCGCTGAATATCGCCATACTGCAGTACCCGTAGCAGCTTGGCCTGGAGCGCCAGCGAAAGCTCGCCAATTTCATCGAGAAATAGCGTTCCGTTATCTGCCATTTCAAACTTACCGCTGCGGTTGCTGATCGCCCCGGTAAATGCCCCTTTGACGTGGCCAAACAGTTCGCTCTCCGCCACGCTCTCCGGCAGGGCCGCGCAGTTGAGATAGACCAGCGGATTGGCCGCCCTCGGCGACCCCTGATGCACCGCTTTCGCCACCAGCTCTTTGCCGGTGCCGGTCTCGCCGCTAATCAGCACGTTTAAGTCAGAGGCCGCGACGATGTCGATCTCCTTCTTCAACTGCAGCATCGGCGCCGACAGGCCAATGATCTCCTGACGTTCGGATACCGGATATACGATAGCCTGTTCCGGCAGCACGTTTTGATTCTCCAGCCTGGCGATCAGCAGCGCGTTATTGAGCGCTCCGGCGACCAGAGCGGCTATCAGGCGCAGCTCCTCGTCGCTAAAGCTGTCAAAACGGTCCGCATCCATCCCGTCGAGGGTGAGCGCGCCGATCAGGGTTTGTCCGGCAAACAGCGGCAGGCCGACGCAGGCGTGCACCTTCAGGCTCTCCTGACCGGGGATCAGCCCATCGTAAGGGTCCGGCAAATCGCTGTCCGCCGGGAACCGCACCACGTCCCCCGCCCGGGCAATCGCCTCCAGCCGCGGGTGGCCTTCAAGGGCAAAGCGTCGGCCAAGCACGTCCTGGGCCAGGCCATCAATCGCCAGCGGCACAAACTGGTGCGCCTCATAGCGCAGCAGCGCCGAGGCATCGCAGCCGAGTATCTGCCGCAGGGTGGTAATCAAACGCGAGAAACGGTCGGCATGGCCGAGATCGCTTTGTAAATCAATGGCGATTTTCGCCAGGGCCTCGACGGAGAAACTCATGTTCGCCTCATAGTCATTTTGACATTTAACATAGTCATATCGACTATTTTAACCATTGTCATTTTGACATCAATAAATTTTAATAAAAATACAAAAGCCATTAAATTCAATAAATTAAAAACCTGGCACGCAACTTGATATAAGCAAGACATCCTATTTGAACAATGCTGAATTAATTGAGGTTGCTATGTCTATTCTGGTTAAAAATAACATTCATTGGGTTGGCCAACGCGACTGGGAAGTGCGTGACTTCCACGGGACGGAATACAAAACGCTGCGCGGCAGCAGCTACAACAGCTATCTTATCCGGGAAGAAAAAAATGTGCTGATCGATACCGTCGATCATAAATTCAGCCGTGAATTCGTGCAAAATCTGCGCGGCGAAATCGACCTCGCCGATATCGATTACATCATTATCAACCACGCGGAAGAGGACCATGCCGGCGCGCTCACCGAACTGATGACGCAAATTCCGGACACGCCGATTTACTGCACCGCCAACGCCATCGACTCCATCACCGGACACCATCATCACCCGGAGTGGAATTTCAACGTGGTGAAAACCGGCGACAGCCTGGATATCGGCAACGGCAAGCAGCTGATTTTCGTCGAAACCCCGATGCTGCACTGGCCGGATAGCATGATGACCTACATGACCGGCGACGCGGTGCTGTTCAGCAACGACGCCTTCGGCCAGCACTACTGCGATGAACATCTGTTTAATGATGAAGTTGACCAGGTTGAGCTTTATGAGCAGTGCCAGCGCTACTACGCCAACATTCTGACCCCGTTCAGCCGTCTGGTGACGCCGAAAATTACCGAAATCCTCGGCTTTAACCTGCCGGTAGATATGATTGCCACCTCCCACGGCGTGGTCTGGCGCGATAATCCGACGCAAATCGTCGAAAAATATCTCGAGTGGGCGGCGGATTATCAGGAAGACCGCATCACGATTTTCTACGACACCATGTCCAACAATACCCGCATGATGGCCGATGCGATCGCTCAGGGCATTACCGACGTGGATCCGCGCGTGGCGGTGAAAATCTTCAACGTCGCCCGCAGCGATAAAAACGACATTCTGACCAACGTGTTCCGCTCGAAAGGCGTGCTGGTCGGCACCTCAACCATGAATAACGTGATGATGCCGAAAATCGCCGGGCTGGTGGAGGAGATGACCGGCCTGCGTTTTCGCAATAAGCACGCCAGCGCCTTCGGCTCCCACGGCTGGAGCGGCGGCGCGGTTGATCGCCTGTCCACGCGTTTACAGGATGCGGGCTTTGAAATGTCCCTGAGCCTGAAGGCCAAATGGCGTCCGGATCTCGACGCGCTGGAGCTGTGCCGTGAACACGGTCGCGAAATCGCCCGCCAGTGGGCCCTCTCCCCGCTGCCGGCGAGCCAGGCCAAACACGCCGCGACTGAGGTAACGCCCTGCGCAGCGCCAGCGGCAGCCGATCTCGGCCCGAAAATGCAGTGCAGCGTTTGCCAGTGGATTTACGATCCCGAACAGGGCGAACCGAACCAGGACGTCCAGCCGGGTACGCCGTGGAGCGAAGTCCCGGATAACTTCCTCTGTCCTGAATGTTCTCTGGGTAAAGATGTATTTGACGTACTGGCATCGGAGGCAAAATGAGTGATGGCATCGTCATCATCGGCTCGGGCTTCGCGGCCCGTCAGCTGGTGAAAAATATTCGCAAGCAGGACCCGAACATCCCGCTGACCCTGATCGCCGCCGACAGCATGGATGAGTACAACAAACCGGATCTCAGCCATGTGGTCAGCCGCGGGCAGAACGCCGACGACCTGACCCTGCAAACGGCGGGTGAGTTTGCCGAGCAGTACAATCTGCGCCTGTTTCCGCATACCTGGGTCAGCGATATCGACGCTGATAATCAGCGGGTGAAGAGCCAGGACCGCGAATGGCGCTATGACAAACTGGTACTGGCCACCGGCGCGACGCCGTTTATCCCACCGGTGCCGGGCCGCGAGCTGATGCTGACACTGAATAGCCAGCGAGAATACGGCGCGGCGCAAAGCCAACTGCGCGATGCAAAAAGGGTGCTGATCGTTGGCGGCGGTCTGATTGGCTGCGAGCTGGCGATGGATTTCTGCCGCGCCGGCAAAGCGGTGACGGTCGTGGATAACTCCGCCAGCGTGCTGTCGGCGCTGATGCCGCCGGAAGCCAGCAGTCGACTGCAGCATCGTCTGACCGACATGGGCGTGCATCTGATGCTGAAGACCCAGCTGGAAAGCCTGGAGCAGAGCACTGACGGGATTCGCGTCACCTTCGACCGCCAGCGTACGGTGATGGTGGATGCGGTAGTGGCGGCCGCCGGTTTGCGCCCGGAAACGGCGCTGGCGCGGCATGCGGGATTGAAAACTCACCGTGGCGTGGTAGTGAACAGCCAGCTGCAAACCAGCCATCCGGCGATTTACGCCCTTGGCGATTGCGCGGAAATCAACGGCATGGTCCTGCCTTTTCTGCAGCCGATTCTGCTAAGCGCCATGTGTCTGGGTAAAAACCTGTTGGCCCAGCAGGGCGAGCTCAAGCTGCCTCCGATGCTGGTGAAGGTCAAAACGCCGGATTTACCGCTGCATCTGGCGGGCGATACCCGGCGTGAGGATCTGACGTGGAATATCGTTGCCGCCAAAGATGGCCTGGTCGCGAAAGGCGTTGACGCCGAAAACCGGCTGCGCGCGTTTGTGGTTAGCGAAGATCGCATGAAAGATGCTTTTGCCCTGCTCAGGCAGCTGGTGAGTTAACCTTGATGAAATGAGGTTATTCCCGAGGCGCGGCGTAAACGCCTTACCCGGGCTACCGGATCTCAGACGGCAGTAGCCCGGGCAGGCGCCTTGCGCCGTCCCCGGGAGCAGCGCGCAGAGTGGCATAATTTCCCGGAGGCGATGCTTGCGCATCTGTCCGGGCTACCGCCAGCAGACGGCTGTTAACCTGTAGCCCAGCTAAGCGCAGCGCAAGCCGGGGAAATGCCCAACCTACCGCGCCAGGTTATCGTACCCGCGCCAGCGGTAGTTGAGCACCGACAGCACCCAGCAGGCTACGAACAGCCCGACCACTGCAAAACCGGCGTCGCCGAGATGGTCGTTCAATGCGCCGACCCAGCGCCAGACGCCGCCGCTCAGAGAGAACTTATCCATCAACAGCCCCAGCGCCTCCAGGCCGCCGATAAATAGCGCCACCACCACCGAGGTGCCAGTAATAGTCATATTGTAATAGAGCTTGCGCTGCGGCTTGCTGAACGCCCAGCCGTAGGCGCCGACCATCAGCACGTTATCAAGCGTATCCACCAGCGCCATTCCGCTGGCGAACAGCGCCGGAAAAACCATAATCGACCAAATCGATACCCCGCTCGACGCGCTGGCGGCGGAGATCCCCAGCACGCCGACCTCCGTCGCCGTATCAAAGCCGAGGCCAAACAGAAAGCCCACCAGATACATCTGCCAGCTGCGGCTAATCAGGCGGAATGTTTTCGCGAACAGCCAGCTCATCATACCGCCGCCGGTCATAATCTCATCGCTCACCTTTTCGCCCTGCTTCCACGCCTGAAAGCTGCGCCAGACGCTGCGCAAAATGACCAGGTTGATAAGAGCCATCACCAGCAGGAATAGCGCCGATACGGCGGTGCCGATAACGCTGCCGGTCTCGTGAAACCAGCTCATCTGCTGGCCAAACGCGGTGGCGGTCGCGGCAATCGCCGCCGAAGCCAGCACCACAATCGACGAGTGTCCCAGAGAAAACCACGCGCCAACGGCAAAAGGCCGCTTCCCCTGCTGCATCATTTTGCGGGTCACGTTGTCGATCGCCGCGATATGGTCGGCGTCCACCGCGTGGCGCAGACCATATCCCCAGGCCAGCAGGCTGGCAGCCATCAGCGCGCCGCTGCCGCCGAACGCCGCAAACGCCCAGCCCCAGGCCAGCAAATTGGCGGCAATTAATGCCAGCACCAGCGCCGCTGCGCGCGGCTGCTGACGCAAAATCGTCACTATCATATCGGTATCCTTTAAGCCTGCAGGCGGGCCGCAGCGACGATCGCCTGGCCGAGGGCAATGGCGCCATCGCCGGCGGGCAGCTGCTGCGGAAAGAGCAGAGTAAAATCGGCCAGATAAAAGGTCAATCGCGCCGTCAGCAGCCGGTTGTGCAGCACTCCGCCGCCGAAGGCCAGCGTGCGAATATTGCGCGCGCGCGCGCAATCGCGCATCATCGCCGCCAGCCCGCGGGCCAGCGCATCATGAAAGGCCCAGGCTTTTTGCGCCGGGCCCGCCTGCCAGCTCAGCCACTGCCGCCAGAACGTCGCCAGGTCCAGTTTACCTTCGCGCCACGGCAGGGTCACCGGATGATCCACGCCTTCGCAGGTCGCCGCCAGCGCTTCCAGACGGCATGCCGCCTCCCCCTCATAGCTCAGGGCTAGCGGTGCACAGCCCAGCGCGCAGGCGACGGCGTCAAACAGACGGCCGCACGACGATGCCTGCGGCGCATTAATACCACGCTCGATTGCTCGCGCCAGCAGCGGCCAGTTTTGCTGGCGCAGCGCGGCGGTGTCGGCATAATTCTGCCATTCAGGGACAAACGCCAGGCAGTGGGCGAGCAGATTGCGCCACGGCTGACGCGCCGCGAGGTCGCCGCCGGGCAGCGCCACCGACGGCAGACCGCCGAGATGCTCACACTCGCGATAGTTGACCCGCAGGCACTCGCCGCCCCACAGTTCGCCATTCTCCCCCATCCCGATGCCGTCGAGCGTCAGGGCAATCACGTCGCCGCCCTCCAGCGGCCAGCGATGCTCGGCCAGGCACGCGGCAGCGTGGGCATGATGATGCAATACCCGCTCCACCGGCAGCATAAGCGACGCCGCCGACCGCGAAGCGCGGTAGCCGGGATGGGCGTCGGCAACCACCCGCTGCGGCGTAAAAGCGTAGATCTCCTGCATCAGGCGCAGCGCCTGCCGCCACTGCGTCTCAACGCCCTCCTCGTCGAGATCGCCAAAATGCTGGCTGAGCACCGCTTCGTCGCCGCGCAGCAGGCAGAACGTATTTTTCATATCCGCGCCGAGGGCCAGCAGGGGCGGCGCATCGTGAAACCCCGGCGGCAGCGCCAGCGCGTCCGGCACGTAGCCGCGGGCGCGACGCAGCATCTCGCCGCTTTGCCGCACTACGGAATCATCCATCCTCTGCACAATCTCGCGGTTATGCAGCAGAAAACCGTCGGCAATCCCGGCTAAATCCGCCAGCGCCTCTGCGTTGGTTAACGCCGGCGGGCGACCGCTGAGGTTGCCGGAGGTCATCACTAATGGGCGCGCCAGCGCCTGCGAAAGTAAATGCTGCAGTGGATTAGACGGCAGCATCCCCCCTACTTCCGCAAGCCCTGGCGCAATCTGGTCGCACAGCCCGGCCACCTGCGTTTTATCCAGCAGCACGATCGGTGCGGCGGGGGACGTGAGCAGCGTCACCGCCGGTTCATCGAGCCCCGCCGTTGTCGCCAGCATCACCGCCAGCGGTTTCGCCGGGCGATGCTTGCGCGCCCGCAGCCTCGCGACGGCCTCAGGATTTCCGGCATCGCACAACAGATGGAAACCACCCAGCCCTTTCACCGCCACTATATCGCCCGCCATCAGGCGAGCCGTCGCCGCTTCAAGAGCCGCCTCGCCAAATGAATGCGCCTGCGGCCCGCGCCACTCCAGCCGTGGCCCGCACTCGGCGCAGGCTACCGGCTGCGCGTGGAAACGGCGATCGGCGGGGTCGCCATACTCCGCCGCACAGGAGGTGCAGAGTGGAAACGGCGACATAGAGGTCAGTGGACGGTCGTAGGGCATGGCGCGAATAATGGTAAAGCGCGGCCCGCAGTGGGTGCAGTTGATAAACGGATAGCGGTAGCGGCGCTCCTGCGGGTTGTTCATTTCCGCCAGGCATGCCGGGCAGGTAGCGGCATCGGGCACAATCTGCGTGCGCATGCTTCCGGCCCCGCTTTGGCGAATGGTAAAGCCTGGCGGCGCAGCGTCCCAGACAAAAGGCGCCGCTGCCGCGCTGTCGATACGCGCCAGCGGCGGGCAGCGCCGGGTTAACGCGGCGAGAAATGGCGCATCACCGCCGACAAGGCGCACCAGCACGCCGTCGCCGTCGTTGCACACGTCGCCGCGCAGCCCCAACTGCTGCGCCAGCTGCCAGACGAAGGGGCGGAATCCCACCCCCTGCACTTTACCGCGAATGCGGATCTGCACCCCGTTCATTGCGCGACCGGCCTACCAGGCCAGCGCGGTACGGCGGCGTTTTTCGATATTCATCTGTTCGAGCTTGTTGCGGTCGACGCAAATCAGCGCGTGGGTCGGACAGGCATCCATACAGGCCGGGCCTTCCTCACGGTGGTGGCAAAGGTCGCATTTGTTGGCTTCGGCTTTTTCCGCCATCACGTTCAGCCCCGCGCCGCTGTGGCGGATAACCGGGCGCACCACCACTTCCATGGCGCCGTACGGACAGGCCACCACGCAGGTTTTACAGCCAATACAGCGCTCCTGCATCACGTGGACGAAGCCCTGGTCGCGGCTGATCGCGCCGTTCGGACAGACGTTGGCGCACGGCGCGTCTTCGCACTGACGACAGGCGGTGGCCGTCGACACGTTAACGCCTTTGATCACGTGAATACGCGGTAAAAAGCTTTTTGGCGTCAGCGCGGCGCAGTCCTGATTTTCCTGATGAGAGACCACGCAGGCCACTTCACAGGTGCGGCAGCCGATGCATTTGCTTGCGTCGGCGATAATGAAACGGTTCATCCATTTCTCCAGCAGTAAAAAGGTTACGCGCCGGAGTATGCATAATACGTTCCAACTTTTATCTAATTGATATTAAACAAGATAAATACGGAAGATACTGTCATCGTCAGTTGTGACGATGACAGCTGACGACGTCAGGCATGCGGGCCGGGGACCACCGAGTCGCGTTCAATCAGCTCGCCGGGGAAGAGTTGCTGAAATTTAAAATCGCCGCCGTCGAGCATAAAGATCAGCCGGTTGATGCTCTCTTTGATCATCTCCGTCACCGGAACTTTGACGCTGGAGAGCGCCGGAACCATATACGGCGCCAGCACGATATCGTCAAACCCCACGACCGAGACCTGCTCCGGAACCTTGACGCCGATCTGATGCAGCTGTTTCATCGCGCCAACCGCCATGTCGTCGTTGCTCGCCACCAGCGCGCTGTAGCCGACGCGGCGCTGGCGCAGCGTTTCAACCCCCGCCGCGCCGGTTTCCGGCGTCCAGCGGCCTTCGACGATCAGATCGTTATTCAGGGCAATGCCGTGGCGGGCCAGCGCGTCTTTATAGCCCGAGAGACGCTCAACGCCGGTTGGCGAATCCAGCGAACCGGTAATAAACGCGATTTCCCGATGGCCCAGCGCGATAAGCTTTTCCACCGCCATCATCGCCGAAGCTTTTTGATCGGACCAGACGCAGTGGCTGGCGTTGCGGCGCAGGCGGCGGTTGAGCACCATGATGGGCCGCTCATGATTTTCGATAATCTCATCCATCTCATCAACGCTGAGAAAGCGCGGATAGATAATTATCGCATCGCAGCGCAGATCGAGCAGATACTCAATCGCCTCGCGCTCCTCCTCCGCGCTGTGCTTGCCGTCGGCGAGGATCAGCTGCCGCCCTTTGTCTTCGGTCATCCGCGCGACGTGGTAGAGCAGTTCGCTGAAATAGACGCCGTGATAAAGGGTGTTGGTCACCACCAGCCCGAGGGTCTGCGTCTTTTTCGTCGCCAGGTTGCGCGCCAGCAGATTCGGCCGGTAGCCGCTTTCGGCCACCGCCTGGAAGACGCGATCTTTGGTCTCCTGGCTGACATAGCCGTTCCCCGACAGCACCCGCGAAACGGTGGCCTTTGACACCCCCGCGCGCTTCGCTACCTCCAGCATCGTTGCCATGTGGTTATTCCTGTTGCCAATGTTGCCCGCAGTGTACTGCACACGCTGCGCTTTTTCAGCATTTGCGCGTCGCCCGCGCGGATGCGCACAAAGCGATCAAAATCACAAAATCGAGATCTTATTTTTTTATTTCTTGTATGCATTCATGAAACTAATCATGATTTTGTGGAACCGGTTTCCTATGTATGCATGATGCCGCACCGCTTTCCGGCGCGGTGATAAGCCAGTACCCCATTGATAAACAGGATAAAATCCGATGTCTAAAAATTATGCAGCTCTGGCGCAGCAGATTATCGCGGCAATCGGTGGCGCAGATAACGTTGCCGCCGTCACCCACTGCATGACCCGCCTGCGTTTCGTGGTCAAAGACAACGAGCGGGTCGACAGCGCCACCCTCAAAGGGCTGAAAGGCGTGCTCGGCGTGGTGCGTAGCGATAACCAGTGCCAGGTGATCGTGGGCAATACCGTCTCCCAGGCGTATCGCGAAGTGGTCGCGCTGCTGCCGGGGGATCTGCGCCCGGCCGAACCGCAGGGGAAACCGCCTATTACCCTGAAACGCATCGGCGCCGGGATCCTCGACGCGCTGATCGGCACCATGTCGCCGCTGATCCCGGCGATTATCGGTGGATCGATGGTTAAGCTGCTGGCAATGATCCTCGAGATGACCGGCGCTCTGCCCAAAGGCGCGCCAACGCTGACTATTCTGACGGTGATCGGCGACGGCGCGTTCTTCTTCCTGCCGCTGATGGTCGCCGCTTCCGCAGCGGTGAAGTTCAAAACCAATATGTCGCTGGCGATTGCCATTGCCGGGGTGCTGGTGCACCCGAGCTTTATCGAACTGATGGCCAAAGCCGCCCAGGGCGAGCACGTGGAGTTTGCCTTTATTCCGGTGACGGCGGTGAAATACACCTATACCGTGATCCCGGCGCTGGTGATGACCTGGTGCCTCTCTTATATCGAACGCTGGGTCGACCGTATCACCCCGGCGGTGACAAAAAACTTCCTTAAACCGATGCTGATCGTATTGATCGCCGCTCCGCTGTCGATTCTGCTGATCGGCCCGCTCGGCATCTGGATCGGTAGCGCCATTTCCGCGCTGGTCTATACGATCCACAGCTATCTCGGCTGGCTGTCGGTGGCGATCATGGGCGCCCTGTGGCCGCTGCTGGTAATGACCGGGATGCACCGGGTCTTTACCCCAACGATCATTCAGACCATCGCCGAAACCGGCAAAGAGGGCATGGTGATGCCGTCAGAAATCGGCGCTAATCTGTCACTGGGCGGCTCGTCGCTGGCGGTGGCGTGGAAAACCAAAAACCCGGAGCTGCGCCAGACGGCGCTGGCGGCCGCGGCTTCTGCGATTCTGGCGGGGATTTCCGAACCGGCGCTGTACGGCGTGGCGGTGCGGCTGAAGCGACCGCTGATCGCCAGCCTGATTAGCGGCTTTATCTGCGGCGCGGTGGCCGGCATTGCCGGGCTCGCCAGCCACTCGATGGCGGCGCCGGGCCTGTTCACCAGCGTCCAGTTTTTCGACCCGGCCAATCCGATGACCATCGTCTGGGTCTTTGGCGTCATGGCGCTGGCGGTGGTGCTGTCGTTTGTCCTGACGCTGATGCTCGGCTTTGAAGATATTCCGCAAGAAGAAGCCGCCGCCGACGCCAGACAGCGTCAGGCCGGCACCCAGGCTTCTCACGCCTGAACACCATTTTGTTAACGAGGTAACGCATGGCGACTTTTCCACAGGGATTTTTATGGGGCGGCGCGCTGGCCGCCAACCAGTCCGAAGGGGCATATCTGGAGGGCGGCAAAGGGCTGACTACCGTCGATATGATTCCTCACGGGGCTCACCGCCTCGCGGTCAAGCTGGGGCAGGAGAAACGCTTCGCGCTACGCGACGATGAGTTCTACCCGAGCCACGAGGCGATCGATTTTTATCATCGTTATAAAGAAGATATCGCCCTGATGGCCGAGATGGGCTTTAGCGTCTTCCGCACCTCTATCGCCTGGAGCCGCCTCTTTCCTGAGGGCGATGAGCTGGAACCGAACCCGGAGGGGATCGCCTTTTATCGCTCGCTGTTCGAGGAGTGCAAAAAGCACCGCATCGAGCCGCTGGTGACGCTGTGCCATTTCGACGTGCCGATGCACCTGGTTACCGAATACGGCTCCTGGCGCAATCGAAAAATGGTGGAGTTCTTCACCCGCTACGCCCGTACCTGTTTTGAAGCTTTTGATGGTTTGGTGAAATACTGGCTTACCTTCAATGAAATCAACATTATGCTGCATAGCCCGTTCTCCGGCGCCGGTCTGGTGTTTGAAGAAGGGGAAAATCAGGAGCAGGTGAAATACCAGGCCGCCCATCATGAACTGGTCGCCAGCGCCTTAGCGACCAAAATCGCCCACGAGGTGAATCCGCAAAATCAGGTCGGCTGTATGCTGGCGGGCGGCAATTTCTACCCTTACTCCTGTAAACCGGAAGACGTGTGGATGGCGCTGGAAAAAGATCGCGAGAACCTGTTCTTTATCGATGTCCAGGCGCGCGGCGCGTATCCGGTGTGGGCGGCGCGGGTATTCCGCCAGAAAGGCGTGACTATCGCCAAAGAGTCCGGCGATGATGAGATCCTGCGCCATACCGTCGATTTCGTCTCCTTCAGCTACTACGCTTCGCGCTGCGCATCGGCGGAGATGAATGCCGGCAACACCAGCGCCGCCAATATCGTTAAATCACTGAAAAACCCGCACATCAAGGCCAGCGAATGGGGCTGGGGCATCGACCCGCTCGGCCTGCGCATCACCATGAATATGATGTATGACCGCTACCAGAAACCGCTGTTCCTTGTGGAAAATGGCCTCGGCGCGCGCGATGAGGTGGAGGCTAACGGCGAGATTAACGACGACTATCGCATCAGCTATCTGCGCGAGCATATTAAAGCGATGGGTGACGCCATCGAGGACGGCATTCCGGTGATAGGCTACACCAGCTGGGGCTGTATCGACCTGGTATCCGCCTCCACCGGTGAGATGAGCAAGCGCTACGGCTTTGTCTACGTTGACCGCGACGATGCCGGCTGCGGCACGCTGGCGCGAAAGCGCAAAAAGTCGTTCTGGTGGTATAAGAAGGTGATTGCCAGCAACGGGGAAGATTTAGCGTAGTGCGCCCCGCAGGCTGAGGGATACTCAGCCTGACAAACACCTGCAACAAGGAAATTTTCCCGGCTCGCGCTGCGCTTAGCCGGGCTACAGGTTCATCAACGCCCGCGGACCGGTAGCCCGGAGAGATGCCCAGCATCGCCTCCGGGAATGGCAAACGCCAGAGTGACAAAAGTCGTCGTAGCCCGGGTAAGGCGTTTACGCCGCGACCCGGGAAAAAGTAAACCTGCTCCCCCTGACCAAACTCCCGGCTCGCGCTGCGCTTAGCCGGGGAACGCCGGCTCCTCTGCTGCTTCAAGTGCCGCAAAACCACCCTGCCCCTGCCACCCATCAAGCCGCGCGTACACCGCTTCGACCGCGTCCTTAATCGGCTGGGTCATCGGGTAATAAAAGCCGACGATATCCGGCTGAATACCCAAGAAAATCACCTCGCCGATATCCTCTTTTAGCTGATCGATCAGATAGTTGAGCGGCATATTGTGGGTAGTCATCATAAACATCTCGGCGATATCGTCCGGATCGACGATGCGGATCTCGCCGGGGTTCAGGCCCATATCGGTGGCATCGACGATCAGCAGGCGCTCGGGGCGCAGCTCGCGAATGGCGACGATATCGTTTTCCGGCGCGCTGCCGCCGTCAATCACCACCCAATCGCCGACGGGATTAGCCGCGCACATCTCCGCCAGCAGCGGGCCTGCGCCGTCGTCGCCCATCATGCTATTGCCGACACAGAGTAAAACGTCAGTCACGGAGTCTCCTCACCATCAGATAGATGGCGCTTTCCTGGTGAATATCATGCAGCATACTGAGCATAGTTTTGCTCCACGCCTGCTGCTCGGGGGTCTGTCGCGCCAGCGCTTTATCAAAAGCGTTAGCCAGCATCGTCACATGATTGCTGTCGATAACAATCTCGCCGTACTTCGGCACGCCTTCCATTTTACGCCGCGCGGTGCTGCCCTCTTCGAGGGTCGCAATCCACGCCAGATACGCCTGCCACGGGCAGCTCAGCGCCGCCTCGAGGCAGTCGATGACGCCGAGGTGGTGGCCAATCGCCAGGCTGTAATAGACCACCTGCTGCGCCTGGTCAGGCGTCGCGTCGTTCTCATCAATAAATTTACGGCTCAGCTGACTGAACACCACCGTCTCGCTCATCGGATACGCGCTCCTTCTACGACCTGGTTCAGATGGGTGACGATCTCGGTCAGACGCGGATCTTTTTCCGCCTCCAGCCAGCGCATCACCTGGCTATCGCCCTGCCCCAGCAGGCGCATATAGTCATCGGCAATCTGCCGGCCGTAGCGATAGCCCGCCAGCCGGCGCGCTTCGCGATCGATGCGCACCCGCAGCGGCTGTACCATATCCGGGTGCAGAAGTTCGGTCGGCTGCTCGTCCTGCTCGCCCGGCACGCGGGCGTGGATTTTCTGTTCCAGCAGGCCCAGCGCCATCGCGAAGCCGTACAGCGTCGCGGCCGGGGTGGGCGGGCAGCCGGGAATATAGACATCCACCGGCACGATTTTATCGGTTCCGCCCCACACGCAATAAAGGTCGTGGAAGATGCCGCCGCTGTTGCCGCAGGCGCCATAGGAAATGCAGATTTTCGGATCCGGCGCGGACTGCCACGCGCGCAGCGCGGGAGAACGCATCGCCCGGGTCACCGCCCCGGTAAACAGCAGAATATCGGCGTGACGCGGCGACGGCACCACTTTGATCCCAAAGCGCTCGGCGTCGAACAGCGGCGACAGGGTGGCGAAAATCTCGATCTCGCAGCCGTTGCAGCCGCCGCAGTCCACCCGATAAACGTAGGCGGAACGCTTAATTTTCTTCAGCAGCGATGCCTTCATGCTGGCGATGGACTCATCCACCGTCATCGGCACCGGAATGCCGTTGTCATCGCGCGGGCCTAATAAGTTGCTCATCAGCTGGCCTCTCTCATATGGCGAGTCAGTTCAATACGGTCGGACGGCACCAGGCACTTCTGGCGTTTGCACTCCGGGCAGGTCTCGAAGCTTTCGCGATGCAGCTCGGCGCGGCTATCGCCGTTGTGTTTGAGCAGCGCGATGGCATAGTCGATCTCTTTCTGTACGGCGAATGGGCGTTCACACACCCGGCAGTGGCAAATGGCAAAACGCGATTGCTGGAGAAAATCCTCTTTCTTCCATACCGCCAGCTCGTACTCCTGAGAGAGCTTAATCGCCGCCGTCGGGCAGACCTCTTCGCAGCGTCCGCAGAAAATGCAGCGCCCGAGGTTGAACTGCCACGCCAGCTGGTTGGTGGCGAGATCGGTTTCTACCGTCAGGGCGTTCGACGGACAGGCGTTAACGCAGGCGGCGCAGCCGATACACTGCTGCGGATTATGCTCCGGTTTGCCGCGGAAATTTTTATCCACCGGCATCGGCTCCAGCGGGTATGAGTGCGTCGCGGTGCCGGTTTTGATGACTTTTTTAATAAAGGTAAACATGGCGATTCCTTATTTCAGCGGCGAGTTCTTACGCTCGATGCTGTAGCGCTCCAGCTCTTTGTACGGCACCACTTTGCTCTTCTTCTTGCGCACGTCGACCACCGTCATGCGATCGGTACAGGAGTAGCACGGGTCAAGGCTGCCGATGATCAGCGGCGCGTCGGAGACGGTATTGCCGCGCAGCATATAGCGCAGAGTCGGCCAGTTGGCGTAGGTCGCCGCCCGGCAGCGCCAGCGGTACAGCTTCTGGTTATCGCCGGTCATGCTCCAGTGGATATCATCCCCGCGCGGCGCTTCTGAGAAGCCGAGCGCGAAGCGGTGCGGAATATAGGTGAAGCCCTCCACCATCAGCGGGCCGCCCGGCAGGTTATCAAGGCCGAAGTCGATCATGTTCAGCGCGGTGTAGACCTCGTTGATGCGCACCTTCAGACGCGAGATGACGTCGCATCCCTGTTCGCTGTGCACTTCCATCGGCAGCAGGCCGTAGCCGACAAACGGGTGATCGGCGCGGGTATCGCGGGCGTGCCCGCTGGCGCGCACCATCGGGCCAACGTTGCTGAAGTCGCGGGCGATTTGCGGGTCGAGACGACCAATGCCCACGGTACGCTGCTCCATATTCGGCGTGCTGAGCAGCATATCCACCAGCTCCTGCACGTCGCGACGCATCTGCTGCGCCAGCTGGCGGGTCTGGATCATGTCCTCTTTCAGCAGATCGCGACGAATGCCGCCAATCAGGTTCAGACCGTAGGTTTTACGCGCCCCGGTAAGAATTTCCGCCATCTTCATCGAGGTTTCGCGCACGCGGAAGAACTGCATAAACCCGGAGTCGAAGCCGGTAAAGTGGCAGGCGAGGCCGAGGTTCAGCAGGTGCGAGTGCAGGCGCTCCACCTCCAGCAGAATGGCGCGGATCATCTGCGCGCGCTCCGGCACTACGATGCCCATCGCGTTCTCTACCGAAGTGGTGTAGGCGGTGCTGTGGGCGAAACCGCAGATACCGCACACGCGGTCCGACAGGAAGGTGACTTCGTTGTAGCCCATCCGGGTTTCCGCCAGCTTTTCCATCCCGCGATGGACGTAGAACAGGCGGTAGTCGGCGTCGATAATATTCTCGCCGTCAACGAACAGGCGGAAGTGGCCCGGTTCGTCGGAGGTGACGTGCAGTGGGCCAATCGGCACCACGTTGTTTTTCTTGCTGCCCAGCTCGTTGATAAACTCGTAGGTTTCGGCATCGGTGGTCGGCGCCGGGCGTTGACGGTAGTCCATGCTGTCTTTTCGCAGCGGATAGAGTTCATCCGGCCAGTCGTCCGGCAGCACCAGCCGGCGCTCGTCCGGCAGCCCCACCGGCACCAGACCGTACATATCGCGCACTTCGCGCTCGCCCCACACCGCCGCCGGCACGCGTGGCGTCACCGACGGATATTCCGGTTTATTGGCGTTCACTTCCACGCGCACGGTGATCCAGCACTTCGTGCCCTGCTCCATCGACAGCACGTAGTAGACGGCGTAGTGGCCGTTGAGCTTGCGTTCGTCGTTGCCAAACAGCACAGACAGCCAGCCGCCCTGCTTGTAGTACAGGAACTCGACCACTTCCGGCAGATAGTTGACCTTCACCGTGACCGTCAACTGGTCTTTGGTCTGCCAGGCTTCATCCAGCACCACGCCCGGAAAGGCCTGATGCAGCGCGGCGAGATAGTGTTGACCGATTTTTTCTTCAGACATGCTCAAACTCTCTTAAATCACGCCACCAGCAAGGAGACGAAGGCTAAAAAGGCAAAACCAAACCCGGCCCAGGTGACGCGGGAGGTGGCGCAAAAGCGCAAACGCGCCATGCTGTTTTCGAACAGCGCAATCACCAGCACGCCAAGCACCAGCTTGACGACGGCAACTACCAGCGCCAGCAGCAGACCGCCGACGCTAAAGCTGGTCATCTGTCCCCACGGGATAAATACGCCGACGAACATTTGCAGGACCACCAGCTGCTTGAGGCTGATGCCCCACTTCAGCACGCCGAAGCCGCTACCGCTGTATTCCGAGAGCGGGCCTTCCTGAAGCTCCTGCTCCGCTTCCGCCAGGTCGAACGGCAGCTTGCCCATTTCGATAAAGGTGGCGAAGGCGCAGGCGCACAGCGCCAGAATCAGCGGAAGAGTGCGGGCGACAGGCCAGTGATAAATGGTGTCGGTGATACTGCTGATATGAGTGGACCCGGCGACCTGAGCCGCGACCCACAGGCCGAGCAGCAGGATAGGCTCCACCAGCACGCCGAGCATCGCTTCGCGGCTCGCCCCGATAGCGGTAAACGGGCTGCCGGTATCGAGGCCGGAGATAGCGAAGAAGAAACGGGCGATGGCGAACAGGTAGATCAGGGTAATCAGGTCGCCCAGCCCCGCCATCGGCGAATCAACGGTCACCACCGGCAGCGCGGTAGCGATGGTCAGCATCACGCCGACCATCACGTACGGCGTCAGGCGGAAGACCCAGCCGGAGGCATCCGGGCCAACGCTCTGGCGCCCCAGCAGTTTCAGGATATCCCGGTACTCCTGTAGTACGCCCGGACCGCGGCGATTATGCAGACGCGCGCGGGCGACGCGGGTCACCCCGGACAACAGCGGCGCGACGGCGAACAGCACCAGCGCCTGCAACAATGCAATTAATACGCTCATTCTCAGGCTCCTCGGGAAATCACAATCACCACCAGTACCGCCAGCTCCACCAGCGCCACGCCGCGAAACAGCGCGGGCGCGGAAGCGTTCTGCCAGCCGGGCACCAGGCGCACCGGGTTCAGCCAGTGGCGCAGCTTGAGAATTGGCGCAAAAGCCTCTTTCACCGGCATGGCGAAACCGTGGGCGGTCACCACCATGGATTTTTCATGGTCATAGCCGCAGACCCAGGCCGCGCCGCGCGAGCGCGCCGGCAGGCGATCGCCCTTAAAGAAGATCATCAGCAGCAGCGGCAGCAGCGGGCAGGCAATCAGCAGAATGGCGATCAGCGGCTGAGACACCACGCTGGAGACCTCCGCCTGCACCGGAAACGCCCCGCTCACCAGCGGCAGCAGCCACGGCGCGGCAACCCCGCCAATCACGCAGCAGGCGGCGGCCAGCACCACGCTAAAGGTCATCAGCCCCGGCGCGCAGGTGGCGTTTTCCGCCTCTTTGCTTCGCGGCGCGCCGAGGAAGGTGACGCCGTAGACTTTCGCCATACACATCACCGCCAGCGCGCCGGTGATCGCCAGGCCCACCGCCAGCAGCGGCCCAAGCAGGCGGCCAACAAACGCGTCGCCGGTGCTCAACTTAAAGAAGGACTGATAGATAACCCACTCTCCGGCGAAGCCGTTCAGCGGCGGCAGCGCGGCCATCGCCATCAGACCCACCAGCATCGAAAGGGAAATCAGCGGCATTTTCTTGCCGATCCCGCCAAGCTTTTCGATATCGCGATGGCCGGTGCGGAACCACACCGCTCCCGCGCCGAGGAACAGGGTAGTTTTAAACAGGCTATGGTTGATCAGGTGATACATGCCGCCGATAAAGCCCAGCACCATCAGGGTTGGGTTATGGGTCGCCACGCCGGTGACGAATGCCCCGAGGCCGAGCAGGATAATGCCGATGTTTTCCAGGGTGTGGTACGCCAGCAGGCGCTGAATATTGTGCTCCATCAGGGCGTACAGCCCGCCGACGAAGGCGGTGATCATCCCCAGCACCAGCAGCATCACGCCCCACCACAGCGGCGGAACGCTGCCGGCCAGCGAGACCGTCAGGATGCCGTACAGACCGACCTTCATCACTACCGTAGAAAACAGAGCGGCAGCCGGAGCGCTGGCGCCAGCGTGGGCCTGCGGCGCCCAGCCGTGCAGCGGAATGACCCCGGCCAGCAGCGCAAAGCCGATCAGCCCCGGCAGCCACAACAGCGCGTTTTGCGGCGCCACCACCGCCAGCCGGGTAATCTGCCCCAGCTCAAGAGTGCCGTAGGTCGACCACACCAGCCAGCAGCTCCACGCCATCAGCAGCGTACCGAGGCGTCCCAGCGCAAACCACAGCTTGCCGGACTGCGCGCAGCCGGTAAGAAACGCGGCGCAAAGGGCCATAATCTCCGCCATCACCACCAGCGCGCCGAAGTTCGTCACCACCACGGCGCAGACGGCGGCGGCCAGCAGGAGATTCACCAGCAGACCGTTGGCTTTAACCTGCGGATGACGATGCCAGGCGATATTGAACAGCGAAATCGGCAGCGCCGACAGGCCGATTGCCAGCAGCCACAGCGCATTGACGCCGCCAACGCGCAGGGGCAGGTGCAGCATTTGCAGCATGCCGGCGCTGACGCGATCCGGCATCAGCAGCGCCGTTCCGCCCGCCAGCACCAGCATCGCGCTGGCGACCGCGCCGCCAATCCCGGCGATCGCCCCGCTCAGCGGTTTGCGCAGGGCGAACAAAAACGCCAGCACCGCGCTGGCGGCGTACCAGGCCACCGCCTGATTCACTAAGGAAATCACACTCATTTCACGTCCCCTTGTTGCGCCTGGAACAGCGACAGATCGCCGAGGTCGGTATTAAAAGTCAGCTGCCGCTTACGCTTGCTGGCCTGGGCGATATCGCGGATATCCACCAGCAGCAGCGCTTTGGTCGGGCAGGTGCGCACGCACGCCGGGCCTTCCTCATCGAAGTGGCACAGGTCGCATTTGACGGCGATAGCGCGTACGCCCGGCACCCAGTCGAGCAGCGAGCTGACGCGCGCCGGGGCCGGCGGCGCGGCGGGAGCCAGCGGCGTATTGGCGTTAGCCGGAATATCCAGCGGGCGGCTGCCGGAAAACTCAATGGCGCCGAACGGACAGGCGATGCCGCACAGCTTGCAGCTTACGCACAGGCTCTCATTGAGCTGCACCGCGCCATCGACGCGATTAATGGCGTTAACCGGGCAGACGGCGGCGCAGGGCGCATCTTCACAGTGGTGGCACATCTGCGGCGCGGATTCTTTTTCATTGCGCATCAGCCGTAGCCGGGGCATGGCTTGCAGGCCCTGCTGGCGGTGAGTCTCAGCGCAGGCGGCTTCGCAGGTGCGACAGCCGATACAGACGGTGGAGTCAGCAATTACAAAACGGTTCACCGGGTCATCCTCAGGTGAAAGTCATTTTTGACGAAAACAGGTTGCGCAGGTGTCAGCTTCGACACTTGTCGACACCTGACGATTAACGGGCCAGCGTCAGGTGGTTTAAATCCACCGGCTGGTCTTGTTCGATAGCCTCGTAGAGACGGTCATAAACGCTGGCGATAGTCGCCAGATAGTGCTCCAGAACCTGCTCGCGATCGCGGTTGCTGATCCGGCCATCAATGGTGCCGTCTGAGCCCAGCGTGGCCTGGGCAATCAGCCGTCTGTCGCCGCCGTCTTTACTCTCTACGTAATACTCGATGGTGTGGCTGTTAAAGCCCTCCGCCAGCGCCACGTAAACCTGAAAATGGCCAAACAATACGAAGCACAGCTCTTTATCCGGCGCGCAGCTCATCGCATGATGCAAACGCGCTTTCGACAGGGTTATCCCCTGTACCAGCGAGTTGCAGTAGGTATGCCACTGCTCCTGATGCTGGCGGTGACGATCGGCGATGTAGTCCGCCTTTTCACTTAATTCCCAAATAGTCATCCCGGATCCCCCGTTGTATGAGATGCACCGGTTAAGCATTTTTCATGCCAAAAATTAATTAATTGATTTTTAACGATTTTAATAAATTCACCCTATAAGAAAGACATGTCGATGACGATGTCTGAGCGGTGTCATCGACATTTTTATGACATTACTTATGACCTGGCATCGTTATTGCATTAATGGGCCATCGCGATACGGAGGCACCATGCACGAAATCACCCTTAGCCAGCGGGCGCTGGAAATTATCGAACAGCAGGCGCTGCAGGCCGGCGCGCGTCGGGTCACCGGCGTGTGGCTGAAAGTGGGGGCATTTTCCTGCGTGGAAGCCAGCGCGCTGACCTTCTGCTTTGAGCTGGTGTGCCGCGGCACGCTGGCGGAAGGCTGTGAGCTGCATATCGCCGAACAACAGGCTGAATGCTGGTGTGAATCCTGCCAGCAGTACGTGCATCTCATCTCACAGCACGTGCGCCGCTGCCCGCAGTGTCAGAGCGACCGGCTGCAAATTGTGGCGGATGACGGCTTACAGATTCAGCGACTAGAAGTGGAGTAATAAGATTATGTGTACAACCTGCGGCTGCGGTGAAGGCAACCTTTATATAGAAGGCGACGAGCATAACCCGCATTCGGCGTTTCGCAGCGCCCCCTTCGCGCCCGCCCCGCGCCAGATGATGACCATTACCGGCGTGAAAACCGATAACTTTTCCCCCACCCGCTCGGAGACTGGCGACCTGCACTACGGTCATGGCGAAGCGGGTACCCATGCGCCGGGCCAGAGCCAGCGGCGGATGCTGGAAGTGGAAATCGACGTCCTGGATAAAAACAACCGTCTGGCCGCCCGCAACCGCGCGCGCTTCGCCGCCAGGAGCCAGCTGGTGCTGAACCTGGTCTCCAGCCCCGGCTCCGGCAAAACCACCCTGCTGACGGAAACCCTGCTGCGGCTGAAAGAGAAAACCGCCTGCGCGGTCATTGAAGGCGATCAGCAAACGGTGAACGACGCCGCGCGCATCCGCGCCACCGGCACCCCGGCGATTCAGGTCAACACCGGCAAAGGCTGCCATCTCGACGCGCAGATGATCGCCGACGCCGCGCCGCGCCTGCCGCTGGCGGACCACGGCATTCTGTTTATCGAAAACGTCGGCAACCTGGTGTGTCCGGCAAGTTTCGACCTCGGCGAACGTCATAAAGTGGCGGTGCTGTCGGTAACCGAAGGCGAAGACAAACCGCTGAAGTATCCGCATATGTTCGCCGCCGCCAGCCTGATGCTGCTTAACAAGGTCGACCTGCTGCCGCATCTCAACTTTGACGTAGAGAAGTGTCTGGCCTGCGCCCGCGAGGTGAACCCGGATATTGACATTATTCTGCTTTCCGCCACCAGCGGCGAAGGCATGGACCAGTGGCTTCGCTGGCTGGAGGCGCAGCAATGTGCATAGGCATACCCGGACAAATCTGCGCTATTGACGGCAATCTGGCGAAGGTCGAAGTGTGCGGCATTCAACGCGAAGTCGACCTGACCCTGGTGGGCGCGGTTGACGATCGCGGTCAGCCGCGTCTCGGCCAGTGGGTGCTGGTCCACGTGGGTTTTGCCATGAGCGTGATTAACGAAGCCGAAGCCCGCGACACCCTCGAGGCGCTGCAAAATATGTTTGAAGTCGAGCCGGATGTCGGCGCGCTGCTGTACGGCGAGGAGCGGTAAATGCGTTTTGTTGATGAATACCGCGCTCCGGAACAGGTGATGCAGCTGGTGGAACATCTCCGGCTGCGCGCGCGCCTGCTGCCGCATACCGCCGAACGTCCGCTGCGCATAATGGAAGTGTGCGGCGGCCATACCCACGCTATTTTTAAATTTGGCCTCGATCAGCTGCTGCCGGAAAATATTGAATTTATCCACGGCCCCGGCTGCCCGGTGTGCGTGCTGCCGATGGGGCGTATCGACGCCTGTATCGATATCGCCAGCCGTCCGGGGGTGATTTTCTGCACCTTTGGCGACGCCATGCGCGTACCGGGAAAAAACGGCTCGCTGCTGCAGGCAAAATCGCGCGGCGCCGACGTCCGCATCGTCTATTCGCCGATGGACGCCCTGAAACTGGCGCAGCAGCACCCCGATCGAGAAGTGGTATTCTTCGGTCTCGGCTTTGAAACGACGATGCCCGCCACCGCCCTGACCCTGCGTCAGGCCCGGGAGCGCGGCGTCGGGAACTTTTACTTTTTCTGCCAGCACATCACCCTGCTGCCGACCCTGCGCAGCCTGCTCGACCAGCCGGATAACGGTATCGACGCTTTTCTCGCCCCCGGTCACGTCAGCATGGTGATTGGCACCGATGCTTACGGGTTTATCGCCAGCGACTATCACCGTCCATTAGTGGTGGCCGGATTCGAACCGCTTGATCTACTGCAAGGCGCGATGATGCTGGTTGAGCAGACAATAGCGCAGCACAGCGAAGTGGAGAACCAGTATCGCCGGGTGGTGCCCGATGAGGGCAACCCGCTGGCGCAGTCGGCCATCGCCGACGTGTTTTGCCTCAGCGGCGATAGCGAGTGGCGCGGTCTGGGGGTGATTAACGACTCCGGCGTGCACCTGACGGCCGCGTATCAGCGTTTCGACGCAGAAGCGCATTTCCGCCCGGCGCCGCAGCGGGTCTGCGACGACCCGCGCGCCCGCTGCGGCGAGGTGCTGACCGGCCGCTGTAAACCGCACCAGTGCCCGCTATTCGGCAATACCTGCAACCCGCAGAGCGCATTCGGCGCGCTGATGGTCTCATCGGAAGGCGCCTGCGCCGCCTGGTATCAATATCGCAGTCAGGAAATCGAAGCATGAAAAGCGTTCAGTTAGCCCATGGTAGCGGCGGTCAGGCGATGCAGCAGCTGATCGGCGACCTGTTTATGCAGGCTTTCGCCAACCCCTGGCTGGCGGAGCAGGAAGATCAGGCGCGTCTCGATCTCGCTCAGCTTAGCGCGCAGGGCGACAGGCTCGCCTTCTCCACCGACAGCTACGTTATCGATCCGCTGTTTTTCCCCGGCGGTAATATCGGCAAGCTGGCGGTCTGCGGCACGGCGAACGATGTGGCGGTGAGCGGCGCGCTGCCGCGCTATCTCTCCTGCGGGTTTATTCTCGAAGAGGGACTGGAGATGGCCACCCTCGAAGCGGTGGTGAGCAGCATGGCGCAGACCGCGCGGGAAGCCGGTATCGCCATTGTGACCGGCGATACCAAAGTGGTGCCGCGCGGGGCGGCGGATAAGCTGTTTATCAATACCGCCGGGATCGGCGTCATCCCTACCGATATTCGCTGGGGGGCGCAGCAGATTAGCGCGGGAGACGTGCTGCTGGTCAGCGGCACGCTTGGCGATCACGGGGCAACGATCCTCAATCTGCGCGAACAGATGGGGCTGGACGGCGCGCTGTCCAGCGACTGCGCGGTGCTGACGCCCTTGATTCAGACGCTGCGCGACGTAGCTGGCGTGAAAGCCCTGCGCGATGCCACCCGCGGCGGCGTTAACGCGGTGGCCCATGAATTCGCCGCCGCCAGCGGCTGCGGAATAGAGCTGCATGAACAAAAGCTGCCGGTTAACGATACCGTACGCGGCGTGTGCGAGCTGCTGGGGCTGGACGCGCTTAATTTCGCCAACGAGGGTAAGCTGTTGATCGCCGTTGCCCGCGAGGCGGCGGAAAGCGTACTTGCGCATTTACGGTCTCATCCATTAGGCCGCGATGCGGCGATAATCGGCGACGTTGTGCCGCGCGCGGGCGTGCGCTCTGTCGGTCTGTACGGCGTCAAACGCACGCTGGATCTTCCTCACGCCGAGCCGCTGCCGAGAATTTGTTAACGGTGCGGGCCCCCGGATTGCGGCTAACGCCTTATCCGGGCTACAACACTGCGCACACCTGTAGCCCGGCTAAGCGCAGCGCGAGCCGGGAAAAGCCAGCATGATTATCCAGCCCAAACCAGCGGGCACCCACGGATGGGTTAATGGCGGTCACAACCGCTTTATTAACAGACTATTATTTGTGTCATCACTTTCTTCTGCGCCGCTTTGCGGCGCTTTTGGACTTAAGCAATGTCGTATACACCGATGGGCGATCTTGGGCAGCAGGGTCTGTTTGATATCACCCGCATTTTATTACAGCAGCCGGACCTGGCCGCGCTGAGCGAGACGCTGACCGGCCTGGTGCAGCAGTCCGCGCTCGCCGACCGGGCGGCGATTATTCTGTGGCATTCCGGCAATCATCGCGCTATTCGGCACGCCTGCGACGACGCGGGGCAGCCGGTGAGCTACGAAGATGAAACCGTCCTCGCCAACGGCCCGGTTCGACGCCTGCTATCGCGTCCGGATGCGCTGCATTGCGATAGCGCCACCTTTGCCGAAACCTGGCCGCAGCTCGCCGTAAGCGGACTCTACCCCAACTTTGGCTATTACTGCCTGCTGCCGCTGGCGGCGGAAGGGCGTATCTTCGGCGGCTGCGAATTTATTCGCGACGACAACCGGCCGTGGACCGAAAAAGAGTACCAGCGGCTGCACACCTTTACGCAAATCGTTGCCGTGGTCACCGAACAGATCCAAAGCCGGGTCAGCAACAACGTCGATTACGACCTGCTGTGCCGGGAACGCGATAACTTCCGCATCCTGGTGGCGATCACCAACGCGGTGCTCTCGCGGCTGGATATCGATGAGCTGGTCAGCGAAGTGGCCAAAGAGATCCACCGCTACTTCCGCATCGACGCCATCAGCGTGGTACTGCGCAGCAACCGCAAAGGTAAGCTCAATATCTACTCCACCCACTACCTCGACGCCAGCCATCCGGTACATGACCAGAGCGAAGTGGACGAAGCCGGTACCCTGACCGAGCGGGTATTCAAAAGCAAAGAGATGCTGCTGCTCAATCTCCACGAGCACGACCCGCTGGCGCCGTACGAAAAAATGCTTTTCGAGATGTGGGATAACAAAATCCAGACCCTGTGCCTGCTGCCGTTGATGTCCGGTAATACTCTGCTTGGGGTGCTGAAGCTGGCGCAGTGCGATGAAAAAGTCTTCACCACCACCAACCTCAAGCTGCTGCGGCAAATCGCCGAGCGCGTCTCGATCGCCATCGACAACGCCCTCGCCTACCGCGAGATTCAGCGGCTGAAAGAGCGGCTGGTCGATGAGAACCTCGCCCTGACCGAACAGCTCAACAACGTTGAGAGCGAGTTTGGCGAAATCATTGGCCGCAGCGAGGCCATGAACAGCGTGCTCAAGCAGGTGGAGATGGTGGCGCAGAGCGACAGTACGGTGCTGATCCTCGGCGAAACCGGCACCGGTAAGGAGCTGATTGCCCGCGCTATTCATAACCTGAGCGGCCGCAATAGCCGCCGGATGGTCAAAATGAACTGCGCGGCGATGCCAGCCGGGCTGCTGGAAAGCGACCTGTTTGGCCACGAGCGCGGCGCTTTCACCGGCGCCAGCGCCCAGCGTATCGGCCGTTTCGAACTGGCGGACAAAAGCTCGCTGTTTCTCGATGAAGTGGGCGATATGCCGATTGAACTACAGCCGAAACTGCTGCGCGTGTTGCAGGAGCAGGAGTTCGAGCGTCTCGGCAGCAATAAGCTGATTCACACCGACGTGCGCCTGATCGCCGCCACCAACCGCGATCTTAAACAGATGGTCGCCGATCGCGAGTTTCGCAGCGATCTCTACTACCGGCTGAACGTCTTCCCGATCCATCTGCCGCCCCTGCGCGAACGGCCGGAGGATATTCCTCTGCTGGTGAAGGCCTTCACCTTTAAAATCGCCCGCCGTCTCGGACGCAATATCGACAGCATTCCGGCGGAGACGCTGCGCCTGCTTAGCCGCATGGAGTGGCCGGGTAACGTGCGCGAACTGGAGAACGTCATTGAACGCGCGGTGCTGCTGACCCGCGGCAGCGTGCTGCAGCTTTCACTGCCGGAAATGAGCCTCGAGACTGAGCCGCTGCCGGCAGAAGTGCTGCCGGAAGAGGGCGAAGACGAATACCAGCTCATTGTCCGGGTGCTGAAAGAGAGTAACGGGGTGGTCGCCGGACCGAAGGGCGCGGCCCAGCGTCTGGGATTAAAGCGCACGACGCTGCTTTCGCGCATGAAACGGTTGGGCATTAATAAAGACCAGCTGCAGTAGGCATAACCTTAAAACGCTGTTTCATTTTATTTTTAATGAAACAGCGTTCTGTGAGACAACTCGCTTTACCCGTTCCTGATGAATGATAAATAAGCTTTTTCCTTAATGGAGATGCTTATGACGCGTTTACCTCTGGCCGCCGCCATCGCTTTGCTTTTGGCTTCTCCGGCGGCATTTTCCTCTCTCCCCACCTTTTCTGTCTGGCCCGGCGGTGAAGCCCCCGGCGCGAAAAACAGCCCGGCGAGCGAATCGCTGGTAGAGCGCAGCAAAGATCCCTCGCTGCCCGATCGCGCGGTCACCGGGATTCGTGCTCCGACAATTACCGTTTACGCACCGGAGAAGCCCAACGGTATTGCGCTGCTGGTGACGCCGGGCGGCTCTTACCAGCGAGTGGTATTGGATAAAGAGGGCAGCGATCTCGCGCCGGTATTTAACGCCCGTGGCTATACCCTGTTTGTCATGACCTACCGGATGCCGGCGGACGGTCACGCAGAAGGCAGCGAGGCGCCGTTGGCCGATGCGCAGCGCGCGCTGCGTACCCTGCGGGCGCGGGCCGCCGAGTGGCATATCGACCCGCATAAAATCGGCATTATGGGCTTTTCCGCCGGGGGGCACGTGGCGGCCAGCCTGGAGACCCGGTATAGCGAACCGGCTTACGTCGCCGTGGACGCAGTTGATCGGCAGAGCGCGCGGCCGGACTTCGCGGTGCTCGGCTATCCGGTGATTTCGATGGATCCGGCGATTGCCCATCCCGGATCGCGCAAGGCATTGATTGGCGAAACGCCGACGGCGGAGCGGCAGCATCGTTATTCACCGGAGCAGAACGTCACGCCGCAGACGCCGCCAACCTTTATTTTCCACGCGGTAGACGATCCTTCCGTGCCGGTGGATAACGCGCTGGTGATGTTTAACGCCCTGCGCGCGCAGCAGGTGCCGACCGAGCTGCATCTGTTCGCCGAGGGGAAACACGGATTTGGTATTCGCGGGACCCGGGGCCTGCCCGCCGCCGAATGGCCGCAGCTGGCGATGAACTGGATAGCTTCGCTGGCGGAAATGAACAAATCGCGCCAATAATCCCCGGCTCGCGGCTGACGCCTTAGCCGGGCTACCTGTCCACAGACGGTGGGGGCCTCGTAGCCCCGGTAAGGCGTCAGCCGCCACCGAGGAGGGCATCTGAAGCCCCGGTGGGGATGACTTCCCGGAGGCGATGCTGCGCATCTGTCCGGGCTACAAGTTCGTGCGGTTTGGTAGCCCGGACAGGCGCGTCAAGCGCCGCCTCCGGGGGGATTTTGCCGGGCTATTTATCAGAACTGAAGCCGTTGCTGGTCGCCAGTTCGGCAAACCACAGCGCGTTGCGCTTTATCAGCCGCTCTCCGGTTTGCAGGTCGAGCCGCCAGAAGCCGTAGCGGCGCTTGAACGAGTTAATCCACGACCAGTTATCGATAAAGGTCCACTGATGCACGCCAAAGCAGTTCGCGCCGTCGGCAATGGCGCGATGCAGCTGCACCAGATGCTCTTCCATCAGGCCGATGCGGAACGAATCGTCAATCACCCCGTCCTCGCCCGGCTCGCCTTCCGACTCAATATCCATCGCGATACCAATTTCTGCGAGGAACCACTTTATATTGCCGTAGTTATCGCGAATGTTGGCGGCAATGTCATAAATCGCCTGCGGCAGAATCTCATTATTATCGCGATAAGGATTAAAGCGCCCTTGCGGATTCACATAGTTTTCGAAATAGAACTCCGGGGTGAAATAGTCCAGCGTATAGTCGCTTTCGCGCGCTTTCACCCGCCGCGGAACGTAATAGTTAACGCCGAGAAAATCGACGCGCGATCCGGTAATCAGCTCAACGTCGGCTTTTGTCACCTCCGGCAAACAGTCGTGCGCGGCCAGAATTTCGCACAGCGCTTTCGGGAACTGATGTTTCACCAGCGGATCGAGAAAGCTGCGGTTGAAGAACAGATCCGCATACCACGCCGCTTTTTGGTCTTCCGCGCTGTCGTTGCGGGTATAGGACGGCGTCAGATTCAGCACCACGCCAATCTCGCTTTCCAGCGCCAGCGCGCGAAACTCGCGCACCGCTTTGGCGTGGGCCAGCATAATGTTAAACGCCACCTGCGCCGCCAGACTGCCGTCTTTCTTGCAGGGATAGTGGAAGTCATACAGATAGCCGCCCTCAACCGGCACAATCGGCTCGTTGAAGGTGATCCAGTATTTCACTTTGTGCCCAAACAGCTCAAAAGCGGTACGGGCAAAACGCGCGAAAAGATCGGTCACGTGCGCCGACTCAAAGCCGCCGTACTGCTTTTGCAGCGCTTCCGGCATGTCAAAGTGATAGAGGTTGATCATCGGCTCGATGCCGTTTTCAATCATCTCATCCAGGTAGGCATGATAAAAACGTACCGCGTCCGCATTGGGCGCGCCGGTTTCGAAGTCGTCAATCAGCCGCGACCACTGTATCGAGGTGCGAAAAGAGTTGAACCCGGTCCGCTTCATCAACGCCACGTCCTGGGGATACTGATGGTAAGTGTCGCAAACCGTTTGCGGCCCAATCTGCTGATAAAAACGTTCCGGCTGTTCGGCAAACCAGCTATCCCAAATAGAACGATGCGGCTTGTTGCTTATCCCTTCCGTTTGCGGACCGGATGCCGCCGCGCCCCAAAAAAAACCTTCCGGAAACTGATACCGGGTCATAACGCCTCCTGTAAGTTAAAAAAGGCCGCGCCCAACGGGCGCAGCCAATAAGCACTACTCTGCAACCACTTCAATCGATTTGATAAACATGTAGCCCCAGTCGCCGGCGAATTTACCGAAGTCGATGCGGTTATCGCCAGCCTTCAGCTCCACCGGCACCCGCAGCTGCTGGCCCTGTTCATCGGTTTGCGGGAATTCAACCGCGATTGGCGCGCCGCCGTTGACGATAAACGAGTTTTTCTTGCCGCCCCATTTGCCGCTGAACGTCACCTGCAGCTGATACTTGCCGGCCCACGGCGCGGCAACCTGCCAGCTCACCTTATCGCCATCGTTGGCGAACGGCCCGAGGAAGCCTTCTTCGTCAATCGTCAGCGCGTCTTTCTCGCTTTTCGCCGCCTCGATCTTGCCATCGGTCACGTTCACAACCCCGCCGCTAAAACGGCAGTAATCAGCGGGCGCTTTCCCGACGGCTTCTGTCACCGTGACCTTTACGGTTTTACTGCTTTTGAGCAGACCATCATCGGCGCTAAAGGTCAGCGCGTATTCACCGGGGGCGCTAAACCAGGCGCGGGTTTCGGCTTTATCCGTCGCGCAGATATGGGCCTGCGCGTTGCCGCCGTTGCTCCAGCTCACCTTAACGTTGCGATCCGGCAGCCCGTCATCGCGCCAGCTCGCGCTGAGCTGCACGCCCTGGTCCTGGCTGGTGGTGAGCGTTTCCACCAGCGTGACTTCCGGCGTCTGATTCGCCTGGGTGTGCTTCACGCTAATCACGTTCGAAGGCGATGAACTGCCGCTCTCGTTTTTAGCAATGACGCGGTAATAGTACGTATTCCCCAGTTGCAGACTGCGATAGTCATCGCGGAACAGATCCATCGTCTGCGGGTTCCACTCGTTAACTCCGTCCGAAATATCGCGCCCCACGACCTTCCACGGTCCGGATGCCGAATCGGCGCGCTCGACATCATAAGCGCGCCCTACCGCCGCCCCCAGCCAGTTGATCGCAAACGGTGAGTCCGTCGCCCGCAGCGTCGGCGCATCCGGCTTCGGCAGCGGCGGCGCTTTCTCCTGCCCGTTCATCTGCGCCGCGGCGGTCCGCACCAGATCGACCACCTCCATCTCCTGATTGGCTTTACCGTCGACCGGAAAGCCCGGCAAATGGTAGCTGTAGTGGCCGGTGGACTCTTTATGCCAGTAGAAACCGCCATCGTGACGATGACCGCGGAAGCCCCAGATTAAACCGCCCGCCGCCTGCGCGCCGTTGACTTCGCTATGGACGATCGACTGCATAATGGCGTTAAGCTGCTGCGCATCCAGCAGGCCAAATTCGCCCACCATGTAGACTTTCTTACCCGCGGCCGCCGTCAGGTCTTTTTTCACCTGATCGGGATGGTTGTTATCGGCATTGGTGTAGTAGTGGTTGCTGACGATATCGACATGGGGATCGTTAAGCGCAAACGCATTAATTTTCTTATAGGTGCCATCCACCACCAGCTGATGCGGCGCCCACTTTTTGATCCATGCGGCGGTCTGCTGAAGGAACGCCGCGTTGGTGTCTTCCAGCTCGTTGCCGGTCTCCCAGGCCATAATCGCTTTTTCGTCATAGTAAGGGCGCCCGGTCACGCTGTTGGTACGGGTGATAACCTGACGAATCACGTCCAGATAGGCCTTGAAGGTTTTACTATCGGTACGGTAAAAATCCTCCGGCTTTTCGTGGTAGAACGCCGCCAGCTGCTCGCGACCGCCCCACCACCACCAGTGATCGATAAACGGTAGAATCAGGCGCAGCCCCTGTTTGTCCGCCTCGGCGATCATGTTGTCGTACACCCGCATCGCCTTTTCGTTCAGGCGCGGCATGCCGTCGGCGGTTTCCGGAGCCAGAATATGGGTTTCGCGACCGCAGGCCTCGTCAAACGTCTGCTGCACCGAGAGCACGTATACCCGCTGCGCCCTGGCGCCGGTTTGCACCAGCGCTTTAATCCAGTTTTCCTGTTCCTCCGCCGTCGGCCAGCGGAAGTATTGCCCCCAGCCGCGCGAGTCGGCTTTACAGGTGCCGCGCGCGTCGTCTTCAATACGATGCAGCTCCGGCGCATGAATGCCCGCAAAGCGGAACACCTTGTCGCCATCTTTTAACGTCGCGCCGTCGCGGGTAATAAAGTGTTCAAAGTGCGACTGCTCCGCGGCCATCGCGCCTGCGCTTCCCAGCGCCGAAAGCAGCGCGACGAGCATCAGTTTTTTCACCGGCTTAATCATCGTTATCTCTCCTCAGAACCAGACTTCGGCCTGCACGCCGAAGTTCAGCGTGTCGGTATCGCCGCTGCGCGAGTAGCTACCGGCGGAAAGGGTATTGGTGCTCCAGTCGTAGTTGCCGTCCAGCGCGTCGGACACCCCCTTATCCCACTTCGCGTAAGTGACGAAGAAGCGCAACTGCGGGCGCGTCCAGAAGCCGGAATCAAAGGTCAGGGTCGGCGCGATGGTCACTTTAGTCAGGCCGCCTTTGCCCTTGCCGTCCACGCCTTTGTAGTTTTTATCGTCGAGATATTCGTAGCCCAGCTCGTACTGCATGGCGAAGTTTTTGGTGATCTGCTGGTACGGGCGAATCCCCGCCACCCAGCTGGTGCGCCCCCAGCCTTCGGCGTCTTCCGTCCACCAGCGGTAGTTTTTGTCTTTCTGATAGTAGGCGAACGTGGAGATTTCCCAGTCGCCGAGCGAGGCCATGTTATCCAGCACCACGCGCCAGGATTGGGTATCGTCGAGGTTTGCCCAGCCCCAGCCGTTTTTACCCAGCGAGTCTCCCGCCGCCAGGCCGCGTCCGTACTGGAAGACCACGCGAGAGTAGCCGCCGGTCAGGCCGTAGAAGCCGTCAAAGTTGTAAACGCCGGTCACGCCGTAGCCTTTTTCCGCCGAGGTCGGGTGCTTCTCGTTGCGGTTCATGTGGTGGCCAATCAGCTCAAGATCGAAGCCGGTGCCGCCGATCTTTTTCAGCCACAGGTTGAGCGAGTAGTCATCCGGATAGCCCTGATCGCCTTTGTCGACCGGGTAGGCTTTGGTTTCGTCCGTCGGCGAGAAGGCGTAAACCCCGGCATCGAAGCGCGCGAAGCCAAGATCCATATTGTCGAAGCCGCCGCCGGTGCCGTTGTACTGAATGTACTCCCAGTCAAACTGATGGCTGGAGGTGTTGGAGCTGCTGTAGCGCTTACCGGCCCAGAAGGTCATCTCCGGGGCAAAGTCGAGGTTGGACAGTTCGGCAAAACCTTCGCGGAACTGCACATCATGCCCGTCGTCGTCCTGACAGTTCCAGTCAGAGGTACATTTTGACTGATGGGTGATGTTGGCCTGGACTTTTGCCACCACGCCGCTGTCCGAGGTTAACGTCACCGTTGGGATCAGTTCGATCTTGGTATCTTCTTCGTTGCCCAGACGCCACTTGCCGTCCGGCATCAGGCCAACGGAGTCAGCGCGATTGCCGTCGGCGTTGGCAAGGATCCCTGAACGGATATAGCCATGCAGCATAAAATCGTACTTCGGATCGGCGCTGGCGCAGTCGCTCATCACCGCAAGGGCAAGTAAAGACAGAGGTATTGAATGATTTAGCCTGATCATTTTTTATCCTTGGTTATTTTTTTATTAACACTGCCTGAGAACGGGAGGAAATTTACGGATCAAAAAAGGAAATGTACATCCACAAACGGAAAGCGCTTTCCGTAATTGCCGGATGAGTTCACAAATTTAACGATAGCGGGCAAATATTCGTGATGGAGTTCACATATTCTGGCAGAAATAAAAAAGCCCGCGCAGGGCGGGCTTGGGCAGACAGGCGAAAAGCTTAGCGTTCAGCGTCGGCAAGCTGGCGTTCGTAGACCTTAAAGAACGGGCGATAGAGCATCCAGGCGTTAAAAATAGCGAACAGGCACATGCATAAGTTTTTCCAGCTACCGTTGGCTGACCACGCCGCGCCGAGCGGCGCCGGCATCGACCACGGCAGCATCGCCACCGCCCGGTCGAGAATCCCCAGATGGGTTAAATACCAGGCGATACAGGCATTTATCAGCGGCACAAAAATAAACGGCAGCAGAAAAACCGGGTTCATGATAATCGGAAAGCCGAACAATATCGGCTCATTAATGTTAAACAGCGAGGGAAGCAGGCCAATTTTCCCGACGCTTTTCAACTGCCGGGAACGGCTGCGCATCGCCATAAAAACCAGCGGCAGCGTCGAGCCGATACCGCCGATTAGCAGGTAGAAATCCCAGAATCCCTGCAGGTAAATATGCGGTAACGTGGCGGAACCGGCGGCCAGCGCCTGTTGGTTTTCAAACAGATAGGTCATCCAGAACGGGTTCATAATCCCGGTGATAATTAGCGCGCCGTGAATACCGACAAACCAAAGCAGGTTGCAGATAAATAACGATATTAAAACCGCGGTTAGGGTATCGGAGGCCACCACCAGCGGCCGTACCGCTTCGCTAATCAGCTCCGGTAAAATGCGCCCGGTGCTTTGCAACAGCAGCGCGTTAATGACGCTAATAGAGAGCATCACCACCAGCAGCGGAATCAGTAGCTGAAAGCCGTTACGGGTCATCACCGGTACCTCTTCCGGCAGGCGGATGCACCAGCCTTTCTTATAGAAAAAGCGTACAATTTCAATGGAGTAAGTACTCGATATCAGCGCGGTAAAAATCCCCATTCCGCCAAGAAAAATATTGGTCGCGCCGTTGTCGCGAAAGCCGATAAACAGCAAAAACGCCAGGCAGCCGGTCAGCCCGCAGAGCCGCTCCGGTAGCCGGTACTGCTTGGCAAGACTGGCGCTGGCGCCGAAGGCCACAATCAGCGCCACCAGCCCGATAGTCAGTTCAAAAGTCGGCAGCAGAATAGGCCGCAGCTGGAAATAGAACTGGCCAAAGGCCGATGCGCCGTCGATGGAAACGGGCGGAAACAAAATCGGCACCAGCAAACTTCCGACGATCACAAACGGCATCGCCAGCGCAAAGCTGTCGCGCATCGCCGTAATGTGGTTATTGCGCGTCAGAACGTTGGCCAGCGGCGCCAGCCGCTGCTCGATGATATCGACGGCAACATTCATTAACTGAATGTTCATAATCCTGCCTTTCAGAAGAGAGTAGTCGCCAGGATGATCGCGCACTCCTGTGTAAAGTAAAAGCCCGTCATAGGTGATCGTGGTCACAATAAATAAATCCACAAACGGAAAGCGCTTTCCGTTTTATATCCGTTGTGACTATAGTCGGCGCATCCCACTCATCAGGAGCGATATATGAAAAAGATAATGTTGTGCTGTTCCGCGGGCATGTCCACCAGCCTGCTGGTGAAAAAAATGATCGCCGAGGCCGAGCAGCGCGGGTTGCCCGTAGAGATCAACGCCTTTGGCGTCGCGGAGTTCGATCAACAGGTCGGCCATTACCAGGTGGTCCTGCTGGGGCCGCAGGTGAAATACATGCAGAAAGATCTGCAAAAACAGGCTGATAAATACGGGATCCGCGTGGAACCCATCAACATGATGGATTACGGCATGCAGAAAGGTGGCGCCGTGCTGGATTTCGCGCTTTCCCTTATCGATAACAAAAACTAAGGAAAGATCATGAGCTCTCTGTACGCGAAGCTGATCGCCGTGATTGAACAGAAGATCACGCCTATGGCGGGGGCGATCGGCCAGCAAAAATACGTCACCTCCATCCGCGACGGTTTCATTACCGCCCTGCCCTTTATGATCGTTGGCTCGTTTTTGCTGGTGTTTATCTTCCCGCCGTTCTCCCCGGATACGACGTGGGGCTTTGCCCGCGCCTGGCTGCAATTTTCGCTCGATCATCGCGATGCGCTGATGCTGCCGTTTAACTTCAGCATGGGGGTGATGACGCTGTTTATCGCCGTCGGGATCGCCGCCAGCCTGGCGAAGCACCATAACCTGGACTCGCTGACCGCCGGGATGCTGTCGCTGATGTCGTTTCTGCTGGTGGCCGCGCCGCTGAAAGATGGCCAGATCTCTACCGCCTACTTCTCCGGCCAGGGGATCTTTACCGCAATTCTGGTGGCGATTTACTCTACCGAGCTGTACGCCTTTCTCAAACGCCACAACATTACGATCCGTCTACCGCCTGAAGTTCCGGCGGGCGTGGCGCGCTCGTTCGAGATCCTGATCCCGGTGCTGGCGATCGTGCTGACGCTGCATCCGCTGAACCTGTTTATCGAAGCGCAGCTGGGCATGATCATTCCGGAAGCGATCATGTCGCTGGTGAAACCGCTGGTGGCGGCGTCCGATACCCTACCGGCGATCCTGCTGTCGGTACTGGTGTGCCAGGTGCTGTGGTTTGCCGGCATTCACGGGGCGCTGATCGTCACCGGGATTATGAATCCGTTCTGGATGGCGAATCTGTCGATCAACCAGGCGGCGATGGCCGCAGGGACCGCGATTCCACATATCTATGTCCAGGGCTTCTGGGATCACTATCTGCTGATCGGCGGCGTCGGCTCCACCCTGCCGCTGGCGCTGATGCTGCTGCGCAGCAAGGCCGTGCATCTGCGGACGATTGGCCGGATGGGCGTGGTGCCGGGCGTATTTAACATCAACGAACCGATTCTGTTCGGCGCGCCGATCATCATGAACCCGCTGTTCTTCCTGCCGTTCGTGCTGGTGCCGATGGTCAACGCGACCCTGGCCTACTTTGCGCTGAAGCTGGACCTGGTCAGCCGCGTGGTGTCGATGACGCCGTGGACAACGCCAGCCCCTATCGGCGCCTCCTGGGCGGCAAACTGGAGCTTTAGCCCGGTGATCATGTGCCTGATTTGTATAGCGACGGCGATGGTGATGTATCTGCCGTTCCTCAAAGCCTACGAAAAACAGCTGCTGGAGCAGGAGCACGCTAACGCCGCCGCCCAGGCTGAAGGCGCGCCGCAGTCCGCATAATTCATACTATTCAGAGGTTTGTCATGGAATTAGAAGAACAGGTGATGGGTATTATCATCAACGCCGGGCAGTCGCGCAGCCTGTGCTACGAAGCGCTGAGCTGCGCTAAAGCGGGGGACTTCGCCGCCGCCGACGAAAAAATGAAAGAAGCGGCGCATTTTGCCCGCGAAGCGCATCGGGTACAGACCCAGCTGATTGAAGCCGACGAAGGCGAGGGTAAAACCAAAATGACCCTGGTGATGGTTCACGCTCAGGATCATCTGATGACCTCGATTCTGGCGAAAGAGCTGATCGGCGAACTGATCGCCATTTACCGCTCGCGGCCGCTGCACGCGTAGGGCTCCCCTCTCCAGGGGAGAGAAGAAAATCGGCCTGCATCGCGGATGACGTAGCCCGGGTAAGGCGTTGACGCCGCAACCCGGGAAAACGGTAAATGCTCATGTCACCTGGCTGACTTCCCGGCTCGCGCTGCGCTTAGCCGGGCTACCCGGACTGCACGCGTAGCGCCCTCCCGGAGAAAACCGGCTGGCATCGCGGATAACGTCGCGGCCCGGGAAACCGTCGACCACGATTAAGGATAACTATGCTACATCTGGGTTTAGACATTGGCGGCACCAAAATGGAAGCCGTCCTGCTCAACGCGGCGGGCGAATGCGTCTATCGCCAGCGCCGTCCGACGCATAAAGAGAGCTATCAGGCGTTTATGCAGCAGCTGCTCGGGATGATTGCGACCGTCAGCGACTGGAGCGAACGGCCGTTTACTATCGGCATCGGCCTACCGGGGGCTATCGACCCGCAAAGCGGCCTGATTAAAAACTGTAACTGTCTGGTGCTCAACGGCCACGACCTGCGTCATGACCTGATGCGGGAACTTGGTCAACCGGTATGGATGGCGAACGATGCCGACTGCTTCACCCTCTCTGAAGCGGTGGACGGCGCGGGCGCAGGGGCAACGACCGTATTCGGCGTTATTATCGGTACCGGCTGCGGCGGCGGCATCGCGGTGAACCAACGGCTACTCAGCGGGCCTAACGCCATCGTTGGCGAGTGGGGACACAATCCTCTGCCGGGCTATTGCCCCGAGCGCGACGGTCCGGCGCAGCCCTGCTACTGTGGCAAAGAGAACTGCATCGAAAGCTTTATTTCCGGCACCGGCTTTGCCCGCCGCTACGGCGAACAGGCGCCTGCGGAAGCGATTATCGCCGCCGCGCAAAACGGCGAACCGCAGGCGCTGGCCCACTGGCGGCATTTTATTGACGCTTTCGCCCGCAGCCTGGCCTCGGTAATCAATATCCTCGATCCGCAGGTGATTGTGTTGGGCGGCGGGCTCTCCAACGTCGGGCAAATCTACGAGCAGCTGCCGTCGGCCATCGTCCCGTATCTCTTTTCCGACAGCTGCCGAACGCAGATCAAAAAGGCGCGCTTCGGCGACGCCAGCGGCGTGCGCGGCGCGGCCTGGCTGCCGGTTCTGGCCGCTGCTGAAGGCCCCCGCCGGTAGACACTTTTTTCAGCAGGTATGCTAAGCTAGGCGAAAATATTCAGACAGAAAAAGCCATGCCAACCATTGATGATGTTTCAAGATTAGCGAATGTCTCCCGAGCGACGGTATCCCGCGTGCTGACCGGCACCCGGGGCGTGCGCGAAGAGAGCCGGGAAGCGGTGCTGCGCGCGGTAGAAGAACTTAACTACCGCCCGAGCTTTGCCGCGCAAAACCTCGCCAGTCAAACATCCAATCACGTGGGGCTGGTGATCCCGGCAAACGATGAAAGCAGCGGCGCGCGCCTGCTGCCGATGCTTTCATTAGCGCTGAAGGGGCTGAATAAGAACCTGATTGTTCAGTACGTCACGGATGCGGCGGAACAGGCAGCGGTCGTCGATGATCTACAGCGTCAGTGCGTGGCGGTAGTGGTACTCGGCGCCGTCCCGGCGGATGCGCCGCGCAACGTGATCTCTTTTGACCGTTTCAGCATTGCCGGGGTCAATAATCAGGGCTATGACTACGCTTTTGCTACCGAAAGCGCCTGCCGCTACGTGATCGGCAAAGGCCATCGCAATATCGCTCTGCTTATTGATAGCGACAGCGATGACGCCAGCCGCCAGATGCTCGAAGGCTATCGCAACGTCCTGCAAAACTACTCCATCCCTTTTAACCGGCAGCTGATGCTGGCGGCCAACGACAACGTTGAACAGGCGCTGCTGACGCTGATCAACAGCTTCAGCAAATACTCGGTGATTATCGTGAAACGCGACCGCTACGCCGCCGAAGCGATGCGCCTGCTGCGCGAATTCAACATCGCCGTACCGCAGGAGGTTTCGCTGCTGAGCCTGGAGGATTCTCCCCTCGCCTCGCTGCTGAATCCGCCGCTGACCTGTATCTCCTGGCCGCTGGAGCAGCTGATGGAGAACTGCCTGCAGCGTATCCGCAACCTGATTGACGAGCGCCCCACCTTCTCTCCCGAAGGGCGCACGCTGGCGGGCCGCCTGATCCCCCGCCAGTCGGTGGCCGATCTCTCCTGATTTTAGCGCCCGACCTCCCTTTGGCCGGGCCTTTTCCGCACGCACCGCTGGTTTCCACGCTAATCATTCGCCTCATATCTAAATAAGAATTATTTTCATTTATAAATAGCTTATGCTATATAACATAGCAATGGCTATAAATGCTGATTAATTAACCGCAACGTTGTGAGGGACCTTATGCTGCACCTGCCACCTTTGAAGCATCTGATGTTTGCCGCGACTCTGGCGCTGCTGGCCGTCGCCCCCGTCCAGGCCAAAGAGAAATTTAAAGTGATTACCACCTTCACGGTGATCGCCGACATGGCGCAAAACGTCGCGGGCGACGCCGCCGACGTCAGCTCCATCACCAAACCGGGGGCCGAGATCCATGAATATCAGCCGACCCCCGGGGATATCAAACGCGCGCAGGGCGCGCAGCTCATCCTCGCCAACGGCCTGAATCTTGAACTGTGGTTTGCGCGCTTCTATCAGCACTTGAACGGGGTACCGGAAGTGGTGGTCAGTAACGGCATTCAGCCGATGGGCATCAGCGAAGGGCCGTATAACGGCAAACCCAACCCGCACGCGTGGATGTCGGCGGACAACGCGCTGATCTATGTCGATAATATTCGCGACGCGCTGGTGAAATACGATCCTGCAAACGCCAACGCCTATCGCCACAACGCCGAAGCCTACAAAGAGAAGATCCGTCAGACCATGGCGCCGCTGAAGGCGGAACTGGCGAAGCTGCCGCAGGATAAGCGCTGGCTGGTGACCAGCGAGGGCGCGTTTTCTTACCTGGCCCGCGATAACGGCCTGCAGGAGCTCTATCTGTGGCCGATCAACGCCGACCAGCAGGGTACCCCGCAGCAGGTGCGCAAAACCATCGACACCATGAAGAAAGAGCGCATCCCGACCATTTTTAGCGAAAGCACCATTTCCGATAAACCGGCGCGTCAGGTGGCCCGGGAAGCCGACGCCCACTATGGCGGCGTCCTGTACGTCGACTCCCTGAGTACCGCCGATGGCCCGGTGCCGACCTACCTCGACCTGCTGCGCGTTACGACCCAAACCATCGTCCAGGGCATCAACGACGGACTAAGGAAACAGGCATGAGCCATGAGCAGCCGGGCCTCGCGGTCAACAACGTCAGCGTCACCTACCGCAACGGCCACACCGCGCTGCGCGATGCCTCGTTCTGCGTCCCGCGCAGCTCTATCGCCGCGCTGGTCGGCGTGAACGGCTCGGGAAAATCGACGCTGTTTAAAGCGCTGATGGGCTTTGTGCGCGTCGGAAAGGGCGATATTGCGATTCTCGGTCAGCCGGTTAATCGCGCTCTGCGGCAGAATCTCGTCGCCTACGTTCCGCAGGCGGAAGAGGTGGACTGGTCCTTCCCGGTACTGGTGGAGGATGTGGTAATGATGGGGCGCTACGGCCATATGGGCTGGCTACGGCGGGCCAAACCGCGTGACCATGAGATTGTCGACGCCGCCCTGGCGCGGGTCGGCATGAGCGAGTACCGCCATCGTCAGATCGGCGAACTCTCCGGCGGCCAGAAAAAACGCGTCTTTCTGGCCCGCGCTATCGCTCAGCAGGGAAAAGTCATCCTGCTGGACGAACCCTTCACCGGCGTCGACGTGCAGACCGAAGCGCGCATCATCGAGCTGCTGCGGGAACTGCGCGACGAAGGCTGCACCATGCTGGTTTCCACTCACAACCTCGGTTCGGTAAGCGAATTCTGCGACTACACGGTGATGGTCAACGGTACCGTGCTGGCCAGCGGCCCGACGGAAAGCACCTTTACCGCTGAAAACCTCGAGCTGGCGTTTAGCGGCGTGCTGCGCCACGTGGTGCTGAGCGGCGCGGAAGAGCGGATTATTACCGACGATGAGCGGCCATTTATCAGCCGCCGGGCGGCGGGGGGCGAAAGATGAGCTGGCTGCTGGAGCCGTTTAGTTATCACTATATGCTGAATGCGATGTGGGTTTCGGCCCTGGTAGGCGGGGTGTGCGCATTTCTCTCTTGCTACTTGATGCTCAAAGGCTGGTCGCTGATTGGCGACGCCCTCTCCCACTCCATTGTCCCCGGCGTGGCGGGCGCTTATATGCTCGGTCTGCCCTTTGCGCTGGGGGCGTTTCTTTCCGGCGGGCTGGCCGCGGGCAGCATGCTGTTTCTTAACCAGCGCTCGAAGCTGAAGGAAGACGCGATTATCGGCCTGATCTTCTCCTCTTTTTTCGGTATTGGCCTGTTTATGGTGTCGCTGAATCCGACCTCGGTGAATATCCAGACCATTATTCTCGGCAATATTCTGGCAATTGCCCCGGAGGATATTATTCAGCTGGCGGCGATTGGCTTTATTTCGATGGCGATTCTGCTGCTGAAGTGGAAAGACCTGATGGTGACCTTTTTCGATGAAAGCCACGCTCGTTCGATTGGCCTCAACACCAGCGGGTTAAAGCTGCTGTTCTTTACCCTGCTGGCGGCCTGTACCGTGGCGGCGCTGCAAACCGTCGGCGCGTTTCTGGTGATTTGTCTGGTAGTGACGCCCGGTGCCACCGCCTGGCTGTTGACCGATCGCTTCCCGCGCTTGCTGGCGATTGCCGTTGCGATTGGCAGCCTGACCAGCTTTTTCGGCGCCTGGCTGAGCTACTATCTGGACGGGGCGACCGGCGGGATTATCGTCGTCGCCCAGACGCTGCTGTTTTTAGCCGCTTTTGTTTTCGCGCCGAAGCACGGCCTGCTCGCCAGCCGTCGCCGCGCCAGGGAGGCCTCATGCTGAGCGCGCTGCTTGAACCTTTTCAGTTCTCCTTTATGGTCAACGCCATGCTGGTGGCGGCGATCGTTGCCGTCCCCTGCGCGCTGCTGTCGGTCTTTTTGGTGCTCAAAGGCTGGGCGCTGATGGGCGATGCCATGAGCCACGCGGTTTTTCCGGGGGTAGTGGTAGCGTATATCCTCGGTATCCCCTTCGCCATCGGCGCGTTTATCGCCGGGTTATTCTGCGCCATCGCCACCGGCTATCTCGACGATAACAGCCGCATTAAACGCGATACGATCATGGGCATCGTGTTTTCCGGGATGTTTGGCGCGGGCCTGGTGCTGTACGTGTCGATTCAGTCGGAGGTGCATCTCGATCATATTCTGTTTGGCGATATGCTGGGAATTTCCGCCGGCGATATTGCGCAAACGTCGCTGATCGCACTGGGAATAGCACTAATTATCGGGTTTAAGTGGCGTGATTTTCTGCTGCACGCCTTTGACCCGCAGCAAGCGAAGGCCAGCGGATTGCGCTGCGGGCTGCTGCATTATGGGCTACTGTGCATGATTGCGCTGACCATCGTGGCGACGCTGAAAGCGGTGGGGATCATTTTGTCGATTTCGCTGCTGATAGCGCCGGGGGCGATCGCTCTGCTGCTGACGCGACGTTTTGTCAGCGCCCTGCTGCTGGCGGTGGCGATAGCGTTAAGCTGTTCGCTGGGCGGCGTGTGGCTGTCGTTTTATCTCGACAGCGCCCCGGCGCCGACCATTGTGGTGCTGTTTACCGTCCTGTTCGTTATCGCGTTTGTCTGGACGTCGGTTCGCGATAGTCAGACCACAGCCCGTTCCAGCGAGGCCCCGGATCGCGGCTGACGCCTTATCCGGGCTACAGACCGCACGAATTGTAGCCCGGCTAAGCGCAGCGCAAGCCGGGGAGTTTATTGCGGCTTTTTGGGTCGATACTTTTCCGGTAACTCCGGCACCGGGCGTTTATCATCGATCAGGTGGCGAATCGTCAGGATCGGATGCCGCCAGAGCATCCTCGGCCCCGCCCAGCGCATAATCTGCTTCATCTCTTCGCGTTTCGCGGGCTGATAGCAGTGCACCGGGCACTGCTTGCAGGCCGGCTTTTCTTCGCCAAATACGCACCTATCCAGCCGCTTGTCGGCATAGGCGTTGAGCGCCTGATAGTGTTCGGTATCGTCACGGGCCTCCGGGCAGCGGCGCTGGTAGAGCGCGATCATGCTGCTAATGGTCTTTTTTTCCCGCGCAATACGTTTGCCCGCCATCGCCTGTTCCTCCCGAAAAAGATGTATTCATAATACACATTCAGAGAGGGCGATGCAGCCCCATACTCCCTGAGGATTATGCCGGCTTGTCCAGGTGCCCCAGCGGTTTTTCCGGGAAGCATACATCGCGTACCCGGCGCTTGAGCTCCGCCGCATCGGGGAAACCTCCGTCCTGCTTGCGCTCCCAGATTTGCACATCATCAACGGCGACCACGAAGATCCCGCCGGTCCCCGGCACCAGCGTGACCGAAGCGATGTCGGTGCTAAAGCTGTGCAGCAGCTCCTGGGCCATCCAGCTGGCGCGCAGTATCCAGTTGCACTGCGAACAGTAGGTGATGGTAATCGCGGCTTTGTGGCTCATCGGCTTCTCGCTGTCAGTAAAAGGGCAAATTGTAAACAACTTGCAGATTAATTGAAGAATACATGATTATTTTGTTGCAAACGATAATACCTATCATTACCATTCGCAATCAACAAGCATGGAGAAAAACGTCCAGTAACGGAATAACGGGACACACCTGCACTCTGGAAGTAACGCGTGAGCCAATACTAATAATGATTAAGGCGTGGCTACTATGTATAACTCCACTCAATCAACAGCATGGTTCAAAAAAAGCCTGCTGGTGACTTCTTTGCTTGCAGCAATTTATCAGACTTCCGCCGGGGCGGCTGATACCACCGCGAAAACCACCAGCAGCGCATCGACTGATGACAGCTCGGAACGGATGACCGTTACCGCGCCGGCGCCGTTGCTAAAAGCGGGCAGCGAACATTCAATCAGCGCTCAGGAGCTGCAGGATAAAGGGGCCAACGACTTTGGCTCGATCATGCGCTACGAGCCGCTGATTAGCGCCACCGGCGCCAGCGGCGGTTCCGGCAACGGCAAAAGCGGCTTCGACCGCGGCGGCTATACCGGCTACAATATTCGCGGCATGGAGAGCAACCGCGTCGGGATCGACGTCGACGGCATTGCCCAGCCGAACGCCACCGGACGCAGCTACGCCAGCCGCGCGGGCCTCAATACCTTCGGTATGGGTCGCGACTATATTGACCCCTATATGTACGGCAGCATTGATATTCAGTCCGGGGCGACATCAACAGAAACCGCCAACAGCGCCATCGGCGGCAACGTCTCTTTCCGTCCGAAATCCGCGGATGACTATCTGCATCCGGGCAAAACCAGCGCCTTCGGCTACCGCAGCGGCTACGACTCATCCGATCGCAGCTGGCATAACGGCGTGACCATAGCCGGCGGCGATGAAACCCTACGCGGGGTCTTCGTCTACAGCCGTCGCGACGGTCAGGAGACGGAAAATAACAGCGGGACCGTTGATTCCTATCCGGCAAACTGGCACTCGGACGCCTTTATGGCCTCCGGGATCTGGCAGCCCAATGACGAGCATAAGTTCACCAGCACCTTCGATTATTACCATAAAACGAACCACACCCATTACGACGCCTGGGACTCCAGCGGCAACAGCGTTATCGGCACGTCAAACCAGACCAGTCAGACCCGTCGCTGGGGCCTGAGCCTGAAAGATGACTGGACGCCGATGAATGATTATATCGACAGCGTATCGACTAAAGTCTACTACCAGCATACCGAGGCCCACGACTGGACCTATATGCCCGACAGCATCACCCGCGCGATGCAAACGGTGAGCTCCGACTATGACACCGACACCTGGGGTATTCAGAGCGCGCTGGCGAAATCGATAGGCCGCCACGATCTGAGCGCCGGTTTTAACGCCAGCACGACGAAAACCCAGCGGCCGTTAACCCAGTCGCCAACCCCGAGCGCTTATAGCCAGATTATGCAGCCGGACGCCGATAGCCGCGGCTATATCGTCGCCGGCTTCCTGCAGGACAAAATTAACTTCGATCTCGACGGCCATAACTTCGCGGTGATCCCGGGCATTCGTGTGATGCATCAGTCGACCAAACCGGAAAACGTCTCCGATTTGGCCAACAACAGCAGCGTACTGACCGGTTCCGACGTGTCAAATCTGTACGGTAAGAACGCTGATACTCAGGCGCTGCCGTCGCTGGTCTTGCAGTACGATATCACTCCGCGCCTGATGACTTATCTGCAGTATCAGCGCGGCGCGCAGTTCCCTAACGCCAGCCAGCTGTACGGTTCCTGGAACCTCGGCTCCAGCTACGCCGGACGCGCCCAGTATGCGCTGATCGGCAACACCGATTTGAAAACCGAAACCAGCGATAACGTTGAGTGGGGGATGAAAGGCGAAGTGACGGAAGGCATCACCATGCGCACCGCGCTGTTCTACAACACCTATAAGAACTTTATCGCCTATACCCGCTACACCCGCGCCAATAACCCGCTGCAGTTCGCCAGCGTTCCGTCGAACATCTACACCATTTACCAGGCGGAAAACCGCGATAAAGCCTATATCTACGGCGGCGAAATCAGCGCTAAATTCAACTTTGGCACCTGGTTTGAAGAGGTTAACGGCCTGAGCGCCACTCTCGCTTACGGTTATAGCGAGGGGCAATCGAAATCCAGCTACAGCGGCGACAAGTACGTTGACCTCGATAGCGTCGCGCCAATGAAGGCTATCGTCGGCGTGGCGTGGGACGATCCGGCAAAAGTGTACGGCACCGCGCTGACCGCCACCTTTGTTAAGGGCAAGCGCGCCACCGCCACCAACCGTGAAAGCTATACCAACACCGGTTCCGCCATTACCGATTCGACCAACGAATATATGCGCGTTCCGGGCTACGGCATGCTGGACTGGACCGCGTACTGGCAGGTCGCGAAGAACGTGCGCCTGAACGGCGGCGTTTACAACATTACCGATCGTAAATACTGGGATTATCTGAGCAGCCGCAATATCGAAACGGCGACGAATCAGGACGCCAACGACAGAGCGCTGGCGGTGATGCCTGGCCGTACCTGGCAGTTGGGCGTGAACGTCGATTTCTGACCGGCCAATAATAAGAAACCTGCTCCCCGGCCGCGCGCCGGGGAAACTCATCGTAGAGAAGGATGTGAATTATGCAAAACACCCAACCGCAACATGCCCCGCTGTGGCAACGCTACCTGACCACGAAAGCGCAATCTTCCGCGAAATACGCCCGCGATATCGCCGCCGAAATGGGGATTAGCGAAGCGGAGCTAGCCGAAGCCCGCCTGGGCTACGACGCCGTACGTCTGCAGAACGACGCCCGCGCCATCCTGACGGCGCTGGAAGCCGTGGGGGAAACCAAATGCATCTGTCGCAACGAATACGCGGTGCATGAACAGGTCGGCGAATTTACCCATCAGCATTTAAGCGGCCACGCCGGACTGGTGCTCAATCCGCGCGCCCTCGACCTGCGCCTGTTTCTGAGCCAGTGGGCCAGCGCTTTTCGCCTGAACGACAACGGCCGCCAGAGCATCCAGTTCTTTGATCCGCACGGCGACGCGCTGCTCAAGGTTTACACCACTGAAAATACCGACATGGCGGCCTGGGATGCGCTGATTGTCGCGCAGACGCAGCAATCGCCTGCCCCGCTGGCGATTCGCCCGGCCGATCCGCTGAAATTTGCCGACTCCGCCGACGGCGAGGCGCTGGAAAACGAATGGCGCGCCATGACCGACGTCCACCAGTTCTTCGGCCTGCTGAGAAAATATAACCTGTCGCGCCAGCAGGCTTTCCGCCTGGTCAGCGACGACCTCGCCTGCCGCATTGACAACCAGACGCTGCCGGGCCTGCTGGAAACCATCCGCCAGGACGGCAACGAGATCATGATTTTTGTCGGCAACCGCGGCTGCGTGCAGATCTTCACCGGCGCGCTGGAAAAAGTCGCTCCGATGCGCGGCTGGCTGAATATCTTCAACACCGCTTTTACCCTGCATCTGCGCGAGGAGAGCGTGGATGAAATCTGGGTGACCCGCAAACCGACCTCTGACGGCCACGTCACCAGCGTCGAGCTGTTCGCCAAAGACGGCACGCAGATCGCACAGCTGTTCGGTCAACGCAGCGAAGGCCATCCGGAGCAGACGCAGTGGCGTGCGCAGGTCGATCGTTTGACTACCGAAGGACTCATCGCATGAAGCGCTGGCTGATATTGCTTGCGGCGCTCCCGCTGTTGGCCAGCGCCGCCGCCGAGCGCATTGTGTCACTCGGCGGCGACGTCACGGAGGTGGTTTACGCCCTCAACGCCCAGCGGCAGCTGGTGGCGAAAGACAGCACCAGCACCTGGCCTGCCGCCGCGCAGAGCCTGCCGGATGTGGGTTATATCCGCCAGCTGAATGCCGAGGGGATCCTCTCCCTGCGCCCGACGCTGGTGCTGGCCAGCGCCCAGGCGCAGCCCTCGCTGGTGCTGAAAAAGGTGGCAGAGAATAAGGTTAAGGTCGTCAACGTGCCGGGCGGCTACGACCTTCCGGCAATCGAAGCAAAAATTGACGTGATTGCCGACGCCCTCGGTAAGCAGAGCGAAGGAAAAGCTCTGCGCCACAAGCTTCTTCAGCAGATCGCGCAAATTCCTTCCCAGCCTGTAAACAAGCGGGTGCTGTTTATCCTCAGCCACGGCGGCATGAATACCATGGTGGCCGGGAAACAAACCGCAGCGGATGGGGCAATCAGGGCGGCCGGGTTAGAGAATGCCATGCAAAGCTTCGACCATTATCGCAGCATGTCGCAGGAGGGCGTTATCGCCAGTAAACCGGACCTGGTGGTGATCTCCGCCGATGGGCTGAAAGGCATGGGCGGCGAAGCCGGGCTCTGGAAACTGCCGGGACTGGCGCAGACGCCAGCGGGGCGCAATAAGCAGGTGCTGGTGATAGATGATATGGCCCTGCTCGGCTTTGGCCCGCGTACCCCGCAGGCGGTGCTCGCGTTACGGCAAAAAGCGGAGCATCTGCCCTGATGCGCACCCACCCTGCCCGTCATCTGTGGTTAATGACGCTGCTGCTGATTGTCCTGACTCTGCTCGCCACGACCCTGGGCGCAATGCGCCTGCCATTAGCCAGCCTGTTGCCCTCCGGCGATGAAATCCTGAGGAGTATTTGGCTGACCATTCGTTTGCCGCGAGTGCTGCTGGCGCTGCTGGTCGGCGCCGCGCTGGCGCTTTCCGGCTGCGTGATGCAGGGGCTGTTTCGCAACCCTCTCGCCGACCCCGGGCTGCTAGGCATTAGTAGCGGCGCGGCGCTGGCGGTCGCCTGCTGGCTGGTACTGCCCCTGTCGGTGCCGGCGCTCGTGGCGCTGTACGCCCCGATGCTGGCGGCGTTTATCGGCAGCATGGCGGTGATGGTGGTAATTTTTATTCTCAGCCGGGCGGGCGACGCCTCGCTTTCGCGCCTGCTGCTGGTCGGCATCGCCATTAATGCCCTGTGCGGCGCGCTGGTCGGGGTACTTTCGTGGATCAGCAATGATACCCAGCTGCGCCAGCTTTCCCTCTGGGGGATGGGCAGCCTCGGGCAAGCGGAATGGTCGACGCTGCTGGTGGCCGCCACGCTGATGATCCCGGCCTCGCTGGTGGTGTGGGCGATGGCTTCGCGGCTCAACCTGCTGCAGCTGGGCGATGAAGAGGCGCACTATCTCGGCGTCAACGTTCGCGCCCTGCAGCGGCTGCTGCTGCTGTGCAGCGCATTGCTGGTGGCGTCGGCGGTGGCCATCAGCGGCATTATCGGTTTTATCGGACTGGTGGTGCCGCATTTGATGCGGATGTGGCTGGGGCCGGACCACCGCGGCCTGGTCCCCGGTTCGCTACTGTGCGGCGCAATGTTGCTGCTGCTGGCCGACACGCTGGCGCGCACCGTTGCCGCTCCCGCCGAGATGCCGGTCGGGCTGTTGACCAGCGTACTCGGCGCGCCGTGGTTTCTGTGGCTGATTTTTCGTCGGGAGAAAGGGGCTCATGGATAACCGCTATAGCGCGCGTTCGCTTTCGCTGCGTCTGGGTAACCGGCTGATTATTCATGATGTTTCGCTCCAGCTTTGCGGCGGCGAGATGACGGCATTGATTGGCCCCAACGGCGCCGGTAAATCGACCCTGCTGCGCCTGTTGACCGGTTATTTAACGCCCGACGAGGGCGAACGGGTGGTGGAAGGCCGACCGCTGGAGAGCTGGTCGGCAGAAACGCTTTCGCGCCGCCGGGCGGTGATGCTGCAACGCACCCAGTTGCACGCAGACTGGCCGATAGAAACGATTATCGCTATGGGGCGCTCGCCGTGGGGCGGCGCGATAAACCAGGAGATGATCTGCCAGGTAATGAAAGAGACCGGGTGCGATCATCTGGCCGGAAGACGCTACCCTACCCTCTCCGGCGGCGAGCAGCAGCGGGTGCAGCTGGCCCGCTGCCTGGCGCAGCTTTGGCGCGACGGCGCCCCCGAGGGCTGGCTGTTCCTTGATGAACCCACTTCGGCGCTGGATCTCTATTACCAGCAGCACCTGCTGCGCCTGCTCAAACGCCTGACCCGCAGCCGCCGCCTGCACGTCTGCGTGGTACTGCACGATCTGAACCTCGCAGCGCTATGGGCCGATCGGATTCTGCTGCTGCATCAGGGGAAACTGGTGGCTCAGGGCACGCCGCAGGAGGTGATCCAGCAGCCGATTATCAGCCGCTGGTACGGCGCGGAGGTCAGCACGGGCAAACATCCCGATGCGGCCGTTCCGCAGGTGTATCTGGCGCCGTGAGCTGAGGAAATGATTGTGCCGGGCGTAGGCTAACGCTCTGCCCGTCCTGTGAAAACGTTCCTTGATAAACAACGAAGCCGATACCTTTACCGGCTTCGTTGTGATTGGCAAATTAGAAGATCTGCCGATAGAGCGCTTTAATCTCTTCCAGATTGGTATCGCGCGGGTTGCCGCCGGTACACACGTCCGCCAGGGCCGCGGCGGCCAGAGCATCAATATCTTCTTCTTTCATTCCCACGTCGCGCAGGCGCGCCGGAATATTGACGTCGCGATTCAGCTGCGCCACCGCCTCAATTGCCGCGGCACGCGCTTCGGCAATCGGCAGGGTTGCCGCCGACTTGTTACCAAGCGCAACCGCGATGTCGCGATACTTCTCGCCGGTAAATTCGGCGTTATAAGCCATAATATGCGGCAGCAGCACCGCATTAGCCACACCGTGCGGCGTGCCGTAAAAAGCGCCCAGCGGATGAGCCATACCATGAACCAGCCCCAGACCGACGTTGGAGAAACCCATCCCGGCAATATATTGCCCCAGCGCCATCCCTTCCGCGCCCTGCGCGTCGCCCTGTACGGAAGCGCGCAGCGAGCGGCCAATCACCTCGATGGCCTTCAGATGCAGCATGTCGGTTAATTCCCATGCGCCTTTAGTGATATAGCCTTCAATGGCGTGGGTCAGGGCATCAACGCCGGTGGCCGCCTTCAGGCTGGCAGGCATGCTGCTCATCATTTCGGCGTCGATGATCGCTACCACCGGGATATCATGCGGGTCGTAGCAAACAAACTTGCGGCGATTCTGTACGTCAGTTATTACGTAGTTGATGGTGACTTCCGCCGCGGTACCGGCGGTCGTTGGGATGGCAATCATCGGTACGGCGGCGTTTTTCGTATCCGCCCCGCCTTCGAGACTGCGAACGTCGGCAAATTCGGGGTTATTAATGATAATGCCTATTGCCTTACAGGTATCCTGCGGCGAGCCGCCGCCGATCGCGATCAGGTAGTCGGCGCCTGACTGTTTAAACGCCTCTACGCCCTGCTGCACAACCTCAATCGTGGGATTCGGGACCACTTCATCAAAGACGCTGTAGGGCAATCCGGCGCCGTCGAGGATAGCGAACACCCTGGTTGCTACATCAAAACGAATAAGATCCTTATCCGTGACCACCAGCGCTTTTTTGAAGCCGCGTTTTTTAACTTCATCTACGATACAACGAATCGAACCTGGGCCAAAATAAGAGGTTTCGTTTAAAATCATTCTGTAAGCCATTTGTGCTCCCTCAATTCGAGTGTTTGATAACCATAATATTTAGCCCTACAGTAACGTGACTGACGCAGCCATTTTATTATTTCATATCAAATAACACCCTAATTGCTCTGCACGTTGGCGCAGTTAATTCACGTATCGGTCATATACAACAAAGTGAGTCCAGTATATTGGACATCAGCGACTCCCTGCGCTTAATCGAGTGATAAGCCTCGCTCCTCAATATAAGCAGCAACCAACCACTATTCTCAGATAAATATTATTGAACTGGATCACATTATTTTGTTTTCTATGATCAACATCCCTTCCCGGGAAAATAGATATTTTATCAGCAAGCGCCAAAACAGGAATGAGGGCGCCACTCAACCGAAGTACATAAAGAAGAGCCAGGATCGGGATTTTCATTTTTCTACCTTTGCTACCGGCATCCTTAGCTCATTGCGCTCTGTCGTTATGCTCATCTGACAACCCGGCCGCCAATTTAACATATCAGAAACAAGCGTGTCATTTCATCAACAAAAAAAGCCCTCCTGCGATCATCGTCCTTCGCTCAAATGACCCTCTAAGAATTATCTATCATCGCTGATAAAAATTTATCACCCTCTGAATAGCGAAATGACTTGTTACGAGTAAGAAAAAGATATCAGCATTAAGAACTTTCTCTATTATTTGCGAGATATCGATTCTCAAAAAACCTTAAAAAAAACAAAAAACGCCTAAGATTTCTATATTTATTGCAAACATCACAGCCTCTTGTTAGTATGACCTTTAGTCAATATGTTTATTATAAAAATACCACTTATGATGTTTGTTAACCTTTATTCTGATCACCTGACCATACTTCTCTAACGGCAGTAGTAAATGTCTGACCTTATATATTGACATTTCGCACCTGTCCGCTAACTCACGAGTAAGTAACCCCTCAGGCTCATGTTCTTTCAATACATAAAGAATATACTCCTGCTCTGGTACGTTCACCCCGGAGAATTTATTGATGCCCATTGTGGTCATCAATGTTCTTAAACTCTCAACTGCGGTTAGCGAACCATGATGTGAATCTGGCGTACTGGGTGAAATTGCAATCTTCATGAGTCAGCTCCTTCTGTCATTCAGTGCTTGGGAGTATGGGATGACCCCATAAAAACGGCAACATTAACTTTAAATTTCAACTTAAACAGTACATTTATCTGAAATTCACTTTTTTTTATGATAAAAAACCTGATATAAAGAGTGAATTTTTAATTCCGTGTGGAGATAAAAATGCGGTTCGATATAGAGGGATTTATTACATTTGATACTGAGGAGGCCTCTCTGGTCAATCTCTTGACCGGCGATTGTATTGAACTCTCCGCCACTTCGACTCGCCTTCTTACTAGTCTGTTGCAATACCGGGGGGATATTATTTCGCGGGTTGATATTTTCCAGACGGTGTTTGAAAAATATGGTGCGAGGCCATCTAATAGTAATCTTAATCAGTACATCTCAACGCTGCGTCGCAGCCTTGCGGATCTGGGTATTGAAAAGAATGTAATTATTACGGTACCGCGAATTGGCTTTAAAATTTCTGAGGATGTCATTATCACTACCGACAATGATTACTCTTCCTCTATCACACTGCCAACCCTTTCTCCACAGCTGCCTGAACGTAACTTGCTGCAACAACATTGCAAAGCGGCGATGTTACTGATCGCGTTCGCAGCAGTCGCGATGCTGCTCTCTTATTTTTTTATCTATAAAAAACAAACAGCTAAGCTCATGCTCACCCAAGATAAATGCACTATTTATGGTTCCGAAGCTATCCCGGTGACAGAAATACTCAGGAATAAAAAGCTCTTTACCTCGGGGCTGGACTGTTCCACGCCAAAGAAAATCTACTTCTTTAACCGACAAATGAATCAGGAGCAGGGATTAGGTATTTACATGGATATCTTCATGCTTGAGTGCGACATTAAAGACCAGCAATGCCATAGTTATTACTATAAGGAAATAAAAAATGCGTAAATATGCCTTGATATTTTCCGCCTGTTCGTTCGCGCTGATACTATTTTCAACCCTGTACCTAAACTTCAGTTCTGAGGACTCATTTTCCTGTGAATCACGCTACGATTTGACGGAGAATATAAATGAGAACATTCTTCGCTCCCAAGGATTGCTATCCGCAGAACTTTTCAAAAACCATCTTTTAATCAATCTGGAGGGTTTACTCACCAGCAATGGCGATAAATATATCGTCTCACGCACTATCGCCATCACATTAAAAAGAAACATCGTTCCCAGCCATCTTTTTTATATAAAAGACTCGCAAGTCATTCGCCACCACGCTGATAATACGCCAGAAGATATTGCGCAAAAAAATCTCTTTGGAAGCCGAACTAATGATAAAATCATCTATATAAATCACGTCAATGATGATACTATTTTGTTAGGCACCCAAAAGTTTCCACAATATGGTTGTCGCCGTCAGAAAACCATCATTGATTGAGATTCATCTCATTAATTTTAATTAAAACGATATCATGACGATACATTTACTTCCGACATTAGCCAGCATCGCCAATATCATTGATATGATTAACCCCCGGCTGAACCTGCACCATGTCAGAACGGCGTTTATCGCATCACATCTGGCTAATTTAGTGGAGTTCTCTCCGGCCCAGCGGCGTAAAACCATTCTGGCGGCGCTAATTCACGATGTCGGTGGGTTAAATGAAAAATCACGTCTTGAGCCGCTAAATTACATCGATAACGAGCATAACAACCACGCGCTTATCGGCAGCGAATTGCTTAGCCGCATCCCGTTGTTTCGTCCTCTTAACAGGATTGTTCGCTATCATCACACCCACTGGCGCAACGGTCTTGGGCATTATATTGAAGGAGAACTGGTCCCCGAAGAGAGTCACCTGCTGTTCTTCGCCGACCGGCTGGATGTACTTTATTGCCAGCACCGTACCGGTCATATCGCATTTTTAAGCAAAAAGCTGGTCGACATCGTTACCGCCGGGGCGAATATTCTCTATAAACAAGAGTACGTCCAGGCGTTCAGAACGCTTTCCGCCGATGAACATTTCTGGTCAGTCATGGCCTCCACCGACTATCGCGATTACATCAAAGCGATTCCTGGCGTGCATAACGATACCATCTCTTTACATAACCTCCGCGATATTGCTGAACTGGTCTCTTTTATTGTCGATCAGTTCAGCCAGCAGACGCCGTGGCACTCCGCGGCCGTCGGCCATATTGCCGGCTATCTGGCGACCACCATGGAAATGAGCGCGACGCAAACGCTAAAAGTTGAGATTGGCGGATTGCTGCATAATATCTCCTGCCTGGATCATAGCCCGCCGCCAGCGCGATCCACTTCGCCAGGCAGAGCAGAAGCCTCTCTCTATAGTATTGAAGGAATTGATGATATTACTGAATGGATAGCCATGCAAAATCGTAATGCGTCCTCTAAATGGCACGCTGAATCGCTACAAACGGAAGCCCTGCTTATTACGGTTAGTCGACTGCTGGTCCATGCCCTGAGCGGGCCGAAGGGAGAAGAAAAATCGCTGGCCCAGTTAATTAAAAATAACCCGGGAAATGAAATTCCCTCGTTTATGCTGTCGCCTATCGCGCAGCACGCTTCACAAATTATTCAGATCTATCGCGCAACTGCGGGAGAAATAAAAGAGCTGGTGAATCGCGTTGAGCAACTCACCAGCTCCGCGTAAAGAGCCATCCCGCCTGAACGTCCTCAGGCGCTTAATCCGCCGTCCAGAATCAGAGTTTGTCCGGTCATATATTCACTCCCCTCGCCGATTAAAAACGCCACGGCCTTCAGTACATCATCCGTTTCGCCCAATCTGCGCAGAGGTATCGACTGGCGCATCTCTTTCAATTTTTGCGCGGGTATCTCTTCCAGCATCTCCGTGCGGATCAGGCCCGGCGCCAGGCAGTTTACCCGAATGCCGAAGCGCCCGACCTCCAGCGCCAGCGAACGCGCAATGCCGCTCATCGCCGCTTTACTCGCCGCATACGCCGTCTGCCCGACGTTACCCTTGAAGGCGCTGACCGACGACATCATCACGATGGAGCCGCGCCGCTGCATCAACATCGCCGGCAGCAGAACCCGGTTCCAGTTCATCATTGAGATAACGTTGGTGTCCAGCACCTCGCGCCATAGCGCGGCGTTCTGGTGAATATGCAGGCCATCGCGAGCCATTCCGGCATTGTGAATAATTGCCTCCGGTGCGCCCCGCTCGGCCAGCAGCGCCTGAGCAAGTTCTCCAACCCGCGACTCGTCGTTGCCGTCGCAGGCGTATCCTTGCACCTGATACGATGAATTTTCACACTCCGCCAGAGTGGCGTTAATCGCCGCTTCATTGCGCCCGGTAAACACCACGTTCCCGTTTTGCGCCAGGCCGGCGACCAGCGCCCGGCCTATCCCCCGGCTGCCGCCGGTAACCAGCACCCATTTTTGCGCCATATCAGCTGCCTGACTCTTTGCTGATGTGCTGACACAGTTCACCCAGCGTGATCCCCGGATTTTGAATAAACCAGTCCGCTTCCAGGGTAATATTGAATTCACGTTTTGCCAGCACCATCAGCTCGACGTAGTCCAGACTATCTAACTTTAAGCGAACCAGCGGCGTATTCTCATCCACCTCATCCGGCTCCAGGTCCTTGGCGTCACAAATCATTTCACACACTTTTTGCAGAACTTCATCATAGGGAATCATAAATTATCCTTAATTATCAATTGGTAACTGGGCAAACTTTTAGCGTAATCACATTCGTTATAACCTGATCATCCAGCTGCGCCGCCGCTGCAATACGCACCAGCGCGCCCTGCTCAGCCTGGCCGACCACCAATGAAGGCAACAGCCAGAGCGACAGCGAGCCGGGTTGGACCGGCGTCCCTTTGCCTGCCAGATGAGCATCAAAAACCACTTCCTGATGGGTTTGCAGCACCGGGTAGCGGGAAAAAATTTGCTGCAGCGAGGTTTCCCCCGGTCCGAGCAAGGCTGCAATATTCTCCTGGCGCAGCAGCGCCTCATCGCAAATCAGCTGACGGAACAGCAGCGCATCAAGGAACTGCCACTGCGCCAGGTCGGGCCAGGCGCGGTTGAAATGGGATTGCAGCGCGAGCAGCGTTGTGGACGCCAGTTTGCTGGGCTGCTTACCCTCCAGCGATTCCGGCTCAGCCGCCAGGCTCATCTGGCATGACAAACAGATTTCGCCATTCTGCGGGTGGCTAACCGATGCGGCGGAGAGAATCCGCTGTTTCGCCGTCCCGGGCGTTAACAGCCAGTCGGTATCGCACCATAGCGGCCTGCGCAGACGGACCTGGCATTTTACGTATCCCTCCGGGCGGCACAGCCGCGACTGGGCATCGCGCTTCACGTCCAGCAGCGCGCGCATTCCGTGGACGCTCAGCTGCCCCGCCCCCATCGCGCGCGCTGCCGCGTAGTCGAAGTGAATGGGGTTTTCATCGCCGGAAAACGCCGCCCACTGCTGCGCATCGGCAAGGGTGTAGCGCAGCAGCGTCACGCGTGTTTCTCCAGTACCAGCGCGGCGTTCGCGCCGCCGAAACCAAAGCTCAGATTCAGCGCCCGACGGATCTCTCCCTGACGATGCCCTTCGGCGATATAGTCGAGATCGCACTGCGGATCGGGCTGCGTCAGATGCGCCGTCGCCGGCATGATCCCCGCCGCCATCGCCTGCAGGCAAACAATGGTCTCGAAGCTCCCCGCGGCGGCGATCAGATGTCCGGAGTAGGCTTTGGTACTGGAGACCGGGATCCGGTACGCCTCGTCGCCGAGCGCTTTTTTCAGCGACTGCGTTTCATTCATATCGTTGAGCGGCGTGGAGGTGCCGTGAGCGTTGATATAATCGAGATCGGCAGGCTGCAGGCCCGCGTCGCGCAGCGCCCAGCGGATAGTCTGTTCACGGGCCACGCAGTCTTCGGCCGGTGAGGTAAAATCCACCGCATCGGAGAAATTGGCATAACCGGTGACCTCCGCGAGGATTGTCGCGCCCCGCGCCAGGGCGCTTTCGCGCTCTTCCAGGCACAGCACCGCGCCGCCTTCAGAAAGGACAAACCCGCTGCGCTGCAGGCTGAACGGGCAGCTGGCCCGCTCCGGCGATGACGCTTCCCGGCTCAACGCGCCAAGCACATCGATATTCCAGATAGCGCAAACGCTGTTTAACGACTCCCCGGCCCCGGCGAGCATCATGCTGGCCCGGCCAAAGCGAATCGCATCATAGGCCTCGCCAATGGCGATAGTGCCGGTGGCGCAGGCGGCGACCGGAGTATTTTGATAACCGCGCAGATTCCACAGCTGACTACAGGCCGCGGTGGTCACGTTCGGCATCGAAAAGAAGCAGCTGAAGGGCGAAGAGACGCCCGTTTTCTCAAACTCCGGTACCGCCAGATAGCTTTCATCCAGCCCTGCCCAGCCGGAGCCGATAATGGCGCCACACCTCAGCGGGTCATAAGCATCAGTGGGGGGTTCGCCAGCAAAGGCCATCGCCACCGCCTCCCGCGCGGCGGCCAGCGCCAGGCGAGCGTGACGCGGCAGACGCCGACGAATAGCGGCGGGAACCCCCTTGAGGCTGGGTTCATTCTCTACCTGACCGATAAAATGGGTGTGGATGCCGTTAGCGGAGAGATCCACATAGCGGTAACCGCGTCGATAATCCATGATCGCCTGCCAGCTTTCGGCAGCGCTATCGCCAAGGGGAGTCACCGCGCCATAGCCGGTTATCACCACGCGATAAGGGGGTTTACTGTGACTCATTCTGGGAAATCCTCTGTTGCGGGTTATTGCCTCCCTGCGCCAGCCAAAGCTGCAAAGTGGCATAAAGATAGTCGTACTGGTTCTGCGCCAGGCTGTTCTGTACGTCGAGCAGCGCGTCCTGTGCGTTCAGCAGGGTCTGGTAGTCCACCGCGCCCGCCCGATAGCGGCTTTCGGTGAGCGTCAGGCGCCGCTGGCCCAGCTGCAGCGATTGCAGCAGGCGCTCACGCTGCTCGTCGGCGTTAAGCCGCTTCTCCATCGCATCGTCCACCTCCGACAGCGCGGTGTAGGCCGTACGGCGGAAGTTCACCGCCTCCTGCTGTACCTTTACGCTGGCCTGCTCCACGGTAAGCTGTACCGTGTTCCACTGGATAAAGGGCGCGCCGACGCTGCTTCCGACGGTACGCAGCGGGTCGTTAAACCACTGGTGAAAGATCTGGCTGCCGGCGCTCAGCGTCCCCTGCAGCGAGAGCGTGGGATAAAAGCTCAGCCGCGCCGCATCGGAACCCGCCAGCGCCGCGCGCAGCCGCGACTCCGCCGCCTGCAGATCGGGCCGGCTGGCGAGCGCGGCCAGCGGCGTGGCGCTGGCAATGGCGACACGCTGATGGACGTCAAGCGCCGGTGCTTCATCGCTATGCTGCGCGGGGGGCCTGTTGAGCAGCAGCGCCAGCGCGTTGCGGGAGATCGCCCGCTGCTGTTTCAGGCTTAGCAACTGATTCTGGCGACTGATGACCGTCTGCCGGGACTGCAGAACGTCAAGCAGCCCTACTTTCCCCGCCCGCTGCCAGGACTCAATCTGCCCCAGCGTCTGCCTGGCGATATCCAGGCTGGCGGCCTGATAAGCCATTTGCTGATTCAGCAGCGCGATATTCCAGTAGAGCTGCGCGGTAGTATCAATCGTCGACAGGATCGTCGCCCGATAGTCCTGTTCGCTGGCAATCGCCTCCCACTCGCTCTGTTCACGAACCCGCGCCAGCTTGCCCCACAGATCCAGCTCATAGCTCAGGGATAACGAGGCGCTGTAGCTCTCCTGCGAACCTCCGCTATTGAGCGGCTTTGAGTTACTGCCGGCGCCGTTAAGCGTCGCGTCGGGAGAGATATTGGTTCGGGCCAGCCCGGCGGAAATGCGCGCCTGCCGAAGGGTTAAGGCGGCAGCGGCCAGATCGTTATTGCTTTCCAGAACCTGCCCCATCACCCGCGACAGACGTTCATCGCCGAAACGGTCCCACCAGCGACCCGCTTTCTCCGACGCAAGCTCGGCGCTTTGCCCTTCCGTTCGCTGCCAGTTCTCCGGCACCGACAGCAGCGGCCGCTGATAATCGCTGCGGGTCAAATTTCCACAGCCCGTCAGCAATACAATTAACGATAATAAAGTCAGCGATCTCATTCGCGGGCCAGCGCCTCCGTCGGGTTTAGCCGCGCCGCACGACGCGCCGGGAAATAGCCGAACGTCAGGCCAATCAGGGCGGAAAAGCCGCAGGCCATCGCCACCGGCAGCCAGGTAAAGACCATGGAAAACTCCTGCGTCAACAGGGCAAACAGGTTACCGGCGGCCCATGAGCCCAGCACTCCCGTTAAGCCGCCGAGCGCGCAGATCATCACCGCCTCAATTAAGAACTGATGCATGATGTCGGTAGGGCGGGCACCGACCGATAGCCGAATGCCAATCTCATGAGTGCGTTCGGTAACGGAAACCAGCATGATATTCATCACCCCCACGCCGCCGACCAGCAGTGAGATGGCGGCAATAGCGGTGATCAGCAGCGACATGGAGTCGGAGGTTTTTTGCAGCGCTTTGGCAAGCTGCTCATCGGTCTGGACAAAGAAATCTTTTTTGCCGTGCTCGCGGATAAGGTGCCTTTCCGCGCGCCGCGCTGCTTCCTGCGGCGACAGCGTTTCCTGGAAGCGCAGCGTCAGCGCCTCCAGCGGCTTATCGCCGGAAATCCGCTGCAATAGCGAACTATAGGGGATCCACGCCGACATAAACCCGCTGACCACCTTTGGCCCGGGCTTGCTGGCAATGCCGATTACCCGCCACGGCGCGCCGGCAATCTGCACAATTTTACCCAGCGGATCTTCATTGCCGGGAAACAGCGTCTCCCTGCTGGTTTCATCCAGTACCAGCACCGGTTCGCGATCCTCGACATCGCGGCGGGTAAAACCGTTGCCCTGAATAAAACGAATCCCCTGCAGCGAAAAGTAGTCTGCGGAAACGCCGGAGAGAATTATCGAAGAATCAAAGCCCTGACGCACCGCGGTGGTCATGCTGGAAACAATCGGCGATACCCCCAGAACCCAGGGCTGCCTGCCGAGGCTGGCGATATCATCCAGCGACAGCGCCCGCTCCATATCCGGACGCTTGCTGCCCCAGCCGGTACCCGGGCGGATTTCAAGCGTGGTATTTCCGAGCTTACCAATCTCGTTCATGATGCTCTGCCGGGCGCCTTCCCCCACCGCCATGGAGGAGACCACGGACGAAATGCCGATGATTATCCCCAGCATCGACAGAAAGGCGCGCATCCGATGTCCCAGTAAGGAACGCCAGGCCATCCGCACCGACTCTCCGATACTGCGCGACAGCGAGGCCCGACCATTATCCTGTACTGCGGGAAGGCGCTGAATGCCGCGATTATCTCGAGCGCTGTGGGTACTGTCGGCAACCACCTGTCCGTCGCTGATCTCGACGATCCGCTGCGCCTGCCGCGCCACCTCGCGATCGTGAGTCACGATGATGACCGTGTGCCCGTCGGCGTTCAGCTGGTGCAGAACATCCATCAGCGCCCGACCGCTGACGCTATCCAACGCCCCGGTGGGCTCATCGGCGAGAATAATCTGCGCGCCGTTGATTAACGCCCGGCAGACGCTGACCCGCTGCTGCTGGCCGCCGGAAAGCTGAGCGGGTTTGTGCTGTAACCGCGCATCAATGCCCAGCTTTTCAGCCAGTAGCGCAATGCGCGCCTGGCGTTCAGCGGCGGGCATCGCGGTATAGAGCGCGGGGATGGCGATATTCTCTTCCGCCGTCAGATAAGGCATCAGGTGGTAGCGCTGAAAAATAAACCCCAGCCAGCGGCTGCGCAGCTCGGCCAGCGCCGCGCTATCCGCCCGGTGAGTGGGGATCCCGTTGATATAAACCTCGCCGCTGCTGGGCTTATCCAGGCAACCAATAATGTTCATCAACGTCGATTTACCCGAGCCGGAAGCGCCCATAATCGCCACCATTTCGCCGGGCATAATGGTCAGAGAGACGGATTTTAGTACCGGAATAATCTGCGTCCCGGCGGTAAAATGACGAGTGACATTGTTCAGCACGATCAGCGGCTCAGCCATCACACAGACCCCGCGTCCTGCGGGATCACCACCCGCTCATCGGGCCGTAATCCTTCCAGCACCTGCGCGTACTGACGATCGTTAATCCCGATACGGACGGTGCGCTCCTCGCTACCGTTCGCCGTTTGCACCATCACAATGTAACGCTCATCACCGAGCGAACGCCCCAGCGCGGCGACCGGCACGCGCAGCGCGTCTTTTACCTGCGCGATACGGATAAACACCTGGGCGGTCATTGAGGTTTTCAGCAAGCGCTGGTGGTTATCGACTTCGAAGGTACCGTTATAGTAAATGGCGCTGCTCTGCTGATTACCGGCAGAAGCTCCGCCGTTTTGTTCCTCCAGCGCCTCCTGCGGCGCGGGCTGGACGTAGCCCAGCTCCCCTTCATAGCGCGTCTGCGGATCGGCGATGACGTAAAACCACAGCGGCTGACCGGGATGGATTTTCTGAATATCGGCTTCGGAAATGCGCGTTTGCACCTGCATTTTATCGAGGTCGGCAAGCACCAGAATCGTCGGCGCGATTTGTGAGGAGACGATGGTTTGCCCCTCACGGGTGACGATGCCCAGCACTTCACCATCCACAGGAGCAAGGATGCGGGTGTAGCCGAGGTTGGCGTTGGCGGTCTGCACGCTCATTTCCGCCTGTACGATCTGCGCTTCGTTAACCGCAATCTGCTGGACCTGCGCGCTATACTGCGCCTGCGCCTGCTCAAGATCGCTACTCACTCCCGAACCATCGCGCTGCATCGCCTGCTCGCGCGCCAGCGCTTTGCGGTACTGTACCAGCGTGGCCTCGGAAGCCAGCTTTTGCGCCCTGGCGCTGGCCAGCTGCGCGGTGGCGTTGCGTAAATCGGAAAGCTGCAGCGTCGGGTCAATTTCGGCTAACAGCTGCCCCTTACGTACCCGCTCGCCCTGGCGCACGTACAGCTTACGTAGCTGGCCGCTGACCTGCGCGCCGACGCTCACCTGGACGGCAGGTTTAATAGTCCCGCTCGCCAGCACTACTTTTTCGATATCCCCGCGATCGAGCGCAACGGTGTAGAGCGACTCGGCCTGGGCCGGAAGCGAGCGCTGATAAAAAACGGCGGCGATAATGGCCAGGATCGCGACCAGCGCAAGTAGCCACGCTTTACGGCGGCGTAAAAATTGTCGCCTCATTGGCCCGGCGCTCCCTGTGCGAGATCGCGCAGCTCGCCTTCATCCAGACGATATACCCGCGTGAAGTGATGCAGAATGGGCGCACTGTGGGTTACCACGATCAGCGTTTTGCCCTGTTCACGACAGTGCTGGCACAGCGCGGCGATCACCGTTTCCGCGGTTTCGTCATCAAGATTGGCGGTCGGTTCATCGCAGAGCAAAATAGGCCGGGCGCTGTAGAGCGCCCGCGCCAGCATCAGCCGCTGACGCTGGCCTAAAGAGAGCGCAGAATGGCTCTCGCGGATCAGCGCCTCCATGCCTCCCGGCAGCGCCTGAACGACCGGCCCCAGCGCCATTTTATCGACCAGCGCCTCCACTCGCCCGCGATCGCTGTCGCTGTACCACGGGTCAAACAGGGTGATGTTTTGCAGCACCGAGGCGTTAAACAAAATATCTTCCTGGCTCTGCAGCCATACCTGCGAGGCCAGCTGGCGGGCGGTCGCCTCTTCACCGTCCAGCAGAATGCGCCCATGCTGTGCGGTAAAAAGCCCGGCCATCAGCCGTAGCAGGGTACTTTTTCCGGCGCCGGAATCGCCGACAATCGCCACCCGATCGCCGGGTTCCAGCCGGAGATCAACGGCATTCAGCACCGGGCTTTGCGGAGCGTAATGAAAGCTCACTGCCTCAAACGCCAGCTGTGGAACCGCCTCCCCACGCAGCGGAGATAACTGAGGAGTTGCAGGTTCCTCACGGGTAAACAGGCCCTGCGCGCGGGTATCAATCACGTGCAGCTGCGATTTACGGATCACGGCATAGAATATCCGCGTGACGTAAGAGGTAAAAATCTGCCGTAAAAAGCTATAGGCAAAAAAGTCGCCCAGCGAGATAAGCTTTGCGCTCACCAGCGGCAGCACCACCAGCATAAAGACCACCATCTCGAGGCTGCCGGTGAGCTGATACAGACCTTCTTTTACCTGCTGGTAAACTTTCTGCCGCTGAAGGCAGGTGAAAAGGTCGTGTGACAAACGGGCAAACTGCGCTTTGCGCTGCGTTTCCAGTCCGGCAGTTTTAATGGTTAACACCCCCTGAAGGGTTTCCATGAAAAAGTCATTCAGCGTCGCGCTTTTCAACTGCAGCTGCTGCGTATACCAGCGGTCGCGGAATATCGCCCAGACGCTGATCAGCCCCATCACGACAATGCCCGCAGCGGAAATGAGCGCCAGCACCGGTGAGATCCAGAACATAATGCCGATAGCGATAACGCAGATTATCCAGTCCGAGCGGAGTCCGTTATCCAGCTCGATTTTTTGCAGCATCCCTCCCTGCCAGGCAATAAAGCGGCTGAAAACATCCCCCGGCGCGCGTTTTTCAAAAAAACGCAGCGGGTTATTCAGCAAGCGGGAAAAACCGATATCGCTCTTGAGGAGGACAAAGCGGCGGATAAAGCGCTCGCTAATCACCCTCACCCCCAGCGCTAACAGCGTGGATATGACAAAAGCGAGGATGAACCATAAATAAGGAAACTGCGTATTCTGAACGTCTGAGAAGGCCTGGTTTATCGCCCGACTGACCATCGTCGGCATTAAAAACAGCGTTAGCGATACCAGGAAGGTTAATAGCATCAGTTTATAGATACCCGGTACCGCCGCGGTCTCCTTCAGGCTCATCGCGCGCGGCATCTCCTGCTGCGCCCCGGCAATAACCGGATCCGGACTGGCGATCGCGCCGGGAGATTCTTCGAGGATCAGCGCATAGCCGCTAATCTCTTTTTTTAATGCCGAGAAAGGCAGCCACTGCTGGCCAATCGCCGGATTCATCACGCAAACGTAATCCCCTTTGCGCCAGGCCAGCAGGACATAGTGGCTGGCGCCATAGTGCAGAATGGACGGGAACGGCAGCGCATGGAGTTCATCGTGGTCAAACAACACCGGCGCGGTGGCAATGCCGACCTGTTGCAGGATAACGGATAGATCGCTCAACGATGTCCCATGATCGGATGCGGGGAAAATTTCCCGCAATGCCGGGAGAGAGCACGGAATATTCTGGGTCTGCGCCAGCATCGCAATACAGGAGAGGCCGCATTCATTGGTCTCTTCCTGAAAAACCATATCAGGGATAATCTTTTTCATGATGATGCATCAGTGATTAATAAAATAGAGCGAATGGCTGTGCCACAAAAGCCAGTCCTGCGGATAGTCACGCAGGGTGTTTTCAATCATCGTCGGTAGCTTTGCCGCGACCTCTTTTGGTCTCAGCGGAGAATAGATCTTTATTTTTATCCCCTGCTGATAATAGAGGTGATAAAAAACCACCTGCGCCGATACGATGCGAGAAAATCGCTGTACCCCGCTATGTAATTTCGCCGGGCGGCCAAAGAGTCGGCAGCTTATTTTCCCGGACTGCGCTTCATGGGTCTGCACGGTGTAATCGGCAGGAATGTCGGGGAAAATAATCATATTTTCCCGCCCTTCCGATACATTGGTCATTAACGCCATAAGCTCGCTGGCCAGCGACGTATTATCCTGGTGGATTGAGCAGTAAGAGAGCGCGACGCCGCCCATTTTTCGGCTGGCGACGGTGTAGCTTTCCGCGCTGGAGGAGACCACCACGCTGGCTTTTCCCGGCGTCACGCCGGCCCCGACCATCGCCGCTAAAATATCGGAAACGCAGTGCAGCGGCGCGAGGACGACCGGCGTCTTTTGCGCCACCAGAGGCGCGACAACGGCATCAAGCTCTCGCGTGCACGCCCGCATCTGGGCCAGCGTAGCCGGATGCTGTCCCCAGGTCGCGCCCATTTCCAGCAACTGACGGCGCATGGCTATCCATGCGGCATCGATTCGCCCGTCGGCGCCCGTCAGGCAGCGGTAGTTTTGCGTCGCCACGGCGGTACGGCCGCGGTAGTGTCGGCCCAATAACCGTAGCCGACATAGCGCGCGAACCGCTATCAACAGCAGCGGCATGGGGGTGAAACGCATGATCCTGCGCACCGCCTTTTGGCCATAGCCGGTAAAAGGCCGGTAGCGCCAGCTCAGCTGCGCGAACCATTTTCTTACGCTGAAAACGCTCCAGACGATGAGAAAACGCGTCACGCTTACTCCTTGTCCTGCGTTAACAGCTGGCGCATATAGTCGGCAAATTCAGGGAACTGGCGATCCTTCGCAACCACGTATTTTTTATTAACAATAAACAACGGCGTCGCATTAATGTCGTAGAGTTCGGTAATTTTCGCCATATATTCCAGGCGCTCGGCAACGGCCTGACTTTGGCGTATCTGATGGTATTTCTCGACATCGATATCATTTTTTTTCAGCCAGCCGTTAAGCGCGTCATCATCCGCTAAATTAATACCGCGGGTCAGCACGGCGTTAAAAGCCCGATCGCGCATCTGGCGCTCAAGGCCCATCACCTCCAGCGTGGCGAAAACCGGCGCATAAATGGCCAGGCCGTTTCTTTCGGCCGTAATATGGATAACGTCAAAGGCGCTATCCGCCGGTAACGTGGCGGCGAATTTTTCGATCTCTTCTTCGTTCGACGCGCAGTAGTGACAGCCGTAGGACATCACTTCAATGATGCTTTTCTCATTCTTGATTGGGCTACTGGCAACGGTGGCGCTGTCAATTTCCCGCAGAGCCGAAGGCTGACTGCTATCCAGCGAAAATGTATTAAAAACAAAAATGTGATAGCACAGCACGGTAATTAGCGACGAAATTAACGCCACCAGAAATGTATAGCCAACAGCGGTAATAGGTTTTATCTTCATTTGATACCAGGCTCGCGAATACGGCAGAGAAATACATGGAGGGTTCCCCCTCCATGTACCGCATCAGAAATTACTGACGGATGCTATTCGGTACAACACACATACCGTCAGGCGCATCTTTGGAGGTCACGGTTGAGTTACCGTGCTTATCCGTACAGGTAGTCACTTGTTTACAGGTAGAGATACCGCCAACAACCACCGTCTCGTAAGAGCTGGTGCAAGTTTCCTTGCAGGTCCCGCCAATGATTGTTGATGCTTCAATCATGCTTAATTTTTTCATTTGTTAGATCCTTAACTATTTATATTGAAATGTATTTTCTTACACTTACCTACTGGCTTAAATACCTGCCAGTAATTCTTGCGATGTCATCGCTGGTACGTTATTAAACGAAGGGGGTAGCCACGATGCATTTGAAAATATTAAACAGTTCCACGTTATTTTTTACGTTTAATTTTTTCATCAGCCCGCGTTTACAGCGGCTCAATCGACGAACATCAATTTTTTGCTCAGAGGAAATTTGTGACAGCGTTTTCCCTTTGAATATTTCTTCCATTAACCACCAGTCATCGCTGGAGATGCTGTTGTTAAAATCCCTGGAGAGCCATTTCTGTCGAGTATAATTAATTAAGGATCGACTGAAGAAAATTTTCTTCGCCACCATGGCATCAGCGCTTTCGATAAATTTAAAAAAATTATCCAGCGATTCATTCTTTAATAGCCAGCTCGCTTCCGGCAGCAAAGAATGCAACGCAAAAAACAGAGAGATATTATTTTCTCCCAATAAAATTACCAGCTGCTGATTTTCCCGGCAGTAATACTCTTTAATGGTGTAGAGCGCATTAAAACGCTCATCCGGCAAACTGTCGACATCGCAGAGGATCCAGCGCAGTTCATCTTTTTGCTTTGGCTGACGCAGGGTATTGATCAGTTGTGAGAATTGGTCAAGCCTTGAGAAAGCGCAGTCGTCTTCATGCGCGGCCAGATCGGCCACCACCGAACGCACGCCTTCCGCGAAAAAGATGTTTTTATCGTAGAGAAAGAAATGACGGCTCATAGTTAATCATCCTTGATCTAATCTACTGGTAATTTATGGTGTAATTCGCAGTTGCCTGGAAGGCCCCGGTTTGCAAAGTTTTGTTACTCAAGGCATCCGGTTCCCCTTCCACAAAAGCTTTAAAATTTAACTGCATGGTGGCATTGGAAATGGCAACCGCGGTCGTTGGCGTATTTAGTGAAATCGCCGTACCATCATTCTCTTCAAAACCAATGCCAATACCGCTGGCGGAGTTAGGCGCTATCGGCGTTATCGCCAGACGGTCGCTCATATTGGCATTTTCCGTTCCGCTAAAGGTTACGGTAACGGAATTAAACACATCAGTACTGCAATCCTTAAGCTCAATCACAAAAGCTTTAGGTTGGGATTTTCTCTCCGCATAGAGCGTACGAGTGGAAATTTCGCCAAAATCTACGGCGATATTTTTTGACGAGGGAACGATACTGCAACCATGGGCAACGACGGTTCCCTTGAAGTTTAAATCGCCGCCGATCAGCTCCCCGATAGCCTGTGCCGGGGTGGCCGCCGATAGCGAACCTATGAGTACCATTGATGCGATAAATTGACGCATGCTGTCCCCTTACTGAAACTCAGCGACCACGGTGGCCGATGCCTGGAAATCCCCTTCGAGAACGTTGGTCCCGGCATTCGCAATCGGCGCGGCCGTCAGATTCCAGGTTCCCTGGTTATTGGTAAAACCCGGGACGTCATAAAACCTATTCGCCGCAACTAAATTGCCGCCCGAATCCTTGAGGATAATGCCAAGATTTGAGCGATCGACGGCGCCAGTCGTGCCTAAATAATCGCTATTAAAGCTGGCGGTATTGGCCTGCTGGATCCCCAGGCGAATATTCAGATTACCGGTTGCAAAGCTTCCCCCTTCGCATTTCACCTGGATTGGCACAGACTGGCTGTAGTTGTTGCCATTAAGCAGGGAACCCGCGCTGGGGATAGTATTGAAATCAACGGTGATCGGTGAACCCGAATTGACAACACATTTATCCGGGACGGTAATCACCCCGGAATTAATTGAGATAATCGACATCGGCGTAGTGCCCATCCCTGCGCTGTAATTCCCCAGACGCCCATAAAGCTTTGCGATTTCTGTACCCAGCAGGTTCACGCCGTTGACAATCGGCTTGGTAATCATAAACGTTACCCGCCCCTGGGCGCCGGACTCAAAGTTATTAAACTGGGTGGTTGGCGGAACGCATTTGTTCTGATACGCTCCGTTCGTTTCATTATTAAAAGGAACGGCAAAATAATCCATCCGTTCACCGCGGATATAAATCTCTATTTTTACATCCATATAATCATTGAGTTTTAAATACCCTGGTGTACTTCCCTGCTGCAGTATTGATGCGGTAGCCGAGTAATATATAGCCTGATTTTCCATCGGAATCGTACAGCTGGCAACCCCAGAATATTGTCCACCTAGGGAAAAGACATAAGGAATGGTTGCTCCGGGGCTATTATTGGTAATATCCTGATTGGCCACGTCAATATTATACATTTTAGGCCCGCCGACCGGGGTAATTTCCCCTTCAACCGCCGCACCGACGTTCAGGGAATATAAACCGCCGCAGAGTAAAATAGTGACGCAAGATTTCCGCCCGATAACCCGCTTCGCCATCAGAGATACTCCATTTTTAAACGCAGCAGTCCGCTAAAATTACCCGCAGTCACGTTACGCGCGGTCGACTCCAGCACGGCAATAAACGTCAGGCTGCTGTCGCCGGTTTTCACAATAAACGGCGGCTGCGTTTGGTTAATATCCAGCGCCCGCTCTTTGATATCCAGCAGGCGAATACCGGCGCCAGAAATACTGCCGGTCAGGCGCAGCAGCTGGCGATTTTGCTCATCGGACTCGCCGATAAAGGTCAGCTGTACCGCCTGCTCGCCGGTGGTGTAGAGGTGCTTGCTATTGCCCGTCGTTCTTGATGCGATGCTGTCCCGCGCCTGCGATGCGCCCTTCAGACAATCCCTGAGCTCGACGCGAACCAGCACCGGCTGGCTGCGGTCGCCTGCCTGATGAAAACGACGGGCGCTAATTTCACCCATCTCAATTATCTGCAGACGGCTCTGCGGCGCCAGCACGCAAGGTGAGGCATAGACGGAGCCGTTGAATATGACGTTACCGCCATCTTCCCCCTGATGATCCCGGTTATAGTGCTGCGGCTGTAGCGGAATATCAGCCTCGGCCAACGCGGGCATACTGATACCGAATACAAACAGTGCTAAAAGCGATAAACGCGTTTTCATCATCAGGTTCCTCTTTAATTACCCTTGCTGCGATGGCGGCAGAGCTTTACAGGTATTTCCTTCACAGCGATATTTCAGCTCGGGATGGCCGCCATAGTCATTCACATACATCATGGCAAACTCTCGCACGCCGCCATCGGTGACGCTGAATTCCAGGCTGGACTTCGGCGCAACCATGATCCCCGGGAATTTGGTGATTTTTTCACCCTTCACGCGGGATAAGCCAATGATGGTGATGTAATAGGGCGTCGGATTTTGCGCGGTCATCTTATTTCCGCTCTTTTGGAAGACGACCTGGTCCTGCCATATCTCGCTTTTGCTTTTGGGAATAATGGCGGTCGGGCGGAAAAATAATTTAATCCGCGACTGCATGGCTAACTGCAGGACATTAGCTTTATCCGGCTTGGGCGGAATTTCGCGCACGCTTAAATAAAACAGGCTTTCGCGATCCTGCGGTAATTGGTTAATGCCATCCGTTTTGGTGACCCGCGCCACCCCTTTTTGTCCGCCGTTGATACGCTGTAAAGGCGGTAGCACCACCAGCGGAGAGGTAATCTTATTGCCCTTGCTGTCCTCGACCCAGGATTGCGCCAGAAACGGAATATCCGGACTGGTGTTGGTTAAATTGGCGCTCGCCGAGCTGTCTTTACCGGTGATAATCAGGCGAGTGCGGTCCAGCGAAACGCCTGCCTGAGCGGTACCGCTTACCGCCGCCAGCATCAGAGCGCCCATCCAGCAGAGTTTGTTGCTTGTTATGCTCATTTTTGACCTTTTATTACTGTCACTGTCATTTACACGGCAATAGCGCGGCTGTCGCACGACGCTCTATGGTGGGCGGGATAGCGATCTGACACTGCTTCTTCCCGCCCCAAACGACGCTTAGCAGCTCCTGAGGATTAACCCCTGCCAGCCATCCCTGCCCGCCTTCCATAATCATGGATACGCTTACGCCATCGTCGTTAATCACCTCAGCGCCGAACGGCGGATAGGTGCCATCAGCCAGCCGAATAATGCCCATCATTTTTTCGCCCTTCGCCATGCCAAAGGTCTGATAGCCAATGGCGCCTTCGGTCAGCGTGGCGGTGCTGATAGCTTTTGCTGGTTCGATGGATTCCGACATCGCATCCACGTCGACTCGGGTGTCAAAGCTGTTGTAGCTCACGATGTCCGGAATAACGGCGATGCCGAAATTATTGGTTCTTGATTTACCGTCATTAAGCGGAACGTCGCCGATACCGTTGGTATTCACCATAACGCGGGCCGTATTGAGCGTCGCACCGCTGTTGTGGAGCGCCGCGCCGTGCCGGGTGGCGGTGAATCCGCCGCGCAGCGTGCTGCTCAGGGAGAGATAGTTATCCTGCTGATAGCTGGCGTTACTGTTGATTTCGGCATACTGCGAGCGGCGCTGATAATAGCCGTCGACGTTGGCATAACCGCTCTGGCTCGCTCCCGCACGCAGCCGCCACAGGTTGTTATAGTCGCTGCTATCGGTATACGAGAGCATCGGGCTGGTTTTACCGTTATTGGTCTGCACGTCCAGGCCGCTCCATTTACTATCGCCAACCGGAATAGAAAGTGAGAGAGCAATAGAGTCGTCCTTCCGACCTTCATAATCAGAACGATAGGCCGAAATATTGGTGGTGATCCCGCGAATATTACCGACGTTAAACGAGCGTCCTAACGAGATGCCGTAGCGATCCTGGCTGCTTCTGTTCCAGTAATTCTGGTGGGTATAGGTCAGAAAGACGGTTGTCGCCTTACCTGGCTCATCGGCCCAGAAAGTTTTATTACCGGTGATGGTATAAACTTCTTTTTCACGGCCAAGACTGTCGTACCCCTCATAACGCTCGTTGAGATACTGCGAGAAAGAACGGAAGTCCTCCTGCGAGAAGCGATATCCGGCGAAGGTAATTGAACTGTTATATTCGTCGAAGGTTTTCGCATAGCTCAGCTTAAACGAGGTTCCTTTCAGTCGCTTTTGGTTCGACTGCTGACTGTAAGATTCCGTGGCATCCAGCGAGAGCGCGCCGAAGACGCTGAGATCGCGACCGATACCGGCGGAAACCGCGGTATATTCGGCCCCTGCGCTCTGCAACCCGCCGTAGAGCGACCAGGCATTGGTGATCCCCCAGGAGAAATCACCGGAAGCGAAACCTGGCCCCTGAATTTTATGGCTATAGCGGGACGGCGCACCGATAGCGACGTTGTAGCGCACGTAGCCTGGACGCGTAAGATAAGGAATATTGGCAGTGTTAACCTGGAATGTGGAGATGGAGCCGTCCTGCTCTTCCACCTGAACATCCAGCGTACCGCGCACCGAGCTCCGTAAATCCTGAATATTAAACGGCCCGGCAGGCACCGTCGTTTCATAAATGATGCGTCCGCTCTGCTTCACCGTCACCTTAGCGTTGGTCTTTGCCAGACCGCGGATTTCCGGCGCGTAGCCCTGCAGGTTTGGCGGCAGTTGACGCTCATCGCTGGCGAGATTCAGCCCGGTAAAACGAACGGTGTCGAAAACCTGCGAATCAAGATAGATCTCCCCTGCCGTCAGCTTTGCCGCCATCATCGGCAGCGGACGATAGGCGTAGAACTGATTCATATCGAAATCAAATTGATGCGTCGCGCTGTAGTAGCTGGTCTGATATTCGCCGCGTACGCGCCAGCCGCCGAGGTTGAAGCCTGTCTGGCCATATCCGCTCAGGGTGCTGTAATCCTTGTGCATATCAAGCTGGCGGGTATATTGGCCGGTGAGGCTATAGTCGAGCAAAAATCCGCCGATCCCCTGGTCCCAGCGCTCAGGCGGCGTCCAGTTTGGATCGTTATATTTCATCCACGCTTGCGGAATGGTGATATCCAGCACCCCGGCGTAGTTACTGAGCGTGGCGCCCGGAAGGCTGAGGAGGTCATAACAATCGGCAAACGGCTGCGCGACCTTCTGCTGGGCTTCTTCTTTTAATGCCAATCTTGCAAGAATTTCGCCGTTAATGCAGGCCTGAGTATGCTTCTCGTCTTTGGAAGCCAGATAGCGAACCTTTTGCTGCCCTACAGCCTGACCATTTATTTTAATGTCTAATAAGTACTCGCCCGGTGGCACATAATTGTCGGTGGCGAAACGCGTTAAATCGATATTGTCGCGGTCGGCGGCATCCAATACGTCGGTGTTGAATTCCACATCAGTGGAGGCGCAAGCCACAGAAGCACAGCAGAAAAAAAGGATCTGAGAGAGGATTATTTTTATTTTTAGTTCTGCTGACATGACTATTCATCCCGAATCATTCAGTAAAATATCGTGCGCGACAAACAAGCTACAACAGCAATAGCTGGCTTATTTCTAGTTGTAATCCATAAAGAAACGAGTGACGGCGTAAAAATCTCCAGCCTTAATATGTTGCTGAACCGGAACCAACGAAGCGGTAAATTTCAGCGTATTATTCTCATCACTCAGAAGATACCCGGAAGAGGGTTCTCCAAAAGTTAAAATCTCCCCGTGGCGATCGCGAATCTGTATCCCAAAGCCTTTTCCCTCGCCATCCGGAATTAATACCGTCGGGTCTTGCGACGAAGCATTTCCGGTAAAGGTGATGGTGGCATAGGCACCGGGCGTTGATGGATTTTCGCTACCGAAAGAGGCGCAGCCGACTAAGCGCACCAGAAAAGGTCGGATCAGCTTACCTTCCTGGTCCATATTAATATCGCGAGCCGAGATATTACCGAAATCCACCCACATTTCCCGCGAGTTGGGATCGATATCGCAGGCGGCAGCAACCAGCTCCCCCGAAAGCGCCAACTGTCCGGGCGTAAAATTAGTACTCAAAGCATGTCCGGAGAAGAGTAATACCGATACGAATAACGCCATCAGTCTCTTTTTCTCTGTATCCTTAACCATACTCAGAATTCCATATTATCTGGCACCCATTCCAATATCGCGGGGAGAAGTCTCCCCGCGAGCGATAATTCAAAATCGATTATTGATAATCGATAGTGAAGTTGATCGTTGACTGGAATGCACCCGCGGTAACGGTAGTGGTAGAACCGCTCGCAGCAGCTTCCGCTTTCAGGAAGGCCACGAAAGGAATGGTGTTGGTGCCATCAACCAGAGTGACCGGAGTCGTCTGCGCGCCCCAGGTCACAGTCTGGCTAGCGCTGTCTTTCAGGCCGATACCCGCGCCGGATGCGGTACCAGAAGTGAATGCAGCCAGAGTAGGATCGTTCGGGTTAACCGAAGTCGGGGTGTAGGAAACAACGGCGCTGCTAGCGATGGTGGTGTCGCAGTACTGCAGTTCGATGCTTTTAGCTTCAGTTGCCTGACCACCGCCCTGCAGCAGGGAAACTGGAACCTGACCAAAATCAACGGTTACCGGGCTGGACGACGGGGCCAAACCACAAGCAGTGTTCACCAGTTCACCCTGAAGCTCGATAACCCCGTTGGTTGTATCAGCAGCCAGAGCAGACATAGAGCCGAGAGCAGCAGTTAATGCCACAGCCATAGCAACTTTATTCAGTTTCATAGAAAATTCCTGCGTTATAAATTTTTATCCTAAAGAGTAAGGAGCTATAAAATTGCTGCGGTATATTCTCACAACAATCTGCAGCCCTCCGCATCACCGAAAAATCCGTTTCAATAATTAGACTATTAATTAATATTAATAATTTAATTAAATCCAGATCCCCTGGTCGGCAAAAATACTAACAAATCATTTTTGGGGTAAAAAGAAATACATTTAGCAGGGAATTAAAAAAAGATTTAACCTCGCGAACAATCCCGCGTCAGAAATTTAACTCGCAGAACACTGAGATATATCCTAAAAACAAATTACGCCAGGTAATTAATAAATTATAGATGCCATGAATTCACCTTAAAATAATTTTAACATAGATCACAATTTTTTAACAAATAAGTTATCAGCTCTTTCTGCGGGTCATACGCAGACACAACCGGAGAATCTTTCCGCACCACGCCGTTGCCGCTTCTTGTTTTCCTGGCCAGAAGACTCCGTTATCATGCGGCTCATGAGTCAATGAAAAGAAATGCACAATTTCACGGGAACCAATGAGCCGCAGCGTGACGTCATGAAAACAATAAAATCCGCTAACTCATTAAAACTTAAGTAAATGGACATCAAAAACTGATGAGTACACTAGAGAATCTTGACGCCCATACGCCCATGATGCAGCAGTATCTCAAGCTGAAAGCCCAGCATCCGGAGATCCTGCTGTTTTACCGGATGGGTGATTTTTACGAACTCTTCTATGACGATGCGAAACGCGCATCGCAGCTGCTTGATATCTCGCTGACCAAACGCGGCGCTTCCGCAGGCGAACCGATTCCGATGGCCGGGATCCCGCATCATGCGGTGGAGAACTATCTCGCCAAGCTGGTTAATCAGGGGGAGTCGGTGGCCATTTGCGAACAGATTGGCGATCCGGCTACCACTAAAGGGCCGGTTGAACGCAAAGTCGTTCGCATTGTGACCCCCGGAACTATCAGCGATGAAGCGCTGCTGCAGGAACGTCAGGATAATCTGCTGGCCGCCATCTGGCAGGATAGTAAAGGTTTTGGCTACGCCACCCTCGATATTAGCTCCGGACGTTTTCGCCTGAGCGAACCCGCTGACCGCGAGACGATGGCGGCGGAGCTCCAGCGCACCAATCCCGCCGAACTGCTGTACGCGGAAGACTTTGCCGAATCCTCGTTGATTGAGGGGCGCCGAGGCTTGCGCCGTCGTCCGCTGTGGGAATTCGAAATCGACACCGCGCGCCAGCAGCTCAATCTCCAGTTCGGTACGCGCGATCTGGTCGGATTCGGCGTTGAAAACGCCCCGCGCGGCCTGTGTGCCGCCGGCTGCCTGCTGCAATACGTCAAAGACACCCAGCGTACGTCATTGCCGCACATCCGTTCCATCACCATGGAACGCCAGCAGGACAGCATCATTATGGATGCCGCTACTCGCCGCAACCTGGAGATAACCCAGAACCTGGCCGGCGGCTTTGATAATACTCTGGCTTCGGTACTCGACTGCACCGTCACTCCGATGGGCAGCCGTATGCTTAAGCGCTGGCTGCATATGCCGGCGCGCGACACCGCAGTACTGGTAGAGCGCCAGCAGACCATTGGCGCGCTGCAGGAGCATTACACTGAACTGCAGCCGATACTCCGTCAGGTTGGCGACCTTGAACGTATACTGGCTCGCCTGGCGCTGCGCACCGCTCGTCCACGAGATTTAGCCCGTATGCGTCACGCATTCCAGCAGCTGCCTGCGCTGCGTGCGATGCTGGCAGACGTCGACTGCGCGCCGGTACAGCGGCTTCGCGAGAAAATGGGCGAGTTTAACGAACTACGCGACCTGCTTGAACGGGCGATTATCGATGCGCCGCCGGTGCTGGTTCGCGACGGCGGCGTTATCGCCCCCGGCTACAACGCGGAGCTGGATGAGTGGCGTGGTCTGGCCGATGGCGCGACCGATTACCTCGACAAGCTGGAAATTCGCGAGCGCGAGCGTCTGGGGCTGGATACGCTGAAGGTCGGCTACAACGCCGTTCACGGCTACTACATCCAGATTAGCCGCGGTCAGAGCCAGCATGCGCCGATCCATTACGTCCGTCGCCAGACCCTTAAGAACGCCGAGCGCTATATTATTCCTGAGCTGAAGGAGTATGAAGATAAGGTTCTGACCTCCAAAGGGAAAGCGCTGGCGCTGGAAAAGCAGCTGTACGATGAGCTTTTCGATTTACTGCTACCGCATCTTGGCGACCTGCAGCAGAGCGCCAGCGCGCTGGCGGAGCTCGATGTGCTGGTGAACCTTGCCGAGCGCGCCGAGACCCTCAACTACTGCTGCCCGACCTTCAGCGATAAACCGGGCATTCGTATTAGCGAAGGCCGCCATCCGGTGGTTGAGCAGGTACTGAAAGAGCCTTTTATCGCTAACCCGCTGCACCTCGCTCCGCAGCGGAGAATGTTGATTATCACCGGCCCGAATATGGGTGGTAAAAGTACCTATATGCGTCAGACCGCGCTGATCGCCCTGCTGGCGTATATCGGCAGCTACGTTCCGGCGGATAAAGTCGAAATCGGCCCTATCGATCGTATTTTCACCCGTGTCGGTGCGGCGGATGACCTGGCCAGCGGCCGCTCAACCTTTATGGTAGAGATGACCGAAACCGCCAATATTCTGCATAACGCCACCGAGCATAGTCTGGTGCTGATGGATGAAATCGGTCGTGGCACCTCGACCTACGATGGCCTGTCGCTGGCGTGGGCCTGCGCGGAAAATCTGGCGAATAAGATCAAGGCCTTGACCCTGTTTGCCACCCACTACTTCGAGCTAACCCAGCTGCCGGAGAAAATGGAAGGCGTGGCCAACATCCATCTTGATGCGCTGGAGCACGGCGATACCATTGCCTTTATGCACAGCGTGCAGGATGGTGCGGCGAGTAAGAGCTATGGCCTGGCGGTTGCCGCGCTGGCCGGTGTGCCGAAAGAGGTGATTAAACGCGCGCGGCAGAAGCTGCGCGAACTGGAGAGCATCGCGCCGAGCGCTGCCGCCACGCAGGTGGACGGTACCCAGATGTCGCTGCTTTCTGCTCCGGAAGAGACCTCGCCCGTGGTTGAAGCGCTGGAGAATCTTGACCCGGACTCGCTGACTCCGCGCCAGGCGCTGGAGTGGATCTATCGTCTGAAAAGCCTGGTGTAGTTCCTTTTAAAGTGAAAAAACGGCAGCACTTTGCGGTGCTGCCGTTTTAACAAATGCAAACTGGGTGCGAGAGGATGCATCCTGACAACCAATACGCGGGGTTGCCCCCGCGCTGATGCTATTTCTTCGATTCGTAAGCGAGAACAGCTTTAAACTCCATACTACGCTCTTTAATACTGAGTTCGCACAGCGAGCTGCGCACCAAAAGCGTAAATCCCAGTACCGTAATACACAGTACGACGATTGCCACAAGGGCATATTTTGTCAGCATGTCTTGCCTCCCTGCAAAGAAGAGACTAACATCTGAATTGTTCAGGTTCATCCGTCAGCCTCAGTTGATAGAAATATCTCCTGGGGCTTTCGTCTATCTGAATCCTTGTCAATGCTCAAAGCCAGATAGCCTCAAGCACCCGCCGCTATTCTATATTTCCCCGGCTGCAAAACTTATCGGTAATTTATCAAACCCGTTGATTTTATTATAAACTGGAAGAAGGCTCGCAAACGTATCTGCTCTATCAACCATTTTGACATTTGAAAGATTAATTAATAAATATTTTGCATTGATTAACCAAACAAATAAAAAAGGCCCGACTGAGCGGGCCCGTTTATTTTATCGTTTATCTTCCGCCAGCAGCGGCGGAATACTCGGCACCATCGGCGATTCATCAATATCCTTCTGCGTCATGCGAAACGCTTCCGGATAATGTTCGCGGCTGGTGCGGCGTAGCGGTTCAGTATCGCGCCAGGTGTAGAAACAGTGCTGGCACTGAAATACCGTCCAGACATCTTTTACCGGCGATTTTGCCAGCACTTCAATATGTTCATCGGCGCAACGTGGACAAATCATCTTTTCCTCCTTATTTACGGTTGGCCAGCATGGCGGTCAGTTTTTCAGCCCAGGCTTTGGTTTCAGGAAGATCCTGTACCGGCTGGCTGTAGTGGCCGCGGAGATCCGGCGCAACCGGCGTGGTGGCGTCGATAATTAATTTGTCAGTAATTCCCGCCGGGCTGGAGCCGGGATCAAGCTCAAGTACCGACATATTCGGTAACTGCACCAGGTCCCCCGCCGGGTTGACCTTTGAAGAGAGCGCCCACATCACCTGCGGCAGGTTGAACGGATCCACATCTTCATCAACCATAATCACCATCTTCACGTAGCCCAGGCCGTGCGGGGTGGTCATCGCGCGCAGGCCAACCGCGCGGGCAAAGCCGCCGTAGCGTTTTTTGGTGGAGATAATCGCCAGCAGGCCGTGGGTGTACATTGCGTTGACCGCCTGCACTTCGGGGAATTCGGCCTTCAGCTGCTGATACAGCGGCACGCAGGTGGCCGGGCCCATCAGGTAGTCAATTTCGGTCCACGGCATACCAAGATAGAGCGACTCAAAAATCGGTTTGCTACGGTATGAAACCTTATCGATACGCACCACCGTCATATTACGGCCGCCAGAATAGTGGCCGGTAAATTCACCGAACGGACCTTCAATTTCACGCTTGCGGCTCTCAATCACCCCTTCGAGGATGACCTCTGAGCCCCACGGCACGTCAAAGCCGGTCAGCGGCGCGGTGGCGATAGGGTACGGGCTTTCCCGCAGCGCGCCCGCCATCTCATATTCCGACTGATCGTATTTCAACGGCGTAGCGCCCATCAGAGTAATAATCGGATCGTTGCCCAGGGTAATGGCGATCGGCAGATCTTCACCGCGCTCTTCCGCTTTGTGCAGATGTAAGGCGATATCATGCATGGGCACCGGCTGGAGGCCGAGCTTACGTTTACCCTTCACCTCCATACGGTAAATGCCGACGTTTTGCTTGCCAAAATTATCCGGGTCGAGGGGATCGCGCGAAACCACGCAGGCTTTATCGAGATAAAAACCACCGTCGCCGTCGTTAAGACGGAACAAGGGCAGAATATCAAACAGATTAATGTCTTCACCGTCGACGCTATTTTCCGCCCACGCCGGATTTGCCCGCCGCTCCGGCGTTACCGGAAACTTATCCCAACGGCGAATAAACTCGTCGATCTGCTTTTTCACCGGCGTATTCGGCGGCAAGCCCAGCGAGATAGCGTGGTTCTGCCAGGAACCGATAGTATTCATTGCTACGCGAGCATCGGTAAATCCGCGAATATTATCGAACCAAAGCGCCGGCGCGCCATCGCCGATGCGTCCGGTGGCGTTCGCCGCGGCGGCCAGATCCGGTTCCGCGTTAACCTCTTCGCTAATTTTCAGCAGTTGCCCCTGGTCGTCCAGCGCCTGCAAAAAGCTGCGCAAATCATCAAAAGCCATTATTCATTCTCCTGTGAAACATTCTCTACCGCCCGTAACCCGCTCCAGCGGCGCGCTTTGTGATACTCCAGACCGAACTGATCCAGCACTCGCGTGACAACGTGGTCCGTGACGTCCTCAATGGTTTTAGGATGGTTGTAATAAGCGGGCATGGGCGGCACCATTGCCACCCCCATGCGTGACAGGGCCAGCATGTTTTCCAGATGGATGGTGCTTAACGGCATTTCGCGCGGTACCAGTACCAGCTTACGCCCCTCTTTCAGCACCACGTCCGCGGCCCGGCCAACCAGCCCCTCGGCATAACCGGCACGAATACCCGCCAGCGTTTTCATACTGCAGGGAATAACAATCATGCCGTAGGTGCGAAATGAACCTGATGAGATGACGGCGGCCTGATCCGCCGGGCTATGGGAGAAATCGGCCAGTGCGGCGACTTCACGGGCGCTGTAAGGCGTTTCCAGCTCAATGGTCGTTTTGGCCCACTTTGACATCACCAGATGCGTTTCCACTTCCGGCATCTCACGCAGCGCTTTAAGCAGCGCAACCCCCAACGGAGCGCCTGTCGCTCCGGTCATCCCAACAATTAGCTTCATCATCGCCTCATACTTTGTTCGTATACGAACGTTTTTATTAAAGCTACTCTTGTAGGGCTATCCATGCAAGTTCGTTCGTATACGGCCGCATTTTTAATCAAAAAAGGAAAAATGCTAAATCCCCGTGCGAACGGCTATCATAGAATCGACGGTTTGATTACGGAGTTGTCATGGAGTTAAGAAACGAGGCGTTCCACCTGTTGCGCCAGCTTTTTCAGCAGCACACCGCTCGCTGGCAGCACGAACTGCCGGACCTGACCAAACCGCAGTATGCGGTAATGCGTTCAATTGCCGAGCATCCCGGCATCGAACAGGTGACGTTAACGGAAGCGGCGGTCAGCACCAAAGCGACGCTGGCGGAAATGCTGAGCCGTATGGAAAGCCGGGGGTTGGTTCGTCGCGAACACGATCCGGCGGACAAACGCCGGCGGTTTGTCTATTTAACCGCCGAAGGCGAAGCGCTGCTGGCAAGCTCTATGCCGTTGGGTAACGCCGTTGATGAAGAGTTTTTAGGCCGTCTCAGTGATGAAGAGCGCCGCCAGTTTTCGCAACTCATTCATAAGCTGATGGCGCAAGAGCGCTAACCCAAACGCTCGCGGAGAAAATCAATAAACGCCCGAACCCTGGCGGGAACATGCTGCGCGTCCGGATAAACCGCATACACTCCCTGAGACGGGAAGCGGAATTCTGGCATAATCCGCACGAGGGCGTTATCCGCCAGCGCAGCGGCCGCCAGCCATTCGGGGAGCAGCGCGACGCCGCTCCCCGCCAACGCAAAAGCCATCAGCGCGCTGGCGCTATCCGCCGATATCCTTGGCGCCTTTTTAATTTCAAACGGGATACACCGTTCCTGCGGCCCGCTGAGCTGCCAGCGCAGCGGCGTCGTCAAACGTTCATGAATAATCCACGCGGAATGGGCCAGATCCTCTAGCGTCTTCACCGGATGCTGCGCCAGCCACGCCGGAGAGGCGACTGGTACGATAGCAAAGCGCGAGATCAGCGCCGCGCGGTAACGTGAATCCGCCAGCGTCCCGAGACGAATCGCCACATCAACACGATCTGAGATTAAATCCGCGTGGTGAGAAGAAGAAACGTGCCGCACGCGGAGCGCTGGATGCGGCAGGCTGAACGCCGCCAGCGCCGGAACAATCACCTGGGCACCATATTCTGCCGTGGTCGCGACCCGCAGTTCGCCGCTCAATCCCACATGGCTGCCCCGGACGTCGTCCTGCAGATTTTCCGCTGCCTTCAGCAGCGCGAGGCCACGCTGATAAAACAGCGACCCGGCTTCAGTCAGCGTAAGCCGTCGGGTCGATCGCAACAGCAGCGTAACGCCCAGCTCGCTCTCCAGCTGCCTGACGTTAAAACTGACCACGGCCTTGGTTTGCCCGAGGGCCGCCGCCGCCGCGGTAAAACTGCCGCTCTCCACCACCGCCACAAACATGGTCATCCGCTGCAGGTTCAGCATCATATCGCTCATTGTCAAAAAATTTCAGACAGTATATATCCAAATGTCGCGTTTATTCGCCCTGATGCTGAGGTTTACAGTAGCGGCCTTCATGGGGAGAGTAATCAATGACGTATCGCAACAAGGTCGCAACCCTTTTTCTGCTGGGTTTCTTTCTCGACTTAATCAATATGTTTATCGCCAGCGTCGCTTTTCCGGCGATGAGCCGGACGCTGCACGCGTCGCCAGGCGAACTGGCGTGGGTCAGCAATGGCTATATTGCAGGACTCACCCTGGTGCTGCCGTTTAGCGCCAGGCTCAGCCAGCGGTTTGGCGCCCGACGGGTGTTTCTGCTTTCGCTCAGCCTGTTTAGCATCGGCGCGCTGGCAACAGGGATGGCCGACTCATTGCTAAATCTGGTTCTGTGGCGCGTCCTGCAGGGAATGGGCGGTGGACTGTTGATTCCAATAGGTCAGGCATTAACCTGGCAGCAGTTTAAGCCTCACGAGCGGGCAAAGCTCTCTGCCGCGGTGATGCTGGTCGGGCTACTGGCGCCGGCGTGCTCCCCGGCGCTGGGAGGTCTTCTGGTGCAATCACTTAGCTGGCGCTGGGTCTTCCTTGCCAGCCTGCCGATAGCCCTTCTGACGTTAGCGCTGGCAGCGTTGTGGCTAAAAGAAGAGAGAAGCGTTGTGCGAGCGGGAGGTTTATTACCGCTCGCTTTACTGCGTGACCCGCTGCTGCGTTTTTCTATGCTGGTGTATCTCTGCGTGCCGGGGACGTTTATCGGAATTAACGTCGTCGGGATGTTTTATTTGCAAAGCGTAACGGGGTTGTCACCCTCCGCTATCGGCGCCCTGATGCTGCCCTGGTCACTGGCCTCTTTCGTGGCGATCGTCACGACCGGTCGCTATTTTAATCGTCTCGGCCCCCGCCCTCTGATTGCGGCCGGCTGCCTGCTTCAGGCCGCCGGGATCGTCGCGCTGGCCAGCGTTAATTCACCAACCGCCAGCAGCACGCTGATCGCGGCATTTGTCTTAATGGGCGCAGGCGGCAGTCTGTGCAGCAGTACGGCCCAAAGCAGCGCGTTTCTTAATGTGGCTAACTGCGATATGCCGGACGCCAGCGCGCTGTGGAACCTCAATCGTCAGCTGAGTTTCCTGATTGGCGCTGCGCTGCTGGCGGGGGTATTGAGCGCATTTTTGCTTTACTGGCCAGCACCGCAGGCCTGGCGTGGCGTGTTTATCGCCGCCGCTATTTTTACGCTGCTGCCGCTGCTGCGCTGCCTTAGATTTGATAACCGGGCGATAATCATGCGCCTGCACGGTAAAACGGAGAACAAATGAGTCGCTATATTGAAGAAGTCATTGCCGCCCATGTGGCCATTGAAGCCTGGCTGAATCAGGGAACTGGCAGCATCGAAGGGTTAATGCAGCGCTTCAGCGCGGAATTTACCATGATCCCGATTAACGGGACACGCATGGACCAGCAGGCGGTCAGCGCTTTTTTTCAAGGGGCTCGCGCCAGCCGCCCCGGCTTAAAAATCGTCATTGATAGCGCCGCGATGCTTGCCGAATGGCACGATGGGGCCGCGGTGATATATCGGGAAACGCACGTTTTACCCGGCAAAGCGGATACGGCGCGCTGGTCAACGGCGCTTTTCCGCCAGCAGGAGGGGGAGATAAGCTGGCTGCATCTCCACGAAACGGCCCGGATATAGAGAGCAGACGCTGAAAAAGAAAAAGGCCCAATCGAAAAACGATTGAGCCTTTTTAACGAAAGGTGTCTTACTCGCGGAACAGCGCTTCGATGTTCAGCCCCTGGCTTTGCAGAATCTCCCGCAGACGGCGGAGACCTTCAACCTGGATCTGACGCACGCGTTCGCGGGTCAGGCCAATTTCACGGCCAACATCCTCAAGCGTCGCGGCTTCATAGCCCAGCAGGCCAAAGCGACGAGCCAGCACTTCACGCTGCTTGGCGTTCAGTTCGAACAGCCATTTGACGATGCTTTGTTTCATATCATCGTCCTGCGTGGTGTCTTCCGGGCCGTTGTCTTTTTCATCGGCCAGGATGTCCAGCAGCGCTTTTTCCGAGTCGCCACCCAGCGGAGTATCCACTGAGGTAATGCGCTCGTTCAGACGCAGCATGCGGCTTACGTCATCAACTGGCTTATCCAGCTGTTCGGCTATCTCTTCGGCGCTCGGCTCGTGGTCCAGCTTGTGGGACAACTCGCGCGCGGTACGCAGATAGACGTTCAGCTCTTTGACGATGTGGATAGGTAAACGAATGGTACGGGTTTGGTTCATAATTGCCCGTTCAATCGTTTGGCGAATCCACCAGGTCGCGTAAGTTGAAAAACGGAACCCACGTTCCGGGTCAAACTTCTCAACTGCGCGAATCAGCCCCAGATTACCTTCTTCAATCAGGTCCAGCAGAGCCAGACCACGATTGCCGTAACGGCGGGCTATCTTGACAACCAGACGCAGGTTACTTTCGATCATCCGGCGGCGTGACGCAACGTCACCACGCAGCGCGCGACGGGCAAAATAAACCTCTTCTTCGGCAGTCAGCAGTGGGGAATAACCAATCTCTCCGAGATAAAGCTGCGTCGCATCAAGCACCCGTTGGGTTGCTCCCTGCGAAAGAAGCTCTTCCTCAGCCAGATCGCTATCACTGGGTTCCTCTTCAACTAAGGCTTTCTCGTCAAAAACCTCGACTCCGTTCTCATCAAATTCCGCGTCTTCATTTAAATCATGAACTTTCAGCGTATTCTGACTCATAAAGATGGCTCCTACCCGTGATCCCTGAGCAAAGCACTTTGGCTAAATATCACTCGAAGGACGCCCGGACGATAACCTTTATGCCCCGTTAAAGAAGACATCGTTGCCGCCCTGGCGCCTTTCTTAGCAATACTGAGCTATCCGTACTTTGCCAAATTATCGCTGCGGTAAATACTGCAGCGGGTTGACGGATTTCCCCTTGTAACGAATTTCAAAATGCAATCGTGTCGAACTAGTACCTGTGCTACCCATGGTAGCGATCTTCTGCCCCGCCTTGATATCTTGTTGCTCTTTTACCAGCATCGTATCGTTATGGGCGTAGGCGCTCAGGTAATCATCGTTATGTTTGATGATAATAAGATTACCGTAACCGCGCAGTGCGTTACCGGCATAGACGACGCGCCCATCTGCGGTCGCGACAATAGCCTGTCCTTTACTGCCTGCAATATCAATACCTTTATTGCCACCTTCGGCCCCACTAAAGTTCTCGATAACCTTGCCATCAGTCGGCCAGCGCCATGAAGAGATCGGCGAACTGGTAGACGTACTGCTTGCAGTCGATTGGGTGGTGCTGACAGCTGGAGCCGTAACTGGCGCGACGGTTGTCGTCGTCGCGGGCTTGTTGTTCGGCAACATCTTATTAGCACTCTGTTCACCTGAAGATTCAGAATACGTAATAGTTGGTTGTGACGCAACTACCGCGGTGGATTTTTGTGCAGAATTTGCGCTCAACATTCCACCATTACTGGCCTTCACGCTCGCCTGGGCAACAGGATTATCACCGGTAATCGGCTGGCCGGATGCATTGCCAACCTGTAACGTCTGACCGACGTTCAAAGCGTACGGTGCCGGGATATTATTGCGCTGCGCCAGGTCGCGGAAATCGTTCCCGGTAACCCACGCAATGTAGAATAGCGTGTCGCCGCGTTTAACAGTATAGGTGCTGCCGCCGGTATAGCTACCTTTCGGAATATCCCCATACTTACGGTTGTAGACGATTTTGCCGTTTACCGTTTGCACAGGCTCCTGAGCCATCGGCTGGATCTGCACAGGCTGCGTCTGTACCGGCTGAGTTTGTACCGGACGAGCCTGCGGCGCGGTATTGGTCGGAGGCGTAATCAGCATCCCGGAATTGGTGCCCGAAGACGAAGCCCCGCCAGCCGTGCTGACCGGCGCAGGCGGATTGTTGGAACTGCTGCAGCCTGCCAGCCAGAGTGACACCAGTGACAAAGCCGCAATGCGGCTTAAGGTAAATTTTGGGCTTCCCGCGCTCATTTATCCCCCAGGAATATGTTAACTACCAATATCTTGCTCACCGGACGGTGCCCGGCCAGGACACGAAAAATGCGTCCACCCTATGCCTAAATGCAGGCAAAAAAACCTGGAATAATCCGGTTCAGGCCAGCTCCCCTTTAACGAGGGGAACAAAGCGCACGGCCTCGACGGTATCAATGACAAACTCATTGCCGCGTCGACGGATGCGCTTTAAAAACTGGTGCTCTTCGCCTACCGGCAGCACCAGCACGCCGCCATCATCTAATTGCGCCAGCAGTGCGGCCGGGATTTCCGGCGGCGCTGCGGTCACGATAATCGCGTCAAACGGCGCGCGTGCCTGCCAACCCTGCCATCCATCACCGTGACGGGTTGAAACATTATGTAAATCAAGTTGTTTCAGACGACGGCGCGCGTGCCACTGCAGGCTCTTAATACGCTCGACCGAGCAGACGTGGTGCACGAGGTGCGCCAGAATTGCCGTCTGATAACCAGAGCCGGTGCCGATTTCCAGCACCCTTGACTCCGGCGTAAGCGTCAGAAGCTCGGTCATCCTCGCCACCATATAGGGCTGCGAAATAGTTTGTCCCTGGCCAATCGGCAATGCCGTGTTTTCCCACGCCTTATGTTCAAAGGCTTCATCAACAAACTTTTCTCGCGGCACCTGCGCGATAGCGTCCAGCACGCGCTCGTCGACAATGCCCTGAGTGCGAAGCTGATTGAGAAGACTTTCAACACGTTTGCTTACCATTGTGTATCAACCCCAACGCGATCGAGCCAGCCGCTAACCACCTCATGCGCGCTGTGGGCGGTTAAATCGACATGGAGCGGCGTGACCGAGACATAGCCTTCATCCACCGCGGCAAAGTCGGTATCCGGACCGGCATCGTACTTTTCCCCCGGAGGACCGATCCAGTACAGCGTATTGCCGCGCGGATCTTTCTGCGGAATGACCTGATCGGAAGGATGGCGGCTGCCGCAGCGGGTAACGCGAATACCTTTTATCTGATCAAGCGGAAGATCCGGCACGTTGATATTGAGAATGCGCCCGGTACGCAGCGGTTCGCGGCTTAATGCCCGGAGAATCGAGCTGGTGACCGCAGCGGCGGTCTCATAGTGTTGGTAGCCGTTTAGCGAAACGGCCAGCGCCGGAAAGCCCAGATGACGGCCTTCCATGGCGGCGGCAACGGTGCCGGAATAGATGACGTCGTCGCCAAGGTTGGGCCCGGCGTTAATGCCAGAGACCACAATATCCGGACGCGGCCGCATCAGGGCGTTGACGCCGAGGTAGACACAGTCCGTCGGCGTGCCCATTTGCACGGCGATATCGCCGTTGTCGAAAGTGAAAGTGCGTAGCGAAGACTCCAGCGTCAGGGAATTCGACGCCCCGCTGCGGTTACGATCGGGTGCAACTATCTGAACCTCAGCGAATTCCCGTAAGGCCTTCGCCAGGGTCTGAATGCCCGGCGCGTGGATCCCGTCATCGTTACTCAGCAATATTCGCATAGTCACCCGTTGTATTGATAAGCTCCCTTACTACGCTGGTGGCGAAGCTGCCTGCGGGCAGCCAGAAACGCAGTTCAACGGTAACGTCATCCCACCAGTTCCAGCTCATCTGCTGGGGATAAAGCAGCATCGCCCGGCGGGCGGCCTCTACTTTTTCACGCACCAGCAGCGTCTGTAGCTGCGTCTCTTCAACGACGGCCGCCTGTTCGGCGGCCAGCGCGTCCCGCTGGCTGCCCCAGTCGCCGCTACCTACAAGCGCAGCGGTAATCATCAGTTCGCGATTATTTACCCGCGCCTGGAGCTCCGTCAGTTCTTCAGAGGTCGCAACGAACCAGCTTCCGCGCCCCGCTAATTGTAGCGCATCGCCATCAACAACCTGATTAAATTCCGGTTTTTTTAATCTAATACCAACCTGTTGATTAAACAATGCGCTGCGGGCCGCCGACAACCAAAAACTGCGTTTATTGCGATCGCGCACCGGCGCGCCGCTCTCGGCCCAGCGCAGCGCCCCCAGCAGGTTACTGCCGCCGATACCGAAGCGCTGGGCGCCAAAATAGTTGGGTACGCCATGCTCAGCAATCGCCTGTAAACGCGTTTCGACATCGTCGCGATCGCTGATTTCGCGCAGCACCAGCGTAAACTGGTTCCCCTTCAGCGCCCCGAGGCGCAGCTTGCGCTTATGGCGCGCGTACTCCAGTACCTGACAGCCTTCAAGCTGGAATTTGCTCAGGTCGGGCATCTCTTTGCCCGGCACTCGGGCGCACAGCCACTGTTCAGTCACCGCATGTTTGTCTTTCTGCCCGGCAAAGCTCACTTCGCGCGCATGAATTTTAAGGAATTTGGCCAACGCGTCAGCGACAAAACGGGTATTGCAGCCGTTTTTCAGAATACGCACCAGCACATGTTCGCCTTCGCCATCGGGCGCAAAGCCGAGATCCTCAACCACCACAAAGTCTTCCGGATTGGCTTTTAGCAGCCCCTGGCTCAGCGGTTTTCCATGCAGATAAGTGAGTTCGTCAAAAGCGATCATTTCTCCGCCTTACGCAGCAGCGCCACCGCTTCACAGGCGATGCCTTCGCCACGGCCGGTAAAGCCCAGCTTTTCAGTGGTGGTGGCTTTGACGTTAACATCGTCCATATGGCAGCCGAGGTCTTCAGCAATAAAGATGCGCATCTGGGGAATATGCGGCAGCATTTTCGGCGCCTGGGCGATGATAGTGACGTCAACGTTGCCAAGGGTAAAGCCTTTTGCCTGGATGCGCCGCCACGCTTCGCGCAGCAGTTCGCGGCTATCGGCCCCCTTAAAGGCCGGGTCGGTATCCGGGAACAGCTTGCCGATGTCGCCCAGCGCCGCCGCGCCCAACAGCGCATCGGTCAGCGCGTGCAGCGCGACGTCGCCGTCGGAATGCGCCAGCAGCCCTTTTTCATAAGGTACGCGCACGCCGCCGATGATGATGGGGCCTTCACCGCCAAAAGCGTGTACGTCAAAACCGTGTCCAATTCGCATTAAGCCTTCTCCTGGTGTCGGGAACGGGTAAGGTAAAATTCGGCCAGCGCCAGGTCTTCCGGGCGCGTCACTTTAATATTATCAGCTCGTCCGGCGACCAGCTCAGGATGAAAGCCGCAGTACTCCAGCGCCGAGGCTTCATCGGTGATGGTCGCCCCTTCATTAAGCGCCCGCGTCAGGCAATCAACAAGCAGTTCGCGAGGGAAAAATTGTGGCGTCAGCGCATGCCATAAATCGTTGCGTTCGACGGTATGGGCAATAGCCGCCCTGCCCGGCTCCGCTCGTTTCATGGTATCGCGAACCGGAGCGGCCAGAATGCCGCCCGTTCGGCTGGTCTCACAGAGTTGAAGCAGGCGGCTGAGATCGTCCTGGTGCAGGCAGGGGCGCGCGGCATCGTGTACCAGCACCCAATCGGCCTCGCTAAGAGCCTTCAGGCCCGCAAGGACGGAGTCCGCACGTTCTGTACCGCCATCAACAACGGTGATCTGAGGATGATTCGCCAACGGCAGCTGGCTAAAGCGCTCGTCTCCCGGGCTGACGGCAATCACCACCCGCTGTATACGCGAGTTTGCCAACAGCGCGGCGACCGCGTGTTCGAGAATCGTTTTGTTACCGATAGAGAGATATTGTTTCGGGCATTCCGTTTGCATGCGGCGGCCAAAACCGGCTGCCGGCACCACGGCGCAAACGCCCGGAAAAGTGGCTGCCATGTTGTAATCCTGGGCCTGTTTATCGATTATTCTGCTGTTGCCCCGCGGCCTGGTTGCGTTTCGACGCATCCGGCACCAGACGATAAAACGTTTCGCCCGGGCGGGTCATACTGAGTTCATTGCGCGCGCGCTCTTCGATAGCTTCCTGGCCGCCGTTGAGATCGTCAATTTCGGCGAACAGCTGATCGTTGCGTGCTTTTAATTTAGCGTTAGTTGCCTGCTGCGCGGAGACATCGTCATTAACCCGGCTATAGTCATGCAGACCATTTTTGCCGAACCACAGCGAGTACTGTAGCCAGACCAGCAAAGCCAATAACAGCAGCGTTAGTTTACCCATCCTGCCCCCTGAAAAACGGCATCATCATCCCATAACTCGCCCGAGTTCTCTACTCTGGCGCGCGGACGACGCCGCGTAACGCGGGGACTGTACCACATTTTTACCGTTGATACCCAGGCCAGATTCATTCGTGAAAAGACTACCCCAGTAGCCAGAGGAACAGCAGACCGAACATCAGCCCGACGGTCAGAATCGTCGCGCAGACGCTGTACTGAAGTTTGCCGTCCAGCAGCGAATGCAGCGCGATGCCAACCACAACGGCAACCGGCATCAGCGCCAGGAAGAACGGCCAGGTGTAGAGGAGAAAAAATAGCGTGTTACTGCCATAGATCAGGAAGGGAATACCCAGCGCCAGCAGCCATGAAATAAAGCCCACGGCCGCACCCGACAGAGACCACGTGGTCTCGTCGCTGGCGGCCGGCGGCGGTTCTGAACGAATAATACTGAGGTTCTGGGTATTGCGCATATCGAATCCTGTTGACCTGGCGACCGGCATCATTCGCTGATACCGCCGCCGTTTCAGGATCTGATAATATCGCTCTGTCGTAGCAGGTCTAATAGTTGGTGCACCAAATTTGTTACCAATTGTTCACCGTCGAGGTGAATTTCTGCCCTCTCCGGGGATTCATACACTGAATCGATCCCGGTAAAGTTGCGCAATTCCCCGGCCCGCGCCTTCTTGTACAGGCCCTTCGGATCCCGCGCTTCGCAGATCGCTAACGGCGTATCGACAAACACTTCGATAAAGCGTCCTTCCCCTATACGTTCGCGCACCATTTGTCGCTCTGCACGATGCGGAGATATAAACGCCGTCAATACAACCAGCCCGGCATCGACCATCAGCTTCGCCACTTCCCCCACGCGGCGAATGTTTTCTTTGCGGTCGTCGTCGCTGAAGCCAAGATCGCTGCACAGGCCGTGACGCACATTATCGCCATCCAGTAACCAGGTGCTCACGCCGAGCCGATGCAGCTCCTCTTCCAGCGCGCCGGCAATGGTTGATTTTCCCGAACCGGAAAGTCCCGTAAACCAGACCACTGCGCCTTTATGCCCATGCAGCGCTTCTCGATCTTTACGTGTTACCTTATGGTCATGCCAGACGACGTTTTCGTCATGTCGGGCCATTACTTGCCTCCCAGCAGGTCGCGAGCGTCCCAGTGCGGGAAGTGCTTGCGAATAAGCTGGTTCAGCTCAAGCTCAAACGCGCTGTACTGTGAAGCGCTCGCCTGAACCCGTTCATGGGGTTCATGAACCATACCTGCGCCAACGGTGACGTTGGTCAAACGGTCGATAAAGATCAGGCCCCCGGTAACCGGGTTATCCTGGTATTTATCCAGCACCAGCGGCTCGTCAAAAGTGAGATCGACCAGCCCGATGCCGTTCAGGGGCAGCGTTTCCACTTCGCGCTGGGTCAGGTTGTTGATATCCACCTGGTAGCGAACGTTATCAACGCGGGCGCGAGTTTTCTTACCGGCGATTTTAATGTCGTAGCTTTGGCCCGGGGTCAGCGCCTGCTCCGCCATCCATACCACATCGATGCTGGCGCTTTGTACTGCGGGCAGAGAAACTGCCGCATCGACCAGCAGATCGCCACGGCTGATATCAATTTCATCCTTCAGCACGAGGGTGATCGCTTCCCCGGCCGCCGCTTCTGGCAGATCGCCGTCGAAGGTGACGATGCGCGCAACGGTGGATTCCACTCCGGACGGGAGCACCTTAAGACGCTGCCCTACGCTCACGCTACCGGAGGCCACCGTCCCGGAAAATCCGCGGAAGTCGAGGTTCGGGCGGTTTACGTACTGTACCGGGAAGCGCAGCGGCTGGCTTTCCACCACGCGCTGAATCTCAACGGTTTCCAGCACTTCCAGCAGCGTCGGACCGCTGTACCACGGCATTTTCTCACTCTGGCTGGCGACGTTGTCCCCTTCCAGGGCAGAAAGCGGAACAAAGCGAATGTCGAGATCGCCAGGCAGCTGCTCCGCAAAGGTCAGATACGCTTCGCGGATGGTGTTGAAAGTCTCTTCGCTAAACTCGACGAGATCCATTTTGTTCACCGCCACCACCAGGTGTTTGATCCCCAGCAGCGTCGAAATAAAGCTGTGACGACGGGTTTGATCGAGCACGCCTTTTCGGGCGTCGATCAGCAGGATCGCCAGTTCGCAGGTTGATGCACCGGTCGCCATATTACGGGTGTACTGCTCGTGCCCCGGCGTATCGGCGATAATAAACTTGCGCTTCTCGGTAGAGAAATAGCGATAGGCGACGTCGATGGTGATGCCCTGCTCGCGCTCGGCCTGCAGGCCATCCACCAGCAGCGCCAGATCCAATTTTTCGCCCTGCGTACCGTGACGTTTGCTGTCATTATGCAGAGATGAGAGCTGATCTTCGTAAATCTGTCGGGTATCGTGCAGCAATCGACCAATCAGCGTGCTTTTACCGTCATCAACGCTGCCGCAGGTCAGAAAGCGCAGCAGGCTTTTGTACTGCTGGGCGTGCAGATAGGCTTCTACGCCGCCTTCATCAGCAATTTGTTGTGCAATCGTAGTGTTCATGGCGGCTCCTTAGAAATAACCCTGACGTTTCTTCAGCTCCATGGAGCCTGCCTGGTCGCGGTCAATCACGCGCCCCTGTCGTTCGCTGGTGGTTGACACCAGCATCTCTTCGATGATCTCCGGCAGCGTTTGCGCATTGGACTCCACCGCGCCGGTCAGCGGCCAGCAGCCAAGGGTACGGAAGCGCACCATCTGTTTTTTGATCATCTCGCCGGGCTGCAGATTAATGCGATCGTCATCGATCATCATCAGCATCCCGTCGCGCTCCAGCACCGAACGCTCTGCCGCCAGGTACAGCGGAACAATTTCAATATTTTCCAGATAGATGTACTGCCAGATATCCAGCTCGGTCCAGTTGGAGAGCGGGAACACGCGGATGCTTTCACCCTTGTTAATCTGGCCGTTATAGTTGTGCCACAGTTCCGGGCGCTGGTTTTTTGGGTCCCAGCGATGGAAGCGGTCGCGGAAGGAGTAAATACGCTCCTTGGCGCGAGATTTCTCTTCATCGCGACGCGCGCCGCCGAACGCGGCATCGAAGCCGTATTTGTTCAGCGCCTGCTTAAGGCCTTCGGTTTTCATGATATCGGTATGTTTGGCGCTGCCGTGAACGAACGGGTTAATCCCCATCGCCACCCCTTCCGGATTTTTATGCACCAGCAGTTCGCAGCCGTAGGCTTTAGCGGTACGGTCGCGGAACTCGTACATTTCGCGGAATTTCCAGCCGGTATCAACGTGCAGCAGCGGGAACGGCAGAGTTCCTGGATAAAACGCTTTACGCGCCAGATGCAGCATTACGCTGGAGTCTTTACCGATGGAGTACATCATCACCGGGTTAGAGAATTCGGCGGCCACCTCACGAATAATATGGATGCTTTCCGCCTCCAGTTGCCGCAGGTGAGTAAGTCGTTTTTGGTCCATAACCGTTCCTTAAGCCAGATTTACTACAGAAGCCTTAAAGGCGTCTGAGGATGAGGTGTGTTGAAACCAGGCAAGCTGATGATGTAATCGCACCACTTCGCCCACTACCAGCAGCGCGGGCATCGGGGCATCTTTCGCCAGGTTTTCGAGTTGTTGTAATGTGCCGGTCCGGGTTTGCTGATCGGCGCGAGTACCCCGCGAGATCACCGCCACCGGGGTGTCGCCCGCGCGACCGTTAGCGATCAGCTGAGCGCTGATTTCCGCCGCTTTCAGGCTGCCCATATAAATCGCCAGGGTCTGGCCGCTTTGCGCCAGCCGAGTCCAGTTGAGCGGGGAGTTTTCCGCACCGAAGTGCCCGGTAATAAAAGTTGCGCTTTGCGCGTAATCGCGGTGGGTCAGCGGGATCCCGGCATAAGCCGTGGCGCCAGCCGCTGCCGTCACGCCCGGGACAACCTGAAACGGAATACCGGCTTCAGCTGCAGCCTGCAGCTCTTCGCCGCCGCGCCCGAAAATAAACGGGTCGCCGCCTTTCAGGCGAATCACCGTATTGCCCGCTTTCGCCGCCTCTACCAGCATGCGGTTAATGTCCTGCTGCGGTACGGAGACGCCGGCGGCGCTTTTACCCACGCAGATTGTCTCCGCGTCGCGACGCACCAGCTCGCGGACTTCCGGCGTGACCAGATTGTCGTAAAACACCACATCCGCCTGCTGGATAGCCTGCAGGCCGCGCAGGGTCAGCAATCCAGCATCGCCAGGCCCCGCGCCGACGAGGATAATTTCACCGAGCCGCTTTTCCGGCTGTCGGAGCTCATCTTCCAGCGCCTTTTCCGCTTCGGCTTTATTGCCCGCCAGCATCAGGCTGGCAAAGCGGCCGGTAAACACGCGTTCCCAAAAACGACGGCGTTCGGCAGTGGTTTTCAGATGGGTTTTAATATGATGACGCCAGTAGCTCGCCGTTTCGGCCAGCCGCCCCAGGTTGGTGGGCAGCAGCGCTTCGATTTTTTCGCGCAAAATTCGCGACAGCACCGGCGCTTTGCCGCTGGAAGAGATAGCCACCAGCAGCGGAGAACGATCGACGATTGACGGGAAAACAAACGAGCACAGCGCCTGATTATCAACCACGTTGACCAGCCGGTAGCGCGCGTTGGCCGCGGCATAAACGCGCTGGTTCAGCGCGTCATCTTCGGTAGCGGCAATCACGAGGAATACGTTATCAAGCTGCTGCTCTTCAAATTCGGTGGCCCGCCACTGAATTTCCTGACGCTCAACCTTGTCGGCAAGTTCCGGAATTAGCGCGTCGGCGACAATCTGTACCTTCGCTTCAGCACGCAGCAGAAAGGTGATCTTGCGCGCGGCAATCTCGCCGCCGCCGATCACCAGTACGGGTCTCTCTTTCACTTCGGCAAATATCGGCAAGTATTCCACTGCGCAACAACTCTCTTACAATCAGCAATAGAGCGACTATAGGGTGCGGTTTAGAGCAAATGAAATTACGAAATGGAATGAGTTGTGACTCAAAAGAATAACGGCCTGGAAAAGCTAATATCAAAAAGTGCTTAACACGCGGTTTTTCCACCATTTAAGAGCGATTGAAATTGTTTAACCCCGATCACAGTTTCATACTACGCGGGTGAAATTGTTTTAAGTGCTAAAGGATCCCCCCTATGTTTTCCGCATTGTGCCGTCGCCTGCTTCCCCTGGCGTTGAGCGCGGGTTTTGTCTTCACCGCCGCCCCGGCAATAAGCGCTCTGGGCGACACCGCCAATGCTCAGGCTCGTCACATCGCTACCTTTTTTCCCGGAAGAATGACCGGTTCGCCCGCCGAGATGCTGTCGGCTGATTATTTGCGTCAGCAGTTCACGCAAATGGGCTACGAGAGCGATATTCGCAGTTTTAATACCCGATACATTTACACCAACAACGATAATCGCAAAAACTGGCAAAACGTCACCGGCAGCACGGTTATCGCCGCGCATGAGGGGAAAGATCGCCAGCAAATCATCATCATGGCCCATCTCGATACCTACGCGCCGCAGACCGATGCCGACATAGAAAATAACCTCGGCGGCCTGACGCTGCAGGGCATCGATGATAACGCCCTCGGTCTGGGGGTCATGCTGGAACTTGCTGAGCAGTTAAAGAACATCCCTACGCGTTATGGTATTCGCTTCGTCGCCACCAGCGGTGAAGAAGAGGGTCGTCTGGGTGCGCAGAATATGCTTAAGCGTATGAGCGACGCGGAGAAGAAAAATACCCTATTGGTCATTAACCTCGATAATCTGGTGGTGGGCGATAAGCTCTATTTTAATAGCGGCCGCAGCACGCCATCCTCGGTGCGCAAGCTCACCCGCGACCGGGCGCTGGCTATCGCTCGTAGTAAAGGTATTAGCGCCGCCAGCAATCCTGGCCTGAATCCTGACTATCCAAAAGGGACCGGCTGCTGTAATGATGCCAGCGTGTTTGACGAAGCCGGGATCCCGGTATTGACCGTCGAAGCCACCAACTGGTCTCTGGGACGCAAAGATGGCTACCAGCAGCGCGCCAAATCTCGTTCGTTCCCGGACGGTACCAGCTGGCACAACGTTCAGCTGGATAACCAGCAGTATATTGATAAAGCCCTGCCGGGCCGTATTGCTCAGCGCAGCCGCGATGTGATGAGGGTTATGCTGCCGCTGGTGAAAGAGCTGGCGAAGGCGGAGAAGAGACCCGCCTCAAAATAGACTAACGATAAAGTGCGGCAACAAGGACTGTCGCCATGATGCGTTTTCATTTTTTAATACCGTTGTTCCTGCTACTGGCTGTCAGCATGCTCTCCATCGCCGACAGCCAGGTTTATAACTGGGTAGCTGAAAAAACGCTGCCCCGAACCTGTTCAGATAACAAATACGCCACCACTGACCTCTCACCTCTGTCAAATTATACCTGAGGTGAATGGAGTATTTCGGAGTCCCATAAGTCGTTGAGCGCATTTGCGATGCGCTCGCGCCTGGCCGTTTCCGTTGCCTGCTGGCGCTGTTTAACCAGGGGTTTAAGCTGCGCGATAAACTCATGCGTGGGCGCTGGCAGACTGCTTTCGTCAACGGGAATTTCTTGCCCGGTATCACGGTTAAAGACCTTTACACCGTAGGTTGGCACATGAGCAAAAATGGCCTTATCCTGCAGCGCCTCGCTAATACCTGACATCGTTTGCCCATCAAAGCGCAGCTGGACGGCCTTGCTCCACTTATCGCCAAAATAGATCATTCTGGATAAAAAGTAGCTGCCAAAAGGCTCTCTGACGCCGCTTTCCGAGTGCATAAACCAGGCCCGGGAATCATGGATATAGTTATCATACAGATTGATCAGCCCGCTGATTTTATCGTTCTGCTCTCGTTTCAACAGGCACGGCTCAATATGCTGACGGAATCTGTACTCGCCCGCCTGCTTAAATCGCAGATATTCATAGGCTTCATTCTGATGGGTATAAAAGTAGGCCGCCTGGGCGAGCAGTGGATCCAGTATCTGTAGATTTGCCGCCGTCGTGCTTATCTCCCATGAAAAGCCGGTTTCGGCACTTGCGGCAATAGTGCAGGTGGCCGAATCGATCGCCCCCTGCGCTTTCTGCTTCATCGCCGGTTTAAACAGCGCCTGGGGGCGAGCTTTACGCATGTAGTCCGCCGCAAACTCGGTGGCGGCTTCCCAAAGCTGACCGCGGGCGTTGTTGGCATCGAACAACGGTTGCCCAACAAGCTCCGGGCCAGGGAACCAATTTTCATCGCCCCTGTGTCTGGACGCCTCTTTATTACGCGCCTGCGCTATCGCCTCAGCTTTGCATTGCAAAAGCGACCACTCACGGGCAAGGGCGCGCTGCGCCTGTTGGCTGAACCCTGCCGCATACGGCTGGGCGGTAATCTCCGGGTGCTGGGGCGCATGCTGGAAGAAGGGCTGCGACGTGAGATTTATTGGCGATGTCCTGGGCGAAGCAAAACGTGCGATACGCCAGCTGGTCATCCAGATCATTTCCGCTTCCAGCATCTCTTCCAGACAGACTGACTCAAAACGAAACGGCGCGTAGATAGCATCGTCAGACAGCGGATCCTCCTGCTGATTGTCAAGGGAGAGGGTCGACCGCCAGTTGTTAAAGGTGTCTATCAGTTCGGGAGATATATTAAATTCATCGAAGGTCATACCTTGCATTTCCCGAAATGCATAAATTTGCCTTAAATCCGGGTGCAACAGGGCAAAAACATCAGGATGAAACGACAGCGGCGCCCCGGCATCCATCGCGGCCGCATACATATCATGCAGAGTAATTTGCGATAACAGATCGCCCGCACCGCCCCGGCCCTTGCCCTGATCCCCACAGGGGTATCCCCCGCCAACGTCGGAGTGCATACCGGGGTAGACCACTTCCTGAGTCTGGGATAAATAGCTGCCAGCGGCGGTACGGATGGAGTCCAGCGAAAATGCCTGGCGCTGCTCGTGAGCCGCCACCAGATGATAGCAGCGCTTGATTAACCCCGACTGCGTCAGCGGCTGCGTCTGTTTCGCCCAGCCGTTGTGACCGGTAAAACCCGGAACCACATTGGCAATTCCCACTGCCGGCACGGTATCAAAGAGGCCTAAAAATTCCACCGAAACCTTCACGCCGAGCAGCGTTCCTGCCGGGAAACCGAGTAGCCCTTCGGCCAGCGCCTCATCCAGCCAGCTGACAAAAGCGCGGGCTTCTGCCGCGCCGCGGGAAAAACCGTACACAAACAGCTTTATCGCTGCCGTCTTGCACTGCGCGCGCACGAATTTTTCCTGCACCAGCCTTAAGAGTTGTTCAAACATACGCAACCGCATCCGCATATGACCAGGCATTGTCTTCCGCGAGTCCAGATAGGCCTGGTTTACTTTTTCACGGTTATAAGACATCGCCGCGCTGCCCGCGAATAACCCCAGTTCCACAGCCGCCGGAGTGCTGGAGCTGTTCATCGCCTGAACCGCCCTTTTCATTATGCCGTTGCCGAGGAAATTTTTTGTCACGGTATGGTTCAGCGCATTACACAGCTGCACCATCCCCCAGTTGATACGGTCCTCGCCGCCGACAGCAAACTGCAGTCCCGACGAATAATAGTCATAGGTGCCAATCTGCGGAAAAGGCGTACCGACGCCGGGAATATAGAAGGCGTAAAATCCACGCTCATTTGCCATGAGATCATCAGGCGCGCAGGCACGGTATAGTTTTGCCACGTTCGACGGGTGCGGCGGCATGCAGGCGGTATCTTTTAGCGCATTATTATTGGTACCGTCAAAAAACAGGCTGATATGCAGGCTCTTACAGCAGGGGCTGCTTTTTTGCCGGCGGGACTCCTGGCGAAATAATGCCTCCTCCCTGTCGATTTTGATTATATTGGCGTTGACCTGCCGCTGGCTTAAAAGCAACCGGCCCTCTTTCGGAAAAGCGGGAGGAACCCAGCACGGATCGCCCGTAGTGGTAAGCTGATGATTACCAAAACGTTTCTTAAAATATTCGGTTATTGGGGACATTGGGCAGGCTCCGACTGGCGGTAGGGATCTTTTATCGGGTGGTCAGGATGAGTCGGCCCGTGGCAGGTGGCCGTTACTTTAATCTGCTGACAGGGCAAGAAATGCACCTGCAGGCCGCAGGAATCTTCATATTCGGGAATAGTGGCCACCGCTTTATACTGACGAAAGGTAGCCTTATATTTTTCCATATAATGTTCATAGTTTGGATCATCGAAGTGGGGGAGATCCTTCGGAAACGGGTTAGGGTTAACCTCCCACTCCACTGCCACCTGCATGTTGGGCCGCCATTTTTCCGGCAGCGATATGCAGCAGGTAAACCCCCCGGCGTGTCCCCGGTAGCCGTTAACAGAGAACCAGTTGATATTCGTGCCTGCCATATGGTTATAGCCCAGCAGATTAGCCGCCACGTAGCTGGTCTTCCCGCTGCCGCGCGGTGCTTCTTTTTCTGCCGGATCACAGCCCAGCAGTAAAAAACATAACAGCGGCACTGCTTTAACTATTTCCTGCATAGTACGAACTCCGTTTCATGTCATACCTATCCCGTGTGTATCCTTTACCGTCTCCACGGCTTACATCCGCCAGAAAAGATCCTTCTGCTCAGCCAGTCTGCCATTGCAGAAGCGCCAGTCATAATTGCGCTTGCTGGCCAACCTGCAGGTGAGAAAGGGCATTTACTGTGCCTCTGGCAGGGCTGCGTACCCTTCTCTGGCCAATGAAAGCACGCCACGACAATCCGCGTAACCGATCCGGTGGGTTTTGTTAGTACGATTCGACAAAATCTTTAGAAGTGCCCGGAAAGCTCATCCCTGACAGTATCCACCCGCCGCCGAAAACAACATGCGCAGCAAACGTTTTACGCAATAACCAGAGAGCAAATAGCGCGGAAAAACCGGATGCAGATGGTAAATCAATAAAACGCGCGCTGACATTGTATGCCGCTGGAAATGCGTCTGGAACCAAAACGCAGTGGCGGTAGAGCGAACTGCAGAAGCGGTGATAGTTGTAGCGTGATGGTTCAGGTAAATCATATTTATATCCATTTCCTGTGAGGCAGCCATACGATCTGCCTGGGTAGTCGATATCGCACTGCGTTCCATTTTTAATAATCAGTAACCTTTCCGCGCTATTCTTAAGTTTCTCGTTTATGTTTTCGACGGCCCAATTTTTCCTGGTTCACTCGTAAATAATCATTAATTTATCGCGTATGATGAGAGAACATTCCTTGATAATCCCTTTAATTTACGCAGAAAATTGTTCTGTCGTTTGCTTTTCTGATGTCTTCTCGGTTGAGGGAAAGTGCTGCTTTCTTGAGAACAGGCAGTTCCCGGTTCATCTACCAGAATGCCGCAAAAAAGTTTGAAAATTCTTTGATATTTACTGATGAGGTTTTTTCTGAAAGAAACTGCATCAGATAGCATGTCGAATGCAAACTCGTCCGTACCAGATTGCTGAATGAAATGTTCATCTTCGAGATATATACATCGTTTACCGGCACTTTTGGCGTAACAGCGTTCAATTCCCCCTTCAAGGGAGATATAATAATTGCCTTTTATAACTATTTCCTTTTCAAAGAACATGACGCTACCTTGCGCTTTATTTAAGATAAAGATCCCCAGCAGACATAAATACGGAGAGGCATAAGCAAGGCGTTCAGAAAAACATTACGCTATTCATATGGTGCAAGAAAATGTGAAATTTATTCGTTCTGTATTCGCCCTGAAGGAAAAAATATAAATATAATTCGTAGTCTGTGTCAAGCCGGGAAGAAACAAGAAATTAGCGCGTAGCGGATAATTATTAGATAAGCTCGTAATAAAACATGAATCACTTACGTTGTTCATCCATGCCGGCTACACAACTAACAATAAGAATATATGAATCAATAATGAATTCATAAAATGAGATTCTTAGTTGCAGCAAAACCCAGGAAAGCCCCGGCTTGTGTTGAACACGGGCCGCAGAAAATTGAGTCGAATCCCGGCAGCTTATCTTTCGGCCTTCCCATGCCAGTTTCAGCACCCGGTTGTGTTGAAGGAGCTACGGTTATGCCTAAAATACGGTGCAGCTCAGCCGATTAAGCGGTCACAGCACCTTTTACTGTTGATTTTTCGAAGATGGTGGAAGTCAGGAGCGTGACGGCCAGCATGCCCTGGCCATCGCTAAACAGAGTTCAGCTATTTTACCCCGCTTTTATGGGGTTACGCAGGGCAGCGCCGGGACTCATATTAACCTTCGTGCAGCCCGCACTCTCTTTTCAGGCCAAAGAAGCGCGTTTCTTCCTCCGCCATCCCCGGCTCCCATTTGCGCGTGGTGTGGGTATCTCCTACCGACAAATAGCCCTGATCCCAAAGCGGATGATATTTCAGGCCGTGCTTTTGCAGATACTGGTAAACCGTGCGGTTATCCCAGTCGATGATCGGCAGCACCTTAAACACGCCACGCTGGATCGCCAGCACCGGTAAGTGGGCGCGACTGCCGGATTGCTCGCGGCGCAGGCCCGCAAACCAGGTTTGCGCGTTCAGCTCTTGCAGTGCCCGGTTCATCGGCTCAACCTTGTTGATGTCATTATATTTTTCAATGCCCTCAACGCCCTGCTCCCACAGTTTACCGTAGCGCGCTTCCTGCCAGGCGGCGCTCTCCTTCGCCCGATAGACCTTCAGGTTCAGGTTGAGTTTGTCCGTTAACTCATCGATAAACTGGTAGGTTTCGGGGAACAGATAGCCGGTATCGGTCAGAATAACCGGGATATCCGGGCGCACCTGATTGACCAGATGCAGGCTCACCGCCGCCTGAATACCAAAGCTCGAAGAGAGCACGTATTCCCCCGGCAGGTTTTCCAGCGCCCACGCAACGCGCGCTTCCGCGCTCAGCTTTTCCAGCTGACTATTGGTTTCCGCTAGCTGTAAAACGCGATCGACCTTCGGTAATGCGTTCAGCGCGTTTAAATCGAGTACGGACATAAGAACCTCATTTGCCTGTTTTTACCGGGGGCCCTGCGTTTACCCGGTCGACAAGACCCGCAGGCCCGGTAAGCGAAACGCCACCGGGCAGCGGGATGTTATTCCCAGAAATCCCGGGCTGGATCGAGCACCGGACGAATAATGCCCGCACGCACCGTAAAGTCGCCGAAGCCTTCACCCGCTTCGCGCTCTTTCGCCCAGCGCCCTACCAGTTCGTCGATTGAGTCGAGAATTTCCGACTCGGTAATGTTTTCCCGGTACATGCGCGGAATCCGCGTCCCGCTACGGTTGCCGCCAAGGTGCAGGTTGTAGCGGCCCGGCGCTTTACCCACCAGGCCCACTTCCGCCAGCATCGCGCGACCGCAGCCGTTCGGGCAACCGGTGACGCGGGTAACGATATGCTCGTCGCCAACGCCATGTTTGCTCATCACCGCCTCGACTTTATCGATGAATGACGGGAGGAAGCGCTCGGCTTCCGCCATCGCCAGCGGGCAGGTCGGGAATGAGACGCAAGCCATCGAATTTTCGCGCTGCGGCGTAACGGCGTTCATCAGGCCGTGCTCGCGGGCCAGCTTCTCGATCTTCGCCTTCTGATCTTCCGGTACGCTGGCAATAATCAGATTCTGATTTGCCGTAATACGGAATTCGCCCTTATGGATCTTCGCGATCTTCAGCAGACCCGTTTTCAGCGGGCGGCCCGGATAATCAAGGATACGTCCGTTTTCAATAAACAGCGTCAGATGCCAGTTATTGTCGATACCTTTCACCCAGCCGATACGATCGCCGCGGCCGGTGAACTCGTATGGACGAATCGGTTCAAACTTGATGCCCGCCCGACGCTCCACTTCTGCTTTAAAGGTCTCAACGCCAACGCGCTCCAGGGTGTATTTGGTTTTCGCATTTTTACGGTCGGTACGGTTGCCCCAGTCGCGCTGGGTCGTCACCACCGCTTCCGCTACCGCCAGGGTATGCTCCAGCGGCAGATAGCCAAACTCGCTCGCCGTACGAGCGTAGGTTTTCTTATTGCCGTGCTCAATCGATAAACCGCCGCCCACCAGCAGATTAAAGCCCACCAGCTTGCCGTTTTCAGCAATAGCCACGAAGTTCATATCGTTCGCGTGCAGATCGATATCGTTCTGCGGCGGGATCACCACGGTCGTTTTGAACTTACGCGGCAGATAGGTCTGGCCGAGGATCGGTTCTTCATCGGTGGTGGCAACTTTCTTTTGATCCAGCCAGATCTCAGCATAGGCGCGAGTGCGCGGCAGCAGGTGCTCGGAGATCTTCTTCGCCCATTCATAAGCTTCGGCGTGCAGCTGAGACTCGTTCGGGTTGGACGTACAGAGCACGTTACGGTTCATGTCATTAGCGGTGGCCAACGCATCCAGTCCGACCGAATGCAGCATCTGGTGCACCGGCTTGACGTTCTTCTTCAGAATGCCGTGAAACTGGAAGGTCTGACGGTTGGTCAGACGGATACTGCCGTAGATGGTGTTATCGGCGGCGAATTTATCGATCGCCTGCCACTGTTTGGTGGTGATCACCCCGCCCGGCAGGCGGCAGCGCAGCAGCATCGCGTGACGCGGCTCCAGCTTCTGCGCCGCACGTTCGGCGCGGATATCGCGGTCATCCTGCTGATACATACCGTGAAAACGGATCAGCAGAAAGTTATCGCCTTTAAAACCGCCGGTCAGGCCGTCATTCAAATCTTCCGCAATGGTGCCGCGCAGGTAGTTGCTTTCGAGCTTCATGCGCTCGGCGTCAGTCAGTTTACCTTCGACCACCAGCGGGCCTGGATGTTTTTCGCTCATTAGTAGACATCTCGCTGATAACGGCGCTCTACGCGCAGCTCACTTAAAAATTCGTCCGCCGCTTCGGCGTCCATCGCGCCGTATTCGGCAATCACTTCCAGTAACGTCTGCTCAACGTCTTTTGCCATACGATTGGCATCGCCGCAGACATAAATATGGGCACCGTCGTTAATCCAGCGCCACAGTTCGGCTCCCTGCTCGCGCAGTTTGTCCTGAACGTAGACTTTTTGTTGTTGATCGCGGGACCAGGCCAGGTCGATGCGGCTCAGCACGCCTTCTTTGACGTAGCTCTGCCACTCCACCTGATAGAGGAAATCTTCAGTAAAGTGCGGGTTGCCGAAGAACAGCCAGTTCTTACCCTCTGCGCCTTCCGCCGCGCGCTGCTGCATAAACGCGCGGAAAGGCGCGATGCCGGTACCGGGACCAATCATGATCACCGGCGTTTCCGGGTTCGCAGGCAAACGGAAGTTATCGTTATGCTCGATAAAAACGCGAACTTCGCCGTCTTCTTCGACGCGGTCGGCCAGGAAACTGGAAGCGCCGCCGGCACGAGCGCGACCTTCAATATCATAACGCACTACGCCAACGGTGACGTGGACTTCGCTTTCCACTTCCGCCTGCGAAGAGGCGATCGAGTACAGCCGCGGCGTCAACGGGCGCAGCAGGTCAACCAGCGCCTGGGCATCCAGCTGCGCCGGCGAGAAACGCACCATGTCGACGATCGGCGTGGTTGCGGCGTAGTGCTGGAGCTGTGCCTTATCGCCCACCAGCGGCAGTAAAGACTCGCTGCGGGTTAAGGTGGCGTAGTTTTCCACGATATTGCCGGTGTTGACCGTCAGCTCAAAATGCCATTCCAGCGCTTCAGCAAGCGGTAGCGTTTTGCCGTCGACCGTGACCGGTTCCGTACCTGTTAGCCAGAGCAGCTCCACCAGCTCCTTCACCAGCGCCGGATCGTTCTGATACCAGACACCCAGCGCATCGCCCGGCTGATAGCGCAGGCCGGAGTCGCCGAGGTCGATTTCAATATGGCGCACATCCTTTTCTGAATCACGGCCGGTGATTTTCTGATTCACCGCCAGCGTCGCAGTCAGCGGCGCCTCTTTGGTATACGGGCTGGTGTGGATTTCATTCACCGCCCCGCTGGTAACCAACTGAGACGGAGAAGCAGCAGGCGCGCGCGCTTTCAGCACCTCAACCACGCGGGCGCGCCATTCGGCAGCGGCGGTCTGATACTCCACATCAGCGTCAACCCGATCCAGCAGGCGTTCACCGCCCAGCTCGGCCAGCTTGTTATCAAAATCCTTGCCGGACTGGCAGAAGAATTCATAGGAGGTATCGCCGAGGCCAAACACGGCAAATGCCGTATCGGTCAGCTTCGGCGCTTTCTTCGAGAACAGGAACTTATGCAGTGCGACGGCTTCTTCCGGCGGCTCACCTTCGCCTTGTGTTGACGTCACGACGACCAGCAGTTTTTCGGTGGCAATTTGTTTAAATTTATAGTCGCCTGCGTTAATCAGCTTCACATTCAGCTGCGCCGCCTGTAGATCGTCACGCAGCGCTTCAGCGATGCGGCGGGCATTGCCGGTTTGCGAGGCCGAAATCAGCGTGATGGACGGCACTTCAGCCGCCTGGGCTGGCGCAACAACCGCCGCGCCGGGCTGCTGATTCAGCATCCCCCAAAAATAGCCGGAAACCCAGGCTAGCTGGGTAGGCGTGAAGTCAGTCGTGGCCGCCTGAAGGCGCGCCATTTGCTCCGGACTCAGCGGTAGCAAATTGGAAGGTGGGGCCTGTGTCGTCATGCGTCGTTATGTTCCAGTAAGCAAAGCTGTGATTCACGCCCTGTCAGCGTGATAAAACAGAAGAGAATAGAAGGTTAACGGCGCAGATAGTAACAATTAAAGAAGGGATGGAAATAACAAATAACCAAATGGACTAACCTGTTTTAGTTATAGTTATTAACAACAAAATCGATTAAATAAGTTGCTGTAATATAAAGATATAATTCCCATAAACCGCATGGATATGTCCATTTTGTGTTCAGGACCGTTTTAGTTAATGATAAAAAATGTACTTTCCGGTACCCTACGGCGGTTTTTTTGCCATATTGAGAATAAAAGATGTCCACCACGCTGTTTAAAGATTTCACTTTCGAAGCCGCTCACCGCCTGCCGCACGTACCGGAAGGCCATAAGTGCGGACGCCTGCACGGTCACTCTTTTATGGTGCGCCTGGAGATTACCGGTGAAGTCGATCCCCATACCGGGTGGATCATGGATTTCGCCGAGCTGAAAGCCGCATTCAAACCCACCTACGATCGCCTGGATCACTACTATCTGAACGATATTCCGGGACTTTCCAATCCTACCAGCGAAGTCCTGGCAAAATGGATCTGGGAGCAGATGAAGCCTTTGGTTCCGTTACTCAGCGCGGTGATGATCAAAGAAACCTGCACGGCGGGCTGCGTCTATCGCGGCGAGTGATCCCTTTCGCCATCGCGTAGGTCGCCTGTTAGCGGCGCGATGGCCTTTTCGCCTCTCGCCGTTTCCCGCCTCGCCTGGGCTAGTTCGCGGCTAGCGCACCAGATAACCGCCATCTACCGCCAGGATATGGCCATTCACGTAATCCGAGGCCCGGCTGGCCAGGAAGACGACTGCGCCCATCAGATCCTGCGCCTCACCCCAACGGCCGGCCGGAATATGCGCCAGGACGCGCCTGTTTTCCTTAGGCGTGTTGCGGACGATCGCCGTCATGTCGGTCTCATAATAGCCGGGGGCAATACCGTTAACCTGAATGTTATATGGAGCGAGCTCTTCACAATAGGCTTTGGTTAACCCCGCGAGGGCATGTTTGGTTGCTGCATAAGCCGGCGACCAGCTGCCGCCTAAATAAGAAAACACCGAACAGATATTGATAATTTTGCCACCGCGGCGGGGAACCATTATTTTCGCCGCCTCATGGCTGAGCTCGAAAGCCGCCGTCAGGTTGGTCTCAATCATCGGGTCCCAGTCGGCGCGGCCAAAGCGCAGGACCTTATTCAAACGACAAATACCGGCATTGTTCACCAGGATATCGACCGTGCCGAAACGCTGGCAGCAGGCGGCGATAATGCGCTGCGGCATGCCGTTGTCGGTAATATTCGCCAGCATGAACTCCACTTCAGCGCCCTGCTGCTCAATGCGTTCACGGGTTTGTGCATTATCGACGCGTCGTCCGGGAATAAACAGATTGGCTCCCGCCGTGGCCAGAGCAAGGGCAAGAGCCTGCCCCAGTCCGCTATTCCCCCCGGTGACGATGGCGGTTTTCCCTTTGAGGGAGAAGAACTCCATAGAAAAAGCATGGGATGGCTCAATTGGCTGCATGTTTAACTCGATCCTTAAGTCAACATATCGACAGCGCGCCGGGGCGGCTGATGTACGAATCGATTATACCACCGCAGGTATGAGCGGGAATCTTAACTACTACGCTGAAGCGAGGGGGGCTTGATGAATTCATATATGAATAAAGTGCTTGCCGGACAGCTATCAGCTAGCCCGGCAAAAAAGGAGGGATCAGGCGATGTTCAGATACTTATGCGTCTGCATAGATAAACGCCAGTTGCGCGCGATGCAGGTTTCGATGCACAGGCGCGTCGCGTCCTCTTTCTGGCTAATTGGCTGCAGTGCGATGATGCGCGGCTTGTCGTCAGCCAGCGTCTCCAGCAGTTCATCGAGCGCTTCGATATCGCGCACGCGTCCAACAGGATGTTTTATTTCATCAGCTCGCTGCAGCGCCTGAGAAAGGACATCATAGCCGCCGCGCATATTCACCTTCGGCGATACCGTCACCCAGGTATGAGGCGTACAGCGAACTTCGTGAGTGCCGCTGGTTTCAATCTGGCAGCTAAAGCCGTTTTGCTCCAGCAGCGAGGTCAGCGGCGTTAAATCATGAATACAGGGCTCGCCGCCGGTAATCACCACGTGTCGAGCAGTCCAGCCCTGACGCCCGATGATGGCCAGCAGATCTTCGCTACTTGCCGGGCCCCATTTATCGCTCTCTTTGGTTTTTGCCAGAATGCTGAACAGAGAGACTTCTCGATCGGCAAGTTTATCCCAGGTATGTTTGGTATCGCACCAGGCGCAACCAACCGGGCATCCCTGTAAACGAATAAAAATGGCGGGAACGCCGGTGAAGTAACCTTCGCCTTGCAAGGTCTGGAACATCTCGTTAATCGGGTACTGCATAATCATCTCTGTATTGGGTTAAGAGCGCGCATTATCGCAGATTTACTCGCGCAGATCTTGTCCTGCGCTGCGCCGCGTGGTGGCTAAGCCTAATCCTTATTGATAAAGGTCCGTCAGTTGGTCGATATCCCTATCCAGGGGCGGCTGATTTAACTAGCCTGATAATAATAAGGCTACTATTAAGCAGCATAGCTGAAATTTTTGGTGTAACAAAACATGTATCACCCTGAAAGCCAAAAATAAAAATAACAAATTTAAAAATAATAAATTTCAATGATGTACAGATGGATACACGAAATAATGAATTTATTGCCATAGCGAAGGGTCAAATTCGATCCACGACGTAAAACAACCTTAAAATAACCTTAATAAACCGTACGTTATGATCTTCACCCATTTAATATCCGTTTAATTTTTCGCGCCTAGAATCCAGTCCACCAACCATAATGAGACTGCATTCATGAATACATTATTAATTACTGGCGCGACCGGATTTCTCGGTGGAGCAGTGTTAGAAAGCATTCTGAATAAAAAGAATGCGCCTAATCTATTACTGTTAGTTCGTGCAGATAATAGTGTAGCTGCCGTAGAGCGGGTAAAGGAAAATCTGCGAAAATTCAATATTAGCGAAGAGAGACTAACGGCCCTGACGCCAGGCAACATTCTGCTGGGGGATCTGGCCAATCCGCAGCCCTTTCTCGACGACCCGCGCCTGAATCAGGTTACCCACGTGCTCAACTGCGCCGCCGTCGCCTCATTTGGTAACAACCCGCTTATCTGGAAGGTCAACGTCGAAGGTACGCTGCAGTTTGCCCGGCGGATGGCTCAGGTCAGCCGCCTTGAGCGCTTTCTGCACGTCGGCACCGCGATGTCCTGCTCGCCAGATCCCGATTCTCTGGTAGCGGAAAGCACAGCGTTTCGTGAACGCGCTGCGCATCTGGTCGAGTACACGCACTCTAAATCAATGATTGAGCGTCTCATGCGGCAGGAATGCTCAACCCTACCGCTGGCGATCGCCCGTCCCTCTATTGTTGTTGGCCACACTCATCACGGCTGTCAGCCCTCCAGCAGTATTTTCTGGGTATTCAGCATGGGGCTGATGCTGCAAAAATTTATGTGTTCGATGGAAGACCGCATTGATGTGATCCCCGTCGATTACTGTGCCGATGCGCTGCTGATGCTGCTTGTCAGCCCGCTGGCGCGCGGAGAAGTGGTGCATATTTCTGCGGGGGAAGAAAACAGCGTAAGGTTTGCGGATATCGATAACGCAATGGCCTCCGCCCTCGAACAGGCGCCGGTCGGTGATAAATACGCGCAGGTCAGCTATGAAACGCTGGTCAAAATGCGTCGTGAGCTGAAGGCTATTTTTGGCCCCTGCAACGAACGGCTGATGCTAAAAGCCATGCGCCTTTACGGCGCCTTCGCCACGCTCAACGTACGATTCAGCAACGACAAGCTGCTCAGCATGGGTATGCCAAAACCGCCGCGCTTTACCGATTACATTGACCGCTGCGTACAGACCACGCGCGGGCTTTCTATCCCGCAGCAAATGGCGGTAGATTTTAAGTAGCCACTTTTGTAGAGATAAAAAAAGCCAGCCCGTAGGCTGGCTTTTTCATATCAGATTAAGACAGGCTTATGCCTGACCTTTGATCTCTTTACGACCGTTGTACGGCGCTTTTTCACCCAGCGCTTCTTCGATACGAATCAGCTGGTTGTATTTAGCAACGCGGTCAGAACGGCTCATAGAACCAGTTTTGATCTGGCCTGCAGCGGTACCAACAGCCAGGTCAGCAATGGTAGCGTCTTCAGTTTCGCCAGAACGGTGAGAGATAACGGCAGTGTAGCCAGCGTCTTTCGCCATTTTGATCGCAGCCAGAGTTTCGGTCAGAGAACCGATCTGGTTGAATTTGATCAGGATGGAGTTAACGATGCCTTTCTCGATACCTTCTTTCAGGATCTTGGTGTTGGTTACGAACAGATCGTCACCAACCAGCTGGATTTTGTCGCCCAGTACTTTAGTCTGGTATGCGAAACCGTCCCAATCAGATTCGTCCAGACCGTCTTCGATAGAAACGATCGGGTACTGTTTGGTCAGCTCTTCCAGGAAGTGAGTGAACTCTTCGGAAGTGAACGCTTTGTTGCCTTCGCCGGCCAGAACGTATTTACCGTCTTTGTAGAATTCAGAAGCCGCGCAGTCCATCGCCAGAGTGATGTCTTTGCCCAGCTCGTAGCCAGCGGCTTTAACGGCTTCAGCGATAACAGCCAGCGCTTCAGCGTTGGAACCCAGGTTCGGCGCGTAGCCACCTTCGTCACCAACAGCAGTGTTCATGCCTTTAGCTTTCAGAACTTTAGCCAGGTTGTGGAACACTTCAGAACCCATACGTACGGCTTCTTTCAGGGATTTAGCGCCTACCGGCTGAATCATAAATTCCTGGATGTCGACGTTGTTGTCAGCGTGCTCGCCGCCGTTGATGATGTTCATCATCGGAACCGGCATGGAGTATTTGCCCGGAGTGCCGTTCAGCTCAGCGATGTGCTCGTACAGCGGCTGACCTTTAGAAGCAGCGGCAGCTTTGGCGTTAGCCAGAGAGACGGCCAGGATAGCGTTCGCACCGAAGTTAGATTTGTTTTCAGTACCGTCCAGGTCGATCATGATTTTGTCGATGCCAGCCTGATCTTTGGCATCTTTGCCCAGGATTGCCTGAGCGATCGGGCCGTTTACCGCAGCAACAGCTTTCAGTACGCCTTTACCCATGAAACGGGATTTGTCGCCATCGCGCAGTTCCAGCGCTTCGCGGGAGCCAGTAGAAGCACCTGACGGAGCAGCTGCCATACCGACGAAACCACCTTCCAGGTGTACTTCGGCTTCAACAGTCGGGTTACCACGGGAGTCGATGATTTCACGACCGATGACTTTAACGATTTTGGACATTAGGTTTTCCTCAGTACAAGTTAAACTAAAACTCCAGACAAACAATGCACCCGGATGGGTGCATTGCCGTTCTAACTCTTTTACTTCGCCTGACGCTTCTGGTACTCGCCAGCGGCTTTCACAAAGCCGGCAAACAGCGGGTGACCATCACGCGGCGTCGAAGTAAACTCCGGATGGAACTGACAGGCGACGAACCACGGATGGTTAGGCACCTCGATGATCTCGACCAACTGATCATCCCCGGAACGGCCCGCAATGCGCAGGCCCGCATTTTCAATCGGCTTCAACAGCATGTTGTTGACTTCGTAGCGGTGACGATGGCGCTCAGTAATGGTTGGTTCGCCATACAGCTGGCGCACCAGGCTATCTTCAGCCAGCTGGCACTGCTGTGCGCCGAGGCGCATCGTGCCGCCGAGATCGCTCTTATCAGAGCGAACTTCGACATTACCGTCTTCATCACGCCATTCGGTAATCAGGGCCACGACCGGGTACTTACAGTCTGGCACAAATTCCGTTGAGTTGGCGTTTTCCATCCCCGCTACGTTGCGCGCAAACTCAATCAGCGCAACCTGCATACCCAGGCAAATACCCAGATATGGAATGTTGTTTTCACGCGCATAGCGCGCGGTAGCGATCTTACCTTCGACGCCGCGATAGCCGAAGCCGCCAGGAATCAGGATAGCGTCTAAATTCTTCAGAATTTCGACGCCGCGCGTTTCCACATCCTGCGAATCAATCAGCTTGATGTTGACGGTAACGCGATTTTTCAGACCGCCGTGTTTCAGCGCTTCAATCACTGATTTATAGGCATCCGGCAGTTCAATGTACTTGCCGACCATACCGATAGTGACTTCGCCTGCCGGGTTCGCTTCTTCGTAGATAACCTGTTCCCATTCGGCCAGGTTCGCTTCCGGACAGTTTAAGCTGAATCGTTTACAAATATAATCGTCCAGCCCCTGAGATTTCAACAGGCCCGGAATTTTATAAATGGAATCGACGTCTTTCATCGAAATAACGGCTTTTTCTGGCACATTGCAGAACAAAGCAATTTTGGCGCGTTCGTTCGCCGGAATGGCGCGATCGGAGCGGCAAACCAGAATGTCTGGCTGAATACCGATGGAGAGCAGCTCTTTTACGGAGTGCTGGGTCGGTTTGGTTTTGACTTCGCCCGCGGCGGCCATGTATGGCACCAGGGTCAAATGCATAAACAGGGCGTTTTCACGACCGATATCCACCGCCAGCTGCCGAATCGCTTCAAGGAACGGCAGCGACTCGATATCGCCTACGGTACCGCCGATTTCAACCAGCACCACATCATGACCTTCGCCGCCCGCCAGCACGCGCTCTTTAATCGCGTTGGTGATGTGCGGGATCACCTGCACGGTCGCGCCCAGGTAGTCGCCACGACGCTCTTTGCGCAGGACATCAGAGTAGATACGGCCGGTGGTGAAGTTGTTGCGACGAGTCATCTTGGTGCGAATGAAGCGCTCGTAGTGACCTAAGTCCAGATCGGTTTCAGCGCCGTCTTCGGTAACGAACACTTCCCCGTGTTGGATTGGGCTCATGGTACCCGGATCGACGTTGATGTACGGATCCAGTTTCATCATGGTCACGTTAAGCCCACGGGCTTCAAGAATGGCTGCGAGGGAAGCTGCGGCAATGCCTTTACCCAGAGAGGATACGACCCCGCCGGTCACAAAAATATAGTTCGTTGTCATGCTGAACCTGAGAAGTTAGGTTTAAAAGACGATGGAATAACCAGGACGGGAAAGCAGTATACCCGATCATGACTGACGCCACAAACTTTCATTATCCCTCCTTTTCATCAGGCCCACACAAACGCGGGGAGTGAGAAAATAGCCGCTTTTGGCGAAATGTTTTTGACGTAAATCAAGCGCTTGTTATTTAAAAAATCACACAAATAGCGCTTGATCACGAAAACTCTTTAGAGATCAGTTTCCTGGCGTTTTACTTCCTGCCACACCTGCTCCATAGTATCGAGGTCGACGCCGGTCATTTCCAGGCCGCGCGCGGCGACAATCCGCTCAACTTCACGGAAGCGACGTTCAAATTTGAGATTGGCTTTTTGCAACGCAACCTCGGCTTTGACGCCTAAATGGCGGGATAAATTGACCGTTGCAAACAGCAGGTCGCCAACTTCCTCCTCCAGTTTAGCTTCATCCACCACGGCCTGCTGCGCTTCATGCATCACTTCATCTAGTTCTTCATGAACTTTATCCAGCACCGGTCCGAGAGAGGTCCAGTCAAAACCCACCGCCGAGCAGCGTTTTTGGATTTTATGCGCGCGCATCAACGCCGGAAGGCTATGCGGAATATCGTCCAGCGCGGAGTGCTGGGACTTTTCCGCTCGCTCAGCGCTTTTGATCTGCTCCCAGCGGGCCAGCGCTTCGCTGCTGCTACCGGCGGAGGCATCGCCGAAAATATGCGGGTGGCGGCGCTCAAGCTTGTCGCTGATAGCGGCGCAGATATCGCTGAAATCAAAGCGCCCCTCTTCCTGCGCCATTTGAGCGTAGAAGACAACCTGGAACAGCAGATCGCCCAACTCGCCGCGTAAATCGTCAAAATCTTCGCGGGAGATGGCGTCGAGCACTTCATAGGTTTCTTCAAGCGTATAGGGAGCGATGGTGGCAAACGTCTGCTCTTTGTCCCACGGACAGCCGTTTTCCGGATCGCGTAGCCGCTGCATAATGCCGAGCAGCCGTTCCATCTCATTATTTGCCTTCATAGTTATTGATCCTGCACTTTTCATCATTTCAGTCACGCCATTCGCGTTTCGGTTTTGGCAAGCCGCCGCGTATTACAAAAACATAAACTATGCCGTGCAGCACGATAAATACCAACGCCAGCATGCGCACCGGGTCGTCAATATAGCGGATTTGCGACGAAAGCATGTTAAAAGGAAACTCCCCTTTCACCGTCACGCAAAGCTGCACAAACATGGCAAGGGCATTTGCAGCGCGGCATATCAGGTGTGAACTCAAGGATCCGTCTGGCGAATAAACGATAAAAAACAGCCAGATTTGCACAGTGATCAGCGTGAGGGATGAGAGGAGATAAAGAATAAAGAAACTTAAGCTCAAATCCATTGAAGCCTATCCAGTAAGCCAGCACCCGTCGGGAAGCTCCATGGCTATCAGGGAAAAAACGCAGCTGTTAGCTGAGCTGCGTTTTTACCGTTTTCCTTTTAACCGCCGTGCAGGCGACGGGCGTCGATGACGTCCGGAACCTGATTCAGCTTGCCAAGTACCCGGCCCAGAACCTGCAGGTTGTAGATCTCAATGGTCATATCGATGGTTGCCATCTGCTGCTTCGTATCGCTGCGGCTGGCAACGCCCAGCACGTTGACCTTCTCATTGGCGAGAATAGTAGTGATATCGCGCAGCAGGCCGCTACGATCGTTGGCCTGGACCCGCACCACCAGCGAGTAGCCCGCCGAGTAGCTCTCTCCCCACACTGCGTCAACGATGCGCTCCGGAGCATGAGACTGTAGCTCCGCGAGCTGATCGCAATCCGCCCGGTGCACCGAGATCCCTCGGCCCTGGGTGATAAAGCCCACAATCTCGTCGCCGGGGATCGGCTGGCAGCAGCGCGCAATGTGGTGCATCAGATTGCCGACGCCTTCCACCACCACGCGACCATTGTCTTTGCTGCGATTCTGCGGAGTATAGGTTTTCTGCTGCAGCTGCTTAAGTGCCGCCGCATCCTGCTCCGCCGCGCTGGGCTTATTAAACTGCGCCTGCAGGAAATTAACCATCTGGTTGAGGCGAATATCACCGCCGCCAATCGCCGCCAGCAGTTCGTCCTGCTCATTAAAGTTGTAGCGCGGCAGCAGATACTTTTCCGCGTCCTTCAGGCTGATGCCCAGATGCTCCAGCTCATCATCGAGGATCTGCCGTCCGGCAAGAATATTCTTGTCGCGATCCTGCTTGCGGAACCAGGCATGAATTTTGGAACGCCCGCGGCTGGTAGTGACGTAGCCAAGGTTCGGATTCAGCCAGTCACGGCTTGGGTTAGGCTGCTTTTGAGTGATGATTTCAATCTGGTCGCCCATCTGCAGCTGATAGGTGAACGGCACAATACGTCCGCTGATTTTCGCCCCGATGCAGCGGTGACCGACATCGCTGTGAATATGGTAGGCAAAATCGAGCGGAGTCGAACCCGAAGGTAAATCCACTACGTCACCCTTCGGCGTAAAGACATAAACCCGGTCGTCAAAGACCTGGCTACGCACTTCATCCAGCATCTCGCCGGAATCGGCCATCTCTTCCTGCCAGGCGATCAGTTTACGCAGCCATGCAATGCGATCTTCATAGCCGCGTCCGCCGCTGGCCCCCGCACTGGCGCCCTCTTTGTACTTCCAGTGCGCAGCCACGCCCAGCTCGGCATCTTCATGCATCTGGCGGGTACGGATCTGAATTTCGATCGTCTTGCCGCCGGGACCAAGCACGACGGTATGAATGGACTGGTAGCCATTGGGCTTAGGGTTGGCGACGTAATCATCAAACTCATCCGGCAGATGGCGGTAGTGAGTATGCACTATCCCCAGCGCGGCATAGCAGTCCTGCAGGCGCTCGGCGACAATCCGCACCGCCCGCACGTCAAACAGCTCGTCGAAAGCGAGATGTTTTTTCTGCATTTTGCGCCAGATGCTATAGATATGCTTAGGACGACCGTAAACCTCAGCCTTGACGCCCTCGGTTTTCATTTCCGTGCGTAAGTGGCTGACGAACTCGTCAATGTAATGTTCACGATCGATGCGCCGCTCGTGCAACAGCTTAGCGATGCGTTTATATTCCGCCGGGTGCAGATAGCGGAAGCAGTAATCTTCAAGCTCCCACTTAAGCTGGCCGATCCCCAGACGGTTGGCCAGCGGCGCGTAAATATTGGTGCACTCTTTCGCCGCCAGCACGCGCTCATCTTCCGGCGCATCTTTCACTTCACGCAGATGGGCAATACGCTCGGCGATTTTAATCACCACGCAGCGGAAGTCATCAACCATCGCCAGCAGCATGCGGCGAATGTTGTCCACCTGTTCAGAGGAGACCGAATCCGTATGGGTGGCTTTAAGCTGACGTATCGCGGCCATATCCCGCACGCCGTGGATCAGGGTGACGACGGATTTCCCGACGCTCTCCTGCATGATTTCTTCGCTGACGACGTTGCCATCCGCCAGCGGGAATAGCATCGCCGCTCGCAGCGTATCGATGTCCATACTGAGCATGGAGAGAATTTCTACCATCTCCACGCCGCGCCATAGCAGGAGATCGGCCTGCGGGTGTCCCTGCGTTTTCTCTCGACAATAATCCCAGGTTTCGGCTAAGCGTTCACACGACTGCTGGCTGGAAATTCCCAGACTCGCGATCCATTTCTTCGGGTCAAATTCACCAGCTTTATTTAAATGTGCACTTCTTACCGCAACCATTGTCCTCTCCTTAAGGGACCGCCTGCCGAAGTCGGCAAGCCTCAACTTTTACCCTTCATCCTTCAAACCGCATCAACGTTGGCGTTCGTCTTTTATCTCAGTCGCCTGCGCCTGTGGATGCCGCTGCACTGCGATTTGAATGATTCTTGTGCTCAAACAACACCATTGATTCCAGATGACCGGTATGCGGGAACATATCCAGCATCGCCAGGCGTTGAATGGTATATCCCGCCTGCAATAAAACGTCGCTATCGCGCGCCAGAGTCGCCGGATTACAAGAAACATACACCACCCGACGCGGCGCTAATTTTATTATATGTAACATAACGCCCGCCGCACCGGCGCGCGCCGGGTCGAGCAGAACTTTATCAAAACCGTGCTTCGCCCACGCCTGGCGGGTGACGTCCTCTTCAAGATTTTCATGAAAGAACGTCACATTATGCAACGCGTTCAGCGCCGCGTTTTCTTGCCCCTTCGCCACCAGCGCCGGAACACCTTCAACCCCCACGACCTGCGCCGCGCGCTTTGCCAGCGGCAGGGTAAAGTTGCCCATGCCGCAAAAGAGATCCAGCACGCGATCCTGAGGCTGGATATCCAGCCATTCCAGTGCCGTACGCACCATGAGCTGGTTTACGCCGTCGTTGACCTGAATAAAGTCGCGCGGACTGAACACTAAGCGTAGACCGTCGGACGTATACCAGGGCGCTTCCCCGCGAATCTGTTCCAGTATCTCGCTTTGCGGGGCGAGATACAGGGAAAGACCGTGAGATTGCGAAAAACGTTCCAGCTTTTCTTTATCTGCAGCCGGAAGGGCCGCGGTATGGCGTAAAACCATCAGCGGGCCGTTGTCAGCCTGCACCAGCTCCACGTGGCCAAGCTGACGCAGCGATTGCAATCCGCTGAGACATTCTCGTACCGCGGGCAGTAGCGCACCAAGAGTGGGCACCAAAACAGGGCACTGCACCACATCAACAATTTCGCTGGAGTTGGCCTTCCGGAAGCCTATCTGTAATTGTTGGGTCTTTGGCTGATAATTCAAGCTCAGACGCGCCCGGCGGCGATAGCCCCACGGCGAAGCGGCTATAATGTCATCAACCTCGCGCTTCATTAACCGCGCGAGGGCGGCGCGTTTGCTCTGCTGCTGCAGCTCAACGCTGGCGTGCTGCTGCTGACATCCGCCGCAGATACCAAAATGCGGACAGCGCGGCGCCTGCCGCTGCGGGCTGTCGCTAAGACGGCGTTTAACCTGCGCGCGGGCATACTGTTTTTTATCCTCGACCAGGACCACTTCGGCCTGCTCTTGCGGTAATAAACCGCTAACAAACAGCGCCTTACCCTGGTGACGCGCAACGCCCTGCCCAAAGGGATCAAGGTCATTTACTGTAACGGTTATGATCTGGCGCGTCGTCACACGCCGTTTTGCAGAGTAGAATTGCGCCATCGTAGAGATTTGTCTCAATTAAATATACTGACTCTATACACGAGTTCTTTCAGGGTGAGCCAGCGTAACCAATGCCTCAGCAGCCTGTAAGGATGATGTATATATTCTCCCATAATGGAACCGCATGACCAACTACAGCCTTCGTGCCCGCATGATGATTCTTATTCTGGCGCCAACCGTTTTGATCGGTCTGCTGCTCAGTATATTCTTCGTCGCACACCGCTATAACGACCTACAGCGCCAGCTGGAAGATGCCGGAGCCAGTATCATCGAACCGCTGGCGGTCTCCAGTGAATATGGCATGAATTTGCAAAACCGCGAGTCAATCGGGCAGCTGATCAGCGTGCTGCATCGCCGCCATTCCGATATTGTGCGCGCCATTTCCATCTATGACTCGCACAACAGGCTGTTTGTCACCTCCAACTTTCAGCTCGATCCCGGCGAACTTCAGCTACCAAAAGGGGCGCCTTTTCCCCGCCGTTTAAGCGTGATTCGTCACGGCGATTTGATGATTTTGCGCACCCCAATTATTTCAGAAAGCTATTCACCGGATGAATCACCGGGAAGCGATGCCAAGATGCCGGACAATATGCTGGGCTACGTGGCGCTGGAGCTGGATCTCAAATCGGTGCGGCTGCAGCAGTACAAAGAGATCTTCATCTCCAGCGTGATGATGCTGTTCTGCATCGGCATCGCGCTGATCTTCGGCTGGCGACTGATGCGCGACGTGACCGGGCCGATTCGCAACATGGTGAATACCGTTGACCGCATCCGCCGGGGCCAGCTTGATAGCCGCGTGGAAGGTTTTATGCTCGGCGAACTGGATATGCTGAAAAACGGGATCAACTCCATGGCGATGTCGCTGGCGGCGTATCATGAAGAGATGCAGCATAACGTCGATCAGGCCACCTCCGACCTGCGTGAAACGCTTGAACAGATGGAAATCCAGAACGTTGAGCTGGACCTGGCGAAAAAACGCGCGCAGGAAGCGGCGCGAATCAAATCCGAATTCCTCGCCAATATGTCCCACGAGCTGCGCACTCCGCTTAACGGCGTCATTGGCTTTACCCGCCTGACGCTGAAAACCGATTTAAATACCACCCAACGCGATCATCTGACCACCATTGAGCGTTCAGCGAACAATCTGCTGGCCATCATTAATGATGTTCTGGACTTCTCTAAGCTCGAAGCCGGGAAGCTCATTCTGGAGAGCATTCCGTTCCTGCTGCGAAATTCGCTCGACGAGGTGGTCACGCTGTTGGCGCATTCGGCGCACGATAAGGGGCTGGAGCTGACCCTGAACATCAAAAACGATGTGCCGGATAACGTGATTGGCGACCCGCTGCGCCTGCAGCAAATTATTACTAACCTGATGGGCAACGCCATTAAGTTCACCGAACATGGCAACATTGACGTGCTGGTGGAACAGCGCGCTATCAGCAATTCAAGAGTGCAAATCGAAGTTCAGATCCACGATACCGGCATCGGTATTCCCGAGCGCGACCAGTCGCGTCTGTTTCAGGCTTTCCGCCAGGCAGACGCCAGTATTTCCCGTCGCCACGGCGGAACCGGGCTGGGGCTGGTTATCACCCAGCGGCTGGTAAAAGAGATGGGCGGCGATATTTCCTTCCATAGCCAGCCTAATCGCGGCTCGACGTTCTGGTTCCATATCAGCCTCGATCTCAACCCTAACGCGGTACCCGACAGTGTACCGACCCAATGTCTGGCGGGTAAAAAGCTGGCCTACATTGAGGCTAACGCAGCGGCGGCGCAGTGCACCATGGAGCTGCTGGCGACAACGCCGCTGGAGGTGGTCTACAGTCCGACGATGACTGCCCTACCGGATGCCCATTACGATATCCTGCTGGCGGGCATTCCGGTGTCGATACGCGATCTGAACCAGCATCGCGATAAGCTGGCCAGAGCCCGTAAGCTTGCCGATCATCTGCTGCTGGCGCTACCGTGCCACGCCCAGGTGAGCGCCGAAACGCTTAAACACGACGGTATCGCAGCCTGTCTGCTTAAGCCCCTGACCTCAACGCGCTTGCTTCCGGCGCTGACGGCCACCTGCCAGACCCAGCCGACGCTCCTGCTGCCGCGCTCCGGTAGTACAAAGCTGCCCATGACGGTAATGGCCGTCGATGACAATCCGGCGAATCTTAAGCTCATCGGCGCTCTGCTTGAAGATTTAGTCCAGCATGTCATCCTCTGCGACAGCGGCCAGAACGCCGTTGAACGAGCCAGAGAAATGCAGCAGGATCTGATTCTGATGGATATTCAAATGCCGGAAATGGACGGCATCCGCGCCTGCGAATTGATCCATCAGCTCCCTCATCAACAGCAAACGCCGGTGATCGCCGTGACGGCCCATGCTCTGGAAGGGCAGCGAGAGAAATTGCTCAGCGCGGGGATGAACGATTATCTGGCGAAGCCCATTGAGGAAGATAAGCTCTACAATCTGCTGCTGCGCTACCAGCCGGGACAGGCCGCTGCGCCGCAGGCCGCGGCGGAGCCGGTTGACCTACCGGTTAACCATGACATCACCCTCGACTGGCAGCTGGCGCTACGCCAGGCGGCGATGAAACCGGATCTGGCGCGGGAAATGCTGCAGATGCTGCTCGCTTTTATGCCGGAAGTGCGTAACAAGGTGGAAGAACAGCTGGTGGGAGAGCAGCCGGAAGGCCTGCTGGATCTCATTCATAAGCTGCACGGCAGCTGTAGCTACAGCGGCGTGCCGCGCCTGAAGAAACTCTGCCACACTCTCGAGAGCCAGCTGCGCGCGGGCACCGCCGCCGAGGAGCTGGAGCCGGAGCTTCTGGAACTGCTGGATGAAATGGACAACGTCGCGCGGGAAGCCTGTAAGCTGCAGGGAATCTAAAACGCCTGCCCCGGCTCGCGCACTGCGACCGGGGGAGAATCTATAATACCTGGCCCATTTTCAGCACAGCGGCGACGTTTCTCGCCGTCATGCGCACATTTTCGGCGGCATTTTCCAGCGCCTCATCCAGGGTGCAAATGGAATAAATAACGCTGAATACTGCATCCAGCCCGTGCTTATGGACTACGCCGACGTCCGCCGTCAGGCTCCCGGCAATCGCGATAACCGGCAGATTATAGCGTTTTGCCACCCGCGCCACGCCAACCGGCACTTTGCCGTGAATCGTCTGGCTGTCGATGCGCCCTTCGCCGGTGATCACCAGATCCGCATCCGCCACGATATCGGCAAGATGCAAAGCGTCGGTCACGATCTCAATGCCCGGCCGCAGCTTAGCCCCGCAAAAGGCATACAGGCCCGCGCCCATGCCGCCCGCCGCGCCGCCGCCTTCAAGATGCAACACATCAAGCTCTAAGTCGCGATGGATAATCTCAGCAAAATGGGCCAGCGCCTTATCGAGGCTGGCGATCATCTCCGCCGTCGCCCCTTTCTGCGGGCCAAATACTGCCGTCGCGCCCTGCGGGCCCGTCAGCGGATTGGTGACATCGCAAGCGACGTCAATGCGGCATCCGGCGAGGCGCTTATCTAACTCGCTCACGTCGATGCGCGCGAGGCTCTCCAGCGCTTGTCCGCCGGCGCCAATCTGCTGGTTATCCCGGGTCAGCAGTTTCGCCCCCAGCGCCTGCACCATCCCGGCGCCGCCATCGTTAGTCGCGCTGCCGCCGATGCCGATAATAATTTGCCTGACGCCCGCGTCCAGCGCATGGCGAATCAGCTCGCCGGTACCCCATGAAGTCGTCAGAAGAGGGTTACGTCGCGCCGGCGGTACGCTCTCCAGACCGCTTGCCGCCGCCATTTCAATAAACGCGCACTGCTTATCGCCCGAAAGACCAAAAAAAGCCTCTACGGGCTCGCCGAGCGGACCGGTGACGGTGACCGCTATCCGGCATCCCTGGGTCGCGGCAACCATGGCTTCAACGGTTCCTTCGCCACCGTCGGCGACCGGCAGTTTGACGTACTCCGCATCGGAATAAACTTCCCGAAAACCTTGCTCTATCGCGGTTGCAACATCCAGCGCACTCAGGCTCTCCTTGTATGAATCCGGTGCGATCACTATCTTCATATGCTGTCCTTAAAATGAACGATTACCCGACGCCGTGCAGGAAACCGGCCCCCGAAGGGACCGGCATCTCCTTAGCGCACCATGCACGGACGCTTGTTATCAAACGTCCAGTTCGGGATCAAATACTGCATTCCCATCGCATCATCGCGCGCGCCCAGACCGTGTTTCTGATACAGCTCATGGGCTTTCATCACCTGATCCATATCGAGCTCCACGCCCAGCCCCGGTTTCGTCGGTACCTGTACCATCCCACCTTTAATTTCAAACGGTTCTTTGGTCAGGCGCTGGTTGCCTTCCTGCCAGATCCAGTGCGTATCAATAGCGGTAATTTTACCCGGCGCGGCTGCCGCCACGTGGGTAAACATCGCCAGCGAGATATCAAAGTGGTTGTTAGAGTGCGAGCCCCAGGTCAGGCCGAACTCGTGGCACATCTGCGCCACGCGGACGGAGCCCTGCATGGTCCAGAAGTGCGGATCCGCCAGCGGAATATCCACGGACTGCAGCGACAGCGTGTGGCCCATCTGACGCCAGTCGGTCGCGATCATATTGGTCGCCGTCGACAGACCGGTGGCGCGGCGGAACTCCGCCATCACTTCACGCCCGGAGAAGCCCTGCTCGGCACCGCACGGATCTTCCGCATAGGCCAGAGAGCCTTTCAGGTATTTACCAATTTTGATCGCTTCATCCAGCGACCACGCGCCGTTCGGATCGAGGGTCACGCGCGCCTGCGGGAAGCGCTTAGCCAGCGCGACAATAGACTCCGCTTCCTCTTCCCCGGCCAGTACGCCGCCTTTCAGTTTAAAATCGTTAAAACCATATTTCTCATATGCGGCTTCCGCCAGACGCACCACCGCATCCGGGGTCATCGCCTCATCATGACGCAGGCGATACCAGTCGCACGGGTCATCCGGCTGGCTCTGATAAGGCAGCGGTGTAGCTTTACGATTGCCGACGAAGAACAGATAGCCCAGCATTTCCACTTCGCTGCGCTGCTGTCCATCGCCCAGCAGAGACGCCACGTTCACGCCCAGATGCTGGCCCAGCAGGTCAAGCATCGCCGCTTCGATCCCGGTCACTACGTGAATTGTGGTACGCAGATCGAAGGTCTGCAAACCGCGTCCGCCGGCATCCCGATCGGCGAAAGTATTGCGTACGGCGGTCAGCACGTTTTTATATTCACCCAGCGTTTTACCGACCACCAGCGGGATCGCGTCCTCAAGGGTCTTGCGGATTTTCTCTCCGCCGGGAATTTCGCCGACGCCGGTATGGCCGGAATTATCTTTGATTACCACAATATTACGCGTGAAGAACGGGGCGTGCGCGCCGCTCAGGTTCATCAGCATGCTGTCGTGACCCGCGACCGGAATGACCTGCATAGAAGAAACAACGGGGGTCGAAAATTGTGCGCTCATAATTTAGTCCTTATTCAAATCAGTGACGGCCGAAAACGGGGCGTTTACGGTCAAAAGTCCATCCGGGGATCAGGTACTGCATTGGGCCTGCGTCATTACGCGCGCCGCCGGGCAGCTTTTTATAAGCCTCATGCGCTTTCTCCACCTGCTCCCAGTCCAGCTCGACGCCGAGTCCAGGCGCGTCCGGAACAGCAATTTTTCCGTGCTTAATCTCCAGCGGATTTTTGGTCAGGCGGCAATCTCCCTCCTGCCAAATCCAGTGGGTATCGATGGCCGTGGGGTTGCCCGGCGCCGCTGCGCCGACGTGGGTGAACATGGCCAGTGAAATATCAAAGTGGTTATTGGAATGGCAGCCCCAGGTCAGGCCCCAGTCATCGCACAGCTGCGCCACGCGCACCGCGCCGGAAAGGGTCCAGAAGTGCGGATCGGCCAGCGGAATATCTACGGCATTCAGCATCACCGCGTGGCCCATTTCGCGCCAGTTAGTGGCGATCATATTGGTTGCCACCGGCAGACCGGTGGCGCGGCGAAACTCCGCCATCACTTCACGGCCAGAAAAGCCCTGTTCGGCGCCGCAGGGGTCTTCCGCGTAGGTCAGCACCTCGTTCAGCCCTTTACACAGGGCGATGGCTTCATCCAGCAGCCAGGCGCCGTTGGGATCAACCGTAATGCGCGCATCGGGAAAACGCTTTTTCAACGCGCGGGCGGTTTCGATCTCCTGCTCGCCGGGCAGCACGCCACCTTTCAGTTTAAAATCTTTAAAGCCGTAGCGGTCCTGTGAGGCCTCCGCCAGGCGCACCACCGCCTCGCTGTTCAGCGCTTCCTGATGGCGTAGACGATACCACTCATGGTTGCCCGGCGTGCTTTCCAGATAGGGCAGATCGGTTTTGGTGCGATCGCCCACGTAGAACAGATAGCCCAGCACGGTCACCTCATCGCGCTGCTTGCCCGGCCCCAGCAGCTCGCAAACCGGCACGTTGAGCGCCTTGCCCAGCAGATCCAGCAGCGCAGCCTCCAGCGCCGCCACCGCGTTCACCCGCAGCTCGAATGTCCAGGCGCCTTTACCAAAAGTATCAAAGTCCGCGGCCTTGTTGCCTTTATGCACCTGCTGAACCACTTTGTTCAGGCGGGCGACTTCCTGGCCTAATACCGTCGGGATGGCATCCACCAGCGTCTGATAAATCACTTCGCCGCCCGGCGCTTCGCCGACCCCGGTATTGCCGGCGTTATCGGTCAGCACCACAATATTGCGGGTAAAGTACGCATTGTGCGCGCCGCCGATGTTAAGCAGCATACTGTCCTGCCCGGCCACCGGGATAACCTTCATGTCGGTGATAATAGGGCTCGATTGCGTTGTCATGATGATTTTCCTGCGACAGGTTTCAGTTCGATACGTTTAATATCGCCCACCAGTACCAGATAGCTCAGCACCGCCACCAGCGCATGAACGCCCACATAAATCAGCGCGCCGTTAAACGAACCGGTGGTGCCAACGATGTAGCCGATAGCAATGGGCGTCACGATACCGGAGATATTGCCGAACATGTTGAACAGACCGCCGCTCAGGCCGCTGATCTCTTTCGGCGCCGTATCCGCCATAACCGCCCAGCCCAGCGCACCGATGCCTTTACCGAAGAAGGCCAGCGCCATGAAGCCGATAATCATCCACTCCACGTTGACGTAGTTACAGAACACCATCACCATCGACAGCAGCATCCCCATGACGATAGGCGTTTTACGTGCGATGTTCAGCGAGCTGGTACGACGCATCAGCCAGTCGGAAATAATCCCGCCGAGAACCCCGCCCGCGAAACCGCAGATCGCCGGAACCGACGCGACAAAACCGGCCTTCAGGATCGACATGCCGCGCGCCTGCACCAGATAAACCGGGAACCAGGTGATAAAGAAATAGGTCAAAGCGTTAATGCAGTACTGGCCGATATAGACGCCAATCATCATGCGAGAACCCAGCAGCTGCTTGATTTGCCCCCATTTTTCGCTAAACGGCACCTTAGCTTTGGCCGCCGCCTGATCCATATTGATCAGCGCGCCGCCTGCGGCGATGTAATCGAGCTCTTTTTGGTTTACACCCGGATGCTGGTTAGGTTCATGAATCACCTTCAGCCAGACAAAGCTGATGATAATGCCGAGACCGCCCATAAAGAAGAACACGTGCGACCAGCCCACCTCATGCGTCAGCCAACCCATGATCGGCGCAAAAATAACGGTGGCAAAATATTGCGCGGAGTTAAAGATAGCCACCGCTGTGCCCCTCTCCTGCGCCGGGAACCACGCCGCGACGATCCGGCTGTTGCCGGGGAAGGAAGGCGCTTCGGCCAGGCCGACAAGAAAACGCAGGGTGAACAGCGCGACGATAATGCCGAAGCCGCTAAAAATATCGACGAAACCCTGCAGCAGGGTAAACATGGACCAGATAAAAATGGACCAGAAGTAGACGCGTTTAGAACCGAAGCGGTCAAGCAGCCAGCCGCCCGGGATCTGGCCGATCACGTAGGCCCAGGAGAACGCGGAAAAGACGTAGCCCATGCCAACGGCATCAAGACCAATATCTTTGGCCATCTCCGAACCGGCAATGGATAAGGTGGCGCGGTCGCCGTAGTTGAAGGATGTGACGATAAACAACATCACCACTATCCAGTAGCGAGCATTGGTGCGCTTTTCAGCGCCGCCTGCCGCCTGACTTAATGAACTCATTGTTGCACTCCTGAATCATAGCGTTAGCTACGTTCATTCTGAACAGCACAACCTGTAGGGTACTCAGAATGACGTGTTAGTGTTTTTCATAATTTTCGTTATATCTGGCACTGCATTTTTAACTGGCAGGAAAAGTATAAAAAGAGGGGCTGACGGGCTCACCGTGCAAATACACAGCTTTCGCCGCCTGAGTAAATCTGATTTATGGCTTATGCCTAATGAGATGGGGGATGGTTCACGGAAATGAAAAGCCGCGCCCGTTCATAGACGCAAAGCGCGGTGCAAAAGACAGGAGTGTGAATCAACTCTCTTGACCCCGTGAAATAGCCCGGTAAAGACCATGGCATTACACAGGTTTTAAGGCAAATGCCCGAAGCCGTGCGCCTGAAGAATTGCTACGATGATTTTGGCCGTTTATCTGGCCACTGGCATTTAACATCAGTAAAGAAAGGGGCGCCCTCTAGTGTAGGGAGAGGGCGAAACTTTTAGGAGCTGTGCCGCCAGGGTATTAGCCAAACAGTCTGAGCACCGCCCGAGGGCAAAATGGCAAACAAAATAGCCCTGATGGAATTAGGTTGTTAATCAAGCAGCGACGCCCACTGCGCTACCCATGGGTTAGCAACGCTTTCAGGTTCCGGATCTTCGCTGGCATCGATCGTCAGCATATCGCCAACGCGCGTGCCGCCCTGTTCCTGCAATAACGCATCAAACTTCAAACCGCCGCCGCAGAAGTTAGCGTAGGTGCTATCGCCCAGGGCAATAATTCCATAGCGCAAATGCGGCTGATACATATCTTTGATGCCTTCGTATAAAGGCACAATGCTGTCCGGTAAATCGCCCTGCCCGGTGGTCGATGTCACCACCAGCGCATATTTTCCGGTATACGACTCCCAGTCTTTGACTTCGGGATCTTCAAAGACTTTCGCCTGATGCCCCAGTCCGCTCAAAATAGCCTGCGCCTCTTCGGCGACCAGGAGCGAATTTCCATACATCGTACCGACAAAAATTCCGACTTCTGCCATGACTATCTCCCTGAAGTGACCTGTATCTCTTCATCCTGACCGCAGTCGTCGGCAAACTCAACCCTTTCATTTAACGGGAGAAGGCCGCGCCAGCCAAACTGCGACAGCGCGCGCATCCAGACGTCGTCAAGGCCAGCGCGAATAACCAGCGGTTCACCGGTAAAAGGATGCGTTAACGATAGCTGGCTGGCATGAAGCATTAGCCGATCGCAGCCAAAGTGTTCGGCCGCGCTGCGATTCTGCCGCAGATCGCCGTGTTTACTGTCGCCGATAATCGGATGGCGAAGATGGGCAAGATGACGGCGCAGCTGGTGCTTACGTCCGGTTTTCGGTTCCAGCTCCACCAGGCTATAGCGGGTGGTAGGATAACGTCCGGTCGCCACCGGCATTTCTATCGTCGCCAGGCCGCGATAATGGGTGACCGCCGGCTGCGGATCTTTATTTTCGCGGGCGAACTTATCGGCAATTTTATCCAGCTCCTCAACCAGAGGATAATCAAGCTCCGCTTCTTCGCTCAACCAGCCGCGGGCTATCGCATGATAGCGTTTCTGCATTTGATGCTGCTCGAACTGCTGCGACAACAGTCTTCCCGCTTCGCTCGACAGTCCCATTAGCAGCACGCCGGAAGTCGGCCTGTCGAGGCGGTGAGCGGTGAACACGTGCTGGCCTATCTGGTCGCGCACGGTCTGCATCACCACCACTTTTTCATCACGATCCAGCCAGCTACGATGCACCAGCCAGCCCGAAGGCTTGTTCACCGCTACCAGCCACGGGTCCTGATATAAAATCTCCAGCATCAGGCGTCGCCGCCGGCAAACAGCGCATCCAGCAGAAGCAGCTCGGCAAGCACCCGCTCGCGCACGGGATGAGCATTATCCAGGGCCATCTCATAGTAGGGGGCAACGGCGAAATTTTGCGGCAGCGGCATGCCGCTTTCCAGAAGCTGATGCATGCGCGGTATTAATACCCACTGCAGCCATTCAAGCGGCTCCATGGTGTCGAGGCAAAACGGCTGTTCGCTGGCAAACGCGCGGCTGTCGGGAGCGCTATCCTGCCAGTGTTCCGTTTCGCGCAGCAGCGCTTCAATGGCGAGCAGGCGCTCGCGCACGCGATGGTCAAGAGTCATGGGAAACCTCGATGAGTTGAAAACCGGCGCAGAATAGCAAATTCAGAAGAGAAATAAAAAAAGGGAGCACTGTATAAACAGTGCTCCCGGTTCGTTTTGCAGCAATCCAGCTACATTGGTGCTCCCTGCTCGTCCTTGAAAACTTTTCCTGAGGTCTCCTGACCATGTTCATCCGTAAACTGTTGCATCCTGCTTTCACACCACCCCGATGTGAAATAACTCATCCGTAAGTCTATCCCGATCTTCCTGATCCACCGGGCATCCTGACCGGCTCTCTTTCTCCTTCCTGGAGGTGTCCTTTACGCAATCCTGCGCTATCCTGTGCTTCATCCTGAAGCCTGTCCTTGCGACGCCGTCCTGGCGGGTCCTCTCGAAGCGTCATCATCCTGATGTTCACTTCATTTATCGACTCCCTGTCGACGTGTATAGAATCCCTGATTCCGCCCCGTCTTACAACCCTTGTTAAGACAATATCTTAAGATTTATCGTCTTCATGATGAATCATAAAACCATTAACCATTTGAAATTAATGTATTTTATTGAAATAGTATTTGCAGGGGATCGCCTCAAATGATGACGATCTCTTACAGGTCTTGTAAGAGATCTCTCACAAAAGCTCAGGAACTTTAGATTACAGAACGGGCTTAAGGGAATTAAGGAAACTCGCAAGCGAGGGAGAAAGGGTCGTACGTTTACGGGTCCCGAGCGTTTCTTTGATCACTTCGCCGCTCATATTACAGACCGAAATGACGTCCAGTTCGCTGTCCAGCGTGGCGATAAACAGCGTGGGCGACAGCTTCAAACGCTTTTGCACCAGCAGATGGCCAATCAGATTTTCCTGCACCCGCTGGAAGTCGTCCGGACTCCAGGTTTGCAGCAGCGTCATGCTCTCACCGGCAAAACGCGCCTGCATATCGCCGGCAAACTGAGTGGTATAATAAGCATGAAGCGGTTGTTGTACCACAATCTCCAGCGCCCGTTCAACCGCGTTAATGTTTTGTTCTAAAGAAAACGGCTGCGGCTGCCAGAAAACGCCATCATCATCCGTGGCGCTGATGCACGGCGACGGAATGCCGTAAAGCTCTTCGCTACGCGGCAGGCTGGAGCGCTGCTGCTGCCACGCCTCACAATAACGTTGGGTAAATGCTTGTAGCGCTTCTGCGGTTTGCTGATCCACCGGTTTCTCTCTTCACGTTAGACAGGATACACTTGGCATATAGTGTAACCGCTTTAACTATGGTGAAACATGTCTTCTTACGATAACCACCAGGCGCTCGCCGGCCTGACGCTCGGTAAATCAACCGATTACCGCGATACTTACGACGCCAGCCTGCTTCAGGGCGTACCGCGCAGCCTGAACCGCGATCCGCTGGGCCTGCACGCCGATAGCCTGCCGTTTCACGGCGCCGATATCTGGACGCTGTATGAACTCTCCTGGCTGAATGCGAAAGGCCTGCCGCAGGTTGCCGTGGGCCACGTTGAGCTCAGCGACACTACCGTGAATCTGGTGGAATCAAAAAGCTTTAAGCTCTATCTCAATAGCTTTAACCAGACGCGTTTTGCCGACTGGCAGGAGGTCGAGGCGACGCTGGCGCGCGATCTCAGCGCCTGTGCGCAAGGGGAAGTCAAGGTGTCGCTGTATCGCCTCGATGAACTCGAAGGCCAGCCGGTGGCGCATCTGCACGGCACCTGTATTGACGATCAGAATATTGAAATTGATAACTATCAGTTCAGCGCTGATTACCTGCAGGATGCCGCTGGCGGCAAAGTGGTAGAAGAGACGCTGGTCAGCCATTTACTGAAATCCAACTGCCTGATTACCCACCAGCCCGACTGGGGTTCGGTACAGATCCGCTATCGCGGGGCAAAAATCGATCGCGAAAAGCTGCTGCGCTATCTGGTTTCGTTCCGCCATCACAACGAATTCCACGAACAGTGCGTAGAGCGCATCTTCAGCGATATTCAGCGTTTCTGCCAGCCGGAAGCCCTTTCCGTTTATGCGCGCTATACGCGACGCGGCGGCCTGGACATCAACCCGTGGCGCAGCAACACCGATTTTGTTCCGGCCATCGGCCGCCTCGCTCGCCAATAGTAAACATTTTCACAATTTGCGTGCGTTAACCCGCGCGCAAGGTTGTGAAAACGCCATCAGCAGGGCTATTGTAATCACAGGAAGACGATAATCGTCCTGTAAGGAGTTCACTTGATTACACATGTTAGCCCGCTTGGTTCAATGGATATGCTGTCGCAGCTGGAAGTGGATATGCTTAAACGCACCGCCAGCAGTGACCTGTATCAACTCTTTCGCAACTGCTCGCTTGCTGTGCTCAACTCGGGGAGCCTGACCGATAACAGCAAGGAGCTCCTGTCTCGTTTTGAAAACTTCGATATTAACGTGCTGCGTCGCGAACGCGGCGTGAAGCTGGAACTGATTAACCCGCCGGAAGATGCTTTCGTTGACGGGCGTATTATCCGTTCCCTGCAGGCCAACCTGTTTGCCGTACTGCGCGATATCCTGTTTGTCTATGGCCAGATCCATAACACCGTCCGCTTCCCGAATCTCGATCTTGAAAGCTCGGTGCATATCACCAACCTGGTGTTCTCTATTTTGCGCAACGCCCGCGCCCTGCACGTCGGCGAAGCGCCAAATATGATTGTCTGCTGGGGCGGCCACTCGATTAATGAAAACGAGTATCTCTACGCTCGCCGCGTCGGCACTCAGCTGGGCCTGCGTGAGCTGAATATCTGTACCGGCTGCGGGCCGGGCGCCATGGAAGCGCCGATGAAAGGCGCTGCCGTCGGCCACGCGCAGCAGCGCTACAGAGACAGCCGCTTTATCGGCATGACCGAGCCGTCCATTATCGCCGCCGAGCCGCCTAACCCGCTGGTCAACGAGCTGATCATCATGCCGGATATCGAGAAACGTCTGGAAGCCTTCGTGCGCATCGCTCACGGCATTATCATCTTCCCGGGCGGCGTAGGTACAGCGGAAGAGCTGCTCTATCTGCTGGGCATTTTGATGCATCCGTCGAACAAGTCGCAGGTTCTGCCGCTGATTCTTACCGGGCCAAAAGAGAGCGCCGATTATTTCCGCGTGCTGGATGAGTTTATCGTCCATACGCTGGGCGAATCCGCCCGTCGCCACTATCGCATTATCGTTGACGACGCCGCTGAAGTAGCCCGCCAGATGAAAAAAGCAATGCCGATGGTGAAAGAGAATCGTCGCGAGACCGGCGATGCTTACAGCTTCAACTGGTCGATGCGCATTGCTCCGGATCTGCAGATGCCGTTCGATCCTACCCATGAGAATATGGCCAATCTCAAACTCTATCCGGACCAGCCGGTAGAAGTGCTGGCAGCGGATCTCCGCCGCGCCTTCTCCGGTATCGTCGCTGGTAACGTCAAAGAGGTGGGCATCCAGGCTATCGAAAAATTCGGTCCGTATAAAATTCACGGCGACCCGGCAATGATGCGCCGCATGGACGATCTGCTGCAGGGCTTCGTCGCTCAGCATCGTATGAAGCTGCCGGGCGGCACCGCCTATATCCCCTGCTACGAAATCTGTTCCTGAGTTCTCTTCTGTTCTTCTCCCGGGCAGCGGTTCGCGCTCTGCCCGGGCAACGCTTCCTCGCCAGGCCACAGTACTGCTGCCCCGCTCCCTCGTTCATCACTCAGCGCGTATTATTTCCAAATGATTCATTTACTTTGTGAATTTTCCAGATGCATTTTTACAAAGCCAATCGTTTGCGTTTCCAGATACAGCAATAAATATCACCAGGAAAAACGCCTTTTAACGTAAAAACGTCGATAACATCGCATTTTTACAGTAAAAACCTCGTTATTACGTCACACCACTATTATCTCATATGCTGAAAATGATAGCCTCCGCGCCACAATTCTCTGGCTGATCACCAGAAACAGGCTGTTGGACTAAAAATACGCACATTAAAAGTGGATTATTGCATTTGGGATCGCGATCACTGATGCATTCACCATATAAATGTATCTTCCCGCACCAATTGTTACGGAGAAAATGCCTAAAAAACCGTACACAAACGAATTTCATATTATTTAGTCGTTTTTTTTCATTAGATTTTGTTGCTTCCTCCAGGAGATACAGATGGAAACCACTCAAACCAGCACCATCGTTACGGATGCTACCCGTAGCGGTTGGCGTAAGACGGACACCATGTGGATGCTGGGCCTGTACGGCACGGCTATCGGCGCGGGCGTACTGTTCCTGCCGATCAACGCCGGCGTCGGCGGTATGATCCCGCTGATCATCATGGCGATTCTGGCCTTTCCGATGACCTTCTTCGCCCACCGCGGAATGACCCGTTTCGTGCTGTCCGGTAAGAACCCGGGCGAAGACATCACCGAAGTCGTCGAGGAGCACTTCGGCGTCGGCGCAGGTAAACTGATTACCCTGCTTTACTTTTTCGCCATCTACCCGATTCTGCTGGTATACAGCGTGGCGATCACCAATACCGTCGAAAGCTTTATGGCGCACCAGTTGCACATAACGCCGCCGCCGCGCGCCATTCTTTCCCTGATTCTGATTGTCGGCATGATGACTATCGTGCGCTTCGGCGAGCAGATGATCGTCAAAGCGATGAGCGTGCTGGTATTCCCGTTCGTGGTCGCGCTGATGATTCTGGCTCTGTACCTGATCCCGCAGTGGAACGGCGCGGCGCTGGAAACCCTCTCCCTGAGTAGCGCTACCGCCACCGGCAACGGCCTGTGGATGACCCTGTGGCTGGCAATACCGGTGATGGTATTCTCTTTTAACCACTCGCCGATCATCTCCTCCTTCGCCGTTGCTAAACGCGAAGAGTACGGCGAAGGCGCTGAGAAAAAATGCTCCAGCATTCTGGCCCGCGCGCACATTATGATGGTACTGACCGTTATGTTCTTCGTCTTCAGCTGCGTACTGAGCCTCTCCCCGGCGGATCTGGCGGCGGCAAAAGAGCAGAACATCTCGATTCTGTCTTACCTGGCGAACCACTTTAACGCGCCAATCATCGCCTGGATGGCGCCGATCATCGCGATGATCGCCATCACTAAATCCTTCCTCGGCCACTATCTGGGCGCTCGCGAAGGCTTTAACGGCATGGTGATTAAATCCCTGCGCGGTAAAGGCAAGTCCATCGAAATCAATAAACTGAACAAAATCACTGCCCTGTTCATGCTGGTCACCACCTGGATTGTGGCAACGCTGAACCCAAGCATCCTCGGGATGATCGAAACCCTGGGCGGCCCGATCATTGCGATGATTCTGTTCCTGATGCCGATGTACGCCATTCAGAAAGTCCCGGCTATGCGCAAATACAGCGGCCACGTCAGCAACGTTTTCGTGGTGATTATGGGCCTGATTGCTATCTCCGCGATTTTCTACTCTCTGTTTAGCTAATATCCCCGCGCCGCCTGACGGCGGCGCTCCCCGACAGCACTGGATGCATCATGATCAGCGTATTCGATATTTTTAAAATCGGCATTGGCCCTTCCAGCTCCCACACCGTTGGACCGATGAAAGCGGGCAAACAATTCACGGACGATCTTATTGAGCGCGGGCTGCTCTCCGAGGTGACCAAAGTCATCGTCGATGTCTACGGCTCCCTTTCCCTGACCGGTAAAGGCCACCATACCGACATCGCGATTATTATGGGCCTGGCGGGCAACCTGCCGGATACCGTCGACATTGACGCTATCCCCAGTTTTATCCAGGACGTCAACACCCATGGCCGCCTGATGCTGGCAAACGGCCAGCAGGAAGTGGCGTTCCCGGTCGATCAGTGCATGAATTTCCATGCCGACAATCTGTCGCTGCATGAGAACGGCATGCGAATTACCGCCCTCGCCGGCGACCAGGTTCTCTACAGCCAGACGTACTACTCCATCGGCGGCGGGTTTATCGTCGACGAAGCGCATTTCGGCGTCACCCGCGAAGCGCCGGTCGCCGTACCTTTTCCATATAAAAACGCCGCCGACCTCCAGCGCCACTGCCGTGAAAGCGGGCTGTCGCTTTCCGGTCTGATGATGCAAAACGAGCTGGCGCTGCACAGTAAAGAAGCGCTGGAACAGCACTTTGCCGCCGTCTGGGAAGTGATGAGCAGCGGCATTGAGCGCGGCATCACCACCGAGGGCGTTCTGCCGGGCAAGCTGCGGGTTCCCCGCCGCGCCGCTGCGCTGCGCCGGATGCTGGTAAGCCAGGACAACACCAGCAGCGACCCGATGGCGGTCGTTGACTGGATTAATATGTTCGCCCTGGCGGTTAACGAAGAGAACGCCGCCGGCGGACGCGTCGTGACCGCACCAACCAACGGCGCCTGCGGCATCGTGCCCGCGGTACTGGCCTACTACGACAAATTTATCCGCAAAGTGAACGCCAACTCGCTAGCGCGCTATATGCTGGTCGCCAGCGCCATTGGCTCACTTTATAAGATGAACGCCTCGATTTCCGGCGCCGAAGTGGGCTGCCAGGGCGAAGTCGGCGTTGCCTGTTCGATGGCCGCAGCCGGACTGGCGGAACTGCTGGGCGGCAGCCCGGGCCAGGTGTGCATCGCCGCCGAAATCGGTATGGAGCATAACCTCGGTCTGACCTGCGACCCGGTCGCCGGTCAGGTGCAGGTGCCGTGCATCGAGCGTAACGCTATCGCTGCGGTTAAAGCGGTCAACGCCGCGCGCATGGCGCTGCGCCGCACCAGCGAGCCGCGGGTGTGCCTCGATAAAGTCATCGAGACCATGTACGAAACGGGCAAAGATATGAATGCCAAATATCGTGAAACCTCACGCGGCGGCCTGGCCATGAAGATTGTCGCCTGCGATTAACGCCCCCTCCCGGTATGCTGCGGCATGCCGGGTTTCCTTCCCCTGCCCTCCGCCTTAATTTATGTTATATAAATTATAATTTAGTTATTTATTAGTTATAAAGACGATTTGTTACCTTACGGTAAACCGCTCAAGGAGAACAAATCATGCTCAGACTGTCTCGTCCGGCGCTGCTGCTCATGCTGGCTGGCGTATCCGCTTCCGCGCTGGCGAAAACGCCGGAAACCGTCAATATCGGCTATCAGAAAGCCAATATCTTCGCGCTGCTGAAATATCGCGGCACCCTCGATGAAACGTTTAAAAAGCAGGGCATCGCCGTGCGCTGGATTGAATTCCCCGCCGGGCCGCAAATGCTGGAAGGGCTGAACGTCGGCAGCATCGACCTCGCCGCAACCGGCGATGCGCCGCCGGCCTTTGCCCAGGCGGCGCAGGCAGATCTGGTCTACTTAGCCCACTCGCCGGCGAATCCAAAAACCGAGGCCATCGTAGTGGCGGAAAACTCGGAGATTAAGAGGTGGCTGACCTTAAGGGCAAGCGCGTGGGGCTCAACAAAGGCTCCGACGTAAACTACCTGCTGGTAGCTGCGCTGGAGAAAGCCGGATTAAGCTATAAAGATATCACTCCGGTCTATTTGCCGCCTGCCGACGCCCGCGCCGCCTTCCAGCGCGGCGCGATTGACGCATGGGTTATCTGGGATCCGTTCCTCGCCGAGGTGGAAACAAACGCCAAAGCCCGACAGATCCGCAATGCCGAAGGGCTGGTACCGCACTATACCTTCTACCTGGCCAGCCGCAAATTTGCCGACACTTATCCTGAAACCGCGAAGCAGGTGGTCGATGAACTGGGTAAACTGAGCGAATGGGCCAACAGCCATCAGGACGATGCCGCCGGGATCCTCTCGGCCTCTACCGGGCTGGATAAGGCTATCTGGCTGAAGACGCTGGCGCGCCTGCCCTATGGCGCCGAGCGGATGACGCCTGCGGTCTATAACGAGCAGCAGGCGCTGGCGGACACTTTCACCCGCATCGGTCTGCTACCGGTGAAGGTGGACGTCCGCAGCGCGACCTGGTCACTGGATAAGCAGTAAGCTTTCCCTTCCCGGGTCCGGCGCCAGCGCCTTACCCGGGCTATCGATCCGCAGACATCGGTGGACCCGTAGCCCGGACAGGCGCGTCAAGCGCCGCCTCCGGGAAAAACCTACCGCCCCACAGTTCAGTCCCCCGCCCTTCGGGGAGAGGGGGACCAGCAAAATTAACTCACCTTCTCTTCGCTCCCGACCGCCACCCGCGCGCCGTGGCGATAGCCTGCACCCGGATGCGGCGCAGCCAGCCGCGGGCCGGCGCCGAACAGCTTCTCGCGCAGGGTTCCTTCGCGATACTCCTGCTTAAACACGCCGCGCTTTTGCAGCTCCGGGACCAGTAAATCCACCACGTCGCGGAAGGTTTCGTGGGTCACCGCATAGGCGAGATTAAACCCATCGACGTCGGTCTCTTCGACCCAGGACTGCAGCTCATCGGCGACCGTCTGTGGACTGCCGACCACCAGCGGCCCGAAGCCGCCAATTCCCGCCCAGTCCGCCAGCTTCTGCACGGTCCACTGGCTGTTCGGATCGGCAGTGGAAAACGCCTCCACCATCGACTGAATCGCATTGGTATGCAGATACTCCAGCACCTGGTCCGGCTGATACTGGCCAAGGTCGATACCGGTCCAGCCGGAGAGCAGCGCCAGCGCCCCTTCGTAGCTGACGTACGGTTTATACTCCTGCCATTTAGCCTGGGCTTCACGGTCGGTTTCGCCGACGATGACCGTCTGCATATTGAAGATCAGGATGCTGCGCGGATCGCGCCCGGCTTCCTCGGCGCGACGGCGAATATCCGCCACCGTCTTTTTCAGCAGTACCTTCGACGGCGCGCCGACAAATACGCACTCCGCGTGGCCGGCGGCGAACTGCTTGCCGCGGCTGGAGGCGCCCGCCTGATAGAGCACCGGCGTACGCTGCGGCGACGGCTCACAAAGGTGGATCCCCGGTACCGAGAAGAAGTTCCCCTGATGGTTGATCGGATGAATTTTTCGCGGATCGCTGAAGATCTTGCGCTCCCTGTCGCGCAGCACCGCGCCGTCTTCCCAGCTGCCTTCCAGCAGCTTATAGACCACCTCCAGGTATTCATCGGCGTAGTCGTAGCGGGCGTCATGGTCGGTCTGCGCTTTTTGCCCAATGTTCCGCGCCCCGCTCTCCAGATAGGAAGTCACGATATTCCAGCCCACCCGCCCCTTCGTCAGATGGTCGAGGGTCGAAAGACGGCGGGCGAACGGATAGGGATGCTCAAAGGAGAGCGAAGCGGTCAGGCCGAATCCCAGATGCTCCGTCACCAGCGCCATCGGCGTAATCAGCGCCAGCGGATCGTTGACCGGCACCTGCGCCGCCTGGCGGATCGCCGCATCGCCGTTGCCGTTCAGCACATCATAAACGCCCAGCACATCGGCGATAAATAGCCCGTCAAACTTGCCGCGCTCCAGCAGACGCGCCAGGTCGACCCAATATTCGAGGTCTTTATACTGCCAGGAGCGGTCGCGCGGATGGGCCCACAGCCCCGGCGACTGATGGCCGACGCAGTTCATATCAAAAGCGTTCAGACGAATTTCACGTTGTGATGACATAGCGCTTCTCCACGGCGCGCCCCGCTGTCGGGTCGCGCGCATAATCAGTTAAGGGAATCAGGGGACAAAAGGCGTTCAGAACGCCAGACATCGGACGGATTGTTTGACGCCCAGAGTCTGCAGCGCTTCGGCGGCCACGTCAGCGGCATGGTCAGCCACCTGCGGTAGCCCCATCAGCTCTCCGAAGCGGGCCCGCGCGGCAGGGCCGGAAACCAGTAGTTTGGGATTAGCTTGCCCTTCCCGGCCAATGGCCCGCGAGCGAAGATCGACGTCCAGGCCGAGGCCGAACGCGTCGGCGCGAATCAGCCCATCCTGGCTTAGCTGGCGCAGCAGCGGCTGGCTATCGGTCAGCGCCCCGTGCGCCGGGCCGGTGGTTAAAATAACGTGGTCAGCGCTCACCCGCTGTGCTTCACCGTACCGGAGCGCCAGGGTTAACGTCAGCCTTTGCGCATCGCCTTCCAGCGCCGTCAGCCGGGCCGCCAGCACCCGCAGGCTGCCGTCGCGCTGGCGCTGCTCAATAACCCCGGCGACCTGCGGAGCGATACGGTAGCGGTGAACGTCCCAGTAGCTGCGCAAATGACGCAAGAAGCGCTGGCGATCGGCGACCGTCAACCCCTGCCAGATGCGTTGTCCCTGATTACGTACCGCGTCCATCACCACCTGCCAGGCCAGCCCCTGCTGCTCCGCGCGAGCGATATCCTCGCGGATCTGCCGCAGCCGCTGGCGCAGCGATCCGCGATCGTATTCGCCAGGCCAGGGGTCACCGCTGCCGCTCAGGTTGCTGCGGGACAGCAGCCCGCGGCGTGAAAATGCGGTTATCGGCCCCCGATGGCCCAGCCGCGTCAGGGTGGCAACGGTATCCGCCATCGTCAGGCCGGTGCCCACGATCGCGACGCTCGCTTCCGGTGCGATAGCTTCCAGCACGCCCGCTCGCCAGGGATTAGCAATGAGCGCCGGATGAGTCGCAAACGGCATCGTCAGCGTCGGCAGAGAGGGGGGCGGATGGCTAATGGCCAGCACCAGTAGATCGGCCGACAGTCGCCGACCGCTGTCGGTAACGACCTCGCCATGATGAATGCTCAGCGCCTGCTCGCGCAGATGCGTCAGCCGCCCTGCGCTGGCGCGCGCCTCCTCAGCGAAACGCTGGGCGACGTAGCGGCCAAACTGACCGCGCTGCGGATAAACCGCGCCATCCTCCAGCAGCGCCTGCGGATCTTCTGCAAAAGCAGGCTGGCTGCGGTACCAGCGATCGAACGCGCCCTCCTCTTCACCGGCAAGCTGCATTCGCGCGGCGGGAACGTTGATTCTGTGGCTCGGTTCGGTCGTGGAGTAGGCCACGCCCGCGCCGGGCACCTCGCGCGGCTCCAGCAGCGTCACCCGCACGCCAACCGGCGCCAGGCGCAGGAGATGAATCGCCACCGCCGCGCCGCTAAATCCGCCGCCGACAATCACCACGTGCGGTTCAGTTTGCATAGCCCACCGCCTTCAGAAACCTGTGCAACATACGGTCCCCCTCAGCTTGCGCTCACCTGTTTCACCGGACGTTTATCGCCGCCGATAGTTTCGCCGAACGGGCCGGTATTGACGCTACGCGCCTTCGGCTGCTCATGGCCTGCCAGCGGCAATAACGGCATGACCAGGTCGGCAAAGCGATGGGCCTCTTCCAGATGCGGATAGCCGGAGAAGATAAAGTTGGTGATACCGAGTGCCTGATATTCACGGATGCGTTCTGCTACCTGCTGCGGATTGCCAACCAGCGCCGTTCCGGCCCCGCCGCGCACCAGCCCCACGCCCGCCCACAGATTCGGGGCAATACGCAGATTGTCGCGCGATCCTTTATGCAGCGAACTCATTCGCGCCTGGCCGGTAGAGTCCATACGGGCAAAAATTTTCTGCGCCTGGGCGATAGTCTCGTCGTCAAGATGAGAAATCAGCCGATCGGCGGCGGCCCACGCCTCTTCTTCGGTTTCGCGAACAATCACGTGCAAACGAATCCCGTACTGCAGCGTACGGCCCCGGGCGGCGGCGCGCTCGCGCACCACAGCCAGCTTTTCGGCCACCAGCGCCGGCGGCTCGCCCCAGGTCAGGTAGGTATCAATTTGATCGGCGGCGACGTCGATGGCCTCCTCGGACGATCCGCCAAAGTAGAGCGGCGGGCCGTTTTCCTGCACCGGTGGAAACAGCACTTCAGCGCCTTCCACGTGGATATGCTCACCGCGATAGTCCACCTTTTCACCTTGCAGCAGGCGCGAGTAGACGTCGAGAAATTCGCGGGTCACCTGATAGCGTTCGCCGTGGCTGAGGAAAATGCCGTCGCCTTTGTTCTCCACCGGATCGCCACCGGTAACGACGTTAATCAGCAGCCGGCCGCCCGACAGGCGATCGAGCGTCGCCGCCATTCTCGCCGCCAGCGTTGGCGGCTGCAGGCCAGGACGAACGGCCACCAGATAGCGCAGGCGGCGGGTCAGCGGCGCCAGGGCCGATGCCACCAGCCATGAGTCTTCACAGCTTTTCCCCGTCGGGATCAGCACCCCGTAGTAGCCGAGACTGTCGGCCGCCAGCGCCACCTGCTGCAGGTAAGGCAGGTCAACCGGGCGGCCGCCTTCTGCGGTACCCAGATAGCGGCCATCGCCGTGGGTAGGCAGAAACCAGAACACATTGATTTTATCGTCGGTTTTTTGCGTCATTATCCATTTCCTATATAACCATATCCGATATTTATCGAAGAGATGTTTTAATTTGGTTATATGAGTGTTAGCGATAATCATGCCAATGGTGAATAAAAAATTTACATATTTAAATCATGGAGTTAAATAAAAGTTAGTTTTATAACGCTGTCGCAAATGCAGCAGCCAATGCGTTCAGGCTGCCGCCTTTGCAGCAGCACGACAGGTTTGCCCTCTGGTTTCCGTCTCCGGCAAAGGATAAGTTCAGGACATCACATACCGGAGGTCACCCATGCTGAATCCGCAAACCCCAGCCGCCACGCCCGCGCTCATCGATCCGGCGTCAAAAGCCTTTCAGAGCCTGCTGGATAAACTGGCCCCCACCGAAGCGACCGTGCTGATCGTCGGCGAAACCGGTACTGGTAAAGAGGTTGTCGCCCGCTATCTGCATCACCATAGTCCGCGTCGTCAGCGGCCGTTTCTCGCCGTTAACTGCGGCGCGCTCAGCGAAAGCCTGGCGGAAGCGGAGCTGTTCGGCCATGAAAAAGGCGCGTTTACCGGCGCGGTGCAAAGCCATCCCGGCTGGTTTGAAGCGGCAGACGGCGGCACGCTGCTGCTGGATGAAATCGGCGAACTTAGCCTGGCGCTCCAGGTGAAGCTTCTGCGCGTCCTGCAGGAACGCGAAATTACCCGCGTCGGCTCGCGTAAAGCGATTAAGGTCGATGTCCGGGTGATCGCCGCCACCCACATAGACCTGATGCAGGCTATCCGCGAGCGTCTTTTCCGCGAAGACCTCTACTATCGCCTGAATATCGCCATCGTCCCGCTGCCGCCGCTGCGCCAGCGCCGCCAGGATATTCCCGTTCTGGCGGACCATTTCCTTACGCTCTACGCCCGCCGCCTGGGTCGGCCGGTTCGTCGTCTGGCCCCGGAGACGCTGGCAAGGCTGATGGAGTACCCCTGGCCGGGCAATATTCGCGAACTTGAGAACACTCTGCATAATGCGGTATTGCTGAGTAAAGAAGAGGAGATCGCCCCCGCTCAGCTCCGGTTAACCACCCTAAGCGACGCCTCACCGGCGGTAAGCGATAACGAACTGGACGACTTTATTCGTCATCAACTCTCCCTGCCGGGCGAGCCGCTGTGGGAAAGGGTCACCGGGGCGTTGATTCGCGGCGCGATGGCGCAATGCGACGATAACCAAAGCCAGGCCGCAGCGCTGCTCGGCATTAGCCGCCACACGCTGCGCACGCAGCTGGCCAATTTTGGCATCATTAAAAGCCGCCGCCGCCAGGAACCCCTCTTCGGGGCGGCGGTCAACAACGTCTCTCGCGATCGGGAACTGCGCATCGGCTTCCAGCGTTTTGGCAATCTTGGCATTCTGAAGGCGCGGCAAAGTCTGGAGAAAGCCTTTGCCAGCCGCGGCGTCAGCGTGCTGTGGAGCGAGTTTCCCGCCGGGCCGCAGCTCCTGCACGCGCTGGCCTGCGATGAAATCGACTTTGGCACCACCGGCGAAGCGCCGCCGGTTTTCGCTCAGGCCAATAATAGCGAGCTGGTCTACGTCGCCTGGGAACCGCCCGCGCCGCAAAGCGTGGCCATGGTCGTCCCACAGCACAGCGACATTCGCACCATTGCCGACCTGCGCGGCAAGCGTATCGCGCTGAATAAAGGTTCGAACGTGCACTGGCTGCTGCTGCATATTCTGGAAGAGGCTGGGCTGGGATTAAACGACGTTAAAGTGGTCTATATTCCGCCAAAATATCCGCTGACTGCCAGCGACTACCTGGCGGTAGACGCCTGGATGATGTGGGATCCGCTGCTTAGCGACGCGGAAGATAGCGGCGAATTACGGGTAGTAGCCAGCGGCGAGGGGCGCGTCAACAACCATCAGTTCTATCTGTCGCGCCGCGACTACGCCAGCCGCAATAGCGATATTATGCAGCGGCTATTCGCCGAGCTGGCGCAGACCGGGCAGTTTATCGACCAGCATCGGGAAAAAGCCGCGGAGCTGCTCTCCGCCGAGCTGGGTCTTAACGCCGCTTCTCTGACCCGAGCCCTGGCGCGCCGCAGCCATCGCCCGCGCACAATGGACCTTAAAGTGATTCGCGCCCAGCAAAGTATCGCCGATCGGTTTTACGCGCTGGGCCTTATCAACAAACCGGTTTCAGTGCGCGAAGCCGTATGGTACGGCGAAGCCACCAATAGCGATCTCGGCCTGCTGATGCACGTCGATTAGCCGGAAACTGCGAGTCATCTTCCTGATTTTACAGGCGCCAATAGCCTCATCCGCGCGGCGATGTTACCCTAAAAAGCATTGAGAACAGGAACCTAACCCACCAGGCATCATCGTTGCAGACAGTTTGGCCCGAAGAGCGTGCAGAAGCCGGAGCGTAGAGGTAGTACGTGAGGCTTTTGCGCACTGTCCGGCGTCAAACCAGCAAATAAAATAGCCTGATGGGCCAGGTTTTAAGGGGAGAATCGTGGCCGTTCATTTACTCATCGTCGACGCACTTAATCTGATTCGCCGCATCCACGCGGTGCAGGGTTCACCCTGCGTCGATACCTGCTTACATGCCCTCGAGCAGCTGGTGCTCCATAGCCAGCCGACCCACGTGGTGGCGGTATTTGATGACGAAGATCGCGGCCACGGCTGGCGGCACCAGCGCCTGCCCGATTATAAAGCCGGGCGCGCACCGATGCCGGAAACCCTCGAGGCGGAAATGCCGGCGCTGCGGGCGGCATTTGAGCAGCGCGGGTTTCGTTGCTGGGCGCTCAGCGGCAGCGAAGCCGACGATCTTGCCGCGACTCTGGCGGTTAAGGTGGCGCAGGCCGGGCACCAGGCGACCATCGTTTCAACCGACAAAGGCTACTGCCAGCTACTGTCGCCGACGATCCGCATCCGCGACTATTTCCAGAAGCGCTGGCTCGACGCGCCGTTTATCGCCAAAGAGTTCGGCGTGACGCCGGAGCAGCTACCCGACTACTGGGGGCTGGCGGGCATCAGCAGCTCCAGGGTTCCCGGCGTGGCGGGCATTGGGCCCAAAAGCGCAGCCCAGTTATTAACCGATTTTCAGGATCTGGAAGGGATCTACGCCCGGCTGGCGGACGTGCCGGAGAAGTGGCGTAAAAAGCTGGAAGAACACAAAGAGATGGCCTTCACCTGCCGGGAAATCGCGCGCCTGCAAACCGATTTACAGCTGGATGGCAACCTGCAGCAGCTGCGGCTGGCACGATAGCATCAGGCTACGGAGCACACAGCTTCCCGGAGGCGATGCTGCGCATCTGTCCGGGCTACCCAATCGCAGACGGCGGTGAATGGTGGGGACTATCGGCCCGCAGACGGCGGTAAACCTGTAGCCCGGGCAAGGCGCGTCAAGCGCCGTCCCCGGGAGCAGAGCGCAGCGTGGCTGAATTTCCCGGAGGCGATGCTGCGCATCTGTCCGGGCTACCCAGTCGCAGACGGCGGTGAATGGTGGGGGTTACCCAACCGCAGACGGCGGTGAATCTGTACACCGCGGCCGGCAGAAACGTTCGCTTACGAGATCACTCTTCGATACGCAATCCGTAGGTTTTGAATTTCTCCAGCACGATGGCGATAGCCTCATCATCAAGCACCGGAACCGGGTCGATGATGGCCAGGGTGCTGAGATAGAGCTGCGCCAGTACCTCAACTTCATGCGCCAGCCACAGGGCCTTTTCCAGATTCTCTTCACAAGCGATCAGGCCATGGTGCTGCAGCAGGGTCGCTTTGCGATTTTTCAACGCCACGGCCACGTGTTCAGACAGCTCACGAGTACCAAAAGTGGCATAGGGTGCGCAAGGAATGGAGTTACCGCCGGCCGCCGCAATCATATAGTGAATGGCGGGAATGGGACGATTGAGGATCGATACCGCCGTGCAGTGAACCGCATGATTATGCACCACCGCATGAGCATCAGGACGCGTCTGATAAGCCGCCATATGAAAACGCCACTCGCTGGACGGCAGTTTGCCCTGTTCATGCTGACCTTCAGCATCGATATAAACAATGTGCGCTTCCGTCAGCTTTTCATAAGGTATACCGGTTGGTGTGATCAGCATCCCCCCCTGGTACCGCACGCTTACGTTGCCTGCCGTCCCCTGATTTAACCCCAGGCGGGTCATCTCCAGGCAGGTATCAATAATCTGCCGGGCCAGTCTATTACGTTCCATTCTTTACCTCTCTTAATAATGCGCAATACGACAACAGACCGCTCGCCGGGCATGGCGCGCCGACGCTGTTGAATAACTCAAATAATTGCTCACCATCATCATCCCGAATAATCAGAAAGGAATTTACATCCACTGGTTCTGTGATACCCCTCACTTATTTCAGCTTAAAAAAACCGTTTGCTCATTTTTACGTTGTGAAAAAATGCCCGTTATCATCAATAGATTTAAAAACGGTCATTTTACCGATAATGTTAACAACTGACCGTTTTCCACATTATAAATTAAATCGGGCATTCGTTCTGTGGGTTTTAGAATTATCTTTCTCAAACGGTCATGTTTTCCTGATTATTAAAGTGATGATAATCACATAAAATCACTCACCGCATGCTTAGTGTGACCGCCATCATATTAAAAGGCATTTTTTATTTGAAAATGAATTCATGAGTTCATCCCGCGATGTTTATTTCATCATCGTTCTCGTCACAGGAACTCACCTGATTTTTGCGGTCTGGTGGGCAAAGCCGGCTGCTGAATACGCTTCTGAACCAATGAGGATGCTATGGGAAACACAACGATACAAACGCAGAGTTTTCATGCGGTCGAGACAGGGCAAAGCAAGCACTACATTATTCCCTTTGCCCTGCTGTGCTCGCTATTTTTTCTTTGGGCGGTCGCTAATAATCTTAACGATATTTTATTACCACAATTTCAACAAGCCTTTACCTTAACTAACTTCCAGGCTGGTTTGATTCAATCCGCTTTTTATTTTGGCTATTTTGTTATTCCGATCCCGGCCGGGATCTTGATGAAAAAACTCAGTTACAAAGCCGGCATTATTACCGGGCTATTCTTATACGCTTTTGGCGCCGCGCTATTCTGGCCCGCCGCCGAGGTCATGAATTATACCTTATTCCTGATCGGCCTGTTTATTATTGCGGCGGGGTTAGGCTGTTTAGAAACTGCAGCAAACCCTTTTGTTACCGTGTTAGGGCCAGAAAGCGGCGGCCACTTCCGGCTTAATCTGGCGCAGACCTTTAACTCCTTTGGCGCCATTATTGCGGTGGTCTTTGGGCAAAGCCTTATTTTGTCTAACGTGCCGCATCAATCGCAGGATGTACTCGATAAAATGGCTCCGGAGCAGCTTAGCGCTTATAAGCACAGCCTGGTGCTCTCGGTGCAAACCCCCTATATGATCATCGTCGCGGTTGTCTTACTGGTCGCTCTGTTGATTATGTTGACCAAATTTCCGGCCCTGCAGAGCGACGACCACAGTGATGCCAACCAGAGTTCCTTCTCCGCTTCTCTTGCCCGCCTGGTGCGCGTTCGCCACTGGCGCTGGGCGGTGCTGGCGCAGTTTTGCTACGTCGGCGCACAAACCGCCTGCTGGAGCTATCTGATTCGCTACGCCATCGAAGAGATCCCCGGCATGACGCCCGGTTTCGCCGCCAACTATCTGACTGGCACTATGGTGTGCTTCTTTATCGGCCGTTTCTCCGGCACCTGGCTCATCAGCCGCTTCGCGCCGCATAAAGTGCTGGCGGCCTATGCCCTGCTCGCCATGCTCCTGTGCCTGATCTCCGCTTTCAGCGGCGGCCATGTGGGCCTGCTGGCCTTGACGCTGTGCAGCGCCTTTATGTCGATTCAGTATCCGACCATCTTCTCGCTGGGCATCAAGAATCTGGGGCAGGACACCAAATACGGCTCCTCGTTTATCGTCATGACCATTATTGGTGGCGGCATCGTCACTCCGGTTATGGGCTTTGTCAGCGACGCCGCCGGCAACATCCCTACCGCCGAGCTGGTACCGGCGCTGTGCTTTGCCGTCATCTTCATCTTTGCCCGTTTCCGTTCGCAAACGGCAGCTAACTAAACATTTATCCGCATAACGTGAGGGATCTGGAATGAAAAAAATCAGTTTACCGAAAATTGGCATTCGCCCGGTGATCGATGGACGCCGCATGGGGGTACGCGAGTCGCTGGAAGAGCAAACCATGAATATGGCGAAGGCTACCGCTGCGCTGATTACGGAAAAGCTGCGCCACGCCTGCGGCGCGCAGATCGAGTGCGTCATCGCCGATAGCTGCATTGCAGGGATGGCAGAATCCGCCGCTTGCGAAGAGAAATTCAGCAGCCAGAACGTCGGCGTCACCATCACCGTCACCCCCTGCTGGTGCTACGGCAGCGAAACTATCGATATGGACCCGATGCGGCCAAAAGCTATCTGGGGCTTTAACGGCACCGAGCGACCAGGCGCGGTTTACCTTGCGGCAGCGCTGGCAGCTCACAGCCAGAAGGGCATCCCGGCGTTCTCCATATACGGCCACGACGTACAGGACGCCGACGACACCTCCATTCCGTCTGATGTTGAAGAAAAACTGCTGCGCTTTGCCCGCGCCGGTTTAGCGGTCGCCAGCATGAAGGGCAAAAGCTATCTTTCCGTCGGCGGCGTATCGATGGGAATCGCCGGTTCTATCGTCGATCACAACTTCTTCGAGTCCTGGCTCGGTATGAAGGTACAGGCGGTGGATATGACTGAACTGCGCCGCCGTATCGATCAGAAAATCTATGATGAAAGCGAGCTGGAAATGGCGCTGGCGTGGGCGGATAAAACCTTCCGCTACGGCGAAGACCAGAACGCGCAGCAGTATAAACGTAATGCCGAGCAGAGCCGCGCGGTACTCAAAGAGAGCCTGCTGATGGCGATGTGCATTCGCGACATGATGCAGGGCAACAAGAAGCTGGCGGAAAAAGGACTGGTCGAAGAGTCGCTGGGCTACAACGCCATTGCCGCAGGCTTCCAGGGCCAGCGTCACTGGACCGATCAATACCCTAACGGCGACACCGCCGAAGCGCTGCTTAACAGCTCGTTCGACTGGAATGGCGTACGCGAACCCTTCGTTGTCGCCACGGAAAACGACAGCCTCAACGGCGTGGCGATGCTGATGGGCCATCAGCTGACCGGCACCGCCCAGGTGTTTGCCGACGTGCGTACCTACTGGTCGCCGGAAGCGGTAGAACGCGTCACCGGCCAGCCGCTCACCGGGCTGGCGGAACACGGCATTATCCATCTGATCAACTCCGGTTCGGCGGCGCTGGACGGCGCCTGCAAACAGCGCGATGCGGATGGCAAGCCAACCATGAAGCCGCACTGGGAAATCAGCCAGCAGGAGGCCGACGCCTGCCTCGCCGCCACCGAATGGTGCCCGGCGATTCATGAATATTTCCGCGGCGGCGGCTTCTCCTCTCGCTTTCTGACCGAAGGCGGCGTGCCCTTTACCATGACTCGCGTGAATATCATTAAAGGCCTTGGCCCGGTTCTGCAAATCGCCGAAGGCTGGAGCGTGGAACTACCGAAAGAGATGCACGATCGGCTGGATGCCCGCACCAACTCCACCTGGCCCACCACCTGGTTTGCGCCGCGCCTGACCGGTAAGGGCCCGTTCTCCAACGTCTACTCGGTGATGGCGAACTGGGGCGCTAACCACGGCGTGCTGACCATCGGCCACGTTGGCGCCGACTTTATCACTCTGGCGTCTATGCTGCGGATCCCGGTATGCATGCATAACGTAGAAGAGGCGAAAATCTACCGCCCGTCCAGCTGGGCTGCGCACGGGATGGATAGCGAAGGCCAGGATTACCGCGCCTGCCAGAACTACGGCCCGCTGTATAAACGTTAAAAATGCCTGATGGCGCTGCGCTTATCCGGCCTGCGGATGATAACGTCTCCGTAGGCTGGATGAGGCGTTTACGCCGCCATCCGGCAACGTCTCGGGAGAGATTATGAAGAATGAAGTCATCCTGGTTCTCGACTGCGGCGCCACCAACGTCAGGGCGATTGCCGTTGATCGCCAGGGGAATATTATCGCCCGCGCCGCAACGGCTAACGCCAGCGATATCGCCGCAGAGAACAGCGCATGGCACCAGTGGTCGCTGGAGGCCATCCTGCAACGCTTCGCCGAGTGCTGTCGGCAGATTGGCGATACGCTCTCATCCTGCACGGTTCGCGGCATCACGGTCACCACCTTCGGCGTGGACGGCGCGCTGGTGGACGAACAGGGCAAGCTGCTCTATCCGGTCATCAGCTGGAAATGCCCGCGAACCGCAGCGGTGATGGACAATATCGGCCGCTTTATGCCCGCGCAGCAGCTCCAGCAGATCGCCGGCGTCGGCGCATTTGGTTTTAACACCCTCTATAAGCTGATATGGCTGCAAGAAAACCACCCGCAGCTGCTGGAGCAGGCCCATGCCTGGCTATTCATCTCCTCGCTGATCAACCAGCGCCTGACCGGGGAATTCACGACCGATATCACCATGGCGGGTACCAGCCAGATGCTGGATATCCACCAGCGAGATTTCAGCGCGCAGATTCTGCAGGCAACGGGATTGCCGCGCCGCCTGTTTCCCCGGCTGGTGGAGGCGGGCCAGCAGATTGGTACCCTGCAAAACGATGCCGCGAAGATGCTGGGATTACCCGCCGGGATCCCGGTTATCTCCGCCGGGCACGATACCCAGTTCGCGCTGTTTGGCGCCGGCGCGGAGCAGGATGAACCGGTGCTCTCTTCCGGTACGTGGGAAATTTTGATGGTGCGCAGCGTTCAGGTGAATACGCCGCTGCTCAGCCACTATGCGGGATCGACCTGCGAACTGGATAGCCAGCCGGGATGCTATAACCCCGGTATGCAGTGGCTGGCTTCAGGCGTGCTGGAGTGGGTACGCCAGCTGCTGTGGACGGCAGAAACGCCGTGGCGCACGCTGATTGAAGAAGCGCGCGTCATTCCCGCCGGTTCTGAGGGGGTAAGGATGCAGTGCGATCTGCTCTCCTGCCGGAATGCGGGCTGGCAGGGCGTCACGCTGAATACCACTCGCGGCCATTTCTATCGCGCCGCGCTGGAAGGATTAGCCGAACAGCTGGCGCGTAACCTGCAAACGCTACAAAAAATCGGCCATTTTAACGCCAGCGAACTGCTGCTGGTCGGCGGCGGCAGCCGCAACGCGCTGTGGAATCAGATCAAAGCCAATACGCTCGATATGCCTGTCAAAGTACTGGATGACGCCGAAACCACCGTGGCTGGCGCCGCCATGTTTGGCTGGTACGGCGTCGGTGAATTCCACAGCCCTGAACAGGCCAGAGCGCAGGTGAGCTATCAGTATCGCTATTTTTACCCGCAAACCGAACCCGAACTGATTGAGGGAGTATGAGATGCTAAAAACGATTTCCCCGTTAATATCGCCGGAGCTACTGAAAGTCCTGGCGGAAATGGGGCACGGAGATGAGATCGTCTTTTCCGATGCCCACTTCCCGGCGCACAGCATGGGTCCACAGGTCATTCGCGCCGACGGTCTGCGGGTAAGCGACCTGCTGCAGGCGATTATTCCGCTGTTTGAGTTAGACAGCTACGCTCCGCCGTTGGTGATGATGGCCGCCGTGGAAGGCGACACCCTCGACCCGCAGGTCGAAACGCGCTATCGCGAGGCGCTTTCCGCCGCCGCGCCCTGCCCTGAGATCGCCCGCATTGACCGCTTTGCTTTCTACGAGCGGGCGCAAAAAGCCTTTGCGATCGTTATCACAGGTGAGCGCGCTAAGTACGGGAATATTCTTTTAAAAAAAGGAGTAACGCCGTAATCTCATGCCGCAGCGCCCGTCTGGTGCGGGCGCTCAGCGAACGCCAGGGTGAGAAAAATGAAAGCGGCACGACAGCAAGCGATACTAGACCTGCTCATAAACCATAATAGTCTGACCACCGAAGCCTTATCGCTACAGCTTAACGTCAGCAGAGAAACCATCCGCCGCGATCTCAGCGAGCTTCAGTCCCAGGGAAAAGTACTGCGTAACCACGGTCGGGCAAAAGTCATTCACCGGCAAAGCCAGGACAGCGGCGACCCTTTTCATATTCGTTTAAAAAGCCACTATGCGCACAAAGCGGATATCGCCCGCGAGGCGCTGGCCTGGATAGACGAAGGGATGGTTATCGCCCTCGATGCCAGTTCCACCTGCTGGTACCTGGCTCGCCAGCTACCTGATCTCAACCTTCACGTTTTTACCAACAGTCAGCCGATATGCCAGGAGCTGAGCAAGCGAGAGAACATACAGCTCACCTGCTCCGGGGGGACGCTTCAGCGTAAATACGGCTGTTACGTGAGTTCATCGCTTATCTCCCAGCTCAAATCGCTGGAGATCGATCTGTTCATTTTTTCCTGCGAAGGTATCGACAGCGGCGGCGCGCTCTGGGATTCAAATACGGTCAACGCCGAGTTCAAATCGCTGCTGCTTAAGCGCGCCTCGCAATCGCTTTTGCTGATTGATAAAAGCAAGTTTAATCGTTCAGGGGAGGCCCGAATTGGCCATCTGGATGATGTGACGCATATTGTTTCGGACGTGTCGCAGTCGTAACGGCTATTGCAGCGCCGGATAGCGGCTTAGAGCCTATCCCAATAGGCGTTATTGGTGCAGTCAGTTTGAACACGGACAGCGCGGAAGAACCGGAGCGTACACGTAGTACGTGAGGATTCTGAGCACTGCCCAGGTTCAAAATGGCAAACAAAATAGCCCTAATGGGATAGGCTCTTAGTGCCTTATCCGGCCTACAAAAGCGGCTAAACTAGCGTTCGTCGCGGCGACCGCCGACGGCAGCCCACAGGCGACGAACGTGAACCGTCACCTCTTCGCGATCGTGATACAGCTGGCGCGCCTGGATTTGCGCGTTGATGCCGTGCTCATCCAGCTGCTCCTGGATATAGGCCAGGTTGCGCGACAGCTCTTCATAGCGCTTTTTCATCGGCAGCTTAAGGTTAAAGATGGTTTCACGGCACCAGCCGTTCACCAGCCACTGCGCCATCAGCGCAGCCACTTTCGCCGGCTTCTCCACCATATCGCACACCATCCACGAGATGTTGTTGCGCGTTGGGCGGTACTTGAAGCCATCTTCGCGCAGCCAGGTCACCTGGCCGGTATCCATCAGGCTTTGCGCCATCGGGCCGTTATCCACCGAGGAGACCCACATATTGCGTTTCACCAGCTGATAGGTCCAGCCGCCGGGGCAGGCGCCGAGATCCACGGCGTACATACCGTTCGCCAGGCGCTCGTCCCACTCATCCGCCGGAATAAAGACGTGAAACGCCTCTTCCAGCTTGAGAGTCGAGCGGCTCGGCGCATCGGCCGGAAACTTGAGGCGCGGAATGCCCATATAGAATGGTGAGTTGTTGTTAGACAACGAATAGCCGGTGTAGCAGCAGCCCGGCGCGATAAAGAAAACGTGCACCACCGGACGTTTTGTCGTTTCATAGCTGGTCAGCACGCCCGCTTCGCGCAGCGCAGCGCGCAGCGGTACCGTGAACTTGCGGCAGAACTTCATCAGCTCTTTGCTTTCGTTGGTATCGGCGACCTCTACGCGCAGCTCGCCGCCCTTTTCCACGACGCCCTGCAGCATACCGACTATCGGGGAAATCCGGTCTTCCGGCGGCAGATCGCGCAGCAGTTCGCCGACCACAAACATCTGGCGGGCAAATACCAGCGAGCTGAACGGCAGTTCGCGCACCAGCTTTTCGCCATCTTCAGCCTGATAGCACTCAAAAATCACATAGCCGGAGTCATCTTTGACCCGGGCAAAACCAAATACTTCAAGGCGCGAGGCCTTATCGGTAATTTCTGCTGCGCACTCTTTCTCAAACCCAGGGCGACAATAGAGGACAACTTTATTCATGAACAACGCCCTTACGTTTCAGACGAATTGCACCAATTAACATTAATACCCAACCGGCGAGGAAGCAGACGCCCCCTACCGGCGTAACGAACGCCCACAGGCGTAAATGCGATAGCGCCAGGCAGTAGAGGCTGCCGCTAAAAAGAACGGTACCAAGCGCCATAAAGACGCTGCTCCAGTAAAACCAGATGCTGATGCGGCGCTGCATCGCCACCGCCAGGCCAAAAATAGCCAGCGTATGGAAAGCCTGATACTGCAGGCCGGTGTGGATCCAGCCCATTTCCGCAACGCCCATCGTTTTACTTAAAACGTGCGCGCCAAACGCGCCCAAAGCCACAAAGATAAAACCGCTTATCGCGGCGAATATCAGCATAAAACGGCTGGTCATGTGTTTACCCTACGATGATTTATTGTTCATAACGAAAGCGAAATTTTTCTTGTTCATTAGCCGCTTTTGCCAGAATCCACTGGCGGAAGGCGGCTATTTTACCCAGTTCTGCCTGACTGTCATGACAAACGAGATAAAACGCATTCTTACTGACCAGAACATCATTAAACGGGCAGACCAGTCGGCCTGCCTCAATCTCGGACTGCGCCATCACATTGTTGGCCAGCGCGACCCCCTGTCCATGGATTGCCGCCTGCAGCACCATTGCGCTGTGGCTAAAAATAGGTCCCTGTTGAACATTGATATGGTTTAGACCCAGCTGACGGGTATAAGTTTGCCAGTCGCGGCGGGAAGCGTCGTGCAGCAGGGTATGTTGCGCCAGATCGGCAGGCGTTTTCAACGCTTTATCACCGGTAAGTAAGAGTGGGGAACATACCGGAAGCAGATATTCGGCGTACAGTTTTTCCACGCGCAGCCCCGGCCAGTTGCCGCGGCCATAAAAAATCGCCACGTCGACATCGTCGGCCAGCTTATCTTCCTGGCGGTCCACCGCCTGGATTCTGACATCGATTCCCGGATAAGCTGAATTAAAGCTTGTCAGCCTCGGCACCAGCCACTGGATGGCAAAACTGGGGAGCATACTGACGGTTAAGGCCCCTTTTGCGCTTCGGGCCTGAAGCTTGCGGGTCGCTTCGGTGAGCTGCGAAAAAATCTCTTTGATATCCTGAAAATAGCTCTGCCCCTCCTCCGTTAAAAGAAGAGAACGATTGCGTCGACGGAACAGCTTGAGGCCGAGGAAATCCTCCAGGGACTTGATTTGGTGGCTGACTGCGGCCTGCGTCACAAAAAGCTCATCGGCGGCGCGAGTGAAGCTAAGGTGGCGGGCGGCTGCATCAAAAACACGTAATGCATTCAGAGGTGGCAAACGCTTGGACATAGTTATTCTGGCTTAGATGTTAAGGCAATTTAACAAATAGGAAACAACAGTTAACCTATTAGTTTTTTTTATCTGAGCTATTATAATTTGTCCGTTGAGCTTCTACCAGCAAATACCTATAGTGGCGGCACTTCCTGAGCCGGAACGAAGAGCTTTTTTTGGAATGCGTGTTCCAACAAGCTTTTGGCTTACGGTTGTGATGTTGTGTTGTTGTGTTTGCAATTGGTCCGGGTTTGCGGACCATGGTAGCGAAGCTACCCCTTTTCACTTCCTGTACATTTACCCTGTCTGTCCATAGTGATTTAATGTAGCACCGCACTGCGCGGTGCTTTTTTTTGCCTGCTATACCTGAATCAGTTATCCAGCTCGCCCAGCTGTTTGACGTCAGAACGGTTAATCTGCTGCTTGTTACCCCAGGCATCTTTGTACGAAATCATGCCAGTATCATTGTCCGTTTGCGGTTTACCGTCGGTGACGATAGTGCGCCCATCGTTAGTGTGCATCACGTAGTTAGAGGAACAGGCGCTCAGGCCAAAGGTCAGCACACAGGCAGAAATAATGGCGGCAGTCTTATTCATTTTCATCTTTCTCTCCTTACGACTATTTATACTGTTTATGATTCGTTCTGTACCAGGTTAAAACACAAACCCAACACTATTTAGCATAACCATCTTTCACGCCGGCGAATTCATATTCAGAAAATTCCAGTAGTTAGCAGAAAACTTGTATCACCCGCTGATTTGCGCGACGATCCTGGTATCGATACGAGGAGTCTCATGAACGCATTCAACCCCGCCCAATTTCGCGCTCAGTTTCCGGCGCTGGCCGACGCTGGCGTCTATCTTGATAGCGCAGCGACGGCGCTCAAGCCGCTGGCGGTCATTGAGGCCAGCGATCAGTTCTATCGCCTCAGCGGCGGTAACGTCCACCGTAGCCAGTTTGCTGCCGCCCGGCAGCTAACCGACCGCTATGAAAACGCGCGCGAACGCGTGGCGGCGCTGCTCAACGCCCCTTCCGGCCAGGATATCGTCTGGACGCGCGGCACCACTGAAGCCATTAACATGGTGGCGCAATGCTACGTGCGCCCGCGCCTGAAGCCCGGCGATGAGATTATCGTCAGCGAAGCGGAACATCATGCCAATCTGGTGCCGTGGTTAATGGTTGCAGAGCAAACCGGCGCGAGGATAGTGAAGCTACCGATCGCTCCCGATCGCCTGCCGGACGTGGCCGCGCTTGGCGCCCTCATCACGCCGCGCAGCCGGGTGCTGGCGATTGGCCAGATGTCCAACGTCACCGGCGGTTGTCCGGATTTGGCGCAGGCGATTCGCCTGGCCCACGATGCCGGGATGGTGGTAATGGTCGACGGCGCGCAGGGGGCGGTGCATTTCCCGGCGGACGTTCAGACGCTGGATATCGACTTTTATGCTTTTTCGGGCCATAAGCTCTACGGGCCGACCGGCATCGGCGCGCTGTATGGCAAAAGCGAACGGCTGGCGGAGATGTTGCCGTGGCTCGGCGGCGGTAAAATGATCGCCGAAGTCACTTTCGACGGCTTTAAAACCCAGCCCGCGCCCTGGCGCTTCGAAGCGGGAACGCCCAATATCGCCGGGGTGATTGGCCTGAGCGCAGCGCTGGAGTGGCTGGACGAGACGGATATCGCACAGGCGGAAAACTGGAGCCGTGGGCTGGCGACGCTGGCGGAAGAGGAACTGGCGAAACGTCCGGGATTCCGTTCATTCCGCTGCCAGGACGCCAGCCTGCTGGCGTTTGATTTTGACGGCGTTCACCATAGCGATATGGTGACGCTGCTGGCGGAATCGGGGATTGCGCTGCGCGCCGGTCAGCACTGCGCTCAGCCGCTGCTGGCGGCGCTTGGCGTCAGCGGTACCCTGCGGGCCTCATTCGCGCCTTATAACACGCAGGACGATGTTTACGCGCTGGTGCACGCCGTGGACCGCGCTCTGGAAATACTGGTGGATTAATGACGACTTCTCACCCTTTTGGTACCCGCGTCACCGAAGCGACCCTTCTCCAGACGTTTACCCCGCTCAGCCAGTGGGAGGATAAATACCGCCAGCTAATTTTACTGGGTAAGCAGCTCCCTGCGCTGCCGGACGACCTCAAAGCGCGGGCCAAAGAGATTGCCGGTTGTGAAAACCGCGTCTGGCTGGGACACTTCATTGACGTCGACGGCAAGCTGCATTTCTTCGGCGATAGCGAAGGCCGTATCGTACGCGGCATGCTGGCGGTGCTGTTGACCGCCATTGAAGGCAAAAGCGCCGCTGATCTGCTGGCGCAGGATCCGCTGGCGCTATTTGATGCGCTGGGGCTGCGCGGCCAGCTGAGCGCCTCGCGCAGCCAGGGGCTCAACGCCCTGAGTGAGGCGGTGCTCGCCGCCGCCCGCGAGGTTGAGGTTTAAGCTCATCCCGGGGGCGGCGCTTGACGCGCCTTGCCGGGCTACGGGTTCGTGCCGTTTTGTCGCCCGGCCAGGTGCGCAGCACCGCCTCCGGGGAATTGTCTTGTAGACCGGGTAAGGCGCCTGCGCCGCGACCCGGGAATTTACGCCGTCTGCCGCTCCGCCTTCGCCAGCATTTTCTTCAGCGCATGGGAGACGGCGACAAAGCCAAAGGTTGCGGTTACCATCGTCGCGGCGCCAAACCCGGATGCGCAGTCCATTCGCTTCGGCCCCTCAGCGGTGCTTTTCATCGCACAAACGCTGCCGTCCGCCTGCGGATAAACCAGCGCTTCGGTGGAAAACACGCAATCCACGCCGAGCTTACCTTTGCTGTTCTTCACCACCCCAAACTGGCTCTTCAAACGCTCACGCAGCTTTGCCGCCAGCGGATCCTGGATGGTTTTCGCCAGATCGGCGACCTGAATTTGCGTCGGATCGATTTGTCCGCCCGCGCCGCCGGTGGTGACCAGCGGCACCTTATGGCGACGACAGTAAGCGATTAACGCCGCTTTCGGGCGCACGCTGTCGATGGCATCGATCACATAGCTAAAGCCAACGCCCAGATACTCGGCGACGTTTTCCGGAGTGATAAAATCGTCCACCACCGTCACCCGGCACTCGGGGTTAATCAGGCGAATGCGTTCCGCCATCACCTCGGCTTTCGCCAGACCTACGTTGCCGCCAAGGGCGTGGATCTGGCGATTGGTGTTGGTCACGCAGACGTCATCCATATCGATGAGGGTAATCGCGCCAATTCCGGTTCTCGCCAGCGCTTCCGCCGCCCATGAGCCTACGCCGCCGATGCCGACCACGCAAACGTGCGCGTCGGCAAAACATTGCAGCGCCTTTTCACCATATAAACGCGCCGTGCCGCCAAAGCGCTGGCGCCAGGCATCGCTAATTACAACAGACATATAACCTCAAAATAAGTGGACATTCCCGGGTCGCGAGGCAAGGGCCTTACCCGGGCAACAAAATCAGCCATCGTTCCGGGAAATATTCCCGGATTACGTCGTCAATGGCTTATCCAGGCGACCGTAGCCCCGGTAAGCGCAGCGCGACCGGGGAAAATGTGAGCACTAGCCGCTAAAGACGTTGCCTGCGCCCGGGGCGTTTTTCAGCACCCATACGCGGCCATAGTGGTTATACCAGCCGGCACGGTGCCCGGCATCCGGGCCAATGCCCTGGTAAATATCGAAGTGCTGGCCTTTAATCGCCCCGCCAACATCAAGTGCCACCATTAAACGCAGCTCGTACTGGCCGTTAAACTTACCGTTATTATCCAGCAGCGGCACCTCCGCCAGAAGCGTGGTGCCTGCAGGAACAATGGAACGGTCGGAGGCCACCGACGCACGACCGATCAGCGGCACCGCGCTGGCGCCTTTCACCGGCGCGAAGGACTGCGGTTTAAAGAAGACGAACGACGGGTTCTGCTCCAGCAGCTCGCGGACTTCCGCCTCGCTGTGCTTTTCGCCCCATTCGCGAATTGCCTGCATCGACATATCTTCGCGCTTTACTTCCCCGCGGTCGATCAGCACTTTACCGATGCTGTAATAGGGCCAGCCGTTTTTCCCGGCATAGCTAAAGAAGTTCAGCGGCGAGCCGTCGCCAAAATCAATGTAGCCGCTGCCCTGCACGTCCATGATGAAGTTATCCATCAGCGAGTTGCTGTAGGCCAGGATGTAGTTGTCGCTCAGAGCCCCGGCGTAGATGCTGGCGCGGGACGGCAGCTTGCCGCGCTTCGGCGGCATCCGGTAAATCGGATACTGGAACTCGCCCTGGCGAGTATGGCGCGCCTGAACCACCGGCGTGTAGTAGCCGGTAAACTGGACGTTACCGTAGTTATCCGTTCCCTGCATCTGCCAGGCGTCGATACCAAACTGGCTCAGCGTACGGGTATCGCCGCCGGAACGCAGCCACTCCTGAACCGCATTGTAGACGTTGCTCTGGCTGGTATAGAGGCGCGGAGAGGCGCTACGAATCTGTCTCACCTGCTCGGAGAAATCGCCGGCGTTGATCGGCGAACCTACCGCATCAGGTTGGTTAACCAGTGAAAACGGCTGGGTGAGTTTACCTTCATTATACTGCTGACCGCGATCGGTCGGTTTTGAGGAACAGGCGGCCAGCATTGCCAGCATTGCGCCTGTTACTGCATATTTTGCCCAACGTCCTTTCATGGTATCTCTTCTTTATGCTGCTAAGCCCGGGTGCGTGATGAAGATAACAAACCCCCAGGGCTAATGAAATGCGCTTAGGTACCGCAAAGGCAATTTTGCGCAAAAAATAGGCTTGAAGTGATTCTATATGCACCATTTTTTACAAAATTGATGATTTCTGCCAAAAAGGGTTGCATCAAAACGTTAGCGGAGTATAGTGCGCTTCCACGGACGCGGGGTGGAGCAGCCTGGTAGCTCGTCGGGCTCATAACCCGAAGGTCGTCAGTTCAAATCTGGCCCCCGCAACCAATTAAAATTTGATGAAGTACAAGCAGTACGGTGACGCGGGGTGGAGCAGCCTGGTAGCTCGTCGGGCTCATAACCCGAAGGTCGTCGGTTCAAATCCGGCCCCCGCAACCAACATCATAAACACCCTCAAGGGTGTTTTTTTGTTTCTGCGATTCGCAAAATCTTATACCTGATTCAGGGAACGGCTAAGCGCCGCTCCCTCACCTTCTCAGCCCTTCGGCAACACAATATTGCTCGCCGCCAGCATCCCCATTTCGTGATACATCGCGCAGGCCGCTTCAACGATCGGCATCGCCAGCGCCGCGCCGCTGCCTTCGCCCAAACGCATTCCCATATTCAGATAGGGCTCCAGCTCGAGATGCATCAGCGCCGTACGCGCCCCCTTCTCCGCCGAATAGTGCGACGGGATAAGATAGGGTTTCACCTGCGGCGCAATTCGGCACGCCGCCAGCGCCGCTGCGTAGGAGAGGAAGCCATCGAGCACCACCGGCAGACCGCAGTAGGCCGCGCCCAGCATCACACCCGTCATCCCCAATAAATCAAAACCGCCCACTTTTGCCAGCACGTCCAGACCATCATGCGGATCGGGGCGGTTAACGGCGATGGCCCGTCGTACCACCTCAACTTTATTGCCGACCTTCGCCAACGGCAGATTAGCGCCAATTCCCACCACCTCCTGGGCATCGCTGCCGGTCAGGACGCTGACGATTGCCGCCGCCGGGGTGGTATTGGCCATTCCGAGCTCCCCGACGCCAAACAGCGTGACGCCATCCTCCGCCAGCCCCCGGGTATAGCGCATCACCTCCAGCAGCAGCTCTTCCGCCTGGCTGCGGCGCATTGCCGGACCAACGGCGATATTGCCGCAGCCGCGCGCCACGCGCATGTTGATGACGCCCGGTATCAGCTCGGCATCGATTCCAACATCAATCACGTGCATCTTCGCGCCCGCCTGCGCCGCCAGTACGCAAACGCCGGTTTTGCCCAGCGTCATATTCGCCGCCTGAATTGCGGTCACCGCTTTTGGCGAAATGGCGACCCCTTCGTCCCACACGCCGTGGTCGGCGCACATCACCAGCAGCGCCTTTTTTTTCACCTGCGGCACACCTTCAAGACCGGGCATACCCGCCAGCTGCACGGCAAGATCTTCAAGGCGTCCAAGGCTTCCGGGCGGTTTCAGCAGACCATCAATATGAAGCCGGGCGCGCGCCATCGCGTTTTCATCAGGCGCAGGGATCGCGCCCAGTAGAGAGGTTAAGCTTTGCATAGAGGTTCTCGTCTTGTTGGCTGACTCATCGCAGAGCCAGCAGGAAGAATAACGCCCGTTACGGCGCGCCTGGCCTATTTGATTTTTACGCCAATGCCCGACACCACCAGCCACACCTCGTCTGCCGCCGCCGCAAGGCGCTGGTTGACGCGTCCGGCGATATCGCGGAAATGGCGGGCAAGACGGTTTTCCGGCACAATCCCCATCCCTACCTCGTTGGTCACCAGCACCACGCGGGCCGGGCAGCGCTGGCAGGCGGCAATCAGTACCGCGATTTCGGCGTCGATCGCCCGCTCCATCGCCGCATAATCCCAGCCGTCCGGCGAGCTGTCGCCCCCCAGCGCAAACAGCAGGTTGGTCACCATGGTGGTGATGCATTCCAGCAAAATCGCCTCCTCTGGGGCGATATCCGGGGTGATCAGCTCATCAAGCTGCTGCCAGCGCTCGGCGGTGCGCCAGTGCGCGGGCCTGCCGTCGCGGTGGTGCTGGATCCTCGCCGCCATCTCGTCATCAAAGACCTGCGAGGTGGCGATATACAGTACCTGCGGCGCATGGGCGATCAGCGCTTCGGCATGGCGGCTTTTACCGCTGCGCGCCCCGCCGGTCACTAAAGTCAGCATACGGGCTCCTGATGTTGGCGCATGATGGCGTAGATTTTTTCGATATCAATATGCTGACGCATCGCGTCCGCCAGCAGATCGAACTGGCGCGATTTATACTGCGCATACTCGAAATCGCTATCCAGCGCCGCCAGCCCTTTACGCTGGCGCAGGCCGTTAACCAGCGCGCGGGTAAATGCATCGCTATCGAACAGGCCGTGCAGATAGGTGCCAAACGCCAGGCCGTCATCGCTGACCGCGCCGTCCGCCACGCTCAGGCCGCCTTTATGTAATTGCATCAGCGAACGGCAGCCGTCGCGCAGCTCGGTTTCGCCCATATGAATTTCGTAGCCGCTTACGGCCAGCCCCGCCGTTGCCGCCAGCCACGCCGGCAGCGCTGTTGCCAGGGTTGCCGTTACCTGGGTCGTCGTCTTGCTTTGCGCAAAGTGGGTGACGGTATTTAGCAACCCCAGCCCCGGCTGCGTGCCAAGCCCCGACTCTACCTCATCGATAATGGTTTCGCCGAGCATCTGATAGCCGCCGCAGATCCCCAGCACCGGTACGCCCTGATGCCGGGCCTGCAGTACCGCATGCGCCATGCCGCTCTCGCGCAGCCAGCCGAGGTCGCCGAGCGTATTTTTACTGCCCGGCAGGATCACCATATCCACGCCCGCCAGCTCCTGCGGCTGGCGAACATAGCGGACGCGGACGTCCGGCTGCGCCGCCAGCGCGTTGAAATCGGTAAAATTGGAGATGTGCGGCACCTGAATCACGGCAATCTCAATATCGCGCCTGTCGGTGCGCAGATATTTCCCTTTTTGCAGCGCGACGCCGTCCTCATCTTCAAGATCGACATCCAGCCACGGCATGACGCCGAGCACCGGGACGCCGGTGAGCGCTTCTATCTGCTCGATCCCGGAATACAGCAGCGCCACGTCGCCGCGAAATTTATTAATAATCACGCCCTTGACCCGCGCGCGCTCGCGATCGTGCAGCAGCGCGAGCGTGCCGTAGATAGAGGCGAATACGCCGCCGCGATCGATATCCGCCACGAGGATCACCGGGCACTGGGCCATCTCGGCCATGCCCATATTGACGATGTCGCGATCGCGCAGATTGATCTCCGCCGGACTTCCTGCCCCTTCCAGCACCAGCACATCATGTTCGGCGGCCAGGCTGTTATAAACCGCGAGGATCTGTTCCCGCAGGCGCGGTTTATATTCGTGATAGCTCACCGCGTCCATATCGGTCGCCACCTTGCCCATCAGCACCACCTGCGCTTTGCGGTCGCTGGTTGGCTTAAGCAGCACCGGGTTCATGCGCACATCCGGGATAATACCCGCCGCTTCGGCCTGGAAAATCTGCGCGCGGCCCATCTCTTTGCCATCCGGCGTGATACCGGAATTGAGCGCCATATTCTGCGATTTAAACGGCGCGGTGCGCTGCCCGTCCTGATAAAAGATGCGGCACAGCCCCGCGACCAGCACGCTTTTGCCGACGTCAGAAGCGGTGCCCTGTAACATAATTGCCAGCGTCATGACGCCTCCTTCATCGCGTTGCTTCGCATCCGCGTAAAAAATTCTTCTTCGGTTTTACACAGCGGCAGCCCGAGCTGCGCGTGCAGTTTCACCAGCCACGGCTGGGTGAGCCCGGCCTGGGCCATCAGTTCGCTGCGGGCAAACACCGCCCCGGGTTCGCCGTGCGCCAGCACTTCGCCGCGGCGTAACACGTAAACCGCATCGCTGATTTCATAGATCAGATCGATATCGTGGCTGGAGATCGCCACGTGGTTGCCCCGATCGGCAATACGCTTAATGATGTCGATCATCTGCGCGCGTCCCGAAGGATCGAGCCCCGCCGTCGGCTCGTCGAGCAGTAAATAGCGCGCCTGCAGCACCAGCGCGCCGGCTATCGCCACGCGCTTTTTCTGCCCGTGGCTCAGGCACTGAATCGGCTGGTGACGAAACCCCTGGGCATCGACGAGAGTCAGGGCATCGTCCACCCGGCGGGCAATTTCCTCTTCCGCTACGCCCAGATTCCGCAGGCTAAAGGCGATATCGCTGTCGATATCGGTATAGAAAATCTGCTGGTCCGGGTCCTGGAAAACGGTCGCCACCTGCTGACGCAGCGCCAGCAGGCCACGCTTGCTGTAGTCCAGCGGTTTTCCTTGCCATAGCACCGCCCCGCTCTGCGGGCGCAGCAGACCGCTCAGGTTCATAAACAGCGTGGATTTTCCGCAGCCGTTCGCCCCTACCAGTCCGGTCACGGCGTGATGGGAAAAATCCAGCGTCAGCCCCTTCAGCACCGGCTCGTCCTGATAGCGAAACCAGAGATCGGTCGTGGCAAGCATACTTATCCTTAAAGGTGAAAATCACCCTGATACAGTTTGATATCCAGCGTGGTGCTCATCTGCTGGTAGCGAATCATCACCCGGGTAAACAGCAGTCCTACCAGCATCGCCAGCGAATGATAGCCCTTCGGCACGCTACGGTAGCCAAAACGTAATGTTTGCGCACGGTGAATCGCCAGCGCTTCGTCTAAAAGAATAAAAATAAAACGCCAGGTCAGCAGGATTTGCTCGGTCAGCAGCCGCGGTACCCGTCCGCGCTTGAGCAGCAAAATAAGCTGCGGGAACGGCAGATTCAGCACCAGCCAGAAGGTGGACGCCAGCGCCGCCAGGCTGCGCCAGAAGGTCTGATTGGCGGTCGTCAACCCCTCCGACGTTATGCCCAGCCAGACGCTGCCCAGCGGCAGGCTCACCAGCAGATCCTGCGGATTGTGGCTAACGCTGAACAGAATGGTCAGCACACCGATCAGCAGGAAGCCAAACGGCAGCGCCATCCAACGGCACCAGCGCCACGGCGAGACCCGCAGCAGCCAGCAGGTTAAGGCAGCAATCAGCGCCATTTCGATACCCTGCCCCAGCGGAGGCAGGGTAAAAGCCAGCACCATCAGCAGCAGCCAGAACAGGAACTTGCGCTCCGGTGCGACGTGAAACCAGCGGCTCTGATAGCTGAGTCGGTCAAACCCGGTCATCACGGCGCTGTCTGCCTTTGCTGTAGCCCAGAATATAGAAAATTACCGCCGCGCCGAGAGAGCCCTGGAGCGTAAACAGCAGGCTCTCAATTTCTCCGCTAGCCGGTTCGTACAGCGGCTGGAACCACGGCTCATAATGCGGCGCGACCACCTGAATCTGGCTCTCCGCCTCGCCGTCTGAACCGCCGAATTCGCCGCCGTGATCGACAAAGAACGGCAGGATCACCAGCGCCACCACCATGGCGAACAATATCAGCGTCTTTTTCATGTTAATGCCCCTGTGCGGTAATCAGCTGACGTTTGGTCAACTGGTCGTAGATCATGACGGTTAACAGCCCTTCAGCAATGGCGATCGGGATCTGCGTCAGGCAGAAGATCCCCATAAACTTGACGATCGATCCGGTCGCGCCGGCGGCGGGATCCGGAAAGGCCACGCCGAGCTGTACGGAGGTGACAAAGTAGGTCACCAGATCCGCCAGCATCGCGCAGAGAAACACCCCGACGTCGCGGCGAATGCCCGCGCGGCAGGCCATTTTCCACACCATATAGCCGACCACCGGCCCGATGACCGCCATCGACATCCCGTTCGCGCCGAGCGTCGTCAGCCCGCCGTGCGCCAGCAGCAGCGCCTGGAACAGCAGTACGATGGCGCCAAGGATCGCCACCACGCCAGGCCCGAAGAGAATCACCGCCAGGCCGACGCCGGTCGGGTGGGAACAGCTGCCGGTTACGGAAGGAATTTTCAGCGCCGAGAGGACAAAAATAAACGCCCCGCACAGCGCCAGCAGCACCTTCTGATTGTTATCTTCCTGCACAATGCGGCGCAGGCGCACCAGCCCGTACCACAGGCAGGGTAAAAACAGCAGCCACCATGCCAGGGCCCACATCGGCGGTAAAAACCCCTCCATGATGTGCATCGCGAAAGCCTTTTCGGGAACCACTATCAGCAATAGCGCCGCAGCTAACCCGCTGAAAGACAGCTGTTTTAGCTGTTGTTCAAGTTTCATTCTGCATACTCCCACTGTTTATTGACCAGAATGGTCGAGAAATAGGGCAGCGGCTGGTCGTCGCTGACGTCATTGAGATGGCGCCAGCACTGCTCGCCCGGCAGCGTGGCTTCAGACATCATCAGCGCGGCATCCAGCAGACCGTTTTTCGCCAGCAGCGCTTTGATGCGGGGAAACCGCCCGTACACTTTCATCAGCACCAGGCTTTCATGCTGGCGCAGCGCCTGCTCGATTTCCGTTTCCGGCGCGGTGCAGGAGATCACCGCCAGCGATTGCTGCTCCATGGCCAGCGGCGTTTTTGAACGCGCGGCAATGGCGGCAAAAGAGGTGACGCCGGGAACAATCTCCAGCCACTCCGGGCAGCCGATACGCTGGAGTAAGAACACCCAGGTGCTGAACAGCATGGCGTCGCCGAGGGTAATAAACCCGACCTGCTTGCCCGCTTCCACTTCCTGAACCAGCGCGGCGGCAACCTCATCCCACACCGCCTCTTTTTCCGCGCTGTCGGCGCTCATCGGGAAATGGCAGCAGCGTACTTCGGTCCGTTCGCCGATATACTCGCGCACGATGGAGAGCGCGAGGCTGTCGCCGCCTTTACGTCCGGCGGGCGCGTAGAGAATGTCCAGCGTGCCCAGCACCCGCGCCGCGCGCACGGTGATCAGGTCGGCGGCGCCAGGGCCGGTACTTAAGGCATATAGTTTGCCGCTCATGCCGCCTCCTCCATTGCCAGGCTCAGCGCCTGCTGCAGGTGAGCGACGAACATTGCGCGCACCGCCGGATTCTCTCCCAGCCCGTTCAGCCAGGGCGTCGCCGTGATACCGGCGGCGTTGAACAGCGTTTTCCAGGAGTCCTCTTCGTCCGAGGCCATATCGTTAATGGCGTGATCGCCGGCCACCAGCATCAGCGGCATCAGGTGTACGCCCTTCACCCCCTGCTGGCGCAGGCTATCGATAAGAATATCGACTTCCGGATAGCTCTCGACCGCGCCGACCCGCGCCGGAAATCCCTTCGCCGTCATCATATGATCCAGACAGGCGTAGGCGGCGAAAGCGTGATGGCTGGCGCCGTGGCCCATAAAGACCACCGTTTCATCGGCGGCAAGCGGCGGCATCTGCTGGCGCAGCGCCTGCATCAGCTGGACATAATCGTTATGGCTGCTCAGCAGCGGCGCCCCCAGCGTCAGGCGGAGGAACAGCGGGCGCAGGCTTTGCACTTCGCGGACGATCTTTTCATACTCATCGCCGTTGATAATGTGCAGCGACTGAATCGCCACATCCTGGTAGCCCTGCTCGGCCAGCTTCTGCAATGCCTGCAGCGGCGTATCAATCTCGATACCGTCGCGCTGTTTGAGCTTGCGGATAATCATCCCGGAGGTGAAGGCGCGAAACGTGTCGCGGTCCGGACAGCTGGCCGCCAGCTCGCGCTCGCAGGCGACGATGTTCTTTTCACAGGTGTCGGGATAGCTGGTGCCAAAACTGACCACCAGAAGCGCTTTTTTCATTTCTGACTCCTTAAGCAGCGGCCAGCCAGCGCGATAAGCGCCGGGCAAAGGCAGCCTGACTTTCCAGTAACTCTTCACCCGTCACCAGCGGCGCCGGGCGCGTAATCACGATGCAGGGGATACCGGCATCCAGACAGGGTTGTACTTTTTCCTGATAGCCGCCTTCGGCCCCGGAGGCTTTGGTGATCACCACGTCGGCCCGGCACTGGCGGTAGAAAGCGGCGTTGAACGCGGCGCTGAACGGCCCGCACAGGGCGAAAATCTCGCCTACGCCAAACCCCAGCGCGGCGCATTGCGCGATGACATCGGCGACCGGCAACACCCGGGCCAGCAGCGTTTTGTCACCTAATCCCGCCCGCCAGCGCGCCAGATCTTTACTTCCCGTGGTGAGCAGCACGCGCTGGCCGAAACGCCGCGCCACCTCGCAGGCTTGTTCAATGCTCTCCACGGTATAGAGCAGCGGATGCGTCAGGCCGCTCAGCTGCTCTGGGCGCTGATAGCGGCTCAGCAGCACGCCGGCGGTTTCACAGGCCCGGACGATATTGCGGCTTACCGCTTCGGCGTAGGGGTGCGAAGCATCGATCACCCAGCGGGTCCGGTTAGCCTTCAGCCAGGCGATCATCTCCTCCAGCTCGAGGCGCCCGCAGCGCACCTGGCCGCGAATATCCCCCGCCAGCTGCTGACCGGTGGGCGTCGCCACCGACAGGGTGTAGGGGACCTGCGCCGCGTCAAGCTGCTGACACAGCGCCCTCGCGTCGCTGGTTCCGCCCATCACCAGCACCTCGCCGTGGCTCACAGCACGTAGCCTCGCGGCGTGATCATCAGGCCATCCTGGATATACGTCGCTTTGTTGCCGACGATCACCAGGCTGGTCATATCGACCGGTGCAAAATCCATCTCCCCCAGGGTGGTCAGCCATTTCTCCTGTTTTTTACGTCCGGCGGATTTCACGACTCCCACCGGGGTCTGCGCGCTTTTACTGGCCGACAGCAGCTCAAAGGCGTGCGCCAGATGGCCCTCGCGGCCGCGGCTGCGCGGATTGTAAAAACAGATGACGAAGTCGGCTTCCCCGGCGGCGACAATGCGTTTTTCAATCACCGGCCACGGGGTCAGCAGGTCGCTGAGGCTGATATGGCAGAAGTCGTGCATCAGCGGCGCGCCCAGCAGCGAGGCGGCGGCAATGCTGGCGGTCATCCCCGGGATCAGGCGGACTTCCACATCCAGCTTCTGCTTGCTGACCAGTTCGAGCACCAGTCCGGCCATGCCGTAAATACCGGCATCGCCGCTGCTGATCAGCGCCACGTTATGCCCGGCCTGCGCCAGCTCAATCGCCGCCTGGCAGCGCTCAATCTCTTTGCACATTCCGGTTTTGATCACCTGCTTATCGCCGGTAAAGGCTTTCACCAGGTGCGTGTAGGTCTTATAGCCAACGACGATTTCCGCCGCCTGCAGCGCTTCAATGGCCTCCATGGTCATCATGGACTGCGAGCCAGGGCCGATTCCGATTACGCTTAACATCAGTGTGAAACTCCCAAAGTAATAGTGACGCCCTGTTCGCGCAGGGTTTCGCCTAACAGTTGCCCATGGCTCAGCAGCCAGGCCGCCGGACCGGATACGCTCCCCACGCCGACGGTTTTTCTGACGAACGATGAAGCGGGAAAGTGATGCTCATGCTCGCGCAGGGCATCAGCGGGAAAGGTTTCGAACGGTACGCGACAGCAGGAAGCCAGCTGAATCAGCCCCTGCTCGTGCTTCTTCAACGTGACGCTGCCGATAGCTTTCAGCGCCAGCGGATCCAGGCGCTGCGCCTCAAGCTGGCGCGCCAGCAGCGCCGCTAATAGCGGGAATGGCGTATCGCGGCGGCAGCCAATTCCGGCGACCACCCGCTGCGGCACCAGTTTCCAGTGCGGCACGGCGATCGGCGGCAGTTCGTTGCGCAGCGTGACGCAGACCAGCGCATCCAGCTCGGGAAGCTGATGCAGATCGGCCACGGTGATAAACCCCCGCCGGTCGCAGTGGCGGACGTCTTCATCCAGCTCTTCGTCCCACCACAGACCGACGCGCTGATGGCTGACCAGCATCTGGTTGACGGTTTTCACCGCCGCGCGGAAGTCGCTCATCCGGGCATTAAGCTGGAATGCCAGCGTATCCAGGGCCGCCAACTCGTTGACGTCGGTGGCGGTGGTGATCACCGGGTCGGCGCCGAGCATCCCGGCCAGATAGCGGCTGAGGGCATTCGCGCCCCCCGCATGGCCGGAAAGCAGGCTAATGACGTGCTGGCCGCGTTCGTCGATCACCACCACGGCCGGATCGCTGAACTTATCATTGACCAGCGGGGCCAGCACGCGTACCGCGATCCCGGTGGCGCCGATGAAAATCAGCGCCGAATAGCTGCTGAAGGCCTCGCGCGCGGCGCTGGCAAAACCGTTTTCAAAGGGGAGAAAACCCTCTTCCAGCAGCTTCTCGCTGGTAAAGCAGGTTAACGGCAGCATCGCCGCCAGCCGTTTCGCCAGCCGAACGCCCCCTGGCGTCAGGCAGAAAAGTGCGATTGATTCAGGCTTTACGGTATTCATGGCTAAAGTCCGCCGCGTAGAGTTTTGAGTAGTGATACTCAGAGCCCAGGAAATTCCCGACCAGAATGAGCGCCGTTTTGCGGATCCCCGCCTCGCGTACCTTGTCGCCGATATCCGCCAGCGTACCGCGTACGGTCTGGCTTTCCGGCCAGGTCGCTTTATAGATCACCGCCACCGGCGTGGTTGCTGGATAGCCGCCTTCAATCAGGCGCTCCGCTACCCGGTGAATGCGCTGCACGGAAAGGTAAATCGCCATTGAAGTCTGGTGGCTGGCAAATGATTCAAGCTGCTCGCGCGCCGGCACCGGCGTGCGCCCTTCAAGGCGGGTGATGATCAGGCTCTGGGAGACTTCCGGCACGGTGTACTCGACGCCCAGCTCCGCCGCCGCGCCCAGAAACGCGCTGACGCCCGGCACCACCTGCCAGTCGATACCGCGTTTGGTCAGCTCTTCGCCCTGCTCGCGGACCGAGCCATACAGCGACACGTCCCCGGTCTGTAAACGCACTACCGTTTTCCCGGCTTTAACGCCGGCTTCCATCAGGTCGAGAATTTGCTCCAGATGCAGTTCGGCGCTGTCGTGACACTCGGCGCCGGGCGGACAATACTCCAGCAGCTCGGTGTTTATCAGCGACCCGGCGTAGATCACCACCTGGGCCTGCTGGAGCAAGCGGTAGCCCTTGAGGGTAATCAGCTCACGGTCGCCCGGCCCTGCGCCAACGAACCACACGCTACGGGGGTCAAATGTCTCAGCCATGGTTTTCTTCCTTCTGACAGGCGATAACAAAAACGGGATTATTCGGTTTGAAATAGTGGCCGCTGCCCAGCGCGGTCAGCGATGAAACGTTCAGCAGCAGGCAATCAATCTGTGTAATCCCCCGCTGCTGCAGATAGTCGAGAGCCGCGTTCAGGTTCTCCTGCAGGATAAAAGTCATCACCAGACGGCCGCCGGGATAGAGCTGCTGCCACGACCAGTCAATCAGTTCGTCGAGACGGCCGCCGCTGCCGCCCATAAAAATGGCGTCGGCCCGCTCGGTAATCACCATCGGCGCTTCACCGGGCAGGATCTCAATATTGCCGCAGGTGAAATGCTGGCGATTTTCGTCCAGCAGCCGGAGAGCCGCGGGGTTGCGTTCGATGGCGGTTACCTGCAAAGAGGGATACTGCAGCGCCGCCTCAATCGACACGCTGCCGGTACCGGCGCCGATATCAATCAGGTGGCTTGCCCGGTGCAGTTCAAGTTTGGCCAGCGCCAGCGCGCGAACCGCTTCTTTGGTCATCGGCACCTTCTCGCCGCGCAGAAAAAGCTCATCTTTCATCGAGGATCACCACCGCGTTCATCTCATATTCGGCATCGACCTCACTGACCGGTAGCCAGTGGATCCGCTCGTTATCCATCGCCAGATTTTCGCCAATCACCATCCAGCGATACCCTTTACCCCGCGCCGCCAGCTGGGCGGCGATTTCCCGCGGCCCGCAGCGCCCGTCGGTCACCATCGCCACCTTGCGCTGACGCGCCAGCTCATCAAAACAGACGTCTCGCCCGTGGCTGCTGGTCAGCCAGATATCGTTCATATCGATACCGGCCTTCGCGCAGAGATACTGCACCGCGCTGATGCCGGGAATAATGCGCACGCGATCGATGCCAAAGTGGGCTATCAGCCGCGTGCCGATCCCGTAAAAGAGCGGGTCGCCTGAGGCCAGCACCACCACCTTCTGCGCTGCGCGTTCGCCGAGCCAGACCAGCAGTTCGGCAATATTGGCGCCCAGCGCAAACCGTTCGCCGCGAAATCCGGGGAACTGCTGCAAATGCCGCTTACCGCCTACCAGCGCATCCGCACTGGCGACCGCATCTTGCGCCGCCGGCGTCATCAAATGCAGGCCTGACGGCCCCATGCCAACCACCGTTAACATGACATCTCCCGCGCAATCTCGGCCACCGGGCGATTGCTGCCGAGGACCTTGTTATCAAAGGAGAACATGATGGCGTCGCAGACGGGCGGCGTTTTGGTAAAACGCAGCATCTGCATCACCCGCAGGCAGATGCGTTCAGCAAGATGGTTATAGATAGGCTGAAAACCGTACGCGTCAATGTGCTCCATCGCCGCTTCGGTGGTATCGCATTCGCTCACCAGTTGCAGCAGCGCCAGCGGCGCCCCCAACAGCGCCAGATGCGCGACCAGCGTTTCCATGCGCGCATCGGCGATATGGCTGTGGGTATGGAAGATCCCGGCGGCGACTTTAATCAGCTTGCCGGGATGGCCAATCAGCACAATCTGACGGAACCCGAGGCGGACGGCCTCTTCAATCATGTAGCCGACGAAGTTGCTCATGGTGACCACCACCTGCGAGTCGATGCCCATCTGCTCGCGTACGAAGCGTTCACCGTGGTTGCCCGGCACCAGCACCACCCGCTCCAGCCCCGCCGCGCGCTTAATTTCCAGCTCCAGCGACAGCGAACGCTTCCAGCTCTCTTCCGACATCGGCGTCACGATACCGGTGGTGCCGATAATCGAGATACCACCCAGGATCCCCAGCCGCGAGTTATAGGTTTTCTGCGCCCGCTCCTCGCCCTCCGGGGCGAAAATCTCTACCGTCGCCCCACGCGACGGGCCTATCGCTTCGCGCACCGCCGACTCAATGGTGTGGCGCGGGGTGCGGTTTATCGCCGGGCTGCCGATAGGCAGGCCGATTCCTTTACGGGTGATGGTGCCGATACCTTCGCCGCCGCGCAGGGTTATCTCGCCGGAGTCGTCGAGCGTCACGCGGGCGAAAATCAGCATGCCGTGGGTGGCGTCAACGTCATCGCCGCCGTCTTTACGAATCGCGGCGATCGCCTGCTGCCCTTCGACGTGCGGCGATTCGACGTTAAGACACAGGGTGACGCCGGAAGGAGTCACAATGGAGACCTGATGAATGAGGTGCTGGCGCATCACCATCAGCGCCGCGACCTTTGCCGCCGCCGTCGCGCAGGATCCGGTGGTATAGCCTTTACGCAGCGCCTTACCGTTGTGCCACACCGGGGCGTCGAAGGATTGCTCGCTCATCTCGCCCCCTGTAAGTAGTATAAAATGGCGTTGACGATAGCGGCGGCGACGTTGCTGCCGCCTTTACGACCCAGCGCGGCAATGCCCGGCAGGCCGCTCTGCGTCAGGGCGTCTTTCGACTCCGCCGCGCCGACGAAGCCGACCGGCACGCCAATCACGCCGTTGACCGCGACATCATGCTCCAGCAGACGAAACAGCGCGGTGGGCGCATTGCCGAAAACAAACACCTTCTCGCCCTCTTCGGCAACCGCAATATCGACCGCCGCCATCGAGCGGGTCATCCCCTGCGCTTTGGCCTCCGCCACCACGCGCGGATCGCTGATATAGCAGCGGCACTCGCCGCCGAATTTCGCCAACAGAGTTTTATTGATCCCGGAAAGGGCCATGGTGGTATCGGTATAAAGCGTGCAGGGCTGGCTCAGGGCGGCGCTTAAGCGAGGAAGCACGTCGGGAGAGAACCACAGGATATCCAGCCAGTCAAAATCGGCGGTGGTGTGGATCACCCGCTTGATAATGGCTTCGTGTAGCGGGCTGGCAAAGCGGTAGTCCGGGCGGGTCTGCGCAATAATGTCGCCAATAATGTCGAAGCTTTTCGCCTCAATCGCCTGCGGTTGCTGGATATAGTGCATTCATTTGTCCTCAGGCTGCGCCGACCAGCCAGAACCGGATCGCCATAAACAGCGCCAGCGCCAGGGTCGAAGACACCCACATCAGTCGAATCGTTCGGGAAATATCGTCTACGGAAACGTCGCGCGTCGCCTCGCCAATCCACGGCTTCTCCACGCGCTGACCAAAGTAATCGTTAGGGCCGCCAAGCCGGATGCCGAGCGCCCCGGCGACGGCGGCCTCCGACCATCCGCAGTTTGGGCTGCTGTGGTTGTAGCGATCGCGCCAGCCGATGCGCAACGCGCGGCCACTCGCTTCACCACAGAGGAGAGCGGCGAGGCTGATAAGCAGCCAGCTCAGGCGAGCGGGGATAAAGTTGGCGACATCATCAAGGCGAGCGCTAACCATGCCGATGGCGCGGTATTTTTCGTGCTTATAGCCGACCATCGAATCCAGGGTGTTGACCGCTTTATAGGCCATCGCCAGCGGCGCGCCGCCGAGCAGCAGGAAGAAGAGCGGCGCGATAATCCCGTCAACGGTGTTTTCCGCCACCGTCTCAACAACCGCGCGATTAATCTGCTGCGGCGCAAGCTGCGACGTGTCGCGCCCGACAATCCATGACAGCTTGCTACGGCTTTCCGCCAGATCCCCCGCGCGCAGCGGTCGCTCGACGTCCCGCGCCGACTGCGCCAGACAGCGTCCGGCCAGCACGGTGAAAATCATCCAGACCTCAACCAGCCAGCCAAGCCACGGATGAATCCTCTGCGCCAGCGTCAGCACGCCCCAGCAGACGCCCCACGTCAGTCCGACTACAACTATCCACATCACCCCGCCGCCGATGCGCAAGGCAACATCGCTACGGCAATAGCGGCGCACGCCGCGCTGAACGGCGGCGATCAGGTTGCCAATCCAGCGCACCGGATGCGGCCAGCTTTGCGGATCGCCGATGATAAAATCGAGAAGCCAGGCAACGCCCCATGCCAGTAGCGTCATAGCGCGCTCCTTGCCGCAGCCAGCCAGTGGTTGAGCATGGTGGGGCGCTGCGCAAAGTGCAGGTGCAGATAGCTGGCGAACGCGTTGCCCACCTGCCAGCCGCCGGACCACTGCTGAAGGGTCATACCGTCGCGGACCTTGCGGCAGGCCAGAACCGCCGGGGACTCGGGAGTAAAATCCGAGTAGTGAAATTCATGTCCGCGCAGGGTTTCGCCCGGCGCCGCCAGCAGCGTTTTGCGCATAGCTCGCGCCTCGCAGTAGCCAAAGCGGGTAAGCCGTTTGCCCATTTTGCTATGGCCGGGAATAAGGTTGGCCATCGGGTAGATATCACCGTTGGCGTCTTCCAGGGAGCTGCCGAGATACATCAGACCGCCGCATTCAGCGTAAATCGCCACCCCGCGCCGGTGCGCCTCCTGCAGCTGCGCCAGCATCGGCGTATTGGCCGCCAGCGCGGCAGCATGAATTTCCGGATAGCCGCCGCCGAGCCAAATCATCTGGCACGGTGGAAGCTCGCTATCGTGCAGCGGGCTGAAGCGCACGATATTCACTCCGCAGCGTTCAAGCAGCGAGAGGTTATCCGGGTAGTAAAAGTTGAAGGCCTCGTCGTCGGCCAGCGCCAGCGTCAGGCCCGCGCCAGCATCAGGGGACGGCAGCGTCGGCCACTCCCCGGCGGGTAGGATGGAGAGCTGGCTGAGGGTAAGAAGCTGTTCAATATCCAGCGTTTGCGCCAGCGTTTGGGCAAAATCGCGCCACGGCTGCTGGTTAACCAGCGACTCGCGGGCGGTAACCAGTCCCAGATGGCGTTCGGGTAGCGCCACCCCTTCCACTCGCGGTACGTAGCCGAGCACCGGCAGCTCGCAGTAGCGTTCAATGGCGCCTTTGAGAAGCTGATAATGGCTTTCGCTGTTGACGCGATTGACGATAACGCCGGCAATGTTAAGACTGGGGTCGAAGTGTTGAAATCACATCACCGTGGCGGCGATGGAGGTGGAAACCGCTTTGCCATCTACCAGCAAAATGACCGGACAGCCGAGCTGTTTAGCCATCGCGGCGGTGCTGCAGTAGCCTGGGTCGGTACCAAAGCCGTCATACAGCCCCATCACGCCCTCAATGACCGCGATATCCGCCCGCTGCATCTGTTCGCAAAATAGCGCGTTAAGCACCGGCTCCGGGAGCATAAAGCTGTCGAGGTTGCGGGAAGCGACGCCGCTGACGGCGGTGTGCCAGCCGGTGTCGAGGTAGTCCGGGCCGACTTTGCAGGGCTGAACCCGCATGCCGCGCTGCTTCAACAGGCTGAGCAGGCCAAGCGTGACCGTAGTTTTACCACAACCGCTGCCGGTACCTGCAAGAATGAATGCGTGCTGCCTGGCTGCCATACCCCGATCCTGTGCCGGGTGGTAGGGCTGCGTGCATTCCCAGTCTTTCGACTGTACGCATCTGAGCAACCCACTTCCCACCGAAGTTGTTGATTATTACCGACAGGCAGGTCTTCTGGCTTAGCGTCGTCCTCCCCCATCCTTCCCAATCCGGTAAGCAGATCAGTGGCTAAATATGGGTTCGTCAGCATCACAGCAGCGGGGGCTGCGGGGGATTCACACCCCCTTCCCTGGCGCCTGTCGGTTTTATCGAGCGGGATGAAACCCACTCGAATGATTCCCGGAACATCTTACGGAAGCAGAATGGCTCCCGTCGTGTTTAATTTTTAATTACCAAAGCCGTTTCATTACGCCGATGGCGCGCTGAAAGCCATTTCGGATATCACTCTATCTCATCAAATAAATAAAAACTGGTGCAGCTTATCGTTCTCTCATTATTAATTTGTTGCGCTATGACAATTTATTGCTCTGAATGAGATATTTTCATTTTATAATGAGCCAGATACGCGGGTATAACAAAAATCGGCAATAACAAATTATTGTCATTTAAAATGGCTCAGTTTGTGATCTGGCGTTAATTTGCTGGCGATAGGCCTGCGGAGTCACCTGATAGGCCTGGCGAAAAACTTTGCAAAAATAGCTTGTTTGCGAAAATCCTAAATTCCGCGCAATGCTGGCGATGCTCCAGTCGCTGTGGCAAAGCAGCTCTTTGGCGCTCACCATCCGCTGATGGTTCACCCAGGCATTAAAGCCAATACCCTGATATTTTTTGAACAGCTTACTGAAGTAATAGGGGCTGAGATAAACGTGAGCGGCGACGTCTTCCAGGCGAAGCTCGTCGGATAAATGGGCATCAATGTAGCGCAGCGCCTTCTTCATTTTGCTGTCATGAGGGCTGGCAACGCGGCTGGCGCGCGCAGGTTCCGGCTGCTGGGGATTATCTTTAATCACCACAAAGTTGAGCTGTTTTTTAAGGCAGTTTTCGACGATGAGCTTCAGTAAATCAGCAGAAGCAATCACTCTGGAGTAGTCCATTTCCGGCACGTCGCGAAACGCTTTAAGCAGCTCAGGGTCGGCCTGCCAGCGGTCATCCACGTTGAGGATATCGACCAGTTCAACATCGTTGCTTAAGCGCACCTGGCCGCAAAGCACAAAGCCCACAAGGTGCCCGGCAATGACCAGAGGAATGGAGAAATCGGTTAACCCGGCGTGGCAGCGGTAGATACAGAGCTGATCGGTTTTAGACGCCTCAAGCCCGCCGCAGCGGTCGCTCATTCGACAGCGGGTGCTGTGCTGGGGATGCTGGCGCATCAGCTGGCAAAAAGGTGTGAAGTTAAACAGTTCAGATATTTCATCACCATGAATATTGACGACCACCACCGCCAGACTGGTGGCCTGCGCAAAATCCTGTGCGATTTTATTAATGAGTTCTGAGTTCAGTGTGCTCGCAGAAATCATGATAAAACCTCTCAGTTAATTTTTTGTTATAAATAAAACATTTCTTTAATATTTACTTCCTTTCATCATCAATTGCCGCCAACGATAAAAGAATAATACGATAGCAAAAGTCTCCCATCCGTGGGAGACGTTTTTGGCGAGTTCGTGATACCGGTTCATGAAAATTTTTGGCTATTTCAGCCGTGACCTTAATCCTCTAATTTACAGGTATTACACGGTAGATTATTACCAATCAGATAACGATAGATGGCCGCGCCGAGACAAGCGCCGATCAGTGGCGCAATAATCGGCACAATAAAGTACGGAATATCCCTTCCGCCGGTCATCGCGATATCGCCCCAACCCGCCATCCACGTAAACAGCTTCGGCCCAAAATCACGCGCCGGATTCATCGCAAAGCCGGTCAGCGGCCCGGTTGAAGCGCCAATTACCGCCACCAGCAGGCCGATCAGCAGCGGGGCCAGCGGCCCTTTCGGTACGCCGTTGCCGTCGTCGGTCAGCGCCATAATCATCCCCATCAGCATGGAGGTGATCACCACTTCAACCAGCGCCGCATGCCAGATGCTCAGCGATGCCGCCGGGTAGGTGCTGAAAATACTCGCCAGCTGCAGGCTCTCTACGCTGCCGCGCGCGATATGGTGGGCGGATTCAAACTCGGTAAACATCGTGCTGTACAGCACATAGGCCAGCACCGCGCCGCCAAAGGCGCCGGCAACTTGTGAAACGATATAGGGGAAAACTTTTCGTCCGGGAAAGCAGGCAAACAGCCATAAAGCGACGGTCACCGCCGGGTTGAGATGCCCGCCGGAGATCCCCGAAGTCAGATACACGGCAAGCGAGATCCCCAACCCCCAGATAATGCATATCTCCCACAGTCCGAGGCTGGCTCCCGCCACCTTTAACGCGCTCAGGCAGCCGATGCCGAAAAACAAAAATAGCCCGGTGCCCAAAAACTCGGCGGTACATTGCGCTTTTAACGAATCATTCATTATGACACCTTCTTAGCAGAGTTCGTGTCCTGACCAGCCAACATCCTGCTGGCAGTAGAGTACAACGGGCACCACTATATGAACTCCCGTCCGCAAATTGTTGGCAACCTGCTGACGGCAGCCTCCGGAAAATTCGGGCATCAATAACAAATTATTGTCATTAAATAACTCAGAATTGCATTGCTCACGCGCGGCTTTCGCAATTATGCCAGCGCCATGGCATGCAAAAATATTGCTAAAACCAACTCATCGTTTTCCAACAAACATCACAAATCAGTTTCTCGCGCATAGCAGATAAAATTAAAATCGTCATGAACAAATTTGTAAATATGGAATATACAAAACAAGATAATCACATCAGCACAAATAAAAATAACAAATAACATCAAACAGTTAAATAAATAAACGACAATTTTATATTATCCAATACCCACTATTTTTTCACCATCAAATTGAAGTCAGCCATTCTTTTTCCTCGCATCTTCTTATAGTCCCAACTATCGGAACACTCCATGCGAGGTCTTTATGCAACAAGAAGCACTAGGAATGGTAGAAACCAAAGGCTTAACCGCAGCCATAGAGGCCGCTGATGCAATGGTTAAGTCAGCCAATGTGATGTTAGTGGGCTATGAAAAGATTGGCTCCGGGCTGGTAACCGTCATCGTGCGCGGCGATGTTGGCGCGGTAAAAGCGGCCACCGATGCGGGTGCCGCCGCCGCACGTAACGTGGGTGAAGTGAAAGCCGTACACGTCATCCCACGCCCTCACACCGATGTAGAAAAAATCTTACCGAAGGGAATTAGCCAATGAGCAGCAATGAGCTGGTTGAACAGATCATGGCTCAGGTGATTGCCCGCGTGGCAACGCCGGAACAGCAGGCCATCCCTACTGAAAACCATCCAATACGAGAGACGGCTATGGCAGAAAAAAGCTGCAGTTTAACGGAATTTGTCGGGACCGCCATTGGCGACACCCTGGGCCTGGTTATCGCCAACGTCGATACCGCCCTGCTGGACGCGATGAAGCTTGAAAAGCGCTATCGCTCCATCGGCATTCTCGGCGCCCGTACCGGCGCAGGCCCGCACATTATGGCGGCGGACGAAGCGGTGAAAGCCACCAACACCGAAGTGGTCAGCATTGAGCTTCCGCGCGATACCAAAGGCGGTGCAGGCCACGGTTCGCTGATTATTTTAGGCGGCAACGACGTTTCCGATGTTAAGCGCGGGATTGAAGTTGCGCTGAAAGAGCTCGACCGCACCTTCGGCGATGTTTACGGCAATGAAGCCGGACATATCGAGCTGCAGTACACCGCCCGCGCCAGCTACGCCCTGGAAAAAGCCTTCGGCGCGCCGATTGGCCGCGCCTGCGGCATTATCGTCGGCGCACCGGCCTCCGTTGGCGTGCTGATGGCCGATACCGCCCTGAAGTCAGCCAACGTAGAAGTCGTGGCGTATAGCTCTCCGGCGCACGGCACCAGCTTCAGTAACGAAGCCATCCTGGTGATTTCCGGCGACTCCGGCGCGGTCCGCCAGGCAGTCACCTCCGCGCGCGAAATCGGTAAAACCGTCCTTGCGACCCTCGGTTCTGAACCGAAAAACGATCGCCCGTCCTACATCTGATACCCACGAGGCTGATTCATGAGATCGAAAAGATTTGAAGCACTGGCGAAACGCCCTGTGAATCAGGACGGCTTCGTTAAGGAGTGGATCGAAGAAGGCTTTATCGCGATGGAAAGCCCGAACGATCCGAAACCGTCGATAAAAATCGTTAACGGCGCGGTGACCGAGCTGGACGGGAAACCGGTGAGCGATTTTGACCTGATCGACCACTTTATCGCCCGCTACGGCATTAACCTGAATCGCGCCGAAGAAGTGATGGCGATGGATTCGGTTAAGCTGGCCAACATGCTGTGCGATCCTAACGTTAAACGCAGCGAAATCGTCCCGCTGACCACCGCGATGACGCCGGCAAAAATTGTCGAAGTGGTTTCGCATATGAACGTCGTTGAGATGATGATGGCGATGCAGAAAATGCGCGCCCGCCGCACCCCATCCCAGCAGGCGCACGTCACCAACGTCAAAGATAATCCGGTACAGATTGCCGCCGACGCCGCCGAAGGCGCATGGCGCGGATTTGACGAACAGGAAACCACCGTTGCGGTAGCGCGCTACGCGCCGTTCAACGCCATCGCGCTGCTGGTCGGCTCGCAGGTAGGCCGTCCGGGCGTACTGACTCAGTGCTCGCTGGAAGAAGCCACCGAGCTGAAGCTCGGCATGCTGGGCCACACCTGCTACGCCGAAACCATCTCCGTCTACGGTACCGAACCGGTCTTTACCGACGGCGACGACACGCCGTGGTCGAAGGGTTTCTTAGCCTCCTCCTACGCCTCTCGCGGTCTGAAAATGCGCTTCACCTCCGGCTCCGGCTCCGAAGTGCAGATGGGCTACGCCGAAGGCAAATCCATGCTTTACCTGGAAGCGCGCTGCATCTACATCACCAAAGCCGCGGGCGTACAGGGCCTGCAAAACGGTTCCGTTAGCTGCATCGGCGTGCCGTCTGCGGTACCTTCCGGCATTCGCGCGGTGCTGGCGGAAAACCTGATCTGTTCGTCGCTGGATCTGGAGTGCGCCTCCAGTAACGACCAGACCTTCACCCACTCCGATATGCGTCGTACCGCGCGCCTGCTGATGCAGTTTCTGCCGGGGACCGACTTTATCTCTTCCGGTTATTCCGCGGTGCCGAACTACGACAACATGTTCGCCGGTTCCAACGAAGATGCCGAAGACTTTGACGACTACAACGTCATCCAGCGCGACCTGAAGGTGGACGGTGGTCTGCGTCCGGTTCGCGAAGAAGATGTTATCGCCATCCGGAATAAGGCTGCCCGCGCGCTGCAGGCCGTTTTTGCCGGAATGGGGCTGCCGCCGATTACCGATGAAGAAGTTGAAGCCGCGACCTACGCCCACGGTTCGAAAGATATGCCGGAACGCAACATCGTCGAAGACATCAAGTTCGCCCAGGAAATCATCAATAAAAACCGCAACGGCCTGGAAGTAGTGAAAGCGCTGGCGCAGGGCGGGTTCACCGACGTTGCCCAGGACATGCTCAACATCCAGAAAGCCAAGCTGACCGGAGACTATCTGCATACCTCCGCAATTATCGTCGGCGATGGGCAGGTGCTGTCAGCCGTCAACGACGTTAACGACTATGCCGGTCCGGCAACGGGCTATCGCCTGCAGGGCGAACGCTGGGAAGAGATTAAAAACATCCCTGGCGCTCTTGATCCCAACGAGATTGATTAAGGGGTGAGAAATGGAAATTAATGAAAAATTGCTGCGCCAGATAATTGAAGAAGTGCTCAGCGAGATGAAGGGCAGCGATAAACCCGTCTCGTTTACTGCGCCAGCGGCCTCCGCGGCGCCCCAGGCCACGCCGCCCGCCGGCGACGGCTTCCTGACGGAAGTGGGCGAAGCGCGTCAGGGAACCCAGCAGGACGAAGTGATTATCGCCGTCGGCCCGGCTTTCGGCCTGGCGCAGACCGTCAATATCGTCGGCATACCGCATAAGAGCATTTTGCGCGAAGTCATTGCCGGTATTGAAGAAGAAGGCATTAAGGCGCGCGTGATTCGCTGCTTTAAATCCTCCGACGTGGCCTTCGTCGCCGTTGAAGGCAATCGCCTGAGCGGTTCCGGCATCTCTATCGGCATCCAGTCAAAAGGCACCACGGTGATTCACCAGCAGGGGCTGCCGCCGCTCTCTAACCTGGAGCTGTTCCCCCAGGCGCCGCTGCTGACCCTGGAAACCTATCGCCAGATTGGTAAAAACGCCGCCCGCTATGCGAAACGCGAATCGCCGCAACCGGTCCCGACGCTGAACGACCAGATGGCGCGGCCAAAATACCAGGCGAAATCGGCCATTTTGCACATTAAAGAGACCAAGTACGTGGTAACGGGCAAAAACCCGCAGGAACTGCGCGTGGCGCTTTGATAAAGGATAACTCCATGAATACCGACGCAATTGAATCGATGGTGCGCGACGTATTAAGCCGCATGAACAGCCTGCAGGGCGAGGCGCCGACGGCGGCTCCGGCGGCAGACGGCACGTCCCGTAGTGCAAAGGTCAGCGACTACCCGCTGGCGAACAAACACCCGGAATGGGTGAAAACCGCCACCAATAAAACGCTGGACGACTTTACGCTGGAAAACGTGCTGAGCAACAAAGTTACCGCCCAGGATATGCGTATTACCCCGGAAACGCTGCGCTTACAGGCTTCTATCGCCAGGGACGCGGGCCGCGACCGACTGGCGATGAACTTCGAACGCGCCGCCGAACTGACCGCGGTACCGGACGATCGCATTCTTGAAATCTACAACGCCCTCCGCCCCTATCGCTCGACGAAAGAGGAGCTGCTGGCGATCGCCGACGATCTCGAAAGCCGCTATCAGGCGAAGATTTGCGCCGCTTTCGTTCGCGAAGCGGCAACGCTGTACGTCGAGCGTAAAAAACTCAAAGGCGACGATTAATTACAGGGGTATGTGATGCGATATATAGCTGGCATTGATATCGGCAACTCATCGACGGAAGTCGCCCTGGCGACTCTGAATGAGGCTGGCACGCTGACAATCACCCACAGCGCGCTGGCGGAAACCACCGGGATCAAAGGCACGTTGCGTAACGTGTTCGGTATTCAGGAGGCGCTCGCCCTCGTCGCCAGAGGCGCCGGGATCGCTGTCAGCGATATTTCGCTCATCCGCATTAATGAAGCTACGCCGGTGATTGGCGATGTGGCGATGGAAACCATTACCGAGACCATCATCACCGAATCGACCATGATCGGCCATAACCCGAAAACGCCCGGCGGCGCGGGGCTTGGCGTGGGCATCACCATTACGCCGCAGGAGCTGTTAACCCGCCCGGCGGACGCGCCCTATATCCTGGTGGTGTCGTCGGCGTTCGATTTTGCCGATATCGCCAGCGTGATTAACGCTTCCCTGCGCGCCGGATATCAGATTACCGGCGTCATTTTGCAACGCGACGATGGCGTGCTGGTCAGCAACCGGCTGGAAAAACCGCTGCCGATTGTTGACGAAGTGCTGTACATCGACCGCATTCCGCTGGGAATGCTGGCGGCAATTGAGGTCGCCGTCCCGGGGAAGGTCATCGAAACGCTCTCTAACCCCTACGGCATCGCCACCGTATTCAACCTCAACGCCGAGGAGACAAAAAACATCGTCCCGATGGCTCGCGCGCTGATTGGCAACCGTTCCGCCGTGGTGGTCAAAACGCCATCCGGTGACGTCAAAGCGCGCGCGATACCCGCCGGTAACCTTGAGCTGCTGGCCCAGGGCCGGAGCGTACGCGTAGACGTTGCCGCTGGCGCCGAAGCCATCATGAAAGCGGTCGACGGCTGCGGCAAGCTCGATAACGTCACCGGCGCGTCGGGGACCAATATCGGCGGCATGCTGGAACACGTGCGCCAGACCATGGCCGAGCTGACCAACAAGCCCAGCAGCGAAATATTCATTCAGGACCTGCTGGCCGTCGATACCTCGGTGCCGGTGAGCGTCACCGGCGGTCTTGCCGGGGAGTTCTCGCTGGAGCAGGCCGTGGGCATCGCCTCAATGGTGAAATCGGATCGTTTGCAGATGGCGATGATTGCCCGCGAAATCGAGCAGAAGCTCAATATCGACGTGCAGATCGGCGGCGCCGAGGCCGAAGCCGCCATTCTGGGCGCGCTGACCACGCCGGGTACCACCCGACCGCTGGCGATCCTCGACCTCGGCGCAGGCTCCACCGATGCCTCCATCATCAACCCCAAAGGCGAAATCATCGCCACTCACCTCGCCGGAGCTGGCGATATGGTGACGATGATTATTGCCCGCGAGCTGGGGCTGGAAGACCGCTATCTGGCGGAAGAGATCAAGAAGTATCCGCTGGCCAAGGTGGAAAGTCTGTTCCATTTACGCCACGAGGACGGCAGCGTGCAGTTCTTCTCCACGCCGCTGCCCCCCGCCGTATTCGCCCGCGTCTGCGTGGTGAAACCGGACGAACTGGTACCGCTACCCGGCGACTTAGCGCTGGAAAAAGTGCGCGCCATTCGCCGCAGCGCCAAAGAGCGGGTCTTTGTCACCAACGCCCTGCGCGCACTGCGTCAGGTCAGCCCCACCGGCAACATTCGCGATATTCCGTTCGTGGTGCTGGTCGGCGGTTCGTCGCTGGATTTCGAGGTCCCGCAGCTGGTCACTGATGCGCTGGCGCACTACCGCCTGGTTGCCGGGCGGGGAAATATTCGCGGCAGCGAGGGCCCCAGAAACGCGGTGGCCACCGGCCTGATTCTCTCCTGGCATAAGGAGTTCGCGCATGGACAGTAATCACAGCGCCCCGGCTATTGTGATCGCCGCCATCGACGGCTGCGACGGCCTGTGGCGCGAAGTGCTGCTGGGTATCGAAGAGGAAGGCATTCCTTTCCTGCTCCAGCATCACCCGGCCGGGGATGTCGTGGACAGCGCCTGGCAGGCGGCGCGCAGCTCGCCGCTACTGGTGGGCATCGCCTGCGATCGCCATACGCTGGTCGTGCACTACAAAAATTTACCCGCATCGGCGCCGCTTTTTACGCTGATGCATCATCAGGACAGTCAGGCCCAACGTAACACCGGTAATAACGCGGCACGGCTGGTCAAAGGGATCCCGTTCCGGGATCTGAATAGCTAAGCAACAGGAGAACAGCAGTATGAATAACGCACTGGGACTGGTTGAAACAAAAGGGTTAGTAGGCGCCATTGAGGCCGCCGATGCAATGGTGAAATCGGCCAACGTGCAGCTGGTCGGCTACGAAAAAATTGGCTCAGGTCTGGTGACCGTAATGGTTCGCGGCGATGTCGGCGCGGTCAAAGCGGCGGTAGATGCGGGCAGCGCGGCGGCAAGCGTCGTAGGCGAAGTGAAATCCTGCCACGTGATCCCGCGTCCGCACAGCGACGTTGAGGCCATTTTACCGAAATCAGCCTGATTGATGGCGAATAAGGAGCACCGCGTGAAGCAATCACTGGGATTACTTGAAGTTTGTGGTCTGGCACTGGCTATTAGCTGCGCCGATATCATGGCGAAATCCGCTTCTATCACGCTGGTCGCCCTCGAAAAGACCAATGGTTCAGGCTGGACGGTCATTAAAATTACCGGTGATGTGGCCTCAGTACAGGCGGCCATCACCACCGGTGCACAGTTTGCCGAACAGCGAAACGGTCTGGTGGCTCATAAAGTCATCGCCAGACCCGGAGAAGGGATCCTGCCCGCAGAGGCTCCCCCATCCTCCGTCATGGAACCTGAGCCTGAAGAGTCAGAGACGGCTAATGTCGTTTCTGAAGCGCCAGCAGAAGAGCCCCTCCAGCAACAAGGCGTGGTCAGCTGCAACCTGTGTCTGGATCCAAAATGTCCGCGCCAGAAGGGCGAACCGCGCACCCTTTGCATTCATCCCGGCAAGCGAGGTGAAGCGTAATGGATAAACAGCTTCTCGAATCAACGGTCAGTAAAGTCCTCGACGAGATGCGTCTGCGGCCCATTCCGCTGGGGGTTTCAAATCGTCATATCCACCTGTCGGCGTCGGATTATGAACGCCTGTTTCCTGGCCATCCCATTAGCGAGAAAAAAGCGCTGCTGCAGCCGGGACAGTACGCTGCGGAGCAAACCGTCACCCTGGTAGGGCCGAAGGGGCAGCTTAAAAATGTGCGCCTGCTCGGCCCACTGCGTTCGGTAAGCCAGGTGGAAATATCGCGTACCGATGCCAGAACCCTGGGGGTTGCGGCGCCGCTGAGAATGTCTGGCGATCTGAAAGGGACGCCGGGCATCCGTCTGGTCAGCCCCTATGGCGAACTGACGCTCTCGTCAGGGGTTATCGTCGCGCAACGGCATATTCATATGTCGCCGCTCGATGCGCTGATCCTGCGGGTTTCCCACGGCGATAGGGTCTCCGTGGCCATTGAAGGCGACGAGCGCGGGCTGATTTTCAACAACGTGGCGATTCGCGTTTCACCGGATATGCGTCTCGAAATGCACATTGATACCGATGAAGCCAACGCCGCCGGCGCCGATAATCCGCAGGCCTTTGCCCGGCTGGTAGGCCCGCGATGAACAGCGAAGTTCTGCAGCGCATCGTGGAGGAAATCGTCTCCAGGCTGCAGCGTCGCGCCCACAGCACGGCGACGCTGAGCGTTGCGCAGCTGCGCGATGCCGACTGCCCCGGGCTGTTCAGCCAGCACGCCTCGCTGCGCATCCTGCTTGTCGACCTGCCGCTGCTGGGCCAGCTGACGGAGGCGGAAACCGACGATCCTGCGGCCCGGAAAATTCACGACGCGCTGGCTTTCGGCATCCGCGTGCAGCTCACCCTGCACAGTCAGCTGCTGCCGGTTATCCCGGTCAAAAAACTGGCGCGCCTGCCGGCGATCTTCACCGACGAGCGCGGGCTGCCGCTGATCCTGCACGCAGGATCGTTGCTGAGCTATCGCGACGTCGCGCAGCTGGGCCAGGGTCGCCTGGTTATCCACCGCAAATGCATCGTGACCGCGCTGGCCCGCGAAGCGGCACAGGCGCGGCATGTTCAATTAATTAAGCAGGAGTAAATCATGCATCTGGCACGAGTCACGGGCGCGGTTGTCTCCACGCAAAAATCGCCTTCCCTGATCGGCAAAAAGCTGCTGCTGGTGCGGCGGGTCAGCGCCGATGGCGAGCTTCCCGCCTCGCCGACCTCCGGTGATGAAGTCGCCGTGGATTCCGTCGGCGCGGGGATCGGCGAGCTGGTTCTGCTCAGCGGCGGCTCCAGCGCCAGGCACGTTTTTTCCGGGCCAAACGAGGCCATCGACCTCGCCGTTGTCGGCATTGTCGATACGCTTTCACGTTAAGGAGCGAATATGGCGATTTATACCCGAACGGGCGACGCTGGCACCACCTCACTCTTTACCGGCCAGCGGGTGAGTAAAACCCACCCGCGGGTTGAAGCCTACGGCACGCTGGATGAGCTGAACGCCGCGCTGAGCCTGTGCGCCTGCGCCGCCGCGGATGAAAATCACCGCGCCTTACTTGAGGCCATCCAGCAGCAGCTTTTTTGGTTTAGCGCAGAACTGGCCAGCGACAGCGAACGGCCGTCGCCGAAACAGCGCTACATCAGCAGCGAAGAGATTTCCGCTCTGGAAGCCGCCATCGATCGGGCCATGGCCCGCGTCGAACCGCTGCACAGTTTTATTTTCCCCGGCCGCTGCGAAGCCGCGAGCCGCCTGCATTTTGCCCGCACGCTGGCCCGCCGGGCCGAACGGCGACTGGTTGAGCTGGCGGCGGAAGTCAACGTGCGCCAGGTGCTGATGCGCTACATCAATCGCTTGTCAGACTGCCTGTACGCCCTGGCGCGCGCGGAAGATAGCGATGCGCACCAGAACAACATCATTCGTGAAGTGAGCCGGCGCTATCTGGCCGCCACTCTACCGAGCCGCAGCAAGGAGAAGACGCCCCTGGACCTTTCATTCCACGATCTGCACCAGCTCACCCGCGCCGCCGTTGAGCGCGCGCAGCAGCTTCAGGTGCCGGTGGTGATCAGCATCGTTGACGCACACGGCACCGAAACCGTGACCTGGCGGATGCCGGACGCCCTGCTGGTCAGCAGCGAACTGGCGCCGAAAAAAGCCTGGACCGCGGTGGCGATGAAAACGGCAACCCATGAGCTGAGCGAGGCCGTTCAGCCGGGCGCCGCGCTTTATGGCCTCGAAACGCATTTGCAGGGAAAAGTGGTTACCTTTGGCGGCGGTTACGCCCTGTGGCGCGACGGCTCATTAATTGGGGGTCTTGGCATCAGCGGCGGCAGCGTTGAACAGGACATGGATATAGCACAGACCGCCATCGCGGCCATTAACGTGGGAACTCATCAATGAATACTTCTGAACTCGAAACGCTTATTCGCACCATTCTTAGCGAACAGTTAACCCCAGCCCAAACGCCAAACCCGGCGCAGGGCAAAGGGATTTTTCAGTCCGTGAGCGAGGCCATTGATGCCGCGCATCAGGCGTTCTTACGTTATCAGCAGTGCCCGCTAAAAACCCGCAGCGCCATCATTAGCGCAATGCGTCAGGAGCTGACGCCGCATCTGGCCGCCCTGGCGGAAGAGAGCGCCAATGAAACGGGGATGGGCAACAAAGAAGATAAATTTTTGAAAAACAAAGCTGCGCTGGACAACACGCCGGGCGTGGAAGATCTCACCACCACGGCACTGACCGGCGACGGCGGCATGGTGCTGTTTGAGTATTCGCCATTTGGCGTTATCGGGTCGGTCGCACCGAGCACCAACCCGACGGAAACCATCATTAATAACAGCATCAGCATGCTGGCGGCGGGCAATAGCGTCTACTTCAGCCCGCATCCGGGAGCAAAAAAGGTCTCACTGAAGCTGATTAGCATGATTGAAGAGATTGTTTTCCGCTGCTGCGGCATCCGCAATCTGGTGGTTACCGTAGCAGAACCCACTTTCGAAGCCAACCAGCAGATGATGGCCCATCCGCGCATTGCGGTTCTGGCCATTACCGGCGGCCCGGGTATTGTGGCGATGGGCATGAAGAGCGGTAAGAAAGTCATTGGCGCTGGCGCGGGTAACCCGCCCTGCATCGTTGATGAAACGGCGGATCTGGTTAAAGCGGCGGAAGATATCATCAACGGCGCCTCGTTCGATTACAACCTGCCCTGCATTGCCGAGAAGAGCCTGATTGTGGTGGAGAGCGTCGCCGAACGTCTGGTGCAGCAAATGCAAACCTTCGGCGCGCTGCTGCTGAGCCCTGCCGACACTGACAAACTCCGGGCCGCCTGCCTGCCTGAAGGCCAGGCGAATAAAAAACTGGTCGGCAAAAGCCCATCAGCCATGCTGGAAGCGGCCGGGATCGCCGTTCCGTCGAAAGCGCCGCGTCTACTGATAGCGCTGGTTAACGCCGACGATCCGTGGGTTACCAGCGAGCAGCTGATGCCGATGCTGCCGATAGTGAAAGTTAGCGATTTCGATAGCGCGCTGGCCCTGGCGCTGAAGGTTGAAGAGGGACTGCATCATACCGCCATTATGCACTCGCAGAACGTGTCGCGCCTGAACCTCGCGGCCCGCACCCTGCAAACCTCGATATTCGTCAAGAACGGCCCCTCTTATGCCGGGATCGGCGTCGGCGGCGAAGGCTTTACCACCTTTACTATCGCCACGCCGACCGGTGAAGGGACAACCTCGGCGCGCACGTTTGCCCGCTCCCGTCGCTGCGTGCTGACCAACGGCTTTTCCATTCGCTAACCGAGGTCGCGATGAAGACTTTCTCACTACAAACGCGATTGTACAGCGGTCAGGGTAGCCTGGCGGTGCTCAAGCGCTTTACCAACAAGCACATCTGGATTATCTGCGATGGCTTTCTTGCGCGCTCGCCGCTGCTGGAAACCCTGCGTCAGGCGTTGCCCGCAGATAACCGCATTAGCGTCTTTAGCGAGATAACCCCGGACCCCACTATCCACACCGTGGTACAGGGCATTGCGCAAATGCAGGCCCTGCAGCCGCAGGTGGTCATCGGCTTCGGCGGCGGATCGGCAATGGATGCGGCGAAAGCTATCGTCTGGTTCAGTCAGCAGAGCGGCATCAGCATCGAAACCTGCGTGGCCATACCGACCACCAGCGGTACCGGTTCAGAAGTGACCAGCGCCTGCGTAATTAGCGATCCGGATAAAGGCATCAAGTACCCGCTGTTCAACAATGCGCTCTATCCCGATATGGCGATCCTTGACCCGGAGCTGGTGGTCAGCGTGCCGCCGCAGATTACGGCCAACACCGGCATGGACGTGCTGACCCACGCGCTGGAGGCGTGGGTCTCTCCGCACGCCAGCGACTTTACCGACGCGCTGGCGGAAAAAGCCGCCAAACTGGTGTTCCAGTATCTGCCCACGGCGGTGGAAAAAGGCGACTGCGTGGCGACGCGCGGGAAAATGCACAATGCCTCAACGCTTGCCGGGATGGCGTTCAGCCAGGCGGGGCTGGGGCTTAACCATGCTATCGCCCACCAGCTTGGCGGGCAGTTTCATCTCCCGCACGGACTGGCCAACGCGCTGCTGTTAACCGCGGTTATCCGCTTTAACGCCGGTCATCCGCGCGCCGGAAAACGCTACGCGCGGCTGGCCAAAGCCTGCGGCTTTTGTCCGGCAGACGCCAGCGATAGTACGGCGATCAATGCGCTGATCCAGCAAATCGAACGGCTCAAGCAGCGCTGTGCGCTGCCGTCACTGGCGGTCGCGCTGAAAGAGGGACGTGCCGAGTACTCAGCGCGCATTCCGGCCATGGTGCAGGCCGCACTGGCTGACGTGACCTTGCGCACGAATCCTCGCCCGGCCAGCGCCGGGGAAATTCAGGAACTGCTGGAGGAACTGCTATGAGTACCGCCGTCAACGCTGTTGAAATGGCCAGAAGCGCCGAGGAGATCCGCGAGCGCGTGCGCGCTGCGGGCGTAGTCGGCGCGGGTGGAGCAGGTTTTCCCGCCCACGTGAAGCTGCAGGCGCAGGTGGAGATCTTTCTGGTTAACGCCGCCGAGTGCGAACCGATGCTCAAGGTCGACCAGCAGCTAATGTGGCAGCAGGCTGCACGTCTGGTCCGCGGCGTGCAGTACGCGATGACGGCAACCGGCGCGCGCGAAGGGGTGATTGCCCTGAAAGAGAAGTACCGCCGGGCTATCGACGCCCTCACCCCGCTGCTGCCTGCCGGTATTCGCCTGCATATTCTGCCGGATGTCTATCCCGCAGGCGATGAGGTGCTGACTATCTGGTTAGCTACCGGTCGACGGGTCGCACCCGCCGCGCTGCCAGCCAGCGTTGGGGTCGTGGTGAATAACGTACAAACGGTGCTCAATATTGCCCGTGCGGTTGAGCAGCAGTTCCCGGTGACCCGCCGCACGCTAACCGTTAACGGCGCGGTCGCCCGACCGCTGACCGTCACCGTCCCCATCGGCATGTCGCTGCGCGAAGTGCTGGCGCTGGCGGGCGGCGCGACGGTCGACGACCCCGGTTTTATTAACGGTGGCCCGATGATGGGCGGCCTGATGACTGCTCTCGATAGCCCGGTAACCAAAACTACCGGCGGCCTGCTGGTGCTGCCCAAAAGCCATCCGCTTATCCAGCGGCGGATGCAGGACGAGCGCACGGTGCTTTCCGTGGCCCGTACCGTCTGCGAACAGTGTCGCCTGTGTACCGATCTCTGCCCACGGCATCTGATCGGCCACGAACTCTCCCCGCACCTGCTGGTGCGGGCGGTGAACTTTCATCAGGCCGCCACGCCCCAGCTGCTGCTGAGCGCGCTCACCTGTTCGGAATGCAACGTCTGCGAAAGCGTGGCCTGTCCGGTGGGGATCTCGCCGATGCGCATCAACCGCATGCTGAAACGCGAGCTGCGCGCGCAAAACCAGCGCTATGAAGGACCGCTCTATCCGGCCGACGAAATGGCGAAATATCGCCTCGTGCCGGTGAAGCGACTGATCGCCAAACTGGGGCTGAGCCCCTGGTATCAGGAGGCGCCGCTGGTGGAAGACGAACCGGCAGTAGAAACAGTGACTTTACAGTTGCGCCAGCATATCGGCGCCAGCGCGGTAGCGAACGTTGCAGTGGGTGAACGCGTTACCCGCGGGCAATGCGTTGCCGATATCCCGGCAGGCGCATTAGGCGCGCCGGTTCACGCCAGCATCGACGGCGTGGTTGCGGCCATCAGCGAACAGGCCATCACGGTTGTAAGAGGTTAACCATGTCTCAGGCTATAGGAATTTTAGAACTCACCAGCATTGCCAAAGGAATGGAACTCGGCGATGCGATGCTGAAAAGCGCCAACGTCAATCTGCTGGTCAGCAAGACTATCTGCCCGGGTAAGTTTCTGTTGATGCTCGGCGGGGATATCGGCGCTATCCAGCAGGCCATTGAAACCGGCACTTCGCAGGCCGGCGAAATGCTCGTCGACAGCCTGGTGCTGGCGAATATCCATCCCAGCGTACTCCCGGCCATCAGCGGCCTGAACAGCGTAGACAAACGCCAGGCAGTCGGCATCGTTGAAACCTGGAGCGTTGCGGCCTGCATCAGCGCCGCGGACCGGGCGGTGAAAGGCTCCAACGTCACCCTGGTACGGGTGCATATGGCCTTCGGCATCGGCGGTAAATGCTACATGGTGGTGGCGGGCGACGTTTCCGACGTCAACAACGCGGTTACGGTAGCCAGCGAAAGCGCGGGTGAAAAAGGGCTGCTGGTTTATCGTTCGGTGATCCCGCGACCGCATGAAGCCATGTGGCGACAGATGGTGGAGGGATAATGGAAAGACAGCCAACAACGGATCGCATGATTCAGGAATACGTTCCCGGGAAACAGGTAACCCTCGCGCACCTGATTGCCAATCCCGGGAAAGATCTCTTTAAGAAACTCGGCCTGCAGGATGCGGTGTCCGCCATCGGCATCCTCACCATTACGCCCAGCGAAGCGTCGATTATCGCCTGCGATATCGCCACCAAATCCGGCGCGGTGGAGATCGGTTTTCTTGACCGCTTTACCGGCGCCGTGGTGCTGACCGGCGACGTTTCCGCCGTCGAGTACGCCCTCAAGCAGGTGACGCGCACCCTGGGCGAGATGATGCAGTTTACTACCTGCTCAATAACCCGGACGTAGCGCGATGAAACGTCTGATGTTGATCGGCCCCAGCCAGTGCGGCAAAACCTCGCTGACCCAGGGCCTGCGCGGCGAAGCGCTCCATTATAAGAAAACCCAGGCGATTGAATGGTCGCCGATGGCCATCGACACGCCGGGTGAATATCTGGAGAACCGCTGCCTTTATAGCGCTCTGTTGACCAGCGCCTGCGAGGCCGACGTTATCGCTCTGGTGCTGAACGCCGACGCGCAGTGGGCGCCGTTTTCTCCGGGTTTTACCGCTCCGATGAACCGCCCGACGATTGGTCTGGTCACTAAAGCCGACCTTGCCGATGCGCAGCGGATATCGCTAATCGGCGAGTGGCTCAGGCAGGCTGGCGCCCAGCAGATTTTTATCACCAGCGCGCTGAATAATCTGGGTCTTGATGCCGTGCTGGATTTTCTGAATTCGAAGGAACCTTTATGTCTTACAAAATAATGGCCATTAATGCCGGCAGTTCATCGTTAAAATTCCAGCTGCTGGAGATGCCTCAGGGCGATATGCTCTGCCAGGGATTGATCGAGCGTATCGGCATGGCAAACGCCCAGGTGACCCTCAAAACGCCGGCGCAAAAATGGCAGGAAACGGCGCCCGTAGCCGATCACCGTGAAGCCGTCACCCTGCTGCTGGAAAAGCTCCTCGACCATCGGATTATCCAGAGTTTGCAGGATATCGATGGCGTCGGCCACCGCGTGGCGCACGGCGGGGAGCGCTTTAAAGATTCGACGCCGGTGACCGATGAGACCTTAGCGGAAATCGAGCGCCTGGCGGAGCTGGCCCCGCTGCATAATCCGGTCAACGCGCTGGGCATTAAAGTTTTCCGCCAGTTGCTGCCCGACGCGCCGTCGGTGGCGGTGTTTGATACCGCTTTTCACCAGACGCTGGACGAGCGCGCGTTTATCTATCCGCTGCCCTGGCGCTACTACAGCGAGTTGGGCATTCGCCGTTACGGCTTCCACGGCACCAGCCACAAGTACGTTAGCGCGACGCTGGCGGAAAAGCTGGGCGTACCGTTGAGCGCTCTGCGCGTGGTGTGCTGCCATCTCGGCAACGGCAGCAGCGTTTGCGCAATCAAAGGCGGGCGCTCGGTTAACACGTCAATGGGCTTTACGCCGCAGTCCGGCGTGATGATGGGCACCCGCAGCGGCGATATCGATCCGTCGATTCTACCGTGGCTGGCGCTGCATGAGGGAAAAACGCCGGAGCAGCTTAATCAGCTGCTGAATAACGAGTCCGGCCTGCTGGGGGTTTCCGGCATCTCGCACGATTATCGCGATGTCGAGCAGGCGGCGGACAGCGGTAATCGTCAGGCAGCCCTGGCGCTCTCGCTGTTTGCCGAGCGCATTCGCGCCACCATCGGCAGTTATATTATGCAGATGGGCGGCCTGGACGCGCTGATCTTTACCGGCGGCATCGGCGAAAACTCCGCCCGCGCCAGGAGCGCCATCTGCCATAACCTGAATTTCCTCGGGCTCTCGGTCGATGAAGAGAAAAACCAGCACAACGCTACCTTTATTCAGGCCGAAAATGCGATGGTCAAAGTGGCGGTCATCAATACCAATGAAGAGCTGATGATTGCCCGCGATGTGATGCGCCTGGCGCTTCCCGAAGCGCAGACATTAACCGTTTCAGCCTGAGCTCGCCGCCAGGCAAATTGCGGTGAATCATGGAAATAGCGGGATCGGCATGACACTATGCGCTTAAAATTCTGAAAACTTTACCCTGAATAATTCAAGTTACAGGAAGGCGGCAAACGAGTGAGTCCCCAGGAGCTTACATAAGTAAGTGACTGGGGTGAATGAGAGCAGCCAACGCCCCTGTAGCTTGAAGTATAACGGGTAAAAAGGTGAATACGTGGCCGTAGCGCAATGCCCCGCATCCTGTGGGGAACTCATCCAGGGCTGGATCCTCGGCAGCGAGAAGCTGGTCTCCTGCCCCGTTGACTGGTACAGCACCGTCGAGGTGGACTACGGTTCGCCTCGGGCGGATGAACGTCCGCTGGCGCGGGCGATGGTCGACCAGCTGCTGAGCTACTGGCGTTATCCGCCGGCGCTGAGCAAGGAGATTCGGATCGATATCTGCTCCACGATTCCGGTTGCCAAAGGTATGGCCAGCAGCACCGCGGACATCGCCGCGACGGCGGTAGCCGCCGCGCATCATCTCGGCCATCCGCTGGATGAACCCACCCTCGCCCGGCTCTGCGTCTCCCTCGAGCCCACCGACAGCACTCTGTTTCGTCAGCTCACCCTGTTCGACCATAACACCGCCGCCACGCAGATTGCCTGTGACAGCCAGCCTCGGCTCGATCTGCTGGTGCTGGAAAGCCCCGCCACGCTGCTGACCACCGATTACCACCGACTTCCCCGGCTTGAAAAGCTGCACGCCCACTCCGCGTCTCTGCAGCTAGCCTGGGAGAAAGTTCAGCTGGCCTGCGAGACGGATAATCCCCGGCGGATGGGAGAGGCCGCGACGCTTAGCGCCGTCGCCAGCCAGCATCTGTTACCAAAGCCGGGGTTTGATACGCTGCGGGGGCTGGTGGAAGAGTGCGATTTATACGGTATTAACGTGGCGCACAGCGGCAGCGTGGTCGGCCTGATGCTCGACCGTCAACGTCACGACATTGAGTATTTACAGCGACGGCTGGAAGAGACGCGACTTAGCGAGCTCTGGCCCAGGCAGCACCTGCTGCGCATGGTGCAGGGCGGCGTCGAACTGCGCTAACGCTGCCGCAGCTATGCCCCGGAGGCGGCGCTGCGCGCCTTATCCGGGCTACCGACCCGCAGACGGCTATGAACCCGTAGCCCGGTCATACAGCAGCGCCACCGGGAAGAACCGCAGACGAACAATAGCGGCAGACATCTACTCGTTAAATACCCGCCTGAAGGCCGTCAGCAGCCGGGTATTTTCCTGCTGGCTGCGGATCGCGACGCGAAAGTAGCGCCCGTCGAGCCCTGGATAATTGGCACAGCTGCGGATCAGGATGTGCTGCTGCAGCATCGCGTATTGCAGATCCAGATCCGCAACGTCGCAGCGCAGAAACAGATAGTTTGCCTGTCCGGGATAGACCGTCAGGCCGGGAATATGGCGCAGTTGATGATAAAAGCGCTGCCCTTCCTCCGCCAGCCACTGCCAGGTTTTCTGCTGGTAGGCGCTATCCTGGAGAATGATCTCCCCCGCCAGGGCGGCAAAAGCATTTATCGACCACGGCATCTGGCGCTCGCGCATTCTTGCCACCGCCCGCGCATCGCCATTGACCAGATACCCCAGGCGCAGGCCGGGTATGGCATAAAATTTGGTGAGCGAACGCAGCACCCACACGTGCGGATTGTGGGCCAGAAGCGGAATAAATCCCGGCTCATCGGGGATAAAATCGATAAACGCCTCATCGAGGATCAGGGCGATGTCCAGCGACTGACAGCGTTCAGCAATCAGCGCCAGCAGTCGACGATCGGGCAGCAGGCCGGTTGGATTGTTCGGCGTGCAGAGAAATAAGCAGTCCAGATCCGGCGTCAGGGCGTCAAGAATCGCTCCGGTGAGCTGCCAGCCATCCTCCTCGCGCAGCAGAAATTCCCGCACCGCGCACTCCACCGACTGCAGCGCCCGGCGATATTCGGCAAAACCCGGAGTGACGATCATCGCCTGGCGCGGTTTCAGCCCCTGAACCAGGGTAAAAATCGCTTCAGTTTCGCCGTTTCCTGCAAGGATCGACGACGCAGGAATATGATGATGTTCCGCCAGCGCAAGGTGCAGCTGCTGATACTCAACGTCGGGATAGCGTTCAGCGCAGTCCATATTGTTGAGGATTGCGCGCTTTAAACTTTCCGGCATCCCCAGCGGGTTGATGTTGGCGCTAAAATCCAGCAACTGCTCCGCAGAGATGCCCATAAGCGCGGCGGCCTCGCGAATATTGCCGCCGTGCGCGCTCTTTAATAGAGCCATTTCACTTTCCTGTTGCGTTATCCTCGCCTTGCCAGCGTCGCGCCGTCGGCGAAGTAGGCTTTAATCCCTGCCAGAATCGACTCTGCAACCTGCTGCTGGAATTTCGCCGTTTTCAGTTTACGCTCTTCTTCGATGTTGCTGATAAACGCGGTTTCCACCAGGATCGATGGAATATCCGGCGCTTTCAGCACCGCGAAGCCCGCCTGCTCAACCTGATTCTTGTGCAGGTTATTAATATTTCCCATCTTTTCCAGCACCGCCTTGCCAAACTTCAGGCTGTCGGCAATGGTCAACGACTGCACCATGTCGAACATCGTGTGGTCGACGTAGCGATCGCCGCTTTTGCTGACGCCGCCGATCAGATCCGAGGCGTTCTGGGTCTGAGCCAGATATTTAGCCGCGGTACTGGTAGCCCCTTTGGTTGACAGGGCAAATACCGACGAGCCGCTCGGCTGACGGCTGGTAAACGCATCGGCGTGAATAGAGACAAACAGGTCGGCGCGCTGCTTCTGCGCTTTGGCGACGCGAACCTTCAGCGGGATAAAGACATCCTCGTTGCGGGTCATATAGACCTTCATGTTGCCCTCTTTCTCGATCAGCGCGCGCAGCCGTCGGGCTATCTGCAGCACCACGTCTTTCTCGCGGGTGCGGTATTTACCGACGGCGCCGGAATCCTCGCCGCCGTGTCCGGGATCGAGCATGATAACGATAGGCCGATCGCGCCCGGCTTTACCCGGTTTCGGCCCGCTCTCCGCAGGCGGAACCTGCCGCTGCAGATCGCCTTTATTGTAATCCTCGAGCAGCGCCAGCAGCGGATCCTGCACGTCGGTCGCGTTGGAAGGGTAGAGATCCATGACCAGACGCTCTTTAAAACCGGCGACCGGAGCGAGCGCGAACAGCTGCGGTTTTACGTTCTGTTTCAGCTCGAACACCATGCGTACGGTTTGCGGGTCGAATTGTCCCACGCGGGCGGACTGAATATAGGGATCGTCGCTGCGAATCTGGTTACCCATGCCTTTTAGGACGGAGTTGAGGTTAACGCCTTCCAGATCCACAACCACACGTTCAGGATTACTGAGCGCAAACTGCCGATATTTCAGGATATGGTTGGACTCCACGGTGACGCGCGTGTAGGTCGATGATGGCCAGACGCGTACGGCAACCACCTGCGCCGCGGCAGCCAACCCAACCGGACTCACACTCATTAACCACATGGCGCCCGCCCCCTGTAAAAATCGGCGGCGGCTTAATCCTGACTTGTATCCCGACATGCCACTCCCAAGCAGTAAGAAATCATTCGTATTTAAAACAAACAGATTGACCAGAAACTTTAACGAAAGGCGCATAACCTGTCATCTATAAAAGGGTAAACAATCTTTGACACCCTGATTTGGCTCACACTGTTTTCTCGGTTGCGCGAGAAATTGGAGCTTGCGTTTGCCGGCAAAACAGAATAAAAATACATAAATTACGAATAATCATGCATTGAGGTTGTGTCATGGTGAAGGAACGTCGCACCGAACTGGTAGAGGGATTCCGCCATTCTGTCCCCTATATTAACGCCCATAGAGGTAAAACGTTTGTCATCATGCTGGGCGGGGAAGCCATCGAGCATGATAATTTCTCTAGCATAGTCAACGACATTGGCCTGCTTCACAGCCTGGGAATTCGTCTGGTAGTGGTCTATGGCGCCCGTCCACAGATCGACGCCAACCTGGCGGAGCACCGTCACGAACCGGTCTATCACAAACAAACCCGAGTGACTGACGCCAAAACGCTCGAGCTGGTTAAGCAGGCGGCGGGTATGCTGCAGCTGGAAATTACCGCTCGCCTGTCGATGAGCCTCAACAACACCCCGCTGCAGGGCGCCCACATCAACGTGGTCAGCGGCAATTTCATTATCGCGCAGCCGTTAGGCGTGGATGACGGCGTGGATTACTGCCATAGCGGGCGCATTCGGCGCATCGATGAAGAAGCCATTCACCGTCAGTTGGATAACGGCGCGATTGTGCTGATGGGCCCGGTTGCGGTGTCGGTCACCGGCGAAAGCTTTAACCTGACCTCCGAAGAGATTGCAACCCAGCTGGCGATTAAGCTCAAAGCCGAAAAGATGATTGGCTTCTGCTCGTCACAGGGGGTGTACAACCAGGATGGCGAGATCGTCCCCGAGCTATTCCCTAACGAAGCCCAGGCACGGGTTGAAGAGATGGAAGCGGACGAAGACTACAGCTCCGGTACCGTGCGCTTCCTGCGCGGCGCGGTAAAAGCCTGCCGCAGCGGCGTGCGCCGCTGCCACCTGATTAGCTATCAGGAAAACGGCACTCTGCTGCAGGAGCTGTTCTCACGCGACGGTATCGGCACTCAGATAGTGATGGAGAGCGCCGAGCAGATCCGCCGCGCCACCATTAACGACATCGGCGGCATCCTTGAGCTGATAAGCCCGCTAGAGCAGCAGGGCATTCTGGTCAGGCGTTCTCGCGAACAGCTGGAGATGGAAATCGATAAGTTCACCATTATTCAGCGCGACAACACCACCATCGCCTGCGCCGCGCTCTATCCTTTCCCGGAAGAGAAGATCGGCGAAATGGCCTGCGTGGCGGTGCATCCGGACTACCGCAGCTCATCGCGCGGCGAAGTGCTGCTCGAACGAATTGCCGCGCAGGCGAAGCAAATGGGCCTCAGCAAACTGTTTGTTCTGACAACCCGCAGCATTCACTGGTTCCAGGAGCGCGGATTTACGCCGGTAGACGTTGACCTGCTGCCGGAGAGCAAAAAAGAGATGTACAACTACCAGCGCCGCTCCAAGGTGTTGATGGCAGACCTGGCCTGATTCTCTCCCCGGAAAGCGCATGGCTGACCGGGGAAAACATCACTGAGCGGAAAAAATATCCGCCAGGCCGCTGCGTCGTTCGGTACGCGCGACAACCGCCTGGGTCAGTACCTGCTCATCGGCATAGATCGACAGCTGCCGTTTCGCGCGAGTTATAGCGGTATAAACCAGCTCGCGGGTCACCAGCGGCACGCTGCGCGAAGGCAGGATCAGCGCCGCGTGATCGAACTCCGACCCCTGCGATTTATGCACCGTCATCGCCCAGGCGGTATCATGCTCCGGCAGACGACTCGGCTGTACCGACTTGATGCTGCCATCAGGCATCGGGAACCAGACGCGCAGGCCATCACCTCTTTCCAGCGCGATACCGATATCGCCGTTAAACAGCCCCAGCGCGCTGTCGTTGCGCGAGATCATCACCGGCCGACCTTCATACCAGCGCGAATGGCGCGGTAACGTAATCGCCCGCTTGCGGTTGAGCATCTGCTCCAGCTGTTCATTAACTCCGCTGACGCCATACGGACCCTCGCGCAGCGCGCACAGCAGCTGGAATTCGCCAAAAGCGGCGATCATCTCTTCGGGCTCTGCCCGAGCGCGCAGCAGCTGCAGGAAGCGGCCGTAGCCCGCCTGCGCCTGATTCAGCATCGCTTCATACTCTTCGGTGGCGCTCAGCGGATACAGAGCGATATCGTCAAATGACTGGCGCAGCGTTGCGCGTACCGCGCTGCGATCGCCGCTGTTCACCGCCCAGGCCAGCTGGCCGATACCGGAATGGCGACCGAAACGGTAGCTTTTCTGCAGCAGGCACAGGCTATCGCGGAGCGAACCGGCCATATTACCCTCGCCTGCCGGAACCGACTGGCCGGTTAACCGGGCGAGCTGCGTCGCCCGCTCCGGGGTATAGCCTGCATTAACCCACGCGCAGATATCGCCGAGCACGGCCCCGGCCTCGACCGAAGCCAGCTGATCGCGGTCGCCAAGGAAAATCACCCTTCCGTGCTCAGGTAGCGCATCGATCAGGCGCGACATCATCGGCAGGTCAATCATTGAGGCTTCATCGACCACCAGCACATCAAGATGCAGCGGGTTTCCGCTGTGATAGCGCATCCGCTGGCTTCCCGGCTGCGCGCCCAGCAGGCGATGGAGGGTACTGGCTTCGGTGGGCACCAGCGCCTTTTGTTCGTGGGTGAGAGGAAGACGGCGCAGCGCAGCGCCAAGGGACTCGGTCAGGCGCGCCGCGGCTTTACCGGTCGGCGCAGCCAGGCGAATACGGCAGCGCGGGCTGGAGAAGGTCTGGATCAGCGCGGCCAGGAGTTTAGCGACGGTCGTGGTTTTACCTGTGCCCGGTCCGCCGGAAATTACCGAAATCCGCCGGGTCAGGGCGACAGCAGCCGCCACTTTTTGCCAGTCAGTTTCCTCTGCGGGCGGAAACAGCGCGTCGAGCGTCGCTGCCAGCCGGACTTCATCCACCTCCAGCACCTGATTGGCTTCATTGAAAAAGCGCGCGACGGTTAATTCGTTGCGCCACATGCGGTTAAGGTAAAGCCGATCGCCGCAGAGAATCATCGGCGCTGGCCGCTCTCCGCAGCTGACGGCCTCGGAATCATTGAGCAGCGGCAGCCAGCCGTCCGGCGCGCCGGTCAGTTCAAGAATTCGCTCGCTCAGGCCACCTGCTTTAGCCTTCAACAGTTCATCATCGACAAGACGCGAAATCGGCAGACAGACGTGCCCTTCACCAGCATCGCGACTGAGGATCGCCGCGACCAGCTTCACCGCCGGATGCGCTTCTTGCGCCACCATTAGCGCAAACTGAACGTCCAGCGGGCGCAGCAGTCGCTGCTCAACCGCCTGCAGCAATAGTTCATCCAGGTTCATAGCGCCACCTCCTGAGTTTCTCCAGCAAACAGCGCATCAAGGCCGTCAATCAGCGGTCGCGCCGGACGGGTGGTAAAAATACCCTGCCCGCCGTCCTGTCCATCCATACCGCGTAAAAAGAGATAAATGACGCCGCCAAAGTGGCGTTCGTAATCATAATCGGCAATACGGTGGCGCAGATAACGGTGCAGCGCCAGGCTGTAGAGCTGATACTGCAAATCGTAACGATGGGTGCGCATAGCCTGCATCATCGCTTCCTGGGTATAGGCCTCGCGATCTTTCCCCAGCCAGTTGGATTTGTAATCCAGCAGGTAATAACGGCCGTTATGGCGAAATACCAGGTCAATAAAGCCTTTCAGCATACCGCGCACCTGGCGGAAATCGAGCATGGGGGTATCGACGGAGAGCGGATCGTACTGACGAATCAGCGCATCCAGGCGCAGCGGATCCAGAGGCTGCTCGATGGGCAGATAAAAAGCCATCTCCACCTGTTTATCACGCTCGCTAAGCTGATTCAGCGCGATCTCCGCGCCAGGGAGACGGGTACGCAGCACGCTGTCGAGCCATTCGGTCAGTACTGGGGCCCATTTCTCCTCGAAGCCGCTAAGCTGGAGCTTTTCCGCCATCCAGTCGGCTAGGACCGGCTGGGTGAAATCAATATCTTCAAACAGGCTGTGCAGAAACGTGCCTGGCGATGCTCCGCGCGGGAAGTGGTGCGGCGTAAGCTGCGGTTCTTCCGCCACATCGCCGACGCCTGCGGCATCGATATCCAGACGCGGTAAAAGGTCCTGCGCCGCGCTGTGTCCGTTTTGCTGCAGGCCGGAGTAGCTGGTGACGCGCCAGTCATCGCTCACCGAACGCTCAAGCAGACGCGCGGAGAGCGGCGGCAGCACCGACTGTGGAGCCTGCCAGGGCGTCTGCGTCGTCGTCGCGGGGAGCTGCAGGGCGATATCCCCGCTGCAAAACGCCTGCAGTCGCGCCGTTAGCCCTGCGGCGTCCATCGCTTCTCCGCCCTGCAGCAGCCGCCCCAGCGCGCTGTGGTGAAAATCGCTGGCGCCGGGCTTGTCGCTGCGGCGGGGGCTAAGCGGCGCAACGCCCAGGCTGCAGTGCCAGACCGCCCGGGTCAGCGCAACGTACAGCAGACGTAAGTCTTCGGCCAAACGTTCGGCCTCAGCCAGCTCCATGCTGCCCTCATCCTGGCCCAGATCGAGCACGGCGGCAAAGGAGGTTCTGTCGTGATAAAACGCCTGATCCTGTTTGCGAAAACGCGCGATAAACGGCAGCCAGACCAGCGGATACTCCAGCCCTTTCGATTTATGGATGGTGACGATCTGCACCAGATGCTTGTCGCTTTCCAGGCGCATCTGCTGGCTGGAGGCGTTGCTATCCGGCTCGGCGATATGCTGCGCCAGCCAGCGCACCAGCGCATGTTCGCTCTCCAGCTGGTTCGCCGCCTCCTGAAGCAGCTCGCTGATATGCAGGATATCGGTCAGGCGCCGCTCGCCGCCGTTGGTTGCGAGAAGGTTTTCTGCAATGCGCCGCGCGGTCATCAGCGCGCGCAGCATCGGCATAACGCCGCGCTGCCGCCAGACTTGCCGGTAGCCGCTAAACTCTTCTACCAGCTCATCCCACGCCCGTTCGTTCTGGTTGAGGTTTTCGATATCCTGCGCGTTAAGACCGAACATTGAGGTCGCCAGCGCGCTGCGCAGGGTATTCTCGCGCTCGGGGGCCAGCACCGCCTGCAGCAGCCAAAGCAGCTCCTGCGCCTCCGGCGTTTCAAACACGCTATCGCGGTTGGAGAGATAGACGGAAGGAATCGACAGCAGCTGGAGGGCATCGCGAATTAACGACGCCTCCTGACGATTGCGCACCAGCACCGTGATGTCTGAAGCCCGCACGGGTTCAGCTTTTTCACCGCGCCACAGCAGCGCCTTGCCCTGCTGGCCCGCGCTTAGCCAGTCACGAATTTGCGCCGCGCACAGCTGGGCCATAAACGTCTGGTAATCCCCTGCGCCCACGGCCTCGCCCGGCATCAGCCAGATATTCATCGCCGGAACCGCCGTATCATCAACGGTAAAGCGCAGCCCCTGATTTTTCTCGGCCGATTTCACCGGCAGGAACGGGATTTCGCGAAACATAAAAGGGTTATCGCTGAGGCTAAACAGGCGATTGACGCTGTCAACCATCCCCGGGGCGGAGCGCCAGTTGGTATCGAGCGTATAGTGAGCGGTGATGTCTCCACGCGCTTTCATGTAGGTAAAGATATCCGCGCCGCGGAAGGCGTAAATAGCCTGTTTAGGGTCGCCAATCAGCAGCAGCGCGGTATCCGCCTGGCGCCGCCAGATGCGGCGAAAGATTCGGTACTGCTGCGGGTCGGTATCCTGAAACTCATCGATCATCGCCACCGGGAAGCGCTGACGAATCGCGCTGGCCAGCGCTTCTCCGCTCTCTCCGCGCAGGGCGTCATCCAGGCGGCTAAGCATATCGTCAAATCCCAGCTCGCCGCGGCGGCGTTTTTCCCGCGCGACCGCCTCGCGGATTTCAACCATCGCCCTGGCGATCACCAGATCGGTCAGGGTTAACGGTGTCGCCAGCAGCGCTTCTATCGCGCTGAACAGCGGGTGTACCGGCGGCGCGCCGTCCGCTTTGGTGCGCTCAAGCAAGAAGGGCTGAGAGAACTTTTCCAGCGCATCCGGCAGCTGGTAGCTCAAAGTCTCTTCCTGGGCCCAGGCGGTCACTTTTTCCAGCCATTTGCCCTGATTGCCGCGATTGAACTTGCGCCGGTCGAGACCGGAGGTTTCCAGTACCGCCTCAATCTCGCTCGCCTGTTCCAGCCACTGCTGTTTGAGCGCGTTAATGCGTTCAATAATTTGCTGGTGGCGTTCGGCCAGCGTTTCTTCAGCAGGGGGCGGAGATTTTAGCTGCGGCGCCTCTCCTTGCAGCCAGCGGTCGATGGATTTCAACAGGTCGCGCGGCCCTTTCCACGCCTCGTGGATAACCGCAGCAATTTCGCGCGGCAGCGGATAGCAGTGGCGACGCCAGAAGTCGGCGCAGGCCTGATAGCGCAGGCGGGATTCATCTTCAATCAGCTGCAGTTCGAACAGCATGCCGGACTCAAAGGCGTTAAGGCTCAGCATCCGCTGGCAGAACCCGTGAATGGTAAATACCGCTGCTTCATCCATCTGGCGTTCGGCCAGCAGCAGCGTTTGCGCCGCCTGGGCTTTATCGTCAATTTCCGCCATCAGCCCGGCATAAAGAGGATTGTCGGTGCTTTCGCGCAGGCAGGCGATCCGCAGCTCGTGGATATTGCTGCGGATACGTCCGCGCAGCTCTTCGGTCGCCGCTTCGGTAAAGGTCACCACCAGCAGCTCTTCCACGCTGATCTGCCGGGGGAAAGCGGATTCACCGCCCAGCCCCAGCAACAGCCGCAGATAGAGCGCGGCGATGGTAAACGTTTTTCCGGTGCCCGCAGAGGCTTCTATCAGGCGCTCGCCCGTCAGGGGCAAGCGCAGTGGGTCAAGAGACTCGGCGGTGTCGGTCATTCATTCTCTCGCATCAGGGGTAAGGATTTCTGCAACGCGCTGACGTTCTCCCAGACTTTGCCATCCTGCGGATGCGCGTATTCCGCCTTGCCATTCTGGCTACCGGAAACCTGGGAGAGAATTGCCATGCCCTGCGGATCCACCACCGTCTGATGGAAGAAGTCGGCAAGCTTTTGCGGCGTCAGCAGTTTAATCTGAGCCACTACTTTATCACGTGAATCGAAGCGCATATTACCGCGATCGAAATCTTTGCTCAGCTTCGATGCTTCATCGCCCAGCGTTTGCGGCGCCTCCAGCATCTGACTGATGACCGTCTGCTGAATCTGCACAAACTCTTCCGGCTTCATCGCTCGCAGTTTGGCTTCCGCCGTGGGGAAGAAGGCCTGGAAGCGCTGCCAGAGGAAAGCCGGCTGCTTATCGTTGCTTTGCAGCAGGAAGCCCATTCCCCACTGGCGGCCCACGTTCATCGAGAAGGCGAAGACCGCGTATCCCAGCTGCTCTTCCGTACGCAGCTGGTTGTAGAACCACGGCTGGACGATCTGCCCGAGAAGCGAGCTGGCAGCTGAGCTGGCGTATTCGTCCAGGTTCGGCGGCGCGAAGACAGCGGCAAGGGCGGAGTCGGTGCTGTTACCCGCTTTCTCAAAAATCGCCAGCTGCTTGCGATCAACCAGTACGTCTTTGTTGCGGCACCATTCGTTGCCGTCCGCCCCCAGCTGTTTTTGGATCTGGCGGGCCATCGCCGTTGACCGTTCGGCGGTAAGGTTACCGATGACCAGCAGCTCCGGTCGCCCTTTCGCCTTGAGGTTATCGCGATACTCCAGCACCTCTTTCAGCGTAATCGACGGCAGCAGCGCCCGGCGATCTTCACGCTGAAAGTACGGCACCTGTGAAACCATCTGAATCGGCATGATCGCCTGATCGTAGGCTTTGCCTTTGTCCGCCGAATCCATCATCTGCGCGTACCAGGATTTGGCCTGCTCCAGCTGCTCTTCGGTTGGCGTATAGCTAAAGTAACCGTCCAGCAGGGCGTTAAACAGCTCTGGCAGATGCTGCGTATAGCCGTTGGCGTTAACCATCAGCCCGTTATTTGCACCGGTAGAGAAGCTGATGCCCCCAACCGCAGCCTGGTTGCTGAGCTGATCGAGCGCGATACCCGCCAGATAATCATTGAGGGCAAACATCACCTGACGGCGGGCGCTGTCCATCGCCTGCGGGTTACGCAGCACCAGCGATATATCCGCTTTTGGTTCGCTGGCGAAGTACTGACTCGGCGCGTAGATCACACGCAGCGTCGGTTCATCGACAATCAGCTGCGGATGAGGGTAAGCCTTATCGCTTTTGATTAAGCTAAAATCGTCCGGAATATAGGGGTTCAGCACCGGCAGCTTGAGATCGATAGCGCTGGACTTCTGCTGCCAGTCGGCAAAAGTCTGCTCGCTAATTTTATCCACCTGATAGGGCGCATTAACGAAGTAGGCGGTCTTGTTATGCGGCTCTTTCGGGCTGATGTACCAGATACGGGCATTTTGCGGCGTCATCATCGCCAGACGGTCTTTGATCGCCTGCGGATCGTAGCGATCGGCGATGTTAACTACGTCCAGGGTATGTTCGACCGGCACGCGGATCATGGTGTCCGCCAGCCATTCGACGTAATCCATATTGCGGTTGATGGACGGGTAGCGGAAGTCGAGCGCCAGCACGTGGGCCAGTTCATCAAAATAGCGTTTATCAATTCCCTGGCTACGCAGCAGATTGAGGTAGCTGAAGATGGCCGCGGTCACTTCATCGCGGTGCGCCAGGCCTTTGTCCGTCAGAGTAGCAGAAATAGCCAGCACCCCGCTGTTGCCGTTGACAACCGGGTCGGAGTCCGCGCGAATACCCTCAGCCAGCCCCTGCTTTTGCAGCCAATCAGAGAGCGTACCGGGGCTGCGATTACCGATCATATAGGTCACCAGCTCGTCGGTTTTGCTGCGGAACTGGTCGCTATTGTTATCAATGCGGAACTCCACGCGCAGGACTTTACGCGGCATCGCCGGGACATAGTGAATGATGATGCCCTTCTGCGCATCGGTCACCACCGGGACGGTTATTTCCGGTTTGCTGATATCGTGGTTCGGCACGCGGCCGTAGGTGGCCGCCGCGATACTTGCCAGCTCCGGCAGAGGCTTGTTGCTGTAGATCACCGCCTTCATCAGGTTGGCGGAATACCAGCTATCGCGAAAGGCGTGCAGGGCATCAAGCACCGGCTTGCCGGGCTTGTCGCTCAGCGTTTCAAGGTTACCGCCGGAAAACTGCGAGCCGGGGTGCGCCGGGTTAATGGTTTCTGCGCTGACCTGCGCCATCCGCATCCCGTCGCGGCTGCGCGCCATCGTCAGCTCGGCGTTGACCGCATTACGCTCGCGGTCGGCATATTTTTTATCCAGCAACGGAGCGGCGATGGCGTCGGCCAGGCGATCGACCGCGCCGTCCAGAGCATCGTTTTCTACTTCAAGATAGAAGGCGGTGCGGTACGGGGCGGTACTGGCGTTATGGCTGCCGCCGTGCATTTTGAGATATTCGGCGAGGCTATCCGGCTGCGGGTACTTTTTCGACCCCATCAGCGTCATATGCTCCAGGAAGTGGGCCAGTCCCTGATGCTCAGCGGGGTCCTGCAGCGACCCCACGGGAACGACCAGCGCCGACAGCGATTTTACCGCCTGGGGATCGGAAACCAGCAGCACCACCATGCCGTTATCGAGGCGGATCGCCTGATATTGACGGGTATCTTTGTCGCTTTTACGGATGGTTTCCTGAATCGGTTGCCATCCGGTGTCTGCCTGACTTAACGGCGCCCAGAGGGCGGCCAGTAAAACAATAACCTTGAACCATAAACTGCGGGGCATTCACGGACCTCATCATTAACAAACCTGGCGCTGCACGCTATGCAGCCTTTATAAAACATCAGTCCGTGATTGGTTGCGCATCATAAATGAAGTGCCATCTATTGCGCAATTTTTATACTATTACAATGTTATTCGGACTGATGAAAACGAAACACCGGTAGCAAATAACGCTGCGTTTGCGTAAGGATCTCTTCATAGTATTCCGGCTCCAGGGTGCGCCACAGGCGCTGATACCAGACGTCGGCACCTTCGCCTCTGACCACCATGTTCCCTTCATAAGCCTGAAGAAATTTACTGCGCGCTTTTTGCTGCGTCTCTTCGTCCATTAACATGACATTCTTTTCGGCGTCATAACAGACTTTTAGCCATGCGCCGCCGCTTTCCGGCAGCAACAGCAGCGGTTTTGACATTCCCTGCAGGTAACCGTCAACGAGCTCATTCAGGTATTCCTGGGCCTGTTCCTGCGCCAGCGGGGGAAAACGCCACTCGCCTTCTTTGCGCACAAACAGCCGACTTTCGCCGCGACCGCCGCTAGCACAATAGACAAGATGCTCCAGCCAAAGTTGCATTCCCTGCGCCACGCTTAATAACGATGGCCGCCAGCGCAGCAAACCGTCGGATTGTACCTGCTGTAGCCAGCCAGTAATGTTGACTCCGTTACATTGCAGATCGATTTCCATGCTCTGCCCCGGTTGACGGCAGGCTATTACCCGCTCTGCCAGGTTCTGCATCTCCTGACGCTGCGTTTCCCAGGCCAGTTCGCCGAATGCGCCATAGGGTAGCTCCCCGGCGGCACGAAAACGGCGATACATTGCCGAGGCGTCCTGCTGTTCAATCAGCGTATTAAGCAACTGCTGGTTCAGCTGATAGCGGCTCAGCCCTTCGAGGGTAAAAGGTTCATCGTCAGGGATCTCGCTCTCTTCCGAGCGGAAATTCACCCGCAGCCGCTGCTGAAAGAAGGCGCGTACCGGATGCTGCCAGAAGCGCAGCAGCTGTTCCAGAGGCAGGTGATCGAGTTCAGGGACCGGTAGCGGCTGGATAAACTCACCGTGGGCTTCCCCCTGCTGGCTGGCAGCCGCCAGCCATTCCCGGGCATAGCTTTGATCTTCGTTCGCCAGAAAATTCGCGGCATCAAAAGGCATGCGGGTATGCAGATGAGTAATATGTTCTTTAACGCGACGCTCGCTGGCATCGCAATCCAGATCTTCGTCTCCTTCCAGGCAGTGGCTCTGACCGATATAGTCCGCCAGCTCCTGAACCAGAACCGAGGGATAGCGTTCGCTGTTATCCTGAATAGAACGGCCGATATAGCTGATATAGAGCTTCTGCTCGGCGGACATCAGGGCTTCAAGGAACAGATAGCGGTCGTCATCGCGACGGCTACGATCGCCGCGCTGCGGCTTCTGACTCATCAGGTCAAAGCCCAGCGGCGCAAGCGTGCGCGGATAAACACCGTCGTTCATCCCCAGCAGGCAGACCACCTTGAAAGGAATCGAACGCATCGGCATCAGGGTGCAAATATTAACCGGCCCGGCGAGAAAGCGCTGGCTGATACGCTGCTGATCGAGGCGCAGGGACAGCTCATCGCGCAGCAAGGAGAGCGGTACCGTTTCGCCATACTGGGCGTCGACGCCGCCGTCAATCACCGCCTGCCACTGCTGTTCTATCAGCGCGAGGGCGGCTTCCGTTTCGCTATCCGGGAGGAAAAAGTCGTTCAGCAGATCGCGGCATACCGGTAGCCACTCGGCCAGTGGCCGCTCCTGGGCCAGCCCGCGACGCCAGAGATTAAGCTGCATCAGCAGCGATGCCAGGTTGCCCACCAGCTCGGCAATCAGCCCGCTCGACTCATCATAAGGCAGCACCGAGCGCCACTCACCCTCGCTGCTGTCCATGGCATAGCCCAATAACATTCGCGTCAGGCCAAAGCGCCAGGTATGCTGGCCGGTTGCCGGGAGGTCGAGTTCACGCACGTTGTCATCATCCATCCCCCAGCGTACGCCCGATTCGTTCACCCACTGTCGCAGGTAGCGCAGCCCCTCTTCGTCAATGTTAAAGCGCGCCGCCAGCACCGGCACGTCAAGCAGCGCCAGCACATCTTCGCTGGCAAAGCGGCTATCGGGCAGAGAAAGGAGCGTGAGAAAGGCCTGCAGCGCCGGATGCGATTCACGGGCGCGTCGATCGGAAATCGCCCACGGCAGCCAGCGTTCGCCGCTGGCGCTGCCGAAAACCGCCTGAATATACGGGCTATAGCTATCGATATCCGCCACCATGACGATAATATCGCGCGGCGTGAGCTCGGGGTTCTCTTCGAGCATCGCCAGCAGCCGATCGTGTAGCACCTCAACTTCTCGCTGTGGGCTATGACAAACATGAATCGTCAGGCTGCGATCGTCCGCTGCCAATGGCCGCTTGCTGCCGCTATTGGCAAACTCTTCGGCGCTGCGCCCGGCCACGGCTTCATTGCGCAGTTCGAGAATGTCCGCCTGAAGATTATGCAGCAGGTTATCCGGCACAATATCGACAAAAGCGTCCAGCTCTTCATAGCGTTCAAGACCCGCCAGCAGGTAGATATAGTCGCGCCCCAGCTTGCCCCAGGAGGCCAGTAGCGGGTTGCCGACATCCTGCTCACCGGCGTCGTTGAACAACCCTGGCGCCTGTTCCGTATCGCGGAACAGTGGCAGCTCTCGCGCCGTTTCGCGGTGGTGGCGCCGCTGGCGGGACAGCAGTTTGGCCAGAAATGCCGGATCTTTGATGTCGCCCCAGTAGTAGCGGCACGGGTTAGTGAAGAGGACATATACATCAACATGTTTACCCAGCGCCTGGAGCGCCTGCAGATACACCGGCGGCAGCGCCGATATTCCGCAAATAAAGACCCGCGATGGCAGCCCGGCGGGCGGCTGTTCGGCGTCTTCAAGCGCGCTGATAAAACGTTGGTACAAGTTGGCGCGATGCCACAGCGGCTGGCCCAGCTCAGCGGTATATTCCACCAGCGCTTTCCACAGCGGCGCCTGCCACTCCTGCGCCTCTCCTAGCCCGTCAACGCGCTGGTCAGCCTCCCAGCGCATCAGCCACTCCGGGCGATAAACCAGATACTGGTCGTAGAGATCCGCCACTCTGGCGGCCAGCTGAAACAGTTTACGCTTGTCGCTATCGTCATGCAGGTAGTGGCGCAGTAGCGTAAAAGATTCATCATTAAGCCGCTCTGGTAACAGAGTCATAAGTTTCCAGCTCATGCTTTGCTTGCTGAACGCGCTTTCTCCGGGAATATCTTTCAGCACCCGCACGAACATGTCCCAGATAAAACTGGCGGGTAGCGGGAACTCAATGTTGGCCGCAATCCCGAAGCGCTTCGCCAGCGTCATCTGCAGCCACTGCGCCATCCCGGTACTCTGTACCAGCACCATTTCCGGCATAAAAGGGTCATCCAGCCGCTGGCGCTCGACGATAAACTCCATCAAGGCTTCAAGCACATCCAGACGGTTTGAGTGGTACACCCTTAACATATTAGCTCCTGGCTACTGACTGACCGGGCAATGGAGCCGGGTCATCTGCGCCCGCCTGGATGCGGGCATCGTGATCGTTACCGTGATGCTGACACATCTTTGCATCGATGTCTGCATACGGGATATCTGGTGGTCCCCGGCAATCGCCGGAGGGCTAAGCTGACCAAATCGCCATGCATCGCGCCACAGCTCTCGGTACTGGTTGAGCTGTATAGAACTGCTGGCCAGCCCGCGCTGATAGCCCGCCAGCGCGGTCACGGTCATTATCAGCAGAACCAGCGCCAGCAGCGTTTCCGGCAGGCTAAACCCTCTCTGCCGGCTCAGGGCATCTGGCATAGGCTCGCCTCCTTTAGCGGGCAAAAATCGCTCCAGCCGTGGGGTGAAAAATGGACGCGGTTTTGTTCCACAGCGCCCGACTGCCACAGCAGCATTCTGCCACCGCCGCTGCTGCCAATGAGCAATACCGAGGCGTCGCTGAAGATCCTCAGACAGGCGCGCCAGTCGAGTGCAGTCTTCTGCTGGCAGCTAACCGCTTCTTGCAACGGCCAGGTCAGCGTTTTTCCCCACTGCAGCGCGGAATGCGCATCAGCAGCGTCGCGAAGCGCCCGCGTTTCGCTGGCCGTCTGCACTAACAGCGAACGCTGCTGCTGGTGCAGCCCCTGGAGTAACAGTGTGCCAAGCGCTAAAAGCAGTAGCACCATCAGCAGCGAAGAGAGACCGCGCTGGCGATTCACAGGTTATACCCCGTTACGCCATATTCCGCTCGCGCGCGGATTTGCGGGTCGGCAACGGAATGCGCCGCCAGCGTTATCGACAACTCAGGCGAAAAATCCGTCTTATTCTGCCGGGTAACCTGAAAAACGGTGACCTGAATCGCCGCTGGATTGGTCATTTTCTCCCAGCCCTTGCCGCTACACTCCTCCGCCCCTCTCAGGGTTTCCAGCGCCCCGTCGCGCAGGCGAAATCCAGTAGTATCAGATTCTGATGACGAAGAGCGATTCCAGACGCCATCGCTGTTACCATCCCAACGAACAAGCAGGCAATCGCCGCTCTCTGCGATATACAGCGGTTGCCCGCTACAGCGGCCACGGCAGTACCCGGCGCGCTGCAGATGCTTCGCTACGGTATAGATTCGCTGCCATAGCTCATTTTCCAGCGACTGCTGCCGGGTCTGGCGAAGCGCAGCCCACTGCAGCGCCGGAAGAAAACGCGCGCTGCCGAGCAACAGCACGGAGCTAATAGCCATCGCGATCAGCGTTTCCGGCAGCGAAAAGCCGCGACGTTTTACAGACATGATGCCGTCTCCTCGCCGCGGCACAGGCGGATTCGCCCCCAGTTGGAAACGATAATATTCCAGCCGCCCGCCGCGCTTTGCAGGCGGATATGTCCCGCCCAGGCGGTATTTCGTAGGCCGTAAAATCCTAGCCCCGGCGTCATCGCGCTGAGCGAAACCTCCGGCCATAGCGGCTGCAGCGTGAAAGCGTTGCTGACGCTACAGTCGTTCGTCGATCCGCTGACGCTCAGGCACCAGCCCTCCGCGCTTCGCTCGACGCTTAATACCCTGTCGCGGTTGTGCCAGTTGGCGTCATCGCGTAGCAGCACCAGATAATCGCGAACCTGGCAGGCGGTTTGCCACAGACGCTGCTGCTGTTGCCAGCTCTGCCAGCCATAAAGTCCGCTGGCGCCAAGAATGACGACGACGACCATGGTGACCAGGGTTTCAATCAGGGTATAGCCATGTTCTCTGTTCATGGCCCGAGTATGCGTAGCATTGAGGCTTTATACGAACGGGAAAATGGCGCTTTGCGTCGCGCCTCGGAGAGTATTCAAGGCGTTGCAACGAATTACAAAAGTACAGGAAATCTGCTCGCAAAAAATCCGTACGACCAGCGGCTTACAGCCGCGGCTCGGCCGGGCTGGCGCATAAAAAAACCGGCGCTCGCAGGCGCCGGTTTTCATCATGACTTCGGGGTTAAATCGCGACCGGCGCTTTAATCCCCGGATGCGGATCGTACCCTTCGATTTCGAAGTCTTCAAAGCGGTAGTCGAAAATCGACGCTGGCTTGCGTTTGATCACCAGCTTCGGCAGCGCCCGCGGTTCGCGGCTTAGCTGCAGGTGCGTCTGCTCCATGTGGTTGCTGTACAGGTGCGTGTCGCCGCCGGTCCAGACAAAATCGCCCACTTCGAGGTCGCACTGCTGGGCTACCATATGCACCAGCAGCGCGTAGCTGGCGATATTGAACGGCAGGCCGAGGAACACGTCGCAAGAGCGCTGATAGAGCTGGCAGGAGAGCTTGCCGTCGGCGACATAGAACTGGAAGAACGTATGGCACGGCGCCAGCGCCATTTTGTTCAGTTCGCCGACGTTCCAGGCCGAGACGATAATCCGACGAGAGTCGGGATCGTTTTTCAGCTGTTCCATCACCGTGCTAATCTGGTCGATGTGACGGCCGTCCGGCGCGGGCCAGGAACGCCACTGCTTGCCATAAACCGGACCCAAGTCGCCGTTTTCATCCGCCCATTCATCCCAGATAGTGACGTTGTTTTCGTGCAGATACGCGACGTTGGTGTCACCCTTCAGGAACCACAGCAGTTCATGGATGATGGAGCGTAAATGACAGCGCTTGGTCGTCACCAACGGGAATCCTTCCTGCAGGTTAAAACGCATCTGGTGGCCGAAAATAGAGACGGTGCCGGTACCGGTGCGGTCATTTTTTTGCGTGCCCTCGTCGAGCACTTTCTGCATCAAATCAAGATACTGTTTCATGGTTCCTCAAGAATTTTGTTGCTGCGGACGAGAACGGTACGCCCAGACCATCATTATGATACCCGCAAGCACCATCGGAATCGAAAGAATCTGCCCCATGCTGATGTACTGTACCCAGCCGCCGGTAAACTGCGCATCAGGCTGGCGGAAGAATTCCACGATGATGCGGAACAAGCCATAGCCGATAAGGAACAGCCCGGAAACCGAACCGGCCGGACGCGGCTTACGGATAAAGAGGTTCAGGATCAGGAACAGCACCACACCTTCCAGCGCCAGTTCATAGAGCTGCGAAGCATGACGCGGCAGCGCGCCGTAAGTATCGAACAGCGATTGCCACTCCGGATGCGATGGCAGCAGCGCCAGATCTTCCGCCCGAGAGCCGGGGAAAATCATGCTGTAGTGGAAGTTCGGATCGACGCGACCCCACAGTTCACCGTTGATAAAGTTACCCAGACGCCCGGCGCCGAGACCAAACGGAATCAGCGGCGCAATGAAGTCAGAAACCTGGAAGAAGGTACGCTTCGTGCGTTTGGCGAAAATGATCATCACCAGAATCACGCCGATCAGGCCGCCGTGGAAGGACATACCGCCGTCCCAGACGCGGAACAGATAGAGCGGATCGTCGAGGAACACCGGCAGGTTGTAGAAGAAGACATAGCCAAGACGCCCGCCGAGGAAAACCCCAAGGAATCCGGCGTACAGCAGGTTTTCAACTTCGTTTTTTGTCCAACCGCTGCCTGGACGATTGGCCCGACGGGTGGCCAACCACATCGCAAAAACAAACCCAACCAGGTACATCAGGCCGTACCAGTGGAGGGAGACCGGTCCAATGGAAAAAATTACCGGATCAAACTCCGGAAAATGCAGGTAGCCACTATTCATCTGTCACCATAAAGACTTGTTATTCCGCCGAAAGTGGACAGCGGGGATCGTTCACGCGCGTCAGAAACGGGCGCTCCAAAGGCTGCGAATGATAGCATAAGCGCCAGGGGCGATCCCCGTTGGACATGTAAAAGATATGTATACGAATGCGAATTCGCGGCTGAGCATTCCCGGAGGCGGCGCGCTGCGCCTGTCCGGGCTACCCAACCCTCAGGCCGCTCGAACCTCGTCAGCGTTGTCCCGGGTCACGGCTAACGCCTTACCCGGGCTACAAATTCTTGAACCGTAGCCCGCGCTAACGGCCGCCGCGAATCAGGCCGCCGAGTCCTCGTCGTTCCATAAATGCCGCAACCTGATGGCGCACTTCGGCGGTCATCTGCGCTTCCAGGCTTCGCTGCGAAAGCTCCTGAGCTTCATTGATATCGATGCGCCGCAGCAGATACTTCACTCTCGCCACCGAACGGCCGTTCATCGACAGATGACGATAACCCATGCCAATCAGGATCGTCACGCACATCGGATCGCCCGCCATTTCTCCGCACAGGCGCAGATCGATACCAAAACGCTCGGCGTCGCGGGCGATCATCGCCAGCGCCCGCAGAACCCCAGGATGCAGGCTGTCATACATACTGGCGACCCGGGTATTGTTGCGATCCACCGCCAGAATGTACTGGGTCAGATCGTTGGTGCCGACGGAAATAAAATCGACGCGGTTCGCCAGCTGCGGCAGCATAAACACCATCGACGGCACTTCCAGCATCACGCCAAGACGCGGGCGGGGAATGGCGTAGCCGATCATCTCTTCCACTTCGCGGCTGGCGCGATCGATCAGGCGACGAGCCTCATCCACTTCATCGAGGCTGGTAACCATCGGCAGCAAGATGCTGAGGTTTCCGGTCGCCGCGTTGGCGCGCAGCATCGCGCGGACCTGCACCAGAAAGATCTCCGGCTGATCGAGCGTGATCCGAATCCCACGCCAGCCAAGGCACGGGTTCTCTTCGCTGATCGGCATGTACGGCAGCTGTTTGTCCGCGCCGATGTCCAGCGTGCGCAGCGTCACCGATTTATCGTTGAACATCTGCAGCATGCCCTGATATTGGGCAACCTGCTCCTCTTCAGAGGGGAAGCCGCTTTGCAGCATAAAGGGGATTTCGGTACGGTAAAGTCCAATCCCGTCGACGAAGTTGCCGAGCTTTTCTTCATGCTCGGGGCTCAGGCCCGCGTTGAGCATCACTTTTACCCGCTCGCCGCTTTTCAGTTCCGAAGCGCGTTCAAGATCGTCCTCAGCCAGGCGGCTAAGCTCGTTTTCTTCGCTGATCAGGCGCTGATACTCTTGCAGCAGCACCGGCTCCGGGTCGACCAGCAGCTCGCCGCGATAGCCATCGACAATCAGCGTATGGCCGTGCAGCAACGAAGGCTGGATATCCGCCCCCATCACCGTCGGAATGCCCAACGCGCGGACCATAATCGCGGCATGGGAGTTCGCCGCGCCATCGCGCACCACCACGCCGGCTAAACGATCCTGAGGAACCTCCGCTAAGGTGGTGGCCGACAGTTCATCCGCCACCAGCACGATGCGCTCCGGCCAGGTATTTGGCCCCTGAATACTGTCGTCGAGATGGAAAAGCAGCCGCTGGCCCAGCGTGCGCAGATCGCCCGCGCGCTCTTTCAGATAGCCATCGCTGAGCGCGGCAAACTGTTCGGCGAATTTCTCGATGATCTTTTTCACCGCCCATTCGGCCACCGCGCCTTTATCCACTTCGGCAAACAGCTCGCGGCGCAGGCGCGCGTCAGAGAGCAGGTGTGAATAGAGGTCAAAAATGGCCGCCGTCTCTTTCTGCGCGCCGGCAGAGTAGCGTTTGCTGTAGCGGCGAAACTCATTCGCCGCCTCTTCCAGCGCGCCAGTCAGCCGCTCGCGCTCGGAAGCGGTATCGAGGGTTGAGGCTTCATAAACCTGCTCCATCAGCGGCAGGCTGACGTCCATCCAGCCTTCGGCAATTGCTACGCCGGACGATGCGGGCAGCGCGCGGATGCGGGTCTGACGATACTGACCAAATAGCGCGTTTAGCTGGGACTGGGAGAGAATGCCGGCGATTTGCGTGGCCAGCGTGACAAGAAAAGACTCTTCGCTTTCGTCAAACTGGCGCAGCTCGCGCTGCTGTACCACCAGCACGCCGAGCAGCTGACGCCGCTGGATAATCGGCACCCCGAGGAAAGCGCGAAAGCGGCCCTCTTTTACGGCAGGAATATATTTAAAGCTGGGGTGCTTTTGCGCGTCGGCGAGGTTGATGGGTTCCGCCAGGCGGCCGACCAGGCCGACCAGGCCTTCATCAAAAGCAAGCGCAACGATGCGCCCGCGGGGCTTTTTCAACCCGCGCGTCGCCATCAGGTAATAACAGCGTCGGTCATGATCAGCCAGATAAACCGAACAAACTTCCGTCTCCATCGCAGCGCAGATATCGGTTACCAGGATATCCAGCGCCTCGTTTAAACGTGGCGCACTCGCGACCTTCTCGACTATTTCTCGCAACCGAGTGAGCATAATGTGCGTGGCTTAACCTCTTTTACGTCGATATGCAGGCGCGCTTTGCGGCTTAGGCGTGTTTTCCGCCAGCGCCATTGTGACGCTGGCAAACTCTTTCATCACCCTGCGGTATACGTCGCGCTTAAACGACACCACCTGACGCACCGGGTACCAGTAGCTTACCCATCGCCAGCCATCAAACTCAGGTGTACTGCTGGTTTGCATATTGACATCTGCATCACTGCCTATCAATTGCAGGAGAAACCACTTCTGTTTCTGGCCGATACATACCGGCTTTGTGTCCCAACGCACCAAACGTTTAGGCAATTTGTAACGCAACCAGTTACGGGTTGAAGCGAGGATCCGCACATCTTTGCGGCTAAGCCCGACTTCTTCGAACAATTCCCGATACATCGCCTGCTCTGCTGATTCTCCTGGATTTATGCCCCCTTGCGGGAACTGCCACGAGTGCTGACCATAGCGCCTGGCCCACATAACCTGGCCCTGGCGATTACAGATTACAATACCGACATTTGGGCGGTAGCCATCGTCATCAATCACCGGACTACCTCAAAATAAGCTTCAATGTGAATGATTGTTTCACACTCGCTGGAAACGGTAAACCACTCTGTGAGGGCGATGAGATCGAATAACATTTGAATAACTCACAGTAATACCCGGAGTTATAAACAGCGAAAGCCGTACCCGGACGATTTTATTCACTTTTTCTGTGGATAGAGTTGTGAAGAAGTACGGAATTAACCAGGGAAAACCCGGAATCATCCGAACGGCGTAGTCATAACCCTCGATAATAATGACCTAATTTTCATTAAGTTAGCATGGTGAAATTTCATAATCCACTGCATAACGTGACGATCATCACATAAGCGATCCTGGAACTGATGAAAGATCGAGCAATGTTGGTTTTATCCACAGATTACGCAAGCGCTCTGGGCATATTTTGTCTAAAAACTCGATTTTCCTCTCACGTCAAGGCTGTAAATGGAAACAGTAGTGGGGCTTTTCCCCAGTTATCCCATTTTTCTGTGGATAACATGGTGTAAGATCCTGTTCATTGTCGGTGACCAGTTCTGGAAAACCCGGTTTTACAAATTTCATCGCGGCAAAAAATCGCAAAAAAAGCTATATGAATCATCAAATTGTCATACTTACCCAAGAAAAGGTAAACTCTATCCACAACGGATGAAATTACCGCTCATTTTTTAGCCAGAGGTTTTACGTTATGTCGACCATCGCGCCGCTGTTATCCCCCCCGCAAAGCCAGGCGCAGCTGCTGGCCCAGGCGCAGCAGCTGTCAGGCTATTCGCTGGGAGAGCTGGCGATGCTTGCCGGAATTCCCATTCCGCGCGATTTAAAACGTGATAAAGGCTGGATCGGTATTCTGCTGGAAATATGGCTGGGGGCGAGCGCCGGCAGCAAGCCAGAGCAGGATTTCGCCGCCCTCGGCGTTGAGCTGAAAACGATTCCCATCGATGCTTTTGGCCGGCCGCTGGAAACCACCTTCGTCTGCGTCGCGCCGCTAACCGGCAACAGCGGCGTTACCTGGGAGAGCAGCCACGTTCGTCACAAGCTTAAGCGCGTGCTGTGGGTACCGGTAGAGGGCGATCGTGCGATCCCTTTAGCCGACCGCCGCGTTGGGGCTCCGCTGCTGTGGAGCCCCAGCGAAGAAGAAGAGCGACAGCTACGTATGGATTGGGAAGAGCTGATGGACCTGATCGTCCTTGGCCAGGTCGAACGTATCACCGCTCGCCACGGCGAAGTTCTGCAGCTGCGCCCGAAAGCGGCCAACAGCAAAGCGCTGACCGAGGCCGTAGGCGCCCGCGGCGAACCGATCCTCACCTTACCGCGCGGTTTCTATCTGAAGAAAAATTTTACCGCCGCCCTGCTCGCCCGCCATTTTCTTCTTTACCCTAAATAAATCGGCTTGCTTCACGGCGGTCATTAAACGCCTGCCGAAGCGTAGAAACCTTACGCGACCTGGGTCAGCGCAATCGGCTAACAATAAGGGAAACCAAAGCTGAACGGCCTGGATGATGATTAATTTTTTGTTCTGCCATGACGGTTGCATATAATTGCTTCTTTCTATTTTGCAGGACTTTGAACGATGTTATTTGCATGGGTAACCGATCCTAACGCCTGGCTGGCGCTTGGTACGCTGACGCTGCTGGAGATAGTGCTCGGGATCGATAATATTATTTTCCTCTCTCTGGTGGTCGCTAAGCTGCCCACGGCGCAACGGGCACATGCCCGCCGCATTGGGCTGATGGGCGCGATGATCATGCGTCTGGCGCTGCTGGCGTCAATCGCATGGGTCGTCAAGCTCACTAACCCTCTCTTTACCGTATTAGGTCAGGAGATCTCTTTTCGCGATCTGATCCTGCTGCTCGGCGGGCTGTTTCTGATCTGGAAAGCGAGTAAAGAGATCCACGAATCCATCGAAGGCGAAGAAGAAGGGCTGAAAACCAACGTCCATTCATTTATGGGCGCTATCGTGCAGATTATGCTGCTGGATATTATTTTCAGCCTCGATTCGGTCATTACCGCCGTTGGGCTGTCGGATCATCTGTTTATAATGATGGCGGCAGTAGTTATCGCGGTGCTGGTGATGATGGTTGCCGCCCGCTCGATAGGCGATTTTGTCGATCGCCACCCTTCGGTAAAAATGCTCGCGCTGTCGTTTTTGATCCTTGTCGGCTTTACGCTGATGCTCGAAAGTTTCGACGTGCACGTGCCGAAAGGTTACATCTATTTCGCCATGTTCTTCTCGATTGCGGTTGAGAGCCTCAACCTGCTGCGAAATAAAAAAAATCCGCTGTAGAGCGCTAAAATGCAGCCCTGAAACGGGCTGCAATCTTTTTTTAAGACTTAACTGCTTTTTATGTCTCACAAATCAGGCTATTAATATACTGGTACGAGGTGCGGCTATAATAGGGGTGATAACGATGAAAAAATGGGCAGTATTGATTTCCGCCGTAGGACTGGCGTTCTCGGTTTCAGGTTGCAGCAGCGATTACGTCATGGCAACCAAAGATGGTCGCATGATTCTGACTGACGGCAAACCCGCTATAGACGACGATACCGGCCTTATCAGCTACGAAGATCAGCAGGGTAATAAAATGCAGATCAATCGTGATGACGTTTCGCAGATTATTAAACGTTAAGACTCGCCGCTACGCAGCGATGGCTCCTTTATCGCTCGCCTGAGCAGGTTTCAATATTCTTCAGCATTAAAATAAAAGTCGGGATACACCTGATCTGTCCGTGAGGATTCGTCAGGCCTGATTCCGCCAGCCCGGCTTTTTTGATTTTTTTACTTCCCCTTTTTCTTCCCCTCTGCCATTTTTATATTCCTTTGTCGGGGAACGCCTGACCTTGTTGATAAAAAAAGGAAGCCGGCTATGCAGTATCACCGTATCCCACACAGTTCTCTTGAAATCAGCACGCTGGGGCTGGGCACAATGACGTTTGGTGAGCAGAATAGCGAGGCAGACGCCCATGAGCAGCTCGATTACGCCGTGAGCCAGGGCATAAACCTGATCGATGTCGCTGAAATGTATCCCGTCCCGCCGCGCCCGGAAACCCAGGGTCTGACGGAAACCTACGTCGGCAACTGGCTGGCGAAGCGCGGTAACCGCGAGAAGCTGGTTATAGCCTCTAAAGTCAGCGGCCCTGCCCGCAATAACGACAGCAGCATCCGTCCTGACCACAAACTGGATCGTAAAAATATCCGCGAGGCGCTTCACGACAGCCTGAAGCGCCTGCAGACCGATTATCTCGATCTCTATCAGGTACACTGGCCGCAGCGCCCAACCAACTGTTTCGGCAAACTGGGCTACACCTGGGCCGATTCCGCGCCGGTCGTCACTCTCCTGGATACGCTGGATGCTCTGGCTGAATTCCAGCGCGCCGGCAAAATTCGCTATATCGGCGTCTCCAACGAAACAGCATTTGGCGTCATGCGTTACCTTCATCTTGCGGATAAACACGACCTGCCGCGCATTGTGACGATCCAGAACCCGTACAGCCTGGTGAACCGCAGCTATGAAGTGGGCCTGGCGGAAGTTAGCCAGTATGAAGGCGTTGAACTGCTGGCCTATTCCTGCCTCGCGTTCGGTACGCTGACCGGAAAGTACCTCAATGGCGCAAAACCGGCCGGCGCGCGCAATACGCTGTTCAGCCGTTTTACGCGCTATAGCGGCGAGCAAACGCAAAAAGCGGTGGCGGCCTATGTCGATATCGCGAAGCGGCATAACCTTGACCCGGCACAAATGGCGCTGGCCTTCGTGCGTCGTCAGCCGATTGTCGCCAGTACCCTGCTGGGCGCGACGACCATGGAACAGCTGAAAACCAACGTCGAAAGCCTCCATCTGGAGCTGAGCGCAGAGGTGTTAGCGGAGATTGAAGCGGTGCATCAGGTCTATACCTACCCGGCGCCGTAAGAGCGTAAAGTCCCGGTCGCGGCGTGAACGCCTTGTCCGGGTGACAAAATGGCGCAACCATACAGGCCTCTTTCCCGGAGGCGATGCTAAGCATCTTTTCGGGCTACAAGTTCTAAAAGCTCCCGGATTGCGGCTGACGCCTTATCCGGGCTACAGCGTCACCGCATAGGCGGAACGGTAGCCTGGCTAAGCGCAGCGCGAGCCGGGGATGTTATTTGCGCCGTCCCCAGATCCACAGGGCGGTAATTGCCAGCGCGAACACTACGCCAAAACCCATCCCCACGCCGACCACCGGAATGCCGATGCTCACCGCCAGCGAATAGAGCCCCAGCATCAGCAGCATCGCCACGTTTTCGCCCAGGTTCTGCACCGCGATAGCGTTGCCCGCGCCGACCGTATGCTTGCCGCGCTCCTGGAGCAGCGCATTGAGCGGCACGATAAAGAAGCCGCCAAACGCGCCGAGCAGCAGCAGCAGAGCAAACGCCGGCAGCAGCGCCTGCTGAATGGCGAAAAAGATGACCGCCACGCCAATTAATATCCCGGCAGGCATACAGCGCGACACCGTTTCCAACGTCACCAGCTTCGCCGCCGCGCCAGCTCCCAGCACGATCCCCACCGCCACCATCGCGTTAAGGTAGGTCGGCATCGCGTTGCTGGTAATGCCCAGCGCTACCGGGACCCACAGCACCAGCAGAAAGCGCAGCGTCACGCCCGCTCCCCAGAACAAGCTGGTGCCGACTAATGAAAAGCGGGTTTCGCCGTTGCGCCATAGGGTCGTACAGGCGCTGAAAAAGCTGTGGGTCATCGGCCTGAAGCGCCAGGATTGCCCCGGACGCGCCGCGGGCAACTTCGGGATCCACAGGTTGGCAACGACCGCCCCGGCGTACACCACCGCGCAGACGCTGAGCGCCGCCACAACGTGCCAGTCGGCGAGAATACCGCCCGCCATCGAGCCGAGCAGGATCGCCGCAATGGTGGATGACTCCATCAGGCCATTCGCTTTCACTAACTTATCGCCGGTGGTCAGCTCGCCAAGGATGCCGTATTTAGCCGGAGAATAAGCGGCGGCGCCGATACCGACCAGGGTATAGCCGAGAAACGGATTCACGCCGAAGCAGATGCAGCCCGCGCCGATAAGCTTCAGGCCGTTGGCTACCATCATCACTCGTCCCTTAGCGAAGCTATCGGCAAATTGCCCGACAAACGGCGCAAAAAGAATGTAAGCGCCCACAAACAACATCTGTAATACCGGCTGGCTCCACTCCGGGTAGGACAGCTGCTTCATCAGCGCCAGGGTAGCGAACAGCAGCGCGTTGTCGCCGAATGCTGAGAGAAACTGGGCGCAGATAACCGCTATCATTCCTTTCGAGTACAGCGAATTGTTAGTGTGTACTGACTCACTCATCCGAATCTTCCGTCCGATCAACCATACTTTTAAGAGTGACAAAGTCCGGCTTGCCGCTGCCCAATACCGGGAGCTGTTTCAGCCAGCGAATGTCGCGCGGTACCGCCAGCTCCGGTACGCCGTGTTCGCGGGCATAGCGCAGCAGTTTTTCACGATTCAGTTCATTATCGGTGGTAAACAGCACCAGCGCCTCGCCTTTGCTGGCGTCCTGTTTAATCGCCGTGGCGTGCATTTTGTCCGGCGAAACCGCCAGCGCCACCTGCTCGACCATCTCCAGCGACACCATCTCGCCGGCGATTTTGGCAAAGCGCTTCGCGCGGCCCTGTATCCGCACGTAGCCCTGCTCGTCAAAGCTGACGATATCTCCGGTGTCGTACCAGCCGTTTTCCACTTCTCCGTGCTGATTCTCCGCCGCGGGCGCTTCCAGTACGCCCGGATTTTCCACTCGCAGATAGCCGTTCATGATGTTCGGCCCTTTAAGCTGCAGCCGGCCTCCCTCTTCAATTCCGGGCATCGCCAACAAACGCGCATCCATTCCAGGCAGAATTCGGCCAACGGTGCCCACTTTTGCCGCCATCGGCACGTTAATTGACACCACCGGCGCGCATTCGGTGACGCCGTAGCCTTCAAGAATGCGCAAACCAAACTTGTCCTGCCAGATCTGCTTCGTGCTCTCCTGCAGCTTCTCTGCGCCGGCGACAACGTAACGCAGGCGATAGAAATCATAGGGATTTGCAAAGCGAGCGTAGTTGCCGAGGAAGGTGGAGGTGCCGAACAGCACGGTACAGTTACGGTCATATACCAGTTCCGGCACCACGCGGTAGTGTAACGGGCTGGGATAGAGGAAGACTTCCGCGCCGGTAAACAGCGGGGTCAGCAGGCCGACCGTCAGGCCAAAGGAGTGGAACAGCGGCAGCGCCGACATAAAGCGGTCGTTAGCGGTAAAGTCGGCAATTGTTTTAATCTGTTCGACGTTGGCCAGCAGGCTCTTGTGGCTATGTACCACTCCTTTCGGATTGCCTTCCGAGCCGGAGGTAAACAGGATCATCGCCGCATCTTCCGGCTCCTGCTTCACCTGCGCCAGCTTCGGCATCAGCAGATGGCCAAAAATCCACAGCTTATCGGCGGCGGTAACGTCGCCTTTTAAATCTTCGAGAAACACCCAGCGTACCTGAGTCAACTGCTCCGGCAGGTGCCAGAGCTTGCCTTTATCGAGAAAGGTGCGTGAGGTAAAGATGGTTTTGATTTCCGCCGCGGTAATGGCGCTGCTCAGGCCTTTCACTCCGGCGGTATAGTTCATCATCGCCGGGATGCGTCCACGGGCGATCGCGCCGAAAATCACCGCCGCGCTAATTCCCGCATTCGGCAGCATCAGGCCGATTTTTTCGCCCTGAGCGCTGTATTTTTCCAGAATACGCGCCACGAACAGGGTTTTGGTCAGCAGCTTGCGGTAGGTGTCCGGCTGAAAGTTGATATCTTCCACGCAGTTTTTACGCGCGCCGAAGCGGTCCTGGGCCGCCAGCAGCGACTCGTACAGCGTTTCGCGCGGGCGCACCGCCATCCGCGCCTCCATCATGATCTGATGCAGCATCTCACCGGCAATTTTTCGCCGGTCGCGGGCGCGCGGCACCTCGGGCATCGGCAAATGAGTCGGCGGCAGCAGGTGCAGCTGAATGCGCGGGAACAGGCGGCGTCTGACCAGCCCCTTCAGACGGCTAAAATGGGTTAATTCGGCGCCTTCGATTCTCAGCGGCACTATGGTTGCCTGCGACTTCGCCGCCACAAAGGCCGCGCCGTCGTAAATCTTCATCAGCGAACCGCTCACCGAAATGCGCCCTTCCGGAAAAATCACCACCGGGCGCCCCTGCTCAATGAGGCGTACCAGATGCTTTATCGACATCGGTTTGGTGGGATCCAGCGGGACAAAATCAATCAGCGGCTTTAGCGCGCGCATAAACCAGCGCTCGCTAATCGAGGAATAGACCGCAAAGACCGGGCGCACCGGCAGGAAAAGCGCCAGCAGAACGCCGTCAATAAAAGAGACATGGTTTGGGGTGATCAGTACCTTTTGCTGGTACAGCGCCTGCGTGTCACCGGTAAGCCTTACCCGATACAATCCTTTGAATAGCAGTCTAAAAAATCCCAAAAGCATAACAACTCCGTTTGACCGGTTAATCAGTCAAAGCAGGTTACACGAGAAGCGGCGGGAAATGCAGTGTGGGGAGCGGAATTCAGGACAAAAAAAACCTGCGCATCCGCGCAGGTCGGTGCAAGATAATCAGTACGAAGAGCGTACGTAAAAAACTCACCAATCAATACCTCTGGGATCCTGATTGTCTCGTTTTTTCCTCCGCCGGTGCCAGCCATAAAACGCAAGGGAATAAGCCTAAGTGCAACCAGTTATTGCTATTTTCGCTAACTGTAACAACGGCAGCGGCAGGCAAAAAAAAACCTGCGCATCTGCGCAGGCTGGTGTAATTAGAGTGGTCAACCTGAAGTCGACTCCACCTATCAATACCTCTGGGATAGCCAGAGTATCAATGCACTGAATGGGTTAACCAGCGAACATTCGCAACAGCTAATCGCAAAGTGTAAGCAAAGGTGTGAATTATCGTTTCCCGGTATCATTCTCCGTTCCCCTGTGGGTAACTATTTCACCGGCAACGCTACTCTGCGTCACAATTGCATTAACCTGAAACGACCAGGCCTTGAATCTGCCGCGCTTTCCCGTACCATAACCGGTATGTAAACGCTTACCCTAAAAAAGGTCTGGTATGGCGACCATTAAGGATGTAGCCCGACTCGCAGGCGTTTCTGTCGCTACCGTCTCCCGCGTGATTAACAATTCACCGAAAGCCAGTGAAGCCTCGCGCCAGTCAGTAGGCGCGGCGATGGAAACGCTAAATTATCACCCCAACGCCAACGCCCGCGCGCTGGCGCAGCAGTCAACGGAAACCGTCGGCCTGGTGGTGGGTGATGTCTCCGACCCCTTCTTCGGCGCGATGGTCAAAGCCGTCGAGCAGGTTGCCTACAATACCGGCAATTTTTTGCTGATCGGCAACGGCTATCACAGCCTTCACAAAGAGCGTCAGGCGATTGAACAGCTGATCCGCCACCGCTGCGCTGCGCTGGTGGTTCATGCCAAAATTATCCCCGACGACGAGCTGGCCTCGCTGATGAAGCAAATCCCCGGCATGGTGCTGATTAACCGCATTCTGCCCGGCTTCGAGCAGCGCTGCGTGGCGCTGGATGACCGCTACGGCGCGTGGCTCGCTACCCGCCACCTGATTCAGCAGGGGCACACCCGTATCGGCTATCTCTGCTCAAACCACGCCATTTCCGATGCCGAAGATCGGCTGCAGGGCTACTATTCGGCGTTAAAAGAGAGCAACCTGCCGTGCAACGATCGGCTGGTGACCTTTGCCGAACCCGATGAGAGCGGCGGCGAACTGGCTATGACCGAGCTGCTGGGCCGCGGCAGAAATTTTACCGCCGTCGCCTGCTATAACGACTCAATGGCCGCCGGCGCGATGGGCGTGCTGAACGATAACGGGATTGATGTGCCGCGCGAGATTTCGCTGATTGGTTTTGATGACGTGCTGATTTCACGCTACGTGCGGCCGCGGCTGACTACCGTGCGCTATCCGATTATCACCATGGCGACTCAGGCCGCTGAGCTGGCATTAGCGCTGGCGGAACATCGGCCTCCGCCGGAGATAACGCATCTTTTCAGCCCTACGCTGGTCCGCCGTCACTCGGTGATTGCGCCTCTCGATAGCGACAAATCGTAGCGGTATAAACTGACGGCGGCGGCCGGATAATCCAGGCCTTCGCCGATGTACTGCCAGCCGAAACGTTCATAAAAATCGCGGCAGGCGGAGTAGAGAAACAGCTCGCCATAGCCCTGCTTTCGGGCATAGTCGATAACGTGCTGCTGTAGTTTCCCGGCCAGCCCCTGCCCGCGCGCTTCAGGAGCCACGTAGAGCGCCGCCATCCATGGATAAAGGTCCTGACGGCTGATTAAATCGCAGCGCCACAGGCCGACGGTGCCTAACAGCGTCTCCCCCTCAGCGGCAATAAAGGTCATCGGCAGCGCCCCTGGCGTCTGGCTATGCCCGACAATACTGGCGAAGAACGCCTGCGGCAGCGTTTCACCGCCAAAAGCCCGCCATAGCCATTCCGTCACGCGTGAAGCGTGCTGCGGCGCGGCGTAGAGGGGTTGGATCATCACACCAGCTTCCCCTGAAAAATAGGCACTGATTCAAAGAGGTAGCCATCAAAGTCCGGCGCGTCTTCATCGGACAGCTCCAGCAGACTGTTTTTAACGTTTTCGAGATGCTGCCACATAGCCTGCCAGGCCCCCATCACATCGCGACGACGCAGGGCGGCGAGAAGCGTTTGCCGATCGCCGAGCCACTTCAGGCGATACGCCCGGCTGGCAATATGCACGTTGAACTGCTGCCACAGCGGGCTGCTGTCCATCTGCAGCCAGATGCGCTCGACCGTCGCCAGCAGCATCTGATTTTGCGTCGCGCCGGCCAGCACCAGGTGAAACAGCCGGGCGTTGTCCTGGCTGGTATCGTTAGCGGCAATGGCCCGCTGCTCCTGCTCGATAATACGCTTAAGATTATCGATATCGGCGCGGGTGGCCATTTTGGCGGCAAAGGCGGCGATGTTGCTCTCCAGCAGCTGGCGGGCCTGCAGGATTTCGAAGGGCCCGACGTCGCTGCTCAGCATCTGTTCTTCCTCACTATCGTCCTCGTGCGGGATGCGCATCACATACACCCCTGAGCCCTGGCGGATATCAACCGTCCCCTGCAGCTCCAGCATCAACAGCGCTTCACGGACGATGGTGCGGCTCACGCCGTAGGTCTCGGCGATATTGCGTTCCGGCGGCAGGCGCGACCCGATGGGATAGCGCCCCTGCGCAATCTGTGCGCGTAAATCATCACCTATTTCCTGGTAGGGTTTCTTTTCCGGCGGAATGATAGCCTTCTCCACAATATCACCTGTGCGTTATGAGCCTGCGAGTCAATATCGGCCGCTATCTTAGCAAAATTTCAGCCCGGCTAGCGCCACTCATCATCAATATCCAGCGTCAATTCGCGACTCTCGCCAAGCTTACGGAACCAGCTGGCGGAAGCCTTGGGCCGCCGGGCACGATTATTTTGCAGATCGATTTCAATCAGCCCGTAGCGGTTTTTAAAGGCGTTCATTGGCGAAACGTTATCGGTAAATGCCCATAGCATGTAACCCTGGCAGTTGGCTCCCGCTTCCCGCGCGCGCAGCGTCTGCCAAAGATGCTCGCTGATAAAACGGATCCGGTAGTCGTCGGCGATAGTGCCTTCGCTATTGCGAAACTGCCCTTCGTTTTCCACACCCATGCCGCTTTCCGCCACGAACCACGAAATATTGCGATAGTCCCGTTTGATCCGCATCGCCATATCAAAAATGATTTGCGGATAAATTTCCCAGCCGCGGGAGTGATTCATCCGCCGTCCCGGTAGTTCAAAGGGCTCATAGTAGTAAGCCGGATGGAACGGCGTCTGCGGGTGCCAGGCGCGCGATGGCGCTTTAACGCGATGCGGATAGTAAAGGTTAATCCCCAGCTCATCGACGGTGTTTTCGCGGATAATCGCCAGCTCTTCCGCTCGATAATCCCATGCAATCTCGTGCTGTTCGAGCAGGGCCAGCAGCTCGGGCGGGTATTCGCCGTGGACCAGCGGGTCGAGAAAAATCCGGTTATAGAACAGATCGTAGCGCTCGGCGGCACGCACGTCATGCGGCGCTGTTGAGCGCGGGTACGTTACCTCCGGGTTAAGAATGCAGCCTACCGTGCCGCGATAGCCTTTCTCGCGGAACAGCTGGACCACTTTTGCCGTCGCCAGCACCTTGTGGTGGTTCCACTGCATCCAGGTGCCGGTATTCTGCTCGTAGGGCCAGCGCAGCGCGTCCAGGTAAACGCGGGTCTGCACGACGATCGGCTCATTGAAAGTAAACCAGCGCGTAACCTTGCGGTGATAGCGGGCGAAAACTTTCTCTGCATACTGCACAAACAGCGCAACCACCTTTTTTGACGCCCAACCGCCGTACTGCTCCAGCAGATAGCCGGGGAGTTCATAGTGCTCAAGGCAGATCATCGGCTCGATGCCGTTGGCCAGCAGTTCATCGAACAACTGGTCGTAGTACGTCGCATAGGCTTCATCGACCGTGACGTTTTCATAATCGGTGAGAAAGCGCGACCAGTTTATCGACGTACGGTAGTGGGTGAGCCCGGCCAGCTTCATCAACTGCACATCTTCGCGGAAGCGGTTGATAAAATCCGTCGCCACAGCCGGACCGTAGCCGTTATGCCAGACGTGACGGTCGTTCTTGTACCAGAGATCGGGCCAGGAATCCTGACCCTCTTGCTTACCGCTCCAGCCCTCGGTTTGCCACGCCGAAGCGGCGGCGCCGAGGATAAAGTCGCGGGAAATGGTCATCTTTACTGTCGTCATGGTGTCCTCATGCATTTTCGCTGGCTTGCGCGTTGTCCGCCTGACGCTGGGCGTTTTCCGCGCGGCGGGAAGCAATTTTGACAAACGGCAGGTAGATAAGCACCGCGGTCAGGATGCAGATAAGCTGCGTCACCACCGCGCCCATCGAGCCCGCCGTTGACAGCCAGGCGTTGATCAGCGGCGGCGTGGTCCAGGGCACCATCACCACCGCTTTACCGGCAAAACCGGCGGCAGTCGCGAAGTAGCCGATGCTGCCGGTTACCAGCGGCGTAATAATAAAGGGGATCGCGAGGATCGGATTGAGCATGATCGGCATCCCGAAAATGACCGGTTCGTTGATATTGAACAGGCCCGGTCCAATCGACAGCTTGGCGATCTCTTTCATCTCTTTGCGTTTAGTGGCGATCATCACCGCAATCAGCAGACCAATCGTCAGTCCCGATCCGCCAATGCTCATATAGACATCCCAGAACGGCATGGTGATGATATTCGGCACTTCTTTGCCCTGCTCAAAGGCGCTCATATTGACGGTAATGGCTCCCAGCAGCAGCGGTTCGCGGATCGGTTTGATCATCTGATTACCGTGAATGCCGATAACCCAGAACAGCTGCGCGACAAACATCAGCAGCAGGATCCCCGGCAGGCTTTGCACCACCCGCTCCAGCGGCTGCTGCACCACCTGATAGACCGCGTCATACAGATACATGCCGGTCGCCTGATGAAAAATAAAGCCAAAGGTGGCAATCACCGTGGTGGTGATAATGGCCGGGATCAGCGCGGAAAATGATGCCGATACGTTGGGCGGCACGGTATCCGGCATCTTAATCTTCAGCCCCTTACGGCCCTCCAGCCAGCAGTAGATTTCCACCGACAGAATAGCGATAAACATGCCAAGGAACAGGCTGCGGGTATCGGAGAACTGGCGCAGCAGGACATCCTTCACTTCATGCATTTGCCCGTCGACCATCATCTCGACGGTGGTCGGCGTGACGCAGATAAAGCAGATCACCGCCAGCAGTCCGGGGAACAGGCTCTTAATGCCGTTAATCCGCCCCAGCTCAATGCCAATAAGGAACACCGCGCCAATATTGAGAAAGTTAAGGGTGGCGTAGTTGATCGCGCTGGTAATAGGTTTGAGCGCCGCCAGAAAAGAGAGCGCCTGAAAGCTGGCGAGGCCGTTTTTTGGATCCAGCACCATATTGGAGATCAGCACCGAAAAGGCGCCAACGATGATCACCGGCATCAGGGTAATAAAGGCGGATTTTATCGCCATGATGTAGCGGTAGCTGTTGAATTTCGTGGCGAAACTCCCCAGTGAGTCGATCAGTTTGTCCTGCAATGCCATAGAGGATACCTCAGTTTTAAGGGCTTTTAGCGCACCAGGTGTACAGCCAAACACCTATTGGCATACCAAAAAATAGCCACTGGTGAGAATAAGTTCTGTGATTAAGCTCCCAACTCGTTTATTGGTATTCCAGAAAGGCGGAAATTGGCATACCGCATTTACAGTTTTATTTTCCGCGCGATCAATTCCTGTAAAAGCGTGATCGCGATAGTTTTTTGCGCCGCCATCAAGCCATATCTCCCTGAATGTCTGTGATAAACTGCGGGTTACCACGTGATATCAGGAATCGGATGAATGGCTACAATGCTGGATGTCTCAATTCGCGCAGGCGTCTCTAAAGCGACGGTTTCCCGCGTGTTGAACGGCACGGGTCAGGTGAAAGAGAGCACCCGCCAACAGGTTTTTAAGGCGATGGAAGAGCTGGGCTATCGGCCTAATTTTCTCGCCCGCTCGCTGGCGAACCGCACCAGCAACAGTATCGGACTGGTGGTTTCTACCTTTGACGGCTTCTATTTTGGCCGCCTGCTGCAGCAGGCTTCCCGCCAGACGGAAGCCTGGGGTAAACAGCTGATCGTTACCGACGGCCACGATGCGCCGGAACGTGAAGAAGAGGCGGTGCAGATGCTGGCCGACCGCCAGTGCGATGCTATTGTGCTTTACACCCGCCATATGAGCGAAAAGAAAATCATGTCGCTGATTGAATCCATCGACATGCCGCTGGTGGTGATTAACCGTGATGTAAGCCAGGCGAGAGAGCGCTGCGTGTTTTTCGAACAGCAGGATGCAGCGTTTCAGGCGGTGGAATATCTGATAACCCAGGGCCATCGCGATATCGCCTGTATTACCGTGCCGATGCACACGCCGACGGGTAAAGCTCGCCTGGAAGGCTATCGTAACGCGCTGAAAAAGCACGGCATTAAGTGGGATCCGGCGAAAGTGAAATACGGCGACTCCACCATGAGCCGCGGCTATGAACTCTGCTGCGAGCTGCTGGAAGAGAAAACGCCGTTTAGCGCGCTGTTTTCCTGTAACGATGATATGGCGCTGGGCGCTTCGAAGGCGCTGCACCAGGCAGGGCTGCGGATCCCGCAGGATATTTCGCTGTTTGGCTTTGATGACGCACCGAGCGCTAAATGGCTGGAACCGGGGCTATCGACGGTCTATCTGCCGATCGATAACATGATCACCACCGCTATCGATCAGGCGATCAAGCTGGCTAACGGTCAGCCGATTGAAACCATACCGCCGTTTACCGGCAAACTGGTGCTGCGCGAGTCGGTCACCACCGGGCCGTATTACGCATAATTAGCGGGCCCGATAAGCAAAGCGCCATCGGGCAGCGCCTTACAGCTGCTCGAGCGCCAGCAGCTCTTCGATAGTCTGACGGCGGCGGATCAACCGCGCTTTACCGTTGTCGAACAGCACTTCCGGCAGTAGCGGACGACTATTGTAGTTAGAGGACATCGACGCGCCGTAAGCGCCGGTATCGTGCAGCACCAGATAATCGCCCGGCACCACCGCAGGCAGCAGGCGGGTTTCCACTTTCCCTCCCTCCTGCTGGGTAAAGACATCGCCCGATTCGCACAGCGGCCCGGCCACCACGGTTTCAATCTCCGCTGCGGCGCTCAGATCGCGGCCATCCGCGGCCAGAGCGGTAATATGGTGATAGCTGCCGTACATCGCCGGACGCATCAAATCATTAAAACCGGCGTCAATCAGCACGAAGTGGCGGCTGCCCATCTCTTTTACGCTGCGAACCTGAGAAACCAGCACGCCGGATTCCGCCACCAGGAAGCGACCCGGTTCGATCTCAAGCGCGACCGGATGGCCCAGGTGTTTAGCGACCTGTTCACGCGCCGCGTTCCACAGGCCGAAATAGTGATCGGTATCGATCGCCTCTTCGCCTTCGCGGTAAGGGATCGACAGCCCGCCACCGGCGGAGATCGCCTGCAGATCCTGACCGAATTCGACAACCTGACGCACCATCGCGCCGCAGACCTGCTCCAGGTGGCCGTAGTCTACGCCGGAGCCGATATGCATATGAATTCCCACCAGCTGTAGCTGATAACGACGCATCACTTCCAGCGCCGCCGTTAAATGACTGTGCCAGATGCCGTGCTTGCTGTTTTCGCCGCCGGTATTGGTTTTTTGGCTATGACCGTGACCGAACCCCGGGTTAACCCGCAACCAGACGCGATGGCCCGGTGAAACTTCGCCCAGTTGGCTCAGCATATCAATTGAGCCGGCGTTGACCGGGATCTGTAGTTCTTTCACCCGCGCCAGGGTTGCATCGTCGATCAGATCAGCGGTAAAGACGATATCTTCCGGATGCTGATGCGGATCGTATCCGGCAGCCAGCGCGCGCTCGATCTCGCCCAACGACACCGAATCCACCTTCACGCCCTGCTCGCGCATCAGGCGAAGGATGTGGATATTCGAGCAGGCCTTCTGCGCAAAACGCACTACGTCGAACTTGCTCAACTGAGCAATCTGGCGGCGGATAATTTGCGCGTCGTAGACCCAAACCGGGCAGCCGAACTCGGCGGGCAAACGCAGCAGATTGTCTGCGTTCAGGTCGGTATCGGTGGCGTAAAGCGAGTGTGGCATAAAGAACTCCGGTGCTGTGTGTGCGTTATCTCTGTTTTTTTACGATTACGCCACAGCGCGTGGGGAATAAAAAATATCGTTTTATTGCCAGTCTATGCAAAAATGATATGGCTTGCGTTACTTAAGGAACACTCATGCCCGCCGTTAATCTGCGTCATATTGAAATCTTCCATGCCGTCATGACCACCGGCAATCTGACCGAGGCCGCAAGAATGCTGCATACCTCGCAGCCGACCGTCAGCCGCGAGCTGGCGCGTTTTGAAAAGGTGCTGGGATTAACGCTGTTCGCCCGCGCCCGCGGCCGTCTGCAGCCAACGGTTCAGGGTTTACGCCTGTTTGAAGAGGTGCAGCGCTCCTGGTACGGCCTGGACAGAATCGTCAGCGCTGCGGAAAGCCTGCGCGAGTTCCGCCAGGGCGAACTGTCGGTCGCCTGTCTGCCGGTATTTTCCCAATCATTCCTGCCGCTACTGCTGGGGCCTTTTTTGACGCGCTACCCGGAGGTCAGCCTGCAAATCGTCCCGCAGGAGTCGCCGCTGCTGGAGGAGTGGCTTTCCGCCCAGCGCCACGATCTGGGATTGACGGAGACCCTGCATACTCCCGCCGGAACCGAGCGTACGCCCCTGTTGACCCTGAATGAAGTGTGCGTATTGCCGCAGGGCCATCCGCTTGCCGCTAAGCAAGTTTTAACGCCTGCAGACTTTAATGGTGAAAACTATATTAGCCTGTCGCGCACCGACAGCTATCGTCAGCTGCTCGATGCGCTGTTTCATGAACATCAGGTGAAACGGCGGATGGTGGTGGAAACGCACAGCGCCGCCTCCATTTGCGCTATGGTGCGCGCCGGAGTCGGCATTTCAGTGGTTAACCCGCTCACCGCGCTCGATTATGCCGGGAACGGCGTGGTGGTCCGACGCTTTAGCATTGAAGTGCCTTTTACCGTAAGCCTGGTTCGCCCGCTCCACCGTCCCGGCTCCGCGCTGGTCGATACTTTTTGCAAGCATTTAATAAATGAAATGCCTAGTGTCAGGGCCCCATTAGAAATGCTGCTGAATAATTGAGGCGATTTGAGAATAATAACGACTATTCGTTAATAACATCAATTTAGATACTTTACATATTAACGACATCACAATAACTCAGTACATCAATATATATCGCGAGCCCATTCGCTATATTTATCATCATTCTCTTTATCCAGCACGTGAAAAATCTTAAAAACGGTAATCACACCTGAACTTCAGACTCAATCTATATAAAACAGCCAAGCAATACTTTCCATGAATATATTCAATCCGGATGCATATTATTCATTTGAAATATATCTTCATGCATCAAACGACAATTCAGTAAATTCATTTACCCACTTTATTTTTACATCAGCACTTAATAGAAGGTTAAGTAAAAATAACTTCATCAACATGAACTCTATCTATATATTCGCTTCACAAAACAGATTTAATATGAAGAATAGCATTTATTTGTGTCATATTTTTACTTGTTTGATCAGAATTTGGGCAAATCATTAGCAAAGACAGGGAGTTATAACATGAATGTAAAATTAAACCTCTGTGCACTCTTTTTAGTTGGTTTCTCAACTATTAGCTACGCCAATATGTCTGTCTACCCCATGTCCGTTGACATGAACAATCAAGGTGAAGGCAATGTCCGCGTAATTTCACGTACCAATGATGTTCAGTTTATCAAAACGACTATTGTCAAAATTTCCGATGCCGGTACTGCAAAAGAAAAAGAAAATGAAATTAAAACCGGCGATCCAAATGCGATCGTCGTTATGCCGCCAAAATTCGCGCTCCCGGCAGGCGCCAGTAAAATGGTGCGACTGGTGTCGATGGAGCCCGCCCAGCAAGAGACCACTTATCGCGTTAAATTTGAAGCCGTTTCGCAACTTGATGACCCTCTGGAAGGAACGAAGGGCACCAAAACGCAGCTCAACATTAATCTCATCTGGGGGGTTCTGGTAAGCGTTCCGCCAGAGCATCCCGAACTGAAAATGAGCTTACAGCCGGGTGGGGAAATTACCAATAACGGTAACCAGCGTTTTAAAGTTTTAAAAATTGGTTTATGCAAGAAAACACAGGCGGATAAAGAGTGTGCATGGCAAGACGTGGGCCGGAATCTTTATCCTCATGCCCATTTTGCACCAAAGAACATATTGAATTACGACCGCGTCGTTATTCAATATTGGAACTGGATTGATAAGACAAAGAAAACTCAAGGCTTCTCAATTCATTAATCTTCATTCATTACATGGAATATAAGTAAATGAAAGCAGCAATTTCAAAATCTTTACTTGCTTTAGCAATGGTGTCCGTAATGGGTTCTGCTATGGCAGTACAAAAAGACATTACCGTAACTGCAAACGTTGACGCTGCCCTGGATATGACTCAGGTCGACAACTCTGCACTGCCGAAAAACGTTGATATGCAGTATATCCCGGGCACCGGCCTGGTACCGTATCAGCTACAGACTAAAATCTGGGCAAACGACACCGCGAAAGATGTCATGATGCAGCTGACCAGCGATGCAGTTCTGGTTAACAGCCTGGGCGGTTCAACCGTTCCGATGAGCGTTACCTGGGGCGGCGAACAGCTTTCAACTACCCCAGCGACTATGAAAGCGACCGAACTGTTCCCGAATCCGGAGACTGCTCTGCAGACCGGTTCTGTTGCTAAAACCCTGCAGATCGCTCAGGCAACTCAGGAACCTCTGGCAACTGGCACCTACCAGGGTGTAGTCAGCATCTATCTGTACCAGGCAACAACCGCTCCAGTTACTCCGTAATTAAAAGCGTAATGAACCGAAGAAACCTCTTCGGTTCATTTATATTATTTCATGGACGAAGATTGAGTAATGAAAAGATCAATTCTTGGACTATTAATGTTTTCCATACTCAATGTTGCAAATGCACGTACCGAGAAAATACCCCCAGGATTTGAAATCATCGTACTCGGGCAACAGGAATACCTGGACGTCTACCTTGCAGGACGTAATCTGGGTAAATATTTTGCCACCGTTAGCCTTGATACCGTTAAATTCGATCAACCGCAAAAAATCATCGCCGCCATGGGCCTTGACAACGATCCTGCACGCCTTAAAGCTATTACAGCAAAACTCAGCCAGCCCCTTGAGCGCCACGGCGAACTCGCATGCAGCATCATTAACCACAGCACGGGTTGCGGCTACCTGACCACCAATGATGTCGCGCTGATTTATAACGACGAACAAAACTCCGTCTCTTTATTTCTTAATAAAGAGTGGTACCCCGCAAGCGGAAAAGAGACGCTCTATCGCCCCCCAACCCAGGACGATAACGTGGTTAATGCCTTTGTCCACCAGCAAGATATTAACGTCTCCGTTCAGGATGACTACAAATCGGCATGGTTGCAGGGTACCGGCGCGCTGGGCATTACGGACAACAGTTACATCGGCGCTTACTGGAGCCTGAACGGTAACGAAAGCGATGGCGAAACCGAAACGGACGCTGACGTCAGCGAACTCTACTATCGCTACGACCTTCTGCAGAGATTTTATGTTCAGGGCGGGCGAATGGACAGCCGGAGCCTGTACAATCTCAACGGTGGTAACTTTAATTTCTCATTCTTACCGTTGGATACCTTTGACGGTATCCGTGCAGGTTCTACGCTAAGCTACTTAAACCAGGAGCAAGCCAGTCAGGGGACGCCCGTCACCATACTGCTTTCCCGCAGCTCGCGCGTGGATGCTTACCGCGACAATCAACTGCTCGGTTCATTTTACCTGAACGGCGGCAATCAGAAGCTGGATACATCTTCCTTTCCCTCAGGAAGTTATACGTTACAGCTAAAGATTTATGAAAGTAACCAGCTGGCACGTACTGAAGTCGTGCCATTTACCAAAACCGGCGACATGACGGATGGCCATATTCAATGGTTTATTCAGGCCGGTAAGCTGGCCGAGAGCACCAGCACATCAGAAAACGACAACAATGATGGCGCGACGTCTGCGCAAGCGGGGATCCGTGTCCCCGTCACCCCCCATATTGAGCTGACGGGCGGCGTCGCCTCTGTCGATAACAAATTCTCGGCGGAGATTAATAGTCACGTCATCCCCGCTCTCGGCACCTTTGGCGATCTGGATTTACAGAACGGTTTTTTTTATAACGACCAGGGCGGCCGCGGCAATATGCAGCAGTTAAACTGGCATATTCCACAATGGCCGACACTTAACGTGTACCGGAAGGATACCCGCGGAGGTCAATGTTCCGGCGATAGCGATGCCAAAGACTACGATCTCAACTGCTTTGAAAGCATCAACGTCGGCCTGACGCAGAACGCCTGGGACTGGAATATATCCCTAAACTGGAACCGTACGCGTAATCATGCGAACTATCATACTCGCTGGGATAACAGTGAAGATTTTGCGAATAACTATTTCAACCAGGCCGATGGGAATAGCACATCTGACAGCGTGCAGTTGAGCGCTACGCGTTCCTTCAGCCTGACAAACTGGATTATGAATACCAGCCTTGGCATCTTCTCCCGCAACGACAGCTCCAGCAGCGGTAATGATAACGGCGCTTATCTGATGTTTACGTTTAGCGAAACGCCGCACCAGGACAATAACGCCCGCAGCCGGTCCACTACAATCGGCGTTGACTATCGAACCAGCAAGGATAGTAGCGATCGGACGTCATGGAATCTGTCACGTACCTGGTATGATGATAATGTCAATCATCGGGAGGCGGGCTTCAGCCTCAGCGGAATTAATACCGATACGCTGGACAGCGGAATCAACGGACGCCTCGACAGTTTGTACGGCAACTTCAGCGCTTATTTGTCCGATAGTTATAATATTGAGGACCATACCCACACAACCGCCTTTACCGGTAGCTACAGCTCGACCCTGGCGGTCAGCCGTCATGGGGTACAGATTGGTCGTTCAGGGAACGGCGACCCTTCCGCCGCAGTACTGGTTGCAGTAAAAAAAGTGAATGAAGAGGACGCCGATGAGCTATCCGTTGATGCCTCAGCAAACGGTAGCCGGGCCAGCCTGACGGGACAGGAGTCCGTATTGTTCCCCTATACGGGTTATGAATCAGGCTACCTCGAGGTCAACGACAGTTCGCGTAAAAATCAGTCCGGTACCACCAACCTGATAACAGGCTCCGGAAGACAGGATTTGATGCTACTTCCCGGGAAGCTGCGCTATCGCGAGGTCTCCGCCAGCTTTAGCTACAACTATATTGGCCGTTTAGTGTTCCCCGACACGGTTAAACGCTTCCCGATTATCGGGCTAAACAGCACAATGCTACTCCTCTCGGAAGATGGCGGATTCACGCTTGAAATGCCAGGCTCGGCGCGAGACTTATACGTTCTTGCCGGCTCAACATATCTGAAGTGCCCGCTCAGCGTGGTCAAAAAACGCGCCAGCATTCGCTATGCCGGAAGTATCGTTTGTACGATCGTTAACTATGATCGGTTGCCGTCCCAGGTTCAGGTTCAGGTTCAAGCGCAGCTAAAACAATCACTGCGTAAGCAAGCGCTGGAAACCGCACAGAGGGAGAGTACAGAATGAAATTAGCCCCATTTTTAACACTCTGCGTATGGGCGATAAGCGGCGCAGCGGCGGCATTTATGCCCTCAGGCCCGACCCCAACAGTTTCGACGATGCAAGAGTACGAAATTCCTTCCGGAGCGCCAGCCGACATTTATTTATGGAACCAGGACTATGCCGGTACTTACGGGTATTACGATGGCGGTGGTACCTATACCTGCCAGTTTGCTGATGTACAGCAAACCTGCAGCCATCAAAAGAGTAGTTCAACGATTACGATGATCGTAAAAGAAAAGCGCAGCGGCATGACGCATCCAATAAAATTGCAGGCCTATATGGAGCAGCTGTATTACAACCAAAAAGACCCCTACAAATCAGAAACTTGTGGAAATACATTGCCGCTTAATAGCGGGATTTACACCAGTTGCGATAGTGGGCACGATAGCTACTCAACTAATGCAAGGATGATTACCGTCTGGCTTACGCAGAGCGAAATGAATAATCTTCCGGTCGGTGGAGTGTGGGAAGGCAAGCTGAAGCTTAAATATGCAGCGTATGGCACCAACCTGAATTACCTCGCCAATATCACCCTGAAGGGTAAAGCGATCGGCAAACAGGATATTTTTTTCCCGGAATTTAATGGCGCGAATCCGCTGGTGCAGCTTGATCTGCATCCTGTCGGTTCCGTAACCGGTAACAACTTAGTAGAAGATATCACCACTCTGGATATGTGCCTCTACGATGGTTTTAACTCCAACAGCGACAGTATGACCCTCTCCTTCAGAGATGAAGGGAAAGGCGCACCGGCGCGACAAAATGGAGAGTTCTCCATTTATAACACGTCAAACGCCAGTACCAGTGAGAGCGAGCGGATAGACTACCGGGTGGAGATGTTTAACCCTCATACTCACAGTTGGATGACGATGAAAAACTCCGAAGCAGTGAAGATCTCGGCCGGCGTAAACGGTCAGGATCAAATACGCCCGGTACGTCTGCCTTCAATCACCTATCCGGTGCTTTGCGCACCGACGCCGCTGCGGCTGATCGTCAAAAAATTCAAGGTGGCGCAAAAATCAGCTGGTTATTATAAAGGTAAATTGACTATAGAATTTAGCCCAAGCCTGAACAGTATATAACCTTTGTTTTCACCACAATCATCTCCTCTCATAACCGGGAGGAGATGATTTCATTAATCAATCAAGGCAGCATAAACTCAACCGCGTCCGCCGCATGAATCGCTGTGGTATCAAACACCGGCAGCGGACTGCTCTCTTCCGGTACCAGCAGGCCGATTTCGGTGCAGCCAAAAATGACCCCTTCCGCCCCCTGCTCCGCCAGAGCGTCAATGACCTGCAGATAGTAGTCGCGTGAATGCGCGTTAAAGACGCCGAGACACAGTTCATCAAAAATGATCTGGTTAATCCGCGTGCGATCTTCAGCTTCCGGAATCAGCGTATCAATAGCAAACTGCTGCTGCAGGCGGCCGCGATAAAAATCCTGTTCCATGGTATAGCGCGTGCCTAATAGCGCAACGCGGCGCTGGCCCTTTGCGATAATCGCTCGTCCGGTAGCGTCGGCAATATGCAAAAACGGCACGTCGCAGCGCGTTTCTATCGCCTGCGCGACTTTATGCATGGTGTTGGTACACAGGACGATCCCCTCGGCGCCCGCCTGCTGCAGGCCGAAGGCCGCCTGCGCGAGGATCTCGCCCGCGCGTTCCCAGTCGCCGTTTGACTGACAGGCTTCAATTTCGTGGAAATCGACGCTGTGCAACAGCAGGCTGGCGGAGTGCAGACCGCCGAGGCGTGCTTTAATACCTTCATTTATCAACCGGTAGTAAGGAATCGTTGATTCCCAGCTCATACCGCCTAACAGACCAATCGTTTTCATCATCCCTCCTTGTGTGAGTTTTTCAGTAAAACAAAGTTGTGATCGACTTTCCACTTCTCCCGACGATCGTTTCCTTTTTCAGGATTATGGGATAGATTAAATGAAACATTGTTTCATTTAATCACAGGACCATCGGATGTTTATTTTTCATAAAGAGACCACCCTTGAAGATCTGGGTAATGGCGTCACGCGCCGCATTCTTGCGCACGATGGCAAAATGATGGCGGTTGAAGTGAACTTCGAACAAGGCGCCATTGGGCCGATGCATAACCACCCCCATGAACAGCTTACCTACGTGCTCTCAGGCGAGTTCGAGTTCACCATCGGTGATGAAAAGCACGTGGTCAGCGCCGGCGATACGCTCTACAAGAAACCGGAAATTATGCACGGCTGCGTTTGCCTCAAGGCGGGAACGCTGCTGGATACCTTCACCCCTGTTCGTCAGGATTTTCTGCAAAAGTAGCTCTTCATCTCCAGGGCATGCCGCGCATGCCCACCATTTTCTGAACTTTTCCGCTACAAATAATTGTCATAAAGTATGTCGCACCGCAATGATTAGCAGCGCAAGCAATTTCGCCTGACCAGCCTCTCTCCGTCGGACTCTCATCCGTATCTCTGACCTCTCATCTCTGCAAAATGCGCGCTCCAGCACCTTTTTGAAACATCGTTTCGACTTTGATCACATTTCCGCGATCAACCGAATGACTCCGTAATAAATAGCAATAAAATAAAATTAAAACGGCGTTTTACAAAATCAGGACGCCGGGTAAGACAAAATCAAAAAACGCATGTTCTTCAGGGATAAGAAGAAAGAAAAGTTTTAACCAATCAACCATCGCCAGGGAAGGATTTACCGCTGACATACCAGGAACGCATTAACTTTCCGGCGGCACGGGCCGCGGGAAAGGCAGTAACCCCGAATCCGTATTACAAACTCGTAAGCCAGGTAGGTATGTATGAATGAAAACAAAATGCTGGGATTGGCATGGATATCGCCCTACATCATAGGGTTGATAGTCTTTACCGCCTTTCCCTTTGTTTCATCTTTCTTCCTCAGTTTCACTGAGTACGATTTGATGAGTCCACCGGTGTTTAACGGCATCGAAAACTATCGCTACATGCTGACCGAAGATGGCCTCTTCTGGAAATCCATGGGCGTGACGTTCGCGTATGTCTTTTTAACCATCCCGTTAAAACTGGCTTTCGCTCTGGGGATCGCGTTTGTCCTCAACTTTAAGCTGCGCGGCATCGGTTTTTTCCGTACCGCCTACTACATCCCGTCGATACTCGGTAGCTCGGTGGCGATTGCCGTATTGTGGCGCGCGCTGTTTGCTATCGACGGCCTGCTGAACAGCTTTATCGGTGTGCTCGGCTTCGACCCGGTCAACTGGCTCGGCGAGCCTTCGCTGGCCCTGATGTCCGTTACCCTGCTGCGCGTCTGGCAGTTTGGCTCAGCGATGGTCATCTTCCTTGCGGCGCTGCAGAACGTTCCACAATCACAATATGAAGCGGCGATGATCGATGGCGCTTCAAAATGGCAGATGTTTATGAAGGTCACGGTGCCGCTAATCACACCGGTGATTTTCTTCAACTTCATCATGCAGACTACCCAGGCGTTCCAGGAGTTTACCGGCCCGTACGTCATCACCGGCGGCGGCCCAACCTACTCCACCTATCTGTTCTCGCTCTATATCTACGACACCGCCTTTAAGTACTTCGATATGGGCTACGGTGCGGCGCTGGCATGGGTGCTGTTCCTGGTGGTCGCGGTGTTTGCCGCCATTGCGTTTAAGTCTTCGAAATATTGGGTGTTCTACTCCGCCGATAAGGGAGGCAAAAATGGCTGATATCCAACAAATCACTGAAGCAAGGGACGTCGCTGAACGTGAAGTCGCGCGGACGCTGCGCCGTGAAAAAATAAGCCGCTCGATTCGCTATGTGATCCTGCTGTTCGTCGGCCTGCTGATGCTCTACCCGCTGGTATGGATGTTCTCGGCGTCGTTCAAACCGAACCACGAGATCTTCACCACCCTGAGCCTGTGGCCTGCCCACGCGACCTGGGATGGCTTTATCAACGGCTGGAAAACCGGCACCGAGTACAACTTCGGCCACTACATGCTGAACACCTTTAAGTATGTGATCCCGAAAGTGCTGCTGACCATTATCTCCTCCACCATCGTGGCCTACGGCTTTGCCCGCTTCGAAATCCCGTGGAAGAAATTCTGGTTCGCTACGCTGATCACCACCATGCTCCTGCCGAGCACCGTACTGCTGATCCCGCAGTATCTGATGTTCCGCGAAATGGGCATGCTGAACAGCTATCTGCCGCTGTACCTGCCGCTGGCCTTCGCCACTCAGGGGTTCTTCGTCTTCATGCTGATTCAGTTCCTGCGCGGCGTTCCGCGCGATATGGAAGAAGCGGCGCAAATCGACGGCTGTAACTCCATCCAGGTGCTGTGGTACGTGGTGGTGCCGATTCTGAAACCGGCGATTATCTCGGTGGCGCTGTTCCAGTTCATGTGGTCCATGAACGACTTTATCGGTCCGCTGATTTACGTCTACAGCGTCGATAAATACCCCATCGCGCTGGCGCTGAAAATGTCCATCGACGTCACGGAAGGCGCTCCGTGGAACGAAATTCTGGCAATGGCGAGTATCTCCATTCTGCCGTCCATCATCGTGTTCTTCCTGGCACAACGCTACTTCGTACAGGGCGTTACCAGCAGCGGAATTAAAGGTTAAGAGGGAAATATCATGGCTGAAGTTATTTTCAACAAACTGGAAAAGGTCTACTCCAACGGCTTCAAGGCGGTACATGGTATCGATCTGAAAATCGCGGACGGCGAGTTTATGGTTATCGTTGGGCCGTCCGGCTGCGCCAAATCGACTACCCTGCGCATGCTGGCTGGTCTGGAAACTATCAGCGGCGGCGAAGTGCGGATCGGCGAAAAAATCGTAAATAATCTCGCGCCAAAAGCGCGCGGCATTGCGATGGTGTTCCAGAACTACGCGCTCTATCCGCATATGACGGTGCGCGAGAACCTCGCCTTCGGTCTGAAGCTGAGCAAGCTGCCAAAAGACCAGATTGAGGCCCAGGTAAACGAAGCGGCGAAAATCCTTGAGCTGGAAGAACTGCTGGATCGCCTGCCGCGTCAGCTCTCCGGCGGTCAGGCACAGCGCGTAGCGGTTGGCCGCGCGATTGTGAAAAAGCCAGATGTATTCCTGTTCGATGAACCGCTCTCTAACCTTGACGCCAAGCTGCGCGCCTCAATGCGTATTCGTATTTCCGACCTGCATAAACAGCTGAAAAAATCCGGTAAACCGGCGACCACCGTCTACGTCACCCACGATCAGACCGAGGCGATGACCATGGGCGACCGCATCTGCGTGATGAAGCTGGGCCATATCATGCAGGTGGATACCCCGGACAACCTCTATCACAAGCCGAAAAACATGTTTGTGGCCGGGTTTATCGGCGCGCCGGAGATGAATATTCGTCCCAGCCAGCTGGTTGAGCAAGCGGGTCGCCTGCATCTGACCGTTGGCGACGGGCTGCTGCCGCTAAATGACCGACTGCAGAGCAAGGTCGACACCCATAAGAACCAGCAGGTGTTCTTTGGCGTGCGTCCGGAATTTGTCTCCATCTCCGATGAACCGTTTGCTGAAGGCTCCTGCCCCGGCGAGATGGTGCGCGTGGAAAACATGGGCCATGAATTCTTCGTCTACTTGAAGGTGGCCGATTATGAACTGACCGCCCGCGTGCCTTCAGATGAAGCGAAGCCAATGATTGAGAAAGGACTTCATCGCACGGTGCATTTCAAATTCGATCTCAACAAGTGTCATATCTTTGACGCCAAAACTGAACAGAACATCTCTCTGTGAACCCTGGAGTATTAAAATGAAAAAAGTGCTTTTAAGCGCCGCAATCTCCGCCACTTTGGGCCTTACCGCGTTGCCTTCTATGGCAAAGGATGTCGACCTGCGTATGTCATGGTGGGGCGGCAACGGCCGTCACCAGGTGACCCTCAAGGCGCTGGAAGAGTTTCATAAACAAAACCCGGATATCAACGTTAAAGCGGAATATACCGGCTGGGACGGCCATCTTTCGCGCCTGACCACGCAAATCGCCGGCGGTACCGAGCCGGACGTGATGCAAACTAACTGGAACTGGCTGCCAATCTTTTCGAAAAACGGCGAAGGCTTCTACGATCTCAACAAGATGAAGGACGTGATCGACCTGAGCCAGTTTGATGCCAAAGAGCTGCAAACCACCACGGTAGACGGCAAGCTTAACGGTATACCTATTTCCGTGACCGCGCGCGTCTTCTATTTTAACGATGAAACCTGGAAAAAAGCGGGCGTCGAGTACCCGAAAACCTGGGACGAGCTGATGGCGGCGGGTAAAACCTTTGAGAGCAAGCTGGGCAAACAGTATTACCCGGTCGTGCTGGAGCACCAGGACACTCTGGCGCTGCTCAATTCATATATGATTCAGAAGTACAACCAGCCGGCTATCGATGAAAAAACCAAGAAATTCTCCTACAGCAAAGAGCAGTGGGTCGAATTCTTCCAGATGTATAAAAAGCTTATCGACAGCCACGTGATGCCGGACACCAAGTACTATGCCTCGTTCGGTAAGAGCAACATGTATGAAATGAAGCCGTGGATTCAGGGCGAGTGGGCGGGTACCTATATGTGGAACTCCACTATTAACAAATACTCCGACAACCTGAAGCCGCCGGCGAAGCTGGAGCTGGGCAGCTATCCGATGCTGCCGGGCGCTACCGACGCAGGTCTGTTCTTTAAACCTGCGCAGATGCTCTCCATTGGTAAATCCACCAAAAATCCGGAAGCGGCGGCGAAGGTGATCAACTTCCTGCTGAACAGTAAAGAAGGGGTTGAGACGCTGGGTCTTGAGCGCGGCGTGCCGCTGAGCAAAGTGGCGGTGCAATACCTGACGGAAAACGGCGCGATCAAAGAGGACGATCCGGCGGTATCGGGCCTGCGCCTGGCGCAGTCCCTGCCGGCCAAACTCTCGGTGTCGCCGTACTTTGATGACCCGCAGATCGTCGCCCAGTTCGGCACCTCTCTGCAGTACATCGACTACGGGCAGAAAACCGTGGAAGAGACGGCAATTGACTTCCAGCGTCAGTCTGACCGCATCCTGCGCCGCGCGATGCGCTAATTGCCTGTTATCGGAACCTACCCCGCAGCTCCGGCTGCGGGGTATTTTTTTAGCAAGGAGTGAAGTGAATCATGAAAGGCAAAATCATCCCGCTGAGCTTTCTGCACACGCAGGACAGCGAAACCGGTCACCAGGTGATCCGGATGACGCCACCGCATGTTATCTGCCATCGCAACTATTTCTATCAAAAATGCTTTACCCGGGATGGCGGCAAGCTAATTTTCGGCGGCGCGTTTGAAGGCCACTGGAACTACTATTTACTCGATATCGCCGGCCAGCAGGCGACCCAGCTCACCGACGGGCCGGGCGATAACACCTTCGGCGGTTTCCTTTCCGCCGACGACAGGTCTCTGTGGTATGTGAAAAACAACCAGCAGCTGCGCCGCGTGGATCTGGCCTCGCTGGAGGAACAGGTCGTATATCAGGTGGATGACCAATGGGTAGCCTACGGGACCTGGGTCGCCAACAGCGATTGCAGTCAGATGGTCGGAATCGAAATCAAAAAAAGCGACTGGCAGCCGTTGACCGACTGGGGCAAGTTCCGCGCATTCTACTTCACCGAGCCGGAGTGCCGGTTGATTAATATCGATCTGCGCAGCGGCGAACAGCGCGTGGTATTGCAGGAAAAACGCTGGCTCGGCCACCCGATTTACCGCCCGTTTGACGACAGCACCATCGCCTTCTGCCATGAAGGTCCGCGCGATGCTATCGATGCCAGAATGTGGCTTATCAACGCTGACGGCAGCAACATGCGCAAGGTTCGCCAGCACCAGCCGGGTGAGAGCTTTACGCACGAATTCTGGGTACCGGATGGCTCCGCGCTTTACTATGTCGCGCATCAGGAAAACGATCCGCATCGCTATCTGTATCGCGCCGACCCGGCAACGCTGGAAAATCGCCAGTTGATGGCCATTCCTCCCTGCTCACATCTGATGAGCAATCACGATGGCAGCCTGGTGGTCGGCGACGGCGCGCCGCACAGCACCGGCGATATCCAGCTTAACGATCCGTTTATTTGGGTGTTTGATATTGCCGCCGATAGGCAGACCGCCGTGTGCCGCCACGACTCTACGTGGAAAGTGATTGAGGGCGAGCGCCAGGCGACGCATCCGCATCCGTCGTTTTCACCGGATAACCGCTGGGTGCTGTTTACCTCCGATAAAGAGGGTATGCCCGCGCTGTATCTGGCGGAGGTGTAGTGATTCGGCAACGTCCCGGCTCGCGCGGTGCTTAGCCGGGCTACCGCCGTCAGCGATCCCGCTGCCCGGATAGATGCACAAGCGTCGATTCCGGGAAATTATGCCACTCTGCGCGCTGCTCCCGGGGGCGGCGCAAAGCGCCTGCCCGGGCTACAGGTTAACAGCCCTCTGCGATCCCGTAGCCCGGGTAAGGCGTTTACGCCGCGACCCGGGAAGATGTCAGAAGAAATATTTAAATCGCACCCGCGCGCCGTAGCGTTCATCGGTATTACCGCTTTTCGCCGCCGATGAATCGAGCCATGACGCATAGGCCCCGAGATAAATATTAAAGTTCGGCATATCCATAATATTCGGCAGCTGCCAGGAAGTATGAATAGTATGGATGTCGTAGCGCCCCGGCGTCAGAATCGCGCAGTCGCCATCGCACTCCGCGCTCACGCCGGAAAGATTAAACTGGTCGATTTTGTTATGCGCATAGATATAGCCCAGCTCCACACGATGCCATAAAGCGTTGATACCGGCGCTGAAATCCTTTTCATCCGCCGCGTCCAGATACGCGGTGCTCAGGTTCACCACCGCTCCGTCCTCGGCATCAGTCTTCAGCGTATTCCAGCTCATGGTCATACCGTAGCCGGTGCGGCTGGACTGATCGACCCAGCGCCCGTTCTGATTCTGATAGCCGTAAGCATTGTTAACGAGGTTACTCTCCATTGCTGCCGCCACCGACCAGGGGCCAGACTGCCAGGACGCCACCGGACGCACGTACACCACGTTTTTACGATTATCGAGCGCGTTGCCGTGATAGTTCTGATCGACAAACAGCGAGCTGCCGTCCTCCACCAGCGTATTCACCTCAAAATACCAGTTATCGATATTTTTACTCAGCAGGAAATTGCCGCCGCTGCTGCTGCGTCCGCGCCCCTCTTTCATCATATAAATATAGCCGTAGCCGTCGCTATACAGATCGTTGGCCGTGTTGCCGGAATATTCAATAAAGGTATCCTGATTAAGCGGGAACATATCGTAGGCTTCAAAACGACCGATTTTAATTTTCCAGTCATCCTGCTGACCGAAGAAGAATGCGGCATCATCAAGATTCATTTTGCCATTCATATCCGCCAGCGGCTGCACGCTGAATCCGGCATATTTACCGTTAGCCCCTTTGCGTAATCCATCAAAGCCCAAAAGAATGCGGCCGTTAATATCCCAGCGTTCTTTATCTCCCGGCGCCCAGTTTTTATTGGCACTGGTTTTCACCGACGTCAGGCTACCGGTACGACTGGCGCCGTCCATATTAAACTCAACGTCGCCATAGAATTTTAATTCACCATAATCATTAAGCTGTAAAGCAGGTTTAGCCGGTGCGGAGCTGGCCACCGTGGCCGCTGGCGTCTCCTGACCTTTCAGCGCGCGGATTTCTGCCTCCGCGCTGGCCGCCCGCTGCTCGGTCGCCTTTAGCCGTTGTTCCATTTGCGCCAGCCGTTCCTCAAGGGATAACGGCGCCTGAGCATTAGCCAGAGGGGTAAATAAAGACGTCAGAACACACCCGACCCAGATTTTATTCATCGGAAAACCCTTTATTATTTAGTTAAATGATATTTTTTATTTTATGGGTAAAGCACGATAATAATAACCCGTCCATCCTCGCAGACGGGTTATTAACGATCATTCAATAATTATTATTCCAGCTGCCACGCTCCTGCTTCAGTCAAATACGCCGAACCGCTCCAGGCAAATAGCGATAATTCACGGCGAGTGGCATCCGGATATATACGACTACTCAGACAGGCCTCGCCATCATTAACAAACACTTCGACGGAAGAGCTATCGAAAAATACCCTCAGCTTCAGATCGGCCCCCTCGGTCAATGGGACGCTGCGAGTGCCGCACAGGCCATACTGCGGATAATGCCGCTCCAGCACAAGGCGCTGCATCTGCGCATCCACGTAAACGCGCAGACCATCGCCTAAGCTCAGGCCATACTGCTCTGCGTTGCTGCTGGCGCAGTCCCAGTGGAGGATCGCTTCCATCGCCTCGCAGTTTTCCACCATCGTGGTCTGCTGGTTCTTCAGCGTCGTCACCGGCCACGGGAAGCTGGCGCCGCGCATGCTCTCGACCTCTTTCGCCGGACGCATTTGTAGCCGATTATCCGCGCTCAGGCTCAGTTCACGCGGCAACGAAAGCATGCCCGCCCATCCATCCTGCTGCTCCGGCAACGGCGATTCCCACATATCCAGCCAGCCGATGACAATGCGGCGGCCGTCGGGAGTGAGGAAGCTTTGCGGGGCATAAAAATCATGCCCGTGATCCATTTCCACAAACGCCCCCTCGCGCACAAACGCCTGTCCCGGCTGCCATTCACCGAGCAGATAACCGCTCTGGAACAGGTTGCGGTTTTGATAGCCTTTAGCCGCCAGCCCCTGCGGAGAGAACATCAGAATATGCTTGCCGTTGAGGGCGAAGAAGTCCGGGCATTCCCACATGTAGCCCATCTCTTTTTCCGCCTCGTCGAGGACGCCGGCATCCTGCCACTGGCGCAGGTCGGCTGAACGATACAGCCGCACCTGGCCGGTATCGCCATCGCGAGCGCCGACGATCATGTACCAGCTCTCCCCTTCTCGCCACACTTTCGGGTCGCGGAAATGGTGCATACCCGGCGGGGTGTCGACCACAATCCCCTGACGTTCGAAGTGAATGCCGTCGCGACTGGTCGCCAGACACTGCACCTGATAAAGATTGGCTTCGTCGCTCGGATCGCCGTGGAATTTGTGCCCGGTATAAATCAGCGCCAGCGTATCGCCATCCACCACCGCCGAGCCGGAGAAGCAGCCGTCTTTATCCTCCGGGCCTTCCGGGGCCAGCGCCACCGGCAGATGCTCCCAGTGCACCAGATCCTTGCTGCGCGCGTGGCCCCAGTGCATCGGCCCCCATTTGGTAGAGTACGGATGGTGCTGGTAAAACGCGTGATACCAGCCGTCAAACCAGACCAGGCCATTAGGATCGTTGATCCAGCCCGCGCGGGCGGCCAGGTGGTAGCGCGGATACCAGCGCAGGTTCAGCTTTTCATGTTTAGCCTGCAGTTCTTGCTCAGCCCGGGAAATGGAATAGGTCATATTCATTACTCTTTTGATTCAGATAGCGGAAGTTTGCGGCATCAGCGGGTCCGCAGAGGACTTGCTTGAACGCAACAAGAAGATGGAGATAAAGGTGGTGCAGAACACCAGCAGTCCCATAATCAGATAGGACTGGGCGAAGCCGTATTTCTCATAGCTATAGCCCGCCAGCGGCGACAGGACGGTGGCGATAACCGAGCTGGTGCAGGCAAAGCCGACCAGGTAGAGCGTGGATGAAAGACGCTTATCGAAGTTTAAACTGTTGTATTTAAAGATGGAGACCAGCAGCACCGGCAGTTCGACCGCGTGCAGCAGTTTCGTGATGGAGATTAGCAGCGGCCCTTCCACCAGTCCGGAAGCCACCATCCGCATGGCCATCACCATCCCGGCGAAGATCAGGCCGTTTTTCGCACCAATACGGTTAACCAGCCACGGCGCGCAGAACATACCGGCGGCCTCCAGGAACACCTGGAACGAGTTCAGATAGCCGTACATCTCATTACCTTCCTGCAGCGTCGGAAACTGGGAGGAGAAGTAGACCGGGAACTGCTGGTCATATACGCCGTAAATACAGGTGCCAATCACGAAGAAGACCAGCGCCCAAAAGCGCGGCAGGGTCAGCAGACGCAGAGCATCTTCCAGCGTCACTTTACCGCCCGATACCGCTTCCTGCATGGCGTGCGGCGCAGAAGAGACCCGCAGGCGCGCCAGGAGAATGAAGAATACCAGGCCAGAGCAGCTGGCGACGGCGAAGTTTAAATGCGGGTTAATGTTGAACAGTAATCCGGCGAAGAACGTCGCCACCGCCCAGCCCAGCGATCCCCACATCCGTGCTTTACCAAATTCAAACTGGCTCTGGCGCGCGACGCGCTCGGTGTAGGACTCCAGCACGCCGATGCCGCCGTTGAAGGTCAATCCAATATAAATCCCGCCGAAAATACTGCCGAGTAACACGTTAATTTTCAGCAGATAGCCAAACACCATGTAGGCCGGCCCGGAGAGGATCAGCAGTACGGTAATGTACCAGAGCAGATTTTTCCGCAAGCCGAGCTTGTCCTGAATAAAGCCGTAACACACCTGCGCAAAAAGCGCGGAGACCGAAAGCACCGAAAAGATAATCCCGGTATCCCCCGGCTTAAGGCCCACTTCCTGGTGCAGCCAGATAGAGAGCAGCGAGCCTGAAGAGGACCAGGTCACGAAAAAGAAAAACAGTAACGCACTGAGTAACGGATAGCTGTGAGAGTGATGCGCTTTCATCATGACATTCTCATGTTGGAGTAATGCTATTATGGTAACGTTAACAAAAAGCGAAACTCACTTCGTTTTGCTGAGATTCATGATGTTAATCACAAAAGTTAACGTTAACATAATAGGAATGCGATCGCGATCAAATATTCATCGCCTGCGCCCGCGCCAGCGGTACGATAGAATATCGTATGATCCTTTTACATCAGTAACTTAGTAATACCCGCCGCCGACGGCAAGGGTGGAGCACTTAAATATGGCATCTCTGAAAGATGTGGCAAAGCTGGCGAATGTATCGCTGATGACGGTCTCCCGGGCGCTCAATAGCCCGGAAAGGCTCAAGCCGGAGACCCTGGCGCGCGTCCAGGCGGCAATCGAACAGACCAACTATGTCCCCGACCTGTCGGCGAAAAAAATCCGCGGCGCTCATGCGACGCCAAACACTATCGGAGTGCTGGCGCTGGATACCGTCACCACGCCATTTTCAGTAGAGATTACGCTCTCCATCGAAGAAACCGCGCGGGCGCACGGCTGGAACAGCTTCGTGGTCAATATGTTCTCTGATGATAGCCCGGAAACCATTGTCGACCTGCTGCTCTCCCATCGCCCGGATGGCATTATTTACACCACGATGGGCCTGCGTCAGGTGCCGCTTCCGGCCAAGCTGTTAACCCTCCCCTGCGTACTGGCCAACTGCGAAAGCCTGCACGATCCGGTCGCCAGCTATATTCCGGACGACGAACAGGGCCAGTATACGGCGGTACAGGCGCTGCTGGCCGCTGGCTATCGCCGCCCGCTGTGCCTGCATCTTCCGGCCAATCATCTGGCCACCGTCCGCCGCCGCGAGGGACTGGAGCGCGCCTGCCGGGAAGCGGGTATTGACCCCGATACGCTCGACCACAGCTATATGGCCTACGGCGATGAGCACTATCGCGATATTCCCTCTATCGTGCTGGCGCACATCGTTCGACAAATGCCGCAGTTCGATTCAGTGATTTGCGGCAACGACCGCATCGCGTTTATGGTTTATCAAACGCTGCTGGCGCAGGGGCTGCGCATTCCGCAGGATGTGGCGGTTGTGGGTTACGATAATATGGTGGGAATTGGCGATCTGTTTTTACCGCCGCTCTCAACGGTGCAGCTACCGCACTATGATATCGGGCGCCTGAGCGCCCTGCATATTATAAACGGCGACAGCCATCGGGAGACAGTTCGGGTTGCCAGCCCCTGGCTGCCGCGCGACTCATTATAATTAATTGCCGATATTGCGCAGTTTCTCGCCGGACATCAGCTTACGTTCAATATGTTCCAGAGTGACGTTTTTGGTTTCCGGGATCAGCCAGAAAGTCACGCCAATGAAGGCGACGTTCAGCGCGGTATAGAGCCAGAAGGTTCCCGCCGCGCCAATAGCATCCAACAGCGTCAGGAAGGTCGCGCCGATGATCATATTCGACACCCAGTTGGTGGTAGTGGAGCAGGTAATACCGAAATCGCGGCACTTCAGCGGCTGAATTTCCGAACACAGGATCCACACCACCGGCGCGGCGCTCATCGCATAGCCAGCGATGCACATCATGGTCATCCCCACCGACAGCCAGGAGAGGCCGCTGGAAGCGGTGCCGTTATCAAACTGCATCAGACAGTAGCCCAGTACCAGCGTGCCGATGGCCATCACGCTAAAGCCAATTTTCAGCGCCGGTTTACGTCCGGCCTTGTCGACGGTAAAGACGGCGATAAAGGTAGCGAACATAAAGGTCAGGCCTACCACCAGGGTCGCGACCATCTGCTGTTCCGTGGTGGTGAAGCCCGCCATTTTAAAGATGCGCGGCGCGTAGTACATGATGATATTCATACCGGTAAACTGCTGCATCGCCTGCAACAGCATGCCGAGAAATACCGCCCGACGCACGTTGCGGTTAACCTTAAACAGCGCCCAGCCGCCCTGCTTCAGCTTCAGGCTTTCACGGATCTCATTCAGTTCGTCGCGGGCTTTCTCTGACGTGTCGCGCAGCATTCGCAGCACCTCTTCCGCTTCCACGTGACGCCCTTTTTCCGCCAGCCAGCGTGGGCTGTTTGGCAGGAAGATCACCAGGATAATCAGCACCACCGCAGGCAGCGCCAGCACGCCAAGCATGGCGCGCCAGTTGCCGCTGTAGCTAAACGCGGTATCTGAGAGAAACGCCATCACAATCCCGAGAGTCACCATCAGCTGATACATACTGATCATCTTCCCGCGCACGTTTTCGCTCGCCATTTCCGACAGATACAGCGGCGCGGTATACGAGGCGATCCCCACGGCAACGCCGAGAACGATCCTCGCCACCAGCAGCATTTCAACGCTGGTCGCAAATGCGGAGCCCACGGAGCCGGCGACGAACAGCACCGCGCCAACCATCAGACTGTATTTACGCCCGAGGCGGAAAGAGAGCCAGCCGTTGAATAGCGCGCCAATAGCGGCTCCCAGCATCATGCTGCTCACCACCCACTCCTGCAGGCGGCTGGATAAAACGAAATGATCGGTGATAAAGGGCAGCGCCCCGGCGATGACCCCGATATCGAGGCCAAACAGCAGACCCGCCACCGCGGCGGCAATGGAGACAAACTGATTCATACGTCGGGTATCGCGCTGCGAACGCGGCATGGTTGTAGAGTCGTGACTGATAGAGGTCATTTTTTTCCTGCCAGACGAAGTAAGACATACGATGAAACTACGGGATCGGCGGCTTAAAGTGTCAGGCTGGACAAGCCAAAGATATGGATTAAGTTGCTACAGGCAGTGGTTTTGTGATGGACATTCAACTTTGCAAAGAACAGAAAATAAGCATTTCAATCGCAGAAACCCCTGACATACATAGATGATCACCGGAAAAACAAATAACCCATATGGACTATTCTCATTCAACGATATGGACAATACTCATTAAGACATAAAAAAACCCTGCCGAAGCAGGGTTTCTCATTGCGCGGATATCGCGGCAAAAATTAGCGCGCCAGCCAGCCGCCGTCCACCGCCACGGTATAGCCGTTGACGTAGTCAGACGCGCTGGAAGCCAGGAATACCACCGGCCCCATCAGGTCGCTCGGCAGGCCCCAGCGTCCCGCCGGGATACGGTCGAGGATTTCGCTGCTGCGCTGTTCGTCAGCGCGCAGCTGCTGGGTATTGTTGGTCGCCATATAGCCGGGCGCCAGCGCGTTAACGTTGATGCCGTGCTTAGCCCACTCGTTCGCCAGCAGACGGGTCACGCCCATCACCGCGCTTTTGGACGCCGTGTAAGACGGTACGCGGATACCGCCCTGGAAAGAGAGCATGGAAGCGATATTGATAATCTTGCCGCCGGTGCCCTGGGCAATAAAGTGTTTCGCTGCTGCCTGAGACATAAAGAACACGCTCTTAATATTCAGGTTCATGACGTCGTCCCAGTTTTTCTCGCTGAATTCGATCGCGTCTTCGCGACGAATCAGACCGGCGTTGTTAACCAGAATATCGATATGACCGAACTCAGCTACCGCGCGCTCCAGCAGCTGCGGGATGCCGTCAATCTGACGCAGGTCGGCGGTCAGACTGAGAAAACGACGGCCCAGCGCCGTTACGCGCTCAATGGTTTCGGTCGGTTCAACAATATTGATACCGACGATGTCGCAGCCGGCTTCCGCCAGGCCGACCGCCATACCCTGGCCCAGACCGGTATCACAACCGCTCACAACGGCCACTTTGCCCTGCAGGGAGAATGCGTCAAGAATCATACTTGGTTCCTTAATCTTTCAGAGCCTGTGTAGGCACAGGCAAGGTTCTGATAGTTCAGCCTGCTGCTTACGCAGACCCTTATGGTTTGAAGAACTCTCAGGGATTTACCCTTCTAAAAATAAAACAGAGTTCCGTTTTACAGTGAGCACATCTTAGCCCCGGCTAAAGTCATTTTCAATTATTATTAAAACATCGTTTCAATTTTAAGACTGTTAAATGTTAAAAATGCAAAACAGATCACGAAGCGGTGATTGATAAACCGTGAAAACCCTATTTAACTCAATAAAATACAATGAGTTAGATGAACTTAAAAAAAAGACGAAGGATCGTAAAAAAACGGCAGGAAAACAAAGATCGTTCTGGCGAGAGCCAAAGCGGCGGCAAAAAAGTGCGATCCAGAGCAAATCGTTGTTGCGAATTGCGCCCGTCATCACAAATAATGAAACGATGTTTTGATAAATTAACACCCATCTTTTAAATCTACTTCCACTGGCCGGTCAACGCAGGCGGGCGATACCTCAGGAAGGAAAAGGAGCACATCATGGCTAAAGGCATGCGGGTTAAACTGAATTATGAAGTCAGCCGCGATCCGGACACCGGCGCGGAGATCACCCGTTTAACCCCACCGGAAGTGACATGTCATCGTAACTATTTCTATCAGAAGTGTTTTTTTAACGATGGCAGCCATTTGCTGTTTGCCGGCGAGTTCGACGGCAACTGGAACTACTATCTGCTGGATCTCGCCAAAGCCGAGGCGGTGCAGCTAACGGAAGGCGCCGGCGATAACACGTTTGGGGGCTTCCTTTCCCCGGATGATAAATCTCTTTATTACGTGAAGAACGACCGTACGCTGCTGGAGGTTAACCTCACCACCCTGCAAGAACGTGAAGTTTATCGCGTGGCCGATGACTGGGTGGGCTACGGCACCTGGGTGGCCAACAGCGATTGCACCAAACTGGTTGGCATTGAGATAGCCAAAAGCGACTGGACGCCGCTTAACGACTGGCAGATTTTCCACGATTTCTTCCACAAAGGCCCCCATTGCCGCCTGCTGCGCGTCGACCTGCAAACCGGCGAAAGCAGCGTGATCCACGAAGAGAAGAAATGGCTGGGCCATCCGATTTATCGTCCTTTCGATGACCATACCGTCGCCTTCTGCCATGAAGGGCCGCATGACCTGGTCGATGCGCGGATGTGGATGGTAAATGAAGACGGTAGCAACGTGCGTAAAGTTAAAGAGCATGCGGAAGGCGAAAGCTGCACCCATGAATTCTGGGTACCGAACGGCTCGGCGCTGGTGTACGTCTCATATCTGAAGGGGCAGCAGGGTCGCACGATCTATAGCTTCAACCCGGATACCGGCGTTAATGAAGCGGTAATGCAGATGCCGGCCTGTTCACATCTGATGAGTAACTTCGACGGCACGTTGCTGGTGGGCGATGGCTCCGGTACGCCGGTGGACGTCAAAGATACCAGCGGCTACACCATTGATAACGACCCGTATCTCTACGCTTTCGATGTCGTGAAGCAGGCTTATTTCCGCGTCGCGCGTCACGATACGTCCTGGGCAACCGTGGCTAATAGCCGCCAGGTTACCCACCCGCACCCGTCCTTTACCCCGGACGACAGCGCCATTTTGTTCAGTTCCGATAAAGACGGTAAACCCGCCGTATATATCGCGAAACTGCCGCCGCAGCCCGAAATGCTGAAGGCATAGCGTTAGCCACTGTTTGAGTTAGTGTTTCTGTAACTGGCCTTGCCCTCCTTTTGGAGGGCTTTTTTATGCCTGGGCGTTTTCCCCGGATCGCGGTACCTGTCCCGGAGGCGGCGCAATGCGCCTGTCCGGGTTACATGATGTGCATATGGGGTAGCCCGGACAGGTGCGCAGCACCGCCTCCGGGAAGAGGAGTTAATACCAACAGAAAACCCCGGCTGACCGCTCCGGGGTAAACGATGAGGACATTTTTTAAGTTAGAACGAGTAGGCAACACCTACGCGGAAACGGGTCTGGCGATCGCTGCGATCGTTGACGCCGACGTTGCCGAGCTCACCGTACGGCGCCCAGTTTTTATCCAGCTTGTAGGCAACCTTGAGGTTGTACTCCTGAGAGTAAGGTTTATTGTCGTTGCGTTTAACCCCTTCGGTACTGCGCGCATAAACATAGTTCAGCTCGGCACGCCAGTCGCCGAACACGTAACCGGCCCACGCATCGCCACGGTTGACTTTATCATCCTCTTTCCCTGCATTCGCCGGGTAGCGGGTGTAGTCATAACGATAACGGGCAGCAACGTAGAAACCATTATCGAAGCTGTATTGCACGCGCAGATTCGGCTTGTAGATTGAGCGGCTATCGTTACTTTCAATATTGAACCCCGGCGTGACCGAGAAGTTCTTGTTAGCCTTCCACTGCCAGCTAATGCTCTCTTCATGACCATTACCGACGAAATCAGAATAAGGCTGGCTGGTGTTATCGCCGCCCGACTTCCACTTCGCCTCAACGGAGAAGCCAAAGCCGTTAGCGAAACGATGGGAGACGGAGACGCGGTCAGCGTTGGTCTTATCCGTTTTGCCTCCATCAATGAATTCGTGACGTAAATCTACCGTGACTGCCGAAGCTGCGAAAGACATGCCACAGAGTGCAGCAAGGGCCAGAGATCTTGCGAACATAAATTACCCCTCATAATTAAAATATCGTTTCGTTTTTATAAAACCGCATTTTATTTTTTAGGCAATAATGTTTTAGTGATCGCGATCGTAATTATTTGTTTCAAAAAAGGTGGCACAAAAAGACGTGACAAAGCTCAACAAAATAGAGCGTTACAAAGGAATTTTCAGGAGGGAAATGCCTGGCGGTAAAAACAAAAAAGCCTCCATCGGGAGGCTCAGTTTACTCACATCAGAAAGGGCTTATTAACGTTCAACCGCCAGGGCCACGCCCTGACCGCCGCCGATGCACAGCGTGGCCAGCCCTTTGCGGGCATCGCGTTTAATCATCTCGTGCACCAGTGAAACCAGAATACGGCAGCCGGAAGCGCCAATGGGGTGGCCCAGCGCAATCGCGCCGCCGTTCACGTTCACCCGCCGCTCATCCCATTCCAGAACCCTGCCGACCGAAATAGCCTGAGCGGCAAAAGCCTCGTTGGCTTCGATAAGATCGACCTCATCCAGCTTCCAGCCCGCACGTTCCAGGCAGCGACGGGTGGCATGGACCGGCGCGATGCCCATCAGCGCCGGATCGACGCCAACGCTGGCGAAGGCGCGGATGCGCGCCAGAATCGGCAGCCCCAGCTCCTCTGCTTTGGCTTCGCTCATCATCATTACCGCCGCCGCGCCATCGTTAATGCTTGAGGCATTCCCTGCGGTGACCGAGCCCTGCAGGTCAAAGGTCGGAAGCAGGCTGGCGAGCGCTTCAGCGCTGGGGTCAACGCGCGGTTGTTCATCGGTGTCCACCAGGCGGAGGGTACCGTTGAGTTCACTGGCTACCGGCACGATTTCATCGCGAAAACGACCGGAATCAATCGCCCGCCGCGCTTTATGCTGCGAGCTGAGCGCCCAGGCGTCCTGTAGTTCACGGCTAATGTTGTACTCGCGCGCCAGATTCTCCGCCGTCACCCCCATATGATAATCATTGAACGCATCCCACAGGCCGTCGTGGACGAGGCTATCGATAAGCTGACTATTGCCCAACTGCGCGCCGGTACGGCTGTCGGTCAGCACGTGCGGAGCGCGACTCATATTCTCCTGCCCGCCGGCGATAACCACATCCGCTTCGCCGCACTGAATCGCCTGCGTGGCCAGGTGCAGCGCCTTGAGCCCGGAACCGCATACATCATTAATGGTAATGGCAGAAACGGTATTGGGCAGCCCGCCGCGGATTGCCGACTGGCGCGCAGGATTCTGGCCGGTGCCCGCAGTCAGTACCTGGCCGAGGATCACTTCATCTATACTCTGCGGATCGACGCCGCTGCGCTCAACTAACGCCTTGACGACCACGCTGCCCAGCTCTACCGCGGAATGACGCGATAACGTGCCCTGAAAACAGCCGATGGGCGTTCGCAACGCGCCGACAATTACGACATCTTTCATCCTCTACCTCTGCTCCGCCTCTGCGCAAAGAAACAGCATCATAGTAGTGAATTGTTATCAAAAAATTTCGCAATTGTTTAAAAAAAGTGAGGAGAATCACAAAGATTGTGGGCGATTTTAGCGCTTGCGGCTGGCGACAACGCCATTGTTACGCATCGTGCAGGCATTGTTGGCAGGTGGCGCCTTACCTGCCTGACGAAAAGCAGCCCCGCGCAATCAATATCGGGCCAGCTAGCGGCACCGAAGCCCCGCAAGGTATCGGCCGCCGGGCGATGCGAAAATAATGGGCGCTATTCACGCCGATGCCCCTGCAGATGCTGACGCAGCCAGCTTCCCGCCTCTCCCGGCGGCGCCTTTTTATTCCACAGCAAATCGGTCGATATCACCCGCGGCCAGCCGGCAATATCCAGCGCCACCAGACTGCCGCTACCGGCAAACTCCTCCACCAGCGCGCTGGGCAAAATACACCATCCCAGCCCCTGAGCCGCCATGCTGAACAGCAGAAGATAGTTAGGCGCCGACCATACCAGCCCGCGTGCCGGTTCCGTCGTGTTTTCCAGATAGGTGCTCAGGCGCAGCTCGCGCCAGCTAAACAGCTCGTCACGGGTCACCCTGCCCTGGGCCGCCAGCGGATGCCGGGGAGCCACGTAAATAGCCATTTCGGTTTGCATCGGCAGCCGGATGCTGCCGATTTCTGTCGGGTAGTTATCTCTGGCCTCAATCAGCCCCACCTGCGCCCGCTCCTTTTGTAGCAGGTCGATAACATCGTCATCTTCGCCAATCAGGCACTCAAATTCGGTATGCGGAAAATGGCGATCGAACTGCGCCAGCAGATCTTCCAGCACATCGGGATGCAGTGTATCGGAGAGCACAAAGGTCAGACGCGCTTCCGTCTTACCGGACAGCGAAATTGCCAGCTCATCAAGCCTGTCGCTGGCCGCCAGAATCGCTTTCACGTAGCTGAGCACCTGCTCGCCCTGCGGCGTCAGCGCGGGCTGCCTGGCGGTACGATCGAACAACGTCACCCCCAGATCGGCTTCCAGGTTGGCGATCGCGGTGCTGATGGTGGACTGGCTTTTGCGCAGCCGCCGCGCCGCGGCAGAAAATGAACCGCAGGCGACGGCTTCGACGAAAGCGGTTAAAGCTTCGGGAGAATAGCGCATGAACTATCTACTTTATCGATGGATACTATCTTTTTTTTATCATATTTATCCATAAAATGCCGGGTAATTTCTTATAAAGTCCGGAGGCAACAAGCCATGCAACAAGTTAACGCCCAGCGCAAAACGCTGACGGAACGGGTTATCCACGCTATCAGCTTTGAAGGTCTGGCGACGCTGATCCTCGCCCCTACCGCCGCGTGGCTTATGCAGCGCTCGGTCGTGGAAATGGGCGGACTGAGTATCCTGCTCGCCACGCTGGCGATGGTCTGGAACATTATCTACAACGCCCTATTCGACCGCCTGTGGCCGACCTCCCGGGTCGTGCGGAACCTGCGGGTCCGCGCGCTGCACGCTCTCGGCTTCGAGTCAGGCTTTATTATAATTGGCGTCACCATGGTCGCGCTGGTGCTTGGCGTCTCGCTGATGCAGGCGTTTATGCTGGAAATTGGCTTTATGCTGTTTTTCCTTCCCTACACCATGGCGTTTAACTGGGTCTGGGATATGCTGCGCGAACGCGTCATAAAGGTTCGCCAGCAGCGAATCGCCGCCCGCCAGTAATTTTTGCAACGCGCCCGGCCGGTAACGGGCGCTCCGCGGCTTCACTTCTTCGCCAGAAACTATCGCCCCAGCTCATCCATAAATGTGATAAATTGCACTCCTTTTTGTTCGTTTTCTGGTTGATAAAGTCGCATAATGTCTAAAATTTGGTCTAAAGAAGAAACTCTGTGGAGTTTCGCCTTATATGGCACTGCTGTAGGCGCTGGCACGTTATTCTTGCCGATCCAACTGGGATCCGCTGGCGCCATCGTTCTGTTCATCACCGCGCTGGTCGCCTGGCCGCTGACCTACTGGCCGCATAAAGCGCTGAGCCAGTTCATTCTTTCCGCTAACATCGCTCCGGGCGCGGGGATCACCGGCGCCGTTAATCACTATTACGGTAAAAAGATCGGCAGCCTGATCACCGGTCTCTATTTCCTCGCCTTTTTCGTGGTCGTGCTGATTTACGCCGTCGCCATCACCAACTCGCTTGCGGAACAGCTTGCCAGACACGTGCCCATCACTTCGCAAATACGCGCGCTTCTCAGTCTGGGCGTGGTGCTGGTGCTGAATCTGATCTTTTTAATGGGCCGCCACGTCACGATTAAAGTCATGGGCTTTTTGGTCTTTCCGCTGATCGCCTGTTTCCTGTTTCTCTCCATCTATTTAATGGGCAGCTGGCAGCCAGCCTACCTGACCAGCCAGATGCAGCTGTCTTCGCACACGTTCCACCAAATCTGGATCTCTATTCCCGTGATGGTTTTCGCTTTTAGCCATACGCCGATCATTTCGACTTTTGCTATCGATCAGCAGGAGAAATACGGCGAGCAGGCCATGGGTAAATGCAAAAAAATCATGAAGGTGGCCTACACCCTCATCTGCGCCAGCGTGCTGTTTTTCGTCTTCAGCTGCCTGCTGTCGATACCGGCTACCTATATTCAAACCGCGCGTGATGAAGGGGTCACGATTCTTTCCGCGCTGTCGATGATGCCGGGTTCACCGGCGTGGCTGGCGGTCACCGGGATTATTGTGGCGGTGGTAGCGATGTCGAAATCGTTCCTCGGCACCTATTTTGGCGTGATTGAAGGCGCCAGCGAAATGGTCAAAACCGCTCTCGCCCAGGCGGGGATTCGTAAAAGCCGCGCGTTCAATCGGGCGATGTCGATCCTGCTGGTCTCGACGCTGACCTTCGCGGTGTGCTTTATCAATCCCAACGCCATCTCAATGATTTATGCGATCAGCGGCCCGCTTATTGCGATGATCCTGTTCATCATGCCCACCCTGTCCACGTATCTTATTCCGGCGCTGAAGCCTTACCGTTCAGTGGGTAACTTCATCACCCTGGTGGTCGGTTTGCTCTGCGTATCGGTGATGTTTTTTAGCTAGTCCCTGACGTGCGGCGAATTCTTTATTGGCCGCCCGTTCTGCCAATATTCTCATCCCACCACTCTCCCTGACGGCATACACTTATCCTTTGCATACAATGAAAGCGAGGATGGCTATGTCCAGCGTAAAATTATCCGGTACCGCGACGTTAGGCGATCGTCAGGTTTATCGCCTGGGATACGGGGCGATGCAGCTTGCGGGACCCGGCGTCTTCGGTCCGCCAAAAGATCCGCAAACCGCTATCCGCGTCCTGCAGGAAGCGGTCGAGTCGGGAGTTAATCATATCGATACCTCCGATTTTTACGGCCCCCACATCACTAATCAGCTTATTCGCCAGGCGCTGCATCCCTACCCCGACGATCTGTGCATCGTGACCAAAGTCAGCGCCCGCCGGGACGATAAAGGCAACTGGCTACCCGCCATGTCGCCCGCGGAACTCACTCAGGCGGTAGAGGATAATCTGCGCAATCTGGGTCTCGACGTGCTGGAGGTGGTGAATCTGCGCAGTATGCTCGGCACTCACGGCCCGGTTGAGGGGTCGCTGGAAGGGCCTTTAACCACCCTGCTGGAGCTGAAAGAACGCGGACTGATTCGCCATATCGGACTGAGTAACGTCACCGCCAGACAGGTAAGCGATGCGCAAAAAATGACGCCTGTCGCCTGCGTTCAGAACCAGTACAACGTAGCAAACCGTCAGGATGACCCGCTTATTGACGAGCTGGCGGCGCAGAATATCGCCTGGGTCCCTTTTTTCCCGCTGGGCGGCTTTACCCCGCTCCAGGCCCGGGAGCTTAATGAAGTTGCCGCTTCGCTGGATGCCACGCCGATGCAGGTAGCGCTGGCCTGGCTGCTCCAGCGCTCGCCAAATATTCTGCTTATTCCGGGCACCTCTTCGCTACAGCACCTGCACGAAAATCTTGCCGCCGCGGAATTAACCCTTCCGGCCGATGCGTTAGCCATTCTGGATAACCTCCAGCCTCACGCCTGATTCTCAGGCTTCTGCCAATGGATATTCGCAGAAGCCTGCTCCTCAATATTTGCCTGGAATTACCTTTACGCCACTGGCACTATACATCCTACAATTAGGTGTTATCTGCATTATTCCTTCACGGATAACCCCTATGCAAAGCATAGCTTTATCCTTTTCCGACTGGCCTCCTAAATGGAGGCTTCTGTCGTTTTTGTCTCGCCAAAATTTTTGAACTCTTGATTACAGGAAAAACAATATCGCATTCAAAGTTTATACAAATCAATTTAGCTGCAAAGATAGCTAACAACATCAAACGCTCATAAAAACATCTGGTTAACACAATCAGAATGTTTGTATTGCCATATAAAAAATCAACCACACAATAACAATTTACAAGGATTTCACATGACAGAGGGAACGATAAAGACGAGTAAGTATGAAATCATTGCTATTTTCAGGGAAGAGCTTCGAAAGCAGGCGGAGATAGAAGTTTTTGTTAATAACAAAAGCACGATAACCCAGCTGACGCGGGTGGATTTTGCCGAGTTTCATATCACCACCACCTGCAAAATCCCCGCCGGGCATAAAGTTAAATTTATTCTGCATAGCGATTCAGGGAAAATCGAATTTTGCTCTACGCTAAAGAAAATCTATGCCAGCAGCGAAGGGAAAGGCAATAAAGTCGCGTTTACCCTGCCTGAATGTATCCAGGTGGTCCAGCGCCGCCGCGATCCCCGATTCCGTCTGCGCCACGAGCATGAATTCTTCTGTCACGGCAGGCACAAAAATGGAGAAAATTATCTTTTCGAAATCAAAGACATTTCGGATGGCGGCTGCGCGCTGATGACCCAAAGCCCTAATCTGAAATTCCTCAGCCATAACGCCATTCTCAAGAATGCGATCCTCGCCCTCGCCGAATATGGCGAAGTTACCGTAGATTTAGTCATAAAAAACGTTGTCATGGTGACTTTAGATGATAACGAGAAGCCGGACAGCTACTACCAGATTTCTTGTCAGTTTAAATTTCGTAACCTCGATAACAAGAAGAGAATTGAGAAAGTGCTGCTCGACTTGATTATGGAAGCCAAAAGAAAAAAGAGAGTCTGAACCCTTGGACAGTATATTACTCTACACTGATGACAATATCATTGGACAAGCCATTCACGATTATATGATCGATCGCGCCAGGCGCATCACGACCCTGAACTTTCAGGATATTGTCAAAGGTATCTGCGCCCCACCGACCGCGACGGTCATTATCAATATCATTCACAAAGATATCTCTGCGGCCACCACGGTCGCATTACTCAACACTCTACGAAAGCGCCTGACGCACTGCGCGCTGCTGGTGCTGATTGTAAAAAGCGAGCTCTCCAGCCTGTTTCGGGAACTGATTGATATGGACAACCTTATGATTCTTACAGAAAAATCTTCTTTGTCAGACTATTCAGCTATCCTCAGCAAACCCTTGACCGCCGAAGGCTGCCAGGCGTTATGCACCCAACGCAGGCTGACCGCCAGGGAGCTTCAGGTACTGGAGTTAATCATCGCCTGCAACAACAGCAAACGAATCGCAGCGCTCCTTGATATTGACCACAAAACGGTACACAGCCACCGGGTACATATTATGAAAAAATTGGGAATGAATAGCTCACGAATAATGCATAAAAGCATAGTCAATATGTATCACTGCTGAGACTAAAAATATGTGGGTGACCAATCAAAAGCCGATCATTTATTGGCAATCAGCCTTTAATAATCATTCCCATTGGCAGAAAGGTCACCTATAATAATATTACCCTCTCCTGACCTCTGACCCCATTTTGACGAGAGATAATGAACGCAACTCTGTTTACCAGCCATAATCTATCACGTAGCGATATATCCGTGCGTTATGTCTTTCAAAAGATGTTTTCCCCAAAAGGCACGCTCGTCGCCGTTGAATGCCTGAGTCGTTTTGACTGCCTGGCGATATCTCCGGAAAACTTCTTCCGCTATGCCAATACTGGTTTACGTGAAAGCATTTTTATGGAACAACTGGCGCTTATCGAAAAACATAAACAGTGGTTTAATAAAAACGGCATCTCGGCAACCATCAATGTTGATGACCATATTCTTAGCGTATTGCTAAGGCCGGAGATTAAAACGCTGGTCGACCATATCGGCTGCGTTCATTTTGAAGTTACCGAGAACTCCAACAAATTATTGAATAATGCTCTCGCCGCCTGGAATGATCCGCAAAGCACCACGCTCTGGCTCGATGATTTCGGTTCAGGCAACGCGGGTATTAGCGCTATTTGCGGTTATCACTTTGATTATGTCAAAATCGATAAAGATTTTTTCTGGCATTTAATGAATAAAGAGTTTGGTCGGCCATTAATGGATGCGCTGGTCACGTTCCTTTCCCGTAACCACCATAACGTGATTATTGAGGGCGTAGAAAGCGAAGCGCATAAGAAATGGTTACAGGGTATGGAGTGGTTTGCTATTCAGGGCCATTACTGGCAGGAAGTCAGCATTGAACAACTGGTCCAGGAAAAGATCGCAGTTTAAAAAAATGCCGGAAAATTCCGGCATCAATATTATCCCTCGGGCCATCCCACCGGCGACTCAATTATAAACCAGCTCCCAGGTCGCCCAACTGGTCAACGGACCGCTGGTGGCTTTTTCCGGCGCTGGCGTCACGTAGCCAATGTAATAAGTAAAGACGCCGCCATCTACCGCCTTTTCTACCAGCGGTACGCGGTTTTGTTGGGGATCGGCCGGAACAATTTTATTGCTTTTATCCAACGTATTATTGTCGTTGGTTGAGAGCGCGAGGAAAATATGGCTGGCCCCGTCCGCTCGCGTATTCGCCAGATAACCGGCATTTTCATTGCTGACCGCCTTGACCATATATCCATCAACCCAGCGTACGCTGACCAGGCGGATCTCATCTTTATCGGCCGCGCCGCCGTCGTACCGTAGCTGGCAGTTAGAGAGCTCCAGGGTAAAGGGCTGCGGTTTCATAAATGCGCCGGCGCCGCGATCGTGTACTTCCGCCAGACTGACCGGCGCCAGCCAGACGCTGCCGCTCCCCGCGTTGTGACCGCCGTTGAGCGCCACGCTACAGGAAATATCGGTCACTCGTCCGGCAAAATCCACCCGCCCGCGATCGTAATTGGTTTCGAAACCCCACGCCGTTGAGGCCATCAGCGCCCCGCTTATCAGGGTCAGCTGAATGAGTCGTTTGCTAATTTTGAATCGTGCTGCATCACTCATACCCGCCTCCCGAATTAATCGTACGTCAGGTTAAAGATCATGTGCGACTCCACCTCACCGGTACTGGTGGTCGGCGCATATTGATAGAAACGCGCATGCAGAGGCAGGGTGATATAGCGGGTCTCCTGCGTGCGCAGCGTACCGACGCTGTACTTTTTGTTGAACTCCAGCGGCGCGCCATCTTTCAAAACCTGAATACCAATCCCTTTCGCCAGCGAGCTACCGGATTTTTCATTCAGCAGCGCGCCTCGGGCGTTCGTGGTGCCGGTCGCCAGCGTACCGGAAAATGAGGTCTGGATATTGGCATACCCCGACTCGCTTAATCCGCCGCTGCACTGCAGCTCAATATTAAAATCCTTACCTCCGGCGGTAGTGCCGACGCCGTTAAGATCGCTGCGCTTAATGGTGCCAACATCAACGTTCATATTTTTGCCGCTCAGGATAGTGCATGAGGGCGACACCACGGTGATCGCGTTGGCGCTCAGGTACGTCACCAGAATCGGGTTGTTACCGTTCTCCCAGTCATAAGAGGTATATTTCCCCGCCGCCAGAGTACCGCTCCCGGTCACGCTGGCAGTTTTAATCACTTCCAGCGTAAAGCGTGAGCCTTCCAGCGAGTAATTCGTGGTCCTGCTGGCGTAGCTCGAGTAAACATCCGGGTAGATAATATTCACCGTCGCCCCGCCGCGGCTAAAGCGCAGGCCGATACCGGGCACGTTGGTAGAGTAAATTTTATTTCCCAGATCCGTCGCGCCGGTGGAAACGATTTTGGCCGCAAAGCGGTTATTGCCGCTGCTGCAGCTATAGCTGGCCCCGCCCGGCGCCGACATAGTCCAGTTACGGGAAACGATCACCGATCCTACCGGCAGGTCCGGTGGAACCACCACCCTCCCCACCACCATGTCGAGGTTAACGGTCGGCTGCGACAGACGCGTACAGTACGCCCATGCCGACGTGGTTCCCATTGCCATTAAGCCAATAAAAAGCGTCAGTTTTTTCATTAGCGACATAGCGTTTCCTTTGTTTTTTGCTGACTTAACTCTACCGAACACTGTCCACCGCTCCATTTGACCGTAGCCTGCGGCGCGCTGGCGTCGCTGATAAACATCATGCTGCCCTGGCCCACCACGCCAATCTCTTTCCCGGATGGGGCATATATCGTGGCGGCGAACGGTAACGGCAGGCCGTTTGCCTGGCGCGCCTGCAGAGTGATGTTGTTCTGCACCGTGGTATCGAAAGAGATCTTAACCACGCTCCCTTCCCACGGTACGACCTGCGCCACGGTACTGCCGAAGGCGACGTCGTCGCTGCTGCCTTTGGGATCAATTTCAACCGAGTTAATCCGGTAAGGCCGCAGATACGGCAGGATGGCATAGCCGTTGCTGTCGATGCGGGTCCCCGGCGAACCGGGCAGCATCGCGCCTGCGGCATCTTTTGCTTCAATCAGCGCCATCGTGGTGCCGCTTTCCGGCGAGAACACGACGCCATGCCGATGAGCAATTAGCGTTCCGCTGGCGCCCACGCCGCTCTGGCGATACCCTTCGCCCTGGCTATAGCTGCCGTTCAGCGTGGTCCACGGGGTACGGTAGCTGCCGTTCAGCGCCACGTCGTGCTGGCCGCCGGTCGAGGTCGTTGTCGACACGCCGTAGTTGAGGTTATTTTCGCTATCCAGCGAACCGTTGACCCCAATCTGCGAGCTGGCGAAGCGCGAGTTATTAAACGAGGTGTTTGACGTCAGGTTAGCCGTACGGTTTTCGCCGAACCATAGCGGGTAGCTAAAGTTGAGTGAAACGCGATCGTCACGACGGTGGCCGGAGCTATCCGGGGTATAGACGCGCTGGGCGCTGACCGACCACGAGAGCCGACCGTACATGTTGTTGTAACTAAACTGGTACTGCTTCTCCGTTCCCGAACGGTTCCAGTAATCCGCCACCCGACCGCTAAGGTAAAAACCGCCCCAGCCGTCCGGCAGGTTCTGGTTAACGGTAAACGTCATCCCGTTTTTCTGCCGCCATACGGTGTAGCTGCTGCGGTGGTTCTTTTCCTGATCGACGGCGTACAGCGCGTCGTTCAGGTTGTAGTAGCCTTTGGTGGAGTAGCGATACGCCGCCAGCACGATACTGGTCTGGGTTTCGGTAAACATACGGTTAAAGGTGGCGCGATAGCTCTGCCCCTGCTCATCAAGGGTATCGCTCTTCAGCCGCGAGTGGGTAACGTCGAAGGAGAGCGCGCCGATGCCGGTATTCATCCCGGTTCCCAGCAGGAAGGCCTGATAGTCATCAAAGCCGGTGACGCCGGTATAGCCGGTGAACAGGTTATTCAAACCGTGCTGAAAGGTTCCCTGGTAAAGCATCGGTTTATTACGCAGGGAACTATCGTCGACCTTACCGGCAGAAAGCGCATAGCGGGTCATTCCCGGACGCAGCAGCTGCGCCACTGAGGCGTAAGGTACGCTGAACACCTCAACCGAACCGTCGGCCTCTTTTACCGATACTTCAAGATCGCTACCGTAGCCGGAAGGATAGACATCCTGCAGGGTAAACGGCCCCGGCGGTACCGTAGTCTGATAGATAATATTGCTGCCCTGGCGCACCGTCACCAGGGCATTGCTTTGCGCTACGCCGCGAATTTCGGGAGCGTAAGAGCGCATGCCGTCCGGGAACATATTGTCATCGGTCGCCAGGTTGACCCCGCGCAGGCCAATCGTGTCGAAGAACTCGCCGCTGGTAAAAATCTGCCCGCCGCTGACTATCGAATTAATCTGCGGAACAGGACGCTGCAGCCAGGTCTGGTTGCTGTTCCAGTGAGCTTTCCCCTGCTGCTGCTGCCAGTTCAGGTTACCGATATGCTTGAGCAGCCAGCCGTCCCACGACAGGCCCGCGTTAACGCCAAGGTACGCGCTGCTGTTATCAGAGCCGTTGTTCGACGACGTGTGGCTATTCCAGGCGTTCGCCATCCAGCCTAAATTCAGCGCCGCAACGCCTTTATCCCAGAATTCCGGGCTGACAAAGTTTTTCAGGCGCTGATCTTCATAGATTTGCGGTACGGAAATATCCAGTCGCAGAGAGGACTGAATCAGCGTGTCTTTAACATTATCTTCGTTACGCCACTCCTGCAGGCGTCCGCAGAATCCCTCTTTTTCGCTGAGCTGCGGGTTAAACTTTTCCGGCGAGATCCCGTACTGCATCAGCATCGCTTTGGTGTAGCAGACGCCCATTTTGCCATCTTTACCGGCGGTGATTTTCAGGTCGTAGCGCCCTTTCCATTCGCCGTTGGTATACACATCGAGGGAATAGACGCCCTCGCTGATAGCGCTGGTCGAGAAGCGCGACAGGTCGACCTTTTCGCGACTACCGACGATAAAACCATCGTTAAACTGATAGACCGTTCCCGGGTTTTCCTGTCCGCTGGAAAATGGCGGAAAGCAGCACAGCGCAACCGCAATCGCCGTGCTTAATCTTCCCGGGCAGATTGACCTCTGCTTCATGATCGTTTCCCTTATTTGACGGTAACTTTCACTGCGACGTCTGCGCCATAATCATTAATATTGTTAACGGTCAGGGTCTCACCTTTGCTCACCGCAGAAGAGAGGGCGATGGTCTGACTGGACTGCGGGGCAAGCATGACCGTTTTGCTATTCAGCGCTTTGCCGCCGATACGGGAGATACGGCTTACGGTGATATAAAAGGGCGTTGGATTACCGATCGACAGGCTGCTGCCGTTAGCGGAGAGTGCTAATTTGTCTGCCGCCGCGTCGCGATTGCCTAAACCGGCAGGACGATAAATAAACTTAAAGCGCGAACGAATCGCCAGCTGCAGAATATTCTGTCCTTCATTTTTCTGGCTGGCCTCGACCGGCGGTATTTCCAGAAGATTCAGCCACCATAGCGTCTCTTTATCTTTAGCCAGTCCCGCATTGCTGCCGAGCTTAATACGCAGGGTCTGGCCGCTTTTCGCATCAACGCGGGAAATAGGCGGCGTGATAATAAATGGTGTGGTAATGGTATCCGGCGTCGCATCGGCATTACCGTTGTCCAGCCAGGCCTGCGCCAGCGCCGGACGGTCGGCGGTGTTAGAGAGCTGCACCGTTATTTCTTTTTCATTTCCTGGGTAAATAAAACGGGTGCCGTTAACAATAATATTGTTGGCATGGGCCGCAAAACTAAAAATGAAACAGAAAAAAAGGGCAATACGCTTCATGCTGACCTCAGAATAAAAAATAAGCGGCAGCAGTGGCCGCTTTATTATTGTTGTATACCCTCAATAATTCGAATTGCAGAAAGGCGGCAAGAGCGTGACAAATACGTTCCCAACGAATTTGTCCAGCCGAAGGCTGGCCTTCGCTGAGAGGCAGGAGCCTCTCATTAATCCCCGGGAGCTTACTCCAGTAAGTGACTGGGATGAGCGAGCGTCGCCAGCGCCTGTGCTATTCGAAAGATTGCGGATATAAACCGCCCCGGCGCGAGGCGGCTTTATCTCTCAGTCGATATTACTGATAAGTAATTTCGTAAGTCGCGTAGCTGTTAACCACACCGGTGGTGACAGTCGTCGGGGTGCTGGTAGCGTAGCCAACGTAGTAAGTGAAGCGCGCGCCGTCCTGAACGGCAGAAGCATCGCCGGTCGCTTTAGGCTGGGTGGCATCACCCGGGATGATTTTGTTGGTCAGCGCGGTCGCGTTGTCGGTGGACAGAACCAGCTGGATATTCTGCGCGCCAGCGGCTTCGGTGTTCGCCAGGTAGCCCTGCTGCTTAGCAGTAGCGCCGGCCAGCAGGTTACCGCCAGTCCAGTTCACGCCCAGTTTGCTCACATCGTCCTGTTTGGTACCGTCAGCGGCCTGGCAGTCAGACACATCGATAGTGAAAGATTTCGGTTTCAGATAGGTATCCGCAGCGGCGGCTTTAACTTCAGTTAAAGTCACCGGTGACAGATAAACGTTTGCATCGCTGCCCTGGCCATTTACGGAAACAGTACAAGATACATCGGTAACTTTACCGAAGAAATTAACCTGACCGCCGCCTACATTGGTATCAGCAGCATTTGCTGCAGCCATACCAAAAAACGCAGTCGCCATTGCAGCAGAGAGAAGAACCTTTTTCATTGCCATTTCCTTGTCAGAGTGAATTAAGTATCGATGAGCAAACAGTTAATTCGCACAAAAGTCAGAAGCGATTTGCGATGCTCACTTGTGCAACTGTTAATAGAAACTTCGACTGACCGGAAGCCGCAATATTTAAGGCGTCAGGAACGAATTCTAATAAAGAAATCGTCAAGGCTGTCGGCGTCAAAGAATGCTATTTTTCGCTGACAAATATACATATGTTCACGAGCTGTTAATCAATGTAACAGATAGCTGACAACTATTAATAATTCAGTATTGATAGCAAGAAACAAAGTTATTGTTATTTACACGGAAGGGGAAAAGACGATATGGAATTAACAATATAGCAACCTATATTGGCATAAAAACTATTCCCCCCCTGTCAGAACACTCTTAATCACTCGCTGATCGGGTATTTTTCGCCAGCTGAAAATGCTGATGTAGCGCTCGCCATCCTGCTGACGTAATCGTCACTTCGCGGAATCCCGGGGTAGTGGTAAACCAGCCTTTCTGCAGACCGTGCTGCAGCAGCGCCGCGCCTGCCGCCCCACCGAGATGAAAGCGACGTTCGCTCCAGTCCAGGCAGCCGCGGCACGCTTTGCGCCGGGAGCCGCTCTTCGTCATTATCCCCAGGCGCGCAAACTGCGCTTCGCCGACGGGCGTCAGAGCGGTGCCATCAGGCGCTATCCACGCTTCGCGCAGCAGAAAATCATACAGTGATACCGCCACTTCGCCGGCCAGATGATCGTAACAGGTACGCGCGACGCGTAAATTAACCGGCGTTGCGGTGGACAGCGCCACCGCACGCTTGCCGGCCATGGTCATCATATTTTCCAGCAATCCGGCAACATCGCTACCGGCGAGGCGGTAGTAGCGATGGCGGCCCTGGGCAAGACACATCAGCAAACCGCTGCTGACCAGCCGGCTAAGATGCGCGCTGGCGGTGGAGGGGGAAATGTCGGCCACGGTGGAAAGCTCGGTAGCCGTCCACGCCCGGCCATCCATCAAGGCGCAAAGTATCTTCAACCGCGAGGCATCCGCCATTGCCGACGCCACTGCCGCCATCGCCAGGGCCAGCGATTCATCGTCTTCAATCCGCTCAACAGGTTTTAACATAGCGCCTCGCTTATTTTCCCAACGGCAAACTGCCGCCATATTACGTTAATCGGCATGTTGAGAACGATATTCGCGCAGCACCCGGGCAACCCGAATTTGATAGCAGGCGAAGATGCTCTCCCGTCCCTCTTTCTGCGCAGCCTGATGGCAAAGGTTGCGCCTCCACGCCAGTACCGCATCCTCATCCCGCCACCAGGAGAGCGACAGAATTTTGCCTGCCGCAGTCAGGCTTTGAAAACGCTCAATGGCAATAAAACCGTCAATATCGCTCAGCAGCGGCTTCAGCTCCGCCGCCAGCGTTAAGTAGCGCTCCTGGCTCGCCGGGGTAACCTCAGCTTCAAAAAGTACTGCAATCATACCGTCGTCCTCACGCAATCAGTGTGAAGGCCAGGATATCTTCTTTGCCGGGCTCAATGCTTCGCTGATGGGCGAAGTATGATGGCTTTTATTGCGTGAAAAACGCCCTACATATTCACAAAAGCAATAGTTAATAACCTGAAGAAAGCTAATCGCGCCTCTTTTGAAACTATTTTGTAAGGCCTGAAACAGGTCTCAAAAGAGAGCATCCATATGTTTTTATTGAAAATAAAAAAACAAAATCAGGTAATTCATCATCATACCGTCACAAAAGTGTGATCTAAATCGCACTTTTTGCAACGCGCGTTATAGTTAGCAGACTTATTATAAGTCCATCGAAAGCAACCACGCTTTCCACCATAAAAGTTAAAAGGATAAACACCATGAAAAACGTAAAATTACTTGCCGCTGCCGGTATGCTGTCTCTGGTCTCTTTTGCTAGCTTCGCTCAGCCTGTTAGCGTAACCGCAGATACTCTGGACAACGCCGAAGCCAAAATCGCTGCCATTGCTAAAGACCAGGGTGAGTCTTACCACATTACCGAAGCTTATACCGGTAACCAGGTACATATGACCGCCGAGCTGTCTAAATAACCGAATGGTTGCAGAGGGAGCTGCCGGACAGGTCGCCTGAAGGCGGCTGGTCTGGCTCCCGCCACATAATAAGCACCCAGCAATGTCGAGCCCCTTGATGGGGCTTTTTTTGTTTTTGGTGAACAGTGAACCCGCAGCCCGGTTTGTGGGTTCACCGCCGTCTGCGGTGCAGTAGCCCGGACAGAAGCGCAGCATCGCCTCCGGGATTTACCGACCCGCTGCAGCTCTCTTATTCGATAACGCGCGCTGAATCGACAGCACGCTGAATAGCACAATCACCAATCCCGCCAGCGCCAGCCCCTCAATTTTTTGTCCGAGGAAAACCCAGCCTAATAGTACCGCTGTCACCGGACTCAGCAGGCTCATTGCCGATACCGCTACCGGAGAAAGACGGCCAATACCGCGGAACCAGAGGCCATACGCGAGCATTGCCCCGGCAACGCACAGCCACAAATAACCCGCCGCCTGAGTCAGCGTTACCTGATGCAGCGGCGGATCGACCAATAACGCAATCGGCGCCAGTACAATACCGCCAATCAGCAGCTGCCAGCCTGTCAGGGCAATAACCGGCAAGGCGATCGCCCAGCGCCGCGACAGCCAGGTCCCAAGCGCCATACTCATCGCCCCCAGAAATGCCGCGCCGATCCCAAGCGGATCGAGCGTCATTTGCGGCGATAGCAGCAACATCGCCATTCCCACGATCCCCGTCATTGCTGATAGCACCGCGAGCCAGGGCGATCGCTGACGATCGACGCACCATGCCAGCAGCATCACCAGCAGCGGCTGGATAGCGCCAATCACCGCCGCCAGTCCGCCCGGCAGCCGATAAGCGGCAATAAACAGCAGCGCCTGGAACGCGCCGATATTCAGGATCCCGGTGACAATCAGCTTCCACCACTCGCCGCGCAGCGGAAGGCGACGGCTCCAGATCAGCAGGGCGATCCCGGCCGGCAGCACCCGCAGCAGCGCGGCGATAAACGGTCTATCGGGCGGCAAGAACTGCGAGGTGACAATATAGGTGCTGCCCCAGATGGCGGGTGCCAGCGCGGTTAAGAATAGATCTACAACAAGGTTGCGCGAAACAAAGGCCATGATTTTATCTTCATATCAAGGTAAATTATGGCCTAAGTATGTATCGATATTTATCTTGATATCAAGACAAGTAGGCATTAATGGACAAATCACCGCAGACCGACGCCGTGGATCGCATTCTTGAACAGTGGAAACGGGAACGCCCCGATCTCGATTGCACTCCAATGGGACCGTTCGGTCGTCTGAAGCGCTGCGCACTGCTGCTGGAACCGCGCATTGAAGCGGCTTTTCTTCGCCATGATTTAGTGCGCTGGGAGTTTGACATGCTGGCGACTTTGCGACGGGCGGGCGATCCGTTCGTGCTGTCGCCAACCCAGCTCTTTTCAACGTTAATGATCACCTCCGGCACCATGACCCATCGTCTTAAGGCGCTGGAAAAACGAGGGTTTATTCGCCGACTGCCAAACCCGGACGATGCGCGCAGCATGCTGGTCGCGCTGACGCCTGAGGGGCGGAAGTTAATCGACAGGGCGGTAGAGAGCCACGTGGAAAATGAGCGGCAGCTGCTGGATGGCCTTTCTGCGGGGCAGCGCCAGCAGCTTGATGAAGCGCTGACGGTGTTTATGCGTCTGCTGGAAAAAGAGTAATACCACTCTGCTTTGACAGAATGCTCATACTGCTGCCGGCTCACCTTTGATGACGCATCACCGTTATTTCCCCGGAGGCGATGCTACGCATCTGTCCGGGCTGCGGTTACCCATTACCGAGCGGAAAAGGGCGATCCTGCACGACCGTCTTCATGACCAATGTCGAACGTAAATGCTGCACGCCGGGCATTGCGGAGAGTTTATCATCGTACAGCTTCTGGAAGGCCGGAAGATCGCGCGTCACCACATGCATCAGATAGTCCGGATCGCCAAACAGACGCTGCGCCAGCACGATTTGCGGGATCTCTTCGACCGCTTCCTCAAACGCGCTTACCGCTTTTTTGTCCCCCTCTTTTAGCGTCGCGAAGACGATGGCCAAAAAGTTGAAGCCCATTTTGGCCGGATCAAGGTTGGCCCGATAGCCGGTAATCACCCCCTTCTGCTCCAGCGTGCGCAGCCGCCGATGGCAGGGCGAAAGACTGAGATTCACCCGTTCGGCCAGCTCGGTTATCGATAGTCGCCCGTCGGCCTGCAGCTCAGCAAGAATTTTTCGATCGATGCTATCCATTTGGAATATTTTCCCTCAGATTCCCCTTCCAGAGCATAACATTGAAAGCTCATTGCGCAATAAACCCGATATTCTTTTCCTCAAATAATCGCCGCTTTACGAGGGAAAACGATGAGAAACTGCCATCAACACGCAGGGGGGCGCTGGCCATGGAAATGAGCTTTATCGCCAGCTTTTGGCTGGTTTCCTTTCTGCTGATCATCACGCCGGGGGCTGACTGGGCCTACACCATCAGCGCAGGGATCAACGGTCGGCGCGTGATACCCGCCGTCGCCGGACTGATGTCCGGTCACCTGCTGGCCACGCTGATCGTCGTCGCCGGAATCGGCGTGTTAATCGCCGGCCACCCGCTGGCGCTATCGACGATTACCCTGCTGGGCGCGGGCTATCTGATGTGGCTGGGGATCGCTATTTTGCGCCATCCGCCAACGCCAGGCACACAGCAATACAGCGCGGATAGCTGGAATCGCTGGGCGATTAAGGGGCTATGCATTAGCGGCCTCAATCCAAAAGTCTTTCTTCTGTTTCTGGCCCTGCTGCCGCAGTTTACCGACCCCCAGGGAAGCTGGTCGGTCGCGCAGCAGATGTCGGCGCTGGGCGGTATTCACCTTATCACCTGCACGCTGGTCTATTTACTGGTCGGCTACGGCGCCAAAGCGCTGTTAGCGACCCGGCCTCAAATCGCGCAAAAGGTCAGCATCGCTTCGGGGGTGATAATGGTCGCCATAGCCGCCCTGCTGTTTCTGGAGCAGCTGAGGTAGCCTGCCATATAAGGCGCGAGCGCGTGTCCTGTTCGCGCCACGGCATTATTACGGCAAAAATGCATTGCTGTACGGTTATTTTGCATTCGTCATCACCCCACTCTAAATTAGCCAATGCGCATCTCTCGCTTCCTTATCAGCCAGATTTTTTGGCTACGCAACCCTCCGATATACCCCACTCTTAGCGGCAGTTAAGGTTTATCTCATATGAAATAAAACAATTCTTAACGCTCCCCACAATTGTTGCGCTTCCTGTTTTCCCTATTCATAAGATGGTTTTTGCAGTATGGTTAACATTATTAGAAGTTATATACTGCTGCCTACCCAGTTAAGGAGAAAAAGAATGAGCAGGATATGGGCCCTACCCCAAACCGCAACGCCGAATATATATATAAAAATAAGAACTGCCTGTCCAAAAGAAGTCATATCGCTTAAATATTGCCAGCAGCAGCAATAAATAATGCACATGCAGCCGAATCTTATCATTATCTTATGATGGCCAAAAAGTGCGCTCGCCGGCTGTATAATAAAGGGAACTCAATGAAAAGCAATGCTATTTTAAAAAAAAGGAACTTCCTGACTCACAATGAAATAGAGTCATTGCTCAAAGCGGCCAACAGTGGTGCACATGCCACGCGCAATTATTGCCTGACATTATTGTGTTTTATTCACGGATTACGCGCCAGTGAAATATGCCGCCTGCAAATTTCCGATATCGACCTTAGTTCTAAATGTATCTATATTCACCGGCTTAAGAATGGATTTTCGACAACGCATCCTTTGCTAAATAAAGAAATCCGCGCATTAAAAAACTGGCTACAGGTCCGCGCCTCGTACCCGCAGTCCGACAGCGAATGGTTATTTCTCTCACGAAAAGGTAATCCTTTGTCTCGCCAGCAGTTTTATCAGATTATTTCCGCCTCTGGTGATAATGCCGGGCTATCGCTCGAAATTCATCCGCATATGCTCCGTCATTCATGCGGCTTCGCCCTGGCCAACATGGGCATTGATACCCGCCTTATCCAGGACTACCTGGGCCACCGCAACATTCGCCATACCGTATGGTATACCGCCAGTAACGCTGGCCGTTTCTATGGTATCTGGGACGAAAGCAGAGACAGACAGCGGAGCCCTGTTCTGCCGTAATGCTCGATGCCAGGGAGGGCGTCAAAATAACCGTCAGGCAGCGGTAAACATTAAAAAAAATTAACCATGCGGTGTTTATGATTATTGTTCCGGCAAGTTCACAGCGCAACGATGATTTATCTTATTACCCCCGGGCATGGCCCTGCATATAAATGCGTCAACGCCCTTCCGTTTAAAATAGCCGCAATCATGCTTTTTTCCTTTTAATTTTATGCACCTGAAAAAGAACCGCGGCCCAGAGGTTGTCGCCATCAATAAAATCTATAAGAATAAGATTTATCATCTGTAATATTCTGCCCCACAGCCGCTACAATGTCATTATTCAACTATGCTTAAGCCCCTTCGTATAATACGCGATTAACCTTGCGGATTATTTGTGAGCGCCCCCTGCGGTCCGCAGGGTCGTGTTAATTTTCAAGATCATATCAGGAGTTATTTATTGTGAACCGACGTCGTTTTCTTACTGGTAAAGAAGTTCAGGCGATGATGCTGGCAGCCCGCCACGGGCAAACGGGAGAGCGGGATTACTGTCTAATCCTGCTCGCTTTTCGTCATGGTATGCGCATTAGCGAATTACTCGATCTGCACTACCCCGACCTCGATCTTGTCGAAGGCCGCATCAATATTCGACGGCTGAAGAATGGATTCTCCACCGTACATCCTCTGATGGTCGATGAATGTGACGCTATCAGGCGCTGGAGTCAGGTACGCGGCGCCTGGAAAGGCGCGCAAAAAACCGATGCGCTGTTTATATCGCGACGCGGTACGCCGCTTTCGCGTCAGCAGGCCTACCGCATCATCCGCACCGCTGGCGTAGACGCTGGCACGGCTACCCATACTCACCCGCATATGCTGCGCCATGCCTGCGGTTACGAACTGGCGGAGAGAGGGGCCGACACCCGCCTTATTCAGGACTATCTCGGCCATCGAAACATTCGCCATACCGTACGCTATACGGCCAGCAACGCCGCGCGATTCGCCGGACTCTGGGAGCGCAACAACCTGATGGAGTGGAATTTACAAAATCAGAGAATGGAAAATAAGTTTTTGATAAATAAAGGAAAATAACTTACCGAACAGGTCAATTGGGGCCAAACTGTGTGCATCATAAAAATATTCAGTAACCTTTTGCAACCATCGAATGCATCAAACAGGGGGTAAAAACCAATATCACTTTGATTAACAATGTTTTTTTATTTTTAATCTTTTCCAGAAACGTCCTTCTTTCCGCTGCCCATCCTTCCCGGCCACGCGTTGCCGATAGCCATCCATGGCTTATCAAGTCTTAACTATATCGATTTTTATGTCGTTAAAAATAATAAAACAGATTAAAAAACCAAATAAAAACTCAAATCATCATAATTTCAGTCAATTACGCCAACGAGTCAAAATGGCCCCAAATGTCTCATTTTTTGGGTGAAAAACATGCAGAACCGCAGCCGAATATATCGGCTGAAATATGAAATACCTGGAGGTCATGATGACGGCCAGATCGGTTCGTAATCCCGATATTGTTCAAAGGAAAACAACATGAAAATCAAATCACTGGCAATCGTTGTTCTGTCAGCCCTGTCTCTGAGCTCCGCGGCGGCGCTGGCCGACACCACGGTAAATGGCGGCACGGTGCATTTTAAAGGGGAAGTCGTCAACGCAGCCTGCGCCATTGACGCGGGTTCAATCGATCAAACCGTTCCAATGGGCCAGGTACGTTCGGCGAAACTGGCGACTGCGGGCAGCACCAGCACGGCTGTCGGCTTCAATATCCAGCTGAACGATTGTGACACCACCGTTGCCACCAAGGCCTCCGTCGCCTTCACCGGCACCGCGATTGACAGCACCAACACCACCGTACTGGCGCTGCAAAGCTCGGCGGCAGGCAGCGCGACTAACGTCGGCGTGCAGATCCTTGACCGTACCGGTACGCCGCTGGCGCTGGATGGCGCAACCTTCGGCGCAGCTTCCACCCTGAACGATGGCACCAACATCATTCCGTTCCAGGCTCGCTACTACGCGACTGCCGCTGCCACTGCCGGTACCGCTAACGCTGACGCCACCTTTAAAGTGCAGTACCAGTAATTTTTTCATCAGGCAGGGACGCGCGCCGGGCCAGGAAGGCCCGTTATCCATAACGGAATTCGGGTGATAACGATGCAAAGGATGAAGTCAGGTCTGTTGATATTTTTGCTCCCGCCGCTGGCGCAGGCCGGTAACC